>Ga0255338_1000027_pt1 | contig 636796 bp, 577 predicted proteins | sample MeOH1_35cm_T4_19_FD_203715 | JGI IMG/M metagenome (GOLD analysis project Ga0255338, IMG submission 203715) | Sandy soil microbial communities from University of British Columbia, Vancouver, Canada - MeOH1_35cm_T4_195 | ecosystem: Engineered > Artificial ecosystem > Sand microcosm >...
GGATGGTCAATAGCCAGCCGGCGAACCAGCCACGAACTCCGGCGCAATGGAGGCTGGATGCAGTGCGGTTCGCATCGGCGGGCATGGACATGGTTTCCTGAAGGACGTGGAGGGAATGTTGACTCATTGCGGCACACACCCCGAGTGCTTCGGGCGAATGCGCAAGTCTGACTTTCTGCGGGGCGGCCACTCAGGCTCACTGCAGATTCACTGCTTTTGAACCGGATCCGAAGGCGATCCAGCCGGCGGCGGCAGCGACCAGACCAGCACCTGGTTGCCCGTGCCGGCGGCGAAGTATCGGCCGGTGGGATCGGCCGTGAGGTCGTAGATGGCGTCGATGCCGTGCACCTCGTCGACCACTTGCAGGGTCTTGGCGTCGAGTACATGAATGGCCTTGGTACGGGCCTCTTCATGACCGACAACGAGGTAGCGGCCATCGGCGGTGAAGGTCAGCCCGTACTGTTCGCCAAAGTCCTGTCCGTCCAAGGGGGCCCCCAACTGATGACCAGTGGCAAGGCTGAAGATGTGCACTGATTCCTTCGCGCGTACGGATGGACTTCCCGATCCAGTGCCAGCCCCTGTGGCGAATTGCACTCCATCGGGGCTGATTGCCAGGCTGATTGCGTCACCGCTTCCTCCATTGATGGTGAAGGGCGCATAGACTTGTAGGCTACGGCTAGGCACGAGTTCATCGGACTCCAAGAACCAGACGTACCCGGTCATGCGATCCTGAATTTCAGCGGTGGTGCTGATGTTCCGGAACTGTCCACCTCCAATGAGGAGAGTGCGGGTTCCCGGAATATAGGCGATGGCCTTGATCAAATATCCCCGCCCCCAGGTATTCCCCAAATCCAGTGTCTTGAGGAGGTGCCAGTCCTGGGTATCGTAGAACCTCAGTTTGGCCCCCAGCACCGCCAGTTGCCTGCCATCGCTGCTGAACACTGCATTGTGCGCGCATATGCCTGACTCGGATTCACCGATTTGCCGAGCCAGAGTCCAATTGCGGCTGTCATAGATGCGCAGGCTTGACTCCCCTCCACAGGAGGTCAAGTACCGGCCGTCCGGACTCCACGAAAGACCGTGAAAGAGCGCCTGTGAAGCAGCCAACGTGATTTCATGAATGAGCTGACGCTGCTGTGCATCCCAGATGTGGATCAGATTGCGTTGTGTGCTGGCCGTGGCGATGTACCGCCCGTCCGGACTCCAGGCAACCGAAGTGACAGGGAAGTTGTCGCGCAGACGAAACTCCAGCTTGGCCAGTTGGCCGCTGTCGGCGCCCAGGCCCAGCGCACTGCTCAGGCGCTCGGCCAGGACATCGGCATGTGCCAATGGAAGGACGAGTAGCGTGAGGATGGTCAATAGCCAGCCGGCGAACCAGCCACGAACTCCGGCGCAATGGAGGCTGGATGCAGTGCGGTTCGCATCGGCGGGCATGGACATGGTTTCCTGAAGGACGTGGAGGGAATGTTGACTCATCGCGACACACACCTGGGACTTGCTGCGGGGCAGACACGCATCAGGCGCACTGCAGATTCACTGCTTTTGAACCGGATCCGAAGGCGATCCAGCCGGCGGCGGCAGCGACCAGACCAGCACTTGGTTGCCCGTGCCGGCGGCGAAGTATCGGCCTGTGGGATCGGCGGTGAGGTCATAGACGGCGTCGATGCCGTGCACCTGATCGACCACTTTCGAAGTCTTGGCATCGATCACATGAATCGCTTTGGTCTGAGCGTCCGCATGGCCGACAACTAGGTAGCGGCCATCGGCGGTATAGATCAGGCCGTGCTGCCTCCCGAATTCCAGTCCATCAAGGGGCATTCCCAGCAACTCACCCTTTGGAAGGCTGAAGATATGCACTGATTCCCGGGCCTGCTCAGGAGCATATCCATCCCCGGTTCTTGCTCCGGTTGCGAGCTGCGTGCCGTCGGGGCTCATCGCCAGACTGATTGCAGCACCGCTTCCCCCGTTGACAGTCTCGGGCCCATAGACCTGTAGGCTTCGACCCGGGACAGCGTCGTCGGGCTCCAGGAACCAGACGTACCCAGTGTTGCGATCTTGGTATCCGGCCGGGGTGTTGGTGCTCTGAAATCGCCCCCCGCCAATGAGCAAGGTATGAGTTCCGGGAATGTAGGCGATGGCATTGATCAAGTATCCCCGCCCCCAGGTATTCCCTAAATCCAGCGTCTTGACGAGATGCCAGTCTTGGGTGTCGTAGAACCTCAGTTTGCTCCCCAGCACCGCCAGTTGGCTGCCATCGCTGCTGAAGACTGCGTTTTGCGCGCATATGCCTTCGCGGAACCCACCGATTTGCCGGGCCAGAGTCCAATTGCGGCTGTCATAGATGCGTAGGCTTGACTCCCCGCCACAGGAAGTCAAGTAGCGGCCGTCCGGACTCCACGAAAGACCGTGAAAGAACGTCTGTGAAGCAGCCAATGTGATTTCATGAATGAGCTGACGCTGTTGCGCATCCCAGATGTGGATCAGATTGCGTTGTGTGCTGGCCGTGGCGATGTACCGCCCGTCCGGACTCCAGGCAACCGAAGTGACAGGGAAGTTGTCGCGCAGGCGAAACTCCAGCTTGGCCAGTTGGCCGCTGTCGCCGCCCAGGCCCAGCAGACTGCCCAGTCCGGCGTAGGCCATGGAGGACATCAGCAGCATCGCGCAACTCGCCAGAGAATGCTTCATGCGGGCGAACGCTGTGGCGCCGACGGAGCGGCCACCGGGCGCCTTCTTGCCCGGGGCGGTGGATGTGAGCAGGGAAAGCGGCATTCGTGTGGGGCGCCTCATGTCGAGCAAGGGTGGTGGCGGTCTATTGCTTCTTTTGTCCGCCCACCATCCGCGATGTGCGGGAAGGGGATGGCAGCCATCGCGCACTGACGATGGCACTACAGCCTACCCGATACCGCGCTGGAGGACCTCGTCTGTCTGGAGCGCCTCCCGCGGAACGGGATGCTCCGCGCTCTCCAGGTGCATGAGGAAGGTGCGCTGGCTTCTTCATTTGATGGACATCAAGGGCGCGCCCGCCGGTCATTCCTACAGTCGAGCCTCCACCACTTCGCCCATTGCGCAGACCTTTCGTGCCGATCGAGCTATACCGCGACCCGCAGCATGCCTGCCTCATGTTCACAGACCTGGTCGGCGGGCGCGGCCAGGCCGTGCAGGCCAACCAGTTTCTCATCGTCGACCACGGGACCGGTGCTGTCATCGACCCCGGGGGCAACCTGGCGTTCAACGAGTTGTTCCTCGGCATGACGCGCTACTTCAGCCCGCAGAAGCTGTCGTACATCGTGGCCTCGCATGCCGACCCGGACATCATTGCCTCGCTCGACCGCTGGCTCACGTCCACCCGTGCGCAACTGGTGATCTCGCGTGTGTGGGAGCGCTTCGTTCCGCATTTCACCAAGGTCGGCAAGACCGAGGACCGCATCGTCGGCGTGCCCGACCTGGGCGGGCGGCTGCCGTTGGGCGAGAGTGAACTGTGGCTGCTGCCGGCGCATTTCCTGCACGCCGAGGGCAACTTCCATTTCTACGATCCCGTGAGCCGCATTCTCTTCAGCGGTGACCTGGGCGTGTCGATGGTCACGGGGCGCGAGGCGCAGACGCCCGTGCGGGAACTGGGGCCGCACATCCCGCGCATGGAAGGCTTTCATCGCCGCTACATGGTGTCGAACAAGATCCTGCGACTGTGGGCGCGCATGGCGCGCCAGCTCGACATCGCGATGCTCGTGCCGCAGCACGGCGCGCCGATCGTGGGGGCGGCGGCCATTTCCGATTTCTTCGATTGGGTCGAGTCTCTCGCATGCGGCATCGACCTGTTCGACGAGAACGCCTACCGTGTTCCCACCGCGCTGATCGACCCGCGGGTGCACCGCACCGACATGGTGTGACCTTGAGCGCCGCGAAGGCGCCGCGCGTCAAGGCGCTCCATTGCAGCGGAAGGTGACATCTCCCGCCGACGCTCTGCTCAGCCGCGGTATCGCAGCGCTTCGATCACGACGGCCAGCGCCCGCGAGGACTGGCGTCGGCTGGGATAGTAGGCATGCAGGCCGGGCAGCTTCGGAAACCAGTCCTCGAGCACCCATTCGAGCTGCCCGCTCTCGACATAGGGGCGGGCTGCGTCTTCCGGGACGTAGGCCAAACCATGGCCGTCCAGGGCGGCGTCGAGCATCTGGTATGTGCCGCTGAAGACGAGTTGACCCTCGACGCGGACCTGCAGTTGCTGCTTGCCCTTCTTGAGTTCCCAGGCCAGCAGTCCTCCGTAGGTGGGCAGGCGCAGGTTGATGCAGTTGTGGGCCATGAGCTGCTTCGGCGTCCTGGGCGGCGGATGGTCGCGAAGGTAGGTCGGAGAAGCGACGATCGCCATGCGCTGGTCCGGCCCGATGCGCACGGCGATCATGTCCTTGGCCACCTGGTCGCCCGATCGGACGCCGACGTCATAGCGCTCGGCGACGATGTCCGAGAGACCGTAGTCGATGATGATCTCGACCTTGATCTCCGGATAGTCCGCGAGCACTCCGGACAGCCTGGGCCACAGGATGGTCTTGGCCGCGTAGTCGGTGGTCGTGATGCGGATGGTGCCCGCCGGCTTGTCGCGCAGGTCGCCGACGGCGGCCAATCCGGCCTCGATCTCCTCGAAGTGGGGGACGATGCTGCGCAGCAGGCGCTCGCCGGCTTCGGTGGGGGACACGCTTCGTGTCGTGCGCGTCAGGAGGCGAACGCCCAGGCCTTCCTCGAGCTCGCGCACCGTGTGGCTCAGCGTGGATTGGGAAACACCCATCTGCGCCGCCGCACGCGTGAAGCTGCGCTCGCGCGCCACGGCAATGAAGGCGAGCAGGTCATGCATGTGCTTGTCGCGGGCCATTATTGAAAAATTCCCATAAGTGCATTCGGATTCTGGCATCTAGTCGCATGAAAGCGGCGCCGCTACATTCATTGCCGATGCACGCGGCCGAGCGTGCCGCCGGGCGCCCCGCAGCGGGAACTTCCTCAAAGCCACTCCCAAGGAGCCATGCCATGAACATCAACAAGCCACCCAGCGCCGCCCGGAAGAATTTCGGCGACATCGCCCCCAAGCTGGCGGAACTGACCGACGAGGTGCTGTTCGGCGACGTCTGGGAGCGGCCTCAACTCTCGAAGCGCGATCGCAGCCTCATCACCTGCGCGGCGCTTGTCGCGACCGGCAAGACAGAGCAGATGAACTTCCACTTTCCCCGAGCCATCGAGAACGGCGTGACCGCCGAGGAACTGGTCGAGCTGATCACGCACCTGGCCTTCTATGCCGGGTGGCCGAATGCCACCTCGGCCATCGCACGGGCCAAGGAACTGCTCGGCACGAAGGCGCCTTGAGCCGAGCCCCCGTTCGCACGCCCGGATCCACCCCACACGAAACATTCATTCATGGACATGGAATATCGCAATCTCGGCCGCAGCGGCCTCAAGGTGTCGCCCCTCTGCCTGGGCGCCATGATGTTCGGCGACCAGACCGACGAACAGAACTCCCGGCAGATCGTCGACAAGGCGCGCGAGGCCGGCGTCAACTTCATCGACACGGCGGATGCCTATGCCGCGGGACGCTCCGAAGAGATCGTCGGTCGCGCGATCCGGGCCGATCGTGATCGCTGGGTCGTGGCCACGAAGGTGGGCTATCCGGCCGGCGTGCCGACGGCGACTGGCGCCGACCTCTCGCGCAAGTACATCATGTCGGCCGTCGACGCGAGCCTGCGGCGTCTCGGCACGGACTACATCGACCTCTACTATTTGCATCGCGACGACGCGGGCACGCCGCTGGCGGAAACCGTGCGCACGCTGGCGGACCTGGTCCGCCAGGGCAAGATCCGCTACTTCGGCCTGTCGAACTTCCATGCCTGGCGCCTCGCGGAGGTGGTCCGCCTGTGCGGCGAGATGGGCATCGATCCTCCGGCTGCGCTGGAGCCGCAGTACAACGCGATGAACCGCATGCCGGAAGCCGAGCTTCTGCCGGCGTGCAGTTTCTACGGGGTGGGCGTGGTGCCCTACAGCCCGCTGGCGCGCGGTGTCCTGTCGGGCAAGTACGCGAGCCTGGACCAGTTGCCCGAGGGCAGCCGCGCCGCGCGCAAGGACAAGCGCATCCTGCAGACGGAGCTGCGCCCCGAGTCGATCGAGCTGGCCCGGCAGATCAAGGCGCACGCAGAGGCCCGGGGCAGCACGGCGTCGCACTTCGCGATCCGGTGGGTGTTGAACAACGCGCTCGTGGACTCGGTCATCGGCGGCCCGCGCACCCTGGCGCAATGGGACGACTACCTGGCCGCGATGTCGGCGCCGTTCACGGCCGAAGACGAGGCGCTGGTCGACCGGCTGGTCGCGCCGGGACATCCGTCCACGCCGGGCTTCACCGATCCGCAGTACCCGGTGACGGGGCGCGTCGCGCGCACCGGCGCCGGCCAACGCTGAGCGGGGCCCGGGCTTCTTGAACCTCAGGGGCGTGCTTCACGGCATTGCGGCGGCACCGCCGCGCCAGGAACCGTGAAGGGACCGAAGAAGGCGAAGGCACCGATCCCGTCGCCAGGGCCGGCGACCACGTCATCGATCGAGGGGATCCTCCGGGGGACCGGTGAAATGCATCGGCCAGCGCTGGCGAACGAGCGCGCGATCGCTCGCATACGCGTAGCAGCTGTCGATCTTGCGCGGCTTGCCATGGGCGTCCACCGGCATCGGCAGGGTCTCCCGAAGCTGCCAGAGCGCCTGGAAGGCGACGGTCGCAAGCGGCTTGAGCAGCTCGACCAGATGCGTGCAGCCCTTGCGGCCGCCGAGCCGCTGGCGGATCGCCTCGGACCAGCCGGGGCCGATGCGCAGGCCCCTGAGCGACTGGAGCGTGCCCGGTGCCTCCCCGCACACGCCGTGCGGCGCGGCATCGGTGCAGGCCAGGATGTCGATCACGTGCAGCTCCGCGTCCACGACGAGCCGCACGGACATGTCGTGAATCGCCTCGCCGGGCGCCACGATGCGGCCGCCTCCGACCGTCATCGCGCTTGTCTTCGTGTCGACCATGTGCGCCTCCACGTCGTACAAGCCGTCGATGCGCCGGTATCCGCGCAGTTCGACGTGGCGCCGGTGGAGCTCTTCGCGCGGAAGGGAAGGGGGTAGAGGCATGGGGATGACGCGTCAGGCAGGCCCGGCCGATGCGGTCGGCGCATCCGGTTCCTTCCGGCCGGGACCGATGACGCCTTCTGCCTCGTAGGCCGCCAGCTCCTCCTTCGAGTGCCCGAGCCAGTCGCCGAAGACGGATTGGTTGCTGGCGCCCAGCGGCAGGCTGGGCTCGATGGGACGGCGGCCGACGCCCTCGAACACGAGGGGCGAGTGCGGCAGCACCACGCGCCCCAGCTCGGGATGGTCGATCCACTGCAGGCTGCCGCGCGCATGCATGTTCTCGTCGTGCATCACTTCGGACAGCCGGCGCACCGGCGCGCAGGGGACCTTGGCCGCGAGCATGCGTCGCGCCACATCGTCCTTGCCGAGCGTCCTGGTCCAACCCTCGATCAGGTCGTCGACCGCCGCGAAGTTCTCGACCCGCGTCGAACGCGTGAGGAAGCGCGGATCGTCCTTCAGGTCGGAGCGACCCATGACCTCCAGGATGGCGCGGAAGTGGTGATCGCCGGGCGCATTGAGCACCACGTACCCATCGACCGTCCTGTAGACGTTGTAGGGCGAGATGCCGAGCCCGCCATGCCGATTGCCGGTGCGTGCCGGGGCGGCGTCGCCGCGCGCGTGCAGCATGCCCAGGTTGGAGGCCAGGGACGCATAGGTCGCGTCCTGCATGGACACTTCCACCACGCGACCCCTGCCGCTGCGCTCCCTCTCGTAGAGCGCCGTCATGATGGCGGCGTAGAGATGGATGCCCGCCATGAAATCGCAGATCGCCGCGCCGGACTTGACGGGCGGCTGGTCGGGGAAGCCGGTCGAATCGATGACGCCGCACATCGCCTGCATGACCAGGTCCATCGCGGGATAGTCGCGGTAGGGGCCGGCCTTGCCGTAGCCCGAGCTCGACCCGTAGATGAGTCGCGGGTTGATCTTCTGCAGGTCCGCGGCACCCACCCCCAGGCGGTCCATGACCCCCGGCGCGAAGTTCTCGACCAGGATGTCCGCGCGCGCGGCCATCTCGCGCAGCAGGGCGCGGCCCTGTTCCGTCTTGAGATTCAGGGTGACCGGCTTCTTGTTCGAGTTCAGCATGGCGAAGGGGAGGGCGGCGCCGCCCATGTCGCCGCGGCTGCGCAGGTGTTCGCCCTGGAATGGCTCGACCTTGATCACGTCGGCGCCGGCCATCGCCATGAGGAAGGTGGCATAGGGGCCGTTGTAGACGTGCGAGAGATCGATGACGGTGATCCCCGATAGCGGTTGCTTGGGAGCCGTGCTGTTCGTTGTCGGTTCTGCTGAGGACATGATGCTTGCGGAATTCATCGAAGGTGGCGGGTCGTTCGGGAACCAGGGCGTTGCGCCATCAGTTCTGCCCTGGCCGTGCGCGCGCCAGCACGCGCTGCGCGGCGCGGTAGTGCGGCCGGTCGAGCATCTTTCCGTCGATCGCGGCGACGGCGGTGCCGGGTGATTCGTCGAAAGCCGCGACGACGCGCCTGGCCCATGCCATGTCGTCGGCCGACGGCGTGAAGGCGGCGTTGATCGGCCCGACCTGGTCGGGGTGGATCGCGGCCTTTGCGGAGAAGCCGTCGCGCAGCGCTTCGGTTGCTTCGGCCATCAGGCCCTCGCGATCGCGGAAGTTCGTGTAGACCGCGTCCACGGCGGGCACCTGCGCCGCCGTCGCCGCGAGCAGGGTCATGGTTCGCGCAAGTTCGTGGGGTGCGGTGTAGCGGCCCTGTGGCCCGCGGTTGGCGACGGCGCCCAGATCGGCCGCGAGGTCCTCGCCGCCCCACATGAGGCCGCACAGCCTGGCCCCGGCTTCCTTCGCGTAGCTGCCCATGTCGAACAGGGCGGCGGCGGTCTCGGTCACGATGGGCAGGATGCGCAGCGAGCCCGCGTCCAGGCCGTCGCGCGCCTCGAGCGCCGACAAGCAGGCCGCGACGAGGGCGACATCGCGTCCGCTCTCGCATTTGGGCAGCATGATCCCGTGGGGCTGCGCACGCACCACGGCCGCGAGGTCGTCGAGCATGAGCCCGGTGTTCAGCGCGTTCACGCGCACGAACAGCGGCAGCCGCGTGCGGTGCGCCTGGACGAACTCGGCGCAGACGCCGCGTGCCCGCGGCTTCTCGGCTTCGGGAACGGCGTCCTCGAGGTCGAGGATCAGCGCATCGGCGCCGCAGTCGAGTGCCTTGGCGAGCTTGCGCGCGTCGTGTCCCGGGACGAAGAGCAGCGAGCGCATGTCAGAACGTGCCCATTCCGAGGAAGCCTTCGACCGGATCGAAGTCCTCCACCAGCTTCTTTCCCACCAGGTCCTTCAGCGCCTCGGTCGCACCACCGCCGAGCGTGCCGTAGCGCACGCCGCGGTAGATGCGCGAGATCGGGTAGTCGTCGGTGAAGCCGTAGCCGCCGTGCACCTGCAGCGCCTCGCTGGTGACCCGGATCGCCATCTCGTTGACGAACATCTTCGCGATCGCCGCCTCGTGCGGATCGGGGAACGGGTTCGCGGTGAGGCAGGCGCGGTACAGGAGCGAACGGCCGGCCTCGATGTCGCGGTACATCTCGGCGAGCTTCCACTGGATTCCCTGGAACTCGCTGACGGCATGCCCCCGGATCGTTCGTTCGCGCACGTACTTGATCGCCTCCTCGAACGCCGCCTCGGCCATGCCCAGCGACACGCTCGGGTTCAGGCAGCGCTGCGTGTTGAACGCGGAGAGCAGCTTCTTGAAGCCGCCTTCGCGCAGGATCACGTTCTCCAACGGCACTTCGACGTTGTTGAACTGGATCTCCGCGAGGTACTCGCCGCCCATCGTGTGGTAGCGCGCCGTCACCTCGAAGCCGGGGTAGTTCCGGTTCACCAGCACGCAGCCGATGCCGTCGCGGCCCGGGGTGCCGTTGATGCGCGTGAAGACGACGAACCATTCGGCCTCGTTGGCGCGGCTGATCAGCGTCTTGACGCCGTTGACCACGGCACGGTCGCCCTTGATGACGGTGTTCGTCCTGTAGTTCGGCACGTCGGTGCCGGCGTGCGGCTCCGTCATGCAGACGGCCAGATGGGATTCGCCGGAACACACCTTGGGCAGGATGTCGCGCTTCATGCTCTCGGGCGCGTAGGTGGTGATGACACGCACCTGGACGCCGACCATGCCCATCAGCCCCATCGCCGTGGCGTAGCAGCCCTTGGCGACTTCCTCGATCACCAGCGCCGTATCGAACACCCGCAGGTTCGAGCCGCCGTATTCCTCGGGGATCGACATGCCCAGCACGCCGATCTTGGCCAGGGCGTTCAGGTTGTCCCAGGGATAGGTGCCGTCGAGGTACTTGATCGAGTTGCCGCGGAAATCCATGTCGCGCGCGAGTTCGCGGACGGTGCCGACCAATGCGCGTTGTTCGTCGGAGAGTTGCAGTCGGGGGGTGCTCATGTCGTGCTTCCTTTGGTGAGGTGATCGCGCCTTGCGGCGCCTGGATTTCCAATGCATGCGACGCTGCCGGGAAGGCAGGCCGCGGCTGATGCGGGTTGCGGGAGGGCGGCGGGCGGCGGGCGACGGTTCATGACACGACGCCCGTGAAGCGCGGCGGCCGGCGCTCCGCGAAGGCCGCGAGGCCTTCGGCGTAGTCGGCCGATCCGAGGATGTCCGGCAGCGCCGCGCGTTCGAGCCGCAGCCCATCGGCGAGCGGCACCTCGATGCCCCCGTAGACGAGTCGCTTGATGGCCGCGAGGGCGGGCGCGGAACGGCCTGCCAGCAGCCTGGCGAATGCCTGCGCGCGCTCGTCCAGCGCGTCGGGGGCCACCACCTCGTTCACGAGGCCGATGCCGAGGGCGTATTCGCTGGTGACGGGCTCGCCGCTGAGAATCATGTGGAGCGCGCGGCTCGCGCCCACCACCCGGGGCAGTCGCTGCGTGCCGCCCGCGCCCGGGAAAGCGCCGACGCGGCTTTCCGTGAGGCCCAGCGTGACGCCGGAGGCCGCGAGCCGCAGGTCGCAGGCCAGAGCGAGTTCGAGTCCGCCGCCGAGCGCGAGGCCGTTCAGCACGGCGATGGTCACGCAGCGCGCCGCCGCGACCGCGTTGACCGCCGCATTGATGCCGGCGTTGTGTGCCAGCCGGGCGGCGAGCTCCATCCCCTTGCGTTCCTTGAGGTCGGCGCCCGCGCAGAAGGCCCGGCCGCTTCCTCGCAGCAGGAGCACCCGCGCGCGCTTCGCGGCGGCGTCGGAGACCGCCTGCTCCAGTGCGACGACGGTGGCGACGCCCAGGGCGTTCATGCGTTCCGGACGCTCCAGCCTGATCTGGAAGACGCCGTCGCCCAGCTCATCGAGAAACAGGTCCTGGCTCATGAGTGCTCCTTGTTCAAGCCTCGCAGCAGCGAGTCGCGGTGGTCGGGATGTGCAATGGCAATCAGCCGGCGCGCGCGCTCCCGCAGCGAGCAGCCGCGGAGGTGGGCGGCGCCGTATTCGGTCACGATGAGGTCCACATCGCTGCGGGCGGTCGTGACGGGACGGGCGTCGAGCGAGGCGACGATTCGCGAGTGCGTTCCGTCCGGGGTGGTCGATGGAAAGGCGATGATCGATCGCCCGCCGGGCGAGGCGACGCCGCCGCGGACGAAGTCCACCTGGCCGCCGACCGCTCCCAGGTACCGGCCGCCGGCGATCTCCGCGTTCGCCTGGCCCGACAGATCGATCTCGATCGCCGAATTGATGGTGTGGAACTGCGACAGCGAGGAGGTGACCGCGATGTGGTGCGTGTACTCCACGCTGCGCAGCTCGATGGTTCCGGTCCGTTCCGCGAAGTCGCGCAGGCGCCGCGTGCCGAACAGGCCGCCGGTGACGGTGCGGCCCGCATCGCGTCCCTTGTGCGCATTGCTGACCACCCCGCGCTCGACCAGGTCGACGAGAACATCGGAGACCACGCCGCTGTGGACGCCCAGTTCCCGGTGATCCGAGAGCGCCCGCGCCACGGCCGCCGGCAGCGTGCCGACGCCAAGCTGGATCGTGGCCCGGTCCGGGATCAGCGCGGCGACCTGCTGCGCCACCGCGATCTCCGTGCCGGAGGGCTCGGGGTCGGGCATGTCGATGATGCGGTCATCGCCATCCACCAGAAGGTCGATGTCCGCGCTGTCCACCGAGGCGTCGCCGTGGAGGGCCGGCAACGCCGGATTGACCAGTGCGATCACCAGCCGCGCCTGGCGGATGAGCGCCTGCGTGAAGTCGGAGATGACACCCAGGCTGAAGCCGCCGGCAGGCAGGGGCCGGACCTGGATCAGGGCCACGTCCACGCGCAGGTTCCCGCCGCGCAGCAGCGATGGAATCGAACTGACGTGGCATGGATAGATGTCCGCCGTGGCGGTGACACGCCGGCTGCCGCCTGCCCCGTTGAGCGCGTGGAAGGCGAAGTGCCTGCCGAGTTCGGGACGCAGCGTGTCCGACGAGGTCAGGCCGAAGAACAGCGCCGGCGATTGCAACTCGGCACGCTGCGCCACCAGGGCCTCGGTCAGCGCGAGCGGCTCGCCCGGACCCTGTGGCCAGCCGATCACGTCGCCCGGCCGGAGGTGCTCGGCGAAGCGCAACTGCGGGAGTTCGAGCTTCTTTTGCATGGCGTCCCTCATTCGGTCTGGATGTGGGAGTCCTTGATCAGCTGGGTCCAGCGCGCCAGTTCCGACCGGATCAGTTCTCCGAACTCTTCCGGCGTGTCGGGCTGCGGGGTCGCGCCTTCGCGCGCGAGCAGCTCACGCACCTCGGGTTGGGCGAGTACCGCATTCAGTTCCTGGTTCAGCCGCTTCACCACGGGTGCCGGCAGCCGGGCCGGGCCGGTCAGGCCCCACCAGACGTCGAGCCGGAAGCCCGGCAGTCCGGCTTCGGACGCGGTGGGCAATTCGGGAGCGAGCGGCGAGCGCTGCGCGCTGGTGACGGCCAGGCCCCGCATCTTCCCCTCGTGGATGAGCGGCGCGGCGGAGGCGAGGCTGGGAAGCAGCATCTGCAGGTTCCCGGCCATGAGGTCGGTGAACGCGACGGAGATGCCCTTGTAGGGGACATGCACGAGCTGCACATCGGCCGCGGAGGCGAAGAGTTCGGTGCCGAGGTGGTTCATGCCGCCGATGCCCGCGGAGCCGTAGTTGATGCTCTTCGGCCTGGCCCGTGCCAGATCGATCAGTTCGCGCAGCGTGGTCGCCTTCACGTCGTTGGCCACGGCGATGACGAAGGGCCCGGCGCCGATCTCGCCGATCGGCGCGAGGTCCTTCACCGGGTCATAGGGCAGCTTCTTGCCGCTGGCGGCGTTGGTGGTGATCGAGGTGGAGGCGAACAGCAGCGTGTAGCCGTCCGGCGCGGACTTGGCGACGAAGTCCGTGCCGATGGTCCCGCCGGCTCCGCCGCGGTTGTCGACGATGATGGGCTGGCCGAGTCGCGCGCCCATCTTGGCCGCCAGCACGCGTGCGATGTTGTCGTTGCTGCCCCCCGGGGCAAAGGGGACGACCAGCTTGATGGGCCGGCTGGGCCAGGGCGCTTCGGCCCCGGCGTTCGAGGACAGCAGGGCCGCCGCACAGGCGAGCAGTGCGGCCCGGCGAGTCATGGGATTCGAAAAGTTCATGTCTGTCTCCTTGTTGTCGTCTGCCGGGGCGGGTCGTCTGCCGCCACCGGGGGGGGGCTTCGTGTCATGCCATCGCGCGGACACTCACGATTGCGGCTCCAGCACACGCGCGAGTGCGCTTGCGTCCTCGAGCGATTCGAGGCTGTCGACCCGCTTGCGCAAGCGGAGTGCGGCATCGTCGTGCAGCGGACGGGCGGCGGCGCGGAAGCAATCGATTGCCTTCGCGTCGAAGGCCTCCGCCGTCATCGGGCGCATCGGATGGCCGAGCGGCTGGTCCACCCGCATGCTGTGCGTGGTCCCGTCGAGCATTTCGATGTCCAGCAGGGCGGGTGTGACATTGCGGCCCCAATCGCGTTCGATCTCCGCATCGGTGTAAGGCTCGACCCGTTGCGCCAGCGCGAGGATGTCTTCGCGGGAAATCGATGCCTGGTCGAAGTGCCCCAGCCGGACGCAGCCGTCGATGAGGGCTGTCGCCACCGTGTAGGGCAGGCTGAACTGCGCATGGACGACGGTGCGCGGCGCCTTGCGTACCTCGATCGGCGTGCAGACCGCTTCATACGACTGCCGGTTCACGCCGATCCTGATGCGTCGCACGTCCCCGGCCCGGATACCGTGGTCCGCCCGCAGGGCGAGCGCGGCGTCGATGGCGCTGTGGTTCAGGCGGCAGCAGGGGTAGGGCTTGTAGCTCAGCTGGGTGAATTCGTAGCGTTCGCCCAGCCCTTCGCGCAGGGCGTCGCGGTCGCAGCGGTCGTGCAGGTACACGCGCAGGAATCCATCCGCGCCTTCGAAGGTGGCCTGCGCACCGCGCACCTGGCGCTGCGCGAGCTGCACCGACACCAGCGCCGCCTTGGCGGCGAACCCCGGCTGCATGCGCTTGGTCAGCGCGCCGTCGCGCGTGACCTGGTGGTTGCCGGCGACCTGCGAATAGGCGATGCCCAGGGCGTTGAGCATCTGCGTCGAATCCAGACCGAGCACCCGCCCCGCGGCAATGGTGGCTGCGAAGTAGCCGAAGAGCGAGGTGTACATGAATCCGCTCTCGACGATGGTGATCCGGGTGGCCACGCCGAGGCGGCAGATGGTCTCCAGCCCGGCCGCGACCCCGGCGATGAAGTCGGCGCCTGACGCACCGCCCCGCAGTTGCGCGGCAGCCAGCGCGGCGGGCACCACGGACACGCCCGCATGCAGCACCGCCGCGTCATGCGTGTCGTCATAGTCGCGCGCATGCGCCATCGTGCCGTTGACCCACGCCGCATGGTGCGCCGGCACCTTGTCGCCGAAGACGAGGATCGATGCCTGCGGTGCCCCGCCCCACGCCGCGGCCAGTTCTCGCGTTTCCGCGACGGCGGGTGCGCTGGAGCCTGCGGCGGCACATGCCAGCGTGTCGAAGATGTTCGCCTTCGCGGCGGCGATCGCCGCCGCGCTCAGCCGGTCCAGGGTGAGCTCGCAGGCGAAGCGGGCGAGAACCGCGGCGAAGTCTTCGCCGGCCGGGTGATTGGAAGGGGTCGGAGCCGCTTCGCTGCGGGCCAGGGCCGCGGGGCCGGTCGGGCAGGTGTCAGATCTCAATGTTGTCTCCGAAGATTCGTATGGGTACCGGGGTGATCCGGTGAAGCGCCGGCTTCGTGTTCGGTCGAGGGCAGTGTAGGAAGCGGGTACGCGCCGGGTCCATGGCTTTTTTCGGGACGCGGCGTGCTTGTTTTCCGAACGATCCGCGGCGCCTCGGGCAGGGCCGTCGGTTCGCGGCCTGTCGGCCGGGCCGCGTTGCGGCGGGGCAGGCTCGCCCACCGCGCGGGTAGCATAGAAAAGTAAAGGCCACCCATCAGGCCTGGAGGAGCCAAGTGCCATGCTGATCGATCTCGTCCAGCTCCGGACCTTTGTCGCGGTCGCGGAGGAGCAGCATCTGACCCGTGCCGCGGAGCGGCTGCATATCAGCCAGTCGGCGGCCAGCGCGCACGTGCGCGCGGTCGAGGAGAGCCTCGACGCGCAGCTCTTCGTGCGCACCAATCGCAGCCTCGAACTGACGCGGGCCGGCCAGCTCCTTCTGGGCAAGGCCAAGACCCTGCTCAACGAAGCGGCGCTTTTCACCTCGTTCGCCCGGGAGATCCGGGGCAAGGTCGAAGGGCATCTGGTCGTGGGTTCAAGCAGCGAGCCGGCTTCGAGCCGGATCGGAGAGGTGGTCGGCGCCTTGAGGGCGAGGCATCCGCTCATCGGCGTGGACCTGCGGGCACGGCCGTCCTCGAGCACGCGCCTGGGGCTGAAGACCGGCGAGCTCGATATCGGCCTGCTCCTGGGGCATCCCACGGATGCCGGATTCACGTACTACCAGCTCACGACCGTGCCCTTCAGGGTCGCGGGTCCGGTTGCGTGGAAGGACCGGATCGAAAGCGCAGGCTGGGCGGAGCTGGCAAGCCTTCCCTGGATCGCACCGACCGACAGCAGCCGCGCGTATTCGACGATGCTGCGGCAGATGTTCGACGAGCGCGGTCTGGAGCTCAATGCCGTCGCGCGCTTCGACAACGCGGCCCTCGGCCGGGCGATGCTGGAAGCCGGCGTGGGGCTGATGCTGATGCGGGAGGAACATGCGAGGCATGGCTTCGAGCAAGGGATCCTCGCCGTGTCTCCCATTGCGCATTCGGAGTTCCCGCTCTTCATGGCGCATGTGGCCAGCCGCCGCAACGACCCGCTCATCCGCGCCTTCCTGGAGGCCGCGACAGACGTGTGGCCGGAGATGCGGGCGACGCCCGCGCATGCGGTGAAGTAAGCGCCGGCCGTTCGGTCTAGAGGTCGGGCCACCGGCAGTCCGAGCCGCGTGCCGTGCGTCGGAACGATTGCGGCGACATGGCACTCCATGAGACTCTTGCGATTCTTGCGGGTGAAGGCGCGATGAGCGCGCGCGTTGCGAACGCCATCCACGAATGCCATGCACGAATGCATCCAATTCGCGAGGGCTGAATCATGAAAACCTTGTTCCTGGTCCGGCATGCCAAATCGAGTCGCGGCGATCCCTCCGTGTCCGACCGGGTGCGGCCCCTGGACGAGCGCGGACGCCAGGATGCGCCCAGGATGGGCAAGCGCCTGGCCGAGCGCGGGGTGACGCCCGATCTGCTCGTGTCGAGCCCGGCGCTGCGTGCGCTGAGCACGGCGCAGCTCGTCGCGGACGAGCTCGGCTATCGGCGCAAGGACATCCTCGTCGAGGAACAGCTCTACGCCAGCAGCGCGGACGAGGTGCTCGCCCTCATCGGCGCGCTCGACAACCAGCTGGACCGGGTGATGCTCTTCGGCCACAACCCCGGGTTCACCGACCTCGCGCACCGGCTGTCGAGCGGGATCCTCGACATGCCGACCTGCGCCGTGGCCGAGTTCCGCTTCGACACGAAGGCGTGGGCGGACGTCGGGGCGGTCGCTCCGGCGATGGTGAAGCTGGACGCACCGAAGAAGTAGTCCAGGCCGCGAGTCCCGGGGCTTCCGGCGAGTCGCCATCCAGTCGCCCGCGCCGGGCGCCCTGCATCCGGGGGCGGCTCGGGAAGGATCTTCGGGCTAGTCGTCGGCAAGGCCCACCCGGGAGATGGGCCGCTTGAGGGGTCTTCTCGCCTGCATCCAGCGGTAGAAGACCCGCTTGGCCAGCTCCACGATGACCAGATAGGCCAACAGCAAGCCGCCGAGGATCAGGTAGAACCTGGCTGGCGGCGGCACGAAGCCGAAGTAATGCCCGAGGGGGGTATAGGGCAGCGCCACCGCGAGAGCCACGATGACCAGCGAGGTCAGGGTGAGCAGCGGATGGGCGTGACTCTTCAGCGGGTTGCCGCGCGTGCGGATGATGAAGATCACCAGCACCTGGGTGCATAGCGACTCGACGAACCAGCCGGTCTGGAACAGTTTTTCGCCGGCCTGCAGGAGATGCAGCATGGCGTAGAAGGTGAGGAAGTCGAAGAGCGAGCTGATCGGTCCGATGACCAGCATGAAGTCGCGGATGAACTTGAGGTCGAGCACCTGCGGACGGCGGATGTCCTCGTTGTCCACCTTGTCCAGCGGGATCGGGATTTCCGAGATGTCGTAGAGGATGTTGTTGAGCAGGATCTGCGTCGGCAGCATCGGCAGGAAGGGCAGGAAGAGCGCGGCACCCGCCATGCTGAACATGTTGCCGAAGTTCGAACTGGTACCCATCATGATGTACTTCATGATGTTGCCGAAGGTGCGGCGGCCCTCCAGAACGCCCGAGAGCAGTACATGCAGGTCGCGCTTGAGGAGGATCATGTCGGCAGCCGCCTTGGCCACGTCCACCGCCGAATCCACCGACAGGCCGACGTCCGCCGAGTGCAGCGACGGCGCATCGTTGATGCCGTCGCCCAGATAGCCGACCACATGGCCGCGGGCGCGCAGGGCCAGGATGACCCGCTCCTTCTGCCCCGGATTGACCCGGCAGAACAGGTTTGTCGTTTCCACCCGGGCGCGCAGGGCATGATCGTCCAGCAGGGCGATTTCCTTGCCGGTCAGCAGCCCGCTGACCGGGATCTTCAATTGCTCGCAGACGTGACGGGTGACCAGGTCACTGTCGCCGGTGACGATCTTGATCGCCACGCCGAGTCTGGTCAGCGCGGCCAGCGCCGCGCCGGCGCTGGCCTTGGGTGGATCGAGAAAGGCGGCAAAGCCGGCCAGCACCAGCTGCGACTCGTCGCCGACCACGGCATGCGGATGGTCGCGCGCAACCTTGCGCCAGGCGATGCCCAGCGCGCGCAGGCCGTCCTGCTCCAACGCCTGGTATTGCGCGTGCACGGCCGCACGGGCTTCTTCGTCCAGCGGCTGGGGCAGCGCAGCGTTGCCGCTTTCATAGTCGGTGCATAGCCCGAGGATTTCGTCCGGAGCGCCCTTGACCACCAGCCAGCGTTCCTCGCCGTTGTCGATCAGCACTGAGACCCGCCGCCGCTCGAAGTCGAAAGGCACTTCGTCGATCTTCTGCCAGGCACCCAGCTCGATGTGCCGATGGGCGAGGATCGCTTCGTCGAGCGGACTCTTCAGGCCGGTTTCGAAGAAGCTGTTGAAGTACGCCAGCTGCAGCACCCGTTCGCTGGGCAGGCCCAGTGGGTCGACATGCCGCTCCAGTTGGATGGCAGCCTCGGTCAGGGTGCCGGTCTTGTCCGTGCACAGCACATCCATCGACCCCAGGTCCTGAATGGCCGACAAGCGCTTGACGATCATCTGCTTGCCCGCCATGCGCAGCGCCCCGCGTGACAGGGTCACCGAGACCACCATCGGCAGCAGCTCCGGCGTCAGGCCCACGGCCAGGGCCACGGCGAACAGGAATGACTCCAGCCAGGGCTTGTGGAACGCCATGTTCACCAGCAGCACGAACAGCACCAGCAGCACCGTCAGGCGCATGATCAGCATGCCGAAGCGGCGTGTGCCAAGCTCGAACGAGGTCGATGGCGAGGGACGCGTGACACTGTCGGCAATGGCGCCGATGGCGGTCCCGGTGCCGGTCTTGACCACCAGCACCCGGGCACTGCCGCTGATGACCGAAGTCCCCATGAACACCGCATTGCTCGCCTCGGCCAGCTCGGTGGCGGTGGGGGGCGGCAGGTCGGCGCGCTTTTCCACCGGGAAGGCCTCGCCGGTCAGCAGCGCCTGCTTGACGAAGAAGTCCCGCGCCTCCAGCACCCGGGCGTCCGCCGGAATCAGATCGCCGGCAGCCAGTTCCGCCACATCGCCGGGCACCACCTCGCTCACGGCGATTTCCTGCGACTTGCCGTCACGCAGCACGCGGGTGCGCACGGCAACCGACTGCCGCAGCTTTTCCGCCGCGGCATTGGCGCGGTACTCCTGAACGAAGTCCAGGGTCACGCTCAGCAGCACGATGCAGCTGATGATCAGGAAGTTGGTCACTTCCCCGGTCGAAGCGGAGATGGCGCTGGCGACCAGCAGGATGATCACCAGCGGATTCCGGAAGCGGCTCAGGTACTGGCGCAAGAGCGAGCGCTCCTGCCTGTCGCGAAACAGGTTGGGTCCGAACCGTTCCAGCCGGGCCCTGGCCTCGCCAGCCGACAGACCGGCACTTGCCGGATCAGCGGGGCCGGAAGGCCCGGGCGCCAGCCACCAGGCCGGAGGCGGTGAATCCATCGTTTCCGGGTTCGGCTTCAATTCCTTGCCCCGCTTTCGGATGATTGGGGTTGATGAACGCTGACATCATGAGGCCATGGGCCGGGAACATTTGCAGGAGCCGGGCCGCGAAGTCGAAACATCAGGCAGGAACCGGCGGAGTGTCGCGTCGCCGAGGCTTGCCCGTTCATGATGCAATGTCCAGACTGAGGGCCATGAACCGCCCTTACGACAACCCGCTGCCGACGCCGGCGCCTGCGGCCCGGTCACGATGGCTGTTGTGGATGTCCTGGCTGCTCGGCGCGGCTGCGCTGGCGGGTGTGGTGGCGATGGCATTGCACTTCTCCGATGCGGAGGCGTTCGCCCGGCTGCTGGAGAAAGTGGAGCCGGGCTGGTTTGCCTTGGCCATTGTGTTGCAGCTGCTGACCTATCTCCTGCAGGGCCAGATCTATCGGCTGGTAACGAGCGCCGGGCATGCCAGCTTGCCTCTGTGGACGGCGTGCAAGCTGGGCCTGCTGAAGCTGTTCTTCGATCAGGCGCTGCCGACTTACGGGCTCAGCGGCACGCTGGCGGTCACCGCGGCATTCGAGCGGCTGAGCATTTCAAGGCCGGTGGTCATCGCCTGCCTGGTCATCAGCTTGCTGTCCTACCTGTTTGCCTATGTGCTCGCACTGGCATGGGCGCTGGGGATCGTCGCCATCGACGGACATGCGACGCAGTTGCTGGTGGTGGCCGTGACCTTGTTCACCCTGGGCAGTCTGGCGCTGGCGCTGGGCATCGCACTGCTCGCGGGACGGCGTACTCCGCCCGCGCTGAGGGGCCTGGCCGAGTGGGGCTGGATCAAGCGCAGCCTGGCCATCCTGAATCAGGCCGACCTGGCCCTGACGCGCAACCGGCGGCTGCTGGCCGAGGCGATCGGACTGGACCTGGGCATCATGCTGCTGGACGCCACGACGCTCTGGGTGCTGGTGCTGTCGATGGGGGAGCCGGCACCCTGGAACGGGGTGTTTGCCGGCTTCATGATGGCGAGCCTGTTGCGCAGCATCGGCGTGACGCCGGGTGGGTTGGGGGTGTTCGAAGCGGCCGCGGTGACGGCCCTGCACTGGGCCGGCGTCGGGTTGCCGGTCGCGCTGTCCGCCACCCTGCTGTTTCGCGGACTGAGCTTCTGGGCGCCGATGGTGCCGGGGCTTCTGGTGTCACGTTCCGCGTTGCTGGAGGCTAAGGGGGGTCGGTCGGAGGCAGGATGAGGAAGCTGGCGAACATGATCATCCCGCGAACGGCCGGACGTCGGCAACTTCGTTACCTTTGGCGCGGCGCTGGTGCAAGGCACCTCAGGTGCGCTGAGCAAGCTGCTTGCATTACCGGTGTTCTGCGCCGTCGTCGTCCTGACGCGATGGTTGAGCCACAAGCTGCGTGGCCTGTTGTCAAGGCAGTGCCATCACCGTGAGTTTTGTTTTCCCCGCACCGCCGAAGAACCCGGACACGGGTCCTGACAAGGCGGCGACATATTGCTTTCCACCCAGTTCATAGGTGAATACTCCACCGCCCGCCGAGGCTCCGATCGAATGACTCAGCAGCACCTTCCCGTCATCCGACCGAACTGCGTAGAGTGTGCCTTTCAAGTCACCGGCGAAGATCACGCCCCCTGACGTCGCGGTCACATTTGCAAGCAACGGAGCGGGGGCCTCCATCTTCCATCGCAACTTGCCCGTCGAAACATCGACGGCGGCCAGCACCCCGCGTGCCTCGCTCATTGGATCCTGATCGTATTTGCCGCCGTAGTAGTGGACTCCGACCGCATACTCCGGAGGTGTCGGAACATGGCTCGCGACACCGCACCAATCCACCATCGGCGAAATCGTCATGTTGCGTGCGGGATCGTAGGCCGTGCTGCTCCACTCCTGGCCGCCGAGGAGGCCCGGGCAAACATGGAAGCCTTCCGAGGTGAGAGGCTTCGAGCCGTTTTCCTGCTTCGAAATGGCAAGGTCGTAGAGCACGGTGTGAGTATCGCGATCGACGATCCGCAGGCGACCGTCCTTGCCACTGGCAACGACGAGATTCCGGACCTTGCCCTTCGAGTTCGCGGTCAGCAGCGGACTCGCCTGGGTGAGATCCCAGTCGTGGGTGTCGTGCGGCACGAACTGCCGCAGCCAGTTCGGCTTGCCGGTCTTCAGATCGATCGCAACGAGCGAGTTGGTGTAGAGGTTGTCGCCCTTGCGAACATCACCGTAGAAGTCGGGCGCGGGATTCCCGACCGCAACGTAGACGAGGTCCTTGTCGCGGTCGACCGAGACAGGCGTCCAGAAGCTGCCGCCGCCGTGCTCCAGCGCCTCGGGCGGAGTCCATGTGTCTGCGCCTGGCTCCCCGGGCTTCGGCACCGGGTAGAAGCGCCATAGCTCCTCGCCATTCGATAGATTGAAGGCGCCGATCCAGCCCCGGCTTCCCCAGTCCGCACCCGCGGTCCCATAGACCACCACGTCATTGACGATGATGGCCGGCATGCTCAAGTACTGGCTCTTGTCGTAGCTCGCGATCTGATGCTCCCACAGGAGCTTGCCGGTCGCCATGTCGATCGCGATCAGGTAGCCGTCCGATGTTCCCCGGACAAGGCGCCCATCCTTGATGGCGACGCCCCTGTTCGGATTCGAGAGGATCTTGCTCCGCACGGTCCACTCGTGGCGCCAGATTTCCTTGCAGGTTGCCGCATCGACTGCGACCGTGGTTTGCCCCACGGAAAAATAGATGCGCCCCTCGTGCAACAAGGGGCTCGACTGGGCCGGGGCGTCGACACCGGTGTCGAGACTGCAAACCTCCTTCAGCTTGGCCACGTTGTTCGCGTCGATCTGCTTGAGATTCACGTAGCGATGTCCGTCGTAGCTCTTGTTGGTCATCAGCCAACTGTCGGTCGCCACGGCGGATCGATCAAGTTGCGCTTGACTGGGGCCTTCCGCATACGACGAGGTGCTCGCTGCGCCCGCACAGATCCAGGCGATTACGAAAGCGAAAGCGGATGTCGAGCGCTTCAATCCGGAAGAGGATTCCATGGCCGATCTCCGTCTGCCTTCGTCTGCGAGAGTCCTGGGCGGAATGATCTGACTGGTGGTCGGGCTGACGATATCAGCGGGGCGCTGTGCCATGGTGGTGCTCCTTTGCCAGTTGCAAGGACGTTGGGGAAGACGGTACGGTCTCGTGGACTGTTTCCCACCGGTGGCGCGTCGAGTCGGCGAAGTGCCGCGATGCTCGACGTGGGTTCGTGTATCAAATGACGCGATCGCCGAAAGATTCTGCTCTCTTCAAGTATCGGTTTCAATGCGCCAGGCCTTGCTGATGCCACCTGCGTGTCAGGAAGACCGCGGCAGGTTCCACTTGTAGCGCAGCGACAGGTAGCGCAGCGCGAAGCACGCCGCCAGGGCGACCCAGGTCCGCCCGCTCGACAACCATCCCAGGCGCTGGCCGGCCACCTCGATGCTGGCGCCGACCAGCGCAGCCGATGCATAGATCTCGCGCTGAAGGATTACCGGCACCCGATTGAGCAGCACGTCGCGCGCCACGCCGCCACCCACGGCGGTGACCACGCCCAGCAGCACCGCCACCTCGGCGTTGTGGCCAAAAATCAAGGCCTTCTGCGCCCCGGTCACGGCAAACAGCCCCAGGCCCAGGGAGTCGAACAGGATGACCGGGTGCGCCAGCCGAATGACCAGCGCGTTGGCGGCAATCGTCATCAACGCCGCTGCCGTGGCGACGGCGAGGTAGCGCCAATCGGTCAACCCGGCCGGCGGCACGGCGCCGATGCACAGGTCGCGCAGCACGCCCCCGCCGCACGCGACCGTGAACGAGATGACGATGACGCCGAACCAGTCGAGGCCGCGCTTCCTTGCCGCGACCGCACCGCTGATCGCAAAGGCGAAGGTGCCCGCCAGATCGAGAATGGTGAACAGGCGGAGGTCGTTCAGGCCGGGAAGGGTCAATTCGTGGACATTCATGCGTTCGGCAAGTCAGAGAGGCAGGGGTCTCACGCCACGGTGACGGGGCACAACCACGCGCTGGCGGCGGTCAGCATGGCCTGCAAGCCGGTCTCGAGTGTCGGGTGGATCTGCGGCGCGAATTTCGGCGAGTGGTTGCTGGGGATCTTGTTGACGGTCTTTTCCTGCCTGGCCTTGGCGTACACCGTGGGGTCGGTGCCGCCGACGAACCAGAATACATAGGGCACGCCCCAGGTGCGGCCGAAGATGCTGAAGTCTTCGCTGGCCGATGCCGGACTCGGCGCCAGCGAGGCGTTCTCGTCAAACTGGTGGCCGAAGGCCTTCGCCACCTTTTGCGTGGCGACCAGATCGTTTTCGGTCAGCGGGTAGCTGTTGATGGTGGTGAACTCGGGCGGGCGCTCGGCGCCGGACGCGTCGCATTCTGCGCAGCAGATGCGGCGGATCGACTTGAGCATGTACTCGCGCGTATCTTCGCTGAAAGTGCGCATGTTCAGCTTGATGGTGGCGTCGTCCGGGATGATGTTTTCCTTGGTGCCGGCTTGCAGCGAGCCGATGGTGAGCACCGCCGGCTCGGTCGGCGCGATCTCCCGCGAGACGATGGTTTGCAGGCGCATGGTGGTTGCGGCGGCCATGATCACCGGATCGATCGAGGTTTGCGGCTGCGAGCCGTGCGAGCCGCGCCCGAACAGCTTGATCTTCAGGCTGTCTCCGGCCGACAGTGTGACGCCGGGACGGTAGTTCACGGTGCCGGCAGGACCGACCATCACGTGCTGGCCGAGGATGATCTCGGGCTTCGGAAAGCGGCCTTCGCCCCAGTCGTGCACCATGGAACTGGCGCCTTCGGCCGTTTCCTCGCCCGGCTGGAACACGATCATCAGCGTGCCGCGCCAGGCGGCGCGATTCGTGGACAGGATGCGCGCGGCGCCGATCATCCAGGTCACGTGCATGTCATGGCCGCACGAGTGAGCAACGCCGACCTCGTCGCCGTCCGCGTCGCGCGCCCGCACGGTACTGGCATACGGCAGCCCGGTGTTCTCGGCCATGGGCAAGGCATCCATGTCGGCGCGCAGCATCACGACCGGGCCGGCGCCGTTCTTCATCACGCAGACCACGCCGGTCACGCCGACGTTGCGCGTCACCTCGTAACCGAGGCCCTGCATCGCGTCGGCGACGATCTTCGCGGTGCGGACTTCCTGCATCGACAACTCGGGGTGCTGATGAAGGTCCTTGTAGAGGGCTTCGAGTTCAGCCAGCAGGGTGGATTCGGCGGATCCGAGTGCTTGAGTGAGGGCATTCATGACGGCTCCAGAAGTGACGACGCGAGGTTGAGGACAGGAAGTCAGTGCCTGAAATGAAGATCGGGGATTCATCAGGCCTGCGCCTTCATCCTCTTGGGCACCGTGAGCATGATCGAGACGATGGCCATCACGACCATCAACACGTTGAAGCCCAGTGCCACGATGGCGGCCTCCCGCACGGCCAGGTTGTCCTGGCGGCCGACGAAGGTGATCACGCCATCGATCCAGTTCACGCTCGCGCTGTTGCCGCTGAGCGCGGTGAAAATGGCGGCGGAAATCGCGACGCCGAAGGCGGCGCCGAGCGACGATGCCATCTTGTAGATGCCCGAACCCGAACCCGTCTGGGCAGCCGGCAGGTTCGATAGCGCCGCATCGGTCGAGGGGGTGGCGTAGAACGCCAGACCGACACCGAACAGCGCGTAGCCAGCGCTCGCGAGGATCTTGTAGTCCGACAGCAGCAGGTTGGCGGGCGACACCATCAGGATCGCCAGGCCAGTGATCAGGCAACCCCAGATCATCGGCTTGCGCGGGCCGTAGCGTTGCAGCAGTTTCTCGCCCACGCGGATGAAGGCGATGATGGCAATTGCGTAGCCCAGCGTCAGAAAGCCGGCCTGCTGGGCGTTCATGTTGCCGCCGATCTGCACCAGTTGCAGCGACACGATCAACGTGCCGGCGGTACCGTTGACCAGAAAGTTGGAAATCGTCGCGCCGGTGTAGGTCGAGTTCCTGAACAGGCTGAAGTCGAAGAACGCATTGGGCACCTTGTTCTCGATCCTGAGAAACAGCCAGCCGAAGGCCACCGTTGCCGCCAGCAGGCCCAGGCCCGTCGGGCTGGTCCAACCCAGCTTGTTGCCCTGCGTCACCAGCACCTGCAGTGCCACCATGGTGACCATGAAGGCAAGCACGCCGGACAGGTCGAACTTGTAGTCGCCCTTGGTTTCGGCCTTGCTTTCGGGCGCGCCGCGCATCATCCACAGGCCGAGCAGGCCCACTGCGATGGCCACCCAGAAGATCGAGCGCCAGCCGAAGTTCTGCGACATCAGGCCACCGACCAGCGAGCACAGGCCCGAGCCGCCCCAGGATCCGATCGACCACATGCTGATGGCACGCTGGCGTTCGGGCCCGTCCCAAAAAGCTTTCACCAGCGCCAGACTTGCCGGCATGATGCAGGCCGCGGACAGGCCTTGCAGCGCACGGCCCAGCAGCAGGACCGGTGTTGCCAGCAGACCTTGCGGCGCAATGGCCACCAGCAGCGAACCGCCGATGCTCAGGTAGAAGCCGATGCGAGTGATCTTCATCCGGCCGACACGGTCGGCCAGGCCGCCCATCACCACGATGAAGATCCCCGAGAACAGCGAGGTGATGGCCACCGCGACATTCATCATGTTCGCATCCATGCCGAGGTCGCGGCTCATGTCGGGCGCGATGTTGAGCGTTGTCTGGGCAAATAGCCAGAATGCGACGACGCCCATGATGATGCCGAAAAGCAGCCGATCGTTGCCCTTGTACGGCACCTCGGGTTGAGCGCTGGTATTCATGCCTGCTCCATTGCGCCTGCGCGCGCTGGCTTGTCTCGACGGCTGCTGCGTTACCGAAAAGGCACCATCGATCGACGACATGTTCGTCTTCCTGGTGTCGAGTGGGTCATACCTCCTGGGCCTGACCTGCTGCTGACTTCAGGCTGCCCGTCGATGCCGCAGCAGAAGTGCGCGCCGGCCATGCCCTGGGGCCTCGTCAATTCGGGCTCCGGCGCTCACGGATCGGCATCTTCCTTCTAGTTGGCCTCGGTGCCGCGGTCGTATGAAGAACCGCTGCGCAGCACGCGCTGGTCGGCGTCGAGCACCGCGACGAAGACCATCGGCGAGTTGGGCGGCTGCATCCAGCGCCACTCCCATTCGGTTTCGTTCCTGAGCGGATAGGGCGTGCGCCTGGCGGGCTTGCCCAATAGCTTGCGCAGGTCCTCCATGGCCATGCCTGCCTGCACCTTGGCGAAGTTCTCGGGCGTGAGCACCTGGCGCAAGGCGCTCATCCGGCCGTCGGCGCCGATGGTGATCATGTAGTTCTTCTGGCCCTGGGGCTGGCGGTTGTATTCGAGGATCCGACCGGCGGGCGAGTCCCAGACGTTCTCGGGTTCGCCGAATCGCGCGCGCACGTCGGCTTCGGTGGATACGCCTTCCTCGAGTTCGCTGATGTGCTGCGAGTCGCAGCCCAGCAGCGACAACAGGGCGCCCAGCAAGCCTGCTGCCATCGCCTTCCTCCACATCGGTTGTCGTGTCATTTCGCTCCCTTGTTGGTGATGCCGGACCCGGGGTCCGGCTTGCTGCGCGACCGCGCTCGACGCGGGGGCAGAAGTGCCGGCGCGATCTTATCGGCCGTCGGTCGATGGCGGCGCGGGGAGAGGAATCAATCCAACCCGGCGGTCAGCAAGGCCGGCACTTCCTGCTGCAGCAGCGCCAGCAATCGGCGGGCCACAGGTGACAGGTAGCCGCCGCTACGGGAACTGACACCCAACTCCCGTCGCAACATGAGCAGCGAGGGCCGTACCTCGCGCAAACGTGCGCGGCGCTCCGACGCGATGGTGTGGCGGGAGACGAAGCTCAGCAGGTTCGTCCCCGCGATCAGTTGGGGCAGCAGCGGAATCGAGTTGGCCTCGATCTGCACGCGGGGGGCGGGCAGGCCGCGTGAGGTGAATGCGGTGTCGAGCCACTGCCGGCTGGGAGCCTCCGGCTTCGGCAGCACCCAGGGATATTCGAGCAGGCTTTCGAGGTTCACCCGGCGTGACTTGAAGATCGGGTGGCCGGTGCGCGCGGCCACGACGACCTCGTCCACCGCGAGGGAATGACGTGCCAGTTCAGGATCCTTCTCCGACGGCAGCAGACCGACCACCAGATCCAGCTGCTTCTGCCGAAGTTGCTGGAGCAGGTCGAAGCTCGCCCCGACCTCGATGCTGACCTGGGCCTGCGGCGCCTGTGCCAGCAGCAGGCGGCACACCTTGGGCAGCAGGGCGCCCACCGTCACGGTGCCGGTGCCGATGCGAACGTGTCCGGCGACGCCCTGCGAGAAGTCCGCCACATGTCGCAGCGCCTGTTCGGCGCAGACGCGCATCTGGCGCGCCTCTTCGAGCAATACCTTGCCCACGGGCGTCAGCTTCACGCCACGTCCTGCTTTCTCGAACAGGGGAGCGCCCACGCTTTGTTCGAGCCGCCGGATCGCCTTGGTCAAGGCGGGCTGGCTGCGGGCGATGGCATCGGCGGCGCGCCCGAGGTGCTCCGCCTGCGCGGCGCTCTCGAAGTAGCGCAGGTCGCGCAGGTTCAGCTCCATTCCAAACTCCTGGTTATCGATTGAGGAATATTAGCGAATGGACGGTTAAGCATCGGGCGCCGAACATCCGGGCCCATGGATACGGCTTCCCCTGATCGTCCGGCCCCGGGCCCTTGTTTCGGCGGCATGCTGGCCATCTGGCACGACATCGCCCCGGGCCATGCGGCCGAAGTGCGCGAGTGGTATGCCCGCGAGCATCATTTCGAGCGTCTGGCGATCCCCGGATTCCGCGAAGTGAGGCGCTTCGAGCGCGTCTCGGGCACGGGTGCCGAGATCTTCGGCGTCTACCGGGTCGACACGACGCAGGTGCTGCACAGCCCGGCCTACCGCGCGCGCATCGACGCGCCGACGGAGTGGACGCGCAGTGCGATGCGCAGCTTCCGCAACATGTCACGCACGGTATGCGGCATCGTCGCCCAGGCCGGTTGCGCGCAGGGCGGTCACCTGGCGGTGCTGGCCTCGGCGGGTGGAGCCCTGCGGGATCCGCAGGCAACGTGCATGCGGCTTGCGTCGCTTCAGGGTGTGCTGCAAGTGACGGCGCTGCGGGCCGACCCGGCCCCCGGCATGGACGCGACCGCGGAGCAGGCGCTGCGCGGTGGTCCTGATACGCGGGTCGCCTGGGCGCTGCTGCTCGATGCGGACGGTCCGGACGCCGCCGAAGGTGCATTGCAGGCGACACAGGAGCACACCGACTGTCGCGGCGCCGTCCAGTTCGCCGTTTACCGGCTTTCTTTTGCCGCACGAACCCCTGATTGAAGACAAGCACCGTGGAACACATCCGGATCATCACGAAGAATCACACGAACCCCGCCTACGGCGGGGCCCTGGTCGGGGCGCACGCTGTCGCGGCGCGCATGGGCTGCACGCTCAGTCACCGTGCGCCGCAGGTGCCGGACGACACGGGCGAACAGTCGGCGCTGCTGGATCGGGCGATCGCCGATCGCCCGGACGCCATCGTGCTGCTGCCTGCCCATGCAAGCGCCGTGAACGCGGCCATCGCGCGAGTCAACGGGGCCGGCATCCCGCTGGTGCTCTTCGTGAGCGAGCCGACTGCGGGAGCGTGGGTGGGTTTCGTGGGTTCGGACGACACGCGAATGGCGGCAGATCTCGCGCGGGCCGTGCTGCAAGCGTTGCCGTCGCAGGCGAAGGTCGGCTTCATCGATGGTCATCCCGGCTCGATCACGACGCCGTTGCGCCGCCGAGGCTTCGAGGAGGCGCTTGCGCAGTACCCGGGCATGGAACTGGTGGAGGCGGTCTCGGGCTACTACCAGCACGACACCGGCCGCGAGGCCGCATCGGCCCTGCTGTCGCGCCACGCGCAGCTCGATGCGATCCTGTCGGCCAATGACCTGATGGCCATGGGCGCCCTCGAGGCCCTGGAGGCCGCGGGGCGACGCGTCTCCATGGGCAGCATCAACGGGACGCCCGACGCCATCGCGGCGGTGCGCGCAGGCCGGCTGACCGCCACCGCATCGTTCAATACCCACCGCTTCGGCTGTCTGGCGATCGAGATGGCATTGCGCCATCTGCGAGGTCGGCAGGTGCCGAGCCGCATCGTGTTGGCCGCCGACATCATCGACGCCCACAACGCCGCCGAGTGGGACAAGCCGTACGAGGCGCGCGTGTGTCCCGACTGGGACCAGATCGCCGCCGCGGACTGAGCCTTCGCGGCCGGGCAGAGCCGGCGCCGAATCACCCCCCAAGCAATCAACCAGGAGACTTCATTCATGCGTTTGAAAGACAAGGTCGCGTTCATCACCGGTGCGGGCGCCGGCATCGGCGCCGCAGCCGCGCTGCGTTTCGCCCGGGAGGGCGCCAGCGTGGTCGTCGCGGAAATCGACGAAGCGCGTGGGCGCGATCTGGCGGGGACCATCCGCGCCAATGGCGGCAAGGCCGTGTTCGTGCGTTGCGATGTGACGGACGAGGCCTCCGTCGAGCAGGCCGTCGCCGAAGGGACCGCCGCATTCGGCGGCCACCTGGACATCCTGTACAACAACGCGGGCGGCTCGACCCCGCACGACGACATGTTGACCGTGGTGGACATGGCCGAGTTCTGGCGTTGCATCAAGCTGGAACTGCTGGGTACTTTCCTGTCCAGCCGATTCGGCATCCGCGCCATGCAGAAGGCGGGCCGGGGCGGGTCCGTGATCAATACGGCTTCGTACAACGCGATGATCGGCACCGCCGGACGCGACTGCTATACCGCGGCCAAGGGCGCGGTGATCTCGCTGACGCGCTCGATGGCCGTGGAATACGCTCCCGACGGGATCCGCGTGAACTGCCTGGCGCCGGGCGTGGTGATCAGCCCGCGCATGACGAAGTTCCAGCAGGACTTTCCCGGCCACAGGATCTTCGACAAGAAGAACCGCCACCACCGCCCTGAAGTGCCGTCCCATCTGCTCGGTCCGATCGAGATCGAAGACCTGACGCACATGGCGCTGTTCCTCGCGTCCGATGAGTCCCGCCGGGTGACCGGCCGCATCGAACTGGTGGACAGCGGCGCCACGGCGTCCTGAACGCCGCATCCAATAACAAAATGGAGACAGGAACATGCACAAGACCGTCTGCGGCACGCGCCGCATCGTCATCCTCGGGCTCGCCCTGGCCGCGAGCGGCACTGCCTTCGCGCAGGGCGGCGCGGGCTACCCCGGCAAGCCCATCCGCCTGATCGTTCCCTTCACGCCCGGCGGAGGGTCCGATGCCGCCGCGCGATTCTTCGGCGAGAAGCTGGCCGACGCGCTGGGGCAACCGGTGCTGGTGGAGAACCGGCCGGGCGGCAACAGCGGCTCCATCGGCACAGTCGCCGTGAAGACGGCGCCGGCGGACGGCTACACCATCCTGCTCGGGAGCACAGCGCCGATGGTGACCAATGTGGTGATGGTGAAGGAGCTTCCGTATGACGCGGGCAAGGACTTCAAGCCGGTCGGCGGCCTGACCAAGAACACGACGGCCATCGTTGTTCCTGCCGGTTCGGCCGCGAAGACGCTGGCCGATCTGGTGGCGGCTTCGAAGAAGGGCACCCTGCTCAATGCGGGGACCTCTTCCGCCGGCTTCCAGCTGGCGGCCTTCTGGTTCGCCAACGTCGCAGGCTTCAAGTTCACGCATGTGCCGTACAAGGGCCTCAGTCAGGCCCTGACCGACCTGGCGGGCAACAACCTCGATTGGGCGATCGTGGATCTGGCCGGTGCGATGCCGCTGGTCAAGGCCGGCCACATCCGCGCGCTGGCGGTGACGGATGACGTGCGCCACTCTTTCCTGCCGGGGGTGCCGACGGTGAAGGAAAGCGGCTACGGCGATTTTGTCTACAACACCTGGACCTCGTTCCACGTGCGCGCCGAGACGCCGGAGGACATCACGCGCAAGCTGGCGGACGCCACCATGAAGATCCTGCGCTCGCCGGCGGCGCGCGAGTACGCCCAGAAGGCCGGCACGCCCTTGCTGCCCCTGGGCCCCGCCGAATTCGCGAAGTACCAGCGCGAGGAGGTCGAGCGCTTCCAGCGCGTCGCCGAGGCCTCGGGCATCAAGCCCGAATGAGGCGTCGTCCCTGAGCGCCGCCCGGCGGTCCGGCGTCGTGGGCTCGCCGGGCAACCGCTCCACGCAAGCGCCGGACTTGTGGCATTTTTCACGGCCGCGAGTAGTACCTAACGGCTACATCAGTTATGAAATGAATACGTTCGAGCTACTATTCATGCATTGGACAGACAAGGACAAGCATGAACACGTATCCGACCATCAGCCAGGCGACCGGCGTCGCTCGTACCCTCAGCAAGCGCTTGTCATGCACGATCGTCGTCTATCGCACAGCGCAGGCGAAGTTCGTGACCGCGCGCACGAGCGACCCTGTCGCCGGGAACATCGAGGGCGTCTATCGCAACGGCTATTGCACGCCGACGCTGCTGAGCGGGGCGCACTGAAAGAATTCGAATTCGACTCCTCGGCTCACCGTAGCCGTTTGGCTTGGGCTTCCTTCGGGAAGCTTTTTTTTTGGCGTCGCGGCGAATGCTGCTTGCCGTGACGGTTGAACCATGCCGACGCATGGAGCCGGCTGCGAAAGCCCCCAGAACGACGCCGCAAGTCCCGGTGACCGGTTCCGGCGCGACATAGCTCGCACGCGAGGCCGGAAATGGAATACAACTAGGTGCGCGCATATCGCCTGTGCGTTCATGAGGGGCGCCGGGCACTGCACGGAGGTATGAGCTATGAAGACCGTAGCGGAAATTCTCAAGTCCAAGGGCGACTCGACGGTCCACACCATCGGACCGTCGGCTTCGGTGTTCGACGCCGTCCGGCGGATGGCGGAGAAGAACATCGGCGCGCTGCTGGTGGTGGAGGACGAGCAGGTGGTCGGCATGGTGACCGAGCGCGACTATGCGCGCAAGATCGCGCTGATGTCGCGCTCGTCGAAAGACACGGCGCTGCGCGATGTCATGAGCTCTCCGGTGATGTACGTGCGTCCCGACCAGTCCAGCGAGGAGTGCATGGCGCTGATGACCGAAAACAGGCTGCGTCACCTGCCGGTCATGGATGGAGGCAAGCTGGTCGGCCTGATCTCGATCGGTGACATCGTCAAGGGCATCATCTCCGAGCAGAACTTCATCATCGAACAGCTGCAGCACTACATCACCGGAGATCGCGGCTGAATCCCTGTCGCGGCGGGCTTTCCGGAGGCCGCGGCTTGCGGAAATTCCCGGGCATTAGGCACACAATGAGTGCTCCATGCGCCAGCTTCTCGTCCTCGCGATCCTCATGACCCTCGGCCCGGCGGCCGGCGCCGAGGTGATCCGCTGCGCGGATGCGGCCGGCAACGTGAGCTATACGGACAGCGCCTGTCCGCCGGGCGCCAGGCTGGTGGGGCGCGTGTCGGCGCCGGAGGCGGCGGTTCCGGCCCGGGGCGAGGCAGACAGCGATCGGCAGGGAGCGAAGGTCGATGCAGGCGGACCGAGCCCGCTGCAACGCGAGCCGGCAGATGCATTCGCGCGCCCGTCGCAACTGCCGGCGGGGCCCGTCATCATCGATTCCCGCGGCGGCAGTACCGGTCCGGGGAGTGGTGATTCGCGCTGGAGCGACCGTGGTGGCGACGATGGCCCCGTGATCGACTATGGATATCCCTACACCGGCGGCTATCGTCAGCCCGTGCCGCCCCGCGACATGCGGCCGCGAATCCGCGGTTGCGACAGTACGGGCTGCCAGGACACCCTGGGCAACCGCTACAACCGCTCCGGCCAGCTGGACCGCTACCGCAGCCTCGATGGAAAGACCTGCCAACCCGTGGGCACCACGACGATCTGCCGTTGAGCCAGCAGACGAGACGGTGATCGACAGGAATCCGCCATCGGGATCGCCGAACTAGTAAGGCGGCGCCTTGCGCGCCCGCTGCTCCCGCGCCGCCTCGGTCCACCATTCCAGGTCGTCGGCAAAGCGAACGAAGGAGCGCTCCAGCGCTTCGCCCGCGCCGCCGGTCGGATGCCCGTTCGCATCCAGCGTCTGGGAAATCGGGCCGACGGCGAGCGTGCTGGACACGACGACCATGCCCATCTCGGACAGGATGGAATGCCAGACCGTGCCCGAGCGAACGCCGGAGAAGCGGCCCGCCGAATAACTGGCGACGGCGGCCGGGCGCCAGAACCACTCCTCGAGGAAGTGATCCGTCAGATTCTTCAAGCCGGGTTGCGGGCCCCAGTTGTATTCGCCGGTCACGAAGACGAAGGCATCCGCGGTGCGTATCTTTTCCGCGAGCGTTTCCATCGGCGCGGGCGCGGTGCCCTTCGGGTACTCCTTGTACATGCGGTCGAGCATGGGCAGATCGACCGCCTTGGCGTCCACCAGTTCTGCATCGGTCCCTCGCGCCTTGAGGCCGGCGACCACGTAGTCCGCGAGACGCACGCCCATCCGGTCTGAACGGTACGAGCCGTAGAACACCAGAACCTTGTCAGCCATCGTCGCTCCTTCCGTTGTTCGAACCGGGGCATCCGGCCGTCGACGCGAAGGCTACAGCATCGATGCTCCTGACACAGGTCGCTCCGTCGCCGCCGCGGGCCTGTCGACGCAATGGGCGCAACTCTCGGCTCACCGGACGCGCCCGCTGATTCTCTGGGTCAACGCGGCGGCAACTCGATGCAGGCGGACAGAGGCACGGCGCCGATCCGCGCGAAGCTTGCGACAACAATGGCACGGCCGGCCGTTTCCGCAAGCTCGGCGAGCGCGCTCCACAGGCAGCGAATCGATGCGGCATCGAGCCCGGCCGTCGGTTCATCGAGCAAGGTGAGCGCGCGTCCCGATGCGAGCGCGGCCGCCAGCCAGACCTTGCGCTTCGAGCCGGTCGACAGCATGTACATCGGCTTGTCCAGATGCGGGGTCAGGGCCAAGCCCTCGATGAGGGCTCGCCACACGGGCTCGTTGAAGCGCGCGTCGCCAGCGCTGAGCGTGGCCGTGCATTCGCGTGCGGTGACCTTGTCGAACGCGCCGGTCGTCGGGTCGACGAAGAACACGTTCCGACGATAGGCCTCGGGATCGTCATCCAGGCGCGCACCCGCAAGTGTCAGCCGGCCGCGGGCGGGCAGTTCGCCCGCCATCGCATGGAGCAGCGTCGACTTTCCGCTGCCGGTGTCGCCGTACAACAGCGTCACCCCGGTGCCGATCGAGACGGACCATCCGGACGCGAGCGCCGGTTGTCCGGGGTACGCGAAGCTCAGTTCCTGGACTTGGAGGATGGGGAAAGGGGCCGGAAGGTTCATGCCTCGACCGTACCGCAATGGGATGCGTCGATCCGGGCGGCGCACTGGCGGCCGATTCCGTGCGTAAGTTGACGAATTATTTCCTTTGCTGTATTGCACTTCAGGGCAGTGCGTCTTAACTTCCGCCAAATCCATCACGCAGAGGACAGCGCTCCACGCAAAGCGCATTTGCATTGAGGTTCCGCCATGTTGATTGCAATGCTTATCTTGATTGCCCTGGCGCTGCGAGCGCTCTACCTCCAGGCCTGGCTTGGCAAGTGGGTGCGTATCCGGACGGAGCGAAAGGGCTGGCTCGTCTGCGAGGTGCGGCGCCGCGTCGGAATGGAGAAGATCCCGGAGCATGTGTCTGAATTTCCAGTTCCGCGCGAGGAGCGAATCCGGGTGTTCCGCCTGCTCGGGATGGTGCTCTGGCACAACGAGATGAGCGTGGCCTTGCCTAATGCCGCCTGCGAATGCTTCGAAAAGATCGCCCCGCAGGACTTCGACAGGGAATTCCCCAGCTGGCTCCGGCTGGCGAACGGCGCGGGCTGAATTCGCAGCGCCCGGGGCTTGCGGGGGGGGGGGTATTGGCGACGATTCCCGCGTGTTCGCCTCGAAATCGAATGACCGCATGAGGCCCGACGCTCTTGGGCAGAATGCGGGTTCGGCCAGGAGCGGCATTTCCTGGCGCCATCCCATCCCGTCCCATCCTGTCCGATAGCCCGTCGTTCAACGGCCACTGCGCTCGGCAGTGTCACCCGGAGTCGTTGTCATGTCTCTTCTCGTCGCTGGCCTCATCCTGTTCCTCGGCGTTCATTCGGTGTCCATCGTCGCGCCGGCGTGGCGCGACCTGCAGGTCGAACGGCATGGCGAGAAGGTCTGGAAAGGCCTGTACGCCCTGGTCTCGTTCGCCGGCCTGATCCTGCTCATCTACGGATATGGCATTGCCCGACATGCCCCGGTGGTGCTTTACACGCCCCCGCTTGCGTTGCGCCATGTCGCGCTGCTGCTGATGCTGCCGGTGTTTCCGCTGCTGTTCGCTGCCTATCTGCCAGGTCGCATACAGCGGGCGGCCAGGCATCCGATGCTGCTTTCCGTGAAGCTCTGGGCAACGGCGCACCTGCTGGCCAATGGCACGCTGGCCGACGTGCTCCTGTTCGGCGCATTCCTCGTCTGGGCGGTGGCCGACCGGATCTCCGTCAAGCGCCGTACCGCGCCGCACCAGGTGCCCGGAGCTCCGCCGGGCGCCTTGAATGACGTCGTGGCGCTCGTGGGGGGCCTGGTGGTGTATGTCGGATTCGTGTTCGGGGTGCACGCCTGGCTGATCGGGGTTTCGCCGCTCGGCTAGTTGGCGTTCGGGGCGCGCGGCCTCGGCTCCGCACCCGGGCCGGGGCGGACCGCGCCCGCTGGTCGCTCAAAGCTTGTATCCGAATTGCCTCAGCATCTGCTTGCGTGCCTCCACGTCGGATTCGGACTCGATTCCCTTGCTCTTGACGCCGTCGACAACACCGAGAATGCCGCGCCCGCTCCCGGTGTCGGCCACGATGACCTCCACCGGATTGGCCGTCGCGCAATAGATGGCGCACACCTCCGGCACCGCCTTGATGGTGTTCAGGACATTGATCGGGAACCCGTCGGTCATGAAGACGACGAAGCAATGCCCGCAACCGAGCGCCAGGGCATTGCGCTGCGCCAGCTCGACGAGGGCTGCGTCGTTCCCGGTCCGACGAACCAGGGCGGGTCCGCTCGACTCGCAGAACGCAATGCCGAACTTCATCCGAGGCGCTGTCTGGACGATGGCCTCGTGCAGGTCCTCGACCGTCTTGATGAAGTGCGACTGGCCGAGGATGAAGTTGACTTCGGCCGGCTTATCGATCGGGACAATCGTCAGGTCCATCGCGGTCTCCTTTGAATTGCCGCCCCGTTGCCATCAATCAATCAGTCATTGCAGCTTGATGTCGCCGTCGAACTTGACCTTGAGGCCCAGCGCGGGGAGCTCCAGGGTCATGGTGGCGACAAGCGTCTCGGTGCCGATGCCGGCGGCGACGGCCTTCGCCACCGCCTGCTCGATTTCGCGTTGCGAGCTGACGCCGACCATCTTGAGGAACTTGCGGATGCTGAGGTTGAGTGTCTCGTCGTTCATCAGGGTCTCCCGGTGGGTGTTGCCTTCCCTGGATACGGCCGCCTTCGATGAAGCATAGGCCAAAACGATGGCGCGCGGTCACGGTTGACCCCGCCCCCCGGCAAGTCCATATTCGCCGCTGGAGGTCCGATGGCCATGCCTGGTATTCGGCCCGCGGCGAATCCCGGTGCGGGCAGCGCCTTCGCGACGATGGCGCGTCCTTGCGGCTGCTGCCCGTTGATGCGTCCATCCCTGCGTCGCCGCGCGATGTTGGCCGCCGGGATGCTTGCGTTCGACGTCGCGGGTTCGATCTTCGCTGCTGTTGCAAAGGAAAAGCCGATGACCCTGACACTCACTTCCAAGGCCTTCGGGTTGAACGACTCGATCCCGTCGCTCTACACCTGCGAGGGCAAGGACATCTCGCCGCCGCTCGCATGGAGCGGTGCGCCGGGGACGACGCGGAGCTTCGCGCTCATCGTCGACGATCCGGACGCGCCCGACCCCGCGGCGCCCAAGATGACCTGGGTCCACTGGGTCCTCTACAACATGACCGAGGATGCCGCCGAACTCCCCGAAGCGGTGGCGTCGAGCGCGTTGCCGGAGGGCACGCGCGAGGGCATCAACGACTGGGACCGCACTGGCTACGGCGGGCCCTGTCCGCCCATCGGGCGGCACCGCTACTTCTTCAAGCTCTACGCGCTGGACACCGTGCTGCCCGAGCTCCGGCGCGCCGACAAGGCGGCGCTGGAGAAGGCAATGCACGGGCACATTCTCGAGCGGGCGGTGTTGATCGGAACCTACCAGAAGGGGCGTTGATCCACCGCCGTCATCAAGACCCGGCCAGCTCGCAGAGTTGCCGGATCTCCGTCGGGATCGGCACCGCGCGGATCCCGCCGCCCTCGCGCTTCGCCGCGAAGATGCGCACTTCCTCGCACTCGAGGATCAGGTCGTCGCCGCGCGTGACGCGGTAGCCCTGCACGAAGCTCTTGTCGCGCCATTCGGGGATGGTGACCGCGATGTCGAGCGTGTCGCCATAGGTGGCGCTCTTGACGAAGCGGGTGTGCGTGTCGACCAGCGGCGTGCCGATGACGCCGAGGGTCCGGGCCGTGACTTCCCAGCGCGGCACGCCGTTCTCGGCGAAGAAGTGGCGCGAGGCGGCGTCGATCCAGCGGAAGAAGTTGGGGAACCAGACGATGCCCGCGGGATCGCAGTCGCCGAACTCGACGCGCACGGTGTAGACGACTTGCTTGCTGTTGCCGGTGTTGCTGCTGTTCATGGTCAGCCCATTCTCGTCGGCAGCCACAGCGCGATGATCGGAAAGGCGATGAGGATCACCAGCCGCACGATGTCGGTGAGGATGAAAGGCAGCACGCCCTTGAAGATGGTGGTGAAGCTCACGTCCTTGACCACGCTCTTGATGACGAAGACGTTCATGCCGACAGGCGGATGGATCAGGCCCAGCTCCACCGTCATCACGATGATGACGCCGAACCAGATCGGGTCGAAGCCCAGGTGCACGATCACCGGGAAGATGATGGGCACGGTCAGGATGATCATGGCCATCGCGTCCATCAGGCAGCCGAGCACCAAGTACATCAGCATGATGAGTGCAAGCACGCCGTAGCGGCCGATGCCCAGGCCGGTGAGGAACTCCGTCAGCTTCTGCGGGCTCTGGGTGATGGTGAGGAAGTAGCCGAAGAGCAGCGCGCCGATGAGCACCGTGAAGACCGCCGCCGCGGTCCGCGTGGCCGAGAGCAGGGCCTCGCGGATCTTCGCGCGGTCGAGCTTGCGCCGCAGCAGGCCGAGGAGGAAGGCGCCGCTCGCGCCCACGCCGCCGGCCTCGGTCGGGGTGAAGAAGCCGCCGTAGAGGCCGCCGATCACGAAGACGAACAGCACCAGCGGCGCCCACACGTTCTTCAGGTCGGCCACGCGCTCGGACCAGGGCTTGAGCTGGCCGCCCGGCAGCCAGTCGGGCCGCGCGCGCACGATCAGCGCGATGGTCAGGACGTACATCGTCATCGCCAGGATGCCGGGCACGATGCCCGCCATGAAGAGCTTGCCGATGTCCTGCTGCGTGAGGATGGCGTAGACCGCGAGCACGGTCGACGGCGGCAGGATCGCGCCGAGCGTTCCGCCCGCGGCGATGACGCCGGTGGAGAAGGACTGCGGATACTTGAAACGCCGCATCTCCGGATAGGCCACCGCCGAGAAGGTCGCCGCCGTGGCGACCGAGGAGCCGCAGATGGCCGCGAAGCCGCCGCAGGCCAGCACGGTCGCCACGCCCAGTCCGCCGCGCAGGTGGCCGATCATCGAGTTGGCGGCCTTGAAGAGCTCGCGGCTGACGCCCGAGACCGAAACCAGCGAGCCCATGAGCATGAACATCGGGATCACGCCGAAGGTGTAGTCGGTGACGGTGCGCATCGAGGTCTGTCCGACCAGCTTCAGCGCGGGCCCCGGGCCGACGATCCAGGCATAGCCCGTGACACCCACCAGCCCCATCGCCATGCCGACCGGCACGCGCAGGAGCATCAACGCAAAAAGAACCACAAAGCCGAGGACGGCAATCGCATCAGTGCTCATTCGTCGGCTTTCTCTTCAGGCTTCTCTTCATCGAGCAGTTCGGGGTGGAAGATCAATCGATAGGTCCGTATCGCGATCAGCAACACGGCCGAGATGTCGCCGAGCCAGGCCACCGCATAGAAGGGCCAGGTCGGGATGTTCATGTCGTAGGTGAGCACATGGTCCACGTAGGTACCGCGCACCTTGTCGAACAGCGTCGCCGTCTGCACCGCGACCACGAAGAGCAGCACGAGGGTGGCGAACACGTCGATCCAGCGCTTCATGCGCGGGCTGGCCGCGGTCCACACCAGGTCCACCGTGATGTGGCCACCGCGATAGCTGGTCGCCGCGATGCCCCAGAAGATCAGGATGCCCAGCAGCATGCGTCCGAAGTCGTACGCGTCCGGGATCGAGGTGTCGAAGAACTTGCGCAGCACCACCGCCACGAAGATGTTCAGCGCGACGATCCCGACGAAAGTGGCCGCCAGCCACTCGATCGCGTTGATCATCCGATCACTCACACTCCGATTCACCATTCATTCTCCAGAGAACCAATCCGAGGGGGCCGCCGCGCCCGGCCGCCCGCAGCAGCCGGCCCGCCCCCGGCAGGGGGTCGGCGAAGCGACACGCAGTGCGCGCAGCCTGGGGGCGAGCCATGCCCCCCTGGGGGCGAGCGTCAGAGCCCGGCGTTGTACTTGGCGAGGGACGCCTTGAGCGAATCCATGACCGCCTTCGGGTCCTGGCCCACCTTCTTCACACCCTCGGCCCACTGGGCTTCACCGGGCGCCGTGGCCTTGCGCCAGGCGTCGAGCTGTTCGGGCGTGAGCTTGTAGATCTCGTGGCCCGGGAGCGCCGCCATCTTCGCGTGCCCGCCGTATTCGAAGTCGGCCCAGGGCGAGGCGACCTTCTCGGCCCATTCGCTGGTGCAATGGTCGTCGATCACCTTCTTCTGCGCCGGCGACAGGCTGTCGTACTTGCCCTGGTTCATCGCCCAGACGAAGGGCGTGACATACAGCGGCACGTCCATGTGGTAGCTCACGACCTTGTCGATGCCGAACAGGCCGATCGACCCCCACGGGAAGGTGATCGCGTCGGCGACGCCGCGTTCGAGCATGTCGCGCGACTCCGGCGCCGAGGCCTGGACGTTGGTGCCGCCGAGCGCGGTGACCATCTGGCCGATCGTGCTGGTCGCGGGCCGGATCTTCATGCCCTTGATGTCGGTGGGCAGGGTGATCTTCTTGCGCGCGTGGAAGGTGCCGGGATCGTGCACGAAGGCGAAGCAGAACTTCACGTCCTTCATTTCCTTCGCGGCATATTGGCGGTACCACGCGTCGATGGCGGCCGAACCGCCCTTGCCGTTGGCGAACAGGAAAGGCAGGGAGGCGCCCGCCATGATCGGGAAGCGGCCGGGCTGGTAGCCGGGATTGATGTAGGCGAAGTCGGCGATGCCGTCGCGCGCCATGTCGTAATGGTCGAAGGCCTTGCCCAATTGCTCGGAGGGGAAGAGGGTGGCGGTGATGGTGCCGTTCGATGCCTTCTTGATGTCATCCGCCCACGCCTGCAGCGAAGGGTTCAGCGGATGCTGCGCCGGTACCCAGCTCGACATCTTGAGGTTGACCGGCTTGTCCTGCGCCTGGACGAGGGGCGAGGCGACCAGCGCCAGCGTGGCCGACAGGGCCAGGGCGGCACGTGCGGCGGCCGAAAGCATGAAGCGGGGAATGGGCATGCAATGTCTCCTTGCGGGTGTCGTGTTGTGGGGGCGGTGCTTAGAGGAAAGAAAGGCGGAATGGAGGAAGCGAGAGGGGCCGCGGTCGCCCGGCCATCTCCTTCCGGATGCGATATGGTTATTTTTCGTAATGGAACCCGTCCGCGTGAATCGGCGTTTACCTTGAGTCAGCGCACAGGCTTCGTGGCGCCCGGTGTCCGTTTCATCCACCGGATCGGCTGTGCCTTGACGGGGCGCGGCGGTGCGCCGTGTCGCACCAGTGCGGCGTCGAGCGCGGTGCCCGCATCGTCGGCCAGCGCTGCTTCGCGCGCGGCGGCGATGGCAGTGGCACGGGCTGCCGGCGAGGGATCGGGCAGCGGCGCCTTGGCGAGATGGTCGACCACGTGCAGGAGGTTGTTCTTGCCGCGCTCGTTGGTGCTGCCGTAGCCCTTGATGAGGCGGCCGCACAGCGCGATCTCGTGGCCCAGCCGCCAGTCGGCGCGCGTTCCCTCGACCACGGCCGCGAGCCAGCGTTCGATGAGGGTCTGCTCCTCGGCGAAGCGGCTGCCGCGCCGGCGCAGCCAGCGCAGCGAGGCGAGCAGGCGCAGCGAGGCCATGCCGAAGACCGAATGGCTGCCGACCTTGATCGGCATCGCCCACGGGGTGCGCCGGCGGCGGTCCCAGGCCGTGAGCCGCTGCGCGAGCGAGGGCGGCAGCAGTGCCGCGAATTCGGGGGCGCCGGGCTTGAAGTGGTCGTAGACCTTCACGATGTCATCGGCGCCGGCCTGGACTTCGGCGCGGACGCGGCGTGCGCGGCTCGCGCGGCTCTTGAGTTCGGCCACGCGGACGATGTCGTCGAAGGCCATCCACAGCGCCAGCCAGCGCGCCATCTCGCGCGTGACCGCGAAGCCCCGGGCGCCGGAGGGATCGGCGGCCTGTTCGGCCGCGAGCACCTTCTGAAGGCGCTCGATGTACAGCGCCGCGTAGCCTGCGTCCTGGTAGTCCTTCACCCGCGCGTGACCCAGGGTCAGCATCGGCTGAACCCGCGGCGGGAACAGTCGCGCGACCTCGGGCGGCGGTGCCTGCACGGCCGGCGCTTCGTCGCGCCGGCTGGCGAGCAGGTCCGTGACCATCGCGGCCTGCGCGCGCGGCGTGCTGACCGCATCGAAGGCCTTGGCGAAGCCGCGCAGGCTGGCGGCCGCCATTTTGCCGAGCTTCTCGGGCGCGCTGGTGTCGCCGCCGCGCACGACGCGCTCGTAGGCCTCGCGCGCAAAGGGAAACAGGCCGCTGCCCGCGATCGCGCCCAGCATCACGGCGCTGACCACCGTGCCGGCCTCGCGGGCGGTGGCACCCATGTCGAACACGTGATGCTCGCGGCTGAAGCGGCGCACCACATCGAGCAGGCGCTGCGGATCGGCCCGGCCGTCGCCCGGCTGCATGCGCTCGGCGGTGGTGAGCGTGCGGCCGGACGAGCTGATGACCAGCGTGCGCTCGGGCGTGCTCATGCCGTTGCCGATCTGGCGCGTGGTCTCGAGCAGTTCCGATGAAACGATCGCGTCGAGCGCGCCCGGCACCGGGCTCAGGCTGAACACCGGCCGCCGCTTGCCGAGCTCCGCGAGCGGCACAGGAAAGACTTCGATGTAGTAGGTGGTCGCGCCGGTGCGTTGGGCCACGCCGGGAATGGACGTGCTCTGTGCGGCATAGCCGGCATGGCGGGCGGTGTCGACCAGCCATTCGGTCAGGACGCCGCCGCCTTCGCCGCCGAGGGCGCAGACCAGGAGGGTGATGGGTTGGATCGGGTTCACGTTTGCTCGAATCAGTCGGGATCGGTGCGCGGCAGGCGCGCTCAGGCCGGTTGCAGCACGCGCACCAGCGCGCCGCGCAGGCCGTCCAGCAGGCGCTCGTGCCACTTGGGGTTCTGCACCACTTCGGCGCGGTAGAAGCTGGGGCACAGCGTGGCGGCATGCGCGTTGGCGCCGCAGAGGCCGCAGCCGACGCAGCCGTCGATGACGACCGCCACCGGGTCCACCTTCAGCGGGTCGGGGTTGTCCTTGATCGTGAGCGTCGGGCAGCCGGACAGGCGGATGCAGGCATGGTCGCCGTTGCACACGTCCTCGTCCACGCCGTATTTCACGCGCACCACGCGCTCGCCGCGCTTGAGCAGGCTGGCCATCCACGGCTTGGTGCGGCGTTGCCGTTCGAGCTGGCATTCGCCTTCGGCAATGATCACCTTCAGTCCGTTGAAATCGCTGGTGAAGGCCTCGTTGAGCGTCTTTCGCATGCGCTCGACGTCATAGGTGTCGACGTTGTGCAGCCATTGCACGCCCAGGCCCTTGAGCGTCGATTCGATGGTGGTGTTTCGGTCGACCAGGCTTTGCTGCTTGTCGACCGCATGGGCTTTCACCTCCTCGTCGGGCGTGGAGATGATGTCCTGCGTGCCGGTGGCCGAGGTGTAGCCGTTCTTGAAGATGAGCAGCACCGCGTCGTCCCCGTTGAAGAGCGCGCTTTGCACGCCCGTCAGCAGGCCGTTGTGCCAGAAGCCGCCGTCGCCCATGATCGAGAGCGCGCGGCGCTGCATCATCGGCGAGACGCCGGCGCGGCTCGCGAGGCTCATGCCGTAGCCGAGGATCGAGTGACCCATCGAGAAGGGTTCGAAGGTGCCGAAGGCGTGGCAGCCGATGTCGGCTGCGATGTGCACCGGCCCGCTGTCCTGCTGGGCCAGCTTCAGGGCCGAGAACACCGGCCGCTCGGGACAGCCGATGCAGAAGCTCGGCGGCCGGTTCGGCAGCGGCGCGTCGAGCTGCCGGGCGACGTCCGCGCGCAGCTTGCGGTTGCCGTCCAGCCAGGCCTGCGCGGATGCCTGCGAATGACCGGGCAGGTGGCGCGCCGCGAAGCGGCCGAGGCCGGTCGCCATCACTTCCACGCCCAGCTCGCCGGCGGCGGGCAGCATGTCCTTGCCGTGCAGCGTGGTCTGGATGTCGCGGCGGTGCAGCAGGGTGGCGATCTCCTGTTCGATGTATTCGGGCTGGCCTTCCTCGATCACCAGCACGGCCATCTTGCCGGCGCAGAAGTCGGTCACCTCCTCGGGCACGAGCGGGTAGGTGACGTTGAGTACGAGCAGGGGAATGTCGGTCGCGCCGAAGGCATCCGCCAGCCCGAGCTGCTGGAGGCTGCGGACGAGCGCGTTGTAGAGGCCGCCCTGCACCACGATGCCCAGGTCCTTGTGCCGGCCGGGCATGAACTCGTTGAGCTGCTGCTGCGCGATGTAGCAGCGCGCGGCCGGCAGGCGTTCCTCGCCCTTGAGCTTCTCCTGCCGGAAGGTGACCGGCGGATGCGCGAGCCGCATGTAGTCGAAGGCGGCCGGCTCCTCGATGAGCGCGCGCGTGGAAACCGGCGGCGCGAGGTTGTTCTTGCACTCGAAGCTGCCGCGCACGTGGCAGGTGCGGATGCGCAGCTCCATCATGCAGGGCATGCTGGATTGTTCGGAGAGGCGGAAGCCATGCTCGACCATGTTGACCATCACGCCGAGATCGGGGCGCGGGTCGAGCAGGCACATGCTGGACTTCAGCGCATAGGCATGCGTGCGCTCCTGGATGACCGAGGCGCCCTCGCCGTAGTCCTCGCCCACCACGATCAGCACGCCCCCCTTCACACCCGGCGAGGAGAGATTGGACAGCGCATCGGCCGCCACGTTGGTGCCGACGATCGACTTCCAGGTCACTGCGCCGCGCAGCGGGTAGTGGATGGAAGCGCCCAGCATCGCGGCCGCGGAGGCCTCGTTGGAGCAGGCCTCCACGTGCACGCCCAGTTCGTCCATGTAGGGCTTGGCCTGCACCATCACGTCGAGCAGGTGCGACACCGGCGCGCCCTGGTAGCCGCCGACATAGGCCACGCCGGATTGCAGCAGTCCCTTGGTGATAGCGAGGATGCCCTCGCCGTGAAAGGTGTCGCCCTCGCCGAGTCGCAGCGCCTCGATTTCCTTGCTGAATGAAACTTCCAAGAGTGATGCCTCCGTCGATCTATTTGGCCGGGTCGGAGCCCGGAAAGCGGGCCAGGTAGTAGGCGAGGGTGTCCAGCTCGTCCTGCGACAGGCGGCTGACCGCCTCCGACATCGCCTGCGTGTAGCCCACTCGCTTGCCCGAGCGGAATTCGCTCAGGCTGCGCTGCAGGTAGTCCTCGTGCTGCTGGGCGATGCGCGGCACCTGCTGTCCGCCGCTGAAGTCGGCGCCGTGGCAGCTCACGCACTGGTGCTGCCGGGCCAGCGATTGGCCGCGGGTCATGCGCGCCGCGTCGGGCGGCATGGAAGGCGGCGGCGCCGGCACCGGCGGCAGCGTGCCGATGAAGTCGGAAAAGCCGCGCAGGTCGTTGTCGTTCAGCGTCCTGGCCACCGTGGTCATCGCCTCGTTCGATCGCCGTCCTTCGCGAAACAGGAAGAGCTGCGTGATGGCGTAGAAGGAATGCTGGCCGGCGAGCGCCGGCGTGCCTGGCATCTCGCTGCGGCCGTTGGCGCCGTGGCAGGCGGCGCACAGCGCGGCGAAGCGTTGCGCGTAGGCGCCGCCGCCGGCGGCCGGCTGGGCAGCGGCCGGCGCCGCGGCGAGCAAGGCCAGTGCTGCCGCCGATGCCGCCCGGGCCCGGCTTCGTCGCAATCCGTTCATCGTCCGTGGTAGCTGATGCGGTAGATGGCGCCCGCGTGGTCGTCGCTCACCAGCATCGAGCCGTCCTTCAACACCAGGAAGTCGACCGGACGGCCGAGATAGCTGTTGTTCTCCACGAAGCCGGTCATGAAAGGTTCGACCTTGCTCACGCCGCCCTTGCCGTCGGGCCAGGCGATGGCGATGTCGGCGTACTTGACGGTGCGGTTCCAGGGGCCGTGGCGCGCGATGAAGATGGCGCCCTGGTACTTCTTCGGGAACATCGTCCCGCGATAGAAGGTCATGCCCAGTCCGGCCGCATGCGGGCCGAGCAGGGCGACGGGCTTCTGGAAGTCGTTGCAGCTCTTGCCCCAGCCGAACTCCGGATCGGCGATGTTGCCCTGGTGGCAGTACGGATAGCCGAAATGCTGATTGAGCTGCGTGACGTGGTTGAGCTTGTCGTTCGGCAGGTCCTCGCTGAGCCAGTCGCGGCCGTTGTCGGTGAACCAGAGATCGCCGGTCTTCGGATCGAAGTCGAAGCCGACCGAGTTGCGCACCCCGCGCGCCACCGTCTCCACGCCGGTGCCGTCGAGGTTCATGCGGATGATCTTGGCGTGGTCCTCGCCCGGGTCGCAGATGTTGCAAGGGGCGCCGATGGCCAGGTAGAGCTTGTCGTCGTGGATGCGCAGGTACTTCCAGCCGTGCGGCACATCGCCGGGCAGCTTGTCGTAGACGGTGACCGGCGTGCCCGGGTTGTCGAGCTTGTTCTCGATGTCGTCGTAGCGCACCACCTGCCTGGGCGTCGCCACGTACAGCGCGCCCTTGTAGAACTCGATGCCGGTGGCCAGCTCCATCTTGTCGATGAGGGTCCTGGCCTCGCGCTTGCCGCCCTTGTCGGTGATGGCGTAGACCTTGTTGCCGACGAACAGCGTGCTGACGAACACGGTCCCCTTGCTGCCCTGTCGGAGTTCCCGTGCGTCGAGTACGCCCGGGGCCCAGGTCTCGACCTTGAAGCCGGGCGGCAGCTTGAACCTGGCTGTCGGCAGCTGGTCGGCCGCGGTCGGGATCGGAAAGGCCGGGACAGGCGCCATGCGCGCCGCGTCGTCGCCCTTGGGGCGGCCCTTGGCCCAGAAGGGTTCCTCGGGTGGCGGCTGCTGGGCCGAGGCGGCCATCGCGATGGCGGTACAGAGCACGGCGGCAAGCGTCGCGTGCCAGCGGATCGTAGGCATGTCGTGTCTCCTTCTCGTTCCTGTCGGCGGTATCGCCGCCCGGCAGTGTGCAAGCGCGGTCCCGGGCCATCAATAAAATGATCGAGCTAAGCGACATGAATGCCATGCATATCGATACGATCGATCTCAACCTCCTGCGCCTTTTCGATGCGGTCTACCGTGCGCGCAGCGTCAGCCGCGCGGCCGAATCGCTGGGGCTGACGCAGCCGGCGGCCAGCCACGGCCTGGGCCGGCTGCGTCTCTTGCTGAAGGACGCGCTCTTCACCCGTGCGCCGGGTGGTGTCGCGCCCACGCCGCGCGCGGAGCGGCTGGCGCAGGCGGTGCACGCGGCGCTGGGCACGCTCGAGGAGGCGCTCCACGAGACTGACCGCTTCGAGCCCTCGGCGTCGCGCAAGACCTTCCGCATCCACATGAGCGACATCGGCGAGGGCCGCTTCCTCCCCTCGCTGATGGCCCGCCTCGGCGAGATCGCACCCGGCGTGCGGCTGCAGACGCTGCCGATGGCGCCCGCGGAGATCGCGCCCTCCCTGGACAGCGGCCGCATCGACTTCGCCTTCGGCTTCCTGCCCAAGGTGCGCGACACCCAGCGCGCGCACTTGCTGAAGGACCGCTACATCGTGCTGCTGCGCGAGGGCCATCCCTTCGTGCGTGGACGCCGCGGCGGCCAGGCGCTGCTGGAGGCGCTGCAGAAGCTCGAATACGTCGCGGTGCGCAGCCATGCCGAGACGCTGCGCATCCTGCATCTGATGAACCTGGAGGACCGGATCCGCCTCACGGCCGAGCATTTCATGGTGCTGCCGGCCATCGTGCGCGCGACCGACCTGGCGGTCGTGATGCCGCGCAACATCGCGCGCGGCTTCGCCGAGGAGGGTGGGTATGCGATCGTCGAGCCGGCCTTTCCGCTGCGCGACTTCACGGTCTCGCTGCACTGGAGCAGGCGCTTCGAGGCCGATCCGGCCAACCGCTGGCTGCGGCAGGTGATCCAGGAGCTGTTCACCGAGCGCTGAAGCGCACGCCGGCGCGCGAAGCCTCCTGCCGCCGGGCGGGAGTCGCCCGGATACAGGGTTTACCCTCGGCTCCCATACCAACCCTCGCATAGGCGCTATGGCGGCGAGCGTATGCGTGCCGGTCCGCAAAGCACTAACTTTCACCTGGCCCGATTTTTGATCGCAGCGAACCAGACGACCACAAGCACAAGCACAAGCATGAGCCCCAGTACCCAACCCATCCGTTTCTTCCACCGTGGCCGTATCGTCGACGTCAGCGGTGTGCATCCGACCCGTTCGGTGCTCGACTGGCTGCGCGAGGATGCCCGCTGTACCGGCACCAAGGAGGGCTGCAACGAGGGCGATTGCGGTGCATGCACGGTGGTGATCGGCGAACTGGCCGAGGCCGGCGAGCCGGATGCGGTCGGCGGGCTGCGTCTGTCCACGGTGAACGCCTGCATCCAGTTCCTGCCCACGCTGCACGGCAAGGCGCTCTTCACGGTCGAGGACCTCAAGGTCCCCGGTGGCGAGACGCCCGCGCCGCGCCTGCATCCGGTGCAACAGGCCATGGTCGATTGCCATGGTTCCCAATGCGGCTTCTGCACGCCGGGCTTCGTGATGTCGCTGTGGTCCGCCTACGAGCACCACCAGGCCTGCGGCACCCGGCCCACGCGGCAGCAGCTGGCCGACGAACTGGCCGGCAATCTGTGCCGCTGCACCGGCTACCGGCCGATCCTGGACGCCGGCCAGCGCATGTTCGACCTCCCGGCTGCGCGGCTCGACACGGCGCCCGTGGTCGAGGCTCTGGCCGGCCTCCGGCATGAAGCCAGCTTCGAATACGCCGCGCCGCTGGGCCAGCGCATGGACCACTTTCACGCACCGACCACGCTGGACCAGCTCGCCGCCTTGCGCGAGGCCAGGCCGGCGGCGCAACTTCTCTCGGGCTCGACCGATGTCGGCCTGTGGGTCAACAAGCAGTTCCGCGATCTGGGCGAGATCATCTACGTGGGCGATGTGGCCGAGATGAAGAAGATCGAGGTGTCCGGCGACGCGCTTCGCATCGGCGCCGGCGCCTCGCTGGAGGCGGCCTTCGGCGCTCTCGCGGCGCGCGCACCGAGCCTCACCGATGTCTGGCTGCGCTTCGCCTCCCCGCCGATCCGCCATGCCGGCACCATGGGCGGCAATGTGGCCAACGGCTCGCCGATCGGCGACTCTCCCCCGCTGCTGATGGCGCTGGATGCGGAAATCGAATTGCGGCGCGGCGCGCGCGTGCGCCGCATGCCGCTGCCGGACTTCTACGTCGACTACATGAAGAACCGGCTGGAGCCCGGTGAATTCGTGCAGGCGCTGGTGGTGCCGCTGCGGGCTTTCGATCGCCAGGTGCGGGCCTACAAGATCAGCAAGCGTTTCGACTGCGACATTTCGGCGCTGTGCGGCGGCTTCGCGCTCTCGCTGGACGGCGAAGTGGTGAAGGAGATCCGGCTCGCATTCGGCGGCATGGCCGCGATTGTCAAGCGAGCCGCAAGGGCCGAGGCGGCGCTGCTGGGCAAGCCCTGGACACAGGCCAGCGTCGATGCCGCCAGGAAGGCGCTCGCGGAGGATTTCCAGCCGCTCACCGACATGCGCGCCAGCGCGGACTACCGGCTGCAGGTGGCGCAGAACCTGCTGCAGCGCCTCTGGCTGGAAACCCGCGGCGCCGATCCGCTGCCGGTGGAAGCCACCAGCGTGTGGAGCGTCATGCCCCACCAGACGTCGGCCGTCCAAGGAGCCTGAGATGAACAAGCCCATCGATCCGAGCCTGCTGCAGTCCGCCGAGGCCTTTGCCGATTACCTCCAGAACACGGCCGCCCGCATCGACCGCCATGCGGAAGCCAAGGCGCACGACAACGGCGCGCGAATCGGCATCAGCCGTCCGCACGAATCGGCGGCGCTGCACGTGGCCGGCGAGGCGACCTACATCGACGACATTCCGGAGCTTGCGGGCACGCTGCATTGCGCGCTCGGCCTGTCGCCGGTGGCCAATGGCCGGCTCAAGGGCCTGCGTCTGGACAGCGTTCGCGCCATGCCCGGCGTGGTGGCGGTGCTGACGGCCGCGGATATTCCCGGCAGCAATGACTGCGGCTCGATCGTGCACGACGACCCGATCCTGTGCAGCGGCGACATCCGCTACCTGGGCCAGCCGGTGTTCGCCGTGATCGCCGAGACGCGCGATGCGGCCCGGCGCGCGGCCGCGCGCGCCAGGGAGGTGCTGGACGTGGAGGCCGCGGCGCCGGTGCTCACGCCGCAGGAGGCGCATGCGCGCGGGCAGTACGTGGTGCCGCCGATGCATCTCGTGCGCACCAGCACCGAGGGCGGCGCCCGGGCCGCCATCGAGAAGGCGCCGCACCGGCTGAAGGCCACCTGGGATGTCGGCGGGCAGGAACAGTTCTATCTCGAGGGCCAGATCAGCTACGCCGTCCCGAAGGAAGGCGGCGCGATGTATGTGCATTGCTCGACCCAGCATCCGAGCGAAATGCAGCATCTGGTGGCGCACGCGCTGCATCTGCATGCCAACCAGGTGCAGGTCGAATGCCGGCGCATGGGCGGCGGCTTCGGCGGCAAGGAGTCGCAGTCGGCGCTCTTCGCCTGCATGGCCGCGGTGGCGGCGGCCAGGCTGCAGCGGCCGGTCAAGCTCCGGCTGGACCGCGACGACGACTTCATGATCACCGGACGCCGCCACTGCTTCTGGTACGAGTACGAGGTGGGCTACGACGACGCGGGCCGGCTCCTCGGCGTCGAGATCACCATGGTCTCGCGCGCCGGCCACTCGGCCGATCTTTCCGGCCCGGTGATGACGCGCGCGCTGTGCCACGTCGACAACGCCTACTGGCTGCCGGACGTGGCGATGCACGGCTACTCCGGCAGGACCAACACCCAGAGCAACACCGCCTTCCGCGGCTTCGGCGGGCCGCAGGGCGCGATCGCGATGGAGAACATCCTCGACAGCGTGGCGCGCGCGCTGGGGCGCGATCCGCTGGACGTGCGGCGCATCAATTTCTACGGCAAGGACGAGCGCAACACCACGCCCTACGGGCAGCCAGTGCGCGACAACGTCATCCATGAACTGGTGGCCGAACTCGAGGCCGGCAGCGGCTACCGCGCGCGCCGGGAGGAGGTCGCGGCCTTCAACGCGAAGAGCCCGGTACTCAAGCGCGGCATTGCGCTCGCGCCGCTGAAGTTCGGCATCTCCTTCAACGTTGCGCATTTCAACCAGGCCGGGGCGCTGGTGCATGTCTACACCGACGGCTCGATCCTCGTGAACCACGGCGGCACGGAAATGGGGCAGGGCCTGAACACCAAGGTCGCGCAGGTGGTCGCGCACGAGCTGGGTGTGAGCTTCGACTGCGTGCGCGTCACCGCGACCGATACGCAGAAGGTGGCCAACACCTCCGCCACCGCCGCGTCGACCGGTGCCGATCTCAACGGCAAGGCGGCGCAGGATGCGGCGCGCCAGATCCGCGAGCGGCTCGCGATCTGCGCCGCCCGGCGCCATGGCGGCGACCCGGCCTCGGTGCGCTTCGCCAACGACAAGGTCGAGGTGAACGGACGCTCGCTGCACTTCAGCACCCTGGTCGGCGAGGCCTACCTCGACCGCGTGCAGCTCTGGTCCGATGGTTTCTACGCCACGCCCGGCCTGCACTGGGACAAGGACGCCATGCAGGGCCACCCGTTCTACTACTTCGCCTACGGCGCCGCGGTGAGCGAGGTCGTCGTGGACACGCTGACCGGCGAATGGAAGCTGCTGCGTGCCGACATCCTGCACGATGCCGGCAAGTCGCTGAATCCGGCAGTCGACATCGGCCAGGTGGAGGGCGCCTTCATCCAGGGCATGGGCTGGCTCACGACCGAGGAACTGGTCTGGCATCCGAAGACCGGCCTGCTCGCCACGCACGCGCCCAGCACCTACAAGATCCCGACGGCCAACGACTGCCCGCCGGTGCTCAACGTGCGTCTCTACCAGGGGCAGAACGCCGAGGACTCGATCCACCGCAGCAAGGCGGTCGGCGAGCCGCCGCTCCTGCTGCCGTTCTCGGTCTTCTTCGCGATCCGCGATGCCGTCTCGGCGGTCGGCGGCCATCGTGTCGACCCGCCGCTGCGCGCGCCCGCGACCAGCGAGGCGATCCTGCGCGCGATCAACGCAGTGCAGGCCGGGGCCGTCTGACCCCCCGGGGGGCATTCACGCAATCCGCGTGAATCGGCCGCTGTATAACTGCCCGCACATTCCGATTCGCGGGCAGTTATGAGAGACCAAGCGCTCCTCGACAAAATCGATCTTCATCTCATCCGGGTTCTTCATACCGTGCTGACCGACCGCAGCGTCTCGCGAGCCGCCATCCGCCTCGGGATGTACCAGCCCGCCGTCTCGGCCGCGCTGAAGCGCCTGCGCGAGCTGGCGGGCGACCCGCTGCTGGTGCGTTCGGGTTCGGGCATGGTGCCCACCGATGCCGGCCTGCGCATGATCGAGCCCAGCGCCGCCATCCTGCGCGCGGCCGAGATGCTGTTCAGCGACGCGCGCGGCTTCGATCCGCAGACGGCCGCCACCACCTTCCGCATCGCCGCGAGCGACTACCTCGATCCGCTGTTCCTGCCGATGCTGGTGGCGCAGATCAAGAGTCAGGCGCCGCACTGCCTCATCGAGATCCATCCACTGAGCTCGGAGTCGGACTACTACGCCCGTCTGTCGCTCGGGGAGGTGGACCTGGTGATCGGCAACTGGCTCAAGCCGCCCGAGGACCTGCACATGGCGCGGCTCTTCGGCGACGAGATCGTGTCGCTGGTCAGCCGCGAGCATCCGGCGGTGCGGCGCGGCTGGACGCTGGAGAGCTGGCTTGCGGCGGAGCACATCGCGCCCACGCCCATGCATCCGGGCGCGCGCGGCATCATCGACCAGATGCTCGATGCGCTCGGGCGCCAGCGCAACATCACGGCGCGCTGCGCGCATTTCGGGCTGATTCCGGACATGGTGGCTTCCAGCCTCCTGGTGCTCACCACCGGCCGGCAGTACTGCGAGCGCTTCGTCGACCGCCTGCCGGTCACCATTCTCGAATGCCCGGTCCAGCTTCCGCGGCTGATGTACTACCAGCTCTGGCACGAGCGCTCGCATTCCTCCAGCGCGGCGCGCTGGCTGCGCGAGCGGACCAAGTCCGTCGCCGCCTCGCTGCGGCCGGCGGCCGGCGGCATTCCCACCGAACGACAACCCACAGGCCAGGCAGAGGCATGACGACAACACCCAGACTCCAGCTCGCGCACATCACCAAGCGCTACCCCTCGGTGGTCGCCAACAGCGATGTCTCGCTCGCGGTGGCGGCCGGCGAAACCCACGCCGTGCTCGGCGAGAACGGCGCCGGCAAGTCCACGCTCATGAAGATCATCTACGGCTCGGTCAAGCCCGACGAGGGCAGCGTGATCTTCGACGGCCGGCCGGTCAACGTGCGCAATCCGCAGGAGGCGCGGGCCCTGGGCATCAGCATGGTGTTCCAGCACTTCAGCCTGTTCGACACGCTGACGGTGGCCGAGAACGTCTGGCTGGGGCTGGAGAAGCATCTGTCGCTGGCCGAGGTCACGCGCCGCATCACCGCCAAGGCGGGCGAGTACGGCCTGGACATCGACCCCTCGCGCCCGGTGCACACGCTGTCGGTGGGCGAGATGCAGCGCGTGGAAATCATCCGCGCGCTCCTGACCGACCCCAAGCTGCTGATCCTGGACGAGCCGACCTCGGTGCTCACGCCGCAGGCGGTGCAGCGGCTCTTCGTGGTGCTCAGGAAGCTCGCGTCCGAGGGCTGCAGCATCCTCTACATCAGCCACAAGCTGCACGAGATCCGCGAGCTGTGCACGGCCTGCACGGTGCTGCGCGGCGGCAAGGTCACGGGCGTCTGCGATCCGCGCAACGAGTCCAACGAGTCGCTTTCGCGCCTCATGATCGGCGCGGAGCCGCCGCCGCTGCAGCACCGGCCGGTCCATGCGGGCGCGGTGGCGCTGGAGGTGCGGGACCTGCGGCTCGAGCGCGAGGACCAGTTCGGCGTCGACCTCGACGGCATCTCGCTCGACGTGCGCGCGGGCGAGGTGGTCGGCATCGCGGGGGTGTCGGGCAATGGCCAGAAGGAACTGCTCTACGCCCTGTCGGGCGAGGACACGCGCGCCGAGCCGGCCATGATCCGGATCTTCGGCCAGGCTGCGGCGCGCTTCCGGCCGCGCCGGCGGCGCGCGCTCGGCCTGCATTTCGTGCCCGAGGAGCGTCTGGGCCGCGGTGCGGTGCCGACGCTGGGCCTTGCGCACAACCTGCTGCTCACGCGCAGCAATGCGGTTGGCAAGGGCGGATGGATCCGCACCGGCGCGCTCGACGAGCAGGCGAGGGGAATCATCGAGCGCTTCAAGGTCAAGGCCGGCGGGCCGAGCGCGGCGGCGCGCTCGCTCTCGGGCGGCAATCTGCAGAAATTCATTGTCGGGCGCGAGATCGATGCCGATCCGAAGATCTTCATCGTCTCGCAGCCGACCTGGGGCGTGGACGTCGGTGCCGCCGCCCTGATCCGCAGCGAGATCCTCGCGCTGCGCGATGCCGGCTGCGCGGTGCTGGTGGTGAGCGAGGAACTCGACGAACTCTTCGAGATCAGCGACCGCCTCCACGTCATCGCCAAGGGTCGGCTCTCGCCGTCGATCGAACGCGCGGCCGCGACGGTGGCGCAGATCGGCGAATGGATGAGCGGCCTGTGGGACAAGGCGCACCAGGCCGCCGCACAATCGACCGTGGAGGTGGCCCATGCTTAAGCTCGAACCCCGCCCGCAGCTCTCGCGCTTCTGGAGCTACGGCTCGCCGGTGCTGGCGCTGCTCATCACGGTGCTGATCGGCATGGTGCTGTTCGCCCTGCTGGGCAAGGACCCGGTGAAGGGCCTGTCGGTCTTCTTCTGGGAGCCGATCAGGAGCAGCTATGCGCTGGGCGAGCTGATGGTCAAGGCCACGCCGCTGCTGATCATCGCGCTCGGGCTCGCGGTGTGCTTCCGTTCCAATGTCTGGAACATCGGCGCCGAGGGCCAGTTCGTGTTCGGCGCCATCGCGGCCGGCGGCGTGGCGCTGCTGGCCGACAGGAACACCGGCGCGTGGATCGTGGCCGCGATCCTGCTGGCGGGCATTGCCGGCGGCATGTTGTGGGCTTCGATCGTCGCCGTCCTGCGCGACAAGTTCAATGCCAGCGAGATCCTGGTCAGCCTGATGCTGGTGTACGTGGCCACGCTGCTGCTGGGCTACATGGTCTACGGTCCGTGGAAGGACCCGATGGGCTACAACTTCCCGCAGACCAAGACTTTCGAGGCGGTGACGCAGATCCCGCGCCTCATGAAGGGCTCGCGGGTGAGCATCGGGCTCGTGATCGCGCTGCTCGGCGCCGCCGCGCTGTGGGTCTTCCTGTTCCGCACGCGCGCCGGCTTCGCGCAGCAGGTGGGCGGGCTGGCGCCGGCGGCGGCGCGCTATGCCGGCTTCTCGGCGCGGCGCGCCGTCTGGATCGCGCTGCTGACCTCGGGCGGCGCGGCCGGCCTGGCGGGCGCGCTGGAGGTGGCCGGCCCCATCGGCCAGCTCACGCCGTATGTGCCGGCGGGCTACGGCTTCGCCGCGATCATCGTGGCTTTCGTCGGGCGGCTGCATCCGGTCGGCATGATCTTCTCGGCCATCCTGATGAGCATGTTCTACATCGGCGGCGAACTCGCGCAGTCGCGCCTGGGCCTGCCGAAGTCGCTGACCGGGGTCTTCCAGGGGCTGCTGCTCTTCACGCTCCTGGCTTGCGACACGCTGATCGCCTATCGCATCCGCCGCAAGACCGCGCCCAGGGCGCTGGCCGCACAGGGTACGTCCTCGCTGCAGGCCAGCACGCCCCTCACGGCACCCATTGCCCGCCCCACCGAAGGAGCAGCCTGAATGGAATCCTATGCATTGCTGATCGGCTCGGCGCTGAGCGCCGGCACCGTACTCGCCATCGCGGCGCTGGGCCTTCTGATCAACGAGAAGGCGGGCATCGTCAACCTGGGCGCCGAAGGCATGATGCTGTGCGCGGCCATCGCGGGCTTCGCGACCGTGGCGACCACGGGCAACACCTGGCTCGGCTTCGCGGCCGGCATGGCGGCCGGCGCCTTGCTGGCGGCCTTTTTCGGCGTGCTCGTGATCTGGCTCAACACCAACCAGTACGCGACCGGGCTCGCGCTGAGCCTGTTCGGCGTGGGCTTCTCGGCCTTTGCCGGCATCAATTTCGTGCAGGCCAAGCTGCCTGAAAGCAGCTCCTATGCGCTGCCGGTGTTGGGCGACATCCCGCTCGTGGGGCCGGCGCTGTTCCGTCACCACCCGATGGTGTATTTCGCGGTGCTGCTCACGATCGGGCTGATCTGGTTTCTCTACCGCACGCGCGCCGGGCTGGTGCTGCGCTCGGTGGGCGAGTCGCCCGAGTCCTCGCATGCGCTGGGCTATCCGGTGCGGCGCATCCGCTTCATGGCGGTGATCGCGGGCGGTGCGCTCTGCGGGCTGGCGGGCGCCTACCTGTCGACGGTGTACACGCCGCTGTGGGTCGAAGGCATGGTCGCGGGACGGGGCTGGATCGCGCTGGCGCTGACCACCTTCGCGACCTGGCGGCCGGTGCGGGTGCTGCTGGGCGCCTACCTGTTCGGCGGCGTCTCGATGTTGGGCTTCTACCTGCAGAGCACGGGCGTCAACGTGCCGAGCCAGTTCCTGAGCATGCTGCAGTACATCGCGCCGATCGTGGTGCTCGCGCTGATCTCGCGCAACCCCGCTTTCATCCGCGTGAACATGCCGGCGTCGATCGGGAAACCCTTCTACCCCGGCTCATAATTCACGCTCCGGTTTTTTTCTTCCCTCAACTGTCCTTCGAGGATTTCCCGCAATGAATGATTTGAACAAGCGCTCCCTGCTCAAGCTGGCCGCCGTGACGGCGCTGGCCTCGGCCGCTCTCGTCGGCTGCGGCAAGAAGGAGGAGGCGGCAGCGCCCGCCGCGGCGCCTGCCGCTGCGGCGCCGACCGCCGCGGCACCCGCTCCGGCCGCGCCGCTGCAGATCGCATTCGCCTATGTGGGCCCGGTCGGCGATGGCGGCTGGTCCTTCGCGCATGACAACGGGCGCAAGGCGCTCGAGAAGGAATTCGGCGACAAGATCAAGACCACCTTCGTCGAAAGCGTGCCCGAGTCGGCCGACGCCGAGCGCGTGTTCCGCGACATGGTGAGCCAGGGCAACAAGCTGATCTTCGGCACGACCTTCGGCTACATGGAGCCCATGCTCAAGGTCGCGAACGACAACAAGGACGTCCGCTTCGAGCATGCCACCGGCTACAAGACGGCCGAGAACATGCGCACCTACGACAGCCGCACCTACGAGGGCGCCTACATGGCGGGCATCGTGGCCGGCGCGATGACCAAGACCAACACCCTGGGCATCGTCGGCTCGGTGCCGATTCCCGAAGTGCTGCGCAACATCAACAGCTTCACGCTGGGCGCGCAGTCGGTGAACCCCAAGATCAAGACCAAGGTGGTGTGGGTCAACGAATGGTTCAGCCCGCCGAAGGAAACCGAGGCCGCCACGGCGCTCATCAACGGCGGCGCCGACGTGCTGTTCCAGAACACCGACTCGCCCGCCGTGCTCAAGACCGCGCAGGAAAAGGGCAAGCGCGCCTTCGGCTGGGATTCCGACATGACGGCCTACGGCCCGAAGGCGCACCTCGCCTCGTCGATCATCAACTGGGCGCCGTACTACATCAAGGCGACGCAGGACATGCTCGACGGCAAGTGGACGACCGGCCAGAGCTGGTGGGGCGTGAAGGAAGGCGCGATCGACCTGGTGTCCATCGCCGACGACGTGCCGGCCGACGTGAAGGCCAAGGTCGACGAGGTCAAGAAGGGCCTGAAGGACGGCACCTTCTCCATCTGGAAGGGCCCGATCGTCGACCAGGACGGCAAGGAAGTCGTGGCCAAGGACGCCGTGGCCGACGACAAGTTCCTGAGCGGCATCAACTTCTACGTCAAGGGCGTGGAAGGCAAGGTGCCCGGCGACAAGAAGTAGGCGACGCATCGCGACGCCGCTGCAAGGGTTGCCCCGGGGCAACCCTTTTTCGTTTCAGACCTCTTCACGACGATGATCGAAGCATCCCTCTGGCATCCGGTGGCGCTGGCCGATGAAGTGGCGGGCGCGGTGCCGCTCGCCGCGCAACTGCTCGGCGAACGCCTCGTTCTGTGGCGCGACGGCGCCGGCGCTGTGCACGCCTGGGCCGACCGTTGTCCCCACCGCGGGGCGCAGTTCTCCCTCGGGCGCGTGGTCGACTGCGAAGGCGCATCGCATCTGGAATGCCCCTACCACGGTTGGCGCTTCGCGCCGGGCGGGCGCTGCGTGCAGGTTCCGGCCCTGCCGGAATTCGTGCCGCCCGCCACGCACCGTGCCGTTGCGCATGCGGCCCGCGAGGCCTATGGGCTGGTCTGGGTGAGGCTGGCCGCCGATGCGGCGGATTCAGTCGACCTGCCGCCGCTGCCGCCCTTCGAGGCCGAATCGGATGGGCGCCTGCGCAAGCTCAACTGCGGGCCCTACGAGGTCGACACCAGTGCGCCACGCCTGATCGAGAACTTCCTGGACATGGCGCATTTCGGATTCGTCCACGAGGGCTGGCTGGGCGCGCGCGAGATGGCCGCGATCGAGGACTACCGGGTCGAACCGGTTCCGAACGGCCTGGTCGCCACCGGCTGCAAGGCCTGGCAGCCGCAGTCGACCGTCCATTCCACCGCGCCGGCACAGGTCGAGTACCGCTACGAGGTCACTGCGCCCTATGCGGCGGTGCTGACGAAGGTGCCGGAGGCGGCGAGCGTGGGCATCGCGGACTACCGCGAATCGATCGCGATGTTCATCTGTCCGGTGGCGCCCGAGCGCAGCCGCGTCTGGTTCCGGCTGGCCGTTGCCGATTTCGAGCGCGGGGATGCTCAACTGCGTGCCTTCCAGGACACCATCTTCCTGCAGGACAAGCCGGTGCTCGAATCGCAGCAGCCCAAGCGCCTGCCGCTCGACCTGCGGGCCGAGCTTCACACGGCCGCCGACAAGGCGTCCTCCCTCTATCGCCGCCACCTGAAGGAGCGCGGCATCACTTTCGGAGTCTGCTGATGACCACCACGCCCGCCATGCCCGTGCCCGATATTCCCGCCGAGCGCCTGCCCGAACTGCTGCGCCGCATGCCCAAGGCAGAACTGCACATCCACATCGAAGGCTCGCTGGAGCCCGAGCTGATCTTCGCGCTGGCGCGGCGCAACGGCCTGACGCTGCCTTACCCCGGCGTGGAGGCGCTGCGCCGCGCCTATGCCTTCACCAATCTGCAAAGCTTCCTGGACATCTACTACGCCGGCGCCAGCGTGCTGCAGAAGGAGCAGGACTTCTACGACATGGCCTGGGCCTACCTGGAGCGCGCGGCGGCCGACCAGGTGCTGCGCGCCGAGATCTTCTTCGACCCCCAGACCCACACCGAGCGCGGCATCGCGATGCGGACCGTGATCGAGGGCCTGCACCGCGCCTGCGTCGACGCGAAGAGCAAGCTGGGCATCGACGCCGCGCTCATCCTGTGCTTCCTGCGCCACCTGAGCGAGGAGGCTGCCTTCGCCACGCTGGAGGAGGCGCTGCCCTTGCGCGACCGCTTCATCGGCGTCGGTCTGGATTCGAGCGAACTCGGCCATCCGCCCGAGAAATTCGCGCGGGTGTTCGCGCGCTGCGGCGAACTGGGATTCCACCGGGTCGCCCATGCGGGCGAGGAGGGGCCGCCGGCCTACGTGTGGAGCGCGCTCGACGTGCTGAAGGTGGAGCGCATCGACCACGGCGTGCAGAGCACCAAGGACCCGGCACTGATGAAGCGCCTGGCCGAGGACCGCATTCCGCTGACCGTCTGCCCGCTGTCGAACCTCAAGCTCTGCGTATTCCCCGAGCTCGCGCAGCACAACCTGCGCGCGCTGCTCGATGCCGGCCTGGTCGCCACCGTGAACTCGGACGATCCGGCCTACTTCGGGGGCTACATGAACCAGAACTTCACCGAGACCTTCGCCGCCACCGGCCTCACGGCGCGGCATGCCTGGCAACTCGCCGCCAACAGCTTCGAGGGCAGTTTTGTCGATGCGGCGACCCGCTCGCGCTACATGGACCGGCTCGCGGAGAGTTTCGCCGCCTTCGCCTGAAGTCCCTGCGCGCGGCCCGACCGGTCGCGCGTCATAGAATCCCGCTCGCGTTGCAGGCGTCCCGGCTGCAACGCGTTTTCACATCTCCGGGGCCATGTAGAGGACCACCATGTACAAAAACCTCGCAGCCGCGTTCGCGGCCGCTTGTTGCTTTTTATCCCCCGCCTTTTCCCAACCCGCGCCGGCCTCCGCCGATCCGCTGAAGATCGGCTTCGTGTACGTCACGCCCATCACCGAAGCCGGCTGGGTGCGCCAGCATGAAGAGGGCCGGCAGGCCGTCGAGACGGCGCTTCGCGGACGCGTGAAGACCACCTACGTGGAAAACGTGCCGGAGGGCGCGGACGCCGAACGCGTGATCCGCGACCTTGCCCGGCAGGGGAACAAGCTGATCTTCACGCCCAGCTTCGGCTACATGGAGCCCACGCTCAAGGTGGCGCGCGACTTCCCCGACGTGAAGTTCGAATCCATCACCGGCTACAGGACCGCCCCCAATGTCGCGACCGCGAACGCCCGCTACTACGAGGGCCGGTACCTGGCCGGCATCGCTGCCGGCCGGATGAGCAAGACCCATGTCGCCGGCTATGTCGCGGGCTTCCCGATCCCGGAAGTGCTGCAGGGCATCAATGCCTTCACGCTGGGCATGCGCTCGGTCGATCCGAAGGCGCAGGTCAAGGTGGTCTGGCTGGACACCTGGTTCGATCCGCCCAAGGAACGCGACGCGGCGATGACCCTGTTCAACCAGGATGCCGACGTGATCGCCTTCCACACCGGCTCCAGCGCCGTGATGGCGGCTGCCCAGGAACGCGGCAAGCTGGCCGTCGCCTACCACTCCGACATGCGCAAGGTTGCGCCCGACGCGCAGATCCTCGCGGTCACGCACCAATGGGGCGGCTACTACACCCGGCGCGCCAAGGCCGTGCTCGACGGCACCTGGAAATCCGGGAACGAGTGGGGCGGCGTCCGCGAGGGCATGATCCGCGTCGGCGACTTCGGCCCGAAGGTGCCGAAGACCGTGCGCGACGAAGTGATGGCGGGCCAGCACGACATCGCCACCGGCCGCCTGCAACCCTTCCACGCCGCTGCCGACGTCCGCGACAACGAAGGACGCATCGTCATCGCCAAGGGCCGATCCCTCAGCGACGACCAGATCCTCAAGATGAACTGGCTCGCCGAAGGCGTCCAGGGCCGAGTCTCCCCATAAGGAGCGAGCCAGCCGCCCCCGCGCACCCCTTCGAGAAACAGCCGGAACCGGGTTTGCCGGGGCGCCGGCGGGGGTAGGCGAAGCGACACGCAGTGCGCAAGCCTGGGGGTGTGCTCAATCGACGAAGCCGCGCGAGCGATGGAAGTAGGCTGCGTCCGGGTCGAGTTCCTTGACCCGTGCGGCGGGTTGGCCTGCATACACCGCGCAGCCCCCGGCATGGGCCTTGTTGAGCACGGACCCTGCGCCGAGCACCGAGCGGTCGGGCAGCGACGCGCCACCGAGCACGGTGACGCGCGTGCCGACCAGGCAATAGGCGCCGATGGAGATCGGCTTGCAGTCCTGCCGGTTGTCCGTCACGTTGATGCCGTGCGTGATGAACTGCGAGTGATAGCCGGCGATGGTGCTGAAGGCGCCGATCTCGATGCGGGCCGTGCAGTCGATGATGTGGGACTTGGTGATGGCCGCATGTTCGCCGACCACCAGTGCAGGATCGCGCTCCTTGCGGTGCGTGAAATGCGCACCGCCGGGCGGGTGGCCCGTGATCCAGTTGGAGCGGTCTATCACCGAGTGCGCGCCGCACTCCAGCCGCCCCAGGTGGATGGCCACGTTCAGGTGCCCGATGTAGGCGCCTTCGCCCATCACCAGTTCGCCCGGGAAGATGTACGACAGCCCGATGCGGGCACCGTCCGCGATGCGGTAGCCCCAGAAGCGGCGCAGCACCCATCGCTTGATGGGCCAGGGCAGGAACACCACGCCCAAGGCCAGCAGCCGTTTCATAGGAAGGCCTTGCGCTCGGCAATCGCGCGCTTGTAGGCGGCGACGTAGTTCGCGGCCATCTGCTCGGCGCTGTAGTGCGCGGCGTTCTCCAGACCGAGCCGGCGCATGTCGGGCAGGCGGGCCGCGGCGCGCTCGATCGATCCGGCGATCGCCTGGGGGTCGTGGGGATCCACGTATTCAGCCCCTTCGCCGCCGATTTCGTTCATGGGCGGAAGGTTCGAGGTGAAGACCGGACAGCCGCAGGCCTGGGCCTCGATCACCGGCCAGCCGAAGCCTTCCTGCAGGGAGGGGAACAGCAGGGCGGTCGCCGCGCCGTAGAGAGCGCGCAGTTCCTCGTGCGAGACCTTCTGCACCGTCTTGATCAGGTCGGCCACGCCGTGCTGGCTCGCCAGCGCGGCCATTTCCGGCGACAGGTCCGGGCCGACGAAGAGCAGCCGATTCGCGACCGGGGCCGTTCCGGCAGCCGCCGCGCGCTGCTGCAGCGCGATGAAGGCCTGGAGCACGGCCATGCGATTCTTGCGCGGCAGATCCCAGCCCACATGCATCAGGTACTTGTCCTGCATGGAGATGTCGAAGCGCGCGATGAGCCGGCCGGCCTCTTCCGGCGCGACCGGCGAAAAGTCGTCGTTGAGGCCGTTCAGCACGGTCGTGATCCGGCGCTCGTCGGCGATGCCCAGTGCCAGCAGGTCCCGGCGCGTCAGCTCGGAGACGCAGGTGATCAGGTCGGCGCGGCCCAGTCCCTTCAGGATCAGGCGCTGGAAGATCCGGCCGGTCCAGCCCACATCCCAGCCCTCGATCATGCCCTTGGAGGCCTGGACGGCGATCACGTCATGGCAGGTGATGACGTTGGGCTTGCTGCTCAGCCACGGGATGTACATGGCGTTGGAGTGGTCGACCACGTGCACCACATCGGCCCAGCGCGCCTGGCGGGCCAGCGAGGGGATGAACAGGACGAATTTGTCGATGTACCCGAGCCACTTCCACCAGCGTGATCCGAAGGGGACGCGCAATACGCGCCGGGGCGGCGAGATCACGCGCAATTCACAGCCGATACGGGGGAGTTCTCGTTCCAGGACTCGCTGGAAGGCGAGCATGCTGGTCTGACCATCGGGTACATAGTTCGCGATCAGAAGCACTTTCATCGGGTCTGTCGGGTCCTGGCGGCGTCAGATGGATTCATCGCGGTTCGTGGCTGATGACGTGGGTCGCATTATGTTCGAGCGGGCGGGAGGACCCGGAGCGGGCCACTTCCATGCCGAAAGCGCCTGCGCCGTATAGGGTCCATATGCGTGAGCACATTGCATACCTGCCGTGCTGGCTTACCCTCCGTGCCCATGCAAGCCTACCGTGCCTCCCTTTTGCGATTCGACGCCGCCGGCCAGCCGGTGTTCGACCCGGACGGGCTGCTGGTCGTCGGCCCCGACGCCAACGGCCGCGAGCGCGTCATCGATGCCGGCGAGTACGGGGCGGTGGCGGCCCGTCATCCGGGCGTGGCCGTCACTCACTGGCCGGGCCGGATCCTGGCACCGGGCTTCGTCGACATGCATGTCCACTTTCCGCAGACCGACATCATCGGCGCGCCGGCCGCCGGACTCCTGCCCTGGCTGGAGAACTACACCTTCCCGGCCGAGGCGCGCTTCGCCGATCCCGTCCATTCGGCGGAGGTGGCCGAGATCTTCCTCGACGAGCTGCTGCGCAACGGCGTCACGACGGCGCTGACCTTCGCCACCTCGCATCCGCAGTCCGTGCGCGCCTTCTTCGAGGCCGCCCGGCAGCGCCGGCTGCGCATGATCACCGGCAAGGTGCTGCAGGACCGGCACTCGCCCGACGGCGTGCGCGACGAGACCGAGCAAAGCCTGATCGACACCGAGACCCTGATCCGGGAATGGCACGGGGTCGACCGCCTGGGCTACGCCATCACCCCGCGCTTTGCGCCGACCAGCACCGATGCCCAGTTGCGCGGCGCGGGCGAGCTGGCGGCACGTTATCCCGACACCTGGATCCACTCGCACGTGGCCGAGAACAAGGACGAGGTGGCCTGGGCGCGCGAACTCTTTCCCGCCGCGCGCTCCTACCTCGACGTGTACGCCGGTTTCGGCCTGATGCGCGAGCGCGCGGTCTACGCCCATTGCATCCACCTGGACGACGACGACCGCCGCCTGATGCGCGAGACCCGCACGGCCACCGCGGTCAGCCCGACCAGCAACCTGTTCCTCGGCAGCGGCTTCTTCGACTTCGAGGGCGCCGACCGCATCGGCTACCCCTACGGGCTGGCGAGCGATGTGGGCGGGGGCACCAGCTTCAGTCCCTTTGCGACCATGCTGGCCGCCTACTACGTCGGGCGCGAGGGACAGACCAAGCCGGGCGTGAGCATCGCGCCCTCGCAGCTCTGGTGGCGCCACACCGGCGGCGCGGCGCGCGCGCTCGGCCTCGACGGCGTGATCGGCAACCTGCAGCCGGGCTGCGAGGCGGATTTCATCGTCATCGATCCGAAGGCCACGCCGATGCTCGCGCGCAAGACCGCGCTCGCGAACAGCCTGGAGGAGTTGCTGTTCTCGCTGATCGTGCTGGGCGACGACCGCGTGGTCGAGCGCACCGTGATTTCGCAAGCGCTGTCCCGCGGCTGAGGTGGGCCCGGCGCGTGCCGGGCAGGCCGGGGCCGCTGCCTAGCGCTGCCTAGAATAGCGGCCCTAGGAAGGACCCCGACATGAGCATCAAGAGCGACAAGTGGATCCGGCGCATGGCCGAGAAGAACGGGATGATCGAGCCCTTCGAGCCGGGCCAGATCCGCGAGCAGGACGGCCATCGCATCATCAGCTACGGCACCTCCAGCTACGGCTACGACATCCGCTGCGCGCCCGAGTTCAAGGTCTTCACCAACATCCACAGCACCGTGGTCGACCCGAAGAACTTCGACGAGAAGAGCTTCGTCGACTTCCACGGCGACAGCTGCATCATCCCGCCCAACAGCTTCGCGCTCGCCCGCACGGTCGAGTACTTCCGCATCCCGCGCAATGTGCTGACCATCTGCCTCGGCAAGAGCACGTATGCGCGCTGCGGCATCATCGTCAACGTCACGCCCTTCGAGCCGGAGTGGGAAGGCTACGTCACCCTGGAGTTCAGCAACACCACGCCGCTGCCGGCGAAGATCTACGCGGGCGAAGGCTGCGCGCAGGTGCTCTTCTTCGAGAGCGACGAGGTCTGCGAGGTGAGCTACAAGGACCGCGGGGGCAAGTACCAGGGCCAGCGCGGCGTGACCCTGCCCAAGGCCTGAGCGAAGGACCGCGCCGGGGGCTGCCCGACCCGGATGCGGTGCCATCAACGGACGGATACAAGCGTCTTCCGCCGAACGCGTACCATCCTGCCGCCGCCGCTCGTACAGCGGCGAGGAGTGCGTGATGAGATGGGAAGGCAATGAACAGTCCGACAACGTCGAGGACCGCCGCGACGACGGTGGCGGCGGCTTCGGCCTGCCGATCGGCGGGCGCAGCATCGGGCTGGGCACGATCGTGGTGGCGCTGGTCGCCGGCTGGGTGTTCGGCGTCAATCCCCTGACCGTGCTGGGCCTCCTGAGCGGCGGCGGACCCGCGCCGCAGGTGCAGCACCAGGTGACGGCGCACAAGCCGCCGGCCAATGACAAGGAAGCCGTCTTCGTCTCGACCATCCTGCGCAATACCGAAGTCGTCTGGAGCGACGTCTTCCGCCAGATGGGCGAGAGCTATGCGCCGACGCGGCTCGTCCTGTTCCGCGGCGTCACGCCCACGGCCTGCGGCACCGGCCAGTCGGCCATGGGGCCCTTCTATTGCCCCGGAGACAAGAAGGTCTACATCGACCTGGGCTTCTACGACACCCTCCAGAACCAGCTCGGGGCCCCCGGTGTCTTCGCACAGGCCTATGTGATCGCGCACGAGGTCGGCCACCATGTGCAGGACGAACTGGGCATCACCGGCAAGGTCGACCAGATGCGCGGCCGCCTGAGCCCGACCCAGGCCAATGCCCTTAGCGTGCGCGTCGAACTGCAGGCCGACTGCTTTGCCGGCGTCTGGGCACGCCATTCGCAGGAATCCAAGCAATGGCTGGACCCCGGCGACATCGAATCCGCCATGAACGCCGCCCAGAAGATCGGCGACGATGCCCTGCAACGCTCCGCCGGCCGCGCCGTGGTGCCCGACAGCTTCACGCACGGCACCAGCGCCCAGCGCCAGCACTGGTTCGGCGCCGGCTACAAGACAGGCAACATCAAGGATTGCGACACCTTCGCATCCCGAAGCCTCTGATCGCCCGGCAGGCTGTTCCAGGGGGTCGCCGCGCCCGGCCGCCCGAAGCGGCCGGCCCGCTCCCGGCAGGGGGCTGGCGACGCGACAGGCAGCGCGCAAAGCCTGGGGGCGAGCCAATTCTTGCGGCGGTGCGACAATACGCGGCTTCATGACAAGCTCCTTCTCCAATCTTTCCCTGGCGGAGCCCCTGGCGCGCGCCGTAGCCGAAATGGGTTACGAGACCATGACGCCGATCCAGGCGCAGGCCATTCCGGTGGTGCTGTCCGGCCAGGACGTGATGGGCGCGGCACAGACCGGAACCGGCAAGACGGCGGCCTTTTCGCTGCCTCTGCTCCAGCGCATGCTGCGCCACGAGAACAGCTCCACCTCGCCCGCGCGCCATCCGGTGCGTGCCCTCGTGCTGCTTCCCACGCGCGAACTGGCCGACCAGGTGGCGCAGCAGGTCAAGCTCTACGCGAAGTACACGAACCTGCGCAGCACCGTGGTCTTCGGCGGTATCGACATGAAGCCGCAGACGCTGGAGCTCAAGAAGGGCGTGGAGATCCTGGTGGCCACCCCCGGGCGGCTGCTGGATCACATCGAGGCCAAGAACGCGGTGCTCAACCAGGTCGAATATGTGGTGCTGGACGAGGCCGACCGCATGCTCGACATCGGCTTCCTGCCCGATCTGCAGCGCATCCTGTCCTACCTGCCGAAGCAGCGCACCACGCTGCTCTTCTCCGCCACCTTCTCGCCCGAGATCAAGCGCTTGGCCGGCAGCTACCTGCAGAACCCGGTCACCATCGAAGTGGCCCGGCCCAATGAGACCGCTTCCACCGTCGAGCAGCACTTCTACAGCGTCGCCGATGACGACAAGCGCCGTGCGCTCAAGCAGATCGTGCGCCAGCGCGGCATCACCCAGGCTTTCGTCTTCGTCAACAGCAAGCTGGGCTGCGCCCGGCTCGCGCGTTCGCTGGAGCGCGATGGCCTGAAGACCACCGCCCTGCACGGCGACAAGAGCCAGGACGAGCGCCTCAAGGCGCTCGCGGCCTTCAAGGCCGGCGAGGTCGACCTGCTGGTGGCCACCGACGTGGCGGCGCGCGGCCTGGACATCAAGGACGTCCCGGCGGTCTTCAACTTCGACATTCCCTTCAACGCGGAAGACTATGTGCACCGCATCGGCCGCACCGGCCGCGCCGGTGCCTCCGGCCTGGCCGTGAGCTTTGCCGGCGGCGGCAACGATGTGCGCCTGGTGGCGGAGATCGAGAAGCTGATCAAGAAGAAGATCGAGCTCGAACCGATCGAATTCGAAGAGGACCGTCCGCGCGGCCGCATCAACGATGGCCGTCGCCACTGGCGCGACGAGGGCGAGGCCGGCGACGCGCGCGACGTGCTCGACACGCTGGAGCGCCCGCGGGATCGCGATCGCGATCGCGGCGAAGCGCGCAACGGGCGCGGCGGCGGCCGCCCCCACCGCGCGCCGGCGGCGCCGCGCGATCCCTTCTTCGAGCAACCCTACGAGGCGCCGGCCCGCGAAGCCGCGCCCGCGTGGGAAGCCGCTGCGAAGGCCACGCCGGCCCGCGGCATCTCGAGCAACATCAAGCCCAAGCGCAAGGTTCCGGCGCTCTTCAAGACGCCCGAACACAGCTGACCCCGAGAGACAGGCCGCCCCGCCCCGGGGCAGGCGCATGTTTCAGCCCGGCTTTTGGGCCTGGGGGCAGCGCACCTGGATCAGTTCTCGCTCCGCCAGCGAGGCGCCGATGCGTACCGCGCTCAGGCAGCCGCCCCAGACGCAACCCGTGTCCGTCGACAACAGGTCGGGACGCGACACCCAGCCCAGCGTCGACCAGTGCCCGAAGGCGATCGTCGCCGACGCGGTCTTGCGGCCGGGCACGTCGAACCAGGGCATGTAGCCCGCCGGTGCCGCGCCCGCGCCTTCCTTGGTCTCGAAATCCATGGCGCCGTCCGCGGTGCAGAAGCGCAGCCGCGTGAGCGCGTTCACGATCACGCGCAGTCGATCGGCGCCGGTCAGCGCGTCGCTCCAGCGTGCCGGTTCATTGCCGTACATGCGGCGCAGGAAATCGCCGACGTCCGGCCCGCGCAGCGCCGATTCGAGCTCGGCCGCGAGCGACAGGGTCTGCGCGAGCGTCCACTGCGGCAGCACGCCCGCATGCACCATCAGCAGATCGCCGCCGCCGATGACTTCGTGCAGTGCCATGTGCTGATGGCGCAGCCAGTCCAGAAGCGCATTGCGGTCGGGCGCCTCCAGCACGTCGGCCAGCCGGTCCATGCGCCCGAGGTCCCGCGCGCCATGCACCACCCCGAGCAGATGCAGGTCATGGTTGCCCAGCAGGCTGCGCGCCGCCCCGCCGAAGCGCGCGATGCGCCGCATCACCGCAGCCGAGGCCGGCCCCCGGTTGACCAGGTCGCCGAGGACGACCAGTGCATCGCGGCTGGGAGAGAAAGCGATTTCGTCCAGCAGGCGCTGCAGCGGTTCATCGCAGCCCTGGACATCACCGATCAAGTAAAGTGCCATGGTTCTCATTCTCCCCCGCGTACATGGATGTCTTCCTGCTGGCCTTGCTGACCACCCTCAATGCGGTGTTCGCAATGTCCGAAATGGCTCTCTCGACCAGCCGGCGTGCCCGTCTGGTGGCGCTGGCGGAGTCGGGCGACGCGGGCGCTGCGGTGGCGCTCAGGATGATGGAGCATCCGACGCAGTTTCTCTCCACCGTGCAGATCGGCATCACCTCGATCGGCATGCTCAGCGGCATCGTGGGCGAGGCCGCATTCGCCGAGCCGCTGTCCCTGTGGCTGCAGACCATGGGCATGGGCGCGCGCACGGCCAGTGTGGTGTCGACCGCTTTCGTCGTCACCTGCATCACCTTCTTCACGATCATCTTCGGCGAGCTGGTGCCCAAGCGCATCGGCCAGCTCTATCCCGAGCCGGTGGCGCGCCATGTGGCGCGGCCGATGCGCTGGCTCGCCCGCATTGCCAAGCCCTTCGTGCTGCTGCTGTCGAGCGCGACGGCGGCCATTCTCAGGCTGTTGCGCATCGATGTCACCGGGACGCGGGCAGTGACCGAGGAGGAGATTTCCGCCAGCCTCGAGGAGGGCGTCGATGCCGGCGTGATCGAGATGCACGAGCACCAGATGGTGCGCAACGTGTTCCATCTCGATGACCGGCGACTCTCTTCGCTGATGGTGCCGCGCGCCGACATCGAATGGCTGGCCGCCGGCGTGACCGTGGCCGAGGCGCTGCAGAAGGTGTCGGCCGCGAGCGCGCAGGACCTGGTGCACTCCTGGTATCCGGTCTGCCGCAATTCGCTCGACGACGTGGTGGGCGTGATCAGCGTCTCGCACCTCCTGCGGCTCGGCCCGGGCTACGAGGGCGTCATCGAGACGGCGGTGCAGCCCGCCGTCTTCGTGCCCGAGACGCTGACCGGCATGGAACTGCTCGAACAGTTCCGCACGCGGGGCGGCCGCCTGGTCTTCGTGGTCGACGAATACGGCGTGGTGCAGGGCCTGATGACGCCCCGCGACCTGCTGGAAGCGATCACGGGCGAGCTTCAGACGGCTTCGCGTGCCGACGCCTGGGCCATCGAACGGCCCGACGGCGTGTGGGAGCTGGACGGCCTGATGCCGGTCTCGGAGCTGCGTGCGCGCCTGAGTATTCGCGAACTGCCCGACGAGGAGCGCGGCCGCTACAACACCGTGGCCGGCCTGCTGATGGCGGTGTCGGGCCACCTGCCCGCGGTCGGCGAGCGCATCGACTGCGCCGGCTGGCGTTTCGAGGTGAAGGCGCTGGACGGCAAACGCATCGATCGTGTGCTCGCCACGGCCGACGCCGACGCGTCCGACGGGGCGACGACCGGGGGCTGAATTCCTATACTGGCTCTCCGAGTTTCACGGAGGCCATCATGAGCGACCATCTGCCCGCCACGCATCTGCAACTGCATTCCCTGATTCGCGCCAACGGCGAGCTCGAACTCACGCTCGTCGAGGAGTCGATGCCGCGTCCGGCCGAGCACGAGGTGCTGGTGCGTGTGGAAGCGGCACCGATGAATCCCTCCGACCTCGGCCTCCTGTTCGGCGCGGCGGACATGCGAAGCGCCAGGGCATCCGGGTCGCCCTCGCGTCCGGTCGTGACCGCCACCGTCCCCGAAGCGGCGATGAAGTCCATGGCGGGGCGCGTCGACCGCTCGATGCCGGTGGGCAATGAAGGCGCGGGCACGGTGGTCGACACCGGCGCCTCGCCCGAGGCGCGGGCGCTGCAGGGCCGCGTGGTCGCCATGCTCGGTGGTGCGATGTACGCGCAATACCGCTGCGTGCCGGTCGAGCAGTGCCTGGCGCTTCCGGAGGGCAGCGCAGCTGCGGACGGCGCCTCCTCCTTCGTCAATCCGCTCACCGCGCTGGGCATGGTCGAGACCATGCGCCGCGAGGGCCACAAGGCGCTGGTGCATACCGCTGCGGCTTCCAACCTCGGCCAGATGCTCAACCGCATCTGCATCAAGGATGGCATCGGCCTCGTCAACATCGTGCGCCGCCCGGAGCAGGAAGCGCTGCTGCGCGCGGCAGGCGCCCTCCATGTCTGCGATTCGGGATCGCCGGATTTCGAGCAGTCGCTGACCGAGGCGCTGGTCGCCACCGGTGCCACGATCGCCTTCGACGCCATCGGCGGCGGCAAGCTGGCGGGACAGATCCTGAACTGCATGGAGGCGGCCCTGAGCCGCAATGCGACTGAATACAGCCGCTACGGCTCGACCACGCACAAGCAGATCTACATCTACGGCGGGCTCGACCGCGGGCCGACCGAATTCACGCGCGGCTTCGGCATGACCTGGGGCATGGGCGGCTGGCTGCTGTTCAACTTCCTGCAGAAGGTCGGTGCCGAAGGGCGCGAGCGCCTGAAGGCGCGCGTGGCGGCCGAACTGAAGACCACCTTCGCGAGCCACTACACGAAGGAAGTGTCGCTGACCCAGGCGCTGCGGCTGGACGAGATCGCCGTCTACGGCCGGCAGGCCACGGGCGAGAAATACTTGCTCAATCCCAACAAGGCGGCGGATGCCGCCTGAGACGGCGCTCTCAGGCGCTTTCGACGAATTGCCACAAGGGATTGCCAGAAGGCGGACTTTCAGCTCGCGCATCAGCGGCAACCAGGGCGTGGTGCTCGGCGCCGGCAACCGCGTGGAGATCATCGAAGGCCGCAGCACCAGCCGCGTGGGCGCCAGCGTCGATCGAAGCACCTCCGGCCCCATCGTCGATCCGATATTAAGCAAGAACGGCTCGAAGGGCAGCGGGCTCGAACTCGGCAACGGCGGGTGCGGCCAAGTCGGTGATCAGCACGGCGATCAATAGCGGGAGCCTTCAGGAGAACCTGAGAGAGAGTCTCAAGGGGGCATTGCTCGAGCCGTCGCGGCGCAAGGCGCGAATGCCATCGCTGTGATCTGACCGAAGTCGATTGTTGAGGAGAGTCCAGTCGACAACGCTCGCAGCGTGCAGCGGACGCAAAGAAGCCACATGACGCATATCGCTGAATACCGCATGCCGAAACGCCTCCGGCACCTACCACTTCGGACTCAGCGATTCAGGCTGTCCCTAATGCCATCTTGGGCGTGGGGGGGGGCCCGGCCGTCCTGCGGTGGTGGTGGTGGCGGCGGTGGCGGCGGTGGCGGTGGTGGCGCCAGGTGCTGCCGGTCTGTTGGCGGGCCGAGTCGTTCCTTTTGCTGCGGGGGTTTTTCCCGAATTTGCCGGCGGGAGCCTCTTGAAGGATTCACGCGACTTGGTTGTCAGAAGTTTCCCTTCGGCATATGCCGACCATACATTCCTCTGAGCAGCAGCCCCCCCCTCATCGTCGTCTGAGGAATAATCAAAGTCATCCCATGACTTGGATCCCAGAGTCATTCCTATCAGGGAAATGTCATAAATCGATTTCGTCGTCACTCCGAACCTCGAGCCATATACCGTTGTTGGCGCGTTTTGTTTGTCCCCCGGAAACAGGCGCGAGAGCTCCTTCATCGTACTTTTGTCTCCAGAATAGCAATTGGCAAGTATTATTTGCGCCGGAAATGATGCTCCCTTCTTGATCATATGTTCCTTGACTTTTCCATAGAATTCGCCCGGCGTCTGCTGCAACCATCCTCCAAACATTCGTTCGTCACGCTCCTCCGATAACCTCGAATGCCCGTAGTGCAGAATGAGTCCGTTGTATTTGCTTTCTGCAATCCTCTCTATTGCCGATGGAATTTCCTTTTCGCCCGTGATTCTCACGACATTGCTATCAGGCAGGCCAAAACTTTTCTGCATCTTGTCGTTGTATCCCTTTTTCTCGTTCTTCGGTCGATTGTGAAGCACGAGCAGCGGCTTTGTTTCATCCCCTACGGGCGAAAGTCCACTGTTGTCCCATAAGGTTGCCGGATTGTTCCTGGCCATCCTGAATAAATTCAATCCATCCACGGTGCTTCCGGGGTCGGGATTCAGCCAACGCCCAAGCCAGGGCGCGTAGTAGCGGAAACCATAGTCGTAAAGTCCGCTCGCATCACGCTCTCGACCGCTATAGCGGGTGATCTTGTATTTGACTTCCAGGTCGCTTTGAGCGGCCCAGACCGCCGTTCCGCCATAGGGGTAGTACTCTTCGCGGCTGACCAATTGACCTGTTTCATCGAGTTCGATGCAATTCGACCCCAGATGGTCGTTCAAGCTGTAGCGGCAGGAGTTGTCGTCAAGTCCTGCCGGTTGCCCTGCGCGCCAATGCAACACGCGCAGGTTTGTCGGTCCGTCCGGCGCCACCAGCAGCTCCAGTTGCTCGCCGATGCCGGCATCGGTGCGCAGTTCAAGTCCCGGAAGATAGCGAACCTCGGCACGCTGGCCGACGGTGCCCGTCCAGCGAACTCGCCACTTGCGTACGCGTCGCGCGTTGCCGCCATAGGCATAGCACTCGCGGTCGTCGTTGCCGTCCGGTCGCGCAATCTGGGTCACTCGTTGGAGGCGGTCGTCTGCATCCCAGATCAATGGTGCGTTACCGGGACTGAGAGAGAGCGGATTGCCATGGGCGTCGAACAGCCCTTCGACATCCCCGGCATTGATCCCGATGCCGCTGGCCACCGCGCGATTGGACTCCGGTGACAGGGTCAGACTGCTCCGATAGCCGATCGCCCCCTCGTGCCGGGTTTCCAGCAAGTTGCCGGCCTCGTCATATTGGAAAGTCCGGCTGTAGGTGACGAGTGCACTGCCGTTGCTGGGCAAAGGAACGAGCGGCGCCGGCAATCCGCTGTCTTCCTGCCCGGCACCGGCATGCTCGCGGCCGGTGGCGCTGATCAGTTGATAGAGGCTGTCGTAGCTGTAGCTGCTGCGTGCCATCACCTGCTGATTGCGGAAGTAGCGCACAGCCTGTGCGGCATCTTCCACCTCCAACAGGTTTCCGATCGGGTCGTATTGATAGCTCAGGTCCTGCAGGATCCTCTGGTCCTGGTCGCGGACCGCGCGCCGGCGATTCAGCCGGCGGGTGCGCGCGTCATAGTCGAACAGCACGGTGACGCCGTTGCCCAGGTGCTCCCGTTCAACGGCGCCTTCCGGTGTGTACGCCCGCCCCTGGAGAATCGGCTTCTCAGCGTCGCCCAGCACGCAGACATGGCGACTCTCAAGCCGGCCGGACTTGTAATAGGCTTGACGTTGGCGGTGACCGGCAGCATCCACCTGTTCGAGCAACGCGCCCAGCGCGTCGTAGCGCCAATGGCTGACATAGTCCTGGGACTCCAGGAGGGACTCCGCGAGCGCCGCATCCGCCGGCCAATCCGTGGGGCTCTCCGGGTCCAGGAGAAAACGTCGCTGCTCCGCGCTGTTCATGCCAAGCAAGGTATAGCCCCGGACCACGACGCAGCCGGCAGGGTCGAAGTGCCGCACCAGTCTTCCTCGTTGGTTGAGCGCGCGCGCCTCCTCGGCATTCGCCGACTCTTCACCGTAGCACCATTGCTCGCGACAGGCCTCGACGCTCTGGTCGCGGGCGAGATACCGCGCCAGGGGCCGGCGAAGCACGTCATAGCAGAAGCGCCAGCGCTGGCCGCGCGCGTCGAAACCGCGCAGAAGTTCCCCGTCGGATGTCAGAACACTGACGCGCCAGCCCGCGTCACGGCTTTCATGACGCAGAACCCAGCCGCCCAGCGAATAGTGCATGCGTTCGTTGGCAGGTGTCGCCGGATCGCTTTGCTGCAGTGCGAAGAAGCGCGCGTCGCTGCTGCTGATTTGGCGCCCGAGCACATCACGAACATACCGGGTCACGCGCGTGCGAGGCGCCTCGCCCACTTGGGATCGGTAATACTGAACTTCGCGGATTCCATTGCCTCGTCCGTCCCGGACAACGGCCTCGGGCGTGTCCCTGCAAATTTCCGCGATCTGTGCAGCTGTCGTCAGACGTGCTCTTCCTGCGTATGCGGCAGCGGTGTTCGAGGTCGCTGCAGCAGCCGGCGTCTCGCCGAGCGTATCGTTCTCATCCCAGTCGATCTGATGCCAAGGGTGATATTGCGTGCGGCGCAGGTATCCATCGGCTGTCTGGACTTCACGAACGCGACCCAGTGCGTCGTAGTAAAGGGTGTCGCTCGACGCAAAGCGACTCAGCGCGGTGTCCGTCGCGTGGTCCGGTACGTTCAGATAGTAGGGGTCGTACTGCCGAACAGGCTCCCCTTTGCTGCTGTACAGGACATGGCCAGTCGTCAGCCACCGTTCGGCGCATTGCTGCAGCACAGGATTGCCTTGCGCATCGACCACCAGGTTTCCGTTGTCGTCGATGACGTAGCTCTCACCGCCCTCGGTCCGGAGTTTGGATTGCAGCACCCGGCCGAAGCCGTCGCTGAATACCAGGGCCACCCGAACCTGCCGCTGACTCGCGTCCGCATCGCTGAAGTAGCGGTCGGCCATGAATGCGGCGCTGTGCGCCGGCGTTCGGCGGGTGGATTGAACGGCTTGCATCACTGCCGCGCCGACGGCCGGGCCGAACAGGCTGAGTGCCGCGCGGGTGTTGAGCGCACGCAAGCGCGCTTGAACAAATCCTTCTTCCGTCAACAGCCGATCGCGCACGAGGCGCTGCCACAGCGACGCACGTTCGCTTTCGGGGATGTCCGGGTGTTCGAGCTGCGCATATTCGAGCGTGCCCATCCAGCTGTCGCTCTCGTAGTAGAACGCACAGGCGGCCTTGTCGATCGCGGCCTCCGGGTCTTGCAGGGCGCCATCAAGGTCGGTGATGTTCGATACGTAGTCCCGCAAGGGCGCGAAACCCGCCGGCTGTGGAACGTCCGAGTCGAAGGCGAGTTCACTGCCATGGAAACTCGTCAGGTGCACGCGGGCAAGCGCGTCGTAGCGCACTTCGCTCACGTTGCCGTTGATATCAACCCGTCGTTCGGGCGCAAGCGCACGGTAGTCGTGTTCGGCGGTGAATTGATTGCCGAGTGCATCGGTGACGGCTTGCACAAGAAGAGCATCCGGGTCATACACATAGCGGGTGCGCGCGCCAAAGGCATCGACATGCGCGCACACGGCAAAGAAGCCTGATTGCGGATGGAACTCGGCCGTCAGTCCCGGATTCCAGAAGTAATCCCCCTCCAGGATGTAGCCGCCTTCAGAGACAAGTTCCTGCTCGAGCGCGTCGAGATCGATCTCGGGCGCGGGTTGCAGGCGATCGAAGGCCGCACGCAATTCGGCTCGACCGAGCTGGGCGTTGCGTACCTGGCACAGCAGCGCGTGAATGCTTGCGATGCCCGGCGGCAAGGGCTGAAGCGTGCGCGCATCGGTGTAGAGAATGCGTTGCCAACTGGCCAGCTCCGTGGCTGTCCCGTTCAAGGGGCCATCCGCGGCCTGGAGGATTTCCCAATCGTAGAGGCCATTGGCCGGAGCGCTGACCCCAAGAAGCGCCTGAGCGCGCGTTTCCACCACGAGCCCCAGGCGCCACCCGGCGCCACCATGCGGGTCGCTGAGGTGGTGCACATGGACAAGGGTCTCGTGCACATGCATCGCTTCTTGCTGCGTGTCGCGCAGGTCGGCATCGCCGGGCACGTGAGCAGCCTGCCTCGGATAGGCCAGATTCAGCGCGCGCGTGATAGTCCCGTACGTATCAACAGCGAGGTTGACGTCATGACGCAGCAACGCATCGGCTGATTGGCGCTCGTAATTCACGCTCAGACGTTCGAGCTCATAGGGCTGCAGCACGGACGGCTCGCCGGCGGCGGACGAAGTAGTGCTGGATGAGGTGGACGACAACACTGCGCCCGGCGCCTGCCGTTCGCGTACGCAATAGCGGACCGCGCTGACGTGATACGGGATGCTTGTATCGTCGAGCCCATAGATCTCCTCGCGCAATATCACTCCGCTGAGGGCCCTGTGTCTCTGCGCGCTCGGCGCCAGCAACTCTCCCGACATGCTCTCGAAGCGGGAGGATGGCAGCGTCGATGAGCGAGGCCCTCCCGTATAGGCATCGACGAGGATGTCGCCGTCCGGAGCACCGTTGTGGTACCACGTCTTGACTTGTGCGCCTTCCGTGAACGGCTTGCCGCTGGCGTCGGTTCGCAGCAGCCCTGGCGCAAGGCTCGGGTCTGCTTGGGGGCCCTCGATGTCCTGGCGTACGACCAAGCCGAAGCCTCGCACTTCGCGCTCGTTCGGATCGTAGTAGCCGAGCCGGTAGCGCGTGCGTTGCGTCAACGTCAGGCCGCTGACTTCGTCGATGTGCTCGATGCATTGAACGAGGTGAACGGCAAAAGGCAGGCGGCAGCGCGCACCGGCGTCTTCAACGCGTTCTTCGAGCCACTCATGGGCACTGCTTGTGTAATGAAGGCGCATTTGTGCGCCCATGTTGTCATTCACGCCGCACAGAAGATGAGGCTTGATCCCACGCGTGAAGTCACACACCCAATGCCGCGGGCTTGCATCGCGACTGCTCATGATCAACGCACTGGTGCGATTGCCATACAGGTCCGCCATGCTCAGGTGATTGAGCTGACTGTTGCGCACGCCTTCGGGCAGTGGGAGGACCCAGGCATCGTCAAAGCCATTGCCGCAGCGGTTCAAGTGCACATACAGCATGTCCTTGCCGACGTAGATCAGATCTGCAGCACCGCTGCCATCCAGATCGGCAAGCAGCACTTGTTCGGGATCGAAGCTGTCCGTGGTGAGCGTGGGATGCATGCGAATCGGCAAGTTGCGCGCGGCGCCGAATCGCCCATGTCCGAGATTGGGCCAGCAGGTCACTTCTGCATGGCGCACGCGCACCAGATGCTGCTGGCCGCTTCCCAGCACGTCGGCCAGCGCGCACAGCGTCTGGCCGCCGCCCGGCGGTGTCGGCAACACCCCGGTATGCGGCGGACCATCCTCGTGCGGCACGTCGACGCCTTCAGCGAATCCGCTGCGCCCGCGATTGGCGTACAAGCGCACGCTGCGCGGACCGATGAGGGCGAGGTCGGGCCGGCCGTCACCGGTGAGGTCCGCGAATTGCGCCCGCTCGTGCGTGAACTCCGCGGGAAATGCGTCGAATGGAACGAACTGTTGCCAGCCGTCTTCACCATCACGAGTAAAGAAGCCGTGTACCCCTGCTTGCAGGCTCACCGCATCCAGCATGCCGTCGCCACTGAGGTCCATGAGAGAGAAGGCGTCCAGGCCGCCGGCAGGCATGCGCAAGGCGCACGCTTGTTGTGCGTAGCGCACATCGAGTCCTTCGGCGGTGACGTCGATTCCTTCGGCACGTCTGTACAAATGGCTTTCATCGTCCGTATAGAGAATGCCGGGGATGCCCTCTCCGTAGAGGTCGACTATCTGGTAGCGCAAGACATCGGCGCGCATGAACTGATCGGGAAGCGGCCTGAATGCAGCATCGGAGAGTTCGAATGCGCTGTATTCGAGTGCCAGTGGAGGCAAAGCCGCGGTTTCCAGCGTCATGCCCTGGGAGCGATAGCCCCGGATGCGCAGCTCGATCAGTCGAGTGAGAGAGGGAGAGTGCGCGTAGGCAAGCGCCAGTTCGCGCACCGCAACGGGCTGAGTCCCGAGTGTCTCGAAGTGATGAAACAGCAATGCACGCCTGCAGATGCGCTCGCAGCGCACCTCGAAGCCATATTCGAAGCGGGAGAATCCGTCCTGCCGCGAACTCCAGCTCTGCAAGGGTGCGTAGACCGGCCCCGCGATGGGGTCATCGCCATGTTCGCCGTAGTCGAGGACCAGCGCGAACATCCATGACTCCTGCTCGAGGTCGACACCCCCGAGAATCCAGGACTCCGGGTCCGGGCGCCGATTGCCGAAGCGCACCTGCTTCAAATAGGGAACGTGCGCACATGCGGGCTGCGGCGCCTCGCGCTTGTAGACATAGGAGACGTGCTCACCTCGCGCATTCACGCTTTCCTGGAGCCACCATTGCACGATGTGCGCCGCATCGGCGGGGTCGGCAAGGCACGCATCATGGGTGGCGCCATACATGTGGAGAGTGCCGTCCGCAGCGAACACTTTCCAGAAGGATTGACTTTTATCGCTCTTGCTTTCGTGGAATTCGATGTAGTCGAATTTGCCTTCGAGCCGACGGTGATAGCGCGTGATCCGCACGTCCGACGAACCACCGCCAGGGCCTTTTTCGTCGGCGACGAGCTCTTCACCATCGAGGCTGAAGGTGTCGCTTCCGTCGAAGCGCGGCGCCCCCCGGGAGGTGCGTCTCGCGATGACAGGAAGCGACATCGCGAACCCCAGGCCAAAAGGGCCTTGGCCTTGCGCAGAGCTGTAGATCAGATGCAGTGCAGGTGCAAGCCGTCCTGCAGAGAGCACCGGAAGTGGAATCGAAAGGCCCGCAGTGCCGGTGAAACTCGTGTTGCTGACGACATCGCCCATCCCCTGAATGGCACCGCCTCCCTTCGGAAACTCGGACTTCAATGTCTCGATCAGAGAGATGCGCGCATTCGGGGTGCCGGCGGCACTGGAGGGAGAGGATGACTGCATGAATCGATACTCCTCGAACCTAAGCCCTGCAAGGGCGCATGTCCCGTGCGCGCCGGAAGCTGCCCGGCCGCGGCCATCAGGACATTGCGAATCGCTGCGTCGATCACTCAGATCCCGGCAAGCAATCCGCATCCGCTGGCGGGTAGCGGTCCACCCTGATCGTGAAGAACACTCTAAACGGTGGGTGATTCCGGCGCCAGAACACAAAGTCCTGGACAACACAGAATCCATCCCACCCAGGATTTGCGCGTTGGCGGCTTTTTCTCGCCCCCGGCGAGATCGCTGCGAGCCCACATCACGAAACTGCAGGAATTCGTGGTGCCGGTGAAAGTCGGTGCGGACCTGGTTCAGCACCCACTTCAATTCGGGCCATGCAGACTGTGCCGCGCCATTGCCGCCATTGCCGCCATTGCCGCCTTTGGAGGGAGTTACGAGAGTCTTTCCGTCCGGCGGTGACTCAGCAGCGATACGTTTCCACTGTCAGGCGAAAGAAGGATCGGTACGGGTTCCCGTTCGTGCGCTTCGGCGTGTTCGCGCTCCTGGCCGATGTTCAGAGCGCCCATCAGGCGTTGGGGCAGACTCATTTCGCGTTCGAGGCCCAGCTCGAATGGACTCATCGCCGGCTTGTGCCTCGCCACCTCGATCGCCGAGCGCTGAAGCTCGGCCAGCGCCGGCATCAAGGCCTGGCGTGCGTTGCAAAGGTCCATGAAGTACCCGCGCGCGCCGAAACGCGGGTTGTCCACCACAACCGAAGCGTTGTCCGCCAGCACGGCAAGCGCCCAATGGCCTTCCATCGCGAGCGGAAGTCGATGCTCTCGACGACCGAAGTATTCGCGCATGGTCTGCGTGTCGAAGGGACCGGCGCCGAGTTTGGCCAGCAACTGCTGCGCGATTGTTTCGACCCTGGACAGCGCGGGATCGCCAGGCCGCATTCGCATGGCAAGCCGGCACACACCGCTCAGGAGTTCGAAGGTGGAGAACCGGTCGAACATGGAATGGATGAAGCGCTGGGGCAAGGGGACGGGGGGCATGTCCTTGTCCGTGAGCGTCGGGTCCTTCGCCTTCATGTCATCGTGAGCCAGTTTCTGGAAGTCGCGATGCAGGGGCATGGCGTCTGGCTTGATTGCGAGGAGCACGGCTCGTTCGGGTGTATTCCCGGCGTTCATCGCCATGGCCTGGAGGGGGCTGACCTGTGTCCCCCCTGCGTCCATGGCGCTGTCCGGGAGGATGCCGGCCGCGAGTTCGGCGGGGGCCAGCACACGCAGGCGAGCCCATGCCGGGTGTGCATCATTGAGCTGCTGCCCGCGAAATGCTTGCGCGAGCGCCTCGATCAGCGTCCTGGGCAGCGGATGGACGCCCATGACCTCAGGCGTGGAGAAGTCCGACAGCTCCGGTGCGTCATCCGGGAGACTCAGGACATTGGCCAGCTCCGCCAGTTGGCGGGGGGCGAGGTTGCGATTCGCATGGCTCGGCGATTCACGTTCCAGTAGCCTGATCCGTGTGGCGGCACTCAGCGGATTGCCACTGGTGATCGCGACCATCGCATTCGACAAGGCGTGGAACGAGAGAGGGAACTCGCGAATGTCATTGGTGGAGAGGGCAAGTACCCTGAGATTGCCGGCAACGCCGATGTTGAGCGGGAGTGCCTGCAGTCCGCAGTTATCCGCACATAGAGTTCTGAGATTCCTGCACAGGAAGATCTGCGGGGGGAGTGCCTGAAGCGGGTTGCCACTCACCAGCAGGGTGTGCAGTTCGGGCAAGCTGCCGAGCGTTGCAGGCAATTCCGTCAGCGCATTCGATGACAGGGACAGGAGTTGGAGCCGATGCAACTGCGCCACCCCCTCCGGGATTCTTTCCAGACGATTGTGGCTCAGGTCGAGGAATTCGAGTCGATCGAGATTCTCGAGCGTCGCCGGAATGTGTTGTGCCGTCAGTTTGTTCCCGGCAAGTTCCAGTCGTTCCAGACTCTTCAATTGCCCGATGCAGTCGGGAAGACGCATGTCCAGATTCAGATTCGAAAGATCCAGTCTTGGATAGTCGCAGGCAAAGGCTAGCTTGATCCTATCGCTCACTTCCTTCGCGGTGGCACTGCCGTCACTCCAATGCTTCAGCGAATGGCAGATGTACTCGAAGGCTTCCAGACGGCTCATTGGCGGCTGTTCCGGTCGCTGCGGCGCGTGCACGGCGGCGGCGGTGCCAGGGGTGGTGGACGATCGTGTCCCGTCACCCGCCTGAAATGTCGCTGCGAAATCGCTGTTGAGTCCTGATCCGCCAATTCTGTGCATTGATGCTTCCTTCTGTTGCGCGCGATGTGCGCGTCCCGATCAGTGGAAGATGGGCACAGGAACGTTCAGTGGTGCGCACGGCCATCGAGTCGCAGACTCGGGGAGTCAACAGCACGGCGGCGCCGGTTACGGCCGCACGTCCGTCACCACGGCCTGCACGCGCTCCGGGGGACTTCGACGTGTCGCCCTGTTTCGACGTCGTCGAGCCGACGCCGAGGCGCGGCGTTCTGCCAAGCCTGCCGCGTCAGCCGAGCGCGAGGCGATTGCCCCCGCCGGCCGTCTTGCGGCTGCCGTCCGGGCCGTAGAACAGTTGCACGCTGGACTGCAGGAAGTGCAGTGCCTTGCGCGTGAAGTCCAGGTGCGTGTGGACGATCGAGCCGTTGCGCAGGTTGCGCGAACTGGCCTCTTCGGCAAGCGCCAGCAGTTCGGTCCATGCGCGCTGCGTCTGCTCGCCACCAGCCGCGGCCGCAGCATCGGCGCCGATGCGGCCGGGTGCGAAGCCCAGAGCAGCCTGCGCGGTTTCGCGCTGGCGGTCGAGTTCGGCCATGCGGTCGAGCAGGGACATCTTCTGATCGGTCAGGCCGTCGATTTCGGCGAAGCGGCCTTCCTTCATGGCCTGCTCCTCCCGGTCCAGCACCGAGAGGAACTCTTCCACGCAGGATTTCTCGGCGTGCAGATAGAGCAACATGGCGTTCATGGCTATTGGCTATTTCTTCGTGTCGAGAAGGTCGCGCACGCTGTCGAGCAGGCCGCTGGCGATCCGTTCGGGGTTGATCTTGTAGCGGCCGGCGCGGATGTCCTCGCGGATCGCCGCGACGCGGGCCGCGTCGAAATCCGCGCCACCGGGCGCGCTGGGGAGGATGTGGACTTGCCCCGAGGCCTGCCCGGCGTCATTGACGACGCGCGCAGCGGCGGTATCAGCGCCGGACGTCGGAGCGGAGGCCGCCTTGCCTTGGCGGTTGAGCGGCTGGGCCGAAGGGCCGGGTTGATCGATTTTCAAGATGATTCCTCAAAGGGCTGACCCCCTATATCGGCGGAGTCGGCGGGAACTTTAGGCACGTGGACGGTCGAAGGCCTCCACAGCTTACTGCGCCAGCCGGATCTGGCCCTCCTCGTCGGCCACACCGCTGATCAGGCGGCCGTCGCGGGTCTTGGCCTGCACGGTGGCGCCGACCTCGGCGCGGGCGAGTGCCCGGGCCTCGGTGCTCACCGTGAAGCCCGATCCCTGCGCCACGATCTGCACCGTCTGGCCCGTCTGGATCACGATCTGGCCGCGCATCAGCTCCTTGCGCAGCGGCGCGCCCGCGGCGATGCGGTTGGTGGTCACCACGCCGCGCAGCGCGGCGGCATCGGTGATCACGGAGCGGGGCAGGGCGCTCAGGTCGCCGGTGCGCTCGATCACGTCGTTGGCGCCGAGGGTCTCGCCCGAGCCGATGGCGCGCGACGCCACGAAATAGCGGCCTTCCACGGCCACGTGCGCCGGCACGAAGCGGCTCCACGAGTTCTGGCCACGGCAGCGCAGTCCGATGGAGACGCGGCCCCAGGGCGTGGCGCCCGGCGGCAGGAAGGCCTCGTAGGTGTCGCAGGGCGGGAGCGCCCCCGTGCCGGACGCCATGACGCTCAGCGTCACCTTGCCCGGCAGGCCGGCGGTCTGGGTCTTCACCAGTTCGTCGATGGCGGCGCGCGCGGCCTCGTTCAGCGGCGCGGCGGCGAACGAGGCCTGCGCGGCCATTCCTGCCGCGAGCAGCGGCAAGGCCATTCGAACAGGAAGAAGAGGGCGTTGCGGGCGGTTGCGTTGTTCCATCACGGGCATGTCTTTCTGCTCACTGGGAAGGGCGTGCGCTTCGGGCAAGAGGAAAACAGGGGGAATGCACGCCGGTGCAGAGGCATTCTAGAAAGGGGTGGGGTCCGGCGAAGTGGCGAAGTACCGGCCAAAACCCCTCTTGTTCGACCCATTGCAAAAGCGTCTCGTGCATAGACTCGCTTTCCATCTGTCGCCATGCCCGCTCTTGCGGACGCGACGCCCAACGGATGGAACCACATGATCGACAAGCTGGATGCGGCGCTTCGCTTCAACCGCGAGGCACTCAATCTCCGGGCTGAGCGCCAGGAAGTGCTGGCCTCCAATATCGCCCACGCCGACACGCCCAACTACAAGGCGCGCGACTTCGATTTCAGCAGCCGCCTGACGCAGGCGGTGGAGCAGGGGCGGATGTCGCAGTCGGTCTCTCTCTCGACCACTTCGGCGCGCCATCTGCAGGGCGTCGCGAAGGCCATGCCCGACCAGGACCTGCTCTATCGCGTGCCCAACCAGTCCAGCCTCGACGGCAACACGGTCGAGATGGACGTGGAGCGCATCAACTTCGCGGACAACGCGATGCGCTACGAATCCAACCTCACGGTCCTCAGCGCGAAGATCAAGTCGCTGCTGTCGGCGGTCCAGCAATAGGCGCAGGGAGTACGCGATGCCTCTACCCGGTGCCTCCATGAACATCTTCAGCGTCGCGGGCTCGGCCATGACCGCGCAATCGCAGCGCATGAACGTGACCGCGAGCAACCTCGCCAACGCCGAGAGCGTGGCCGGCCCCGATGGCCAGCCCTATCGCGCCAGGCAGGTCGTGTTCGAGGTCGCGCCTTCGGGCCAGCAGGACGTCGGCGGCGTGCGGGTCTCGCGCGTGGTCGAGGATCCCTCGCCGCCCAAGCTGGTCTTCGATCCGAAGAATCCGAACGCCAACGCCGAGGGCTACGTGGCGATGTCCAACGTCAACGTGGTCGAGGAGATGACCAACATGATCTCGGCCTCGCGCAGCTACCAGGCGAATGTCGAAGTGCTCAACACCGCCAAGACCCTGATGGTCAAGACATTGACCATCGGCCAATAAACCCAGTCAGCAGGAAAGTCCTCCATGGCCATCTCCAACACGTCCTCCATTTCCGGAGCGAATGCCGCGTCCGCGGCTCAGAGCAGCAGCAGCGTGTCCACCGACAACGGCGAGCAGCGCTTCCTCACGCTGCTGGTGACGCAGCTCAACAACCAGGACCCGCTCAATCCGATGGACAACGCCCAGCTCACCTCGCAGCTCGCGCAGATGAGCACCGTCACCGGCATCCAGCAGCTCAATTCCACGCTGTCGGGGCTGGTGAGCCAGACCGGCTCGAACCAGGCGATGCAGGCGGCCTCGCTCATCGGCACCTCGGTCCTGTCGCCGGGCACCGACCTCGTCGCGGGCACCAACCCGGCCGGCTTCGGTGTCGACCTGGCCGGTTCGGCCTCGTCGGTCACGGTGACCATCAAGGATGCCGCGGGCAACACCGTGCGCACCATGGACCTCGGCTCGATGACCGCAGGCGTCAACACCGCGGCGTGGGATGGCAAGGACGATTCCGGCAACGCGGTCACGGCGGGCACCTACCAGTACAGCGTGGCCGCCACGAACGGTGGTGTCGCGGTGGATGCGACGGCGCTGACCTTCGCGCAGGTGGCTGCGGTCAAGCCGGGCACGAACGGGGTCACGCTCGAACTCGCGTCGGGCCGCTCCATCAGCCAGTCCGACGTGCGCATGTACCTGTGAGCCGGCGCATTGCTTTCCCCCTCGGCGGCAGTCGTCGTGCTGCGGGCCTTTTCTTCACTGCTTTGAACTAAGGATTCATCATGAGCTTCTCCCAGGGCGTCAGCGGGCTCGCCGCGGCCGCAGCCAATCTCGATGTCATCGGCAACAACATCTCGAACTCGGGCACCATCGGCTTCAAGTCCGCGACCGCCACCTTCCAGGATGTCTACGCGGGTTCGCGCGTCGGGCTCGGCTCATCGGTGTCCGGCGTGGTCCAGAACTTCACCGAGGGCGTGACGCAGAACAGCAGCCGTCCGCTGGACGTCGCGATCCTGAGCGGCGACGGCTTCTACCGCATGAGCAGTACCAGCGGCGAAGTCATGTACTCGCGCAACGGCCAGTTCACCCAGGACAAGGACGGCTACATCGTCAACGCGTCCGGATTGCGCCTGACCGGCTATGGCGTCAACGCCAGCGGCGGCATCAACGGCGGCTCGCCGACGGCGATCCAGATCCCGACCACGGCCATGACGCCGAACGCGACCACCAGCGTCACCGCCCAGTTCAACCTCGATGCGCGCAGCACGGTGCCCACCAAGACGCCCTTCAGCGCCAGCGACTCGACCACCTTCAACTATTCCAACGCCGCCGGCCCGATCTACGACTCCCTGGGCAATGCGCATGACCTGTCGGTCTACTTCGTGAAGACCGGCGCCAATTCCTGGGACGTCTACGGCACCGCCGACGGCGCGCCGCTCAACGGTGGCGCCGCGCTGTCGAACATGACCTTCGACACCAACGGCAATCTCACCGCGCCCGTGGGCGGAACGCTGACCCTTCCGGCCATGAACTTCGCGAACGGCTCGGCGCCGGTCAATCTCGCGGTCGACCTCACGGGCACGACGCAGTTCGGCACCGCCAACGGCATGAGCAAGCTGAGCCAGAACGGCTACACCTCCGGCGCGCTCACCTCGTTCTCGATCAATCCGGACGGAACCATCACCGGCAAGTTCTCCAACGAACAGACCAAGCTGCTGGGCCAGGTGGTCCTGTCCACCTTCGCCAACCCGAACGGCCTCGAGCCCAAGGGCGACAACATGTTCGCCGAGACGCAGGCCTCGGGCCAGGCCCTGACCAGCACGCCGGCCGAAGGCAGCAAGCAAGGCTCGCTCAAGGCGATGGCACTGGAGTCCTCCAACGTCGACCTGACCTCCGAGCTGGTGAACCTGATCGTCGCGCAGCGCAGCTACCAGGCCAACGCGCAGACGGTGAAGACGCAGGACCAGGTCACGCAGACGCTGATCAACATGCGTTGATGCCGGCCAGGCCGGTGCAGAAGTCAACTTCCAGGAGCAGACAGTGGATCGAATGCTGTATGTCGCCATGAGCGGCGCCAAGCAGGCCATGGAGCAGCAGGCCTCGGTCGCCAACAACATGGCCAACGTCTCGACGCCGGGCTTTCGCGCGCAGATCAACACCTTCCGCGCGGTGCCCGTCGTCGGCGAGGAGTTGCCCACGCGGGCCTTCGTGGCCGCCACCACGCCAGGCGCCGATTTCACCCACGGCCCGTTGACGGAAACCGGCCGCGAGCTCGATGTCGCGGTGCGCGGCGAGGGCTGGCTGGTAGTCCAGACGCCGGGTGGCGGCGAGGCCTACACCCGTGTCGGCAACCTGCAGGTCGGCGCCGATGGGCAGGTGATGACCATGGGTGCACATCCGGTGGTCGGCGACGGCGGCGCGCTGGTGATTCCGCCCGGCTCCACGGTCACGATCGCTTCCGACGGAACCATCGCGGCGCGGGGCGCCGGGGATCCGGCAGTCGGCGTGGCCCAGGTCGGGCGCCTCAAGCTGGTGAATCCGCGCACCTCGGATCTCGTGCGCGGCGACGACGGACTGTTCCGCATGCGCAGTGGCCTGCCGCCCGCCGAGGCCGATCCGGCCGTGACGGTCGCCCCCGGCGTGGTGGAAGGCAGCAACGTCAATCCCGTCGAAGCCATGGTGGCCATGATCGCCAACGGACGCAGCTTCGAGATGCAGATGAAGTCCATCCAGACCGCCGACACCAACGCGCAGTCGGCCAACAAGCTTCTGGCTTACGGCTGATCGCCGCGCCGCCCATCCATTCTCAGGAATTCCTCTCATGATCCGATCTCTCTATGTCGCCAAGACCGGCCTCGAAGCCCAGCAGACGCAGCTCGACGTGGTCGCCAACAACCTCGCCAACGTCGGCACCACCGGCTTCAAGCGCAGCCGTGCCGTGTTCGAGGACCTGATGTACCAGAACCTGCGCCAGGTCGGCGGCCAGACCTCCGACCAGACGCGCCTGCCTTCGGGCCTGCAGGTCGGCACCGGCGTGCATGTGGTCGCGACCGAGCGCATCCATTCGCAGGGCAACATGACCAAGACCGACAACCCGACGGACGTGGCCATCAACGGCTCCGGGTTCTTCCAGGTCCAGATGCCCGACGGCACCACCTCGTACACGCGCGACGGCTCCTTCCAGACGGACAAGGACGGCCAGATCGTGACGGCCAGCGGCTATCCGGTGCAGCCCACGATCACCATTCCGCAGAACGCGACCAGCGTCACCATCGGCCGCGACGGCCTGGTCTCGGTGGTCCAGGCCGGCAGTACCAATGCCGTGCAGATCGGCCAGATCCAGCTCGCCACCTTCCTCAATCCGGCCGGTCTGCAGAGCATGGGCGAAAACCTCTACACCGAGACCGATTCCTCCGGTGCGCCGAACCAGGTCAATCCGGGCCTCGACGGTGCCGGCATCCTGAGCCAGGGCTATGTGGAAGCCTCCAACGTCAACGTGGTCGAAGAGCTGGTGAACATGATCGCGACCCAGCGCGCCTACGAAATCAACAGCAAGGCGGTCCAGACTTCGGACCAGATGCTCCAGCGCCTGGCCCAGCTATGAACGGGTCCACCCCCAGGCTTGCCCACTTCGTGTGGCCGCCAACCCCCTTGCAGGGGGCAACACCTGCGGACCGGCGGAGCCGGTTCCGCGGTGTTTCTGGGCTCACCCCCAGGCTTTGTGCATTGCGTGTCGCAGCGCCAACCTCCTTGGAGGGGGGAGCGCCGGCGGCACGGCGAAGCCGGTTCCGCGGTGCTTCCGGAGCTTGGGGGCGGGCGGCTGGTGGGGTTGTGCTTGCGTTGGGGCTGGTGCTGGCGACGGGGTGCGCGCAATTGCCGAGGGAGCCGCTGGTGCATCAGCCGATGACGGCGCGGGCGGATGCGAGTGCGGGCATGCAGCCGCGTGTCGCGAACGGTGCGATCTTCCAGGACAACGGGCGGGGCATCGCGCTCTTCGAGGACCGCAGGCCGCGCAGCGTCGGGGACATCCTGACGATCGTCATCAGCGAGAAGATCAACGCCAGCAAGAACTCCGGCGCGAATGCAAGCCGCAGCGGCAACGTGGGTGCGGCTTTCGCGGCGATTCCCAAGGTCCTGGGCGGCCTGCTCGACGGGCAGGACACCAAGCTTTCCGGCACCAACGGCCTGACCGCCAAGGGTGGGGCGAATGCCGCCAACACCTTCAGCGGCGTGATCACGGTCACGGTCACCGACGTGCTGGGCAACGGCAACCTGCTGGTGAGCGGCGAGAAGCAGATGGGCATCAACCAGGGCACCGAATTCATCCGCTTCTCGGGCGTGGTCAATCCGCGCACGGTGACCGGCAACAACACCGTGCTGTCGACCCAGGTGGCCGACGCGCGCATCGAATACACGGCCAAGGGCTATATCGATGAGGCGCAGACCATGGGCTGGATGCAGCGGTTCTTCCTCAACGTCATGCCGTTTTGAATATGAAATACCCCCAGGCTTCGCGCACTTCGTGTCGCTTCGCCAACCCCCTTGGAGGGGGCAACACCGGCGGCCCGGCGGAGCCGGATCCGCGGTGTTCATTGGCACACTCCCAGGCTTCGCGCACTTCGTGTCGCTTCGCTGACCCCCTTGCAGGGGGCAGCATCGGCGGCTCGGCGGAGCCGGTTTCGCGGTGGTCATTGGCACACCCCCAGGCTGCGCGCACTTCGTGTCGCTTCGCTGACCCCCTTGCAGGGGGCAACACCGGCGGACCGGCGGAGCCGGTTCCGCGGTGGTCATTGGCACACCCCCAGGCTTCGCGCACTTCGTGTCGCTTCGCCAACCCCCTTGAAGGGGGCAACACCGGCGGACCGGCGGAGCCGGTTCCGCGGTGTTTCTGGAGCGGGGTGCTGCGTGGGGTGCGTGGGGGGCTGGTCGGGTTGGTGGCGGGGGTGCTCTGGGTGGCGGCGCCGGTGCATGCGGAGCGGTTGAAGGAGATCGCGAGCATCCAGGGTGTGCGGGACAACCCGTTGATCGGCTATGGGCTGATGGTGGGGCTGGACGGGACGGGTGATCAGACGATGCAGACGCCGTTCACGACGCAGAGCCTGAACAACATGCTGCAGCAGCTGGGCATCACGATTCCGCAGGGCGTGAACATGCAGCTGAAGAATGTGGCGGCGGTGATGGTGACGGCGACGCTGCCGTCCTTCGCACGGCCGGGACAGAACATCGATGTGACGGTCTCGTCGATGGGCAATGCCAAGAGCCTGCGCGGCGGCACCTTGCTGATGACGCCGCTCAAGGGTGTCGACGGCGCGGTCTACGCGATCGCGCAGGGCAACATGGTGGTGGGCGGCGCGGGTGCGTCGGCCAACGGGAGCAAGGTGCAGGTCAACCAGCTCGGCTCGGGACGCATTCCGGGCGGCGCGACGGTGGAGCGGACGGTCGATGCCGCCGTTGCCGGCGATGGTGCCTTCACGCTCGAACTCACCCATTCGGATTTCGGCACCGCGCAGCGCGTGGTCGAGGCGGTCAACCGCCAGTTCGGCCCCGGTGCGGCGGATGCGATGGATGCCCGCGTGATCCGCGTGCGAGCGCCGGAAACGCAGGAGCGCGTCGGCTTTCTCGCGCGCCTGGAGAACCTGGAAGTCACGCCGATGCAGGCACCGGCCCGCGTGGTGGTGAATGCGCGCACCGGCTCCGTGGTGATGAACCAGGCGGTGCGGGTGAACGACTGCGCCATCGCGCATGGCAATCTCTCGGTGGTCATCAACACCGAGCCGGTGGTGAGCCAGCCCGGCGCCTTGTCCGGCGGCACGACGGTGGCCGCGCAGACATCGCAGATCTCGGTCAACCAGGGCGGCGGCGCACTGCAGATGGTGCGCGGCGGCGCGTCGCTGGCCGATGTGGTGAAGGGCCTGAACAGCCTGGGCGCGAATCCGCAGGACCTGGTGTCGATCCTCCAGGCCATGAAGTCGGCGGGCGCCCTGCGCGCCGAACTCGAAATCATCTGAGGCAGAACCGCATGGCGATCACGGCATCTCCCACTTCGAGCGACGTCGGCGCGGCAAGCCGCAGCGGCGCGCTGGACCAGCGCTTCGCGCTCGACGTCCAGGGCGTCGATGCGCTGCGTCGCACGGTTCGCTCATCGCCGGAAGAAGGCCTGAAGCAGGTGTCCCGGCAGTTCGAAGCCATGTTCATGAACATGGTCCTCAAGAGCATGCGCGAGGCGACGCCCTCGAGCGGCCTGTTCGACAGCCAGAGCGAGAAGGTCTATACGTCGATGCTCGACCAGCAGCTCTCGCAGAACCTCTCGGGCCGGGGTGTCGGCCTGGCCGAAGCGATGCTGGCGCAGCTCGAGCGCAGCGTGGCGTCGGGCGTGCCCGACGACGCGGCGGACGGCAAGGCGGGCATCTCGCTGTTGCCGCGCGGCGGCCTGCCGCTCACGCCGCAATCGGGCATTCCGCTCGGATCGTCGCGTGCGCCGCAGGGAGCATCGGCCGCGCGGGCCGACCTGAGCATCTACCAGGTCAACAACGATCGTTCGGGCGGGTCGGCCGCCACCGCGAACCTGCAGGGCCACATCGACGAATTCGTCGGCCGCATGGGCGCGTCCGCGCAGGCGGCGAGCAATGCCAGCGGCGTCCCCGCGCCGTTGATCCTGGCGCAGGCCGCGCTCGAGTCCGGCTGGGGCAAGCGGGAGATCCGCGCGGACGACGGCACCCAGAGCTTCAACCTGTTCGGCATCAAGGCGGACAAGAGCTGGACCGGCCCCGTGGTCGAGACCACGACCACCGAATACGTGGACGGCGAGCCGCAACGCGTGCGCGCGAAGTTCAGGGCCTACGGGTCGTACGAGGAAGCCTTCACCGACTACGCGCGATTCATGACCCGCAATCCGCGCTACGCCAGCGTGCTGGCCACCGACGATCCGACCGAGGCCGCGCACGGCCTGCAGCGCGCGGGCTATGCGACCGATCCGCAGTACGGACAGAAGCTGGTTCGCATCATGCAGAAGTTCGGCTGACCGGCCACGCGGACGACCCTGTTTGCCTTGTGCGAGTCATCCCTTCGCCGGCCACGCGGATGCGATGGCACCGGCGGCGCGGCGCATGGCTGAAGGAGCCTGCGGGCAGCCCTTCGCAGGGCGCGAATCTCCTCGTGTTCCGGTGCCCGATGGATGCAGAACGAGCTCAAGTTTTGACCCGCGTTGCCGATACAGACAAGGATGGCGTCGAACAGATGCCGCAAGCAACATTCACCAATACAGGTAAAGCCACATGTCAGGAAGCTTGTTCTTTACGGGTCTGAGCGGTCTCAACGTCGCGCGAACCGCACTGACGACCACCGCCCACAACACGGCCAACGTCTACACCACGGGATACAGCCGGCAGGTCGCGGAGATCTCCACCAACACGCCGACCGCCACCGGTGCGGGTTACATCGGCAACGGCGCCGCCGTCACCACGATCTCGCGCAGCTACGACAGCTACCTCACCGCGCAGCTCGCTTCCGCCCAGTCGGCCTCGGCGGCGCTGACGACCAACGGCACCCAGGTCAACCGCATCGACTCGCTCCTGGCCGATCAGACCAGCGGCCTGAGCCCGCTGATGCAGTCCTTCTTCACGGCAGTGCAAGGGGTGGCCAACACGCCCACCGATACCGCCGCGCGCCAGCAGCTGATCAGCTCGGCGCAGTCCCTGGCCAGCAAGTTCCGCTCGACGGACCAGTACCTCACGGACATCAACGCCTCCATCAATGACCAGATCTCGGGCAGTGTCGATCAGATCAACACCTTCTCCAGCAAGATCGCGAGTCTCAATCAGCAGATCAGCATGATGAGCGCGGTCGCCGGCGGCCAGGCGCCCAACGACCTGCTCGACCAGCGCGACCAGCTGGTGAGCCAGCTGAGCCAGATCGCCGACGTCAAGGTGCTGCAGCAGGACAACGGCAAGTACAACGTCTTCATCGGCAACGGCCAGTCCCTGGTGGTGGGCGACCAGGCCGCGACGATGAAGGCGGTCCAGTCCTCGGCCGACCCGACCCGCACGGCGGTGGCCCTGGTCGGCATCGCCGGCAATGTGTCCGAGCTTGGCGATGGTGTCATCAGCGGCGGCTCGCTCGGCGGTCTGATGGCCTTCCGCACCGACACGCTGACGCCGACGCAGAACGCCATCGGCCGTCTCGCGATGGCGCTCTCGAGCTCGTTCAACCAGCAGCACGACCTGGGCGTCGACCTGAAGGGCGCGCTCGGACAGGACTTCTTCACGACCGCCGCGCCCGGCGTCTTCTCGAATGCCAAGAACACGGGCAATCTCGTGCTCTCGGGCAGCGTGACCAGCACCAACCAGCTCACGACGAGCGACTACTCGGTCGAGACCAAGAACGTGGCGGGCACGCTGACCTATACGGTCACGCGGCTGTCGGACAAGCAGTCCATGGGCTCGTTCACCAGCTTCCCGATCACCTTCGACGGCGTGAGCCTTTCTTCCGCCAGCGGAACGGCGCAGCCCGGCGACACCTTCCTGGTCCAGCCGACCCGCACCGGCGCGCGCGACATGGACGTGAAGGTCCTCGACCCGGCCAAGGTCGCCGCCGCGTCCCCGGTGATCACCGGCAACACCGCGGGCAACAAGGGCAGCGGGGCGATCAGCACCGCGACCATCGGCGCCGGCTATCCGGCCACGCCCCTGGCCGCGAACGTCACCCTGAGCTACGACGCCACGACCAGCCAGCTGTCGGGCTTCCCCGCCACCTCCGCCGTCACCGTGACCCTGGCCAACGGCACCGCCACCACCTACGCGGCAGGCACCCCCGTGCCGTACACGGCCGGCGCCACGATCGCTTTCGACGGTATCTCCGTGAGCATGACCGGCACGCCTGCGCAGGGCGACACCTTCACCATCAACAAGAACACCGCCGGCGTGTCCGACGGCGGCAATGCCTTGCAGCTCGGCGCCTTGCAGCGCCAGACCACGATGGGCAACGGCTCCTCGACCTTCAACGGTGCCTACTCGCAGCTGGTCAGCGAGGTGGGCAACCGGGCGATGGACATCAGTGTCGCCAGCACCTCCCAGGACAGCGTCACCAGCCAGATCAAGTCCAGCCAGCAGTCCATCTCGGGGGTCAACCAGGATGAGGAAACCGCCAACCTGCTGATGTACCAGCAGATGTACCAGGCCAATGCCAAGGTCATCCAGACCGCGTCGACCATCTTCGACGCGATTCTCGGCATCACCGCCTGATAGCACACGAACACGACATTCAAGGAGCTCAGATGCGTATCAGCACCAGTTCATTTTTCGAGCAGAACGTCAATGCGATCGGCCGGCAGCAGCAGAACCTGTTCCGGGTTCAGCAGCAGCTCGGCGCCGGCACCAAGTACCTGACGGCCGGCGACGACCCGGTCGCCGCGGCCCGCGCCCTGGGCGTGAGCGAGACGCTGGCGGAATCCGCGCAATACGCGACCAGCCGCGACCGCGCGACCCTGTCGCTGACGCGCGAGGACACCGCGCTCGACACGGCCACCAACATCATCCAGAACATCAAGACGCTGACCGTGCAGGCGGGCAACGGCACGCTGACGGATGCCGATCGTTCCGCGCTGGCCACCACCATCCAGAGCAATCTCGACCAGCTCGTGGGCGTGGCCAACTCCGACGACGGCAACGGCCAGTTCCTGTTCGCCGGCTACAAGAGCGCCAGCCCGCCCTTCGTCTCCACGGCGGGCGGCGGCATCCAGTACGTCGGCGACCAGGGCCAGCGCCTCATGCAGGTGGATGTGGCACGCCGCATGTCGACGGCGGATGACGGCCGCTCGGTGTTCCAGTCGGTGCAGGGAAGCGCGCGCTACGTCACTTCCGGCGCCGCCGGCAACACAGGAACCGGCGTGTTCGGTCCGGTGACCGTCAACGACGCGACGGATCCGAACTACGGCAAGGACTTCCAGGTCAGCTTCCTGGCCGGCAACTACACGGTCACGACGAAGGACACGCCGCCTGTGACGGTGTCCACCGGCGTCTTCGACCCCAAGTCGCCGATCGCCTTCGGCGGCGTCCAGCTGCAGATCACCGGAACGCCCGCGGACGGCGATACCTTCGATGTCTCCACGGCCAAGAACGCCGGGACCGACGTGTTCGCCGCCATCGGCGACCTGGTCGCCGCGCTCAAGACGCCGCTGACGGGCGGCGGCGACGCGGCCCAGTCCAGGCTGCTGAACGCGCTCAGCACGGCCAACGTGAAGCTGTCGAACTCGTACGACAACGTGCTGACCATCCGCTCTTCCATCGGTTCGCGCCTCAACGAGCTCGATGCGCTCAACTCCGCCGGCACAACGCGCGACTTGAACGACAAGAGCTATCTGTCGGGCATTCGCGATCTGGACATGGTGAGCGCGATCACCCAATTCACGCAGCGCCAGACCTCGCTGCAGGCCACGCAGCAGACCTTCGCGAAGCTGAGCAACATCTCGCTGTTCAACTACCTGTAACCCAGCTCACCGGCGGCGCCGGCGTGCAGCGATGGCCAGGGGCCACGCTCCGCCGGCGTCGGCATTTGCATTTGGCGAGGGCGGCGGGCCCGCCCGGAGATGGACGAAGCGCCGCCTGCGCATCGGCTCCGAAACCCACGGGGTGGAGTACGTCTGATCCTCGGCCAACATCGCCAGCAGGTCGATCGCCAGCAGGTCGATCGCTGGCAGCTCGATCGCTGGCAGCTCGATCCGGAGAGGCCGTGGCGAAGGCTTCGCCGTCCGTCGCATGCCGATCGGCCCTGAAGGTCGACGCAGGCGAGATCGAAGGGGGGACGATGCGGATGCCTGTGGATCCTGCCGAGGCTGCGTTGCTGCCGCTGCGGGGAGGTCATCCGTGCGATCGGCCGCTCGAACTGCGGCCGGATCGGATGCGCGGACAGCCCGCATAGCGGGCTGCCTGTTCCGGGGAAGGGGCTGGCTGTCAGTCGCGCGCAGGAGCGGCGTCGATCTCGCGCCAGGCCGAGGCGATGTTGTCGAGCAGGCCTTCGACCTCGTCCAGTGCCTGCGTGTCGTTGCGCAGATTGGCCTGGAACAGCCGCTGGATGATGTAGTCGTACAGGGCCGACAGATTGGCCACGAGCTGCTCGCCGGCCGCACCCGCCGCCTTCGCGTCGAGGCCCGCCTTCAGGCCGCTGTCCACGATGTCGATGGCCTTGGAGATCGCATTGCCCTTGGCGACGATGTCGCCGGCGGCCATGTGGAGCCGGGCCATGCCGATCGCCATCCTGGCGCCGTCGAACAGCATGCCGATGAGCTGGTGCGGCGAGGCGCTCATGGCGCTCGTCTCCACGCCGACACGCGCATACACGCCGGCGCCGGTCCTGAAAGTGTGAGGTGTGTACATGCCGGGCTCCGGGGGGCGGTTACTTCTTGCTGCTGGTGCTGACGTTGTTCATCGCATTGAATTGCTGCGTGAGGTAGGTCATGGTGTTGTTCATGGTGCTCATCAGCACGTCGAGCTGCTGGAACTGGGTGCGGTAGCGCGCCACCGTGTCGTCGACGCGCGCCGACATCGCGGTGTACTGCGTGTCGAGCTGCTTGAGCGTCGTGTTGACGCTGTCCGTCGCGGATTGCAGGATGCCGCCGCTCGAGGTCATGTTGGTCACGAGCGCGCTCAGCTGCTTTCCGTAGCCGGCCGTACTGCCGTTCGCGCTGGCGAAGAGCTTGGCCACACCCGACAGGTTGGTCGTCAATGCCGTGTTCAGCTTGGTGGAGTCGATGGCCAGCGTGCCGTCCTTCTGGAAGGAAATGCCGATCTCCGACAGCACCTTCAGGTCGTTCGCCCCGCCCGTCTGCGGCGTGTTCAGTGCCTGGCGGATCTGCGTCTGCAGGGTGCGCAGCGTGGCGTCGCCGGTGAGCGCGGCAGCCGTCTTCGTGGTCGCGTCGTACGCGGTGAGCGTGGTCGCGGTCGATTGCAGGCTGTTGTAGGCCTGCACGAAGCTGTTGATCGCCGAGGAGACTGACGAGGTGTCGGTCGACAGGTTCACGCTGCTCGCGCCGAGCGACAGCAGGTTCAGCGTCGTGCCTTGAATCGCTTCCTTGACCGTGTTGCTGGCGCTGGAGACGGCGATGCCGTTCACCGTCAGCTTGGCATCCTGGCCGGCCACGGTCTGCGTCAGGTTCTGGGTCCCGGCGGGATCGTTGCCCAGCAGGCTCTGGAGCGCTGCGTCGCCGGTCACGGAAATCCTCATGCTCGATGCGGCGCCGGACTGGGTGGAGGACAGCACCAGGCGCTGCGGCGTTCCGCTGCCGTCATTCACCACCGAGGCCGTCACGCCGGCGTTGGCGGCATTGATGGCGTCGCGGATGCCCTGGAGCGTGTTGTTGCTCGAGTCGATGGTGATGGGCGTGGCCGTGCGCGTGGTGTCCTGGCTGAAGCTGGCGCCGGTGTACTTTCCGGTCGTCGCGTCGAGCGTGCCGCCCGTGATGGATCCGAAGTCGATCGTGATGGAGCCGTTTCCAATGGCCGTCGTGGCACTCGCCTGTCCGGCGCTCACCAGGGACTGGGACTGCGCCAGTTGAGTGACGTTGATCGAGTAGCTTCCGGCAACGGCCGTGCTGGTCGAGGTGGCGGAGAGCACGCTGGTGTTGCTGGACGCGGCCTTCACGCCCTGGAAAAGCGAAAGCGACGAGAGCGCCGTCGCGGCCGTCTGCAGCCCGCTGAGCGAGTTCGACAACTGCCCGTAGGCCGTCAGCTTGGTCGTGTAGCTGGTCTGCTTGGATTGCAGGTCGACGAGCGGCTGGCTCTCCGCGGTCTGGAGCTGTGTGAGCAAGGTGGTCAGGTCGAGGTTCGACCCGACGCCAAGGCTGCTGATGGTGGTCATGATGCGATGTGTTCCTGTTTGCTTTCCGAGCCTTGCGGCTCATGAACATTCCCGACGTCCGGCTCGGTACCCTGGCTGTCCGGACAAGCTCCCTGGCCGATGCACGATGCCGGATTCCGGCTGAATTCGCTGTCCTCTGAGGCCTGGCTCGCGCCAAGCCGCAAAGGACAGCGCAGGCCGACCGGGTTTCCCTGGAAGGCCTGCGCCTGCCGATGTCCGCCCGCGCGGAGGGCATCGGCAGCTCTTCGGATTAACCCAGGAGCTTCAGCACGCCTTGCGTGGTCTGGTTCGCCTGCGCGAGCACCGAGGTACCGGCTTGCTGCAGGATCTGGGCGCGCGTCATGTTCGACACTTCCACCGCGTAGTCGGCATCCTGGATGCGCGAACGCGAGGAGGAGAGGTTCGTGACGGTCGTGCCGAGGTTGGCGATCGTGGAGTCGAAACGGTTCTGCACCGCACCCAGCGAGGAGCGCAGCTTGTCCACGTTGGACAGGGCGGCGTCCAGAGCCTTGAGCGGATCGACGGTGGCCGTCGCGGCGCCGTGGTCCTTCAGGGTGAACTTGCCGGCGTTGTCGCTGTCGTTGTAGACCATGTTGGACGCGGAGTCGGTCACATTGCCGTTCGAATGCACATACAGCGTTTCGGCGGTGTTGGTGGTCAACGCGTTGTTCATGTCCACGCTGACGGCCAGGCCGCCTTGCGTGACGGCGCCGGTACCGGCGGCCGCGATGTAGGCAGCAGCACCGCCCGCGCCGTCCAGGTCGACCGTGATGGCGTTGGCGCCGTTGCTCGCTCCGACCTGGGTGGCCAGCGCGGAAGACGAGATGTGAGCGTTGGTGACGTTCGCGGTTTCTGCGGCGTTACCACCCACGGCGTACGTGTAGGTGGTGGCGCTCGCGCCGCTGCCCGACACGATCGTGCCGCCGGTCTTGGTCGCGGAAGCCGAGTTGCCCATGCTGTAGAGCAGGTCGCCGGAAGCGAGCGTGCCGCCGCCGTTGACGTTGGCTTGCGGGAGCGTGCCGCCGCTGTTCTCGGTCAGGTTGCCCGAAGCGCCATCGAGGTACAGCTTGTTGCCGGTGCTGGCCGAGGTCAGCATGCCGTTGCTGTCGATGTTCGCATTGACGCTGGTGCCGCCGATGGTGATGGTGACCGCGGTCGAACCGCCGGCGGCCGGCTTCAGGTCGGCCGAGACCTTGGCTCCGGTGCGCGCCGTGTCGTTGAAGTCGTAGCTGGTGCCGTTGGAGGTGTACTTGGCGATGGAGGCCTGTCCAGCGTCGACGACCGTCGTGCCGGAGACGGCGCGGCCCAGTACGTTCGACAGCGAGGCGGCGTCGGCCGCACCGTAGGTCTTCGAGTAGGCGGTGGTGCCGTTGGTCGTCGCACCGGCGGCGTAGCCCGCTGCGAGCAGGTCCTTGCTGCTGGCGGCCGTGTTGGCTGCGCCCGTGCCGTCGACATTGAAGCCGGCGAGGTTCAGGGTCTTCGAGCTGATTTCGCGCAGGCCGATCGAGATCGTTTCGCCGTCGTTGGCACCGACCTGGACGGACAGGGCCTTGGCGGACGAGGAGAGCACCTTCACGCCGTTGAAGTCGGTTTGCGAGGAGATGCGGTCGATTTCGCTGAGGCGTTGCGTGATTTCGTCCTGGATCGACTTCAGGTCGTTGGCCGAGTTCGAACCGTTGGCCGCTTGCACCGTCAGTTCACGGACGCGCTGCAGGTTGTTCGTCACTTCGGTCAACGCGCCTTCCGTCGTTTGCGCGAGGGAGATGCCGTCGTTGGCGTTGCGCGAAGCTTGCGTCAGGCCGCGGATGTTGGCCGTGAAGCGGTTCGCGATGGCCTGGCCGGCCGCGTCGTCCTTCGCGCTGTTGATGCGCAGGCCCGACGACAGGCGCTGGATGGCCGTGTTCAACGACGATTGGGAAGCGTTGAGGTTGTTCTGCGTGAGCAGCGAGAGGCTGTTGGTATTGATGACTGACGACATCTTCGACTCCTGTTTACGAAAGTTGTGGATTCCGGCCGAAGCCGTAACGCTGGACCCGCTCCCGCCGAGAGGTTCAAGCCACCGTCGTTTGAGTTATCGACACGTCTTTCCAAACTTTTAGGGGGACGTCGAAAAAAGCGCCGGCCCCACGCTCCAGGCGCCTGCCGATGCGGCGGCCAGCCCCTGGAGGGGCTCCCTTCGTGTGTGAACTTTAGGTTTGCCATGGAGACGCCCAGGCGCTCCGTCGTCCCCTCAGCGTATCAGCGCAAGGGCCGGATGCATGCGCCCAACTGACGGCGAAACCCGGTGTTGTTCGACCGATGGATTTCGGGCCGGCTCCTCACAATCAGGCGCGGAACCAGGAGCGCGATGGCGGGGAGAAGCCCGTGCGGACCGTGCGGTGCTTTGCATGGGCCGGTGTCGCGGCGCTGTCTTTCCATTTCTCAATGTGACGGCAAACGGCCGATCCAAAGCAAAGGACTTCCATGGCAGAGATCGCAAGTCTTTCGTCGCGCGCATCCGGCGCGGCTTCCACCTACCTCGCGAATGTCGATCGGCTGGAGGTGGTCACCTTCACGCTGGGCGCGGAGGAATACGGCATCGACATCCAGAAGGTGCAGGAGCTGCGTGGCTACGACGCGGTGACGCGGATCGCGAACGCGCCGGAATACATCAAGGGGGTGGTGAACCTGCGGGGGATCATCGTGCCGATCATCGACATGCGGCTGAAGTTCGGGCTGGGGCAGCCGAGCTATGACCAGTTCACGGTGGTGATCGTGCTGAACATCGGCGGGCGGGTGGTGGGGATGGTGGTGGACAGCGTGTCGGACGTGATCACGCTGACGGCCGAGCAGATCAAGCCGGCGCCGGAGATGGGGTCGGTGCTGGACACGGACTACCTGATCGGGCTGGGGACGCTGGAGGAGCGGATGCTGATCCTTGTGGACATCGACCGGCTCATGTCCAGCGAGGAGATGGGGCTGATCGAAAAGATGGCGGCCTGATCCGCGTCCCGGCCGCCACGGCCACCCTGGCCGTTCGGACCATGAAAAGAACATCGGAGACAGGAGACGGGAATGAAGGATTGGAAGACCGGCACCCGGTTGGGGGGTGGCTTCGCGTTGGTGCTGGCGCTGGGCGCCGCCATTGCATTCATCGGCATCCTGCGGCTGCAGGGGGTGGGTGACGCGACCCGCGAGATGGTGAACGTGTCGCTCGAGAAGGAGCGGCTGGCGGCGAGCTGGCTGCTGGCGACCAGCACGAACAGCGTGCGCACCTTTTCGCTGCTCAAGAGCGACGATGCCCAGGTACAGGCGTATCTGAAGAAGAACATCGCCCAGACCAGCGCAATCATCTCGCAGACGCAGAAGAAGCTCGAGGACATGCCGGGATCGCCCGAGGAACTGGCGATCTCGGCGGACATCAGGAAGAAGCGCGCCGACTACCTGGCGCTGCGCGACCGCATTCTCAAGCTCAAGGCCGATGGCCGGCAGGCCGAGGCCGCGCAACTGACGGACACGCAACTGCTTCCCGCGCTGGACGGCTATGACGCCAGCATCCGGGCGATGCTGGGCTTCCAGCAGGCGCAGATCGACCAGGCGGCGGCGTCCATCGATGCGCTCTACCGCGCGGGTCGCATGCAGATCGTCGTGCTGGCCCTGGCGGCGATGGGGCTGGGTTCCGTGCTCGCCTGGTTCCTGACGCGCAGCATCGTGCAACCCATCGATGAAGCCCTGCACATCGCCGAGACGGTGGCCGCGGGCGACCTGAGCCAGGAATTCGAGACCCGGCGCGGCGGCGACTTCGGCCGGTTGCTGCGCGGCATGGGGAAGATGGAGGACGCCCTGACCGATCTGGTGGGCCGCATCCGGCAGTCGACCGATTCGATCGCCACCGCATCGAGCCAGATCGCCAGCGGCAACCAGGACCTCTCTTCGCGTACCGAGCAGCAGGCGAGCTCGCTGCAGCAGACGGCCGCATCGATGGAAGAACTCACGAGCACGGTCAAGCAGAACGCGGACAACGCGCGGCAGGCGAATCAGCTCGCGGTGTCGGCCTCCGAAGTGGCGGTGCGCGGCGGTTCCGTGGTGAATCAGGTGGTGGACACCATGGGCTCGATCAACAGCTCGTCCCGGAAGATCGTGGACATCATCGGCGTGATCGACGGCATCGCCTTCCAGACCAACATCCTGGCCTTGAACGCGGCGGTCGAAGCCGCCCGTGCGGGCGAACAGGGCCGGGGCTTCGCGGTGGTGGCCTCCGAGGTTCGAAACCTCGCGCAGCGCTCGGCGGCGGCGGCGAAAGAGATCAAGGTGCTCATCGACGACTCGGTGGGCAAGGTCGGCGAAGGCAGCAAGCAGGTGGCCGAGGCGGGCCGGACGATGGAAGAGATCGTCGAGAGCGTGAAGCGGGTGACGGACATCATGGGCGAGATCACGGCGGCGAGCCAGGAGCAGACCTCGGGGATCGAGCAGATCAACCAGGCGATCACGCAGATGGACCAGGTGACGCAGCAGAACGCGGCGCTGGTGGAAGAAGCGTCTGCGGCGGCGCAATCGCTGCAGGAACAGGCCGGCGACCTCTCGAAGGTCGTGGGCATGTTCAAGCTCGGCGAAGCCGATCCGGTCGCCGCGCCTGCCGTGTCTTCGACACCCGTCGCCGTCGTGCCGCCGAAGCCGCGCGTGAAGCCGCCGGCCGCCGTCCCTCGCCGGATACAAGCGCCGATCGAGCCTCGATGGACTTCCACCTCGACCTCGATCTCGGGCGAATGGGCCGAATTCTGAATCACCAACCAAAGACAAAAAGAAAGTTGCATCCAATATGAACTCCCTCTCGAATCTGAAAATCGGGACCCGCCTGGGTCTGGGCTTTGCGGCCGTGCTCCTGTTCATGGTCCTTGTAGTCGGCCTGGGGCTCGGCTCGCTCGGAAGCATCCAGGACCGGCTCGAAGGCATCGTCCACGGAAACAACGTCAAGGTGGCGGCAGCCAACAAGATGCTCAATGCCATCCGCGATGTCGCCGGCTATGCGACCGAACTCGTGCTCCTGACGGACCAGGCGTCCATTCGCGAGCAGATGGCCAGGATCAAGGCGGCGCGCGAGCGCTTCGCCGACGACAAGGCGGCCTTGATCAAGTTGATCGTGCTCCCGGAGGGCAAGGCCCTGATGTCCAGGATCGAGGAAGCGCACGCCGTCGCCGTGCCGCTGAACAACCAGCTGGTCGAGCTCGGGCTGCAGAGCCGGCATGAGGAGGCGACCGAACTCCTGATGCAGAAGGCCGGCCCGGCGGTGCGCGCAACGGTGGCAGCGCTGGAGGACATGGCGCGTTTCCAGTCGGGGCTTTCGGAGCAGGCGAGCGCGGCGGCGACTGCCGAGTACGACCGTGCGCGAAAGCTGATGCTGGGCCTGGGGGCGTTGGCGATCCTGATGGGGGTTGCCATTGCCTGGCTGATCACGCGGTCCATCACGCGCCCCATCGGTGAAGCAGTCAAGGTCGCGGAGACGGTGGCAGCGGGCGACATCACCTCGCGCATCGAGGTGCGGTCCAAGGACGAGACCGGCCAGCTGATGCGGGCGCTCAGGGAGATGAACGACAGCCTGGTGAAGATCGTCGGCGAGGTCCGCACGAGCACCGACACCATCGCCACCGCATCGACTCAGATTGCCAGCGGCAACCAGAACCTGTCTTCGCGCACCGAGGAACAGGCGAGTTCGCTGGAACAGACGGCCGCGTCGATGGAGCAGCTCACGACCACCGTGAAGCAGAACTCCGACAACGCGCGGCAGGCGAACCAGCTTGCGGTATCGGCCTCCGACGTGGCGATGCGCGGCGGCTCGGTGGTGAATCAGGTGGTCGACACCATGGCATCGATCAACGCATCGTCCCGGAAGATCGTGGACATCATCGGCGTGATCGACGGCATCGCCTTCCAGACCAACATCCTGGCCTTGAACGCGGCGGTGGAAGCCGCTCGTGCCGGTGAGCAGGGCCGGGGCTTCGCGGTGGTGGCGTCCGAGGTGAGAAACCTCGCGCAGCGCTCGGCTGCCGCGGCCAAGGAAATCAAGACCTTGATCGACGACTCGGTGGGCAAGGTGGATGCGGGCAGCGCCCTGGTGGGCGAGGCGGGCCGCACGATGCAAGAGATCGTCGAGAGCGTGAAGCGGGTGACCGACATCATGGGCGAGATCACGGCGGCCAGCCATGAGCAGACCTCGGGCATCGAGCAGATCAACCAGGCGATCACGCAGATGGACCAGGTGACGCAGCAGAACGCGGCGCTGGTGGAAGAAGCGTCCGCGGCGGCGCAATCGCTGCAGGAGCAGGCCGGCGGCCTGGTGCATTCGGTGAGCGTGTTCAAGCTGCAGGCATGAAAGTGCGCTGAAGGCGCTCGATTCGCGCGCGCGGCCCTTCATTTATCCGCGCGGCTGCCGATACACACATGGGGCGGGCGTCGAAGTGATGCCTGCCGCAGCTTCCCCCTCCGGCCGGCCTTGCATGGCGCAGGCGGTGTCAGGAGAGGGATTCCAAGGCCTGTTTCAGTCAATGCGCGTCAATCTTCCGATCACGAACAACGAATACGAGCTGCCGCCCGATGCGGCGCTGGTGTCCCGAACCGACCTGAAGGGGCGCATCGCGTATGCCAACCCGGCGTTCGTCGCGGCCAGCGGCTTCTCGCTGGAGGAGCTCGTCGGCAAGGCGCACAACATCGTTCGCCATCCGGACATGCCGGAAGAAGCCTTCGCGGACATGTGGGAGACGCTCGGCCAGGGGCTGCCCTGGACCGGCCTGGTCAAGAACAGGCGCAAGAACGGCGACTTCTACTGGGTGCTGGCCAATGTGACGCCCATTCGCCGCAACGGCGTGACCGAAGGCTACATGTCGGTGCGCAGCAAGCCGGACCGCGCGGAAATCGAGGCGGCCGAAGCGATCTATCGCAAATTCAAGGCGGGCCGGGCCGGCCATCTGGTGATCCGCCAGGGCGAAGTCGTCAAGCAGGGCTGGACCGAGCCGATGACCCGCCTGCGGCGCATTCCGGTGCGGCTGCGGGTGACCGCGGTCACCACCTCGGCGGCCGCCCTGAGCCTGGCCGGCGGCGCGGCACTGTGGTGGACGGGTGCCGGGGCCGGCTCGCAGGGCTGGCTTCCCGGGGTGCTCGGGGCGGCCGGCGTGGGCTCGGCCGCGATCTGGGCCGGCCTGGGCTACTTCCTCGATCGCACGGTTTTCCAGCCGATGGAGCGGGCGATATGCGTGGCGCGGGCCATCGCGGGCGGTGACCTGGTCAAGTTCCAGATCCGTCCCGAAGACGAGACCCGGCACCTGCTGAACGCGCTGAACCAGATGAGCGTGAACCTGGTGGCGATCGTGGCGGACGTCGGCGCCAACGTGAACGGCGTGATCACGGCGTCGCACCAGATCGCCGGCGGCAACCAGGACCTGTCGGCCCGCACCGAGCAGCAGGCGAGTTCGCTGGAGCAGACGGCGGCCTCGATGGAGGAGCTCACGAGCACCGTCAAGCAGAACGCCGACAACGCACGGCAGGCGAATCAGCTGGCCCTGTCGGCCTCGGCCGTGGCGGTCAAGGGCGGCGACGTGGTCGGCCAGGTGGTGGACACCATGGGCTCGATCAACGCGTCCTCGCACAAGATCGCGGACATCATCGGCGTGATCGACGGCATCGCCTTCCAGACCAACATCCTGGCCTTGAATGCGGCGGTGGAAGCCGCGCGTGCGGGCGAGCAGGGCCGGGGCTTCGCGGTGGTGGCCTCCGAAGTGCGAGGCCTGGCGCAGCGCTCGGCGGCGGCCGCCAAGGAGATCAAGACCTTGATCGACGACTCGGTGGGGAAGGTCGAGGAAGGCAGCAAGCAGGTCGCCGAGGCGGGCCGCACGATGGAAGAGATCGTGGGCAGCGTGAAACGGGTGACCGACATCATGGGCGAGATCACGGTCGCGAGCCAGGAGCAGACCGCCGGGATCGAGCAGATCAACCAGGCGATCTCGCAGATGGACCAGGTGACGCAGCAGAACGCGGCACTGGTGGAAGAAGCCTCGGCCGCTGCGCAATCGCTGCAGGAGCAGGCCGGCACGCTGGTGCAGGCGGTCAGCGTATTCAAGGCGGGCGCGGCGGAGAGTGCGGCCGATGCGGGCCGTGCCGTTGCGGCCAGGCGCGCGGCCTTGCCGGCTGCTGCCGGTGGCGCCGGCTCACGACCGGCGGCCAGGACGAGTGCCGGGCCGCGGGCCGGGGCACGCGCCAAGACAAAGGAGCCCACGCCGCCACGGGCGGCCATCGCCCAGGGCGGCGCGGGTGACTGGACCGAGTTTTAAACGCGACGGAATCAACAAAGTGATGACGACCATGACACATCCATCGGAACAGGCTTCTCACAACGCGGCCGGCTTGGCGGCTCGCGCGGACAAGCCTCTGGAATTTCTCTCCTTCACGCTGGGCGCGGAGGAATACGGCATCGACATCCAGAAGGTGCAGGAGCTGCGTGGCTACGACGCGGTGACGCGGATCGCGAACGCGCCGGAATACATCAAGGGGGTGGTGAACCTGCGGGGGATCATCGTGCCGATCATCGACATGCGGCTGAAGTTCGGGCTGGGGCAGCCGAGCTATGACCAGTTCACGGTGGTGATCGTGCTGAACATCGGCGGGCGGGTGGTGGGGATGGTGGTGGACAGCGTGTCGGACGTGATCACGCTGACGGCCGAGCAGATCAAGCCGGCGCCGGAGATGGGGTCGGTGCTGGACACGGACTACCTGATCGGGCTGGGGACGCTGGAGGAGCGGATGCTGATCCTGGTGGACATCGACCGGCTCATGTCCAGCGAGGAGATGGGGCTGGTCGAAAAGATGGCGGCCTGATCCGCGCCGCGAGCCGCAGGCGACTGCCGCACCGAGCTGACCGCCCCAGCACCCGTATCCCCTCGAATTGTTGAAGGAAGAGCGATGAGTCTGAAGAATCTGAAAATCGGTACTCGCCTGGGCATCGGCTTCGCGGCCATGCTGGTGTTGATGGTCTTCATTTCAGTCACCGGCATGCTGCGCCTGAAGAACGTGGGCGCGGCGACCGAGGACATGGTGGAGGGGGCGCTGGTCAAGGAACGCCTGGTGGGCGACTGGTCGGCGGAACTCCGCGCCAGCATCGTGCGTACCTTCGCGATGGTGAAGGCGACCGACGAGAACACGGAGGGCTACTTCAAGAAGGAACTCTCCGCCGGTATCGCCCGTATCAATCCGATCCAGAAGAAGCTCGAAGGCTTGCTGACCTCGCCCGAGGAGAAGAAGCTCTACGACGATGTGGCCGCGCAGCGCAAGCAGGTGCTCGACACGCTGGCCGTGATTTCGAAGCTCAAGGCCAGCAACCAGTGGGAAGAGGCCATCAATCTGGCGGATACCAAGTTCTCGGCGCTGCTTGCGGCCTACGAACAGGCGGTCGGGAGGATCGCGGCTCACGAACGCGCGCAGATCGATGCCGCGGCCGAAGGTATCGCGCAGGAACATGTGGCAGGGCGCAAGGTCCTGATCGGGTTGTCCGCGATGGCGCTCCTGCTGGGCGTGTTCATCGCGTGGCGTCTCACGATCAGCATCGTCAGGCCGCTGGGCGAAGCCGTGAAGGTGGCCGAGACGGTGGCCGGCGGCGACCTGTCCTCGCAGATCGAGGTGCATGGCCGCGACGAGACGGGCCTTCTGATGCAGGCTCTGAAGAAGATGAACGCGAGCCTCGCGACGGTGGTCGGCGAAGTGCGCAGCGGCACGGACAACATCGCCACCGCATCGAGCCAGATCGCCAGCGGCAACCAGGACCTGTCTTCGCGTACCGAGCAGCAGGCGAGCTCGCTGCAGCAGACGGCCGCATCGATGGAAGAGCTCACGAGCACGGTCAAGCAGAACGCCGACAACGCGCGGCAGGCGAATCAACTGGCCGTCTCGGCCTCCGAGGTGGCGGTGCGCGGCGGTTCCGTGGTGAACCAGGTGGTGGACACCATGGGCTCGATCAACAGCTCGTCCCGGAAGATCGTGGACATCATCGGCGTGATCGACGGCATCGCCTTCCAGACCAACATCCTGGCCTTGAACGCGGCGGTCGAAGCCGCCCGTGCCGGCGAGCAGGGCCGGGGCTTCGCGGTGGTGGCGTCGGAAGTGCGCAGCCTCGCGCAGCGCTCGGCGGCCGCGGCCAAGGAAATCAAGACCTTGATCGACGACTCGGTGGGCAAGGTGGACGAGGGCAGCAAGCAGGTGGCCGAGGCGGGCCGGACGATGGAAGAGATCGTCGAGAGCGTGAAGCGTGTGACCGACATCATGGGCGAGATCTCGGCGGCGAGCCATGAGCAGACCTCGGGGATCGAGCAGATCAACCAGGCGATCACGCAGATGGACCAGGTGACGCAGCAGAACGCGGCGCTGGTGGAAGAAGCCTCCGCGGCGGCGCAATCACTGCAGGAGCAGGCCGGCGGCCTGGTGCAATCGGTGAGCGTGTTCAAGCTGGCGCAGGGCGAGCGTGCCGAGCCTGCGCTGGCCCGCAGGGCGCCGGTTGCCGCGGCCGTGCCGGTCGCAGGTGTGGCACCCAAGGCCCGTGCGAAGGCCATCGTCAAGCCGCGCCGCGAGCCGAAGGCAACTGCAGCCCCTGAACTGACCGCCAGCGCGGCGGCGGCCGGGGACTGGGCCGAGTTCTAGACACCCCTATCCCCTTGAATTGTTGAAGGAAGAGCGATGAGTCTGAAGAATCTGAGAATCGGTACCCGTCTAGGGATCGGTTTTGCCGCCATGCTGGTGTTGATGGTCTTCATTTCGGTGACCGGCATGCTGCGCCTGAAGAACGTGGGCGCGGCGACCGAGGACATGGTGGAGGGGGCGCTGGTCAAGGAGCGCCTGGTGAGCGACTGGTCGGCGGAGCTCCGTGCCAGCAATGTGCGGGCCTTCGCGATGGTGAAGGCGACCGACGAAAACACGGAGGGCTACTTCAAGAAGGAACTCTCCGCCGGCATCGCCCGCGTGACACCGATCCAGAAGAAGCTCGAAGAGCTGCTGACCTCGCCCGAGGAGAAGAAGCTTTACGACAATGTGGCCGAACAGCGCAAGCAGGTGCTCGAAACGCTGGCCGTGATTTCCAAGCTCAAGGCCAAGAACCAATGGGAAGAGGCCATCAATCTGGCGGATACCAAGTTCGCCTCGCTGCTTGTGGTCTATGACCAGTCGGTCGGACAGATCGGCGTGCATGAGCGCGAACTGATCGATGCCGCGGCCCAGGGCATCGCACAGGAACATGCGGCAGGGCGCAAGGCCCTGATCGGGTTGTCGGCGGTGGCGCTCCTGCTGGGCGTGTTCATCGCGTGGCGTCTCACGATCAGCATCGTCAGGCCGCTGGGCGAAGCCGTGAAGGTGGCCGAGACGGTGGCCGGCGGCGACCTGTCCTCGCAGATCGAGGTGCATGGCCGCGACGAGACGGGCCTTCTGATGCAGGCTCTGAAGAAGATGAACGCGAGCCTCGCGACGGTGGTCGGCGAAGTGCGCAGCGGCACGGACAACATCGCCACCGCATCGAGCCAGATCGCCAGCGGCAACCAGGACCTGTCTTCGCGTACCGAGCAGCAGGCGAGCTCGCTGCAGCAGACGGCCGCATCGATGGAAGAGCTCACGAGCACGGTCAAGCAGAACGCCGACAACGCGCGGCAGGCGAATCAACTGGCCGTCTCGGCCTCCGAGGTGGCGGTGCGCGGCGGTTCCGTGGTGAACCAGGTGGTGGACACCATGGGCTCGATCAACAGCTCGTCCCGGAAGATCGTGGACATCATCGGCGTGATCGACGGCATCGCCTTCCAGACCAACATCCTGGCCCTGAATGCGGCGGTGGAAGCCGCGCGTGCCGGCGAGCAGGGCCGGGGCTTCGCGGTGGTGGCGTCGGAAGTGCGCAGCCTCGCGCAGCGCTCGGCGGCGGCGGCCAAGGAAATCAAGACCTTGATCGACGACTCGGTGGGCAAGGTCGACGAGGGCAGCAAGCAGGTGGCCGAGGCGGGCCGGACGATGGAAGAGATCGTCGAGAGCGTGAAGCGGGTGACGGACATCATGGGCGAGATCTCGGCGGCGAGCCACGAACAGACCTCGGGGATCGAGCAGATCAACCAGGCGATCACGCAGATGGACCAGGTGACGCAGCAGAACGCGGCGCTGGTGGAAGAAGCGTCTGCGGCGGCGCAATCGCTGCAGGAGCAGGCCGGCGGCCTGGTGCAATCGGTGAGCGTGTTCAAGCTGGCGCAGGGCGAGCGTGCCGAGCCTGCGCTGGCCCGCAGGGCGCCGGTCGCCGCGGCCGTGCCGGTCGCCGGTGTGGCACCCAAGGCCCGTGCGAAGGCCATCGCCAAGCCGCGCCGCGAGCCGAAGGCAACTGCAGCCCCTGAACTGACCGCCAGCGCGGTGGCCGGCGGCGACTGGACCGAATTCTGAGTTCGCGCGCCCCCCTTTCCCCGTCGGATCGGCGGGCCGTCCATCGCTGATGTGAGGGAGGCCCCGGATCCGGCGATATCAATCGACGGGCCCGCGCGGCCCAGAAGGAAGCATCATCAAAGCCTTTTACAACCTGCGGATCGCGTCCAAGCTGATCCTCTCATTCGCCGCCGTGCTGGCACTCACCACGGTCGTCGGCATCTTCTCGGTCATGCAACTTGCGAAGGTCAACCAGGCCTCGACCGACGTGGCGGTCAACTGGATGCCCGCCACCCGTGCATTGCTCGAAATCAAGGGCGCGACGGGGCGCTATCGCGCCATGGAGCTGCAGCACATCCTGTCCACGAGCGACGCCGACATGGCGTCCTACGAAAAACAGATGGCGGCGACCTGGGACGACCTTCAGAAGAACAAGGCGATCTACGAGAAGCTTATTTCCGAGCCGGAAGAAAAGCAGATCTACCCCGAGCTGAACAAGACGCTGGACCTTTACGCGAAGGAGCACGTGAAGGTGATCGAACTGTCGCGTGCCCAGAGGAACGAAGAGGCGACGACGATGATCCGCGGCGAGTCGCTGAAGCTCAATCGTGAGATCAGCCTGCAGCTCGACAAGCTGACCGAGGTGAACGTCAAAGGCGCCGAGCGCGCCAGCGCGTCGGCCGACGCGACCTATGCCGAGGCCAGGTTGTGGGTCATCGGCCTGCTCGTCGCCTGCATCGCGCTGGGGCTGGTTCTCGCGGTGGCGATCGCGCGCATCGTGGCACGTCCGTTGTCCGAGGCGGTCAAGGTGGCCCAGTCGGTGGCTGCGGGCGATCTCACCAGCCGCATCGTGGCGAGCACCCGGGACGAAACCGGCCAACTGCTCGTCGCCCTGAAGGAGATGAACGACAGCCTGGTGAAGATCGTCGGCGAAGTCCGCGTGGGCACCGACACCATCGCCACCGCGTCGAGCCAGATCGCCAGCGGCAACCAGGACCTGTCCTCGCGCACCGAGGAGCAGGCCAGCTCGCTCGAAGAGACGGCGGCCTCGATGGAAGAACTCACGAGCACGGTCAAGCAGAACGCGGACAACGCGCGGCAGGCGAATCAGCTCGCGGTGTCGGCCTCCGAAGTGGCGGTGCGCGGCGGTTCCGTGGTGAATCAGGTGGTGGACACCATGGGCTCGATCAACAGCTCGTCCCGGAAGATCGTGGACATCATCGGCGTGATCGACGGCATCGCGTTCCAGACCAACATCCTGGCCCTGAATGCGGCGGTGGAAGCCGCTCGTGCCGGTGAGCAGGGCCGGGGCTTCGCGGTGGTGGCCTCCGAGGTTCGAAACCTCGCGCAGCGCTCGGCCGCCGCGGCGAAAGAGATCAAGGTGCTCATCGACGATTCGGTGGGCAAGGTCGGCGAAGGCAGCAAGCAGGTGGCCGAGGCGGGCCGGACGATGGAAGAGATCGTCGAGAGCGTGAAGCGGGTGACGGACATCATGGGAGAGATCACGGCAGCGAGCCAGGAGCAGACCTCGGGCATCGAGCAGATCAACCAGGCGATCACGCAGATGGACCAGGTGACGCAGCAGAACGCGGCGCTGGTGGAAGAGGCTTCCGCGGCTGCGCAATCGCTGCAGGAGCAGGCCAGCGGCCTGGTGCGCTCGGTCAGTGTGTTCAGACTGGGCGTCGACGACGAGGCAGCCCGGGTGATCGCCAGCGCGCAATCCGCGAGCCGTGGCATCGAGCCCCGGCTGATGCGCGGCTCGGACAAGCACTCGATCGCTTGAGCCGGACCTGAGGGGAAGGATTGACCTAGGGTTTCCCCTGTCATTGCGACCCTTCAGCGCCGGGAGGACGGAGCCGATAACTCAAGCAGAGCTCCAATCAGGCGTCAGGCATGGCCTGGCCCGCGACGCATGAAACTGTCGCGGTTCCTTCGGGAAGCACCGCGGATCCGGCTTCGCCGGTCCGCCGGTGCTGCCCCCTGCAAGGGGGCGGCGACGCGACACGAAGTGCGCGAAGCCTGGGGGTGAGCTCCCACCTCAAGAAGGAAGAACAAGCATGCAGTGGTTTCGAAGTCTCCGCGTGACCGTCAAGCTGGTCATCGCTTTCCTCGCAGTCGCGGCGCTGGGCGCCGCGGTCAGTGCGCTCGGCATCTTTCACATGGGGCGCATCAGCGCCGCCACCGACAGGCTCTACAGCCATGAGATGCGCGCATTGAAGAGTGTCCAGAAGGCCAACATCGACCTGATCTATGCGAGCCGCGCGCAGATGACGCTGCTGTCGGCCTCCACGCGCGGCGAGCGCAGCGCGGGCATGAAGGAACTCCAGAAGTCGCTCGAAGACCTCGAGGCGCGCGCCGCGGAGGTCAAGGTCCTCTTCGACGAAAGCCCCGAAGGGCACAAGATCTTCCAGCGGTACGAGGCCCTGATGCCGCCGCTGAAGCAGCGGATGGCCGATTTCGTCGTGCTCATCGGCAAGCAGTCGCTGGACAGCTCGCAGTTCGACGGCCAGGTGGGTGAGGACAGCGCGCAGCTGCTCAAGGATTCGCGTGCGCTCGAGGAGGTGTTCAACAGCATGGTGGCCTACAGCGATCAGCTGGCGAGCGAAAGCGCCGAGCAGGCTGGAGGCACCTATCGCGCTTCGCGCCTGATCATGGTGGCGCTGGCACTTGCAGGCGTACTCGCGAGCGTCGGGCTCGGCCTGATGGTGGCGCGCATGCTGGGCCGACAGCTCGGCGGCGAACCGGCCTATGCGGCCGAAGTGGTGGGCCGCATTGCGGCCGGCGATCTGACGATGAGCGTCGACGCGGATACGGCGCGCAGCGGCAGCCTGCTGCATTCGATCAGGCAGATGCAGGAGCGGCTGGTCAGCGTGGTCGGGCGGATCAAGGAGTCCAGCGACACCATCGCCACCGCATCGGGCCAGATCGCCAGCGGCAACCACGATCTGTCTTCTCGCACCGAGGAGCAGGCCAGCTCGCTCGAAGAGACGGCGGCCTCGATGGAAGAGCTCACGAGCACGGTCAAGCAGAACGCCGACAACGCGCGGCAGGCGAACCAGCTCGCGGTGTCGGCCTCCGAAGTGGCGGTGCGCGGCGGTTCCGTGGTGAATCAGGTGGTGGACACCATGGGCTCGATCAACAGCTCGTCCCGGAAGATCGTGGACATCATCGGCGTGATCGACGGCATCGCCTTCCAGACCAACATCCTGGCCTTGAACGCGGCGGTCGAAGCCGCCCGTGCGGGCGAACAGGGCCGGGGCTTCGCGGTGGTGGCCTCCGAGGTTCGAAACCTCGCGCAGCGCTCGGCGGCGGCGGCGAAAGAGATCAAGGTGCTCATCGACGACTCGGTGGGCAAGGTCGGCGAAGGCAGCAAGCAGGTGGCCGAGGCGGGCCGGACGATGGAAGAGATCGTCGAAAGCGTGAAGCGGGTGACGGACATCATGGGCGAGATCTCGGCGGCGAGCCATGAGCAGACCTCGGGGATCGAGCAGATCAGCCAGGCGATCACGCAGATGGACCAGGTGACGCAGCAGAACGCGGCGCTGGTGGAAGAAGCCTCTGCGGCGGCGCAATCGCTGCAGGAGCAGGCCGGCGCGCTGGTCGATGCGGTCGGCGTTTTCCGCATCCAGGGCGGCCCGTCGCTGACGCCGATCACCCGGCTCAAGGCCGCGTCGCGCGCCAGGCGGACCCGGGGCGGCGATGCGGAACCCAGTTCGCATTTGCGGCTGACGGGTGGTGATACGCGCTATTGATCGAGCGCTCGCGTGGTGCAGCAGGTCCGGACGAGGGCATCGTCCGGATCGCCGGTTTCCATTCCGGTGCGCCATGCCGCAATTCGGACAGAATCGCACCATGTTCGAACTTGCTGGGCACCATTTTTGCTTGCATGGTCGGCTTGCTCGCGCAAAGCGGGCAGATCGCACCATTTCAAAGCCAAAACCTCCCTCAAGTTTTCATGGATGCACTAACACAGGGCGCGAATGCCCTATTCATTCTTCTCGGCGCGGTCATGGTCCTGGCCATGCATGCCGGATTCGCCTTCCTCGAACTGGGCACCGTGCGCAAGAAGAACCAGGTCAATGCGCTGGTCAAGATCCTGGTCGACTTCTCGGTGTCGACCGTCGTGTACTTTCTCGTCGGCTACGGCGTGGCCTACGGCACGCATTTCCTTGTCGGCGCCGAGGCGCTGTCGGCCCGCAACGGCTATGAGCTGGTGAAGTTCTTCTTCCTGCTCACCTTCGCCGCCGCCATCCCGGCCATCATTTCGGGCGGCATCGCGGAGCGCGCCAAGTTCTGGCCGCAGCTCATCGCCACCGCGGTGATCGTGGGCGGGGTGTATCCGCTGTATGAAGGCGTTGCATGGAACAAGGCCTTCGGCATCCAGGCCTGGATCGCGTCGCTCACCGGCAGCGAGTTCCACGATTTCGCGGGCTCGGTGGTGGTGCATGCGGTGGGCGGGTGGCTGGCGCTGCCGGCGGTGCTGCTGCTGGGCGCGCGCCGCAACCGCTATCGCGGCGACGGCTCGCTCAGTGCGCATCCGCCGTCGAACATTCCCTTCCTCGCACTCGGTGCGTGGGTGCTGTGCGTGGGCTGGTTCGGCTTCAACGTGATGAGCGCGCAGACCCTCGACAAGATCTCAGGCCTGGTGGCGGTGAACTCCCTGATGGCGATGGTGGGCGGCACGCTGGTGGCGCTGGCGCTGGGCAGGAACGATCCCGGCTTCGTCTACAACGGTCCGCTGGCCGGTCTGGTGGCGGTGTGCGCCGGCTCCGACCTGATGCACCCGCTGGGCGCACTGGTCGTGGGCGGCGTGGCCGGTGCGATCTTCGTCGTGATGTTCACGGCCACGCAGAACAAGTGGAAGATCGACGACGTGCTGGGCGTGTGGCCGCTGCATGGCCTGTGCGGCACCTGGGGCGGCATCGCGGCGGGCATCTTCGGCAGCAAGGCGCTGGGCGGCATCGGGGGCGTGAGCCTGGGTGCGCAGATCATCGGCGTCCTGATCGGCGTGGTGTGGGCGGCGCTCGGCGGGACGGTGGTGTATGGCGCGCTCAAGGCGGCGGTGGGGCTGCGGCTCACGCAGGAAGAGGAATACGACGGGGCGGACCTGTCGATCCACCACATCACGGCGACGCCGGAGCGCGAGGCGAACTGGTAGGCGGGCGCCGGCGAAGGCGCGCCGCATGGCTGGCGTGCCTGCTATCGTCTGCCGGCCTTCATTGCCCGCCCGACACGCCGGATGCCTGAACCTGTCCTTTCGACCCTTCTCGATGCCGTCCTGCGCGGCATGCTGGTGGCCTTGCTGGTCCTCATGGCCGTGGTGCTGGGACGCGACAGGCCGGGCCTGCCGGCGGCGCGCGCGGGCGCGGCCCTCTGCCTGGGTCTGTGCGCGCAGGTCATCGGCGCCAATCCGATGTTCGAAGCGCTGGTGCCGCGCCTGTGGCAGACGCCGCTGATCGCGGTGTCCGTGGGCAATGCCGTGCTGTTCTGGGTGTTCGTCCGCGCGCTCTTCGATGATGAATTCCGGCTGGGGCACCGGCACGGCGCGATCTGGCTGGCGGTGGTCGGGCTCGCGGCCATCGGCTGCACGGTGGGCGTGCGTGCGCCCGCATGGGCGATGGCCGCCGCCGTCCTGCAGCGCGGAATGACGCTCCTGTTCGTTCTGCTCGCAACGATCGCCGCGGCATCGCACTGGCGCTCGGACCTGGTGGAGGGGCGGCGGCGGCTGCGGGTCTTCATCGTCCTGACGGGGAGCGTCTACACGGTGGCGATGTTGCTGGTCCGACTGGATTCGCCGCAGGGGCGGCTGTCGGCCCTGTCGGCCGCTCTGGATGTGGTGGCCCTGCTGTTCATCGTGTCGGTGGTGGCCTGGCGTCTGCTGACCCTCGCAGGCTCCGACCTTTTTCCTGCCATGCGCCCTGCGGCGCGGCTCGTCTCACCGGTGCATGCCCCGAGTGTCGATACCGCACCGGTCGTGATGCCGCCGACGGAACCGGCGCCGTCGCCGTCCGATCCGGCCGAGGAGCGGCTGGCCGATGCCCTGCGGCGCCTGATGACCGACCAGCGCGCCTACCGCGCCGAGGACCTGACGGTGGCCAGCCTGGCCGCGCGACTGGGCGCACCCGAATACCGGCTGCGCCGCTTGATCAACCAGCGGCTGGGGCATCGCAACTTCAACGCCTTCGTCAACGGCTTCCGGCTCGAGGAGGCGCGTCTCGCGCTGGCCGATCCGGCACGGCGCGAGTTGCCGGTCCTGACGATCGCGCTGGACGCCGGATTTCAGTCGATCGGCCCTTTCAACCGCGCCTTCAAGGCCGCCACCGGCCTCACGCCCACCGAATTCCGCCGGGAACGTCTGGCCGATTCCTGAAATCGGCCAGCCTGAAGCCGCGCCCTGAAGAATTCGGCAAGACGCAGCCGCCGCGCCGCGGCATCGTGCCTGCCACCGGGGGCGTGGGCCCTCGACGAGGAGTTCCGTTCGATGCGTTCAATCTTTCTTGTCCCGATGCGCTCATGGCGAGTGATGGGCTGGGTGCTGGTGCTGCTGCTGTGCCATCCCGCGCTGGCTTCCGTTGGCTGGGGAGAAATCCCCGCGACAGGCCGGGACGGCCCGGTCGCGCTGTTCTATCCCTCCCGCGACGAAGCCCGGCCGACCCGCTACGGACCTTTCACTTTCAGCCTGGCCGCGCAGGGCCTGCCGGTGCCGGGCAATGGCAGGCTGGTGGTGATCTCGCACGGATCGGGCGGTGCGCCCTGGGTGCATGCGGACCTGGCGCGCCGTCTGGTCGAAGCCGGCTTCGTCGTGGCCCTGCCCGAGCACCACGCCGACAACTACAGGGACGGCAGCGATCCCGGGCCGGACAGCTGGACGCTGCGGCCGGCCGAGGTGTCGCGGGCCATCGATGCGGTCGGGCGCGATGCGCGCTTCGCACCCTGGCTGAAGCTGGACAGGGTCGGCGTCTACGGCATGTCGGCCGGCGGCCACACGGCCCTGAGCATGGCGGGCGGGCGCTGGTCGCCGGCCCTCTTCAAGCAGCATTGCGAGGCGAACCTGGAGGAAGACTTCCAGTCCTGCGTCGGGCTCATCACGCGGCTGACCGGCGGCGTGTTCGACGGGGTGAAGAAGTGGGCCGCCCTGGCCGTGATCCGCCGCCGCTTCGACGATGCCAGGCCGCGCGTGGATGTCGACCCGCGCGTGGCGGCCGTGGTGGCGGGCGTGCCTTCGTCGGCCGATTTCGACATGGACTCGCTCGCCAACCCGCGCGTGCCGCTGGGGCTCATCACCGCGCGGCAGGACCGCTGGCTGATTCCCCGCTTCCACAGCGACCGGGTGCTGCAGGCCTGCAAGACCTGCGAGCACATCGCCGATCTGCCCACGGCCGGGCACGGCGCGCTGTTGTCGCCGCTGCCGCCGGGACTCAAGGGGCTGCTCGGGGACATGCTCAACGACCCGCCGGGCTTCGACCGCGCGGGCACCATGCCGGAGGTGGATCGCAGGACCACCGCATTCTTCGAGCGGCACCTGCTGCAGGCGGACTGAGCGAATGCGCCGGCGAGAGGCGCGCTACGCCTTCGGTGTCCTGCCGCGCATCCGCGCGGCCCGCAGGAAGTCGAAGTCGGCGCCCTGATCGGCCTGCGTCACCGTCTGCAGGAAGAGCTTGAGATAGCCCCGCTCGGCGACGGGCGGCGTCACCGGCGCCTCGCTCGCGCGGCGGGCGAGTTCCTCATCGGGCACGAGCAGGCGGATCTCGCGCCGGGCCACGCTCAGCCGGATGCGGTCGCCGGTCATCACATAGGCCAGCGGCCCGCCGACGGCCGCCTCGGGCGTGACGTGCAGGACCACGGTGCCGAAGGCCGTGCCGCTCATGCGCCCGTCGGAAATCCGGACCATGTCCTTGACCCCCGCGCGGGCGAGCTTCAGCGGAATCGGGATGTAGCCGGCCTCCGGCATGCCCGGTGCGCCCTTGGGGCCGATGTTCTTCAGCACGAGGACATCGTCGGCCTGCACATCGAGGTCCGGCGAATCGATGCGAGCGGCCAGGTCCTCGGCATTCTCGAACACCACCGCGCGGCCTTCGTGCTCCATCAGTGCCGCGCTCGCGGCCGATTGCTTGATGATCGCGCCGCGCGGCGCCAGGTTGCCCCGCAGCACCGCGATGCCGCCCTGGGGATAGATCGGGTCCGCCGCCGAGCGGACCACGTTCTGCGGGAAGCCGGGCCCCGAGGCCTCGATCTCCTCGCCCAGCGTGCGTCCGGTGACGGTCAGGGCATCGAGCCGCAGCAGGGGCTTCAAGGCGCGAAGCAGCGTGGCCATGCCGCCGGCCTTGTGGAAGTCCTCCATGTAGTGCTGGCCCGAAGGCTTGAGATCCAGGAGCACCGGCGTCTCCCTTCCCATGCGGTCGAGCGCTTCGAGGTCGACCTCGAAGCCCAGCCGCCCGGCGATCGCCGTCAGGTGCACGATGCCGTTGGTCGAGCCGCCGATCGCCAGCAGGACGCGCATCGCATTCTCGAAGGCGTCGGCCGTCAGGACCTTGTCGATGGTGAGGCCTGTGCGGGCCATCTCCACCGCCTGCGTGCCGGTGAGTTCCGCGATGCGCATCCGGTCGGCGGTCACCGCGGGCGGCGCGGCGCCGCCGGGCACGGTCATGCCCAGCGCCTCGGCGATGCAGGCCATCGTGCTCGCCGTGCCCATGACCGAGCAGGTGCCGACGCTGGCGACGAGTTGATCGTTGACCTCCTCGGTCTCGCCGGCGTCGATCTCGCCGGCCCTGAAGCGTCCCCAGTAGCGGCGGCAGTCGGTGCAGGCGCCCACGCGCTCCGAGCGGTGGGAGCCGGTCAGCATCGCGCCGGTGATCAGCTGGATGGCCGGGATTCCCGCCGAGGCCGCGCCCATGAGCTGGGCCGGGACCGTCTTGTCGCAACCGCCGATCATCACGGCCGCATCCATGGGTTGCGCGCGCAGCATTTCCTCGGTGTCCATCGCCATCAGGTTGCGCAGGTACATGCTGGTCGGCTGCGAGAAGGACTCGGCGATCGAGATCGTCGGGAAGTCCATCGGCAGGCCGCCGGCCAGCATGACGCCGCGCTTGACGGCCTCGATCAGCTGCGGCGCATTGCCGTGGCAGGGGTTGTAGGCGCTGCCGGTGTTCACGATGCCGATCACCGGCCGATCGAGGGCGCCCGTCGTGTAGCCCGCCCCCTTGATGAAGGCCTTGCGCAGGAAGAGCGAGAAGCTGGCGTCGCCGTAGCTGGCCAGGCCCTTGCGCAGGCCGGCCGCGGGTTCGGCCGGCTTATTGGCGGCGGCTTGCGAATCGGATGTCGGCATCGATGTCTCCGCGTTGAGTGGACCGGTCCGGCCCGCATTGGCTATTTCCGAGGGCGTCCCTCGTCAATCCAGGCCTGAGTTTCCTTGCTCCCAAGCCGGTAGCGCGCGCAGTTGAAAGCCGTAAGCGCATTCAGTTCCTGTGCAAGCAAGGCCTGAAATTTCGAAGCATCCTCGTCGGCCAGCCCCAAGCCGGCAAGCGCCTCCACCACAGGCTTGCGGCCCCTCACCACCAAGCCCACCGCCTCGTTGAGCGCCTGGCGATGCCTGACGCGGAATGGGTCCGGCGAGCCCATGGACTCCTGCACCACCTTGTACTTGGCCTGAGAGCGACGATAGGTCCAATCGAACAGGTCCACCGCCATTGAAACGTCGCGGCACTCATACACGCCCATCATGGCCAGCGCGTAATCTTCCCGGTCGACATCCAGGAACGACAGGGGTGCCTGGTTATAGAGCATCAGCGGGACATTGGCCGCGAGCCGACTCACACGTTTGTTCCCATCTTCGAAGGGCTGCAGATACGCCAGGTTGACCCATAGGAAAAAGGCCGCCTCCAAAGGGTTCTTGATGAGTCGAGTCGTCGAGACGATGCGCTCGAACATCTCCTTCAGCACCGCTGGAACCTGAGTCGGAACGTAGGTGGTGCCACTGATGTTGACCACTTTTTCGCGAATGGCCCCGAGCGAAGCCACATCCGCCAGCAGGTCCTGCATGAGCACCGCGTGCAGATTGCGAACGAGTCCGGCACTGAGTCCCTGGGTCGGGACGGCATCCACGAGGAACTCGATGGCAGCTTTGTGATTGAGCAGCATGACCGCGTCACTGTCCGTGGCGGCCGCGCCGCTCTTGAAGAGCTCCTCGGTGTCCAGCAGGGTGTAGCGGTTGCCCTCGAGATGAGATGACGACCATGACAGATCGATCAGCAGTTGCTCCAGAACCTTGCGGGCATACGTGCCCGCCGGCAGTTGCCCCGGGTGGCGGCCGAGCGCAGCCAGTTCCTCGGCGAGTTCGCGCGGCAGCAGGAAAGTCTCGTTGGGCTTGTATTCATCGACGAACTCGCGGCGGTATGTCACCGGCAAGCGGGCTGCCAGCGGCAGTGCCAGTCGCTGCCTGAGTTCAACGCTCGCCGTGCGCCAAGTCGGAGCAGCGCGGCGTCGGGCTTCCGCGAGAGGTGGCTGAGCTGGAGTCGCTCCAATCGGAACAGGGGTTCCCGTTGCCAGCAGGCGATACCGCGTAGCACGCGCCTTGCCAGTGACCTCGATTCGCTTGTCCGCCACCAGCCTTGAAAGCATGCGCTTGACTGCAGGCAGACTCGAGCCCGAGGCTTCAACCAACTGGGGAGAAGAGACGCGTTCGTGCCCTGCGGACGCGAGCGCGGCCATGGCTCGCAGCAATGTCTCGGATGTCAGTCGGTCTTCGAAAGGCATGAATCGGCTCGATGTTTCGAGCTGATTCTACGGAATGTGAGCTGATTTTTTTGATATTGACTCGGTACTTGAGCCGATAACGAATCAATCGAGCCGATATCGCGAGCTGATACCTCTGCAGTTCGGGACGTCCGGGCACGACGTGCTCAAGGCTGCCGACGTGATGGCCAAGAACAAGGTGCGCATCGACGTGGCACCTACCCGCTGCGAGATTCGGCCTGTCCACGGGCGCGTGGCACCCGGCGGCTGGCCGCGCATTCCGAGGCCGTGCGCCAGGGGCTAGCGGAGCGCGGCCTCGGTCGGCCGCGTGCGCAGGGTCCATGCGCGCAGCGCTGCCATCTGGTCGGCGATCATCTTGCGCGTCTCGGCATCGACCAGGGCGCCGGTCGCATCGAAGCGCTCCTGCGCGAGGGTGATGAAGACCTCGGGCCTGGCGAGCACCCATGCGTTGAGAAACTGCAGCGACTTGCGCAGGTCGTACTGCATGCGCGCCGTCCCCAGGCGGCCGCCCGAGGCACCGAGCAAGGCCACGGGCTTTTCGTTGAAAGGCTGATCGGGCAGGCGCGACAGCCAGTCGATCGCGTTCTTCAATCCGCCGGGGATCGAGAAGTTGTACTCGGGACTGGCGATGAGCACGGCGTCGGCCGAGCGCAGCGCGTCGCCCAGCCGGACGACGGTGTCGGGCAAGCCGTTGGCCTGGTCGTCCGCGTTGTAGATCGGAATGCCGGCAATCGACGCGATCGTGAGCGACATGCCTTCGGGCATGAGTTCGCCGGCGGCCTTCAGCGCGGCCAGGTTGTAGGAGCGGGCTCGAAGGCTGCCGCAGAGGCCGACGATCTTCAGGGGCATCGGGTGCGTGGAGGATTGGGAGGTATTGGTCACTGGGTACTGCTGGGGGCCATGTTCAAGAGGCATTCGGTGACGTTGCGCTCGGTGGCCGAAATATGTTGCCGCAGGAGGCCCAGCGCCTTTTCCTCGTTGCGCGCCAGAACGGCGGACATGAGGCGCTGATGCTCGGAATGCTTGCGGCGCTCGACCTTGCGGTGCCGTGCGGAGAACTGGCGGTAGCGCTCGGCGTTGTCGAACAGCGCGGACACCAGCTCGCGCAGCATCGGCGAGGTGCAGCCGGCATAGATGGCCAGGTGGAAATCGCGGTGCCGCTGCGACCAGGCTTCATCGAGCACCACCGGCCCGTCGCCGAGCCGCTGCTCGACGAGCGCCAGGCTGTGCGCCGCGGCCACGACCCCGGCCTCCCAGGCGTCGCTTCCGTTGGTCATGGCATCGCGCAACGCCTCGCATTCGACAAGGAGCCGAACCCGCGTGAGATCGGCAATGCCCTGAACGCTCAAGGGGGCGACGTGGAAGCCGCGGTTCTCGAACGCCTTCACCAGCCCTTGTTCCGACAGCCGGCTCAGCGCTTCCCGCAAGGGACTGCTGCTGATCTCGTATTGCTTGCTGAGCTCGTCGACGCGCAGGCGCTGGCCGGGCTCGAACTCGCAACGCACGATGGCCTGGCGCAGGCGCCGGTAGGCGCGCTCCGCCAGCGGCACATCGGGCTCCGCCGCGGGGGGCGTGGTTCGGGCTGGGATCGTCACGGGGCCGGATCATAAGACATGCGCAGAGAGTGATATATCACGCATAGGGTTATCGCTTATGCGTAATGTTTGTTTTGTGCATAAAAATACTTTCATGCACGATGATGCGCCGTTCGCGAACCGCGCGGTCCGCGAATCCGCCTCTCCTCTTTTCTCTCCCCCTTCTCTCTACTCAAGGAAATCCGAATGAAATTGATGTCTTACGTGCACGCCGGGCGTGAAAGCTGGGGCGCTGTCGTCGGCGATGGCGTGGTCGACCTCGCGCGCCGCACGGGGCATGCGAGCCTGGCCGACTTCATCGCCAGCCCTGATTTCGAACGGCGCGACGCGCTCGTGGCCGGGCAGCCGGCGGACGCCAGGCTCGCCGAGGTGGTCTTTCTTCCGGTGATCCCCCGGCCCGAGAAGATCGTCTGCGCGGTCCGCAACTACATGGACCATCACCAGGAAGTGCTGGCCGCGGGCATGCAGCGCGAGCTGTCGGAGCAGCCGCCGATCTTCCTGCGCGTGTGGCGTTCGCAGACCGCGCACAACGGACCCATCGTGCGTCCGCGCGTGTCGGATTCGCTGGACTGGGAAGGCGAACTGGCCGTGATCATCGGCCAGGGCGGGCGCGACATCGCCGAGGCCGATGCCTGGAAGCACGTGGCCGGCTACAGCTGCTACAACGACGCCAGCGTGCGCGAGTGGCAGTTCCATGCCAAGCAGATCGCGTCGGGCAAGAACTTCGAATCCACCGGCGCATTCGGCCCCTGGATGGTGACGGCCGACGAGATCGCGCCCGGCCGCGAGCTCAAGCTGGAGACGCGGCTCAACGGGCGGGTGGTGCAGTCCAGCCACACCGGTCACATGATCTTCTCGATCCCGCGCCTCATCCAGTACGCATCGACCATCTTCACGCTGGTGCCGGGTGACGTCATCGCCACGGGCACGCCCGCCGGCGTGGGCTGGAGCAAGAAGCCGCCCGAGTTCATGGAGCCCGGCGACACGGTCGAGGTCGAGATCGAGGGCATCGGCGTGCTGCGCAATCCCGTCGTCGCCCAGGCCTGAGCGCGGCGTTCCTCCACCACGAGAACCACCGCCCGCACCTCGCTGCGGGCGGCACGGAGACAAGCATGAACAGAAGACAACTCCTGGCGCTGTGCGGCGCGTGGACAGCGGCGGCCGCGGCGCCCGCGCTGGCCCAAGGCTATCCGGAGCGCCCCATCAAGATCTACCAGGGCTTCGCGCCCGGCGGCAATGCCGATTCCATTGCCAGGGCGATCGGTGTCGAGATGGGCAAGGGCCTTGGCCAGCCCATCCTGGTGGAGGCGCAGACCGGTGCCGGCGGGACCATCGCATCGACCACCGTCGCGCGCGCCAGGCCCGACGGCTACACGCTGCTGCTTGCCACCGGCGGCCATGCGGTGGCGGGCGCGCTCTACAACAGCCTGCCCTACAAGACGGTGGCGGACTTCGAGATGGTCTCCACGGTGACCTACTTCCCGTTCCTGATCGTCGTCAACGCGGACTCCAAGTACAAGGACTTCCGCGAGATCATCGCCGACGCGAAAGCCGCCCCCGGCACCGTGGCCTTCGGCTCTGCCGGGGTGGGGTCGACCCATCACCTGGCGGGCGAACTGCTCGCGAAGATGGCGCATGCGGAACTGCTGCATGTGCCCTACCGCGGCGACGCCGCCTCGATGACGGCGGTGCTGTCGGGCGACGTGCCCTTCATCATCGCGCCGCCGACGGCCGTCATGTCCAACATCCAGGCCGGCAAGCTGCGCGCCCTCGCCACCACCGGCCCGCAGCGCTGGCCCGGCCTGCCGGCCGTGCCCACCGTGGCCGAGCAGGGCGTCGCGGGCTATGACGTGCGCTCCTGGGCCGGACTGCTCGCCCCGGCCGGGACGCCGCGCCCGATCATCGACCGCCTCCATGACGAAGTGCAGAAGGCGCTGCTGGTGCCGGGGGTGCGCCAGCGCCTCGAAATCATGGGCGGCGAAGCGCGCGGCAGCACGCCCGAGGAAATGAAGGCCATGGTCGCGCGCGAACTCGAGAAGTGGACGCAGGTCGTGGCCGACGCAAAGATTCCCAAGCAATGAACCCGGAAGCAGGACCATGCCATTGATCGAGATCCGAAAACGCAGCCTCACCGTCGAGACCGTCTATCACGAAGGCGGCCCGGTGGCCGACAAGCCGCTGCGCATCGCCGCCGCCTCCGCGGTGGTGCGCAATCCCTACGCGGGCCGCTACGAGCCGGACCTGATGCCCTTCATGGCGGAACTCCGCGGCCTCGGGACGCTGCTCGCGGAGGAACTGGCGGGGACGCTCGGCAAGGACAAGGTCGAGGCCTACAGCAAGGCCGCGATCGTCGGCGTCAACGGCGAGCTCGAACACGGCGCCGTGTGGCACGAGGCGGGCGGCTGGGCCATGCGCGAAGTGCTCGGGCAGCCCAAGGCCATGGTGCCGGCGGCGAAGGCGGTGGCGCACACCGGCTACCGCCTGATGGTGCCGCTCCACTACATCCATGCGTCCTATGTGCGCAGCCATTTCAACACCTTCGAGGTCGGCATCCAGGATGCGCCGCGGCCGGACGAGATCCTGTTCGCGCTGGTGATGGCCGATGGCGGGCGCATTCATTCGCGCCTGGGCGGCCTGACCAAGGATGCGGTGTCCGTGCACGACGGACAGCGGTGATCGGCTCGCCCATGAAGACCATGAAAGCGATCCAGCTCCAGGCGCCCGGAGGCCCTGAAGTCCTGAACCTTGTCGACCTGCCTCTGCCCGAACCGGGGCCGGGCGAGGTGCGGGTCAAGGCGGCGGCCATCGGCGCCGGCGGTCCCGATGTGCTGATTCGCAACGGCACCTACAAGTGGATGCCGCCGATGCCGGCCATCCCCGGCAACGAGATGGCCGGCACCGTCGATGCGCTCGGTCCGGGCGTGACGGCCTTGAAGCTCGGTCAACGCGTGCTGGTGAGCGCGCGGGAGCTGAAGCAGCGCGGCGGCTGCTATGCCGAGGCCATCTGCGTGCCGCAGGAAGCGCCCTTCGTGCTGCCGGAATCCATCTCCTTCGAGGACGCGGTCAGCCTGGGCAACTTCCAGCTCGCGCTGGCATTGCTGGCGAGCAATGGCAACCTGCCCGCGAAATCCGTCCTGGTGCCTGGCGCCGCGGGCGGCGTGGCGACGGCGCTGGTGCAGGTGGCGCGCGAGCGCGGCCTGCATGTGATCGGCACCGCGTCGACCCCCGAGAAGAAGGCCTACGCCCTGGCCAATGGCGCGAACGAGGTGATCGACAGCGACCCTCGCACGCTCTGCGCGACGGTCATGGAGATGACCGGCGGCCGTGGCGTCGATCTGGCCTTCGACCATCTGGGCGGTGCGCTCTTCATCGCCTGCCTGCGCGCATTGGCGCCCTTCGGGATGGCCGTTTCCTACAACATCGTGAACGGCCCGCCCGAAGGCGACGTGTTCGACGAACTGCGCAAGCTGCTGGGCAGGAGCCTGGCCATCCGCACCTTCTCGATCCACGCCGTGGACGCCGACGTCGAGCAGCGCCGCGGACTGATGGAGTCCGCCATCGCGCTGATGGCCGCCGGCAAGGTGCGTGCGACCCGACCCATGCTTTTCAAACTGGCGGATGCACGCCACGTGCATGAACTGCTCGATCGCGGCGGCACGCTCGGCAAGATCGTGTTGCAGCCCTGACCATCTCCGGAACTCCACCATGGACCAGCCCTATCTTCCCAACCTCTCGCACTTCGGCATCTTCTGCCGGGACCTCGACGTGATGAAGGCCTTCTATTGCGGCGTGTTCGACCTGCAGGAGACCGATCGCGGCCAGGGCTTCACCTTTCCGTTCACCATCGTGTTCCTCAGCGGCCGGGGCGACCAGCATCATCAGCTGGTGCTTGCGTCCAGCCGCGGCGCGGAGTCGCCGAGCACGGTGATGCAGCTGTCGTTCAAGGTCGACACCCTCGCGCATCTTCGCGAGGCGCGTCGCCGGGCCCTGGCGCTCGGCGCGACGAAGATGCGCGGACTCAACCACGGCAACGCGATCTCCATCTATTGCGCGGATCCCGAGGACAACACGGTCGAGGTGTACATCGACACGCCCTGGTACGTCAGCCAGCCGCACGGCGACCCGCTGGACCTGGACCGGGACGACGACGCGATCTGGGCCGAGACGGAGCGCATCGTGCGCGCCGATCCGAGCTTCATGCCTGTCTCGGAATGGAGCGCGCGATTCACTAGGAAATGACCCCCAGGCTTCGCGCACTTCGTGTCGCTTCGCCAACCCCCTTGCAGGGGGCAACACCGGCGGTCCGGCGGAGCCGGTCGCGCGGTGTTGCTGGCACACCCCCAGGCTTCGCGCACTGCGTGTCGCTTCGCCTGCCCCCTTGCAGGGGGCAACACCGGCGGTCCGGCGGAGCCGGTCCCGCGGTGTTACTGGCACACCCCCAGGCTTCGCGCACTGCGTGTCGCTTCGCCAACCCCCTTGCAGGGGGCAACACCGGCGGTCCGGCGGAGCCGGTCCCGCGGTGTTACTGGCACACCCCCAGGCTTCGCGCACTGCGTGTCGCTTCGCCTGCCCCCTTGCAGGGGGCAACACCGGCGGTCCGGCGGAGCCGGTCCCGCGGTGTTACTGGCACACCCCCAGGCTTGCGCACTGCGTGTCGCTGCGCCAACCTCGTTCAGGGGGCAGCACCGGCGGTGTTTCTGGATCGTCCCCTCAGGCGGTCAGGGGGCCAGGGCTTGTGTGAATCGGATGACTGATTCGAGGGTGTTGGCGAAGCGCGGCTCGAGGAAGGCGCGCAGGTGGGGCATGAGCAGTTGCAGCATGCCGATGCCGGCCAGCAGGGTGAGGGGGAAGCCGACCGCGAAGATGCTGAACTGCGGCGAGGCGCGGTTCAGGATGCCCATCGCGAGGTTGAGCGTGAGCAGGGCAGCCACCAGCGGCAGCGCGAGCATCAGGCCGGTGGAGAAGATCTGGGCGCCGCCGGCGGCCAGGAACATCCAGCCCTGCGCGGCGAGGGGCGCATCGGCGATCGGCAAGGTGCGGAAGCTCTGGGCCAGTGCCTCGATCAGCAGCAGGTGGGCGTCGAGCGCGATGAAGATCAGCATGGCGAGCATGTTCAGCAGGCGCGCGACCACCATGGTGGCGCCGCCGTTCATCGGATCGAAGAAGGAGGCGAAGGACAGCCCCATCTGCAGCCCGATGTACTCGCCCGCGGCCAGCACGGCCGTGAACACCAGGCGCATCGCGAAGCCCATGGCCACGCCGATCAGCACCTGCTGCACGATGATCCACACCCCGCCCACCGACACCACGGGGACCGCGGGCATCGGGTCCAGCGTGGGACCGACCACCAGTGCGAGCATGGCGGCGATCCCGACCTTCACGCGCGGCGGCACCCAGCTTTCGCCGAAGACCGGCGCGGTACTCACCAGTGCGAGCATGCGCACGAAGGGCCACAGGAAGACCACCATCCAGGCGGTCATCTGCGCCGAGGTGACCGAGAAGACCGGCGGCATCAGCCCACGAGCTGGGGAATGCTCGCGAAGAGCGTGCGGACGTAGTCGACCATCTGCCCCAGCATCCACGGACCGGCGACGACCAGAGTCGCGAACACGGCGAGCAGCTTCGGAATGAAGGACAGCGTCTGTTCATTGATCTGCGTGGCGGCCTGGAAGATGCTGATCACCAGCCCCACGACCAGCGCCACCAGCAGCAGCGGCGCACCAAGCAACAGCGCGATCTGGATCGCCTGATTGCCCATCGACATCACGGTCTCAGGCGTCATCCCAGCCTCCCCATTGAAGTTCTTGGACTATGCGAAGAACACCGCGGAACCGGCTCCGCCGGCCCGCCGTTGTTGCCCCCTGCAAGGGGATAGGCGCAGCGACACGCAGCGCGCGCAGCCCGGGGGTGTGCCAGTGACACCGCGGAACCGGCTCCGCCGGGCCGCCGGTGTTGCCCCCTTGAGGGGGTTGGCGCAGCGACACGAAGTGCGCAAGCCTGGGGGTGATCCAAGTGACACCGCGGAACCGGCTCCGCCGGGCCGCCGGTGTTGCCCCCTTGAGGGGGTTGGCGCAGCGACACGCAGTGCGCGAAGCCTGGGGGTGTGCTCGCCCTATACATAAAAACTCTGGGCAAGCGCGCCGATGAGGAGTTGCCAACCGTCGGCCAGCACGAAAAGCATGAGCTTGAAGGGCAGGGCGATGCCGGCGGGCGGCACCATCATCATCCCCATGGACATCAGCACGCTGGCCACCACCAGGTCGATGATGAGAAAGGGAATGAAGATCGTGAAGCCGATCTGGAACGCGGTCTTGAGCTCGCTGATGACGAAGGAGGGCAGCAGGATGCGCAGCGGCACTTCCTCCGGTCCCTGCATGTCGGGCACCTTGGCCAGCCGCGCGAAGAGGGCCAGGTCGGTCTCGCGCGTCTGCTTGAGCATGAAGGTCTTGAAGGGCTCGATGCCGCGTTCGAGCGCTTTCTCGGCGCTGATCTTGTTGTCGGAGAAGGGCTTGTAGGCGTCGCTGTAGGCCTTGTCGAAGACCGGCGACATCACGAAGAAGGTCAGGAAGAGCGAGAGGCCGACCAGGATCTGGTTGGGCGGCGAGGACTGCGTGCCGATCGCCGTGCGCAGAAGGCCGAGCACGATCAGGATGCGCGTGAAGCTGGTCATCGACAGCAGCAGCGCGGGCAGGAAAGTGAGCGAGGTCAGCAGCACCATCGTCTGCACGCTCAGCGACCAGGTCTGGCTGCCCCCCGGGCCGGGAGTGCTGGTCACGCCCGGCAGGCCCTGGGTCCAGGCGGCCATGGGCAAGGCGGCGGCAACAAGCAGGACGGCGGCCGTGCGCAGGCCGCGGCGGCGAAGCGTTGGGGACATCATGGCGCCGGCCGTGTCCTGGCCGTCAGGGTGTCGCGCAGCTTCTGCGCGAAGAGATCGATCGGATTCTGCGGCGCGGCCGGCGTTCCCGGCGCGGCCGCGGGCACCGGGGACATGGCCTGTGCGGGCAGCGTGTGCAGGGTGTTGATCTGGCTCGGCGTGACGCCGAGCACCAGCCAGGTGCCGCCGAGTTCGACCACGACCACGCGTTCGCGCTGGCCGATGGCGGTGCTCGACACCACCTTCACCGCCTGACCGCCGCCGAAGCGTTGAAGGCCGAAGCGGCGCGCGAGCCAGGCGAACAGGAAGATCAGGCCCAGCACCACCAGCATGCCGAAGCCGGCCTGGAACAGGCTCGATGCGCCGACCACCGGCGCGGCCTCGGCCGCATGCGAGGGCACGGTCGGCAGCGTCGCGCCGGCGGGGCCGGGCATCAGCAGCCATGCCATGGCAGGCAGGAACGCGGCGGCGGGCCGCAACCGGGCGAGCTTCATTGACGGCTGAGCTTCTGCATGCGTTCCGACGGCGTGATGATGTCCGTCAGGCGGATGCCGTACTTCTCGTTCACCACCACCACCTCGCCCTGCGCGATCAGGTAGCCGTTGATCAGCACGTCCAGCGGCTGGCCGGCCAGTCCGTCGAGCTCGACCACCGAGCCCTGGGAGAGCTGCAGCAGGCTCTTGATCGTGATGCGCGTGCGGCCGATCTCGGCCGTGAGCTGCACCGGCACGTCGAGCACGCGCGCGATGTCGACCCCGACATTGGCGTTCGCCGGCGAATCCTGGAGCGGCTGGAAGACCTGCGCCCCGGCGGGCGCGGGCTGTGGTGCGGGCGCGGGCGAAGGCGCGGGCTGCGAAGCGGCCGTCTGCTCGGCCAGGGCGCTGGCCCAGTCGTCCATGTCGCCGGTGGAGGAGGTGTTGTCAGTCATGGTCGTTCTTCGAATCGATGTCTTGATGGGAGATCATGTTTTTCACGCGCAGGGCGTAGCGTTCGTTCGAGATGCCGAAGCCGCACTCCATCACCGGCACGCCGTCGACCTTGGCGACGATCGACGTCGGCAGTTCGATCGGCAGCACGTCGCCGACCTGCAATTCGAGGATCCGGCCGATGGTCGAGGACAGGGTCACGAAGTCGGCGGTCAGCTCGACGTCGGCACTTTGCATCTGGCGCGACATCTGCTTGACCCAGCGCTTGTCGACCTCGACCTCGTCCTGGATCGGGTTGGACAGGAGGTCGCGGATCGGCTCGATCATCGAGTAGGGGATGCACACGTGCAGGAAGCCGCCGATCGGGCCGAACTCGATCTGCAGCGTGGTGTTCACCACCACCTCGTTGGGCGCGACGATGTTGGCGAGCTTGCCGTGCATCTCCGAGCGCACGTAGTCGAAGTCGAGCGGATAGACCGGCTGCCAGGCCTCGCCGTAGCACTGCAGCGAGAGGTCCAGCAGCCGCTTGATGATGCGCTGCTCGGTGCGTGTGAAATCGCGGCCCTCCACGCGCACGTGGTAGCGGCCGTCGCTGCCGAACAGGTTGTCCACCACCAGGAAGACCAGCTTCGGATCGAACACGAAGAGGGCCGTGCCGCGCAGGGGCTTCATGTGCAGCATGTTGATGTTCGCCGGCACCGGCAGGTGCCGCACGAACTCGCTGTATTGCTGGATCTGCACCGGTCCGACCGAGATGTCGGGGCTGCGGCGCATGAAGTTCAGCAGCGCCGCACGCAGGCCGCGCGCGAATCGGTCGTTGATGACCTCCAGCGTGTGCATGCGGCTGCGAACCACACGGTCGGGGGCTCCGAGATCGTAGGCCGGCAGGCCGTCGGCCGGTGCCGCGGGCTTGCTGGTCTGATCGACCGAGCCGCCGGTGACACCCTGCAGCAGCGCATCGACTTCGTCCTGCGATAGGACCTGTTCATAGGCCATGGTTCGCTCGCCTGGATGTGATCACTGAACCACGAAGGTGTTGAACGAGATGCTCACGATGCCCTGTGGCTTCTGGTTGTCCGAGAGCGGCCGGTTCAGCTCGGTTCGGATCTCCTCGGCGAGCGCGGCCTTGGCGTCCGTCGAGAGCAGCGAATCGGGCTGGCGGTTGGAGAGCATCAGCAGCGCCCGGCTGCGCAGCTCGGGCATGAATTCCTCGATCTGCGCCTTGGCCTGCTCGTCGCGCACCTTGAGGGCCATGCCCACATGCAGGAACTTGCTCCGGCCTTCGCTTTGCAGGTTGACCGTGATCGGCTCCAGGGTGATGAAGATCGGCTTCTCGGGCGGCGGCGTCTGCGCCTGTGCCTGCGGCCGGCCGTTGTGGTTGAGGAACCAGTAGGCGCCGGCGGCACCGGCGACGACGACGAGGAGGAGCACGATCGCCAGCACGACCAGCAACTTCGAGGAGCGCGGGGCGGCGGGAGCGGTGGCTGCGGTAGCGGTAGGGGTTGAGGTGGCCATGGTGAGCGCGTTGAATGCTTGGAGGTCTTGTTCGGTCTATTCTTTTCGAAGTCCCGGCGAAGCGAACGATGGATCAAGCGCGGAAAAGCGCCTCAGCTCCAACCATTGCCGCCCACCCGATTCGAACCTCGAGGTGTGAGGGGTGACCCAGTGAACACCGCGGACCGGCTCCGCCGGGCCGCCGGTGTTGCCCCCTGCAAGGGGGTTGGCGAAGCGACACGCAGTGCGCGAAGCCTGGGGGTGATCCAAGTGACACCGCGGAACCGGCTCCGCCGGGCCGCCGGTGTCGCCCCCTTGAGGGGGTTGGCGCAGCGACACGAAGTGCGCAAGCCTGGGGGTGGTTCAATCTCATGCGAAAGTGTCGAGCGCGCGGCTGCTGCGGCTCTGTGCGGCGGCAGGGGTGTCGAGCCTCGGGGTCGCTCGCGCCGTGTCTTCGCCGCTGCCCGAACCGGGGTAGGCGGCCTCGCCCTGCGAGCGCGAGGGGTTCTGCTGCGCGAAGCCGGCGCCCTGTCCCGCGGCGTGGCGGGTATCGGCGCCCACGGAGGCCTGGCCCAGGCTGATGCCCTGGTCCGCCAGCGTCGAACGCAGTTGCGGCAATGCAGCTTCGACCGCCTTGCGCACGCTTTCGTGCGCCGAGACGAACTGGGCCTGCGCCTGGCTGTCTGCGACGCTCAGCGTCACCTTGAGCGGCCCGAGGCCGGTCGGGTTGAGATTGAGTTCGGCCACTTGATGGCCGCTCGCGCTCATGCGGATCATCTGCCGGCCGATGGCCGCACCCCATTCGCTGCTGCCGACGGGTGGCTCGACGCTGAGCACCGGGGTGTTGGTGCCGGCGGCCGCGCGGTCGACGGAGGCCGCCGCGGCTTTGGAGGACTGGGGGGCTCCCGCGAGCGCCGCGAGGGCGTTGGGCGCGGCGTCCGGTGAATCGGCCGCGGCCGTGTCGGGCAGGGTCGGCAGCTTCCTGTCGTCCGTGCCGGCGCCGAATTCGCCGGCCGGCTTGTCGGTGCCCGTGGCCGGCGTGCCGCCGACGGCGGCAGCCGGTGCCGAGGCCGACGCCACGGTGTTCGACGGTGCCGCCGGCTTGCCTGCGCTGGCCTGGGGTATGGCGGCCGTGCCGGGTGCCTGAGGCGCGGGCGTGGCCGAGGCAGCAAGTGCAGCTTCGGCGGTCGGAGCGGGCACGGCTGCCGCCGGAGCTTGTTGTGCCGCGTCGTCGCGGGCCGATTCGTTCCTTGCCGCGTCCGCTGTGGAGCGCTGTGCCTTGGCCAGCGCCTCGGCTTTTCCGGCGGGCGTGTCCGTCGTCGCGGCAGCGTCGTCGGCTGGCGTCGTGGACGCGGCCGCGGGCAGGGCCGTGGTCGGGGCTGTGGTCGTGGTCGTGGTCGGGGCTGTGGCCCCGGGGGTGGCTGTGGCAGCGGACGGCGGCAGATCTGTGGTCTGGCCGATGGCCGCCTTGGCGACCGTGGCGCTGCCAGTCGGTTGTGCACCGCCGATGCCGGCGGCCCTGGATGATGCGGCTGCCGCCGATGCGCCCGAGGCGAGCGGCGCCAGCAGTGCCATCACGTCGGCGGCGGTGAGCTCGCTCTTCTTGTCGCCGCCGCGCGCGGACTTGCGTCCGGCCGTGTGGCCGGCCAGGTCGGCATCGAGGGGCGTGTCCTGCGACCCCTGGGGGGCCGCCGCGCGCGAGCGCTCGAGCAGCGCGCCGAAGCTGCGGCCCGTGCCGTCGTCGTCGGCGCGGTTGCTCGCGCCGGACTGTGCGACCGCCTGGGGAGGCAGGCTGGGGGAGGAGAGGACGGGAATGGGCATGGTGGCTTCCTGAAATCGGTCAGAAATCGGTCAAAGGGTCGGATGGACGCCGCGATCGAAGAACTTGCGGGCCGAGCGTTCGTCGCTGTCACGCTGCTCGCGCTTTGCCTGCACCATCAGTTCCTGCTGGCGCACCCGCTCGGCGAGGGTGTCGAAGGAGTTGAGGCGCCGCTTGTTCTGCTGCCAGTCCACGCGGCCGTGGTCCAGCCGCGCGGAGGCTTGCTCCACGATCGCGCGCTGTTGCTCGATGGCACCATCGAGCGTGGCGAGGAAGTTCTGGAAGTTGCGCCACTGGCCCGTCGACAGTCCGTTGTTCGTGAGGGTGTGGAGCAACTGCTCCTGATAGTCCTGGCGGTACTGCACCAGCAGATCCAGCTTCTGCAGCGCGCTGAGCTGTGCGCTCTGGAGCTGGCCCAGGCGGCGTGCGGACTCGTCCGTCTGCGTGCGCGCCAGCTCGGAAAGCGTGTCGAGGGGAAGTCGTCGTGTCATGGAATTCCTCGTGCCGTCGGGGCGGGTTCGAACAGGCTGGTCATGCGGGCGATCGAGGCCGCGTAGTCGGCGCGTTCGTCCATCGGTTGCTGCAGGAAGGCTTCGATGCGCGGATAGAGCGCGATGGCCTGGTCCAGCTGCTGGTCGTGTCCGGGCGCGTACGCGCCCACGCTGATCAGGTCGCGGTTGCGCTGGTAGCGCGAGAGCATCTGCTTGAATCGGCGCACGGTGTCGAACTGACCGGGCGGGATCAGCGAGGTCATCGCCCGGCTGATCGACGCTTCGATGTCGATGGCCGGATAGTGGCCGGCTTCCGCCAGGCTGCGCGACAGCACCACGTGGCCGTCCAGAATCGCGCGCGCCGAATCGGCGATCGGATCCTGCTGGTCGTCGCCTTCGGAGAGCACGGTGTAGAAGGCCGTGATCGAGCCGCCGCGTCCCTGCGCGTCGCGTGCGCCGTTGCCCGCGCGCTCCACCAGCGCCGGCAGGCGCGCGAACACGGAAGGCGGATAGCCCTTGGTGGCGGGCGGCTCGCCGACCGCGAGCGCGATCTCGCGCTGTGCCATGGCATAGCGGGTGAGCGAATCCATGATCAGCAGCACGTCCTTGCCCTGGTCGCGGAAATATTCGGCGAGACAGGTGGCGTAGGCCGCGCCCTGCAGGCGCAGCAGCGGCGAGTTGTCGGCCGGCGCGGCGACGACCACGGCGCGCGCCAGGCCTTCTTCGCCGAGGGTGTTCTCGATGAAGTCCTTGACCTCGCGGCCGCGCTCGCCGATCAGTCCGACCACGATGACTTCGGCGCTGGTGTAGCGCGCCATCATGCCCAGCAGCACGCTCTTGCCCACGCCGGAGCCGGCGAACAGGCCCATGCGCTGGCCGCGTCCGACGGTGAGCATCGCGTTGATGGCGCGCACGCCGACGTCGAGCACCGAATCGATGGGTGCGCGCGTGAGGGGATTGATCGGCTGCGAGCCGAGCGGCACCTTGCGGCTGATGTCGAGCGGACCGAGGCCGTCGAGCGGCCGGCCCACCGCATCGACCACGCGGCCGAGCATGCCTTCGCCGACCGGCAGGCGCTTCGCGTGCGCATCGCCGACAAGGCCGGCGCCGGCGGGTGCCGAACGCGGAAACACGCGTGCGCCCGGCACGAGGCCGACCACTTCGCTCTGCGGCATGAGGAACAGGCGGTCGCCTCCGAAGCCGACCACCTCGGCCTCGGCATGGCGCTGGGGCGAGCCGGGCGGCAGTTCGATCAGGCAGTCGCTGCCGACGGGCAGTTGAAGGCCCACGGCCTCGAGCACCAGACCGACCGCGCGTGTCAGGCGGCCCGATTGGATGGTGATCGGCGCGCTGCTCACGTCGCTGCGCGCCTTGTTCAGCGTTGCCAGCCAGGATTGCAGATGCGGGTTCGGCGTCTCGGCGGCGACAGGAGCGGCATCGATTGCGGCGGGCATGGATTCAGACCTCCTGAGCATCGATGTCGCGCTGCAGGGCGGCAGTGACGCTCTTCCAGCGTGTCTCCATGCTCGCGTCCATTTCGCCGCTGGACGACTGCACGCGGCATCCGCCGCGCGCCAGGCTGTCGTCGGCCCGCACCTGCCAGCCGGCGCGCTCCAGCTCGTTGCCCAGGCTGTTCTTCACCAGCGCCACGTCGTCCGGATGCAGCAGAAGGCGCGGTTCGCCTTGCAGGGCGGGTTCGGCGTGAAGCAGGTCCTGCACCAGCGGCAGCACCCATTCGGGTTCGGCGCGCAGCGTGCGGTGGACCACCTGGCGCGCAACATCCAGGGCCAGCGTGAGGATGGCGTCGGCGAGTTCGTTTTCGGCCCGGCGCAGCGCGGCCGGCAGGGTGCTCGCGAGGGCCAGCAGCTGTTCGGCATGCGCGCTGGCGGCGGCGAGTCCGGCCGCGAGGCCTTCGGCCTGGCCATGGGCGCGGCCTTCGATCAGGCCCTGCGCGTGGCCTTCGCGCCGGCCTTCGGCTTCGCCGGCGGCGCGGGCCTCGCGGCGCAGGCGGGCCATCTCGGCGGCCTGGACCAGGGCGTTCGACGTCACCGGTGCGCTGCTTGCGGGCGGCATGTCGTTGCCGGGCTTGCGCGGCGCGGCCGATTGGGGATCGGCGGCGTCGAGCGTGCCCATCTCCCAGCGCTGCCAGGCGGAGAGAACCGGCTTGGGCGGCGCGCTCTGGATGACCGGCCGCGCGGCGCTGCCGGCCCGGATCGCCCCGTAGGCGGTGAGCAGCGCGCGCGCGCTGGCGGAGGAGGCGGGGGCGTGCTTAGACAAAGTCATCGGTTCCAGGCGTGGCGATCACGATTTCTCCGGCCTCGGCCAGGCGGCGCGCGACCTGCAGGATGGCCTTCTGCTCGGCCTCGACCTGCGACACGCGCACGGGACCACGCAGCTCCATGTCCTCGCGCAGCGTTTCGGCGGCGCGCTGCGACATGTTGCTGAGGAACTTGTCGCGCAGTTCCTGCGGCGAGCCCTTGAGGGCGATGATGAGCGAGTCGGATTCGATGTCCTTGAGCAGGCGCTGGATGCTGCGGTCTTCCAGGCCCAGCAGGTTCTCGAACACGAACATCTCGTCCACGATGCGCTGCGCGAGGGTCTCGTCCTTCTCGCGCACATGGGCGATGGCCTCTTCCTCCTGGGAGCTGCCCATGAGGTTGACGATCTCCGCGGCGGTGCGCACGCCGCCCAGGCGGCTGCGCTTGAGGCCCTGGCCGGAGAGCATTTCGGACAGCACGTCGGTCAGTTCATTGAGGGCAGCGGGCTGCACGCCGCCGAAGGTGGCCACGCGCATGATCACGTCATGGCGCAGGCGGGGCGCCAGCCGCTCCAGCACTTCCGAGGCCTTGAGCCGGTCGAGGTGGATGACGAGCGTGGCGATGATCTGCGGATGCTCGTCGCGGATGAGTTCGGCCACTTCGCCAGCCTCGAGCTGGTTGAGCCGCTCGATGCCGCCATCCGGTTCGTCGGGCTGCAGGATGTCCTCGAGGAGATGGGTCGCGCGGTCGTCGCCCAGGGCCTTCTTGAGCACGGCGCGGATGTAGGTGCCCGAGCCCAGGTGGAGGGCGGAGAGCTGTTCGGTTTCCTCCCGGAACTCGGCCAGTATCGAGGCCAGCTCCTCCTTGGAGACCGAACTGAGCTTCGCCATCGCGGCGCCCAGCGTCTGCACTTCCGCGGTCGGCAGGTGATGCAGCGCGGCGGCCGCACGGTCTTCACCCAGGGCCATCAGGAGGATGGCGCTCTTGCGGGTTCCAGTTTCACTCATCATGGCTGTTCATCCAGTGCTGGATCATTGCGGCCACCAGCTTGGGGTCCTGTTCGGCGAGCTGCTGCGCATAGTCCATATCGGCTTTGCGGCGCTCCGATTCACGCTGGCGCAGGTTTTCTTCCTGCGACGCCTGCGGCTCCTGGTTCTCCTGGGCGATCGGCGGATCGGCCGGATCGGGCTGGACGATCACCGGTGCCGGCGGCGGCGCGAGGTGCTTGCGCAGCAGCGGGCGCAGGATCGAGAACCAGGCGAAGAGGGCGAGGAAGGCGATCAGCAGGTACTGGCCGATGGTCTTGCCCAGGTCCAGGTTGTCGCGGTCGCGCCAGAAGGGCACGTTGGGCGCGGGCGCGTCGTGGCCGTCATCGGCGAAGGCGCTGTTGACGACGTTGAGCGAATCGCCGCGTTCCTGGCTGAAACCCATCGCCTCCTTGGCGAGCGTCCTGATCTGCTCGATCTCGACGGGTGTCAGCGCACGCGACGCGCTCTTGCCCGCGCTGTCGGCGGCTTCCTTGTTGTTCACCACCACCGCGACCGAGAGGCGGCGGACGCCGCCGGCGCCCTGCTGCACATGGCGGATCGAGCGGTCGAGCTCGTAGTTGGTCGTCACGTCCTTGCGCGAGCTGCCCGGCGCACCCGAGGCCATCGCGGTGCTCGAGACGGCACCGGCGTTGGGGTTCTGCGCGTTGGCCGGTGCCGTGCCCGGCGCGTTGGCGGGCTTCGGATTCACGATCGGCGCGACCGGATTGACCGGCGGCTGGTTCGACAGCGCGCCGGGCACGCCGCCGGGCGGCAGCCCGCCCTGCTGGGCCGACTCGCTGGACTGCTGGCTGCGCACGGCGGCGCTGCCCGGTTCCTGGTTGGGGCGGAACTTCTCGTCCGTGTGTTCGACGACGGAGAAGTCGATGTCGGCCGCGACCTGCGCCCGAACATTGTTCGCGCCCACGATCGGCTGCAGGATGGCTTCGATGCGGCGGATGTAGCCCTGCTCGATCTCCTGCACGTACTTGAGCTGGCTCACGTCGAGGCCGCGCGAGTCGCTGTGGGCCGCCGACAGCAGATTGCCGCGCTGGTCGACGACCGTGACGTTCTTGGCATCGAGCTCCGGCACGCTGCTGGAGACCATGTGGACGATGGCGCTGACCTGGCCTTCGTCGATGCTGCGGCCGCGCTGCAGCGTGAGCACCACCGAGGCCGAGGGCTTCTTCTGCTCGCGCACGAAGAGCGAAGGCTTGGGCAAGGCGAGGTGGACGCGGGCCGATTCGACCGTGCCGATGGACTCGATGGAGCGCGCGAGCTCGCCTTCGAGCGCGCGCTGGTAGTTCACCTGTTCGGCGAACTGGCTGGTGCCGAACTTCTGGTTGTCCATCAGTTCGAAGCCGACGCCGCCGGCCTTGGGCAGGCCCTGTGCGGCCAGCTTGAGCCGGACCTCGGGCACCTTGTCGCCGGCGATCAGGATCGCGCCGCTGCCCTCGGCGAACTTGTAGGGCACGTTCATCTGCTGCAGCGAAGCGATGATCGCGCCGCCGTCGCGGTCCGACACGTTGGTGTAGAGCACCTTGTAGTCGGGGCCGCGGCTCCACAGCATGAAGGCGGCCGCGGCGGCCACCAGCGTGGCGGCGCCGATGATCATCGGCAGCTTCGGCTGCGTGCGCAGCTTGTCGAGCAGCGGAGGAATCGAGGGCGCGGGCGGCATCACGCCCGCGGGAGCCGCTGATGTCATGCGCGAGCCCCCGCCGGCCTTGCGCAGGTGCGGCCCGTGTTCATGATGGACGAGGGGAGTCGTTGTTCAGAGGTCATGCCGAATGGCTGTCGAAATCGTCAGCGGGCTTGTTGGTTCGCGGTCCATTGTCATGAGCCGCCTCGATTTCGATTGGTCGAACAACCGGGGGTTTTGCCGTCAGTTGGACCCATGTCCGCAGGGGTCGCGCTGATACGCTGAAAAAGCGAAGGAGGGCTATTGCGCCTCCTCTATCAACCCGAAAGTTCACAAAAGGAAAGAGCCTTCATGTCCATCGCCGCCATCGAGTCCGTCCTGCAGCAGATGCGTGCCACTGCGCTTCAGGCAGGCTTCGCGCCCGCTGCCACGCAAGCTGCCGCCGAGCCGGCTGCTTCCGGCGGTTTTGCCGCGGAACTGCAGCGTTCCATCAACAACATCAGCGATGCCCAGCAGCATGCCTATGGGCAGGCCGAGGCCTTCGAACTGGGCAAGCCGGGCGTCGCGCTCAACGACGTCATGGTGGACCTGCAAAAGGCCAACGTGGCTTTCCAGACGGGCCTGCAGGTGCGCAATCGCCTCGTGGCGGCCTATCAGGAAGTGATGAATCTGCCGGCCTGATCGCGAACGCGTCCGAGATCGCGCCCGACCCGGGCCGCAAGTATTTGTCCGGCGCCTCTAAAGCTTTTGGGGGGCGCGCCGATAACTGAACCAACGCTGAGTCAAGTCTCGCAGGAGCGAGCGGTGCCAGCGTGACGGCTTCAGCCGGAATATCAACCTTTGGGAACGACAACGTGTCCGCGACGAGTGAATTGATCCACTGCTACGACCAGCTGGCCGAACGCCTGGCACACATGGTCGAACTGGCGCGGGCGAAAGATTGGGGCCGGCTTCCGGAACTCGAAGCGCAGTGCTCGGCGGTGGTTCAGCGGTTGAAATCGCTGAACCCGCTGGAGTCCCTGGAGCCTTCGCAATTGCAGGAAGCCCTGCGCCTCATCGAGCGCATTCGCGCCGACCAACAGGAAGTCTGCGAGCTGGTCCGGCCGCAGATCGAGCAGCTCATCGACCGCATGGGGTTGTTGAGCCAGCAACGCAATCTCGGCAAGACCTACGGTCTGCCGCACTGAGTACCGATTGACATCATGACGGGACTCACCGGGCTCATCGACACCTTTCTGGCCGGCAAGCTCACGCCGCGGCTGGACGTGCTCTCCATCAAGGCGGAAGCCGAGATCGGGGCGCCGGGTGCGGTGCTGCAGGTGGCGAAGGTGGAGAACGATGTTCGCCTGCCGTCGAATGCCGCGCTCGACCGTCTGATTCCCGGTGAGATGCTCGCGCCCGGCGCCGCCAGAGCGGCGGGTGCCGCGCCCGAGGCCGAGCTGTCGATCGCGGCTCGCCTCATCAGCGCCGTCCTGGCCGACCTGCGCGGCGAGCCGGGGCCGGCGCGTGGCACGGCTGCGCTGTTGCCGACCCAGGCAATGCCGCCGGCACCGGAGCTGGCCGGTGCGCTGGCGAAGGCCGTGTCGACCAGCGGTCTCTTCTATGAATCGCATCTGTCGCAGTTCGCTGCCGGCGTGCGTCCGATCGATGCCTTGTTGGCGGAACCGCAAGGGCGATGGGCGAGCCCGCGCGCAGCGCAGGTCGCGGCTCAGGTTGCGACGCAGGCTGTGGCGCAGGTGGCGGCACAACCTGCCGGCGCGGACGGTGCGCTCCCGGTGACGAGTCCGGCTGCGATGCAAGGTGCCAATTTGTCCGGACTCGCCGGCGAGCCCGGTGTTGCGCCGCTGCTGGCGGCGGCGCCGGAGGTGGACCGCCCGATGGCCTCGGTCGAGAAGCCGGCGGCGGCGACGGTCGATGCGAGCGGCGCGAGTCGCTCGCCCGCGCTCGAGCAAGAAGGCCCGGTGTCTGCGGCGACGATGGCGGCAGACGATGGCGTGTCCCGCGCCGATGTTGCGCGCCTGCAGGCGGCCTATCGGTGGGACGAGCCGGCACGGCCGCCAACCCGCGAGTCGGATGCCGCGATGTCCGGCGTCAGCCACGAGAGTGCGGGCGAACACCATGGCGCTGCCGCGATCGCGATCGCGACCGCCGTCGCGGCGCAGTCGGCCGGCCCGCTCATTCATCCGCAAGGCGTGACGCTGGTGCATCAGCAACTGGACCTGCTCGCCACGTCCGTCTTCCGCTGGAGCGGTGAGGCCTGGCCGGGTGTGTCGATGGATTGGTCGGTCCAGGAAGAAGCGGCCGATCGCGAGGGCGGTGCCCAGAAGGACGAGGCGCCGCGGCGCTGGTCGACCACGGTGTCGTTGCAACTGCCGCGCCTGGGCGATGTCGATGTGCGACTGAGCTTGTCGGGCCAGAGTGTGCAGGCACGCCTGGTTGCGCGCGAAGCGGCCACGACTGCCTTGCTCCGCGCGGACGGCGCGACGGTGGCCGGCCGATTCGAGGCCGCAGGCTTGCGACTCGAGGACTTCCAGGTCGTGGAGGCGGTGCCGTCATGAGCATGCATACCGACGATCGTCAGAGTGCCGTCGCCCTTTCCTACACGGACAAGACCCGCGCACCGGTGGTGGTGGCCAAGGGCTATGGGGTGGTGGCGGAATCGATCATGCGCTGCGCGCGCGAGAGCGGTCTCTATGTCCACTCCTCGGCCGACCTGGTGAAGCTCCTCATGCAGGTGGACCTCGACGACCAGATTCCGCCCGCCCTGTACCTGGCGGTGGCCGAGACCATGGCCTGGCTGCACGGGCTCGAACGACAGGCCGGCGCCACGGCGCCGGCGCGCTGAGGATGCTGCAAGTGAACTATTTCACGGTAATTTTCAACGCAATTGAAACGTGTTGTTTCATTTCCAATGATTTTTCATTGCACGTTAAATAAATTAAAAATAACACTTACCTACTCACTTCAAGAATTGAATACCTGAGTATTAAATTAGATGTCAGTAGATGGTATTAGTTTTTTATTGATTTTGCCAGCCAATCTGGGAGGAATCTTGAGCATCGAGACCGATATCGAAGAGTGATGCAAGAAAAGTCTCACTTTGATCGATGCTTGGGCAGAGGATTTAATAGAGTTGTTACAGTCTGTGACTTAAAATCTGGGCTGGTTTGAACGGAGTTGCAAAGTGGAACTGGATAAAGACAGCGGCACAGTTGGTGGCGATATTTCCAAGGAAATTGGTGACATCAATTTGGCCTATATGCTGCTCGCTCAGAAGCTTGCAAAGCAAGACCGGGCAGCGGCCATGTATCGCCTTGGCGTGGGACGGGAATTGGCGGATTTGCTGGCCAACATGTCGCTCACGCAAATCGTGAAACTCGCGGCATCGAATTTCCTTTTGTGCAGCTTCAGGCTGGACGATCATCCGATGTTCGCGGTTTTCGGCGAGGGAAACAAGGAACCGGCGCTCCAGCAGGCGCATATGTCAATTTTGATGTCCGCGCGCCAAATGCAGTCGCGTGAGGCGGGCGCACTGGCATGAGCGCAAAAAGCGTCCTCGGCGAGGTGCGCGAGGTCAAGTTGGCCATCGAGTTGATCGAACTCGGTGCACGACTGCAATTTCTCGAGGCCGAAGTCGGTTTGAGCCGGGAGCGGCTGATCCGTCTTTACAAGGAATTGAAAGGGGTTTCGCCGCCCAAGGGTCTGCTGCCTTTCTCGACGGATTGGTATATGACGTGGCTGGCGAATATCCATTCGTCCATGTTCTACAACCTCTACCGCTTCATGCTGGTGGAGGCCAACGAGAGCGGGTTGCGGGCCCTGATCAAGAGCTATCGGCTCTACCAGGAGCAGATCGAGGCGCACGGCGGCGAGGTGGTCCTCGACTTCACGCGCGCCTACACGATGGTGCGCTTCTTCGACAGCGACATGCTGCAGCTGAGCACCTGCTGTCGCTGCGGCGGCCACTTCGTCGCCCATGCCCATGACAACAAGAGCGGCTATGTGTGTGTTCTCTGCCGTCCGCCGTCGCGCGCCGGCAAGGCACGCGGCCCCAGGCGCCCCGGCGTGACCGAGGGTCTTCCGGCCTCGGGGCCGGTCGGGGGCGGATCACCAGTTATCGAAGCGCACGGGGGCCAATGAGGCGGTTCTTGTCATCGATTGCAGCTTTTTGATTTGACGCCTCAGGGCAGAAGGGGACGCGCGTGCTCGTGCTACTTGGTTATGTGATCGTCGTGTTCGCCGTGTTCGGCGGCTACGGCCTGATGGGTGGGCACTTCGGCGTCCTGTTCCAGCCTATCGAGGTGTTGATGATCGGGGGCTCGGCGTTCGGTGCCTTCGTTGCGGGCAACAACGGCAAGACGATCAAGGCCACCTTCAAGGAACTGCCCCGCCTGCTGCGTACGTCCAAGCACAACCGCCAGCTCTACATGGACTTGCTCGCCCTGCTGTACGAGCTGCTCGCGAAGGCGCGCAAGGACGGCATGATGAAGCTCGAGTCCGATGTCGATGACCCGGCGGGCAGTGAAATCTTCGGCCGCTATCCGAACATCATGTCCGACGCGGAACTGATGGAGTTCCTTCGCGATTACCTGCGTCTCCTGATCAGCGGCAACACGGATCCCTTCGAGATCGAGGCCCTGATGGATCACGAGATCGAGACCATCCGTCACGAGGCCGAGGTGCCCGGTCACAGCATTGCGCGTGTGAGCGATGCGCTGCCCGCGCTGGGCATCGTGGCCGCCGTGATCGGCGTGGTGCATGCCCTGGGGTCGGCCAACCTGCCGCCGTCCGAGATGGGCGCGCTGATCGCGCACGCGATGGTGGGCACTTTCCTGGGCGTGCTCCTGGCCTATGGCTTCGTGGGGCCGCTTGCCTCGCTGGTCGACCAGAAGGTCGACGAGAACATGAAGCTCTATCAGTGCGCCAAGGTCACCCTGCTGGCGAGCATCAACGGCTATGCGCCGCAGCTGGCGGTGGAGTTCGGCCGCAAGGTGCTGTTCTCGACCGAGAGGCCGTCCTTCTCCGAACTGGATAGCCATGTTCGGGAAGTGAAGGCGCGTTAGTTCCGGGGAGCGCGAGCATGAGCGGAGAAGCCCAGCGCATCATCGTCAAGCGAGTCGCCGGCAATGGCGCGGGCGGCCACCATGGCGGCGGCTGGAAGATCGCCTACGCCGACTTCATGACGGCCATGATGGCCTTCTTCCTGGTCATGTGGCTTCTTGCGATCTCCACGCCGAAGCAGCGCGAGGGCATTGCCGAGCATTTCCGGATGCCGCTTCGCGTCGCCCTCGCGGGCGGCGAGAAGAGCAGCACCAGCTCGAGCGTCATACCCGGCGGCGGCGCCGATCCGACGCAGGCCGACGGCGAGGTGAAGAAGGCCGACACCCCGACCGAGAGCGAGGACGACATCGATGCATCGCGCCTCGCCGCCATGAAGGAGCGGCTCGAGCAACTGATCGAGAACAGCCCCGTGTTCAAGCAGTTCCGCTCGCAGATCATGATCGACATCACGACCGAGGGCCTGCGGCTGCAGATCGTCGACAGCGAGAACCGGCCGATGTTCGACCTGGCCAGCGCCAAGGTCGTGCCGCACATGCGCGCGATCCTGCGCGAGCTCGCGCCGATGCTCAACGACCTGCCCAACAAGATCACGCTCTCGGGCCACACCGACGCGATCGTCTACAGCGCGGGCGACAAGTCCTATGGCAACTGGGAACTGTCGGCCGATCGGGCGAATGCCTCGCGGCGCGAACTGGTGATCGGCGGGATGCAGGAAACAAAGGTGCTGCGCGTCATCGGCCTGGCCGACAGCATGCACCTGGACAACAACGAGCCGCGCAATCCAATCAATCGCCGCATCAGCATCATCCTTCTCAACCACCAGACGCAGGCGCGCATCGAGCGGGAAAACATGGGCGATCCCTCCGTCATGCGCTCGACGCGGCTGCCGCCTCCCGGATCCGCCAGTCCTCCCAGTCCCGGCGGCGATGGCGTGAAGGCCGCTTCGTTCAAGCCGTCGGGAACGCAGTAGCCAAGGAAAAAGATCTCAAGCGCCGGCGCATGCCGACCGTTATAGGAACCTAGAGATGGACCTCAGTCAGTTTACCCAAGCATTTTTCGTCGAAGCGATCGAACTCCTGGCACAGATGGAACAGCTGTTGCTGGAGCTCCAGGTCGAGGCGCCGGACAGCGAACAGCTCAACGCCATCTTCCGCGCCGCGCATTCGATCAAGGGCGGCGCCGCGACCTTCGGCTTCACCGCGCTGACCGAGACGACGCATCTTCTGGAAACCCTGCTGGACCGGGCGCGTCACGGCCAGATGCAGCTGAGCGCTCCGATGATCGACGCATTCCTGGAAACGAAGGACACCTTGCAAGAACAACTCAACGCCTACCAGGCGGGCAAAGAACCCGAGCCTGAAATGGTCGCGCACATCTGCGCGGTGCTCCAACAGCTCGCGCTGGAGAACGGCGACAGCAAGACCGCCGCCGTTGCGTCGCCCGCACCCGTGCCCGCTCCTGCGCCCGCACCCGTGGCCGCGCAGGCCGTCGCGACGGACGGCGACGCGCAAGGCGCGCTTCGCGTCCACTTCACGCAACTGTCGGAGAGCGAATGCGATCTGCTGGCCGACGAGCTGCGCAACCTGGGCAGGGTCCTGTCCAAGACGCGTTCGAATGACCAGATGACGGTGGTGCTGGAGACCACCTGCGAGCCGGACGACATCATTGCCGTCTGCTGTTTCGTCATCGACGAGTCGCAGATCCGGATTTCCCGCGAAGCGGCCGCAACCGCCGAGCCGCAGGCCGCACCCCCGGCCGTGGCGCCGGCTGCGGCCCCCGTCGCCCCGGCCGCGAGCAGCGATGCCGCTGCCAGGCCCCAGCAGGCCGCCCCGGCGGCGGCACCGGCGAGCGCCGCCGCCGCGGCCAAGGAATCGAGCTCGATCCGCGTGGACGTGGAGAAGGTCGACCAGCTCATCAACCTGGTGGGCGAGCTGGTGATCACGCAATCGATGCTCACGCAGGCCGCGACCATGCTCGACCCGGTGGTGTACGAACGCTTCCTCAGCGGCCTCGGTCACCTGGAGCGCAATGCGCGCGACCTGCAGGAATCGGTCATGTCCATCCGCATGATGCCGATGGACTATGTCTTCAGCCGCTTCCCGCGCGTGATCCGCGACGTGAGCGCCAAGCTGGGCAAGCAGGTCCGCCTCGACACCTTCGGCAAGGAAACCGAGCTCGACAAGGGTCTCATCGAGCGCATCGTGGATCCGCTCACGCACCTGGTGCGCAACAGCCTGGATCACGGCATCGAGACGCCCGAGATCCGCCTGGCCAAAGGCAAGGAAGCCACCGGGCAGCTGCTGCTGTCCGCGCAGCATCACGGCGGCAACATCGTGATCGAGGTCAGCGACGACGGCGCGGGCCTCAACCGCGAGAAGATCCTCGCCAAGGCCCTGCAGCAGGGCCTGCCCGTGAACGAATCCATGCCTGACGACGAGGTGTGGCAGCTCATCTTCGCGCCCGGCTTCTCGACCGCCGAGCAGATCACCGACATCTCCGGCCGCGGCGTCGGCATGGACGTGGTCAAGCGCAACATCCAGGAGATGGGCGGCCATGTCGAGATCAGTTCGCGCGGCGGCCACGGCACCTCCACCCGCATCGTGTTGCCGCTGACGCTCGCCATCCTCAACGGCATGTCGGTGAAGGTCGGCAGCGAGGCCTACATCCTGCCGCTGAGCTACGTGATCGAGTCGCTGCAGCCGCTGCCCGACCACCTGCATTCCATCACCAACGACGGCCACGTCATCAAGGTGCGCGGCGAGTACCTGCCGCTGATCGAGCTGCATCGCGTGTTCGATGTCGCCGGCGCGCAGACGAACCCGACGCAAGGCATCCTGGTGATCATCCAGGCGGACGACACGCGCTTCGCGCTCCTCGTGGACGAGCTTCTCGGTCAGCACCAGGTGGTGGTGAAGAACCTCGAGACCAACTACCGCAAGGTGCCGGGCATCTCGGCCGCGACGATCCTGGGCGACGGCAGCGTCGCCTTCATCATCGACGTCGGCGCGATGCCGCGCATCCAGCGCGCCCAGGCGGCCAGCGCGGCTGCGCTCGCGGGCGCGGCGAGGTTGAACCCGGTCGAAGCCTGACGAAGATCACGCGCGAGCCTGCTATGCGATCCCGCATGTCGTCTCGCCGGCCACACAAGACCAAGAGGAGACCCTACTGATGCTGTTCGACCTCTTTCGACGGCCCAAGGGCGGCGGCGACGATCATGCCCCGGGGCGCGGTACGGACCCGCGCGCCGGCGATGCACCGAACCAGGGAGCGTCGGTCGATGGAAGCGGCTACCTGAGCTACGCGACGCACCTCGATGCGCAGCAGCGTGTCAAGGGCTACCGCCTGTCCTGGATCGGTGTTGCGAACAATGGGACCGGCGCAGGTGCGATCCTGCAGCTCAAGAATCTCGTGGGCTTCGTGATCAAGCACCTCAAACCCGAGAAACGGGGCTGGCGGCTCGGCGGGATGATCCTCTACTTCGATGTCCCGGCCGAAGGCTTGTTCCTTCCTGAGCTTCAGGCCCTGCCGCCCGAGAAGGTGGTGCTGTGCCTGTCGCTCGAGGATCTGATGGATGCCGACACGCGCTCGATGCTGCTGTTCCTGCGCGAGCAAGGCTTCGGCTTCATGCTGCGCGATGCACTGGCGCTGCCCGCCGACCCGGAACTGCAGGAGATCCTCACGCACGTGGAGGTGGATGCCCGCGATCCCGCGTTGATCGACCGTCTGCGCGGCCAGCAATCCGCGGACTGCCCGCCGGTGCAGATGATCGCAAGCCGGCTGACATCATGGGCTGACTTCGATGCCTGCGCGTTGCGCCACGTCGATGCCTTCGTCGACGGCGAACAGGTCGCGCCGCCGGTGGGCGAGCCGGGCGAGCTGAAGCCCGAGTCGATGCTGATCGTGCGGCTGATGCAGATGATCCAGCGCAATGAAGATGTGCGACCGATCGAGGCCGCGCTCAAGCGGGACGCGGCCCTGACCTTCCGGCTGCTGAGTCACATCAACTCGCCGGCGATCGGTGCCGGGGTCGAGGTTCATTCGTTGCGCCACGCCGTGTCGATGCTCGGCTATACGCCGCTCTTCCGCTGGCTGTCGCTGCTGCTCGCCACGAGCAACAGGGCCAGCTCGCCCTTCATGATGAAGAAGGCGATCATGCGCGGCCGCTTCGTCGAGTTGATGGGCCAGGGGATGCTGCCCGCCAGCGAGTCGGACAACCTGTTCGTGGTGGGCATGTTCTCGCTGATCGATCAGCTCCTGGGTGTGTCGATGGAGGAGGTGCTGGACAAGGTCCAGCTCGGCGAATCGGTGCAGCAGGCGATCCTCGCGCGCGAAGGTGTCTACGGCCCCTTCCTGGCGCTGGCCGAAGCCTGCGAGCGCGGCGCTTCGGAGGCGGCGCACCTGTCGGAATCGCTGTTCATGGATGCGGCCCGGGTCAACACGGCCCATCTCCTGGCCATGGCCTGGGCCCAGGACGTGAGCGTGTCGGAGCCGGCCCGCTGAAGGCGCGCGGGCGAGATGCAGGGCCTTTGCACCGTTGATCGACGCATTGAAAGCCCAGGCCCCTCAGTACATTGAAATCCGATAACGAACGCTGCCTGTGAACTCCGAATTCCACTTCACCGATCATGACTTCTCCCGCGTGCGCACGCTGATCCACCGTCGCGCGGGCATCGCCCTGGGCGAGCAGAAGCGTCAGATGGTGTACAGCCGGCTGTCGCGCCGCCTGCGCGAACTGGGCATACCGGAGTTCTCTGCCTACCTCGATCTGCTGGAGGCGCACCCGGATGGCGAGGAGTGGCAGGACTTCATCAACTCGCTGACCACCAACCTCACCTCCTTCTTCCGCGAGGCGCACCATTTCCCGGTGCTGGCCGAGCATGTGCGCAAGGCCCCGCAGCCGGTGGTGGTCTGGTGTGCCGCGGCCTCGACCGGTGAGGAGCCGTACTCGATCGCGATCACGCTGATCGAAGCGCTCGGCGAACGCGCCGGTGCCGCGCGCGTGATCGCGACCGACATCGACACCGCGGTGCTGGCGAAAGCCTCCGCGGGCGTGTTCACCACCGAACAGGTGAGCCGCCTCGCGCCGGAGCGGCTGCGGCGCTTCTTCAGCAAGGGGACGGGCGCCAATGCCGGCAAGGTGCGCATTCGGCCCGAGGTGGCGGCGATGGTGAAGTTCTCGCGCCTCAACCTGCTCGACAGCGCCTGGCCGATCAAGGAACCGCTGGACGCCATCTTCTGCCGCAACGTCATGATCTATTTCGACAAGCCCACGCAGAACAAGGTGCTCGAGCGCTTCGCGCCGCTCCTCAAGCCCAACGGTCGTCTGTTCGCGGGGCACTCGGAAAACGCCTCGCTGGTGAACCAGACCTTCAAGCCGCTGGGCCAGACCGTCTATGAACTGGCGCGCGGAAGAAGCGCGATGTCACCATGAATGCAGCACACGCCCTGGGGGAGGATAGGCAATGAGTGCGGTCGCACCCGGCTCGATCGCGAGCCTTCACTACTTCGATCGTGACGTCGGCAGCATGGCGGTGAAGCTGCTGCCCTCCGAGTACTACGTGACCACCACCGACACCGTGCTCACCACGGTGCTGGGTTCCTGCGTGTCCGCATGCATCCTCGACACCGGCAACGGCGTCGCAGGCATGAACCATTTCATGTTGCCCGAGGAAGGCGACGCGTCCGGCCGCGACCACGGCGAATCCATGCGCTACGGCGCATACGCGATGAATGTGCTGATCCAGGAACTGATCCGCGCCGGCGCCAGGCGCGAGCGGCTGCAGGCCAAGGTCTTCGGCGGCGCGGCGGTCCTGGCCAACATGACCACGCTGAACATCGGCGACCGCAATGCCGATTTCGTGCTGCGCTACCTGCGGGATGAGCGCATCGATGTCGCGGCGCAGGACCTGCGCGGTCCGTACGCGCGTCGCGTGTGCTTCCTGCCCGCGAGCGGCAAGGCCGTGGTGCGCAAGCTGCGCGGCCAGACCGACGTGCAGACCGTCCAGCGGCAGGAGCGCGAGCTGCTGCACACGCTGTCGTCCTCCCAGGTGGTCGAGGTGGCCGCGCCCGCCGGATGGCCGTCTCTCACGGGCAATGCCATGTCCGCGAACCGATACAAAGGAAGCTGGTGACAGACAAGAAAATCAAGGTGCTGTGTGTCGACGATTCGGCACTGATACGCAGCGTGATGACCGAAATCATCAACAGCCAGCCCGACATGACCGTGGTCGGCACCGCGGCCGATCCCCTGGTGGCGCGCGACCTGGTCAAGGCCACGAATCCCGACGTGCTGACGCTCGACGTCGAAATGCCGCGCATGGACGGCCTCGAGTTTCTCGAGAAGCTGATGCGCCTGCGGCCGATGCCGGTCGTCATGGTGTCCTCGCTGACCGAGCGTGGTTCCGAGATCGCGTTGCGCGCTCTCGAGCTGGGTGCCATCGACTTCGTCACCAAGCCGCGCCTGGGCGTGCGCGACGGTCTGCTCAACTACACGGAGCTGATCACCGGCAAGATCCGCATCGCCGCGAACGCGCGGCTCCTGCCCGCGCGTGCAAGCGCGGCGGCCCGGCCCGTGACCGAGAGCACCCTGGAGGCCCCGCTTCGCAGTCCGCTGCTGAGTACCGAGAAGCTGATCATCATCGGCGCCTCGACCGGCGGCACGGAGGCGATCCGCGAAGTCCTTCAGCCGCTGCCGCCCGACAGTCCTGCGGTGCTGATCGCGCAGCACATGCCGCCGGGCTTCACGCGCTCCTTCGCGCAGCGGCTCGACGGCCTCTGCCGCATCACGGTCAAGGAAGCGCAGCACAACGAACGCGTGCTGCCGGGCTATGCCTACATCGCGCCCGGCGGCTTCCACATGTCGCTCGCACGCAGCGGCGCGAACTACGTCGCCCAGCTCGACCAGGAGCCGCCGGTGAACCGGCATCGCCCCTCGATCGACGTGCTGTTCGATTCGGTGGCACGGCATGCCGGAAAGAACGCCATCGGAATGATCCTGACCGGCATGGGCAAGGACGGCGCCGAAGGCCTGCTGCGCCTGAAGAAGGCCGGTGCGCACACGCTGGCGCAGGACGAGGCGAGCTGCGTGGTCTTCGGCATGCCGAAGGAAGCGATCGCGCTCGGCGCCGCCGACGAAGTGGCGCCGCTGTCGGAGATGAGCCGGCGGGTTCTCGCGCACCTGCGCACTTTCGGTGCGCGCACGAACCGGGTTTGAAATGGAACTGTTGAAGTTGGAGAAATCGTGATCGATAAGAGCATCAAAATCCTGGTTGTGGACGACTTCCCGACCATGCGGCGCATTGTGCGCAACCTGCTGAAGGAACTCGAGTTTCACAACGTCGACGAAGCCGAGGACGGCGCCGCCGGCCTCGAGAAGCTGCGCGGCGGAAACTTCGGCTTCGTGGTGTCGGACTGGAACATGCCCAACATGGACGGCCTGACCATGCTCAAGACCATCCGCGCCGATCCTGCGATGGGCAAGCTGCCGGTGCTGATGGTCACGGCCGAAGCCAAGAAGGAGAACATCGTGGCCGCCGCCCAGGCCGGCGCGAACGGCTACGTGGTCAAGCCCTTCACCGCGGCCACGCTGGAAGAGAAGATCACCAAGATCTTCGAGAAGCTGGCCAAAGAGGGGGGTTGAGATGGAGAACACCCCCAGGCTTGCCCACTTCGTGTGGCCGCCAACCCCCTTGCAGGGGGCAACACCAGCGGACCGGCAAAGCCGGTTCCGCGGTGTTCTGACGCATACCCGCAGGCCTTTGCAGGCCATGCAGGGGGCGACGCCAGTGGGCCGGCGAAGCCGGTTCCACGGCGTTCTGATGTACACCCCCGGGCCCTTGCAGGCCTTGCAGGGGGCGACGCCGGTGGGCCGGCGAGGCCGGTTCCACGGCGTCTTGAGGCGCACCTCCGGGCTTTGTGGGGTTTCGCGAATGGGTTGCGAGAGTGTCATGTGTCGTTGGGCGCGTGAAGCGCGGTGGAGGAACTGAGATGGCGACTTCTGCGATCGACAAGGAACCAGGGAATACGGCCGAGGAACTGCTCGGGCGCATCGGGCAGTTGACGCGTCAACTGCGTGAAGGATTGCGCGAGCTGGGGCTGGACAAGGAAGTGGAGAAGGCGGCGCAGGCGATTCCCGATGCGCGCGACCGGCTCAAGTACGTGGCCACGACCACCGAGCGCGCTGCGCATCGGGCGCTCAACGCCATCGAACTCGCGCAGCCCTTGCAGGAGAGTCTGGCGACCGATGCCAAGGACCTCAGCAAACGCTGGGATGCCTGGTTCGCCGATCCCATCGAACTCGACCAGGCGCGTGAACTCGTGCGCGACACCCGCGGCTATCTCGGCGGCGTGCCGCAGAAGGCGAGTGCGATCAATGGCCAGTTGATGGAAATCATGATGGCGCAGGACTTCCAGGATCTGACCGGCCAGGTCATCAAGAAGATGATGGAGGTCGTCAACGACGTGGAGACGCAGTTGCTGCAGGTGCTGATCGACAACTCGCCCAAGGAGCGGCGGCAGGAGATCAGCAACAGCCTTCAGAACGGACCGCAGATCGTGCCGGGCAATCCGGATGCGGTGACGGACCAGTCGCAGGTCGACGACTTGCTGGAAAGCCTGGGCTTCTGAGCCCTGATTGAGCGAGAAGGAGGGCGATCGGGCCCTTGATCGGACGATTGTTCCGGGTCCTCGAATCGAATAATTCAGTCATCAAGCGGCGCGTGGCGCCGTAGCTCGAAGGGGCATGAATGGCTGAGGAAAGCGATCTCGAAAAAACGGAACCGGCCTCCCCGCGGCGCCTGGAGAAGGCGCGCGAGGAAGGCAACGTGGCCCGCTCGCGGGAGCTGACCACGCTGGTGATGGTGGGCACGGCGATCGGCGGCTTGTGGTTCAGCGCCGAATCGCTGGGCGGACGCATCGACGCGGTCCTGCGCCACGCCCTGCGCTTCGAGCGCGCAGTGGCTTTCGAACCCTCCCGCATGCTCGCCGGCGCCGGCGCCATGGGCTTCGAGGTTCTGGTGGCGCTCATCCCCTTCTTCGCGGCGATGGTCATCGCGGCGGTGGCCGCGCCGATGATGCTCGGCGGGTGGCTGTTCTCGGGCAAGGCCGTCTCGCCCCGCTTCTCCAAGCTCGATCCGTTCGCCGGCGTCGCGCGCATGTTCTCCACGCAGTCGCTGTCCGAGCTGTTCAAGGCGCTGGCCAAGTCGCTGCTCATCGGCGGAGCGGCCTACTACGTGATCGCTGGCAACCTCGATGCCGTGTCGGCGCTGCTCGACCTGCCGGTGCGCGCCGCCTTGCAGCAAGCCGTGTCGCTGGTGGGCCGCAACTGCGCGCTGATCGCGGCCTCGCTGGTGGTGGTGGCGATGATCGACGTGCCCTACCAGCTCTGGACCTACTACCGGAAGCTGCGCATGTCGCGCGAGGATCTCCGCCAGGAGCACAAGGAGAGCGAGGGCGATCCGCACATCAAGGCGCAGATCCGTCGCCAGCAGCAGGCGGTTGCGCGCCGCCGGATGATGTCCGAGGTGCCCAAGGCCGACATCGTCGTCACCAACCCGACGCACTTCGCAGTCGCGCTCAAGTACGTGGACGGCGACATGCGCGCACCGCGCGTGGTGGCCAAGGGCACGGACCTCGTGGCGCTGCGCATCCGCGAGATCGCGGCCGAACACAAGGTCGCGATCCTCGAGGCGCCGCCGCTCACCCGCGCCCTCTATCGGCACACCCGGCTGGGCGACGAGATCCCCGCCGGCCTCTATACCGCCGTGGCCGAAGTGCTGGCCTGGGTGTACCAGCTCAAGCGCTGGAAGAGCGAAGGCGGCGAGGCGCCGCGCACTCCGACTGACCTGCCCATCCCCGAGGCACTCGAATATTCCGTGAAGGCCGCATGAATTCAATGGCTCAGTTGATGCGTCTGCCGACGCAGTTCTTCGCCGGCAACCAGTTCAAGGGACTGGCCGGCCCGGTCCTCATCATCATGATTCTCAGCATGATGGTGCTGCCGCTGCCGGCCTTCGTGCTGGACCTGCTGTTCACCTTCAACATCGCGATGTCGGTGATGGTGCTGCTGGTGGGCATGTACACCATGAAGGCGCTGGACTTCGCGGCCTTCCCGGCGGTGCTTCTGTTCTCCACGCTGCTGCGACTGTCGCTGAACGTGGCTTCGACCCGCGTGGTGCTGATGTACGGCCACACCGGACCCGACGCGGCCGGCAAGGTGATCGAGGCCTTCGGCCACTTCCTGGTCGGCGGCAATTTCGCGGTCGGCGTGATGGTGTTCATCATCCTGGTGCTGATCAACTTCATGGTCATCACCAAGGGCGCGGGCCGCATCGCCGAGGTCGGCGCGCGCTTCATGCTGGACGCCATGCCCGGCAAGCAGATGGCGATCGATGCCGACCTGAACGCCGGCCTGATCGGCGAGGACATCGCCCGCAAGCGCCGCACCGAGGTCGCGCAGGAAGCCGACTTCTACGGATCCATGGACGGTGCCAGCAAGTTCGTTCGCGGCGACGCGGTGGCCGGCCTGCTGATCATGGTCATCAACATCATCGGCGGACTGGTGGTCGGCGTGGTCCAGCACGGGCTGGACTTCTCCACCGCCGGCAAGACCTACACGCTGCTGGCCATCGGCGACGGCCTGGTGGCGCAGATCCCGGCGCTCGTGATCTCCACCGCGGCCGGTGTGATCGTGTCGCGCGTCACGACCGACGAGGACGTCGGGCGCCAGCTCACCGGGCAGCTCTTCTCCAACCCGCAGGTGATGTTCCTCACCGCCGGCATCGTCGGCCTGATGGGCCTGATCCCGGGCATGCCGAATGTCGCCTTCCTGCTGATCGCCGGTGCGCTGGCCTGGCTGGGCCGCAGCGTGCTGCGACGCAAGCCGCAGGAGAGCGCGGAACAGGCGGCTGCGGCCAAGGCCGCGGTCGAACCGGTGGCCGAAAGCACCGAGGCGACCTGGGACGACGTGGCGCTGGTTGATCCGCTGGGCATGGAAGTCGGCTACCGCCTCATCCCCCTTGTGGACCAGTCGCAGCAGGGCGAGCTGCTGGGCCGCATCAAGAGCATCCGCAAGAAGGTCGCGCAGGAAATCGGCTTCCTGGTGCCGGTGGTCCACATCCGCGACAACCTCGAGATCAAGGCCAACACCTATGTGATCAGCCTCAAGGGCGTGGAGATCGGCCGCGGCGAAGCCTTCCCGAACCAGTGGATGGCGATCAACCCCGGCCAGGTCAGCGGCACCTTGCCCGGCACGCCGACGCAGGACCCGGCCTTCGGCCTGCCCGCCATCTGGATCGACGGCAACCTGCGCCAGCAGGCGCAGATCTACGGCTACACGGTGGTCGATGCCTGCACCGTCATGGCGACCCACCTGAACCACCTGATCCAGACCCATGCCGCGGACCTGCTGGGCCGCCAGGAAGTCCAGCAGCTGCTCGACCGGATCGCCAAGACCGAGCCCAAGCTCACCGAGGACCTGGTGCCGAAGGTGGTGTCGCTCAGCACGCTGCACAAGGTGCTGCAGAACCTGCTGGAAGAAGAGGTGTCGATCCGCGACATGCGCACCATCCTCGACGTGATGGCCGAGCACGCACCGACCGTCAAGGACGCCACCGAACTCACCTCGCTCACCCGCCTCGCGCTCGGCCGCGCCATCACGCAGCACCTGTTCCCGGGCGATTCGGAATTGCAGGTCATCGGCCTCGACGGCTCGCTCGACGGCGTGCTGCAGCAGGCCATGACCAACAGCAGCGGCATCGAGCCCGGCCTGGCCGACAACCTGCTGCGGCAGGCCCAGGCCGCGATCACCCGGCAGGAGCAGATGGGCCTCGTGCCCGTGCTGGTGGTCCAGCACGGACTGCGCGTGCTGCTCTCGCGCTTCCTGCGCCGCAGCCTCCCGCAATTGAAGGTGATCTCCCATGCGGAGATCCCTGATTCCCGGACTATCAAGATCACCGCCACCATTGGAGGAAGAGTTTGAGCACACCCACCGACGTGCGCGCCACGGCACGCAAATTCGTCGCCCCCACCAGCCGCGAGGCCCTGCGCCTCGTGCGTGAAGCCCTCGGCACCGAGGCGATCGTGCTGAGCAACCGCGTGCTGCCGCACGGGGTCGAGATCATCGCCATGGTGCAGGACGACATGGACAAGACGCTCGCGGGCGCGCTGCCCGCGGCGCCCGCACCGCTCGTCGCACCTGTGCCCGCGCCCGCGCCCGCGCTTTCGCCGATCGTCGCACCCCAGTCGATCGCCGCGATGCTGCCCGTGCGGCCCGCCATGCCGATCGCCCGCGCCACGCCGGCCGCGCCAGCGGCCCCTGCTGCGCCCTCGGCACCGGTCGCGCCCGTCCCGGCCGCGGCACCGGCACCCGCCGCTGCGGCTGTGGCTGCGGCCGAATCGCAGGACAGCGTGCTGCATGAACTGCATTCGATGCGCGGCATGATCGAGGAGCAGCTCGCCAGCGTTGTCTGGAACGAGAAGCAGCGCCAGGACCCGGTACGCGGCCGCCTGCTGCGCACCTTGCTCGGCGCCGGCTTCAGCGCGCGCCTGTCGAAGGCCATGCTGGAGAAGCTGCCGACCGGCCAGAGCTATGCGCAGGGCATGGCTTTCGCGCGTGCCGAACTGATCCGCGCCGTGCCGGTGCACGAGGACGAGGAGACCCTGTTCGCCCAGGGCGGTGTCTACGCGCTGATGGGGCCGACCGGCGTGGGCAAGACCACCACCACGGCCAAGCTCGCGGCGCGCTGTGTGATGCGCTTCGGCGCCGACAAGCTCGCGCTGGTGACCACCGACAGCTACCGGATCGGCGCCTACGAGCAACTGCGCATCTATGGCCAGATCCTCGACGTGCCGGTCTATGCCGTGAAGGATGCGGCCGATCTGCACCTGGTGCTCAATGACCTGCGCGACAAGCACATGGTGCTCATCGACACCGTCGGCATGAGTCAGCGCGACCGCGCCGTGTCGGACCAGATCGCGATGCTGTGCAACAGCCACCGGCCGGTCAAGCGCCTGCTGCTCCTCAACGCGACCAGCCATGGCGACACGCTCAACGAAGTGGTGCACGCCTACCGTCACGGCGGCGGCGGCAACGAGCTTGCGGGCTGCATCTTCACCAAGGTGGACGAATCCACCCATCCTGGCGCGCTCATCGACACCGTGATCCGCCACCGCCTGCCGGTGCACTACATCTCCAGCGGCCAGAAAGTGCCGGAGAACCTGATGACGGTCGACCGCACGCAGCTCGTGGACAGCGTGTTCCAGCCGCGCCGCCACAACGCGCTCTTCGTGCCGCCCGAGACCGAGATGCAAGGCGACGGCGCCGCCGGCGAGGCGAACTCGGCCCAGGCGGTGCAGGCGCAAGCCGAGGCCGACCGGCTGCGCATGCAATACCAGAACCTGATCCGCGCCATGGCGCACGACGCGCAGGAACTCGCGACCGCGGCCGGCGCATTGGCCGGTGCGCAGATCGGCTTCGAGCCGGCGCGCCAGTTGTGGCGCAACGCTTCGGACGAGGACATCGGCCACAAGGCGGTGCAGGGCGACCTGCTCGCGCATGCGCGCAGCGAGATCGCCGCGGGCTGTGCCACGCACGTGCTGGCGCTGTGCGGCCAGGTCGGCCTTCGTTCCAACGAAGGCGATGCCTACGAGTGCCAGAGCAGTCTTCTGCTGTCCGACCGCAGCGGCCTGCCGCTCGCGGCACCGAGCCAGTGGCTGTCCACCGCGGCCGTTCGCGGTCAGGCCGAAGCCCGCCGCAAGCCGGGTCTGCGCCAGGTGCAATGGCTGCGCCAGCAGGACTTCGGCAAGACGGTGGTACATCTGCTGCCGCGCCTGCCGGGCATCGACTGCATGCAACAGTGGCAGGCACAAGGCCAGCGCTGGCTGGCACGCGCGCCGGGCGCCACCGCCATCGTCGACGCAGAGACTGGGGCCGCGACCACGCTGGCGCGCCGCGACTACCAGTTCGGCGAAGCGCAGCCGGCGCTGTTCCGCGGCGCGCCTGCACTGCAGTGCGAGGCGCATGCCGAGGTGCTGCTGCGCGTGAACGCCGCGGCCGGCATCGGCCAGGGCGAACTGCCTGCGCTGCGCTGTGTCGTCACTCGCGTGATGGACGCGCGCGGCCAGAAGATCCTCGCGCACTCCTATGCGCTGTCGAACGTCGGCGCTGAAGTCGCGGCATCCCGGCTCGCGCAGTGGCAGGCCTGGGCTGCGGAGGCGGACCCCTGCTTCCGCCTGATCCGCCAGGGCGTGCAACTGGTCGGCGGCATCGGAGAACTCGGCGATCCGGACATGATGAAGCGCCTGCTGATCGCCGGCCAGGTCACGACCACCGTGTGGCGTCTGCTGCACGCCAAGGGCGAGTGGGCGGATCGCACCCGCATGCTGCTCAACCAGCTCAGCGGACGACCGGCCCGGTCGAGCCGCCCGCTCACCGGCAATGCCCTGTATGTCGGTGTGAGCAAGCTCTTCCTGCTGCTCGAAGCGCTCGGCACCGAGTCCACGGCGCCGACGTGCGAGATCCCCACCCTGGCCCGGCAGGATTGAGGACGGTCCCATGAGCAAGCTGGTTGCCGATCAGGCGGACGGATTGCGGCGCCTGCTGGCGCGCACGCCCACGCGCATCGTCGCTGTCGCGGGCAGCGCGCGCGGCGCGGGCGCGACCACCACGGCCATGAACCTGGGCGCGGCGCTCGTGCAGCAGGGCAAGGACGTGCTGCTGCTCGACGAACAGGAGGCCGGTCCCGACTCCGCCTGTGCGATCTGGAACATCGATCCCTTCCTCTCGCGGGCCTCCCGTTCGGCCTGCGGCGTCGACGTGCTGCCCGCCCCGCCCGGCGGCGGCGGCTGCGCGGCCGACCTGCGCTCCCTGTGCCCCGGCGGCGTGATCCTGATCGATGCGGCCTTCGACGCGGAAGGCCGGCTGTCGCTGCTCGCACAAGCTGCCGATGAAGTCGTGCTGGTGCTGCAGCCCGACCCGACCGCCATCACCACGGCCTACGCATGCATCAAGCGCCTGCACTATGCCCATGCATTGCAGCAACTGCGCTTCATCGTCAACGGGGCGGAGGGCGAGGCTTCGGCGCGCCAGATCACGACCAATCTCGCCAACACCGGAAGCCGCTACCTCGGCGTGTCGCTGGAGTCCGCGGGATGGGTGCGCGCCGATCCGCATCTCGCCGGTGCGACGCGTCTCGGCCAGACCGTGGTCGAAGCCTTTCCGGCCAGCGCGGCGGCCGTCGATTTCCGGCTCATCGCGGTCGGGATGGGACGCTGGCCCTGGCGTGCGCCGGCGCAGCCGGCCGCCGCGGTCGGCACACCGCCGCGCCGGACTTCGCTTTCGAACCTGCATTCGCACTATGGGCGGGAGATCCATGGATCTCCCGCAACGGCCGCATGAGCGGCGGCATTCGTTCAACGAAAAAGGACTGCCTCTTGTACACCGCCCAGGGAATGATTGAAAAGTCCCATCTGCTGGAGCAGCACCAGCCGATGGTCCGGCGCATCGCGCTGCAGATGATCTCCAAGCTGCCCGCCAGCGTGGAGCTCGACGACCTGATCCAGGCCGGCATGCTCGGCCTGCTCGATGCGTCGAACCGCTACCAGGACAACCGCGGCGCCCAGTTCGAGACCTTTGCGAGCCAGCGCATCCGCGGAGCCATGCTCGACGAACTGCGCGCCAGCGACTGGGGTTCGCGCGGGCTGCGCCAATCGGCGCGCACGCTCGAGAAGGCCATCCAGGCGCTCGAACATCGTCTGGGCCGTGCGCCCAGCGAAGGAGAGATCGCCAAGGAGATGAAGATCGACCTGGAGGACTACCGGTCGCTGCTGCAGGAGATCCAGGGCTGCCAGCTGCTCTATGTCGAGGACTTCTCGCAGGGCGATTCGGACAACCCCTTCCTCGACCTGAATGCCAAGGGTGCGCGCCGCGAGCGCAGCGGCAGCGACGATCCGCTGGAGCAACTGATGGAAAGCGGCTTCCGCCAGGAACTCGTCGACGCCATCTCGTCGCTGCCCGAGCGCGACCAGCTGCTGCTCAACCTCTACTACGAGGAAGAGCTGAACCTGCGCGAGATCGGCGCCATCCTCGAAGTGAGCCAGAGCCGCGTGTGCCAGCTCCACAGCCAGGCCATCAGCCGGCTGCGGGCCAAGTTGAAGGATCTGCTCTAACTCCCGATGCGCATGCCCCGGCGCCGCACCGGAGTCCGGGCGGCAGAGGAGCAGTCCTCGTGCGCGCTCCCTGTCCGCTACTGATGCGGCCTCGGCATCGACTGGGGTGCATGCGGCGCGAATTCAGGGGGCGACACAGCTCCGGTGGGCGGCGTGAACACGACCTCGAGAGGGGCGGGCGGCGGATTCTTCATGCGCGCCTCGATGAGCTGCACGAGTCCTCTCATGTCGCTGTTGGGTGGGTTCTGATTGGAGTGAAGCCGTGCGATGGACACCAGGCGCTGCACCTGGGAGTCGGGGGGCGCGGAGGCAAGCAGAGGCATCGCTTCGGATGAAGACAGGTAGCTCATGATCTTGCGCGGATCGGTCCCCGGTTCGCTCAGCTTCGCGACGATGATGTCATCCATGTTGCGCCCCGTCTTCTGGCTCTCGATGGTGGCACTGGCGCGCACCCATTCCTTGTAGCGGACGGCGTCGATCCCGCCGAGCTGGCCGACGCCATAGTCGAACTTGGGTTCGTTGGCCCGAAGCAGCTTCGCCATGTCCTCGGAAGAACGCAAGAAAGACGCGGCGTTGAATTCCTCGCCGCTATTGAGGGCCAGCATCAGGACATCGGTGGCGAGCCGGTTGGAGGAGGCACGGATTTCGGCGAGGAATTCCTTCTGTTTTTCCGGTGGGGCACTCGGTATCAGATGGGCAATTTCTTGATAGTACGTATCGGTCGACAATGCGCCATTTTCAAGCCCTTTCTTGAGCACCAACTCGGTTCCCGGTAAATACTCCAAGCGCGCATAGCTGATGGCCGCCTCGCCGGCAACTTGCTTGTTCGGGTCGGTGGCCAGCATTTTCAAGTCCAGCGCAATGTCGTTGTTCGCGCCCGTGGAATTGTCCCGATTGTGAAGGCTCGCGAGTATCCGAATCATTGAGATCTTCTCGTCGGGGCTCAGACGACCGCTGTTCAGAAGAGATCTGGCAATATCGACCGATTGCGCGGTGGTGGGTACGCCCTTGAAATGAATTTCGTCCAGAGCATTGCGCCCCTCGACTCCGGGGGTGGGCTTATATGAAGCCAGAGGGTGATGTTCGTCGATTCTTGAATGTGAGATTGCAAGTTTTGCCTTGTACTCGAGGGCGCCGTCTGTTTCAGGCCTGCCGGTCCATGGGGCTGCGCTGGAAATTTCACGTGCAGCATGTGCGAGGGCTTCCGCCTGCCTTGATTCCGATGGAAAGATGTAGAACATCAGGCCGCCCACCGTCAGGGTGCCGGCCAAGACAAGGAGCCAATGAATTTTTTTCATTTTCATGATGAACTTATCCGGCGAAGTTTTTTGGCGGCGCTGGAAGATTGGGCTGCGAAAAACAAGGCCGCAGCAAGCCCCCTCCGAATTGAATTTCTCATTTTTTCTCCGTTGATTTTGTTTTGCCAGGGCATATGGCAAAACCGGAGCGTGTTTACCCGGTCTCCTCGGCGTGATCAACGAGAAATGTCTTGAAATAGCAGGAGAAGTTTCTCTTTTTATCCTGGGGGGTGCCAGGCCTTCAAGAATCGGCCCGGACGCCGCGACATTCACTCGATGCCACGCGCGCACTGCTGCCTAGCTGCACCTTCCAATGTGCCCGCACGCCGTGCAGAAGTCGCAGCCGTCCTTGCGAATCACCGTGGCATTGCCGCATTCCGGGCAGCGTGCGCCGGGCATCGGCGCCGGTTGCGTGGATGAGGACGCCGGGGCTTGCAGGATGCCCATCGCCTGGAGCGGGTAGCCCTGCGGGTCGAGCACGCCGAGCATCGCGTAGCGGTGGATCATCAGGCGCGCCATGTAGGCCACGGTCGATGGCCAGAGCTGCTGGCGCTGCTGCCCCGGCGGCAGTCCCGGCACGAAGGCCATGAAATGACCAAGGGGCTCGGCATAGTTGAGAAGCTTGCGAAGCTTCATGCCGATCCAGGCCGGATCGAGCACCCGCATGTCGAGCGAGAGAATGCGCGCCAGGCCGTCCAGCGCCCTCGGATAGTTGCCCGAGAGTCCCAGGGCACAGGGGCGGATGACCTTGCCGCCCTGGCCGTCGGGCAGCAGCACTTCCTTCAAGGTCAGCGTGAAAGACTCGTCGCTCGCCGGGTTGTGGATGTCCACCGCCCAGGCGAGCGTGCCGTCCGGGCCGGTCTGCGGCTCGTCGCGGCTGAACATCGCATCCATCACCGGTGTGGATGAAGGCGTCGCGTCCTGCCACAGGCCGAGCTGCTCGCAGCGCCAGCGGATCACCGCCGCGGCGGCAGCCACCATGCCGGGGAAGGGACGCATCTCGCCATGGGGCGGGAAGGGCATCTCGAACGCATGCTCTTCCTGCACCGTGGCCAGCACGTCCAGCTTCAGGCGCATCCATGCCGGGTCCTTCGCGCGCAGGTCCATGGACAGGGTCTTCGCCAAGGCGCCGAGCCCGCGCGGCTGTTCGGCGCCATTGACCCACACCTCGAAGGGCGCCAGCCGGCCGTCTTCGGGAAGCTCTCCGACGAAGATCGCGAACTCGCCGTAGGGGTGCCGCACCATGTACGTCCATTCGGCATTGCCCGCCGGCAGCTCCGGCCGCCCGGGCCAGCGCAGCGAGGCGAGCACCGGCTGCGGCATGCGTTCCAGCGCCAGGCGCTCGTTGCGGGGCCTCGCGTCCAGCGTCATCGGCTCTCGCGCCGCCGCCGGGGCCTCTGCACTCAGCACCGCGCCCAGCACCGCATTGGGCCGATAGGTCGACAGGCCCTTCAGTCCGGAGGTCCAGGCGCGCAGGTACAGGTCCTGGAACTCCGCATAGGGATAGTCGGCCGGCACGTTGACCGTCTTCGAAATGCCGGAGTCGATGTGCGGCGACACGGCGGCCACCATTTCCTCGTGGGCCTGCGCGCTCATCTGCAGCGCAGTGACGAAGGCCGGGCCGAGCGGCGTATCCGCGCCCTTCAGATGGCGATAGAGCCGCCAGGCATGGTCTTCGACGATGTATTCCTTGAAGCTGTCGTCGGGCGTGCGCTTGCGCCGCGTGTAGGTCCACGAGAAGGGCGGCTCGATGCCGTTGCTCACGTTGTCCGCGAAGGCGAGGCTGATGGTCCCGGTGGGCGCGATGGACAGCAGGTGCGAGTTGCGCAGGCCGTTGGCCCGGATGCGCTCCTTCAGCGGCCCCGGCAGCCGCGATGCGAATGTGCCGCGGCTCAGGTAGAGGTCGGCATTGAAGAGGGGGAAGGCACCGCGCTCCTGCGCCAGATCGGCCGAGGCCTGGTAGGCCGAATCGCGCAGCAGCTCCGCGATGCGACGCGCGGCATTGCGCGCGGCATCGGTGTCGTATCGCAGGTTCAGCATCGCCAGCGCATCGCCGAGACCCGTGAAGCCAAGCCCGATGCGGCGCTTGCTCCGCGCTTCCTCCTGCTGGCGCGGCAGCGGCCAGACGGTGATGTCCAGCACGTTGTCGAGCATGCGCACCGCCACCTGCGCCAGACGGGCGAAGCCCTCGTCGTCGAAACGGGCCGCGGGCTCGAAGGGGGCGCGCACGAAGCGGGTCAGGTCGATCGACCCGAGGCAGCAGCAGCCATAGGGCGGCAGGGGCTGCTCGCCGCAGGGATTGGTGGCGGCGATGGTCTCGCAGTAGGACAGGTTGTTGTCGACGTTGATCCGGTCCAGAAAGAGCACGCCCGGCTCGGCGTGGTCGTAGGTCGACCGCATGATCTGATCCCACAGCGCGCGGGCAGGCAGCGTTCGATAGATCCACAGTCCATCCTCGCGCTGGCGGCAGCCGGCGCTGGCCTGCAGCTGCGGACCCGGAGCGGCGCGATGCACGAGTTCCACGGGCTGGTCGTCCTGCACGGCCTGCATGAAGCGGTCGGTCAATCCCACGGAAAGGTTGAAGCTCGACAGGTCGCCGCGGTCCTTCGCGTGAATGAATTCCTCGATGTCCGGATGGTCGCAACGCAGCACGCCCATCTGCGCGCCGCGCCGCGAACCGGCGGATTCCACCGTCTCGCATGAACGGTCGAAGACGCGCATGTACGACACCGGCCCCGACGCGTTCGACTGCGTGCCCCGCACCCAGGCGCCGCGCGGCCGGATGCGCGAGAAGTCGTAGCCCACACCGCCGCCGCGGCGCATGGTTTCGGCGGCTTCGGTCAGCGCCGTGTAGATGCCCGGATGGCCGTCTTCGTCGGCGGCGATCGAATCGCCCACCGGTTGCACGAAGCAATTGATGAGCGTGGCCGACATCGCCGTGCCGGCCGCCGACTGGATGCGCCCCGCGGGCAGGAAGCCGTCCTGCAAGGCCTGGAGGAAGCGCGACTCCCACAGCGCGCGGACCTCCGGCGTCTCCGCCTGCGCCAGCGCGCGCGCCACCCGGCGGCCGATGTCCTCGATGCTGCGCTCCTCGCCCTTGGCGTATTTCTCGATCAGCACTTCGCGGCTGATCGGCTGTTCGGGCAGCGCCGGTGTCGAGGTCGATGGGTTGAGTGTTTCGGTCGTCATGGCGATTTCGTGAGGACGAGGCGCGCGGCCGGATCTGGCGGAGCCTAGACGCGCTGCCGTCTCGCGGCATTGACATCCATCAAGCCCCCGCGGACCGGGTGGGAATCCCGGCGCGGGACCCTGCTGCCGGCGGGAGGACACGATTCCTTGCGCTGGCGCAACGTCGACATCGCCGAATCCGCCCAGTATCGGGCCATACGCGTCGTCGACGTGCGCGAGGCTGCAAATGCCGGACGACATGCGTTACCCGAAGTCATGCTCATGCTGAATGAATCGAACAACACAACGGCCACAAGCCCGCGCACACCAGGCCCCGATGGCAAGCCGGAAGCGGCCACGGCGGGCGCCGGCCCGACATCCGGGCCTCGCCGCGGACGAAGTGTCCTGTGGCCGGCGCTGATTGTCGGTGCGGTGGCGATCGTCATCCTGGCGCTGGGTGCCTTTGCATTGAAGAGCCGGTCCGAGCTTGCCAGGGAGTACGTCACGGTTCCCGCGGGGCGTGGCACCGTAGCGCCGGTGGTCGTTGCCAGCGGATCGGTCAATCCTGTCACCACGATCCAGATCGGCACCTACGTCTCCGGCGTGATCCAGACCCTCTCGTGCGACTTCAACACGCGGGTGCGCGCCGGACAACTCTGCGCGAAGATCGATCCGCGCCCCTATCAGACGATCGTCGACCAGGGGGCGGCCAACCTGGCCACGGCGCGTGCGCAGCTGGAGAAGGACCGCGCCAACCTGGCCTTCGCCAAACTGATCCACGAGCGCGACACCGATCTGCTCAAGCGAAACATCGTGTCCCAGGAAACCGTGGACACTGCCCGCAATGCCTACTCGCAGGCAGGGGCCCAGATCGCGCTGGACGAGGCCACGATCAAGCAGCACGAAGCCGTGCTGGATGCGGCAAGGATCAATCTGGGCTACACCAACATCGTCTCGCCGGTGGACGGCACCGTCGTGTCGAGGAACGTCACCCAGGGCCAGACCGTGGCCGCGAGCTTCCAGACGCCGACCCTGTTCCTCATCGCCACCGACCTGACGAAGATGCAGGTCGACACCAATGTCAGTGAATCGGACATCGGCCGGATCGCGGAAGGCAATGACTCGACCTTCACCGTCGAATCCTTTCCCGACCGTCAGTTCAAGGGCAGGGTCGTGCAGGTGCGGCAGGCGCCCCAGACGGTGCAGAACGTGATCACCTACGACGTGGTCGTGAGCGTGGACAACACGGCTCTCCTGCTCAAGCCGGGCATGACCGCGTCGGTGCGCATCGTGACTCAGCGCCATGACGCAGTGCTGCGTGTGCCTGACCAGGCCCTGCGCTACGTGCCCACCGGATCTGTCGAACGCGCCGCCACCGCGGCCACCGCCGCGAAGGCTGTCGCCAAGGCCGATGGCGATCCGGCGGGCGACGCCGCACGCAACGGACACCCCGGCCAGGTCTGGGTATTGCGGGACGGGCGGCCGCAGCGCGTGGCCGTGGTGATCGGCCTGGACGACGATTCCTTCGCGGAGGTGCTGCAAGGCGACTTGCGCGAAGGCGATGCAGTGATCGTTTCCGAACGCAGCAGCCAGGGCGCGTCCGCCGCCGGCGGACAGGCCGGACCGAGATTGCCGCGGCTATGAACACCGCAAGCGTCCAGGCGGCGGCGCGCGATGTCGTTATCGAGGTGCGCGACGTGACGCGCGTCTACACGGCGGGCGAGACCGAGGTCCGTGCACTGGACGGTGTGAACCTCACCATCGAGCGCGGCGAGTTCGTGGCGATCATGGGATCGTCCGGATCGGGCAAGTCCACGCTGATGGCGGTGCTGGGCTGCCTCGACCGGCCATCGAGCGGCCACTACCTGTTCGAAGGCACCGACGTCGCCGGGCTGTCCGAGCCGGAACTCGCGCGCATCCGCAGCGAGCGCATCGGCTTCGTCTTCCAGAGCTTCAACCTGCTGGCGCGCACGAGCGCGATCGAGAACGTGGCGCTGCCCCTGTTCTATGCGGAGGCCATGGCCTCGCACGGCGCGCAGCGGGGCGTGCGCGCCCGCGCGGCGCTGGCGCTTCTGGGCCTGGGCGAACGCGAGAACAACACGCCGGCGCAGTTGTCCGGCGGTCAGCAGCAGCGCGTGGCGATTGCCCGGGCGCTCATCAATTCACCGGGCGTGGTGCTGGCGGACGAGCCGACGGGCAACCTGGACACGCGAACCTCGCACGAGATCATGGAAACGCTGGTGCGGCTCAACCGGCAGCACAACGTGACCATCGTCGTCGTCACGCACGAGCGCGATATCGCCGACTACACGCAGCGCGTCGTCACCATGCGCGACGGCCGCATCATCTCCGACGAGCGCAATCCGCCACGGCCCGTGACCGCGGATTCGAATGCGGCCGGCAGCGACGCGGGCGCGACCCTGTTCCAGCCCTCGGCAACGCGCCGCCAGGGCGGCGAGGGTGGTGTCATCGCGCAGAAGCACGTCGGCTCGGCCTGGGCTTTCGGCGTGATGATCATGTCCGCCGCGGTGCAGGCGCTGGTGCGCAACAAGATGCGTTCGTCGCTCACCATGCTGGGTGTGTTCATCGGCGTGGCCGCGCTGATCGCCATGGTCGCCGTGGGCCAGGGGGCGAACGAGGCGGTGCGCAAGCAGATCGAGAGCCTCGGGACCAACCTCTTCGTCGTGGTGCCGGGAGCGACGACATCGGGTGGCGTGCGCTCGGGCTTCGGAAGCGCCTCCACGCTCACCGTGACCGATGCCGAGGCGATCCGCCGCGAGGCCCCTGACGTGGCCAACCTGAGCTACCTGATCCGCCAGTCCGGACAGGTGCAATACGGCGACCAGAACTGGACGACCAGCATCCAGGGCGTGACCGCGAGCTATCCGCCCATCACGAACTGGCGCATCAGCGCGGGCCGTGCCCTGACCGACGAAGACGATCGCGGGACGGCGCTCGTGGTCGTGATCGGGGAGACGGTCCGCAAGCAGCTGTTCAGCGACTACGAAAGCCCGATCGGCTCCGCCTTGCTGGTGCGCGGCATACCGTTGCGCGTCGTCGGCGTGTACGAGGCCAAGGGGCAGACGGCGTGGGGCCAGGATCAGGACGACCTGGTCATGATTCCCTTCGGCACCGCCGAGCACAAGGTGCTCGGCGTGGCCGCCCCGAGCCAGCTGGCGACGGCGAATTCGCAGTATCCGCAGGCAGCCAATCCGTTCGGCGTTCAACCCCGCTTGACGGGTTACGTCAACCAGATCTATGTGCAGGCCGTGTCGCCCGCGCAGATCCGTGCCGCCATCGACGAGGTGACGGCCACGCTGAACCGGCGGCACCGCATCAAGGCCGGCGACACGCCGGACTTCAACGTGCGCAACCTGAGCCAGATCGCCGACGCGGCCGAAGGCAGCAGCCAGGTGATGGCGGCTCTGCTTGCGGTGGTCGCATCCATCTCGCTGCTGGTGGGCGGCATCGGGATCATGAACATCCTGCTCGTCTCCGTGACCGAGCGCACGCGCGAGATCGGCCTGCGCATGGCCATCGGCGCGCAGCGCATGCACGTGCTGCTTCAGTTCCTCGCCGAGGCGGTCTTCCTCAGCGTGGTGGGCGGCGTTGCCGGCATCGCCGCGGGCGTCGTGGTCACCGAGGCGATCTCGCTGGTGGCGAAATGGCCGACCGTCGTTTCCCTGTCTGCCATCGCCGGCGGCTTCGCCTTCTCGGTGGTGGTCGGCATCTTCTTCGGCTACTACCCGGCGCGCAAGGCGGCCCGGCTCAATCCCATCGAGGCCCTGCGGTATGAATAAGCGCGAACCCGCGCGCAGGACAGGCCCGGCACATGCAGTGCCCGGCCTCTTTCTCGCCTTGCTGCTGACCGGTTGCGCGGTCGGCCCGGACTTCGTCGCGCCGGCCGCGCCGACCGCGGCGCGCTACACGCCGAACGATCCGACGCGCGCGGACGGGGGCGACACCGAAGCGAGCCAGCGCATGACGCAGGGAGCGGCCGTGCCTGCCGCATGGTGGCGCGCCTTCGAATCTCCGGCGCTCGATGCGGTCGTCGATCTTTCCCTGCGCGAAAGCCCCACGCTGGAGACCGCGCAGGCGACCCTGGCCCAGGCGCGCGAGGCGGTGAGTGCGGCCCGAGGCGCCCTTTATCCGCAGATCGTCATCGACGTCAGTGCCGGCCGCGGAAAGCAGAGCGCCAGCGGATCGGCCGGCGTGCTCAACAGCTCGGCCGTCGGGCCGGCGCTGAGCTACGACGTCGACGCATTCGGCGCAACGGCGCGCCTCGTCGAACAGGCCCAGGCCCTGGCCGACTACCAGGAAGCGCAATGGCAGGCCAGCAGGCTGGCCCTGGCGAGCGGCACGGTGCAGCAGGCCGTCCAGCTGGCGTCCGCCATCGAGCAGACGCGCGCGGTGCAAGACATCATCGCCGCCGACCAGCGCAATCTCGAACTGGTCCGGATCTCGCAGACCGCCGGGAAGTCCGCCGGCCTCGACGTGTTGACGGCGGAAAGCCAGTTGGCGAGCGATCGGGCACTCCTGCCGCCGCTGCTGCAACAGGCCAGCGCCGCCCGGCATGCCATCGCCTTGCTGGCCGGAAAGACATCGGCCGATTGGTCCCCGCCGGAATTCGATTTCACCGCGCTGGCCCTGCCGGGCGATCTGCCTGTGAGCCTGCCCTCCGAACTCGTGCGCCGGCGGCCCGACATCCAGGCCGCCGAAGCGCAGCTGCGTGCCGCCAATGCAGCCATCGGCATCGCCACCGCGCAGCTCTATCCGAGCATCACCTTGTCCGCCTCGTGGACCTCGGCCGCCGCAGGCAGCGGCGCGCTGTTCTCCCATTCGAGCAGCCTGTGGGACGTCGCGGCCGGGCTGGTCGCGCCCGTCTTCAACGGCGGCACCTTGAGGGCGCGACGAAACGCGGCCGTGGATGCCTACGCCGCCCAGCTCGGCACCTACAGGCAGACCGTGCTGCAGGCCTTTTCCCAAGTCGCCGACGTGCTGCATGCCCTCGACAACGACGCGGCCCTTCTGGCCGCGCAACGCAAGGCGCTGGATGCCGCACAGGCGACGCTGGACCTCACGCAGCAGAGCTTCCAGGCCGGCCAGGCGAGCTTTCTGCAGATCCTCGAGGCGCAACGGCTGTACGAGCAGGCCAGGCTCGGCCATGTGCGGGCCAAGGCGCAGCGCTTTCTCGACACGCTCGGGCTGTATGTCGCCATGGGCGGCTCGGCGCCCGATGGGTCCGGCGCCGCCGCCCGTCCTGAAGAGCGGTCCTGACCGGGCCGCTACGGCGAGGAGGGAAGGCGGGGCTCGCCGAGCGAGAGCATCAGGCGGTTGGCCCAGTTGAAGAATGCCGCGCCGTGGATGAGGTCGGAGATCGAGAGATCGTCGAGCCCCGCGGCGCGCAAGCGGTCCACATGCTCCGCGCCGAAGGAGACCGGCGTCGCGGTGAGCGCGACCGATGCGGCAATGATCGCGTCCCATCGCTCGTCGATCGTCGTTCCGACGCCCTCGTCCAGCAGGCGCTGCACATCCTGCGTGCGATGCGAGAAGTGCGACGCGAAGCGCGCATGCACCGACGCGCAGTAGATGCAACCGTTGAAGCGCGAGGTCGCGGCCGCCGACAACTCGCGTTCGGCGCGCGGCAGGCCCGCGTCGGTGTTGTAGAAGATGTCCTTGTCGGTTCGCGTGCGCGCACCGAGGATGTCCGGATCGCGGGCGAGCAGCATGAAATACGGCGACTTCGCGCGCGATGCGTCGACCAGTCCCGCGCGATGGCGTTCTGTCAGCTCGGCTTCAGGCAGGGGCTCGAGCCAGGGCAGCCATTCCAGTTCGGCCTGCGTGAAGGCGGCGGGCGGCACGTTGTCCGGATAGGTGCGGATGCTGTCGGTCATACGCGGGCTGCCTCCTCGGCTTCAATGGCATTCGGTGCGAGACCGGCCGCGAGCACCTGCAGGCCGGCCACCACGCGGATCTGGAACGTCAGGAAGGACACCAGTTGCGACAGGGTCACGATGTCCGTGGTCGACCAGCCGGCGTCGAGCAGCGCTTGCAGCGCGGCGGGACTGGCATCGCGCGGGCGGAACACCAGCAGGTGCGCGTGCGCCAACGCTGCCGGGAGCTTCGCGCCCAACACCTGCGCATGCGCCGCGCTCGCCCGGTACGCAGCCTCCCGGCTCGCGCCTTCGGCCTCGGCGGCCAGAGCGGTGATCAAGGCCTGCGAGCCGCCGTGCCGGGCCACGCCCTGGGTGTGAAAGTCGAAGAGTTCGGCGTTCCGATGCAGCGCGGCCACGAAGGCGGCCACGGCGTGCCGGTCCGCCAGGGCGAAGTGGCCGGCCAAGGGTTCGGCCGGCTCGAACAAGGCCAGGTGGCTCTGCTGCGCGTTGATCCGCGCCTGCAGGCGCTTCAGGCGAATCTGGTCGAGTCGGTCGTGCGGCCGGATGCCGACCCAATCGTCGATCAGGTCAGAGGTGGAGGAAGTGCTCACGCGAAGGTCCTGGGGGTGGATGGAAGGGATGCCGGTTCGGCGACAGGAGCGGCCGACGCGCGATGCCAGCCCAGCGCCGGTGCGACCCGGGTGGCGATCAGCTCGATGGATCGGAGGATGTATTCGTGCGGCGGGTCGATGGAGTGCACCTGGAACACCAGGTCGCTCACGTGATCGAGCGTGCGGTCGGCGCGCAGGGACGCGATCACATCCTCGGGTGTCCCGACATGCACGTCGTAGCCGGCGATCAATTCCTCCAGCGTCGCCTCGGCGCCGGGACGGGTCGGATCGGCCATGCGCGCCACGCTGCGCCGCAGGCCGGCTTCGGCCAGGCGCAATGCCTCCTGGCGGTTGTCGGCGACGAAGACCGAGCGCGAACCGACGATGCGCGGCTCGGTCCCGGCGGGCAAGGCGGACAGGTACGCATCGACGATCGGAAGCTGGATCTGCGCCAGCGATGCCTGCGGCGCATCCGCCGGACGGGGCTGCGTGCGCGACAACATCAGGCCGTCGCCCGCCGCGCCGGCGCGCGTACCGCCGGCCACCGAAAAGGTCGCCTGCCAGATGCGATCGAGCAGTGCCGGCGCGACCGGGTAGAGCGTGTGTCCGCCCGCGAGCGCCCGGCCGGCCCAGGCATTGCGCACCAGGGCCAGGTGGCTGGAGAAGACCGCCGTGCGATCCTCGTTCGCAAGGCCGAAGGCGGCAAAGCTCGAGGGCGTGCCGCCGGTGCCCACGCCGAACTCCAGCCGGCCGCCGGACAGGAGATCGAGCACGATCGCATCCTCGGCCACGCGGACCGGGTTTTCGAGCGGCAGCGTCACGATGCCCGTGCCCAGCCGGATGCGGCGCGTGCGCGCCGCCACATGCGCCAGGAAGACGAAAGGCGAAGGCAGGCCGCCCTCCGTTTCGTGGAAATGGTGCTGGGCCACCCACGCCGAATCGAAGCCCAGGGCTTCCGCGTGCGCGATCTGTTCGGTGGCGAGCCTGTAGCGTTCGCCCGCGGGCGCGTCGTCCAGCAGGCGGGTGAAGAAACCGAGGCGTTTTTGATGTGGGGAGGCCGAGGCCATGCGTTCCGTCAACTTTCGAGTGCGCTCGACGCCGTGCGGGACGGGGTGTCGAGAAGGGGGGTGGAATCGAATTCGATGCTGGCGCCATGGGTCAGGCCGAGGTCCAGCCGCCGGGGCCTTGCATTCGTCCCGAGGGTCGTGCTTCGAAGCACGAGCGCGCAGGGCCCTTCGCCGCGGAGGCTCAGTCGCTGCGCGATCGGCGCGCTCGGCGCGCTCGGCCCATCCGCGCGTTCGCGCGGCGAGACCAGCACGAGGAAGGTATGGCCCAGCCTGACCAGGCCGAAGCGTTCGACGGCGCCGGGCAGCGCGAGCGCAGGACCGACAGGATCCGCCGCGTCCGCGTCGCTGCCGAGCAGGGCGCGGTAGCGGGCCGCCGTGGCTTCGATGTCATGCACCGCGATCGCCAGGCTGGCCACGCCGGTCGCGCCGTTGGGATGCACGCGGGCATCGCCTTCCGGCACGCGCAGCGCGCGCGGGCTCAGGTCGCCGCACAGGAAGGGCAGGTCATGCGACGACGGCCTCGCGGTCTGCCAGCGCAGGCGCTCGCCATCGGGCCGTACCCGGCCGCCGTCGATCGGGCCGTCGAGCACGAGGCCGTGCCGCGCCGCCCCGGCCACTGTCTGCGCCGTGTCGGGCGGCAAGAGCGCGAAGTCGACGATGCCTTCGCCCTGGCGCTGCAGCAGCTGCCACCAGCGTTCCTCGGGCGACGGCGACTTCCATGCGATCAGCTCGAAGTAGCTGCCGTCGGCGAACACCACCAGCGCGTTGTGCGTGGCGCGTCCCGGATGGTCGCCGCCGCGCAGCACGTTGAAGCCGAGCGCGGTGTAGTCGGCAACGGCGGCGTCGAGATCGTGCACGGCGATCACCACATGGTCGAGTGTCAGGGACATGCGTCGTTCCTCTTTCTTGTTCAGGATGCCGTGCGCGCGGCTTCGCTCCCGCCCAGGTAGGCATCGCGGATGCGCGCATCCGCGAGGAGCTGGTCCGCCGGCCCGCGCAGGACGATGCGGCCGGTCTGCAGCACGTAGCCGTAGTGCGCGATCTGCAAGGCCAGGCTGGCGTTCTGTTCGACCATGAAGATCGACACGCCCTGCCGGTTGACCTGCGCGATGAGCTCGAGCACCTTGTCGACATAGAGCGGCGACAGGCCCATCGTCGGCTCGTCCATGCAGATGAGTTTGGGCCGGCCCATCAGCGCGCGCGCCATCGCCACCATCTGCTGCTCGCCGCCCGACAGCGTGCCGGCCTGGAACTCGATGCGTTCGGCCACGCGCGGAAACAGTTCGAGCATGCGTTCGAGGTCTTCGGCCACCGCCTTCGCATCGCTGCGCGCATACGCGCCCATCAACAGGTTCTCGCGCACCGTCATGGCCGGGAACAGCCGGCGTGCCTCGGGCACCGAGCCGATGCCTCGACGGATGACCTGGGGCGTGCTCAGGCCGAGGAGGGATCTGCCGTCGAAACGGACTTCGCCCGAGCGCGGCTTGAGCAGGCCGAGCACCACCTTCATGGTGGTCGACTTGCCGCTCGCGTTGCCGCCGAGCAGGCTCACGATCTGGCCGGGCCGCACTTCGAGGTCGAGGTCGAAGTGCGCCTGGACCGGGCCGTAGAAGCTGTTGATCCTGCTCAGTCGCAGCAGCGCTTCGCCGGCGCCGGTGGCGGCCGGGGCCGCGGCACGCTCGGGCAAGCCGTCGTTCCGCTCTTCTTCCCCGCCCCGGCCCCACAAGGGCGACGGAGGCAGGCCGGTTCTGGAGACGGTCGAGATCATGCGGCCACCGCCACTGCGCCGCCCACGTGCCGATGCCCCAGATAGGCTTCGATCACCGCCGGGTCGTTGCGCACGGCCTCGGGCAGGCCTTCGGCAATCCTGCGGCCGTCGTCGAGGACGACCACGCGGTCGGACAGCTGCATCACGAGATCGAGCTTGTGCTCGATGAGCAGGATCGACTGCCCGCGTGCCTTGAGCGCGCGAATGATCTCCAGCATCTCGGCGGTCTCGCTTTCGTTCATGCCGGCCGTCGGCTCGTCCAGCAGCAGCAGGCGCGGCCTGAGTGCGAGCGCGCGTGCGATCTCGACGCGGCGGCGATTCGCGTACGAGAGGCTGTAGGCCGGGTGGTGGAGGCGTGGCGTGAGCCGCTCGCCGAAGAGCGCGATGATCCCGATCGCTTCTTCGCGCAGGCGCGCCTCCTCGTGCGTGACCGAAGGCGGCTGCACCAGCGCCAGCGCCAGCTCGGCCAGTGCCCCGAGGCCGGGCAGCCCGCCCATGGGCGGCTTCACCGCATGCAGACGCGTATGCGCGCCGACCAGCACGTTGTCGAGCACCGTGAGGTTGGCGAACACGCGGCCGTGCTGGAAGGTGCGCGCAAGGCCGCGCGCCGCGAGCTTCTGCGCCGGCCAGCCGGTGATGTCCTCGCCCTCGAACAGCACGCGGCCGCCATCGGGCTGGTCGAGTCCGGTCACCAGGTTGAAGAGGGTGGTCTTGCCCGCGCCGTTGGGGCCGATCACGCTGATCAGTTCGCCCTCGTCCAGGCGCAGGTCGACGCCGTCGACAGCCGTCAGGCCGCCGAAGCGGCGCGTGAGTCCGGTGATCTCAAGCAGCGAGGGCATCGGCTTCCTTGCGATTCGCATTCGTTGCCCCGGCCTTCGAATTGACCAGCTTCACCTCGGCGCGGATGCTCTGCGGGTTGCGCAGCAGGTTCAGGATCGGGCAGTTGCGCTCCACGGCCTCGAACAGCGCGTCGATCTCCTCGCGCGAAGCGGTCGAATCGATGTGCACCGTGTAGCCGATCTCGTGCGGCCAGATCGGAGTCTGCTCATGGCCGGGCTTGCCTGCGCGCGGATCGATGATGCCGGTCACCTCGACCTCCAGGCTCTCCAGCGGCACCTGGCGTTCGGCGGCGTGGATCAGGAAGATGTGCGTGACGCAGGTGCCGAGCACGCCCAGCTGCAGCTCGGGCGAACTCGGTCCGAGGTTGTAGCCTGCGAAGTCGGGCGGGCTGTCGCTGATGACCTGGTGGTCGCGGATCCGCAGCCGCCGCACGCCGCTGCGGCCCTCGGCCCGCACGTGGGCCTTGAGTTGCGCGGGCTGCGCCGTCCCGGCCTCGACGGCCGCATGGCGCGCCAGCACGGCGGCGCGCTTTTCGATGAGATAGTCGTTGAGGTCGCTCATGGTGTGTCGACATTCCTTGCGGAGGGGTTCAAGCGGTGCCCAGCAGTCCCTGGGGGCGGAAGCGGATCAGGAGAAGCAGGGCGACGCCGTAGATCAGCATCCGGTACTCGGCGGTCACGCGGAAGAGTTCGGGCAGGCTCACCAGTGCCACGGCGCCGAGCAGCGCGCCGCTGATGTTTCCGAGCCCGCCCAGGATGACCATCGTCAGCGCGAGGATCGAGATCTGCGAACCGAAGGTCTCGTGGTTGATGTACGAGTAGAGATGCGCGCTGAAGGCGCCACTCACGCCGGCGGCGAAGCCGCCGAAGCCGAAGGCGATCGCCTTGTAGCGGTCGGGGCTCACGCCGTAGGCGCGCGCCGCTACCTCGTCATCGCGCACCGCGCGGAAGGTGCGGCCCAGGTGCGAGCGCAGCAGGCGCCACTGCAGCCAGGCCAGCAGCACCATGGCAGCGAAGGAGGCCCAGTAGAAGGCGCTGTTCGACGAGGCGTCATGCCCGAAGAGCGACAGCGGCGGAATGCCCGACACGCCGATCGGGCCGTGCGTGAGGCTCTCCCAGTTGAGGATCGTCAGCGCGACGATCTCGCCGATGCCCAGCGTCGCGATCGACACGTAGTGCCCGCGCAGGCGGAAGGCCGGGAAGATCAGCGCGGTGCCGATCAGGGACGTGAGAAGGCCCGCCGCGACGATGCTCGTGCCCACCGGAAGATGCAGGTCGAGCGCCAGCAGCGAGGATGCGTACGCGCCGATCGCCAGCAGGCCCGCATGGCCCAGCGAGATCTGCCCGATGGTGCCCGCCACCAGCGTGAGGCTGAGTGCCAGCGCCGCATAGAGCCACGAGTTGGTGAGCGTCTGCAGGATGTAGGGCGAGGGATCCAAGAGCGGCAGCGCCGCAGCCGCCACGAACAGCGCCGCCAGAAGCCACCGGGGGACGCGCACCGGTTTGCTCGGCGCGATGAAGGTGCCGGTCAGCGGCTCCGGCGGGAGCGCGCGTTTGCGGCCGAAGAGACCATTGGGCTTCCACACCAGGATGACCAGCAGCAGTGCGAAGGCGAACAGGTTGCGATAGGGCGTTCCGAACAGTGCCACGCCGTAGCTCTCGATCAGCCCCAGCAGCATGCTGCCGATGATGGCGCCCGGCACGTTGCCGACGCCGCCCACCACGGTCGCCACCACGCCCTTGAGCGTGGCCTGGAAGCTCATCGCCGGGCTGATGTTGTTGTAGTACATGCCCACCAGCAGGCCGGAGAGTCCGCCGAGGGCCGACGCGATCGCGAACACGCTCTGGTTGACCCGGTTCACGTCCACGCCCATCTGCTGTGCGGCGTCGCGGTCCTGCGCGGTCGCGCGCACCGCCCAGCCCAGCTTGGTGAAGCGCAGGAATCCGAACAGCAAGGCCGCGCTCGCGAGGCCGATGCCCGCGATCAGCAGGTCGAGCGCGCCGATGGTGCCGCTGCCGATCGACAGCCGCCAGTCGGGCAACTGCGTCGGCAGTGCGCGCGGATCGGGGCTGAAGGTGAGCTGCACCAGGATGTCGAGCACGAAGCTGATGCCGATGGTCGCGAGCAGCGGCGCGATGCGCGCGGCGCCCTGCAGCGGCCTCAGGCCCACCCGCTCGATCAGCATGCCGAGCGCCCCGGCGCCGATGACGACGAGCAGGATCGTGAGCGGCAGCGGCGTGCGCAGGTAGGTGATCGACGCCCAGCCGATGTACGCGCCGACGGTATAGACCGAGCCGTGCGCGAAGTTGATCAGGTGCGAGACACCGAAGATCAGCGCCAGCCCGACCGCCAGCAACGCGTAGACGTTGCCGATGATCAGGCCGTTGACCGTGTAGTCGAAGAAGGACGTGAAGGAGAAGCTCATGCGGCTGTCGCGTCAGCGGGCGGAAGCGACGCTGGATTTCGCCTTCGCGTCGCCGAGCGCCCACTTGCCGTCCTTGACGACCAGGTCGACGCTCTTCACGCCGATCACGCGGCGCGTCTGCGCATCGAAATTCGCCTTGCCGAATACCACGCTCGGTACGTCCTTGATCTTGTAGAGCGCGTCGCGCACGGCCTTGCGGTCGGCACCGGCGCCGGCCTGCTGCAGCGCCGCGGCGGCGATCACGACCGCGTCGTAGGCATAGGCGTTGAATGCGTCCGGGTCCTTGCTGTACTTGGCACGGAAGCGCTTCACGAAGTCCTGTACTTCGGTGCGCGGCTCCTCCGGGAAGAAGGCGGTGTTGGTGTAGATGCCGTTGACCGCGGCGCCGCCGAGCTCGATGAACTTCGGCGAATACACCGAGCCGCTGGCCGCGATCGGCTGCTTGAGCCCGACATTGCGGACCTGCCCGGCGATCAGCGCGCCGTCCGGGTAGTAGGAGATCAGCACCAGGCCGTCGGGGTTGGCGTCGCGCACGCGCACCAGCGTGGAGCGGAAGTCCTTCTCGTCGGGCTGGTAGCCCTCGGCCACCACCACCTGCGCACCGCGTTCCTGCGCCGCCTTCACGAACACGTCGCGGCTGGTGCGGCCCCAGTCGGTGTTGAGGTACAGCACGGCGACGCGCTTGAAGCCGAGTGTCTTGACGGCCAGGTCGGCCAGCAGTGGCTGGGAATCGGCCTGGCTGATCGACGGGCTCCACACGTAGTCGCCGGCCTTGGTGAAGTCCGGGTGGGAGTTGGTGAAGCCGAGCTGGACCAGGCCGGCGCGCTGGTAGATCGGCGAGGCCGCCATCGAGGCGGGACTGGAGAAGTCGCCGAGTTCGATCTGGATGCGCTTGTCGTTGACGAATTTCTGCGCGATGCCCACGGCCTGGCGCGGATCGCTCTGGCTGTCCTCGAACACATAGCTCAGGGGCCGGCCGTGGATGCCTCCGGCGGCATTGATGTCCTCCAGGGCCAGGTCGAAGCCGGCCTTCCACTGGGCGCCGTACTGCGCGTTCTGCCCGGTGAGCGGGCCGCTGACGCCGAAGAAGACCGGTTCGCCGGCAGCCGGTGCCGCCGAGGCGAGTGCAGGGGCCAGCAGCAACGCGGCTGCGAAGCGGAGGAAGGTATGACGATGCAACATGGGAATGCGCTCCAGGGCGATGCAAGAGGAAGCCCGTCATTCTTGAGATCGGCATTGCGCTTGGGAACGAAGAAAACGGCACAGCCTTCCTCGGATTCCGAATAAGCCAGCCGTCCTTCGGCTTTTTTGGAGAAGAAGGTCGCGAACTTGATTCAGCGCAACCGCCCGCGGCTCGGCTGTTTCCAGAATGGCCCGGTACGCGAGTCCAGGCATCCGCGGCGCAAAGCACGCCAGGCGCGGCTTCCGGCCGCCGGTTGCCCCCACCACCCGCCATCAGGCACCAGCCATCATCACCATCGGACGAAGGAGTCAGGCATGAACATCGGTTCCATTTGCACGCGGCGCATGGTCGCCGTCGACAGCCACAGCACGCTCGTTCAGGCCGCCAGCCTGATGCGCGAGCAGCATGTCGGCGCGCTGATCGTCACCGAACAGACCCCCGCCGGTCCCAGCGTGAGCGGCGTCGTCACCGACCGCGACATCACCATCGATGTGATTGCCCGCGGCCTCGATCCGGCCAGCCTCAAGATCGGCGAGTTGGCGAGCGAGAAGCTCGTGAGCGTCTCCGAAGACGCCGACATCGCCGGCGCGATCGCCGTGATGGATGCCAACGGCGTGCGGCGCGTGGTGGTGACCGATGCCGAACGGCGGGTCACCGGCATTCTTTCGCTCGACGACCTGATGGACGCCTGCGCCAAGGAACTGGCCGGCCTCGCCAAGGTGATCCGCAGCGGCATCCAGCGCGAAGTCGCCGAGACGAAGGACGTGCCGCCCGTGAAGCCCTTGCCGCTGCGCATACCGGCGATGGGGACGGCGGGGTGGACGCGGTAGAAAGGACACCCCCAGGCTTGCGCACTTCGTGTCGCTGCGCCAACCCCCTTGCAGGGGGCAACACCAGCGGCCCGGCGGAGCCGGTTCCGCGGTGTTCACTGGCACACCCCCAGGCTTTGACCACTGCGTGTCGCTGGGCCAACCCCCTTGCAGGGGGGAACACCGGCGGGTCGGCGGTGTTTGAGGTGGGGTGGTTTGAATTGCCTTTTGGGGTGGGAAGTGCCGGGGGATCACTAATATGGCAATCATGAAGAACAAGCAGAAGCCGGAACTCCATCTGGGGGTTGTCATGTTCGCGATCGCGCTGGCCGCGTTGGCGTGGGATTGGTGGTCGCAGAGCCGCAGCATCGAGATGCTGCCGTACAGCGCTTTCGAGCAGCAGTTGCGCGAAGGGAAGATTGCCGAGGTGACGGTCGGGGATACGCTGATCACCGGGCGGCTGAAGACGCCGGAGGCGAATGGCAAGCAGATGGTGGTGTCGACGCTGGTGGAGCCGGAGGTGGCGCAGCGGTTGTCGACCTTCGATGTGCCCTATCAGCGGGTGCACAGCTCGACGTGGCTGGCGACCCTGCTGTCGTGGATCGCGCCGGCGCTGCTGGTGCTGGGGCTCTGGGTGCTGATGGCTCGCCGCGCGGGCGGCGGGATGGGCGGCCTGCTCGGCATCGGGCGCAGCAAGGCCAAGGTCTACATGGAGACGAACACCGGCGTGCGCTTCGAGGATGTGGCGGGCGTCGACGAGGCGAAGGCGGAGCTGCAGGAGATTGTCGACTTCCTGAAGAACCCGAAGGAGCACGGCCGCCTGGGTGCGCGCATTCCCAAGGGCATCCTGCTCATGGGGCCCACCGGCACGGGCAAGACGCTGCTCGCGCGCGCGGTGGCGGGCGAGGCCGGTGTCGCTTTCTTCTCGATCAGCGGCTCGGAGTTCATCGAGATGTTCGTCGGCGTCGGCGCGGCGCGCGTGCGCGACCTGTTCGAGCAGGCGCGAGCGAATGCGCCGGCCATCATCTTCATCGACGAACTCGACGCGCTCGGCAAGGCGCGCTCGGCCTTTCCGATGGCCGGCGGGCAGGATGAACGCGAGCAGACGCTCAACCAGCTGCTGGTCGAACTCGACGGCTTCGATCCCAGCGTCGGCGTGGTGCTGCTGGCCGCGACCAACCGGCCCGAGACGCTGGACCCGGCCTTGCTGCGCGCCGGCCGCTTCGACCGCCAGGTGCTGGTCGACCGGCCCGACCGCGCGGGCCGGGCCGCGATCCTGAAGGTGCACGCGAAGAAGATCCGGCTTGCCCCCGATATCGACCTCGACCAGATCGCGGCGATCACCGTCGGCTTTGCCGGCGCGGACCTCGCCAACGTGGTGAACGAGGCCGCGCTCGTCGCCACGCGACGCGATGCCGAGGCGGTGACGCTGGCGGATTTCACGCAGGCCATCGAGCGCATCGTGGCCGGGATCGAGAAGAAGAACCGGCCGCTGGGCGTGCACGAACGCGAGCTGGTCGCCACGCATGAGCTGGGCCACGCGCTGACCGCGCTGTCGCTGCCGGGCGCCGACAAGGTGCACAAGGTCTCCATCGTGCCGCACGGGGTGGGCGCGCTGGGCTACACGCTGCAGCGGCCGACGGAAGACCGCCACCTGCTGAGGCGCAGCGAGCTGCTCGACAAGCTCGCCGTGCTGCTCGGCGGCCGGGCGGCCGAGATTCTGGTCTTCGGGGAGCCCTCCACCGGCGCCGCCGACGACCTGGTGAAGGCAACCGACATGGCGCGCGACATGGTGTTGCGCTACGGCATGGATGAAGTGCTGGGCCCGGTCGTCTACACGCGGCGCCCATCGACGTTTCTCGAAGAAGTCGACGGGGCGCTCCCCGCGGCCGGGTCGGCCAGCGAGCAGACGGCCCAGCGCATCGACGAGGCCGTCCGCGGCCTGCTGGAAGAAGGCACGCAGCGCGCCACCTCCCTGCTGCAGGCGCGCCGCCCCGTGCTCGATCGTTGCGTGCAGGCGCTGATGGCGCAGGAGACGCTGGACGAAGAGCAACTGCTCGCGCTCGTGGGCAGCGGCGGACCACCTACCCTGGCCGTGGCCAACGAGGCTGCGCCCGAGGCTGCGCCGGCGGCGCGCCATGCTGCCGCCCTTTGATCCCTGGCGCAGCGCGGCCGTGGCCGCGGACGTGGCATCCGCCGCGCTGGGCAGCCCCGAGCAGATCGAGGGCCGGCGGGCGCAACGGCTGACCGAACTGCTCGCTTCGGCGGCGCGGGACTCGCCCCTGTACCGGCGGCTGCTCGCGGGCCGCGAACTGGCGGGCCTGTCGCTGGAGGCATTGCCGATCATGCGCAAGACTGAGCTGATGGCCCGCTTCGATGAATGGGTGACCGATCCCGAACTCCGGCTCGATGCGCTGCGCGATTTCGTCGCGGATCGCAGCCGCATTGCCGAGCCCTTCCTCGGCCGCTATGTGGTCTGGGAAAGCTCGGGCAGTGGCGGCCAGCCGGGCATCTTCGTGCAGGACGTGGCGGCGATGGCGGTGTACGACGCGCTCGAAGCACTGCGCCGGCCGGTGCTGCGTCCCTTCGGCCGCCTGCTCGACCCGTGGTCCCTGGGCGAGCGCATCGCCTTTGTGGGCGCGACCAGCGGCCATTTCGCCAGCACGGTGTCGATCGAGCGGCTGCGGCGGCTCAATCCGCTCGTGGCCGCGCGCGTGCATGGCGTCTCTTTCCTGCAGCCCACCGAGGCCCTCGTGGCCGAGCTGAATGCGCTGGCGCCGACCGTCATCGCCACCTACCCCAGCGTCGCGGCGATGCTGGCGGAGGAGCGTCTCGCCGGCCGGTTGACGGCCTCACCGCAGGAGATCTGGACTGGCGGCGAGGATTTCTCGGTCACCATGCGGCGCTTCGTCCGCAAGGCCCTGGGCTGCCCGGTCGCCAACAGCTACGGCGCCTCCGAATTCCTGTCGCTTGCCTTCGAGTGTCCCGAAGGGCGGATGCACCTGAACAGCGACTGGGCCATCCTCGAAGCAGTGGACGAGAAGGGCCATGCCGTGCCCGCGGGCGAGGCCGGGGCCACGACGCTGCTCACCAACCTGGCCAACCATGTGCAGCCGCTGATTCGCTACGACCTCGGCGACCGGGTCACGCTCCATGACGAGCCCTGCCACTGCGGCTCGCCGCTGCCGGTGATCGAGGTGCGGGGCCGCTGCGACGACACGCTGCGGCTCGGTGGACCGCCGGGCCGCGCCGTGGCCGTGCCGCCCCTGGCGCTGAGTACGGTGCTCGAGGACGACGCGGATCTGTTCGACTTCCAGCTGGTGCAGCAGGGGCGGCGCGAACTGCTCTTGCGCACCGGCCTGCGCGGCGAGGCGGCCGAAGCGGCATTGCGACGGGCCAGCGCGGCGCTCACGGACTTCCTGGTGCGCCAGGGGGCGAAAGGGGTGCACATCCATTGCCGCAGCGGAGAGGCGGGCTTGCGGGGCAGGAGCGGGAAGGTCCAACGCGTGGTCAGGAGATGACCCCCAGGCTTCGCGCACTGCGTGTCGCTGCGCCAACCCCCTTGCAGGGGGCAACACCGGCGGCCCGGCGGAGCCGGATCCGCGGTGTTACTGGCACACCCCCAGGCTTCGCGCACTGCGTGTCGCTGCGCCGACCCCCTTGCAGGGGGCAACACCGGCGGCCCGGCGGAGCCGGATCCGCGGTGTTACTGGCACACCCCCAGGCTTCGCGCACTGCGTGTCGCTGCGCCGACCCCCTTGCAGGGGGCAACACCGGTGGCCCGGCGGAGCCGGATCCGCGGTGTTACTGGCGCACCCCCAGGCTTCGCGCACTGCGTGTCGCTGCGTCGATCCGCTTGGAGGGGGCAATGCCGGCGGGTTGGCGGAGCCGGTTCGGCGGTGTTCACGGTGAACGGCGCGGGTTCGCGTGTGTATCAATGGGCCATGAGGATGGGGAGGGTCATGGCGTCGAGGATGGTGCGGGTGGCGCCGCCGAGGATGAGTTCGCGGGCGCGGCTGTGGCCGTAGCAGCCCATGACGAGGAGGTCGGCGTTGGTGTCGGCGGCGAGGGTGAGGAGTTCGGTGCCGGCATCGCGGGTGGCTGGTGCGCCGAGTTCGCGGACGGGTTCGATGCCGTGTCGGCGAAGGTACTGGCCGAGGGGGGCGAGGATCTGGTGGGGGTCGACGCCGTCTTCGTTGATGCACACCACGTGCACCTGCCTGGCCTGCTGCAGTAAGGGCAGGGCGGCGGTGAGGGCATGGGCGGACTCGCGGGTGGGTTTCCAGCCGACCAGCACGGTCCTGGGCATGGCGCGGACCCGGCCTGCGTGGGGGACGATGAGGGCGGGCCGGCCGCTGTTGATGATCACGGATTCGACGAAGTCGGCGGGAACATCGAAGCCCGCCGCATCGGTGGGATGGCGCTGTCCGAGCACCATCAGGTCGCACAGCAGGGCGCGCTCGGTGAAGGTCTCGACCACCGGCTCGCCGTTGAGCTCCTGCCATTCGCAGGTGGGCGCGCCGGCATGCCTGGCGTTGTCGAACAGGGCGTGGGCGCTGTCACGGTGGCCGGGGTCGATGTCTGCCGGCAGTGGCGTCGAGGGAATGCTGCCGACCAGGGGAAAGAGGGTCAGGTAGCGCGGCGCCACCGCGAAGAGCGCGGTCAACGCGGCATGGTGCGTGTTCGCGAGCTGGTGCGCCAGGCGCAGCCGGGCCTCGGCGCGCGGGGTGCCGTCGAGATGGACGAGGATGGAGCGGAGTGCGTTCATGGATGGCCTGGACTCCAGGGGATTTGATGGGGCATCTTGCACGGCCGGGCCGGCCTGCGGCTTGAGCCAGCGCAAGAATGGCGCGGCGCCGTCATATCGCCCTGCCGTTGCGTTGCGTCAAGTCCCGTGGACCCGCGTTGGGCGATGCTCGACGCCATGGACCCCTTGAGGAGTCGCTCGATGCCGACCATTCCGCTCAATCTCGAATCCGATACCGTGCTGCTGCCGCCGCCGAGCCTGCCGTCGCAGTTCACGCTCGAAGAAGCGCTGAAGCGGCGACGCAGCACGCGCAACTTCCTGCCCGACGAACTGCCGCTGGAGACGCTGTCCGCGTTGCTGTGGTCGGCCTCGGGCGTGAACCGCCCGCAGGAAGGCGGGCGCACCGCGCCGTCGGCCCGCAACTGGCAGGAGATCGATGTCTATGTCGTGACGGCCGAGGGTGCCTATCGCTACGAGCCGGAAGCGCATCGGCTGCTGCTGGTGAAGGCGCAGGACCTGCGTGCGCAGACCGGGATGCAGGACTTCGTGGCCGAGGCGCCGCTCGACCTGGTGTATGTGGCGGATCTTGCGCGCATGACCGATGTCTCGGCCGACGACAAGCCCTTCCTGGCCGGCGCCGATGCGGCCTTCATCGCGCAGAACGTGTACCTCTATTGCGCCGCGGCCGGCCTTGCCGCCGTGGTGCGCGCAATGATCGATCGGCGCCAGCTCGCGCAGTCGCTCGACCTGCCGGTGAACCGGCGCATCATGCTCGCGCAGACCGTGGGTTTCGCAAGAAGCTAGAAATTCAACAAGGCAAGTAAGCCAGAAAGCAAGAAAGGCAAGCAACAATGAAACGACCTGTGGAAATCCTCTTCCTCGGCATGGACCCGTCGCCCGCGATCGAAGCCGTCGCGCGCGAGAAGGCACTGAAGCTCGATCAATACTTTGCCGACATCGAGTCGTGCAAGGTCAGCATCGACCTGACGCACAAGCATCAGAGCCAGGGCCGCCAGTTCGACGTGCGGATCGACCTCACCATCCCGGGCCATGAGCTGACCATCAGCCGGGTGCACGACGAGGATGCCCACATCGCCCTGCGCGATGCCTTCGAGGGCATGAAGCGCAAACTCGACGAGACCGTGCGCCGGCAGCGCAACCATCGGCCCTGAATCGACGCATCGAGCGGCACAATCGGGCCCGATGCGAAAACCAGAAGCCGCCAGGGAGATCGACTTCCTGCTCATCGGCGGCGGCCTGGCCAGCGCCAGTGCCGCCGAAGCCTTGCGTCTCGAGGGCGCTCAAGGCTCCATCCTCATCATCGGCGCCGAGGACCGCCTGCCGTACCACCGGCCGCCGCTGTCCAAGCGCCTGCTGATGGCCGAGGCCGCACGCGAGGCGCCCCTCGTCCTGAAGGAGGCCGACTATCGTGACCGCGACATCGAGCTGCTGCGCGGCACGCGGGCCATCGGCCTGAAGCCCCGGGAGCACCTGCTCCTCACCGACCGCGCGGGCGCCATCCGCTACCGCAAGCTGCTCATCGCCACCGGCGCCAGGCCGGTGCATCTGTCGATTCCGGGCGCGCAGCTGCCGGGCGTTCACCACCTGCACAGCATCGATGACACCTGGGCCATCCATGCGGCCGCGCGCAAGGGTGCGAGGGCGGTGGTCATCGGCGCGGGTTTCATCGGCATGGAGGTGTCGGCCTCGCTGCAGCAAAAGGGTGTTCAGGTCACCGTGCTGGCGCCCGAGGGCGGCGTGTTCGCTCCGCTCCAGGCGCCCGAGATCGGCCGCTATTTCAGTGCGTTGTGCACGCAGCGCGGCGTGTCGATGCTGACCGGCGAGCCCGAGGCGATGGAAGGCCGCGAGCGGGTGGAGGCGGTGCGCACCCGCGATGGCCGCGTGCTGCCCTGCGACTTCGTGGTGGTCGGCATCGGCGTCACGCCGGAGATCGAGTTCCTGGCCGGCAGCGGCCTTCAACTGGACAACGGCATCGCCGTCGACGCCAGCCTGCAGTCCAGCGACCCCGACGTGTTCGCCGCCGGCGACGTGGCGGCCTTTCTCGACCCGGTCTTCAAGGTGCGCCGGCGCGTCGAGCACTGGGACAACGCCATCAAGCAGGGCCGGCTCGCCGCGAAGAACATGCTGGGGCAGGGCCTGCCCTTCGACCAGGTCTCGACCTTCTTCTGCGAGGTGTTCGACACCAACTTCGAGTTTCTCGGCATGCCCGACCATGCCACGGACAGGCTGGAGATCGGATCGCCGGACTCGCGCAGCTGGGCGCTGATGTACCTGCGGGACCAGGTGCCTCGCGCGCTGTTCACCACCGGCCGGCCCGCGAAGGAGACGCAGACCATCCAGTCCCTGATCCGCTATCGCACCCACATCGGCGGCGTGCGCGCCAGGCTCGCCGAGCCGGGCTTCACGCTCACGGGCGTTCCGAGCCAGACGGTGCTGATCCTGCAAGGCGGCGGGGCCCTGGGCGCCTTCGAGTGCGGCGTGGTGCGCGCGCTCGAGCAGAAGGGCATTCATCCGGATGTGGTGGCCGGCGTGTCCATCGGCGCCTTCAACGGCGCGATCATCGCCTCGCATCCGCGGCATGCCACGCAGGCGCTGGAGGCCTTCTGGCACGACCTCGCCATGGCCACCCCCCCATGGCCCGACGAGCGTGCGCGGCGCCTTCTCTCGTCCTCGATGGCCCTGGCATGGGGTGTGCCGGCCTTCCTGAAGCCGCGCTGGATGACGCCGGGCCTCGGATTCCTCGATGCCATGACCTGGACTTCCTTCTACGACGCGTCGCCCGCGAAGGAACTGCTGGCCCGCTACGTGGACTTCCCCGCGCTGCGCGCGAGCCCGGTGCGCCTGCTGGTCAGCGCGGTGGATGTGGAGAGTGCCGAATTCAAGATCTTCGACAGCCATGTCGACGATCTGACGCCCGACCACATCCTGGCCAGCGGCAGCCTGCCACCCGGGCTGCCCTGGACCACGATCGAGGGCCGGCACTACTGGGACGGCGGCATCGTCAGCAACTCGCCGCTCGACCAGGTCATCGAGCGCTGCGGCGCGTCCGGCAAGCGTGTCTTCATCGTGGACCTGTTCTCTTCCTCGCGGGCCTTGCCCAAGGACATGATGGACGTCTTCATGCGGCGCGACGAGATCCTCTACGCCGAGCGCGTTCGCCGCAGCAGCGCCGAGCAGGCGCTCGTCAACGATTTCCGAAAGCTGGTCGAGGAAATGCTCGACCAGATGGAGCCCGCCGCCGCGGCCCGCATTCGCCAGCGGCCCCGCTACATGGAGCTGATGGGGGCCGATTCGGAACTGAACGTCACGCGCATCGTCCGCGAACCCGCATCCGACGAACCGGCCTCGCGGGACTTCGATTTCTCCATGACCTCCATTCGCGCGCACATGCAGGCCGGCCATCGGCGCGCCCTGCAGGCGCTCGAAGCGGCGACGCAGGCCTTGCATCCGAAGCTGCCGACGCAGCGCTGAGGAATCACCGATCCATGAGAGCCGCAGGCATGGACTGCCCGCGGCCCGATGCCGTGCGCGCTTAGGGGTTAGCACCAACTCGATTTGGAAACTTCGTCCAAAGGCTGGCACCAGGATGTTCAATGTTTTCCGATCGGGAACCACGAAAGTCAGGTCTCGCAGGAGCGATTCATTCCAAGGGAATCGACTCAGGCGATCGAGGCAGCAAGAACTGCCCGTCGAACCCCTCGGCATCGCCCGGTGAGGACCTCGCAGATGAGGGTCGATGGGCTCCTGAGAAACCTGGATTCCGGAGACTTTCAAATGACCCCATCAGCTCAATCGGACTTTCTGCGCGCCCTGTACCAGTCCTGGACGGATCGCATGGCGGCGAACCCCGGCTACAGCATCGCGGACCTTCGCAGCATGTTCGACGAATGGCACCAGCCCACGCTGGAGCCCGAAGGCGTGACTTACAAATCCGAAGTCGTCGCCGGTGTCGAATCCATCTGGGCGCTGCCCTCAGGCGCCGACACATCGAAGGTCATCCTCTACACCCACGGCGGCGGCTTCGCGGTCGGCTCCGCCGCCAGCCATCGCAAGCTGGCCGGACACCTGGCGAAGCGATTAGGTGTCACCGCCATCGCGATTGACTACCGCCGCGCTCCCGAGCATCCCTTCCCGGCGCAGATCGAGGACTCGACGGCGGTGTATCGCGAACTGCTGGCGCGTGGCTTCGCGCCCGGGAACATCACGACCAGCGGCGATTCGGCCGGCGGCAACCTGGCCATTGCCACCGTGCTGAAGTTACGTGACGACGGCGTGGCGCTGCCGGGCGCCGTCATCGCGTTTTCCCCCTGGCTCGACATGGAACACGTGGGCAGAACCCTCGAAACCAACCATGCGACCGATGCGTTGGTCAGCAAGGCCATCCTGCAGGGCATGTCGGGCATGTTCCTCGGCGAGCACGGCTCGCGCACGGCGCCCCTGGCCAATCCGCTCAAGGCCAGCTACAGGAGCTTCCCGAGGATCTACGTCAACGCGGGGTCCAGGGAAACGCTGCTCGACAACGCCGTCGACCTGGCCGAGATCGCCAAGGCGGCAGGCGTGGACGTGACCTTGTCCGTGGTCGACGGCATGCAGCACGTCTTTCCTTGCCTGGCCGGCCGCGCGCCCGAGGCGGATGCGGAACTGGAGCGCATCGCCCGCTGGTTCAAGGGCGCCTGAAGGCCCGGGGCCTCATCCCGCCGGGCCATGGAGGCCCGGAGTTTTCCATCCTCATTCATGCATGCAACGCGGGCCCGGGGCTTCGCCTGGCGAAGCCGTGGCCGCAACAGGAGACAGACAATGACAGCGACAACTCATCTCGACGCCATCGTCGTGGGCGCAGGCTTCGGCGGCCTGTACATGTTGAAGAAACTGCGCGACGAACAAGGGCTGAAGGTCCGGGTCTTCGACAAGGCCGGCGGCATCGGCGGCACCTGGTACTGGAACCGCTACCCCGGTGCCCTGTCCGACACCGAGAGCTTTGTCTACTGCTACTCGTGGGACAAGGAGTTGCTGCAGGAGATGGAGATCACCACCCGCTACATCAACCAGCCGCAAATCCTGAAGTACCTCGAGAAGGTGGTGGACCGTCACGACCTGCGGCCGGACATCCAGCTCAACACAGGCGTCACGGCGGCGCACTTCAACGAATCGACAGAGCTCTGGGAAGTGACGACGGATTCGGGCGAGTCGTACACCGCCAAGTATTTCGTGACCGCGCTGGGCCTGCTTTCGGCGACCAACGTTCCCCGGATCAAGGGCCTGGAGACCTTCCGGGGCGAATGGCACCACACCGGCAACTGGCCTTCGAATGTGAAGCTCGAGGGCAAGCGGGTCGGCGTGATCGGCACCGGCTCCACAGGCGTGCAGGTCATCACGGCCATCGCGCCGCAGGTCGGGCACCTGACCGTGTTCCAGCGTTCGCCGCAGTACAGCGTGCCGGTCGCCAACGGTCCGGTGTCCAGGGAGTACGTGGATGAAGTGAAGAAGAACTACGACAAGATCTGGGACCAGGTGAAGAACTCTGTGGTCGCCTTCGGCTTCCAGGAGAGCGCCGTGCCGGCCGCCAGCGTGTCCGACGAGGAGCGCCGGGCCGTCTTCCAGAAGGCGTGGGAGAACGGCGGCGGCTTCCGCTTCATGTTCGAGACCTTCTGTGACATCGCCACCGACGAGCAAGCCAACAAGGCCGCGCAGGACTTCATCCGCGGCAAGATCGCCGAGATCGTGAAGGACCCGGAGACCGCACGAAAGCTCACGCCGCGCGATCTGTATGCCAAGCGCCCGCTGTGCGACAGCGGCTACTACGCGACCTACAACCGGCCGAACGTGGATCTGGTCGACGTCAAGGCCAACCCCATTGCGGAAATCACCCCCAGCGGCGTGAAGACCTCGGACGGCGTGGAGCACGCGCTGGACATGCTGATCTTCGCGACCGGCTTCGATGCGGTGGATGGCAACTACACCAAGATCGACATCCGCGGTCGCCAGGGCGTGGCCATCAAGGACCAGTGGAAAGCCGGGCCCAGCAGCTACCTCGGCGTCACCAACGTGAACTATCCCAACATGTTCATGGTGCTCGGCCCGAACGGCCCCTTCACCAACCTGCCGCCTTCGATCGAGACGCAGGTCGAATGGATCAGCGAGCTGATCCGGCATGCGAATGCCGGAAACTTCAAGACCGTGGAGCCCACCGCCGAGGCCGAGGCCGGCTGGACCCGAACCTGCCAGGAGATCGCGAACATGACCCTGTTCCCGAAGGCCGAGTCCTGGATCTTCGGCGCCAACATCCCGGGCAAGAGCAATACGGTCTACTTCTACATGGCCGGTCTCGGCGCCTACCGCCAGCAGCTCGCGGAAGTGCGGAGCCAGGGGTACAAGGGTCTCCAGCTTCAGTAAGTCCGTGGCAGGGCCCGGCATGCCCCGCGGGGCTGCCTCGGGCCGGCCCGCTCACCCGTTTCCATGGACATCCGATGCGTTGCTATTGCGTTACCCATCACGGCCAGCCTCTCGAGCTGGTGGAAAGACCCGATCCCGTGCCGCAGGGCACCGAGGTACTTCTGCGGGTCAAGGCCGCCGGCCTTTGCCACACCGATCTGCACATCTGGGAGGGCTACTACGATCTCGGCGGGGGGCGTCACCTGAACCTGGCCGATCGCGGCATCAAGCCCCCGCTCATCCTCAGCCACGAAATCTGCGGGGAGGTGGTGGCGGCCGGCCCTGAAGCCGGTCCGGTGCCCACAGGCACCACGGTCCTCGTGCATCCCTGGATTGGTTGCGGCGCATGCGCCGACTGCCGGCGCGGCGAAGAGAACCTGTGCCTGAAGTCCCAGTCACTCGGCGTCGTGCGGCCCGGCGGATTTGCCGACTGCGTGATCGTGCCGCACCCCCGCTACCTGGTGGACCTCGAAGGGCTCGATCCCGCCAGTGCGGCCCCCTTGGCCTGCGCCGGCGTGACGACCTACAGCGCGCTCAGGAAACTGGGGGATCGCGTGTACCACGATCCCGTGCTCATCATCGGCGCAGGCGGGCTGGGCCTGATGGCCATCGAGATCCTGAAGGCCCTGGGCGGCCATGGGGCCATCGTGGCGGACATCGACCCCGCGAAGCGAGAGGCCGCCATGTCGGCGGGTGCGCTGCAGGTCATCGACGGCAATGCCGAGGACGCAGCCCGGCAAGTCATCAAGGCCACAGGCGGCGGCGCCCGCTCGGTCCTGGACCTGGTCGGAGCGCCGTCGACGGTGACGCTGGCCATGAACGCGTCCGCGCGGGGCGGGCATATCGTGATCTGCGGACTGATGGGCGGAGAGATGAAGCTGTCCCTGCCGGTCATTCCCATGCGTCCGCTCACCTTGCAGGGAAGCTACGTGGGGACCCTGGCCGAGTTGAACGAACTGGTCCGGCTCTTCAAGGGCAAGGCCGTGCGCTCCATTCCCGTTGCACGCCGGCCGCTTGCGCAAGCCAATGCCGCAATGGAAGACCTCTTGCACGGCAGAGTCGTGGGGCGCACCATTCTTGTCCCCTGACATGGCACGACAGGCAAGCGCTCGCATTCGTCGCCTGAGACCGGCGGAGGCGGAGGCGGACGCGGACGCGCCGCCGGGCGGCGTCGGGCGAGGCCGCTGCACGAGAGAATGCGTCTCGGGATAACACCTCCACTTTCATTCGAGGCAAGCCATGGACCGTCTGATCACGCCGGATGAAGTCCCCATCTGGATTCCAGGCCAATTGACCGTCGACAGTTCATCGCAGGCCTGGGATGACTTGTCCCTCAGGGGATACCAGTACCCGCGCCTGGATGTGCTCATCCCGACGATGCGCGACTACATGATCGTCGCCTACATGGGTGGCCACGCGAAGATGAGCCGGCAGGACTCAAGCGGCTGGGAGAGCCACCGGGTGGAACCCGGCATCGTGTCGATCCTGACGCGCGGGGAGCAGTCCCGCTGGGCCTGGGACCAGCCGATACAGGTCTCCCACATCTACCTGTCGCAGCCCGCGATTTCGCGCGTGGCGGGCGAAGTCTTCGACCGCGATATCCGCGATGTGGAGATCGGCGACCAGGTGGGCGTCGAAGACCGGGTGTTCCCCGCCTTGATGGTCCTCCTGGAGAACGAAGTGAAATCAGGAGGAACAGGCGGCAACCTGTTCGTCGAGGCGCTGAAGAACCAGATCTGCGTGCATCTGCTGCGGCGTTTTGCCCAGGTGAAGTTCGTCGATGAAAAGAGTCTCTCGGGCTTCAGTCCGGTGCAGCGCCGCCTGTTGATCGAGTACATCCACGAAAACATCGACCAGAAGATCACGCTCGAGAACCTGGCCGAACTGGCCAGGACCAGTGTGACCCAGTTGATCCGGCGATTCCGCACGGACTTCGGGTGCCCGCCGCACACCTACGTCATGAATGCCCGGATCGAGCAGGCCAAGAAGCTGCTTTCATCCAGGGGGGACATTCCGCTCAAGGTCGTTGCCGCGGAATCCGGCTTCGCGGACCAGAGCCATATGACGCGTGTCTTCAGTCGCCTGCTCAAGATGACGCCGCTCGAATTCAGGAAGCGCGCCGACCAGGCGGTCTATCGTTTCTGAACTGCGGACTCCGGCTGGCGCCGGTGCAGCCGCCGGCATCCGGAACTGCCGCGTCAGCCTCTCCATCGCGCTCCGCGGCGCAGCGCCCATTCTTTCGCCTTCGCGATGCCGATGCGGATGCATTTGCCCTCGTCATGGCCTTCGTCCAGCAAGGCGTTCGCGATCTCGATCGCCTTCAGGCGTACCGCCGGCGGCAGTCGGCGCATCGAGACCGGGTATCGATCGGGTGTCCAGGGCATGGTGTGCTGCCGGTGGTCCGAGGGCTCGCCTCAGAAGGTCTCCGCATCCAGGCCGGGCCGGCCTTCCGCGGCGGCCTTCCTGGGCGCGTTCGCGACCATGCAGTCGGTGGTCAGTATCAGGCTGGCGATCGATGCAGCGTTCTGCAGCGCGAGGCGCGTCACCTTGGCCGGATCGATCACGCCCATTTCCAGCAGGTCGCCGTACTCGCGCGTCGCGGCGTTGTAGCCGTGGTTGCGCTGCGTGGCGTCTTCAACCCGCTGCAGCACGATCGAAGGCTCCTCGGCCGCATTGCGGACGATCTGGCGCAAGGGCTCTTCGAGCGCGCGCTGGACGATGCGAATGCCGGAGGCCTGGTCCAGGTTCGGCGCGTCGGAATCCTTCAAGACCCGGCGCGCGCGAAGCAGCGCGATGCCGCCGCCCGGCACGATGCCTTCCTCCACCGCGGCGCGGGTCGCGTGCAGGGCGTCCTCCACCCGCAGCTTGCGTTCCTTCAGCTCGGTCTCGGTCGCGGCGCCGACCTTGATCAGGGCCACGCCGCCGGAGAGCTTGGCAATGCGTTCGTCCAGCTGCTTGCGCTCGTAGTCGCTGGTCTGCGCGTCGCGCTCCGTGCGGATCGCGGCCGTGCGCTCGCGGATGGCCGGCGGGTCGCCCGCGCCGCCGATGATGGTCGTGCTCTCCTTGTCCACCACCACCCGTCGCGCCCGGCCCAGGTTCTCGGGCGTGGCCTTCGCGAGCGTCAGGCCCATCTCGCTCGAAATCACCTGTCCGCCGGTCAGCACCGCCATGTCCTGCAGCATGGCCTTGCGGCGGTCGCCGAAGCCGGGCGCCTTCACGGCGCAGGTCTTCACCACGCCGCGCACGCTGTTGATCACCAGCGTGGCCAGCGCATCGGCATCCACGTCCTCGGCGATCACCAGCAGCGGAGAGCCCGATTTCGCCGCCGCTTCGAGCAGCGGCACCAGCTCGTTGATGGTCGACAGCTTCTGGTCGCACAGCACGATCAGCGCGTTCTCCATCACCGCAGCCTGTTTCTCCGCGTTGTTGATGAAGTAGGGCGACAGGTAGCCGCGATCGAACTGCATGCCTTCCACCGTTTCGAGTTCGCTCACCAGGCCGGACCCATCCTCGATCGACACGGCACCTTCGCGGCCGACCTTGTCCATCGCGCGCGCGACGAGGTCGCCGATCGATCGGTCGTTGTTGGCCGAGATGGCCGCCACGTGCGCGATCTCCTGCGAGGTCGCGCAGGGCTGCGAGATGTTCTTGAGTTCACCCACCACCGTTTCCACCGCCTGGTCGATGCCGCGCTTCAGGTCCATCGGATTCATGCCGGCGGCGAGGTACTTCAGGCCTTCCTGGATCATGGCGTGGGCCAGCACCGTGGCCGTCGTCGTGCCGTCGCCCGCCATCTCGCTCGTGCGCGCGGCGACCTCGCGCAGCAGCTGCGCGCCCATGTTCTCGAAACGGTCCTCGAGCTCGATGGCCTTCGCGACCACCACGCCGGAGTTGACGATCTGCGGCGCGCCGTACTCGCTGTCGAGAATCACGGTGCGCCCGCGCGGGCCGAGCGTGACCTTGACCGCATCGGCCAGCGTGTCGACGCCACGCCGGATCTTGTCGCGGGCGTCTTCGCGGAAGAGAAGCTGTTTGGCTGCCATGGCGATGAACCTCCTGTTGACGATGACGTGCGCGCCGCATGTGCGGCAAGCGGGCACGCGAGCGAGCGAGCGAACGGACGAACGGACGAACGGACGAAGGGACGCCCGATGGGATCGGACGGAGCCGGACCTTAGGACCGGCGACGGGCCTCGGGCTTGATCGCGCGCAAGCATCGGCCAATGCGTGCCAAATCATGTCGCGCTTGCGCCATGTCAAGGCGGCGCGGTCGCCAGCGCGCGTTCTTGGTGGCAGACTGCGAGCAGCGCGGCGCCGCTGGCGGCGTGGATCCCACGCGCGCCACAGGAGTCCGACAAGATGAAGCTCTCCCTTCCGCTGCGCGGCATTCTCGAAGGCATCAGCGCACGTTCCGGCACTTCCTTCGCGGTGCGAATGCCTGACGGCGACTCCATCGCCGTGGGCGATCGACCGCCCGCATTCACGCTGGTCTTTCGCAACGAGGCCGCGCTGATCGGCATCGCCACGCGCGGCCACATGGGATTGCTGGAGGCCTATTTCGCCCAGGATGTCGATGTCGAAGGCGACTTCGGCGCCATTCTCGCGGCGGGCATGGCCTCCGGCTTCGACCAGCAGAGCGGGGCGCTGGTCGGCATCGAGAACGGCCTGCACGAGCTGCGCCATTCGAATCGCGATCCGGGGCAGGCCAAGGCCAACGCGCGCTTCCACTACGGCCTGGGCACCGACTTCTACCGCCTGTGGCTGGACGACCCGCTGATGATGTACACCTGCGGCTACTGGGACGACGAGACGAGGACGCTGGAGCAGGCGCAGCGCAACAAGATCGACCATGTGTGCCGCAAGCTCCTGATGGGGCCCGGCGATCGATTCGTCGACATCGGATGCGGCTTCGGCGGCTTCATGTTCCGTGCGCTGGAAACCTGCGGCGCATCGGGCTGCGGCGTCAACATCACGACCGAACAGGTCGACTGGCTGCGGTCGGAGATCGAGCGCCGCGGCCTGGGCGACCGGCTCAGTGTGCGCGAGGCCGACTTCCGCGATGTCGATGCGCAGTACGACAAGGTGGTCTCCATCGGCGTGCTGGAACACGCGGGCCGCGACCAGCTCGCCGAGGTGGTGCGCGCGCACGCCGACTTCCTCAAGCCCGGCGGGCTCGGCATGCTCCACTTCATCGGGCACGTGGGCCACTACGAGACCGAGCTCTTCATCCGCAAGCACGTGTTCCCGGGCGGATGGATCCCGAGCCTCGCCGACGTCATCGTCGAGATGGAGCGCTGCGGCCTCGAAGTGGTCGACATCGAGAACCTGCGCCGGCATTACGCCCCCACGCTCGACGCCTGGGCCGAGCGCTTCGAAGCCCGGTGGGACACCATCCAGGCCATCGACCCGAAGCGCTTCGACGAGCGCTTCAGGCGCATCTGGCGCACCTATCTCGTCGGATGCGCGGAGATGTTCCGTTCGCCCGCGGACTACACGCACCTGTTCCAGATCGTCTTCAGCAAGGGCAACATCACGCGCGGGAACTACCCGATGACCCGGGCCCATCTGTATGGACGCTGAAGCCGGCGCCCATGCCGCGCGGCGCGAGCGATTGCTCGCCGGCCTGCGCGACGGCGGCCCGGCGCCGGGCGGCGCACCGCTGGGGCTGGTCAAGCGCAGCTCCAACCTGTTCAGGGATCGGGAGGAGGGCGCCAAGAAGCGGCTGGACCTGAGCGAGTTCGATCATGTGATCGCGGTGGACCCGGCGGCGGGGACGGTGGAGGTCGAAGGCCTCGCCAGCTACGAGGCCCTGGTCGATGCGACGCTGCCGCACGGCGTGATGCCCGCCGTCGTGCCCCAGCTCAAGACCATCACCGCCGGCGGCGCGGTGGCCGGCGTCGGCATCGAGGCCACCTCCTTCCGGCAGGGCCTGGTGCACCACACGCTGCGCGAACTCGACGTGCTGCTGCCCGACGGCCGCGTCGTCACCTGTACGCCCGACAACGCGCACCGGGATCTCTTCTTCGGCTTTCCGAATTCCTACGGCACGCTCGGCTATGCGCTGCGGCTCGTGCTCGCCACGCTGCCCGTGAAGCCCTATGTGCACGTGAGGCACCTCCCGTTCAAGCGGCCCGATGCCTTCTTCCGCGCGCTGGCCGAGTTGTGCGCGGGCGATGCCGACTTCATCGACGGCGTCGTCTTCGGCCCCGATTCGGCCGTGCTCAATCTCGCGAACTTCGTGCAGCAGGCGCCCTCGGCCAGCGACTACAGCTTCGAGCACATCTACTACCGCTCGCTGCTGCGCACGCCGGACGACGACCTGCGCGTGCGCGACTACATCTGGCGCTGGGACACCGACTGGTTCTGGTGCTCGAAGAACTTCGGCGCGCAGAACCCGCTGGTGCGCCGCCTCTTCGGCCGCTCGCGCCTGAACTCGCGCACCTACACGCGCCTGATGCGCCTGAACGCGCGCTGGGGCCTCACCGCGACGCTCGCGCGCTGGCGTGGCCTGCACCATGAGTCGGTCATCCAGGATGTGGACATCCCGATCGGGAAGGCGGCGGAATTCCTCGCCTTCCTGCTGCGCGAGATCGGCATTCTTCCGGTCTGGATCTGTCCCATGCGGGCGCCGGAAGGCTCAGGCGACTTCACGCTCTATCCGCTGGAGGCCGGCGCGCTGTATGTCAACTTCGGCTTCTGGGATGTGGTGGAGGACAGGTCGCCGCACGAGGCCGGCCACTTCAATCGGCTGATCGAGAAGGAAGTGCTGCGCCTGGGCGGCATCAAGTCCCTCTACTCGGACAGCTACTTCACGCGCGAGGAGTTCGGCGTGGCCTACCGCATCGCCCGATACGAAGCATTGAAAGCCCGCTACGACCCGGGCAACCGCACGCTGCATCTCTACGAAAAATGCGTGCGCCGTGCCTGATGCAGAGCGGCGCTCACGGCACAAGCACCGCCGCGCCCTGCAGCCGCCCGGCACGCAGGTCGGCGAGCGCTTCGTTCGCCTGTTCGAGCGGGTAGGTCGTGATGTGCACCTGCGCGGGGTGCTTCTGCACCTCCTGCAGGAACTCGCGCCCATCGGCGCGCGTGAGGTTCGCGACGGAGACGAGCTGCCGTTCCTCCCACAGGATCCGGTAGGGGAAGGAGGGAATGTCGCTCATGTGGATGCCGCCGCAGACCACGCGTCCGCCCTTGCGCACCGCGCGCAGAGCAGCCGGGACCAGCTCGCCGGCGGGGGCGAAGATGATCGCGGCATCGAGCGGCTCGGGCGGCTGCTCGTCCGAGCCGCCCGCCCAGATGGCGCCGAGCGAGCGCGCGAAGGACTGGCCGTCGGCATCCCCGGGGCGCGTGAAGGCATAGACCAGCCGGCCCTGCCCGGTGGCCACCTGCGCGATCAAATGCGCGGCGGCGCCGAAGCCGTAGAGCCCGAGCCGCTGCGCATTCGCGCCCGCCGCCTTCAGGCATCGCCAGCCGATGAGGCCGGCGCACATCAGAGGTGCGATATGCGCCGGGTCCTGTGTCAGCGTGCCCAGCGGCAGGCAGAAGTCGGCCTCTGCGATCACGTGGCTCGCAAAGCCGCCGTCGCGGTCATAGCCGGTGAAGCGCGGCGTGTCGCACAGGTTCTCGTGCCCGCCCGCGCAGAAGGCGCAATGGCCGCAGGTGTGGCCGAGCCAGGGCACGCCCACGCGGTCGCCGATGTGGAGCAGCTGTTGCGCGCCCGCGCCCAGCGCCTCCACCACGCCCACGATCTCGTGGCCGGGGATGATCGGCAGCTTGTGCAAGGGCAGGTCGCCATCCACCACATGCAGGTCGGTGCGGCAGACCGCGCAGGCCAGCACGCGCAGGCGCACCTCGCCCGCGCCGGGCTCGGGCAGCGGGCGCTGCTCCAGTTGCAAGGCCTGGCCCGCCGCGGGCAGCACCATCGCGCGCATGTCCATCACGTCACGCCATGTACTTGCCGCCGTTGATCGACAGCGTGATGCCGTTGATGAAGCCCGCCTCGTCCGCCGCGAGAAACACCACGGCGCGGGCAATCTCCGCCGGCTCCGCCAGCCGGCCCGCGGGCACGGTCTTGAGAATCTGCGTCATCACCTCCGGCGGCACCGCGCCGACCATGGCTGTGTCGGTGTAGCCCGGCGCGATCACGTTCACCGTGATGTTGCGCGACGCGCCTTCGAGCGCCAGCGACTTGCTGAAGCCGATCAAGCCCGCCTTGGTGGCCGCGTAGTTGGTCTGCCCCACCTGGCCCGACAGCCCGTTGACCGAGCCCATGTTCACGATGCGGCCGAAGCGCCGCTCGCGCATGCCTCCGATCACGGCCCGGCACATGTAGAAGCAGCCGCCGAGGTTGACATCGATCACCTCCCGCCACTGCTCCACCGTCATCTTGTGCAGCGTGGCGTCGCGCGTGATCCCGGCGTTGTTGACCAGCACTTCCACCGGACCGAGCGCGGCCTCGACCCGGGCCACGCCCTCCGTGCACGCGGCCGGGTCGGCCACGTTCCAGGCGAAATTGGGGATGCCGGTGCGCTGTGTGAAGGCCTCGGCCGCCTGCGTGTTGCTGCCGTAGTTCACGGCCACCCGCAGGCCTGCCGCCAGCAGCGCCTCCGCCGTGGCGGCGCCGATGCCCACCGTGCCGCCGGTGACCAGCGCGACGCGCCCGCTCATGGCTCGACGAGCAGGTTATTGATGACGTTGGCCACCCCGGGCGCCGCCCATGCGGCGCCCTGTGCCGCCTTGCGCTCGGCCCACGAATGGACCTTGCCGCGCAGCGTGACCTGCGAGCCGCTGACCGAAATCTCGATCTGGCTCGCCTCGCGGTCCGCCTGGCGCGCCAGCGCATCGCGGATTCTCTTTTCCACATCGGCCGGCGTGAACTTCGGCTTGACCGTGACCTCGTTCGTCACACCGGTCACGCCCAGCAGGTTGCGCACCGCGCCTTCGGCGGCGCGGCGCTGGTATTGCCACTCGACCTCGCCATTGAGCGTCACCCAGCCGTGCTCGACCATCGGGTGGATCTTGCCGTCGGGCACCAGCACATTCCATTCGAGCGCGCGCTCGGCGGCCATCGCGATATCGGCATCGGTGCGCTCGTAGCCGGCGGCCAGCTTGACCTGCATCTCCACCGCGACCGCCTTCACGCCCTTCACGCGCTGCACCGCGCGTTCGATGGCGTGTTTCTCGGCATGGCTCGCGGGATGACCGCTCAGCGTCACCACGCCGTCCTTCACGGTCACGCCCACATCGGTGGCGGTGATCGCGGGGTCCCAGTTCAGCTCGGCGACGATGTCGCTCCTGAGCAAGGCATCGGATTTCATGGGGCTTCCTTTCGTGGATGAATGGGGCAGCCATCGGGCACGCGTCGGAAATGGAGGACCGCGTGTGGAGGATGCCTGGGTGACCACTGTAGGAAGGGCCCGCGTGCCGGGTGTTGCGTTGGATCAAGTCTGGCGCATGGCGGGCCCGGTGGGCAGGGGCGGCGGAGGCGTTGGGGGAGGGCCTCCCGGATCGAATGCGTAACGATCTGTGGCCGGGCGGGTGCGCGTCTCAGCGATTGATGAACTTCGGCGGGCGCTTTTCGATGAAGCTCCGCATGCCCTCCTGGCCGTCGTGCGTCTGGCTGCTGCTGGCCATCACCTCTACCGCATGGGCATACGCCTTCGGCTGGTCGAGGTCGATCTGCGCATAGAAGCACTGCTTGCCCATCCCCTTGGACAAGGCGCTCCCGCGCGTGGCGCGTTTCAGCAGGTCCAGCGTCTGCGCCTCCAGCTCGGCGGCGGGCACCACCCGGTTCACCAGACCCCATTCGGCCGCCGTGGCCGCCGGGATCACGTCGCCGGTCAAGGCCATCTCCAGCGCCCGCTTGCGCCCCACGTTGCGCCCGACCGCAACCAGCGGCGTGTGGCAGAACCAGCCGCCCTTGCCGCCCGGGATGGCAAAGCCCGCGCTGTCCGCCGCCACGGCAAGGTCGCAACTCGCCACCAGCTGGCATCCGGCCGCCGTGGCGAGTGCATGCACCCGCGCGATGACCACCTGCGGAATCTCCTGGAGCGCGTTCATCATTTCGGCGCATTCCTTCAGCAGGCCGCGCACCTCCGCCAGGCTGGCGCCGGCCATGTCCGCGAAGTCATGGCCCGCGCTGAACACCGGACCGTTCGCCGCCACGATGACCCCCAGCGCATCGCTGCGGCGGCCGATGGTCCTGAACGCATCCGTCAGCTCGCGCATGAGCGCCAGCGACAGCGCGTTCCGCCGCTCGGGCCGGTTCAGGGTGACTGTCACGTAGGCGGCGGCGTCATCGTTGCTGCTGCTGACGAGGATGTGCTCGTAAGTCATGGGGAGTGAGCCTCGATGGAGGGATGGAAGAAGAGTCGCGGGAGGGGGGCAGGTGCGAGCCATGCTACGGGGCCGGCGTGGTCCTGTAAACGGAGGCGGTCGCATGGAGCATTTGGCGTGTCCCTTACCGTCGAGTCTGTCGCACACCCATCTCGGCGCACTGCTTCGACCAAAGAACACGCAGGCCTACAACAGGCAGGCGGAATTGCGGCGTCCCGTCTTGACCCAGAGCCTTACGGATCGATGCGCAGACATGAGTGCCGAGTATGTCCGGGCTGTTGAAGTGCTGACGACAAAGCAATCATTCGCCCCCAGAATGCAAGGCAGCCTCTGGAGTTCTCATTTCGTTTGAACAAATCACTGCACTAGTTCTTCGCTAGCGCTTGGTGTACATGAGTGAATCATCGGGGGCTATAAAAATTTTCCTAGATGATCTCTGTCTCGCGGTGAAGGAAAGAAAGTCGGTGCGTCAATCCCATTGAGTGGGAGTGAGGACTAATTTAGGTTGTTGCCGAATTTAGAAAAGGATCTCCATTGTATATTAGACTCGACTTTCTTATGGATTCATCCTTATTGGCTGCGCTCAAGTCGACTATTTGAAATTCGTGTACTTTTCGGGCTGCTGTATACTGACTTAGATCTAGCATGTATGCCTCATACAATTCTCCTGCGGCGCCTTTTTTTAGCGTTACTCGTGATTTCACTGGATGTATGAGTCTCAAGTCGATTAGTTGATCGATGGAGTCTCTAATTGGTCCGGCGAGTTTTTGTCGAATCAGAAAGACATTGCATTTTGATTTTTCTGTGCAGAATTCGACCAGTGATTTGAGTGCATCCTCCAGCATTTTCCGTTCTGAGTCGGTGTCTCTTTTGAATTCTTCCTCCTTTAGAGGGGCGTATTCACCTGTGGCGCGATTTACATCCTCCGCCCCAATTTTTTGTCCGCGATGATGGTTCTTGTCGCGGTTTCTTGCTTGGGAGATTGCGGCGGAAAAGATGCCGATGAAGTCTCTTGTCACGCCGCCTGATGCGATTATTAGTCGATCAATAGCGGTTGGGTTTATTAGTCCCTTTATGGAAATCGGCGGAGTTTCTGTCATTAAGTTGGTAAGTATTTTCCGCAAAAAATCTCGAAGCGTCGGAAATTTTTCCAATGAAATGTCAAGATTGATTTCTTTGGCGTCATCCCCTAACTTCATTCCTACGGGGGGGTCAGAGTGTTCATACCACTGGCTTCGGTGCTTGATTGTTCCGACTTTCAGCCAAAGAGAGTTACCCTTTGCGACTCGATGGAAGTAGTCAATGACCTTGGCTTGATCCGATTTTCGGATGTGATATAGATCGTCCAATATGAGAAATGAGGGGCCGTCCGAGAGTGTGGATAGCGACTTGAAAAAGCGTTGAAATCTCAGAATGTTTTGATGAAGGTATTCAACCTTGTGAGATACATATTTGATCTGTTCCTCAAAGGAATCGGATGATTTTCCTGCGAGCGATGCTTTTGCCTTTGCTTTTGCTGCAGGAATTTCGCTGCTGGCTTCGAGTTCTAGACCAAGATTCTTTTCGTCAGAAATTGTTTGCTTGATCTGTCTTTCGCTCGATTCCGGTTGCGATAGTTGATCTTCCAAGGCATCAATCAGAGATTTCAGTTCGTCCGATAAAGCTAAAGTTTCATTTCGCTTGAATGGTGGACGGGTAGGGATTGCGTGGTATAGCTTTCGCCAGAAGGATGTTTTTGTTGCTGGAGCGGTGGCGGCGCCGTCTAGCCAAATCTTAAATTCATGAAGACTTTTTATAAGCACGCTGATAAGAACATCGGGGTAGGAGTGTCCCTTGAATGTTTCCATATCCACGAAAGCAATGGGCCGCCGGGTAATTGTCAGATCGGAAGCCATTTTCCGTAGCAGACTTGATTTTCCGGAACCTCGTCGCCCGAAGACAAGATGATGTTGGCTGGACTTCGCTCGAAGCAGAACCCCTGGAGCGGGTTCAATGAATCTCTGAGCGCCCGCAGGCGTTGCGCGCATGACCTCTTCGCAAAGAACTACAAGCTTGTCCACCGCGTCTAGGCCTAATTCCGATTCAGAGGGAGTTTGTTCTTTCATCTGGGTGACCTGATTCATTGAAATATTGCCGGTGTCATGACCGGCAATCCATCGGTGCGAATCGTGTTCCCGTCCGCATGGCCCGGCGAACTAGAGTCGCTGAACCCCATCATAGGGGATAGTTACAGAGACTCACGGTGAAAAAGTTGTGTGGCGGGCTGTCCGGAGCAGCCACCCGGCTAAATTTTGCATGGCGCGCAATGGCGAAACAGTAGGGGGCATCGGCTAGTGTCATTGCACATCGTCAATGTGACTTAAGGTGTCGCGAAGCGATTGGATCGCGGCATGGACGTCTTCGATGCGACGTCGCAATTCAGCATTGACAAGGTGCACAAGCGCGCCTAGTTCGCAGCGCGTTGCGTGGATCTCTTCGTGTTCGCTTAATTGGACGGGGGCGATGAGCCTTTCGAGGCCCGTGTATGCACGCTCCACTTCATGCAGGTTGCTTGCCTCATCGCCTATTTGCAGTGCCAACGACGCAGCGCTGTGCAGACGTGCCGTCAATGACTCAGCGGTGGCTGCGATGGCAGCAGGATCGAGCGATTCAGAAATCGCGGGAGATGGCGCGATCGCGCAGGCAGAACTAGCCATGAATGGCCTCCAAGAGCTTCGGTTTGCTGAAACCGCCGCTCCCGAGTCCAAACGGAGGCGGCGACTCGACGGGTTGGACTACCGGGAAGCTCTCGCGAGGACCGGCCGGGCTTGCGCCCGCCCATCGAGCCGCCAAAACTGGAGGCACGATCGACAAAGCCGCAGACCTTGCGGGTTAACTGCGGCTTTCGTCGCAGAGCTTCAGCGGGAGTCCAATCCCGATCACGACTTTTTGTTGACGTGACGCGCGCAGTATAGCTAGCGGGTTTTGAGCTCAAACCCATAGCGAAGGACCACGCGATGTGACGCGTGGGTATGAGCTATCGGTACAGTGGTCCGATGCATCGACATAGGGCCCGGGGCGCCGGCACCGGGCACTTTCATCAACGGGTCACATGCACCCCCGGCCTCCGCCCGCTGTTCCACTTGCCGCCGATGGCCCGCTCGATCTGCGCGGCGAGTTGCAGCAGGAGGCCGTCATTGGCCTGGCGCGCCTGTGCCTGGATGCCCAGGGGCAGGCCGTTTTCCTGGTGGGCCATCGGCAGGGAGATGCCCGGCATGCCGCAGAGGTTGGCGAGCGGCGTGTAGGCGAAGTTGCGCCACAGGTTCTCGAACCAGTCGTACACCGAGGGGTTGGTGCTGGTCGTGAGGTACTCGGTCGTGCCGACCTTGGGGGTGGGCAGTGCGGTGATGGGCGTGAGGATGATGTCCCACTGCTCGAAGAACCTGCCGAAGGCGCGCGAGGTGGTGTTGAAGACCGCCTGCATCTTCGCCCGCTCCGTGTAGGTGGTGGGCAGGCCGGCTTCCCAGATCTTGATGTTGATGGGTTCGAGGATCTCGACCGGCGGGCGTTCCAGGCCCAGCCGTGCGAGGTGGCCGGCAATGACCTGCGCGAAGTTGCTGATGTAGCAGGTGGTCTGTGCGGCGAAGGCGGCGCGGAAGTCCACCTCGGGCAGCGCCCATTCCACGTGGTGGCCCAGGCCTTCGAGGAAGCGGCCGACGCGCTCCAGTTCGGCCACGAAGTGCGGCGTGGCCCGGTAGTCGCCCCACTCGTGCGACAGCGCGATGCGCAGTCGGCCGGGGTCGCGCTGGATGAGCTTGCCGTAGGGTTCGGCGGGTGTCCAGAAGGGCATGAATTCGCCGGGCGCGCCGCCGCGGCAGTGGTCGACGAATGCGGCCGTGTCGCGCACCGTGCGGGTGTGGCAGCCCTGCATCGAGACGAGGCCGGTGAGGTCCGAGGCGCCCGGTGCGAGGGAGAACACGCCGCGCGACACCTTCAGGCCGATGTTGCCGTTCACGCCGGCGGGAATGCGGATGGAGCCGCCGCCGTCGGTGGCGTGGGAGATCGGAAGCACGCCGGCCGCAACCGCGGCCGCGGTGCCGGCGGAGGAGCCGCAGGTCGTGTATTCCAGGTCCCAGGGGTTGCGGGTGAGGTAGAACTTGTTTTCCGCGGAGCTGCAGACGCCGAACTCCGGCGTCGTGGTCCGGCCCATGATGTTCAGGCCGGCCTTGCGGATCTGTCCGGCGAGGAAGCTGTCTTCGGTCGGCCGGTTGCCCTGCATCATCACCGAGCCCATTTCCTGCAGCCGTCCCTTGAGGGTCGGGCCGAGGTCCTTCATCAGGTAGGGCACGCCGGCGAATGCGCCGTCGGGATTCATGCCGTCCTTCAGCGGGTCGGCCACCACGTCCTCGAAGACCTCGATCACGGCGCTCAGCGCGGGATTGGTTTTCTCGATGGCGGCCGCGGCCTGGGCCGCCAGTTCGGCCGCGGTCAGGTCGCCCTTGCGGACTCGTTCGGACAGCGCCACCGCGTCGTGATCGGCCCACTCTTCCCAGCTCATCGCCAGCTTCATTTCAGTTTCTCCATTTCGCATCAAAAGGTGCGGCGCCCCATGGGCGCCGCGGGTCATATCGGTTCAGGGCACAGCGCGGCCGCGCTCAACTGAGGATGAAGCCGTCGCGCACGGCCGGCTTCGGCGGCGGCAGCTCCTCGCCGAGCATCTCTCGCAGGGTGTGCTCGATCATGCAGGACATGGCGTCGAGCGCCAGGTCGTTCGGTTCGGTGCCGAAGGGCTCCTCGATCTCGGCGCCCAGGGCTTCGAGTGCAAAGAATGTATAGGCGATGAAGGCCACGATCACCGGCGTCATGGGGCCGATCTGGTCGACCAGCCCGAAGGGCAGCAGCAGGCAGTAGAGGTAGATGGTGCGATGGATGATGACCGAATAGGTGAACGGGATGGGCGTGCTTGCGAGACGCTCGCAGCCCCCGAGGGCCTCGACCAGTTTGCCCAGCGGTACTTCCATCGCCTGTACGAGCGCTGGCGACAGCCGCCCCTCCCTGAGGCGGTCCCGCAGCCACTCGCCGGCCATCAGAAGGAGGATGGCCGGCTTGTGATGCACGCGCGCGAGCCGTGCGGATTCCTGGGGTGCGAGCAGGCGGTCGAGATCCGCCTTGGGGTCGGTGCCGCGCAGTTGGTGGCGCACCGCATGAACGAAGGCGATCATTCGGTCGCCGAGCACCCGCGCATCGGATGGCGGACCGTCGACCAGCGTGAGGGCCTGGCGGACCAGCGAGCGCGTTTCGGTGAGCAGCGCGCCCCAGAGCACACGGCCCTCCGCGTAGCGCGCATAGCTCGTGCTGTTTCGAAACCCGAGGAAGATCGCGAGCGTGAGTCCGATGAGCGAGAAGGGAACGAAGTTCAGCGGGATCTTCCACTGGAAGAGCCGGCCATGCAGCACCGACACCGCGATGGCGAAGGCTGTGGTCAGCAGGAGTTGCGGCGCGATGTCCGGCAGGATGGAGCCGCGCCAGACGAAGAGCAGGCGCAGCCAGTGAAGGCGGGGACGGATGATCATGAAAACGGAGATGGCGAAGCCGCGCTTCGCCGGCAGTTGCGGTGCCGGTGCCTGAATTCAATGCGAGTTCGGCCTGGCGCGAGTGCGAATTGTGATCCTCATTGCGCGGATGTCCCCGCGCAGGCGCACCGGATCGCAGCAGCGAGGGTCCGCGCCCTGCGTCTACGGCGACACATCACGCGCCCGCTTCTTCTTGAGTTGCGCAATTTCGTACATCTGCACCTTGAAGGCCTGGATCGCGTCTTCTTCCTGCGGGGTGAGCCTGGCCGGATCCAGGTGATTCAGGAGCACGGCCAGGGTGTCCCCGATCCGGCCGAGCTGCCGGCCGTAGGTGCCGACCTGCTCGAGGATCTCCGACTCGAGCGCCCGGTCGGACGATCTACCCATGTTGATGTTGACGAATCCGAACTGGCTTCCCAGGGTGGAGATGGTGGTCGCCCATGGCGCGATCCATTGGGTGACATCGCCGGAGAGGGGCATCTTGAACGCGTACATCCTGATCCTTTCAAAGGAGAGCAGCGAGGCATCGAGCGATGCAAAGGCCGTGCCGCGCGAATTGCACGATGTGCGGCGGGTGGCCGATCGATCCGCGTTCCCGGAATTTGCGGGCGCACTGTCCACCGGCCGTCAGCCGCGAACGTTTGGAATGGCGCCGACGCTGTGCCGCTTTCGCGGCTTCTTGCTTCTTCCTCCGCCCGGCGACTGCGCCGTGCCAACTCTGGACTCCGCCATGAAACCTCGATCGTTCCTTCCGGGCCATGCCATCACCGGCAACAGTATCAGCGACTTCGACCGCGCCCGGCGCCTGGCCCTGGCTGGAATGGCGGCGGCCGGACTGGCCCTGATGAGACAGCCGGCCCATGCCGGCCCACTGCTGGATCGCCTGCGCGAGCGGCGTGCTGCGCGCGGGGGCGAGACGGGCGGGGCGGCCGAGGCGGCCGGGGCGCCGGCCGGGTCGATGCCGCCCGGCGCCAGGACGCTCGCCAACCAGCACTACGGCCCCGGTCCGGCTCAGGTCTTCGATGTGTATCTGCCCGCCGAGGCCCGCGAGGCACCGGTCATCTTCATGGTGCATGGCGGTGCCTGGGCCGTGGGAGACAAGGCCATGGGGCGGGTCGTGGACGCCAAGGTGGCCCGCTGGGTCCAGCGAGGCTTCGTGTTCGTATCGATCAACTACCGCATGCTGCCCGAGGCCGCGCCCGACGTGCAGCTTCGCGATGTGGCCCGCGCACTGTCGGTGGCGCAGGAGCAGGCGCCGCGCTGGGGTGCCGATCCGCACCGCTTCATCCTCATGGGGCATTCGGCGGGTGCCCACCTGGCGACCCTGCTGGCGGTATCGCCGCCGGGCGGGCCCGAGGCGCAGCGCTTCCTGCCGGTGCTCGGCACGGTCGCGCTGGACAGTGCGGCGATGGATGTCGTGTCCCTCATGAGCGAGCGGCATCTCCGGCTGTATGACCGCCCCTTCGGCACCGACCCGGCCTATTGGCGGGCGATGTCGCCCACGCTGATGATGCATTCCGGTGCCGCGCCGGTACTGGCCGTGTGTTCCACCCGCCGAGAGGATTCGTGCGCCCAGGCGAAGCAGTTCGTGGCCCAGGCCACTCGCCTGGGCGTGCGCGCGGCCAGCCTGGGCGAAGACCTCTCCCACGCCGAGATCAACGGCCAGCTGGGGCAGGAGGGCGCCTATACCCGGGCGGTGGAGGACTTCATGGCCAGCCTGGACGAGTCGGTGGCACGACGATTGGCTCGCGCTAGCTGACCGGCATGGCTTCGAGCGCCTTGGCCGATCGGGCCAGGCCCGAGAAGATGGCGTCGGCGACTCCTTGAGGGAAGCCCGGCGGAATGCGCGCCGACACGCTGGCGATGACCTCCGGGGTTCGAGCCAGTACGCGCTCGATCAGATCCTCCGCGTCCGGGCCATGGAAACAATGTCGTGCGCTCGCATTGAAATGGCGCCGCTGGATTGTCTTGAACTGGTAGTGCTTGCTTTCGCCCAGTACCGCCATGGCAAGCCTCGCGTCGTGGCGAGAGAACTGATTCGGCCCATTGCCCTCGACCGGCCAGATGGACATCACGTCATAGATGGGGGTGAGACGGAATCGCCCCTCCGGCAGCAGGTGGATGCTGAAGTTCTTGGCATGCCCGTCGGGCGCGCCGAGCATCCAGAAGAGAAGTTGCGAGGTCAGAAGCGTGGCGAGGTCGTCCGCGGCCTGGACCGACTGCCGAAGCACGCGGGCCAGGTCCACCAGGCCAGGGCCTCCGTCGGATTCGTACTTCAGGTGGGGCGGCTTGCCCAGGGCCTGGCAGAAGTCTTCCTGCGGCAGTCGCATCAGCCACGTGCCGGAAGAATGCATGCGGCGATCGAAGCGCTCGACGGCCAGCACCTTCCGGGTGCCGAAGGTCAGCATGGCGGTGCGGGGCACGGGGACGCCATATTCGGCGAGGATGTTCAGGCAGAGCCACTCGTTCTCGACCGAGGTGCTGAAGTCGGCCTCGCGGTGACCGACGAGGCCCAGCGGCAGCTTCAGGATGTGCGTGGTGGGCGTCGCGCCGCGCGGGTGGACCCATTGCTCCCCATGCCACAGAAGGGCGGTCTTCTCCTGTGCGCCAGCCAGTGAGATGCGCAGATCCTCTTCGGCGGACAGCCTGGTGTCGAAGAGGCCGGGGCTCACAGTCCGCTGCAACAGACTCTCGACATCCTGCTCGGACATCGGGGTCCCTTCGATGCGGTCGACTTGGGCAGGACTTTCGTCCTCGCCGAGGAGCTGGACGGCGCCAGCGCAGTCGCGGCCAATGGCTTGCAGGAGGTCGAAGGCCTGGGTCGTCCCGGTCCGGAAGCGCCGCGCGATACGCTCCCGGATGGGGAGACTGTCCGGGAGCAGATTGTCGAAGTAGTTCTGGACCACAGCGCCCCGATGCGCGCTCCGACCGATGAATGGAAGCGACAGGGACAGAGGCCGCCCGCTGGCGGAGTCCATCCAGCGCCGGTCGTAGACGAGCTCCGTATCGCCCCGGCCGCGGATTCGCCAGATGCCCACGCGCTCGCCGTTGGCCCAGATGGACATTGCCTGGCTGTGCGACCTGCGACCCATCGCCTACCACTCCACGGATCGGGTCTTGTATTCGGGGGGCGGAGGCTCAGTGACCGCAAGAAGGGCCTGGCGCGCAGGCGCGGCGGTCTGCGCCCTGGGAGAAAGATGGGAGACATCCTTCGGACCGACCATGATCTCCAGGCCCAGTACGGAGAACAGGCCCAGCAATTGTTCGAGGCTCATGGAGCCCGGGTTGAGTTCCATGTGGGACATGCGGCTCTGGCTGATGCCCACGCGTGCGGCCAGTTGCGCCTGTGAAAGCCCTGCAGCCTTTCGCGACGCCTTGAGCAGGGGACCGAGTTGCGATGGAACGGAAAGAACCTGTCTCATGTCAGACGCCCTTGTATTACGCGAAGAAGGCAGATCGCGGCGAACCGGGAAGCGGCGATAGCGATGCGCGAATCTACCCGTTCAACGGGTAGTTTTCAATTTACCTACCAGATGGTTAAACGTCAATTCAGCGACCAAACGGGCAATGATGGGATGACTGCTTGCGATCGAGCGACGCAGGATTCCCTTCGGTGGACCTCCCGGCGCCGCGCGTGCGCAGGGGCATTTCGTTGCACACTCGGCCAGACGAACCACACGGACGCACATCGACATGACTTCCGACCTTGCCCACTCCTGGTTGACCCTCAGCGCGCCGGTGGCCGCCGCACGGGCCGCCGGCCGGCCGCTCGTGGCGCTGGAGTCGACCATCATCGCGCACGGCATGCCTTACCCGGAGAACGTGCGCACCGCGCGCGACGTGGAGGACGTGATCCGCGGCGCGGGCGCCGAGCCCGCGACCATCGCGCTGATGGGCGGGCGCATTCGCATCGGCCTGTCGGATGACGAGCTGGAGCTGCTCGGCCGCTCGAACCAGGCACAGAAGGTCAGCCGCCGCGACCTGCCCGCCGTGCTGGCCGGCGGCGGACTGGGCGCGACGACGGTGGCCGGCACGATGATCTGTGCCGCGCTGGCGGGCATCGAGGTCTTCGTGACCGGCGGCATCGGCGGCGTGCATCGCGGCGCGCAGGAGAGCTTCGACATCTCGGCGGACCTGCAGGAACTGGCGAAGACCTCGGTGGCGGTGGTCTGTGCGGGCGCGAAGTCGATCCTGGACATCGCGCTCACGCTGGAATACCTCGAAACGCACGGCGTGCCGGTGCTCAGTTGCGGGCAGGACAACTTCGCCGCGTTCTACACGCGCGACAGCGGCTTTCGCGCGGACTACCGGCTGGACGACCCGGCGGCGCAGGCGCGCTTCATCCGTACGAAGTGGGACCTGGGTCTGGCGGGCGGGGTGGTGCTGAGCACACCGGTTCCGGAAGGGGCGGCGATGGCGCGCGAAGAGATCGATGCGCTGGTCCGGCAGGCGCTCGACGAGGCCAAGGCACAAGGCATTGCCGGCAAGGCCGTCACACCTTTCCTGCTGGATCGCATCAGGGCGCTGACGGGGGGGCGAAGCCTGGCGACCAACATCGCGCTCGTCAAGCACAACGCCGAGGTGGGGGCCAGGCTTGCGCTGGCCTTGGCGCACCGGGCGCGTGGGGCGGGCGCTTCGGCCTGAAGTGCCGATCAGGCTGCCGCGGCCGGGCTTGGGGACGCGGATGACACGCCGTCCATGGGGCTCGTGCCGCGCAGGGGTTCCATGCCGACCAGCTCCTTGGCTTTCACGGTGAGGGTCTTGCCCGCGCGTTCACGGAAGCGTGCGCCGTCTCTGCGAACGATGCGGTAGCGGGAGGCGCCGATCAGGCGCTCGGATTCTTCGATGACGGTCTTCATCACGCCGCTGCGGGCGAGCTGCTCAACATCTTCCTGCCACGCGGGCGCACCGATGGTGACCAACTGCAGTGCGATGTGGCTGGTCGGCGTGTTGAGGAGGTAGTAGGCCCCAGCCAGGGGGGCAGCCGCAAACAGATTCTGGTCCAGGGGGTTGGTGCTGTTCCGGCTGGACAGGTAGCTGGTCAAGGCCCTTGATTCCCTGTACTGCACGCCCAGGTCGGCAATGACTTCGGCCAGCGCGATGATGGCATTGGCAATGCCGATGGCCAATTGCGCCGGAATGCCGACACCGCACGAGGCAATGGTCGCCGCGTGCGTGCCTGCATTGACTGAAGCCCGGGCGACCTTGGAGGTGCGCAGCGCGATGTCGCGCAATTGCCAGTCACGCACGCGTTGCAGTGCCTTTTGGGAGTCGCCGGTTTCCAGCTTGCGTGACAGGTCGAGCATCTCGTCGGCGGCAATGCCGTTCATCACCAGCTTGACGGTGTTGACCAGCACGGTCGCCGAGGCCGCACCCAGGCCCACGCCGGGTGCCAAGGCGGCAATTTCTTCCTTGATGCTTTCCAGCGCGTGGGTCAGCGTCTCCTTGAAGAAATGTTCCGCCGGGGTCCAATCCACTTGGCCCGGGGCGACGCCAAACGCGTCCTTGACCATGTCGTCGATCCTGGAGGCGAAGCCGCCCAGGTGTCCGCCCCCGCCGTGATGAGCCAGGACGTCGGTGCGGACCGGCACGAGGCGGGGACTGCCGGACAACTTGTAGGTGTTGCGAGCGATCGTCGCCGCTTTCTTTGCGGCGTTGGCCTTCCTGAGCTTGTCCTTGGTGCGGCTGACCAGGTCGGAGTGGGCAATGCATTCGCAATGCTCGAAGAGGACGGGAATGGACTTGCCGCGCTGCTCGATCACATGGTTCAGGCCCGCCTGGACATCCGCGCTCGGATACTGCCTGCTCAAGTACACGATCTGGTTGTACAGGGTGGTGACCGCACCCTTCGCATTGCGTCCGCTGTTGCGCCAGTCCTGGCCTTTGCGTGTCTGGTCGCCTGCCCAGGCATTGAATGCGGACTTGACCTCGGCAATGGCGGCCTTGCGCCGACCTTCTTCCAGGGCAATGGCGGCGCGCCCGACGGCTGACTGCTGGCCAAACACGTCGGTGTGCTGGCGCAGCAGCGCGTTCATGTTGTCGTCGACCAGATTGGCATTGGCGATCGCACGGTCGAGCTTCTTCAGGTAGTCGCTGCGGCGACTCAGCACGTTGCTGGTCAGGCTCATCCACTGGTCGACGGGAACAAAGAACATGGCCGTGCTGATGCGTGTGTTGTGTGTTGTATGCGAAACCAGTTTACACGGGGGGCCGCTCGAAGCGCCCGGTGCCGCAGCGGCGGACTGGCGATGAGGCGCGAGGGCGAGGGGGCTGCGCGAGTCCTGCGGAATTCACATCGCTGTCATGAGCGGCTGCGAGTATCCGCGACGCAATTCCGCCCGAACAAACACACAAACGCCGGAGCTCTCCCTCATGTTCAAGAAAGCGCTGCTTCCAGTGCTCATCGCCGCCGTCTTCGCGCCGGCCGCCCACGCCACTGTCGACCTGATTGCCATCGGCGGCATCAGCGGTACGTATGAAGATCTCGCACGCCAGACCGCCGCGCCGCTGGAGAACGGTGTGCCCGGCAATCGGCTCGGCGGCCTGGGCTCCGGCCTTGCATACGCCGGCGGCACGACTTTCCTGGCGCTGCCTGACCGCGGCCCGAACGCGAAGGCGTACAACCCGCTCGTGGACGACACGGTGTCGTACATCCCGCGATTCCAGACCTTCACGTTCAGCCTGTCGCCGAGCGATGCGGGTTCTGCCTTGCCCTTCACGCTGACGCCGACCCTGCGGAAGACGACCTTGCTGTCGAGTCCCACGCCGCTGGTCTACGGCACGGGCGCCGGCCTCGGCTATCGCATCGACGGCGTGACGCCGCTGGGTTCCGGCGCGCCGGCGCTGAACGCGGTGAACCATGTCCACTACTTCACAGGCCGTTCGGACAACTTCGACGCGACGCAACCCTCGACCAACCCGGCCGATGCGCGCCTCGATCCGGAGGGCATCCGCGTCTCCAACGATGGCGAGACCGTGTTCGTGTCCGACGAGTACGGGCCTTACGTCCACCAGTTCCATCGCGCAACCGGCAGGCGCATTCGCAGCTTCACCTTGCCCGCGAATCTCGCGATCACCAAGCTCAGCCCGCAGAAGGACGTGGAGATCGCATCGAACGCCGTCGGCCGCGTGACCAACAAGGGAATGGAAGGCCTGGCCATCACGCCGGACGGCCGGACCCTCGTCGGGATCATGCAGGCCAACCTGGAGCAGGACAAGAAGGGGAGCCTGCGCATCGTGACGATCGACATCCGCAGCGGTGCCACGCACGAGTACGCCTACAGCCTCACGGACGGCTCGGGCGTCAGCGAGATCCTGGCGGTGAACAACCATGAGTTCCTGGTCGACGAGCGCGACGGCAACGGCATGGCCGACACGCCCCTGCTCACCGACAAGGCTTCCGCCGCCAAGGTCAAGAAGCTGTACCTGATCGACCTCAATGGCGCGCAGGACGTCACCAACATCAGCGGCGACCTGTCGGCCTACGCGGTGACGAAGAGCACGACGCCCTTCCTGGACATCGTGGCCAAGCTGACGGCCGTCGGCATCGACGCCCGGCTGATCCCGTCGAAGATCGAGGGCATGGCCTTCGGCCAGGACATCGTCGTCAATGGCATCACCAGGCACACGCTCTTCGTGGCCAACGACAACGACTTCCTCGCGACCATCGCGGACCCGCTCAAGCTTCCCGGCGACAGCACGCGCGGACTCGTCGCCAATCCGAACCAGTTCTACGTCTTCTCGTTCGACGACCGCGACCTTCCCCGCTACATGCCGCAGCGGGTGGACGAAGAGCGTGGCCGCGGCCTGAACGACGATTGATGGGGAATGGGGGCGTACGGCGAAGCGCTTTCGCCGCATGCTCCTGACAGGTTCCGTGCCAGGGGCCGGCCGGCCCCTTTTCGCATGGCCCCAGCGGCGCGCGGCCTCCTGCCTGCCGGGCGCTGAATCGCCTGTCCGCGTTGAGCGACTGATGCCGATCGCCATGCCCGGGCGCCAATGCGATCAATGAGGTCGACGCATGCAGCGCCTGGCCGAGCATCGCGCCGTATCGGCCGCTTTCGGCGGGCGGCGAAACACCCCCTCTGCGCCCGCTCTTCCGCCAGAATGGCAGCGACCATGGCTGTTCATGGCCCTTTCCTTGTGCGGAGGAGTCAAGGTGCTCTCAGACCATCTGTTCCCGAACCTCATCGCCGAGATGCAGCAGGCGATCTCCGAGCCCGGGCAGGCCCTCGCCATGTTCTGCGTGGGTGTCGGGATTGTCCTGGTGGTGGTGAGTTCCTTCGTCAAGACGATGATCCCGCTGCGCTGGCTGGCGGTGGGCAGTTGCGTGGGCTTCGTGATCTATGGCGCGTTGCGGCCTTCGATTCCGGTGCTGCTGCTCAATGCGGCGCTGCTGCCCATCAACCTCTACCGGGTCGTGGAGATGATCCGCCTCACGCGGCAGGTCGCGGCCGTGTCGGCCGAACACGAGCTGGCGGGTGTGTGGCTCAAGCCGTACATGCACAGCACCCATGTCAAGGCGGGCACGATCCTCTTCCGCCAGGGCGACCGCGCGGAGCGGCTCTACCTGCTGGTCGACGGGGAGGTCGAGTTCGTCGAGATCGGCAAGACCCTGGGGCCCGGCGTCATCTTCGGGGAGATCGCCTTCTTCACACCCAACGGGCGGCGCCGACTGACGGCGCGCTGCGTCGCGGACTGCACCGTGATGTCGATCGACGAGAGCACGGTCAAGCAGCTCTACTACCAGAACCCGGCCTTCGGCCTCGAACTCGTCGGCCTGATCGCCAGCCGGCTCTCGGCTGACGTCGAACGATTGCAGCTCCAGCTCGCGCATCAGTCCGGCGCGCCGCGTGGATGATGGATTCGCCACAGCGGCCGAAGGCGTTTGTCCGGGGCACCGCGATCTCGCCGGCTGTCGCGGGGCGCGATGCGGAGCGCCGGGCATCGGGTGTCGTCAATGGTTTCGATCCGCGGCGCCCTGGCGGAAGAGGAGGATGCACGTCAGCATGAAGGCCAGCAAGGCGGCCGAGGCCGAATAGCGGCTGAGCGCCAGTCCGCCGTCGCTCAGCGGCTTGTCCAGGAAGTCGCCCACCACGGCGCCAAGCGGGCGCGTGATCACGAAGGCCGACCAGAACAGCAGGGTGCGGGACACGGCCGTCCGGTAATACAAGGCGACGATGACGGCCAGCAGCCCCCCGAACACCATCGCGCCGCCTGCATAGCCCAGGCCGGCCGTGTCGGCCGTCCAGTCGCCCAGTGCCGTGCCCAGGGTCTGGGAGAACATGATCGTCGCCCAGTAGAACATCTCCGCTTGCGGCGTGCGGATGGAGTCGGCGGATACGGTGCCCAGTGTCCGATGCCAGAGTGCCATCGAGAGAAGCAGGAGAGACAGCAGCAGCGAGGTGCCCCCCGCATAGCCGATGCCGAGGGACCGATCCGCGAAATCCGCCAGCGTGGTGCCGACGGTGGTGGTGGCGAGGATCGTGGCCCAGTAGAGCAGCGGGTGGAAGCGGCCCGACCTGATTTGCGCGGCGACGGCCACGATGAATGCCGCGGCGAAGATGGCTGTCGCGGCCAGGTAACCCAGGTTCATCGACATCGATACGGCGTCGCCCCCTGTCTCGCCCAGGGTGGTGGCGGCGATCTTGACGATCCAGAACAGCAGCGTGACCTGCGGGACCTTGCTCAGTGGCTGATCTTGGTTGGAAGGCATGGGTGATGCGGGGCGAGGCGGCGATGACGCCACGGACGCCGCGCGGCCCGCCGCGTCCGCGGGCAAAGGGGGCAGTCTGCTGCCGTCGCCTTAGGGCTGCCTTAAGAGGCGCACTGAATTCCCTCGCTTCGCCGGGCCCGATGCGCCGCGTGTGTCAGGACGACTCGGGATTCCGGCCAGGCATCAAGCGATGCAGCCTGGCGAGCAGACCCGGCCTTTTGCGGCCGACCGCCCCGATGGGACGCTCGCGGAAGACTTCCCGTTGCTCCTCGAGCGCGGCACGCAGTGCTGCCAGGTTCTGATCGGAATAGGTCCAGATGCCGGAGATCACGTGCTCGCCGGAACTCCGGGGCTCGACCCGCAAATATGTGATGCCGCTGCTTTGCAGCACTTCGACGCGCGAGGCGACTTGCTGCGCGGATCCGAAGATGCCCTTGATGGGGCGGGACAGGGAAAAGCTGATGGCCTGGACCTGGGGGAAATGCTCCGCGATGAACGCGAAGATCTCGAAGAGCACCAGGCGCCCGAGCGGGCGCTCTTCCTCGAACACCACCTGCTCGGGCGCGAATTCCTCGAAGTGGACTTCCGTGCCGTCGTTTCCCACACGGACCGGGTCCAGCGTGACGATGAGGAGGTTCCCGGCATACACGGACATCGGCTGGCCGAGCTGATATGTGCTGGCCTGGGGCCCGGTGATGCGAAGCTTCTTCTTGAGGGTCATGAATGACTGGCCGGCCGGCGGGCCATGTGCCTGCGGTGCTCTTTCTGGTTCTTTCGCACATCGCGTGCGAGGAGGTCTTTGCCTTGAGGGGCGACTTTAGTTCGTACCAGGACGAACAGGCGGTCAACTCGGCGACGTGCGCGAGTTGAAGCTGACCTATTTCACGCAACGGTGTCCGAATGCAGCAAGGCTACATCGCGCATGTGACATCGCATCGAGGTATTCCGGCATGGCGATGGTCGATGGCGGCGCGGGCCAATCAGGGGAAGGGGGCGGGCGTGCGTGCCCGGTGCATGACGGGATAACCCCGATTTACAGGCGCGTCCAGACCAATCCGAGGTAAATGCATAATTCGCGTATGACGAGAATATTGACTTCATGAGATTATCAAAATAGACTTTCATCTCAGCATATGAGAGTTTTGATTCATTATCGGAAGACTCTGCTGCTGCAAGGGGCTCGCGCGTCGCTGCTGGGAAGTGCCGGCGCCGCTGAGCCGGACACGTACCTGAAAGTCTGGAGACAGAACCTATGAGTAGAAAACTCATGCTTGCGACCACTGCCGTGGCGGGCGCAATGTCATTCGCCTCGCTGCATGCCGAGCCGTTGAAGATCGCCATGATCGAGGCGCTTTCCGGCCCGACCGCCCAGACGGGCATCGCCTTCAACGAGGGGTTGCGCTACGGCGTCCAGAAGCTCAATGAAGCGGGTGGCTTCAATCGGGAGAAGATCCAGCTCCTCGAATTCGACAATCAGGCGGGCCCGTCGGGGGCTTCGGAAAAGCTTCGCTCCGCCATTGCCGAAGGTGCTCGCATCGTGACGTCGGCCGGCTCGTCTGCCGCCGCGGCTCAGCTCAGCGAGGACGTGAGGAAGTACAACATCCGCAATCCCGGCAAGGAAGTCATCTTCTGGAACATCGGCTCGGAGGCCTACGAATTGACGGCGGACAAGTGCCACTTCTGGTTCTTCCGCATGGCGACGAATCCCTACGTCCGCATCAACGCCCTGGTGAAGGTCATGAAGGAGACGGGCGTGCTGGGCGACAAGGTCTACTCGATCAACCAGAACTATTCCTACGGCCACGACCACGAGAAGGCGCAGGCCATCGCGGTGGAGAAGGCCGGCTCGAAGATCGTCGAGTCGACGCTGCACGACACGAACAAGATCCAGGACTTCTCCCCCTATGTGGCCAAGATCAAGGCTTCCGGCGCCCAGACCGTCCTGACCGGAAACTGGGCGAACGATGTGATCCTGCTGCTGAAGGCGTCGGGGGATGCCGGCCTCAAGGTGCGATTCGGCAATACCTCGCTGGACACGCCCGGCACGCTCGGCAACGCCGGAGAAGCCGCACTGGGTTCCTATCTGGTGAAGGTCTACAACCTGGAGGCCGGTGGAGACAAGGGCAAGGCCTTCATCGAGGACTTCAAGTCGAAGATCGGGCACTACCCGTACTCGGAGGAGCCCACGTCGGCCTTCGCGACCCTGCACCTTGGCGAAGCGCTCAAGAAGCTGGACTTCAAGGGGGGTGCGATCAATCCGACGCAACTCGCGCTGGCCATCGAGAGTGCGACCTTCGAGTCTCCCACCGGCACCTGGTCGGTCCGCAAGGAGGACCATCAGCTGATTCTGCCGATCACCGTGAGTGAAGTCAGCAAGGCCGCCAGGTTCAAGGTCGACGGCACCGACATGGGCTTCAAGTTGATCAAGGTGGTCTCTCCTGCCGACGCGGCGGCTCCCGTCGCGGCCTCTTGCAGGATGCAACGGCCGAGCTGAGGCTGATCGCCTCGCGGCATGCCTTCGCGCGCGGCGGGGGATGCCTCGCTCGAATCCAAGTCGATCGATGACCGTGTCCTCGCGGCACGGTCCGTCTTCCAGAAAAGTGCCTCCATGGAATTCTTCACCGTCTCCGCTTTGAACGGACTGATCTACGGCTTGCTGCTGTTCACGGTCTCGGCGGGGTTGACGCTCATCTTCGGGATGATGGGCGTCATCAATTTCGCCCATGCCTCGTTCTACATGCTCGGGGCCTACTTCGCCTATTCGCTGTCGGGTCTTGTCGGCTTCGGCTGGGCGATCCTGCTGTCTCCTTGTCTCGTCGCCCTGATCGGCATCGTTGTCGAACGCTTCATGCTGCGCCGGGTTCATGCCTACGGGCATGCGCACGAAGTGCTGCTGACCTTCGGGCTGGCCTTCGTGTTCGAGGAGCTGATCAAGATGTTCTACGGCAATTACGCCGTGACCTTCAGGCCGCCGCCCGCACTCCGCTTCTCGGCATTCACCCTCTTCGGCACGGACTACCCGTTCTACCGGCTGTTCGTGGGAATGACCGCGCTGATGCTCTTCGCCTTGCTCTTCTACATCCTGCGGCGAACCCGCGTGGGCATCGTCGTGCGCGCCGCGGTGCGACTCCCGGCCATGGTCGGCGCACTCGGGCACAACGTCCCGGTGGTCTTCCTGAGCGTCTTCGGGCTCGGCGCCTGGATGGCAGGGTTGGCGGGTGCGGTGGGCGGAGCGCTTCTGACCACCAATCCCAACATGGCGCTGGAGCTGGGCGTGATCGTCTTCGTGGTGGTGGTCGTGGGTGGGCTGGGTTCGCTCGAAGGGGCCTTGATCGCGTCGCTGCTCATCGGCCTTCTCACCTCGTTCTCGGTGGGCCTCGACTTCAGCATCGCCGACCTTGCGAGGCTCATCGGCCTGGGGAGCACCGCGGCGGATCAAGGGGGGCTTCTGACGACCAGGCTCTCGACCTTCTCCGCGGCCATGCCTGTGCTGGTGATGCTGGTCGTGCTGCTGGTTCGTCCGGCGGGATTGATGGGGGATCGGAACTGAGATGAACAAGACAACAGTGTCAACGGGTGCGATCCTGGTCCTGGTGATCGCGCTGGCCTTGCTGCCGCTGGTCCTTGCGCCAACGCAGATCGGGGCCATGTCGCAGATGCTGATCGCCGCGCTCTTCGCGCTGGCATTCAGCTTGTTGATCGGCCAGGGCGGCATGCTCTCTTTCGGTCATGCGGCGTACTTCGCCATCGGCTGCTTTGCGACGATCCATGCAATGAATGCGGCCGAGCAGGCAGGGCTGAGGCTGCCGACGCCACTCATGCCATTGGCGGGCGGGCTCGCGGCCCTGGTGGTCGGCGCCGTCGCGGGATTCTTCGCGACGCTGCGCAGCGGTGTGTATTTCTCGATGGTCACGCTGGCGATTGCGGAGTTGTTTCACACGCTTGCGCCGAATCTTCAGGGTGTGTTCGGCGGGGAGGGCGGCGTGTCCGCGATGCGCATGCCATGGGCGGGCATCGGCTTCGACCAGGAAATCCACGTCTACTACCTCATCTTCGGATGGACCCTCGTGAGCGCGCTGCTCATGTACCTGTACACCCGCACGAGCTTCGGGCGTCTCACCGTCGCGTTGCGCGAGAACGAGAGGCGGGTTGCCTTCCTGGGCTACGACGTTCATGCGACGAAGGTGGTGGTGTTCTCGATCTCGAGTCTCTTCGCAGGCATCGCCGGCGGCCTGCTCGCGGTCTCCAGCGAGAGCGCGAACTACATGCTGTTCAACCTGAGCTATTCGGCGAACGTGGTCCTCTTCAGCTACATCGGAGGGACCGGACTCTTCCTCGGTCCCGCCGTGGGCGCGGGGCTCATGTCGATTCTTGGATATGCCGTCTCGGACGTGACGCGCCTCTGGCTGCTCTACCAGGGCCTGATCTTCGTGCTGGTGATGATGTATGCGCCGGGTGGAATCCTGCCGGCGGCCCAGGCCCTCGTCACGCGGGGCAGGGCCGATGGAGGCCTGCCGGCGTCCCGCGTGCTTCTCTCGGCGATGCCGGTCGCCATGATCGGATGCGCCGCCGTGCAACTTCTCGAATTGACCAGTGCCGTGTTCTCGCGCGACTACCAGACGGAGGTCGCACGGACCGGTCGCTGGCCCGCGATCACGCTCCTGTCCCGCAGCTGGGCGCCGGACCAGCTTCTGACCTGGGCGGGGCCCGCACTGCTCCTGGCCGTGGGCGTGCTCTTCCTGTTCCGGCTCACTCGCGCTGCCACGCGGGAGAGCGTCATGCCCTCGGGCGAGGAGCTTGCCGTATGACCGCGGCACTGAATATCGAAGGCCTGCGCAAGCGCTTCGGAAGCGCGGAGATCATCAGGAATCTGTTCCTGTCGGTGGCCGCGGGCGAGCGGCATGCGATCCTGGGCCCCAATGGCGCAGGGAAGTCGACGCTCTTCCACCTGATCACCGGACTTCTCCAGCCCACGTCGGGGCGCATCGAGCTGAACGGTTGCGACATCTCCCGGCTCGCACCTCACCAGATCAACCGGCTCGGCTTGTCGCGATCCTTCCAGATCACGAGCATCTTTCCCAGGATGAGCGTGCGGGAGAACCTGCGCATCGGTGTGATGGCGCGGCACGGGCATCGCTTCTCGCTCTTCAGGATGGTGGAGCGCCAGCGTGCGGTGAACAGGGATGTCGAGGAACTGCTCGAACTCACCCGTCTCGCCCCGCTGGCATCGAAGATGGCCGGCGATCTCACGTACTCGGAACAGCGTGCCCTGGAAATCGGCATGGCGCTGGGTCCGGGCGGGGACGTCATTCTCCTGGACGAGCCCACCGCGGGCATGTCGGCCGATGAGTCCATGTACATCGTCGAACTCGTTCGCCGGGTCACGCAAGGCAAGACGCTCCTGGTGATCGAGCACGACATGGACGTGGTGTTCTCCCTGGCCGACCGGATTTCCGTTCTTGTCTACGGCGAGATCATCGCCACGGATTCGCCCGATGCGATCCGGCGCAATGAGCGCGTCCAGGAAGCCTATCTCGGCGAGGAGGCCGCATGAGCCTGCTGACTGTCAGAAACCTGCACGCGCATTACGGCAAGAGCCACGTCCTCACCGGCGTCAACCTGCAGATTCTTCCCAGGGAAATCGTGAGTGTGCTGGGCCGCAACGGCTCGGGCCGCTCGACGATGCTGAAGGCGCTGATGGGCCTGGTTCCTCCGTCGGCGGGTTCGGTCTTGCTGGACGGTGCCGAGATCGGAAGAGACCCGCCATATCGCATCGTTCGCGCCGGGCTGGGCTATGTCCCCGAGGAGCGGCTCGTCTTCGGCAACCTGACGGTCGAGGAGAACCTCGCCATCGGCATGCAGCCGTCCCATGACGGGAAGAACATCTGGACGGTGTCGCGGATGTACGAGTACTTCCCGCGCCTCAAGGAGCGCAGGAGCACGCAGGCAGGCAACCTGTCGGGCGGCGAGCAGCAGATGCTGACCCTGTGCCGCTCGCTCCTGGGGCATCCCAGGATCCTGCTCGTGGACGAGCCGACGGAAGGGCTCGCGCCGAAGATCGTGGAGCAGCTGGTCGACGTCATGCTGGACATCAACAAGCGCGGCGTCGCCGTGCTGCTGGTGGAGCAGAAGATGACGATCGCGCTTCGCATCGCCCACCGCTGCCTGATCATGGGACGCGGGCAGATCGTCTTCGACGGCACACCCGCGACCCTGCGTGCAGATCCGGAAATCCGCCGCCGCTGGCTCGAGGTGGCATGAAGTTTTTTGTTCATGGAATCGGCAGGTGGCTCCGGCATCCAGCGGTTCCACCAGGAGAAGTGATGATGAATGCTGGACGTGAAGTCAGCTGCGATGTGCTGGTGATCGGGTCGGGCGCGGCCGGCCTTTCCACCGCGATGACGGCGCATGAGCGCGGCCTCGATGTGCTTGTGGTGGAGAAGGAGTCCCGCTTCGGCGGGACGACCGCGCGCTCCGGAGGCTGGCTGTGGGTGCCGGGGAATTCCCTGGCCCTCAAGGCGGGTGCGACGGATTCGATGTCGGAGGCACGCAAGTACATCCAGCACGAGGCCGGCGACCAGTTCGATCCGGAACGCGTCGACGCCTTCCTCTCGAATGCGGGAGCGATGGTCGACTTCTTCCAGGAGCGGACGCAGGTCAAGTTCAACTTCGGCCTGAACTACCCCGACTACCATCCGGACCGGCCGGGCGGAGCGGAGCAGGGACGCTCCATTCATCCGGTTCCCTACGATGGCGCCAGGCTGGGGCCCTTGCTGTCGAGCCTGGCGATGCCGATGCGTGAATCCACCTTCATGGGCATGGGCCTCAACAGCGGTCCCGACCTGAAGCATTTTCTGAATGCGACCCGGTCCCTGCGTTCGGCGGCATTCGTGGGCATGCGAATCCTCTCCCATTTCGTGGATGTGGCGCGATATGGCCAGGGGACGCGACTGGTCAACGGCACGGCGTTGGCGGCCAGGCTGCTCGCCTCCGCGTCGGACCGCAGGATCCCGATGTGGAAGGCGGCGGAGGCGTCGTCCCTGACCGTCGCCGATGGCCGCGTCACGGGTGCCGTGGTGCGTGTCGAGGGCCAGCCGGTCATCGTCCATGCCCGCCGTGGCGTGGTGTTGGCGGCCGGCGGGTTCCCGCGCGACGAGAAGCGCCGGCGCCGTCACTTCCGGCACCTCAAGGGGGCGACCATTCATGCAACGCTGGCGCCCGAGGCGAATACGGGGGACGGCCTGCGTCTTGGCGAATCCGTGCATGCGGGGATCGTCGACACGCTCCCGAATGCCGCGGCCTGGGCGCCGGTGTCCATCGTCAAGTACAAGGATGGCAGCGAAGGAAGGTTCTTTCACCTCATCGATCGGGCCAAGCCCGGCGTCATTGCGGTGGCGAGGAACGGAAAGCGCTTCGTCAACGAGAGCGAGAACTACCACGACTTCGTCGCGGCGATGATTGCTTCCGCGCCTGCCGGATCGGAGGTCTCCGCGTTCATGGTGTGCGACCATCGCGCGCTTCGCCGCTATGGGCTCGGGGCCGTGCGGCCGTTCCCGCTGCCCATCGGCGCCTTTCTGCGCAGCGGCTATCTCATGCGCGGAGAGACGGTCCAGGCGCTTGCCCGGAAGATGGGCGTCGATCCCGAGGCGCTCGGCCGGACGGTGGCGCGCGTGAACGAAGACGCAGGGAAAGGCAGGGACAGCGAGTTCGGCAAGGGCTCGACCTCGTACCAGCGACTTCTCGGCGATCCGGACTTCAAACCCAACCCCTGCCTGGGACCTCTGGCGTCGGGGCCGTTCTACGCGGTCAGGATCGTCCCGGGTGATCTGGGCACCTACGACGGACTCAGGACCAATCGCGACACCCAGGTCATGTCGGACGCCGGCCGGCCGGTCCCCGGCCTGTACGCGGTCGGCAATGACGCGGCGAGCATCTTCGGGGGAAGCTATCCGGGCGCCGGCGCGACCCTGGGGCCCGCCATGACCTTCGGCTTCATCTGCGGAAACGTCCTCGCCGACCGGCCACGCGAGTCCGCGGCCACTACGAGCGCTGGTGCGATCCGCGCCGTTCCGCAAGCACGGAGCCGGGCGTGAGCGAATCCACCGAACCCTTCATCGAAGTCTGATCCATGAACAACGAAATCCATGAATGCGACGTGCTTGTCGTCGGGTCCGGCGCGGCGGGCTTCGCCGCCGCCATCACCGCCCGCCAGGCCGGGTTGAATGTGCTGCTGGCGGAGAAGGCGGGCTGCTTCGGCGGAACGACGGCGACCTCCGGCGGCTATATCTGGATCCCCGGGAATCCATTGGCCGCCAAGGCCGGCATCAAGGACTCTCCGGCGGATATCCGCCGATACCTGAAAGAGGAACTCGGCGACGCCTACTCCGAGAAGCACATCGAGGCCTACCTGAAGTCGGGTCCCGGAATGGTCGACTTCTTCGTCAACAGGATGGGCATCGACTTCATGGTCGCGACCCAGATGCCGGACTACCATCCGGACCTTCCGGGCTCCCAGAGGGGGCGCTCGCTGCATGTGCGTCCGGTCGACGGACGCATCCTCGGCAAGGACTTTCGCCGCCTGCGCCCCCTTCCGCGCGAGCTTGCGCTGTTCGGCATGGGGGTGAGCTCCGGCAGCGACCTGAGCCATCTCTACAAGTTCGGGCGCTCGCTCAAGTCCACGTTCCGGGTGCTGTCCCTGCTCACCCGCTATGGATTCGATCTGCTGCGCTTCGGCCGCGGGACGCAGCTCGTCAACGGCAATGCGCTGATCGCCCGCCTGGCACGCGTGCTCTTCGACCTGGGGGCTCCGGTGTGGACGTCTTCACCGGTGATGGATCTGGTCTGCGAGGGCGACCGCGTCGTCGGTGCGCTGGTGAGTCGCCATGGCAGGACGGTTCATGTGAAGACGCGCCGAGGCGTGGTTCTGGCCAGTGGCGGCTTCGCGCACGACGTCGAGCGAAGGAATGCCATCTACAGGCACTCCGCGAGGGCAGGGGAGCACCTGTCGCTGACCGCGCCCGGCGACGAAGGCGATGGTGCGCGAATGGCGGAAAGCGTCGGCGGCTATGTCGATCCCGATGTGCTCAACGGCGGCGCCTGGATGCCGATCTCCAAGGTGCCCCGGCCGGACGGGACCTGGGGGCCGATCCTGCACTCGATCAATCACGGGAAGCCCGGCATGATCTCGGTGCTGCCGAACGGCAAGCGCTTTGCCGACGAGAGCCTCTCGTACCATGACTTCGTCGAAAGGATGATTGCCAGCTCGCCCCATACGGGCGGCGCGGGTGCATTCATCATCTGTGACCAGAAGGCCTTCAGCAAGTATGGGCTGGGCTATGCCAAGCCCTTCCTGCCTTTCAGGAAGCTGGTGGATGCAGGCTATCTGACCGTGGGGCGGAGCGTCGAGGAACTCGCGCAGCGGGCCGGCATCGACGCGAAGAACCTGGTGCAGACCATCGCGAACTACAACACGCACGCCAGGCGGGGCGAGGACCCGGAATTCGGCAAGGGCAGGAGCAGATACGGGCACTTCCTCGGCGACCTGTCGCACAAGCCGAATCCCAACATCGAGGCCCTGGACAAGGGGCCCTATTACGCCGTCTGGATGTATCCCGGCGATATCGGCACCTTCGCAGGCATCAAGACGGACGAGCGGGCGCGGGTCGTCCGCCGTGACGGTTCGGTGGTGAAGGGGCTGTTCGCCGCGGGCAACGACATGGCCAGCGTCTTCAAGGGCACCTACCCCGGAGGCGGCGCGCTCATCGGGCCGGCCATGACCTTCGGCTACGTGGCCGCGAGGGAACTCGTCGGCGCGCCGGCGGCAGCCGAGGGACGACAGTCCGCCGACGTCGGACAAGGAAAGGAAGACAGGAATGGAAGCGACGAATAACGAGTGGCTTGGTCTGGAAGGCCGCGTGTGCGTGGTCACGGGTGCCGGCGGGGGAATCGGGCGTGAGGTCGCCCTCGCATTCGCACGTGCCGGCGCGAAGGTCGCCGCGCTGGATTTCAACGAGGCCGGCGCACAGGAAACAGTGTCACTGATCCAGGCCAGGCAGCAGGCCGGAGTGGCCGTCGTGTGCGACGTGGCGGATCAGGCGTCCATCGCCGAGGCCGCCCTCATGGTGGAGGCCGAGCTTGGGGTTTGCGATGCCCTCGTGAACAACGCAGGCGTCATCGCCTACGGTCGACTCGAGTCGGTCGAGCAGAAGGATTGGGACCGTCTTCTCGGGGTCAACCTCTCGGGCTACCTGTGGTGTTGCCAGAGGTTCGCGGCAGCGATGTTGCAGCGAAGGCGCGGGGCCATCGTTCACGTTGCGTCGATCGCCTCCACCGAGCCGCATCCGTTCTGCGGCGCCTATGGCGTGAGCAAGGCGGGGGTCCTGATGCTGTCCAACCAGATGGCCGTGGAATGGGGGCCGTCCGGCGTGCGCTCGAACTGCGTGAGTCCCGGCTTTGTCCGTACCGCGCTGAGCGAGCCCTTCTATTCCCGGGAGGGTGTGACGGAGCAACGAAGCGCATTCGTCCCGTCTCGAAGAATCGGTGCGCCGGCGGACATCGCGAATGCGGTTCTGTTCCTTGCGAGCGACCGGGCGGCCTACATCAATGGCAGCAACCTGCTGGTCGATGGCGGCCTGTCCCAGGCCTCCATGGCACAGATCCCGCGGCCCGGATACAACGCATGAATCGCGTCTGCCCCACGTCGGATACCGCGCTGGTCACGGGTGGAGCCGGCGGGATCGGCCTTGCGATCGCTTCCGAACTCGCGAATCGAGGCATGAGGCTGGTTGTCGCCGACCTGGCGCTTCCGGCGGCGCAGGCCGCGGTGCAGCGTCTCGGCGGCGAAGGCCATCTCGCCGTCGCGCTGGATGTGAGCCAGGAAGCATCGGTGCGCAAAGCCTTCGAGGAGGCAGAGGCCCAGTGCGGTCCGATCCGGGTCCTGGTGTCCTGCGCCGGCCTGCTGCTTCCGGGGCCGAACGGGACCCGGGCGAGTCTGTTCGACATCGATGTCGAGAACTGGGACCGGACCTTTGCCGTGAACGCGCGCGGTGCCTTCCTCTGCTGCCAGCGCTTCATGCTTCTGCGCCGCTCGACACCGGTCCCCCATGCACGCGTCATCACCATTTCGTCGGTCGCGGCTCAACTGGGCGGCTATCGTTCGAGCGCTGCGTACGTGTCGAGCAAATCGGCGATCCTGGGCCTGACCAAGGCGGTGGCGCGCGAGGGTGCGGAGTTCGGCATCACCGCGAATGCGGTTGCGCCGGGACTGATCGATGCGCCGATGCTGCACCAGGCGACACAGGGAGCCCGTGTCGACGACAAGTCCTTCGAACTGGTCCCCGCGAGACGCCTGGGCACCGCCGGGGAAGTCGCGGGGGCGGTTGCCTTTCTGGCCGATGCGTCCACGGACTATGTCACCGGCAGCGTCATTGACGTCAACGGCGGCTACAGGATGCAATGATTGCTTCCTTGCCCGGGAGAGCCTCGATCGGCGCCGGCGAAGACGGTCCTCGACGAATGAGGATGATGCGGGCGTGTCACGCGCAAGGTATTGCCTTCGAACAACCATGGCAACGATCGAAGGTCGTTGCCGACATCCTTAGATATTCATGTCGGTGAATCCAGTGGAAGAAAAAAGCGCCGGGGGCGACTCCTCCGTGCTGAAGCGGGTTTCTGCGATCTTCAACCTCATCAGCGAGAGCCAGCCGGCGATCACGGTCGCCGATGTGGAGGCGGCACTGCAGGTCAGTTCCGCCACGGCCTATCGCTACCTGGGCGATCTTTGCGATATCGGCCTGCTGCATCGCGTGTCGGGAAGGTATGCGCCGGGCCCCAAGATCCTGGAATTCGAATACCTGATCAGAAAGTTCGATCCCATCCTCGGGGCGGCCAAGGACCTGATGAGCCAGCTCTCGGAAAAGACAGAGTGCCACGTGCTCCTGTCTCGTCTTTATGGCCACCGCCTGGTGAACATCTTCTACGCCAAGGCGCCCGGGTTGCCGGATATTCCCTTCATTCCGGGCCGGCGCCTGCCCGTGTTCCACGGCTCCCAGTCGCGGATCGTCCTGTCCTTCCTGGATCGGCGCAAGCTTCGAAAGATCTTCGATTCCTATCCCGAGGATCCCTGGCGCGCAAAGATCGGCGATACGTGGGAGACGTTCGTCGCGACCCTCAACAAGGATCGCCGCGCCGGCTACTACATCTCCCGGAACGAGCTGGCCGAGGACACGACCGGCGTGGCCGCCCCCGTCTTCGATGAAACGGGCGATCCGATCGGCGCACTGACTCTGACCTTCGCCTCATCGGCCCCTCCCTGGATGGGGGAGCAGATGATCGTCGATGTCGCCATGCAGAATGCGCGGATCATCTCGCAGCGCATCCTCGAATCGACCAGGGCCGAGGGAGGGACGGCTGTCGGGGATGGCGGCTGAAGCCATGCAGGCCCGCGGGCCGGCCGGGCCGGGTCGATGCGGTGCGATGCGCCGGCATTGACTGCGTATCGATTGCCGCAGGACCGACAGGACCAACAGGACCAACTCGCCGACAAGGACACCATCCCGTGCGTCACCTCCTCAGGCTTTCATTCGCATCCGTGCTGCTGGCCTTCTTCCTTGCCTCGCATGTCCATGCGCAGGCCACCCAGAAGGTGGTCGATATACCGACCCGGCCGGGTGTGACTCAGCGGATGCTGGTGCTCCCGGTCCCGGAGCCCAAGGCGACGGCCATCCTGATGGCCGGGGGGCATGGCGGGCTCGACATCCAGCCGGACGGACGCATCGCGTCGCTTGCGGACAACTTCCTCGTGCGCTCCCGCCAGTTGTTCGCCGACCAGGGCTTCATGGTGGTGGTGGTCGACGCACCTTCGGATCGGTCCGGCTTGCCTTATCTCAATGGCTTTCGCCAGACGGCCGAGCACGTATCGGACCTGAAGGCGGTCATCGCCTGGGCGCGCACGCAGGCGAAGGCGCCGGTCTGGCTGGTCGGAACCAGCCGCGGAACGCAGTCCGCGGGCTTCGCGGCCACGGAACTCCAGGGCGCCGACGCCCCGGACGGCATCGTGCTGAGCTCCACCATCCTGGCCGACGAGAAGAGCCGCCCTGTTCCGGCGATGCCGCTGGACCGGATTCGGGTGCCGGTCCTTGTCGTCCACCATGAGCAGGACGGATGCAGGCTCTGCGCCTTTTCCGACATCCCGTCGATGATGGACAAGCTGGGCAATGCGCCCAGGCGCGAGTTGCTTTCCTTCAAGGGGGGCGCGAACAAGGGGGACCCTTGCGGAGCGAGGGCCCACCACGGTTTCAATGGCATCGAGTCCGAGGTCGTCGCTCGAATGGCAAATTGGATTCTGGCGGCGAAATAGCAGGGGTGGATGGGGGCCATGCGTCCGTTAATGGCTTGGATCCAACGGTAGCGCGATGGCGGGCAGCCTTTCCGCGTCCTTTTGTGGACACGGCGCATGTGACTTGGCAAGATGTTGCTTGCCCCGCTTGCGGGCCCAACATCCTCCAGAAGGTTCATATGAAGAAACTTGTTCTCCCGATCAGCATCGCACTGGTTCAAATGATGGCGATCCCCGCTTTTGCGCAACCCCATGGCGAAGCCGACCCGGCACAAGCCAAGGCGCCCCCCACGGCCAAGACGACTCCGGCGGAGCGTTCCACTGCCCGCAAGGAACGCAAGGTGGAAGGCGGCGAGGCCGCACGCGGCCCGCAGATCGGTGAAGGCCCGAGCAAGCCCGAGGCGAAGCCCGCAGTCTCCAAGGAAGAACGCAAGGCCGCAGCCGCGAAGCGCTCCGCTGCGAACCGTGCCGCCAACAAGGCGGGCCAACTGCCCCGCGGTGGTGACGAAAGCGCGCCGGAAAAGCAAAAGAAGCCCTGAGTCCGCAAGTGTGAGCCGGCGCTGACTCGCGCCGGTTTCCGCCCCGCGTATCGGCCGGCGCGTCTACCTCCTGCAGTCGCCGCCGACCGATACCGAACCATCCTTGCATTCAGTGAGGATGGCCTCCCCGCGAAGATGTGCCGGTGCTGAGCGTCCGCTCGACGGCGAGTCGCCACTCCCCGAAGAAGCCGGTACATCCTGCATATCCTGCATATCCTGCACTTCATACACGATCTTCTTCGTCCCGAGCTCGCAGGTTCCTACGACCTTGGCGATCGCGCTCGTCTTCGCATCGGCATCCACCGTGGTGAGCGTGAAGTGTGCAACGCCGCCCGCCCTGATCTTCGCGTCGATCTGAGACCGTATGGCTTCGCAGTTGCTGGCGCTGTTTGCGGAACCTGCGAAGACAAGCAATGCAATGGGTGCCAGGGATATTCTCAGCATGGCGTGCCTGCCTCGGACAAGTGACTGTCCTGGCGCTGCAGTGTAGCGGTTGAATGCCGCAGCCGAGGGACCGGGATCAATTGGCCTGACGGCGCCGCTGGAGTCGGGCCTCTTAAGTTTCACCTAAGCCACGGGACAGACACTGCTCCCCGGCAGCTCGCTCTTCTCTTCCCTCCCTCCTCTATGAAGGGCTGCCCTTCACCCGCTTCGGCGGGTTTTTCTTTGCCTGATCGCGGATCCGACCGGTCGGCCGATCGCTGCCGCTCGTGAGGCGAGGCCGCCCCTCACCGCACGGGGAAAGACGCCGCGCCAGGTGTGCCGCGGAGGGCCAGGATGTTCATGAAGACCCGCTGGTGCCGGGGCGGTGTTTCAAGGGACCTGCCGCATTCTGCCTAGTCATCCAGCGCAGCGCAGCCCCTCAGGCAGTCCGCCGGGGCGACACGCAGGCAGACACGCGGTGCGCTTCTGCGCTCAGGAAACAGGAGGCGCACTTGGCTGCGCGGAGTTCGACATGTCCCTGCGTGCCCGCGCGTGGAGTGCCTGATGCCTGGACTCGCTGTCTTCGACCGACTTGAGTTCAAGCCCGATCTGCCGGACCGACTCATCGTCTTCTCCGTAGCGGTCCTTCAGCTTCGCAAACAGATGGTTCAGGTAGTGGAGATGGCGAGACACGTTTTGCTCCTGGACAATGACAGACGACCGGCGTCCGCATCGCGAGCTGCGAACAACCTTGGGGCTGGGCGGCACACAGGTTCCGGACCGCAAGGGTCTTCCGACCGGCAACCCGCTTGAACGGCGCCTGTGCGACCTGGTGCCGAGTATCGGCCCTCCGCCTCGCCCGGACTTTGACGCAGGTCACGCCGCACCGGCGTCATGCTCGTCGCGCCATGCGCCCGGCGGCTTGCCGATCAGGCGCTTGAAGGCTCGCGCGAATGCAGCCTCGGAGTCATAGCCGACATCGAGCGCGATCGCGGCGACGGTGGCGCGTGTTTCGAGCAGCAGGCGGGCGGCGGCCTGCATCCGCCATTGCGCCAGATACTGGATGGGCGGCATGCCGATCAGGTGGACAAAGCGCTCGTGCAACGCCGAGCGTGACAAGCCGACACGCCGCCCGAGTTCGTCGATGGTCCAGTCCTGCGCCGGCTGCTCGTGCATCAGTGCCAGCGCGCGGCCGACGAAGCGGTCGCGCAGGCCCGCAAGCCATCCGGCGCTCTGCGCGGGCAGTTGATCGGCGTAGCGTCGCACCGCATCGACGAACATCATCTCGCTCATGCGGGCCAGCATCGCTTCGCCGCCCGCGCGCTGTGCATGCGACTCGGCCACCGCCTGCTGGGTGAATTTCGCGATCCAGGCGTCGTCGTCGGAGGCACGCAAGTGGAGCAATCGCGGCAGCGCGTCAATCAAGGGGTTGAAGGGCTGCAGATCGCAGCCCAGAAAGCCGCACACGATGCTCGTCTCCGCATCCGCATCCCATTCGGAAAGTGTCGGCCGCGTGACATGCAGGCCGCTGTAGGCGAGGCGCAGCGGCAGCTGCTCGGCCTTCGTGCCGGGGAACCAGGTGAAGTCGGAATCGCCGCGCATTCCGGGCGCGCTCGATACGACATGCCCGTCCCCGTGGGGAAACATCACGACATCGCCGGCGAAGAGCTTGACGGACGGCCCGCCGGGAATGCCCGCCCAGCAACTGCCGCGTGCGACGGCGTGGTACTCGATCACGTGATCCACGCCGCGCATGAGAAGCGGCGCGAGTTCCTTCGAAGGCGGGGCCTCGGCCGCCCATTCGCTGCTGGCGCTGATGTTGAAGAACACCGCGCCGCGCAGACGCACGCCGCGCAGGACATCGGACAGCGTGTCCTGGCTCATCGAGGCTCACCGTGGCGCTTCGATCAAGTCGCCCGGACGATCGATCAATTCCGAAGGCCGGGGATGGGGAACGAAGGACGCGCGATCAAGTGCCGAGGACGCGTGGTGAAGCGTCGCATCGGGCACCGAAAAACAATGACTCCAGCCGTCACGAGCGGATCGCGGCGGCCCGTTCTTCAACGCGGCCATCTCAGGAGCACCTCATGCAAGCATTGACTTACCTTACGCTGGACAAGGACGTCCGGCAAGTCCGGCAACACGACGTCGACGCATTCGCCGCGCGGATCGGAGGCGGTGTGCTTTGCGCGGCGGATGCCGGCTACGACGATGCGCGCAGGATCTGGAACGGGAGCGTCGATCGCCGCCCCGCGCTGATCGCGCGATGCCTGACGGACGGCGATGTGCAGGCCGGCGTGCGCTTCGCCGCCGCGCATCGCATGCTGCTCAGCGTGCGTGGCGGCGGCCATCACATCGCGGGCAACGCAGTCGCCGAGGGCGGCCTCATGCTCGACCTGTCGGGCATGCGAGGGATCGACGTCGACCCGGCAAGGCGTACCGCGCGTGTCGGCGCGGGTGCGTTGCTGGGCGATCTCGATCGCGCATCGCAGGCCCACGGACTGGCCACGCCGCTCGGCATCAATTCGACCACCGGCGTCGCCGGGCTCACGCTCGGCGGCGGCTTCGGCTGGTTGACGCGCCGCCATGGAATGACCGTCGACAATCTGCTGAGCGTCACGGTCGTGACGGCCGACGGTGCGGTGCGCAAGGCCTCCGCCACCTCGGAGTCCGAGCTGTTCTGGGCCCTGCGCGGCGGCGGAGGCAACTTCGGCGTGGCGACCTCGTTCGAGTTCCAGCTGCATCCGGTGGGTCCCGAGGTCTACGCCGGGCTGGTCGTCTACCCGTTCGCGCAGGCGCGGCATGTCCTGCGCGCATGGCGAGACTTCACCACCACCGCGCCCGACGAGCTGAGCGTCTGGGCGGTGATGCGCAAGGCGCCTCCATTGCCTTTTCTTCCCGCCTCGGTGCACGGCACCGAGGTCGTGGTCCTCGCGCTTGTCCACAGCGGCAATGTCGATGCGGGCGAGCGCGCCGCCGCTCCGGTGCTGCAGTTCGGGGACGCAATCGGCAGCGCGTTGGGGCCGACGCCCTATGCCGCATTCCAGACCGCCTTCGACCCGCTGCTCACGGCGGGCGGCCGCAACTACTGGAAGTCGAACAACTTCAGCAGGCTGACCGACGAGGCGCTCGACGTGGTGATCGCATCCGCCGGTCACCTGCCGGGACCGGAGTGCGAGATCTTCATCGCCCAGCTCGGCGGTGCGATGGCGCGCGTGAAGCCCGCGGCCACGGCCTTTGTGGGGCGCGACGCGAACTACATCATGAACGTGCACGGTCGCTGGGCCGATGCACGCGACGACGAACGGATGCGCGCATGGGCACGCGAGGCCTTCGAGGAAGCCGCGCCGCACGCCACCGGCAGCGGCTACGTCAACTTCCTGACGGAGGACGAGGCCGAGCGCGTCGCCCTGAGCTATGGCACCAACCACGAGCGCCTGCGCATGGCGAAGCAGCGCTTCGACCCGGACAACCTGTTCCGCATGAATCTCAACATCGCGCCGGCCGCGCCGCCGCATCACCGGGCCATGTCATGAGCAGCATCGATCCACGCGGGGACCGCATCACCGGTGCATCCCCTTCCGCCGAGGCGGCGTACGAGCGCGCGCTCGCCGCGTTCCAGAGCTGGCGCAGCGGCGTCGATGCGGAGCTTGCCGACGCGCTGCAGGAGGCGCCCGCCTTCGTGATGGCGCATGTGCTGCAGGCCTACATGCTGCTTTGCAGCCGCGATCCGCGTCGCGTGCGCCTGGCGCATCCGGTGCATGCGCGGGCGGCCGGCCTGCCGGTCAATCCGCGCGAGCGGCTGCATCTCGCCGCGATCGCCGATGCGCTCGCCGACAACTATGAACGCGCCAGGGCAAGGCTGGGCGAGTTGCTGCGTCTGCACCCGCGGGACGTGCTCGCCCTGCAGGTCGCCCACCAGTTCGACCATGTCACCGGCGACACCGACGGCATGTACCACCGGGTGGCGGCGGTGCTGCCCCACTGGTCGCGCGGCCTGCCGGGCTATCACGCCGTGCTGGCCATGCATGCCTTCGGTCTGGAGGAATGCGGCGAGTACGGGCGCGCCGAAGAGTCTGCCCACGCGGCACTGGCGCTGAATCCGTCCGACGCACGGGCGCACCATGTGATGGCCCATGTCTTCGAGATGACCGATCGGCCGGATGCCGGTGTGCGCTGGATGGGCGCGCACAGGGCCGCGTGGAATGCCGGCACCGTCGTGGCCACGCACTGCTGGTGGCACCTGGCCTTGTTCCACCTGGCGCGCGGCCGGGTCGACGGCGCGCTGACCGTGTACGACCGTGCCGTGCGGGCGAGTCGCTCCAGCCAGATTGCCGACCTGATCGATGCCGCTGCGCTGTTGTGGCGGATCGAACTGTGCGGGGGCGACCCGGGTCCGCGCTGGTCCGAACTCGCGGCCGCTTGGGCCTTGCATATCGACGACGGCTTCTGCAGCTTCAACGACCTGCACGCGACGCTCGCATTCGTCGGTGCGCGCGACTGGGATCGGGCGCGGCGCCTCGAGCTTGCGCTGGTCCGGGCCCAGTCGCTGCCGACGCGACACGGCGAGACGACACGGCAGTTCGGCCTGTCGTCGTGCCGCGCGCTGATCGCATTCGGACGCGGGGACCATGCCCTCGCGACCACGCTGCTCGCGAGCCTGCCTGCGGTGGCGCACCGGCTTGGCGGCAGCCATGCGCAGCGCGACGTGCTGCACCTGACCTTGCTCGAAGCCATCGCGCACATCCGGAGGCCGGCCCGGCGGCGCACGGACCCGAATGTCGCCGTGACTGCATGGAATTCATGCTGAGGGATCGGCGGGGGGAAGCTGATGGATTGCATCCCCCGCCCGCCCTCCGCAGGAAGGCCCGTCAGTGCGACAGCAAGGCGCCTGAATGCGGAATGCCTCGCGCCACGGCGAGCCTGTGGACTGCGACCGCGAGCGCGCGAATGCCGGCCTCGATGTGCGCGCCGGAGATCGACGACAGGCGCAACCTGAAGTGTGGGCAAGGGTAGGGCGGCTGGTCGTAGAAGACGCGGCCCGCCTCGATCAGCACGCCGTGCTCGCGCGCCACGTCGGCGAGCTCCGACGAATCCAGCCACGACGGCCCGCTGACCCACACGGAAGCGCCGCCCTGCGGCGGCATGAATGCGAAGCCCGGCAGGTGGCGCTGCAAGGCCTCGGCCACCCGCGTCAGACGCTCCTGCATGATGGCATTGACGCGCCGTGCATGGGATTCGTGGTGACCCAATGACAGAAATAGCGCGTAGGCGTGCTGCAGGAAGGCGCTGGGGTGGCGCACCATCGCATGCCTCAACACACGCAGCTCGGCGATCAGCTCGCGCGGCGCGACGACGTACCCCAGCCTCAGCGCGGGCGACAGACTCTTGGAGAGCGAGCCGATGTAGATCACGCGGCCGCTCGTGTCCAGGCTCTTGAGCGCCGGCATGGGCGCGCCGGCATACAGGTTCTCGGCCTCGTAGTCGTCCTCGATGATCACGAAGTCCTGCAGCTCCGCCTTGCGCAGCAGCCACTGGCGCCGTTCCAGGCTGAGGGTGCGAGTGGTGGGACTCTGGTGCGAAGGTGTGACGAAGACGTAGTCGACCTCGGGCATGGCGTCCACCACCAGGCCGTCGCGATCGACCGCGATGTTGACCATCTGCGGCCCGCGCACCGAGAACGAGTTGCGCGCATGCGGGTGGCCGGGCTCCTCGAAGCCGACGCGCGAGGCGTTGTCGAACAGCGCCTCGGCCAGCAGGTAGCACGCGTGCTGCGAACCGACGGTGATGAGGATCTCGTCGGCCAGCGCGAACACGCCGCGCTGCGGCAGCAGGCGCTGCCGGATCTGCTCGATCAGTTCGTCGACGTCCACCTTCTCGAAGTCCGGCGTCCAGTGCGGCAGTTGCACGCGGCTGAGGCTGCGCACACAACATTCGCGGAAGTCGTCGGTCGGGAACAGCTCCGGGTCGTAGGTGCCGTAGACGAACTGGTAAGGGTAGTCGCGCCAGCGCTCGGGCTTGGCGAGCGTGGGCCGCTGGACCTGCGAACGCAGCACGCGTTGCGCCCAGTCGGGCGGACGCGGTGCCGACCGTCCGCCGGGCGGTGCCTCGCCGCGGAACGGGTCCAGATGCGCGGGCGCGACCTCCGCGCACGTCGGCGCGGCTCCGGTGGCGACGAAGACGCCGCGGCGCGGACGTGACTCCAGGAAGCCTTCCTCCACCAGTTGGTCGTAAGCCGCCGTCACCGTGTTGCGGCTGAGGGAAAGCGCCTGCGCGAGATCGCGCGACGAGGGCAGCGGCGTGCCGGGTCCCAGGCGGCCATCGAGGATGGCCTGCACCACCACTGAGCGAAGCCGCACCTGGATCGGCAGCCCGGGTTGCTCCGGCAGGCGGAACAGCCTTGCCCACAGCGGCGTGGCCTCCGGTGCGCGCTCCCTGTCGCTCATGCTTCGAAGGCCGCGCGTGCACGCACGCGGGGCGAGGGCTCCGTGTTGGTGCGCAGTGGCGCGGTCGTGGCTTGGACGATGGGGTGCATCTGGCTCTATGGCAATCGGAGGGCTGTTTCTAGACTGCGTTGCATCTTTCGCGCCATCCCGCCATCCCGCCACCTCGCCATCGCAAGCACGCCGCATCTCATGTCTTCCTTCGACAGCCCGACGCCCCAGACCCTGGCCGATTTCTCCGACGCCTGGAATCGGCACGACCTCGGGGCATTGATGTCCTTCATGCACGCCGATTGCGTGTTCGAGACCGCCGCCGGCCCCGAGGCATTCGGCAGCCGCCACGTCGGTCACGAGGCGGTGGCGCGCGCCTTCGAGTCGGCCTGGAAGAACTTCCCCGATGCGCAGTGGCGCAACGGCCGCCACTGGGTGGCGCGCGACCGCGGCGTGTCGGAGTGGACCTTCACCGGCACCGCGGCCGACGGGTCGCGCGTGGAGGCCGACGGGGTCGATCTCTTCACCTTCCGCGACGGAAAGATCCTGATCAAGAACGTGTTCCGCAAGGACCGCCCCCGCCTGTCCGCCTGAGTCCGCGACCCCCCGCGGCCCGACGCCGAACCCTCGATTTCCAAGAGAAAGCAGCATTGCATGGGCATCGCCACCTCCCGCGAAATGTTCGCGGCCTACGACCCCGCCTACGACCCGCTGGTGTCTTCCGGCCCGGGCCGCAACCGCGACTACGCACCCACGTACTGGGCGGCCACCGCCGGCCCCGCGCCGGACGATGACGGACCCATCACCTCGGACGTGGATGCGGATGTCGTCATCATCGGCTCCGGCTTCACCGGCCTGGCGACCGCTCTCTTCCTGGCGCAGGAGCACGGCATCCGCGCCACGGTGCTCGAGGCCAACCGCGTCGCCTGGGGCTGCACCAGCCGCAACGGCGGCCAGGGGCAGAATGCGAGCGGCCGGCTCTACCGCTCACAATGGATCGAACTCTGGGGCCTGGAGACCGCACGCCGGCTCGACGCCGAGATCCGCTACGGCTTCGACACCTTCCGCGAACTGGTGTCGCAGATCGACTGCGACCCGCAGCCCGGCGGTCATCTCTACATCGCGCACCGCGAGAAGAAGATGGCCTTCCTGGAAAACGAAACCCGCGTCATGCGCGACAAGTTCGGCTACGACGCGCGCATGCTCAGCGCTGCCGAGGTGCGCAGCAACTACTGCGACGACCAGGAGGCCGTCGGCGCGATGCACGAGTCCGAAGGCATCTGCGTGCATCCTCTCAAGCTGGCGCATGGCTACCTCGCGAAGGCGCGTGCGCTCGGCGCCCGCGTGCATCCGGCAAGCCCGGTCATCGGCTGGGAGACCCGCAACGGCGTGCATCACCTGAGCACGCCGGGCGGCACGGTGCGCGCGCGTGCGGTGGGCATTGCCACGGGCGCTTACACCGCGCCGGGCCTTCATCCGAGCCTGGCCAACCGCTACTTCCCGGTGCTGTCGAACTCCATCGTCACGCGCCCGCTGACCGAGGCGGAGCTCAAGGCCACCAACTTCCTCACGCGCGAGGCCATCACCGATACGCGCACGCTGCGCTTCTACTACCGTCTGCTGCCCGACAACCGTGTGCAGATCGGAAGCCGCAGCTCCATCACGGGGGCCGATGCGCATCGGGACGCTCATTACCGACTGCTGGTCGAGGGTCTCGCGCGCAAGTTTCCCGCGCTCAAGGGCATCCGGATCGACTACTCATGGTGGGGCTGGGTCGATGTGAGCCACGACATGATGCCGCGCATCGCGCAGCCCGATGCGAAGCAGCAGGTCTTCTACGCGCTGGGCTACGGCGGCAATGGCGTGTCCTTCTCCGCGCACGCCGGGCGCCGCATGGCGCAGCGGATCGCAGGCCAGTCCGATCCGGTGCTGGACCTTCCGATCTACCGCGACGCGCTGCCTTTCCCCGCGCAAGGCGAGTGGGCGGCACCTTTCCGCCGCGTGGGTCAAAGCCTTCTCTACAAGTGGTACTGGCTGCGCGACGAAGTGCTCTGAGACGCGAGCCTCGCGCAATGGAATGCATCTTGCACCCGACCTTTCATCCCTTCCCCTCATCGATCCAGGAGTGACCCGCATGAATACCCATTTCCTTTCGCGACGCGCACTCGCACTGGCTGCCGCGGCCGTCATGGCGGGCGGCGGCTTGCTGACCTTGCCCGCCGCCGCGCAGGAGATCAGGAAGGGCGGCACGCTCGTCATCGGCAGCACGCAGGCACCGCGCCATCTCAACGGCGCCGTGCAGTCGGGCATAGCCACGGCCATGCCTTCGACGCAGATCTTCGCCAGTCCGCTGCGCTTCGACGACAAGTGGAACCCCCAGCCCTACCTGGCCGAGAAATGGTCGCTCGCGGCGGATGGAAAGTCGCTCACCTTGAACCTGCGCAAGGACGCGGTCTTCCACGACGGCAAGCCGATCACCTCGGAGGATGTGGCCTTCTCGATCATGCAGATCAAGGCCAACCATCCGTTCGCCACCATGCTCGCACCGGTCGAGAAGGTCGAGACGCCAGATGCGTACACGGCCATCATCCGCATGAGCTCGCCGCACCCGGCCATCGTGCTGGCCATGTCGCCGGCCCTGTGCCCGATCCTGCCCAAGCACATCTATGGCGACGGCGTCGACCTGAAGAACCATCCGCGCAACAGCCAGAACGTGGTCGGCTCCGGCCCGTTCAAGCTGACAGAATTCCGGGCCGGCCAGCGCATCGTGATGGAGAGGTTCGACAAGTTCTTCCTGCCCGGCAAGCCTTATCTCGACAAGATCATCTTCAACATCTCGCCCGACACCTCCAGCCTGGTGCTGAGCCTGGAGCGCGGCGAGGTGCAGATGTTCCCCTACGCGGCCAGTTCGGTGGACCTGAAGCGCCTGAAGGCCAACCCCAATCTGGTGATGACCGACAAGGGCTACGACGGCATCGGCGCCATCAACTGGCTGGCCTTCAACACGGCGAGGAAGCCCCTGTCGGACGTGAATGTGCGCAAGGCCATTGCCGGTGCGATCGACAAGAACTTCATCACCAAGGCGCTGATGGGCGGCTTCGCGGCAGTCGCCGACGGACCGATCGTGGCGAGCAGTCCCTTCGCGGTCCCCGACCTCGTGAAGTATCCGCTGGACCTGAAGAAGTCCGCCGAGTTGCTGGACGCCGCCGGCTACCCGGCCGGTGCCGGCGGGGAACGCTTCAAGCTCAGCATCGACTACATCCCGGGCGGCGACGAGCAGCAGAAGAACGTCGCCGAGTACCTGCGCTCGCAGTTGAAGAAGGTGGGCATCACGCTCGATGTACGTGCGTCCGCCGACTTCCCGGCCTGGGCCAAGCGCATCGCCTCGCACGACTTCGACATGACGATGGACACCGTCTTCAACTGGGGCGACCCCGTGATCGGCGTGCACCGCACGTATTTGTCGACCAACATCAAGCCGATCGTGTGGACCAACACGCAGTCCTACAGCAATCCGAAGGTGGATGAACTCCTCAATGCCGCCGGCGGGTTGATCGACCCGGTCAAGCGCAAGGCCTACTACGCCACGTTCGAGAAGATCGTGACCGACGAGGTGCCGATCGTGTTCATCAACATGGCGCCGTATCACACGGTGGCGAGCAAGAAGCTGGGCAACCTGCCGACCACCATCTGGGGCCCGGCCTCGCCGCTGGACGAGGTCTACTTCAAGTAGGCCTGCGCGCGACGCGAGGATGCCTTCGATGAATCTGCTTCGACCCGTTGCCTCCCGACTCGGCCAGGCCTTGCTGCTGGTGCTGGCCGTGGTGGTGCTCAACTTCGCGCTGGTGCACGCCGCGCCCGGCGATCCGGTGGAGACCATCGCCGGGGCCAGCGGCGGCATGTCGGAAGAACTCAAGGCCGAGCTGCGCCAAAGCTACGGACTGGACAAGCCGCTGCCGGTGCAGCTCGGCGTCTATCTCGCGCGCGTCGCGCGGCTGGACCTGGGCTACTCGTACTTCTTCAACCTGCCGGTGGTCGATCTGATCGTCGAGCGCATCCCGGCCACCTTGCTGCTGGTGCTCAGTGCGGTGCTCTGCGCGTTCGCCGCGGGAACGGCGATCGGGGTGCTGTCGGCGCGCAAGCCGAACGGTCTGCTGTCGCAGGCGATCACGGTGCTGTCGCTGGTCGGCTTCGCGGCGCCGGTGTTCTGGAGCGGCATTCTGCTGATGATCCTGTTTGCGTCCGTCTGGCCGGTCCTGCCGGTGTCCGACATGCGATCCATCGACGGAAGCAGTTCGGGACTCGCGGGCGTGCTCGACGTCGCCTGGCATCTGGTGCTGCCGATGCTCACGCTGTCGCTGGTGTATCTCGCGCAGTACAGCCGGCTGGCACGCGCGAGCATGCTGGAAGTTCTGGGTTCGGACTTCATCCGCACCGCTCGCGCCAAGGGCCTGCCCGAAGGCGTGGTGCTCTACAAGCACGCGTTGCGCAATGCCATCCTGCCGGTGGTGACGGTGCTGGGTCTGCAGTTCGGCAACGTCCTCGCCGGTGCGATCCTGGTGGAGACCGTCTTCAACTGGCCGGGACTGGGCCGGCTTGCCTTCGAATCCGTGCTGCGCCGCGACTATCCGACCATCCTCGGCGTGCTTCTGCTGTCGTCGGTCGTCGTGTTGGCGATGAACCTGCTGACCGATCTCTGCTATCGCCTCATCGATCCGCGCATCCAGAAGAAATGACGAGCGCCATGTCCTCCCTGACGATCCCTCCCGGCGCCACCGCGCCTGCTGCGGCCGTGCCTTCCTCTTCCTTTGCCGAGGCGCTGCGCATGTTCCTGCGCAATCCGGCGGCCGTGGGGGGGCTGGTGTTGCTGGCGATCATCGTCGCGGTGTCGGTCGCCGGCCCCTGGCTGTATTCGGCCGATCCCTTCGAGATCCGCGCCGCGCCGCTGACGCCACCGGGCACGCCGGAGGCCTGGCTGGGCACCGATTACCTGGGGCGCGACGTCGCCATCTCGCTGCTGTACGGCGGTCGCGCCACGCTGCTGGTGGGCGCCGTGGCGGCGCTGTTGTCGGTGTGCATCGGCGTCACGCTCGGGGCCTTTGCGGGCTACTACGGCGGCCGGGTCGATGCGGTGCTGATGCGCGTGACGGAGTTCTTCCAGGTGCTGCCCGCGCTGCTGTTCGCGATGGTGGTCGTGACGCTGTTCTCGCCCAGCCTGTTGACCGTCACGCTGTCGATCGGGCTGGTGAGCTGGCCGGGTACCGCGCGTCTGGCGCGGGCCGAGTTCATGAAGGTGCGCGACATGGAGTACGTGCGTGCCGAGCGTTCCATCGGCGCGGGCGACGCGCGCATCATCTGGAAAGTGATCCTGCCCAATGCGGCGGCGCCCCTGGTGGTGTCGGCCACGCTCGCGGTGGGCGCGGCCATCCTGTTCGAGGCCGGCTTGTCCTTTCTCGGCCTGGGCGATCCGAACCTGATGAGCTGGGGAATGATGATCGGTTCCAGTCGCCAGTACGTGCTGGCTTCGTGGTGGGCCGTCGCGATCCCCGGTGCCGCGATCTTCCTGACGGTGCTGGCCGTGAGCCTGATCGGCGACGGCCTGAACGACGCCCTCAACCCCAAGCTTCGTGAGCGCTGAGATGGACGCGACCACTTCTTCCCAGGTGCTTCTGCAGGTCGACGATGTTCACGTCGAGTTCAAGACCCGGCGCGGCCGCGCGATGGTGCTCAATGGCGTCAGCTTCGACGTTCGGGCGGGCGAGACGCTGTGCATCGTCGGCGAATCCGGCTGCGGCAAGAGCATGACGGCGCTGACCGTGCTCGGCCTGGTGCCGCAACCGCCGGGCCGCGTGAGCGGCGGGCGCGTGCTGTTCCAGGGCGAGGACCTTCTGGCCGCCACGCCGGCGCGGCTGCGCGAGGTGCGCGGCAACCGCATCTCGATGATCTTCCAGGAACCGATGACCTCGCTGAACCCGGTGTTCACCGTCGGCGAGCAGATCGCTGAATCGCTGCGCTTGCACGCCGGCCTGGACCGCGCGGCCGCGCACGAGCGCGCCATCGAGATGCTGCGGCAGGTCGGCATTCCTGCGCCTGAGCGGCGCGTGGATGAATACCCGCACCAGCTGTCCGGCGGCATGCGCCAGCGCGTGATGATCGCGATGGCGCTGGCCTGCCGGCCCGACATCCTGATCGCCGACGAGCCCACCACGGCGCTCGACGTCACGGTGCAGGCGCAGATCTTCGACCTGCTGCGCGCGCTGCAGTCCGAGCGCGGCACGGCGATAGTGCTGATCACGCACGACATGGGCGCAGTCGCCGAAATGGCGGATCGCGTGATGGTGATGTATGCCGGCCGCGTCATCGAACAGGGCCGCACGGCGCAGGTGCTGGCGGCCCCGAGGCATCCCTACACGCAGGGCCTGATCGCCTGCCTGCCCGAACTCGGCAGCAGCCAGCAGGAGGCGCGCAGCGAACTCGCCGAGATCGCGGGCGTGGTGCCGTCGCTCTGGGAGCTGGGCACCGGCTGCGCATTCCGCGCGCGATGCCCGCATGCCCGGCCGCGCTGCGCCGGCGAATTGCCCCCCATGGTCGAAGTCCCGGACGCCGGCGATGCGGGCCACGCGGCAGCCTGCTGGCTGCTGGCCGAGCACGCGGCCGGCGCTTCCCCCTTGCACGTCGAGGTCGCATGACGCAGCTGATTCCCTTTCCCAACGTTCCCCACGCGTCGGAGCGTGCCCTGCCGGCGGCGGCGCCGGTGCTGCTGCAGGTGACGGATCTGCAGGTTCATTTCCCGCGGCCGCGCAGCGGTCTGGGCGCGGCACCCGAGGTCGTGCGTGCCGTCGACGGCGTGAGCTTCGAAGTGAGGCGCGGCACCACCCTCGCCGTGGTCGGGGAGTCGGGTTCCGGCAAGACCACGACGGCGCTGGCGGTGATGCGGCTGGCCCCGATCACCGCCGGCAGCGTGCGGCTGGGCACCACGGATCTCAGTCTGCTGGGCAGCGACGCATTGCGCGATGCTCGCCGACGGCTGCAGATGATCTTCCAGGACCCGTATTCCTCGCTGAATCCGCGCCAGCGCGTGGGCGACGCGGTGCGTGCGCCGCTGGACCTGATGAAGATCGGTACGCGGGCTGAACGGGCCGCACGGGTGGACGAGTTGTTCGCCGCGGTCGGACTTCGTCCCGAACAGCAGCATCTGTTTGCGCACCAGTTCTCGGGCGGCCAGCGTCAGCGCATCAACATCGCGCGCGCGCTGGCCACCAATCCGGAACTGGTGGTCTGCGACGAGCCGGTGTCGGCGCTCGACATCGCCATCCGGGCCCAGATTCTCAACCTGCTGATGCGGCTGCAGCGCGAGCGTGGCCTCACCTATCTCTTCATCTCGCACGACATGGCGGTGGTGGAGCACATCTGCGACGAGATCGCGGTGATGTACCTCGGCCAGATCGTGGAGCGAGCACCCCGGCGGGCCTTCTTCGCCAATCCGCTGCATCCCTACAGCGTGGCGCTGATGTCGGCGGTGCCCACTGTCCGTGGCGGCCGCGCGCGCGCCGCCCAGCGCATCCGGCTGGCCGGCGATCCGCCCAGCCCCATCGACCCGCCGGGCGGCTGCCGTTTTGCCGGCCGTTGCCCGGCGGCCGAGCCTGCCTGCCAGGCGCCCCAGACGCTGCGTGAAGTCCAGCGCGGCCACTGGGTCGCCTGCCGGCGCGTCGAGGCGGCGGGCGGCACCTGGCAAGGCCCGCTGTCGCTGCCGGCCGTGGCCTGAGCGCCCGGGTCCTTCTGTTCGTCCTTCTTCCTTTCTTCCATGACCATCACTGTCTTCCAGGCCCGCAAGATCCTCACCATGAACCCGCGCCAGCCGGAGGCCACGCATGTCGCCGTGCGCGACGGCCGCGTGCTCGCCGTCGGCGACCTTGCGCGCATGCAGGCCTGGGGCGACTTCAGCCTCGACACCCGCTTTGCCGATCATGTGTTGATGCCCGGCCTGGTCGAAGGCCACTCGCACCTCATGGCGGGCGGTCTCTGGAAGTTTCCCTTCGTCGGCTTCCATGCGCGGACCGCGCCCGACGGGAAGGTCTGGGAGGGCTGCCGCGACTTCGAGGAGGTCATCACGCGCCTCGCGCGCATCGATCGCGAGATGGAGGACCCCAGGGCGCCGCTGCTGGCCTGGGGCTTCGATCCCATCTTCTTCGGCGCCGAGCGCATGACAACCGAGCATCTGGATCGCGTCTCGGCCACCCGCGCGGTGGTGATCCTTCACGCCAGCCAGCACCTGATGAACGTCAACTCCGCGGCGCTGGCGCAGGCCGGCATCACGCGCGACACCGAGGTCGAGGGCGTCGCGCGCTATTCCGACGGCCGCCCCAATGGCGAGCTGCAGGAGTTCGCGGCCATGTTCCCCATCACGCGGCTGACCGGCAATGTGTTTCGCATCACCTCGTCCGACCCGTCGTGCCTGCGGCTGTTCGGACAGATGGCGCAGCTCGCCGGCGTGACCACCGCCACCGACCTGGTGAATGATCTGTCCGACGCCAATGCTGCCGCGATGGCCGAGGTGACGGCCGACCCCGACTTCCCGGTGCGGCTGGTGCCGGCCTACATCAGCATGGATGCCGGGGTGAGCCGCGCGCAGGGCGGGGAGCGCATCCGCCAGAGGCAGGCCGCGAACAACGACAAGCTGCACTACGGGCTGGTGAAGCTGGTCGCGGACGGCTCGATCCAGGGCTTCACTGCGCGCGTGCGCTGGCCCGGCTATTTCAACGGTGCGCCGAACGGCATCTGGATCCTGCCGCCGGCGGAGCTCAAGGCAGCGATCCGCGACTTTCATGCGCAAGGATTCCAGCTCCACATCCACACCAACGGCGACGAGGCCACGGAGCTCGCGCTCGACGGAATCGCCGAGGCGCTGGCCGCGCATCCGCGGCCGGGCCACCGGCACACGCTGCAGCACTGCCAGATGGCCGACGCCGCGCAGTTCCGCCGGATGGCCGAGCTTGGCGTGTGTGCCAACCTGTTCGCGAACCATCTCTACTACTGGGGCGACGCGCACCGCGAACTCACGATGGGCCCCGACCGTTCCGCCCGCATGGATGCCTGCGCCACCGCGCTCGCCCACGGCGTGCCGCTGGCCATCCACTCTGATGCGCCGATCACGCCTCTGGGGCCGCTGTTCACGGCCTGGTGCGCGGTGCAGCGGCTCAGCTCCAGCGGGCGCCGCCTGGGCGATGCGGAGCGCATCCCGGTGGCCGACGCGCTGTACGCCATCACGATGGGGGCGGCCTTCACGCTGTCGATGGACCATCTCGTGGGCTCGATCGAGATCGGCAAGTACGCCGATTTCTGCGTGCTGGAGGAAGACCCTCTCGCGGTCGATCCGATGGCACTGAAGGACATCCGCGTCGCGGGCACGGTGATCGGCGGGCGCGCGCTGGCGCTGCCCGGCCAGGCATGAGGCGTCCGCGCATCCCGCTGACGGTGATCGGCGGCTTCCTCGGGGCGGGCAAGACCACGCTGCTCAATCGCCTGCTCGCGCAGGCGGCCGGCCGGCGGCTGGCGGTGCTCGTCAACGACTTCGGCGCCATCAATATCGACCGCCGGCTGATCGCCTCGCAGGACGCCGGTGCCATCGAGCTGACCAACGGCTGCGTGTGCTGCCAGATCGGCGACGACCTCACGGCTGCGCTGATCGGATTGATCGAATCGTCCGTGCCGCCGGAGCGCATCGTGATCGAGGCCAGTGGCGTGTCCGATCCGTGGCGCATCGCGCAGGTCGGGCTGGCCGATCCGGCGCTCGCGCTGGACGCGGTGATCGTGATGGCCGACGCCTCGGCGGTGCGCGCGCAGGCACGCGACCCGCTGCTCGGCGACACCGTGCTTCGCCAGTTGCGCGCCGCGGACCTTCTGGTGCTCAATCATGCCGACCGGGCTGGAGCGGACGAATGCGCGGCTGTGCACGCCTGGCTCGACGCGGAGCTGCCGGGCACGCCGCGCTGCGAAACAACCCAGGCGCAGGTGCCGCCCGCGCTCCTGCAGGCCCCGGCGCTGCCGCACCGCCATGCGCCGGGCTGCGGCTGCGAGACGCATGAGCACGCCACACCGGATGCGCACGTCCAGGCGCCCGACCACGGCCAGGTCTTCGAGACTTGGTCGCTGTCCCGGCCGCCGGTCTACCGCGCAGCCGCCCTGCGCGCGCTGCTTCGCGACATGCCCCGCGGCGTGCTGCGGCTCAAGGGGCTGGTACGCACGGACGAACACGGCGTGGCCGAGCTGCAATTCGCCGGCCGGCACGGTTCGCTGCGCCAGGCCGGCGCATGGGTCGGCGGGGTGGAGCGGGACTCGCCCGCCAAGGTGGGGGAAGCGCTCGACGAGCTGCTGGCCATCGTGGCCATCGGCGCGCGCGGCGCACTGCCGTCGGCGGCACTCGCGCAAGCCTTGCGCGCGGCGGAATGCTCGACCGGACCCGCGCACGGCATGCGCCCGCAGGAGCAGATGGCGTGAGCCGGCAACAGCCCTTTCGCCCCGCCGACCTCGCGGCCGCGCTTGGCGTCGTGGTGATCTGGGGCCTGAACTTCGTCGCCATGAAGTATTCGCTGCGCGATTTCACGCCTTTCCAGCTCGGCGCCTTCCGCTACCTGTTCGCGGTGCTGCCGCTGCTGCTGTGGGTGCGCCGGCCCAAGGTTTCGCGGCGCTGGCTGGTGGCCGGAGGGCTTGCGCAGTTCGGGCAGTTCGGCCTGCTGTTCCTGGCGCTTCATCTGGGGATGACGGCCGCGCTGGCCTCGGTGTTGATGCAGACGCAGGTGTTCTTCACCACGCTGCTGGGGGTGGTGTTGCTGCAGGAGCGCGTCAGCGCGGCCATGCGCGCGGGCCTGTCGCTCGCGGCGCTCGGCCTGGCGTGCTTCGCGCTGCATTTCGTCGGTGGCGGCGCGGCCGGCGGCGTCACGGCCGCGAGCCTGGTGCTCAATCTCTGCGCGGCTTTCATGTGGGCCGCCTCCAACATCGTCGCGCGCAAGACGCAAGCCGCCCACCCGGGTTACGACGCACTGCAGTTCGTCGTGTGGATGTCGCTGGTGCCGATCGTTCCTTTCACGCTCATGGCCTGGCTCGCCGAGCCCGCCGCCACGCGCTGGCAATGGCTGCACGCGAGCGCCGGGGCCTGGGCCGGCGTGGCTTATCTCGGCTGGTTCGCCACCATCGCGGCCTATGCACTGTGGACCTGGCTGCTCAAGCGTCATGCGGCCAATCGGGTCGCGCCCTTCAGCCTGGGTGTGCCGGTCATTGGCCTCGCCGCCGGCATGCTTGCGCTGGGCGAGCGCATCTCCGCCTGGCAATGGGCCGGCAGCGCCTGCGTGGTTGCCGCCCTGGGCGTGGTCACATGGGGGCCGAAGCTTCTTCGTCCGCGTGAACCGGTGGCGGGCCAGGGCTTGCGACGCGGGTGAGGGCGGCGGTGGCGAACCCGCTTCCACACGTCCAACCCTGAAGTTCCACAGGCTCGCAGAACACGGTGCCGCCCGCAGCCTTCGCCTAGCTCAGGTCGCGGAGAAAGGTGTAGCCGCCCATCAACGTGTCCGGCGTTGCCGTCGGAATCGACCTCGCCATGGCCGCCTTGCTCCTGCTCGCAGGACGGGGCTTGCCCGGCGGTCCGACCATGCGCTCGGGCGAAGGTTGATCCGGCGTTTCCCCATAGAAGCTGAACACGGCGCCGGCCCAGGCCTGCGATGCGACCAGGCGCTCCACCTGATCGAAGAGGCCCTGCCTCGATGTGCCGTGGGCACTGCGCAGGACCGACGCGCTTTCCTGGAGCAGGGCCATCCCTTCCGAAAAGACGGGCATGCCGCGATCCAGGCAGTCCTGCAGGAGCCTCACCGCGAGGTCCTCGTCGGCTTCCAGTGCGAGGCCTTGCCGGATCATCAGCGCGCATCGGATCACGGCCGGGTCGGCCAGCCAGGGGAACATGACATAGAGGTTGTCGAACCAGAAGCGGGGTATTCGCCGCCATCCCTCGGTGCGGAGCAGGAAATACGCGCCGGCAATCGCCGACACCGGGTCCTCGACCTTCTCCGACATGAGCTGTTGCGCCAGCGGCTGGTAGGTGGCGAGGGTGTTGGCGGCCCTCAGTGAATCGCGTGCGAGGAATTCGAGCAGTGTCTCGGCATCCCGGCGGAAGGTGGTCACCAGCACCTTCAGCGGCTCCGCTCGCGGGTCGCCGGATTCATTGGGCGTCAGCAGGACCCGGCAGGCCCCGCCGCCCGGCAGTGCCACGAACCGCCAGGGCACGTGGGCGCCGCCGACCTGCAGCAGCCGGCACCTGTCGTCCAGCTGGAAATCCAGCTGCCTCGTCGCGGCGTTCCGGTCGGAGGCGATGGGCTCGACAGGGGCCGGCATCCACCCGGTGGGTTCGAAGGTCCACATGCGCAGCCACGCGCGGTCGAACCTGTCGATGCGCAGGCCGGGCTCGACCTCGGGCGTTGCCAGCACGGTTCGCTCGCCGAGGCGGGGTACCGCCCAGGCGGACCACTCGTTGCGGCTGATGGATCGGTCGTTGAATGACACCTGCGCGGTGGCGCCTTCCTCGACATCGACGCGCTGCGTCTCGGTCCTGCCGGAAGGCCAGGTCAGTCGCACGTAGGCCGGTCCGTCGATGCGGGAGATGTCGAAATAGGCCGGGATTGTCGTGCTGGCGGCGCCTTCGGCGACGAGGCTGCCGTCGGCATCCAGCACGCGCAGGGGCAGCGCAAGCGGTGTCTGGTGCCGGGCACCGCTGGGCGAATACTCCGTCGAGCCGTAGTCGAGGGAGACGGTGAGTGCTTTCATGGCTGTGCCTGCATGGTCAGGCCGAAGACCGGCGGAATCAGGTCCTGGTCCTCGAACATCAGGTCCTTGAACTCCTTGGCGAGCGCCTTGGCGCCGACGACGTACATGCCCCTGGGCACCTCGGTCACGAATGCGCCCGCCGCTCCATCGTGGACGTGCTGCACGCCTTTGGCGGAAAGCAGGTACATGCGCGCCAGGGCCCGCATGGGCTCGGGGATCAGGTCCAGTTCGACCTTGACCCGGGGAGGCGCCTGCAGGCGAAGCAAGGGCACCGATTCGCCGCCGATCGTCTGGTCGCTGACCTGCCTGCGCTTCGCCGTCTTGTTGCCCTTCTCGAGGAGCTTGCGAACGGCGGATGCGATCGTCTCGCCATCGACATCCCAGGTCGGGCTGCCTGGTCCCCGGACGCCGCAATAGCCCGACATGGCCGTCAGGAGCGCTTCGGTGAAGCGCGACACCTTGCCTTCGACCGCGAAGGCCAGCTTGCCTTCGCCGGTCGCCTCGATGAGCGAGGTGGAGGTCCTGAGCACGGGCTTCTTCAGGTCGACCGCCTTGAGGGCCAGGGGGTTGGCGCCGAGCGTGAGCGCGACGTCCTTCGAGAGCTCCCGGCAGGCATCGACGAAGAAGAAGAGCGCACCCTTGGCGTCCCGCTCGACGGCGCGCAGGGTGTTCGACATGTCGAAGGCCTTCTCCCAGGGCACGGCATTGCTCTTGCCGAAGTCCTCCGCCAGCAGGTAGTGGTCCGCCACCATGATGCCGTGGCCGCAGAAGTAGAAGACGCCGATGTTCGCGTCATCCGAGGTCAGGCGAGCCAGCCATCGCTCGAAGGCCTCCTGGATGTTTTCGCGGGTTGCCGGGGCCAGCGTGACGACCCCGGTCGTGGCGCTCACGGCGACCGGCGTGTCCGCGGAGGCGAGTCCTTCGACGGAGCCCAGGGGCGTGTCGGGGTTGGCGAAGCCCGTCGCGCCCTGGGTCATCAGCGGTGCGAGGAACCAGTCGATGACGGCCTTCACCGACACCGGCGGCGAGGAGAGCTGGGCCAGGCCCAGGGGATTGCCGGTCAGCGGACCGCTGCCTTCGATGAGGTGCGGATAGCGGCCGACGCCGATGGCGAGAACGTGGACACCCGGTCCGACCTGGGGGGTGCGCTCGTAGATCGTTGTCATGCGCGGCCGTCCCGTGCTCTATTCCTTCAGCCGCGCCGCCAGACGGACATAGAAGCTCGGCCTCATGAAGTAGCCCCCGTGGGCCTGCAGCGTGCTGTAGCCCGTGTCGTACTTGAAGTCCTCCGCGCCGTCGAAGACCGGTGTCACCCGGTAGCTCAGCACGTCGTTCATGTCGAACACGTTCAACCAGCGCTTGAGCTTGGGCGGCATCGGGACCTTGCCGTCGGGATAGTGGCGCGGAATGTCGTCGGCGCTGGCCAGATACAGCTTCATCTCCTCGAACAGGCCGACCTGGGAGCCGACGGTGATCAGGTCGTCGACTTCGAGCTCGGGCCAGAAGGTGGTGAGGATGTCGTAGACGATCTCGCCGCCGAAGCTGTGCGCGATCACGACGAGCCTGTTGTCCTTCGCCGTCCTGGCACCGTCGGCCTTCTTCAGACTCTTCATCACCTCCGCCACGATGGGGCCTTCCTTGCCGGGCTCGCCGCGACGGCTCAGGTACGCGAAGGCATCGCCGGCGAAGCGTGTCACGGTGGCATTGAGCTTCTTGCGGGCGAGCTTGTTGAGCAGTTCGGTCTGGGCATCGGGAATCGCGCCCACCAGTCGCGACAGTCCCTCCTTGAGCTGGTCGAGGGCGCCGCCCGCACCCATGCTCTCCACGTCGTCGTCCTTGTGCACGTGGTAGTTGAGCAGGTCGGCGAAGTTCTCGTCGCTTGCCGTGTCCAGCCAGGCCAGGTCGGGCTTGTCCTTGCCGCCGAGGTAGGCGACGGCGCGCAGGTAGGACTTCGCGATGGCATTGGCGTCCGCGGGCGTCGCCGCTCCGGCCAGCGCCGCGCCGTACAGCAGGTCGACCGTGCCGTACGGGTCCTTGCGTGCCCGCTCGACGACGCCGCCTTCGATGTGCGGGGACTTTGCGACCAGTTCGACGGTCCGCCCGAAGGCTTCGGCATCTCCCTCGGCGCCGAACTTCTCGTAGCTTTCACCGGCGTCCGGGAGGACCGCCATCCCCCACGAGAACCGGGCGCCGTCGCCGCCCCAGTACGGGTTCTCGATGGAGACTTCCCCGGGCTCGAGTCCCAGGGCCGGCGCCACGATCTCGCGCAGGAATTCGTTGCGCCCGATTTCGTTGTCCCGGTACTCGCCACCCTTGCGGTTGTTCACCCCGTGTACGAAGACGATCGGCATCTGGTGCTCCTTCCATCGGCGTTCGACGAAGACGCAGCATCATAGAAGCAAGTGCGCGGCGCACCTACCCCTTGTGTGTGTACGGCAGGGGCTTCGCGGAGCGCCGGCTAGTGACCCATCACATAGGTCCCCGGCGCGGCGCAGACGGGCGCATAACCCTTCGCCGGATTTCCCATGCGCGGCGGCTTGCGCCCCGGATGGGAATGCGCGGCGAGCCAGGATTGCAGCGTCGGCCACCAGGAGCCGTCGATGCGCGCGGCGCGTTCCAGGTAGGCGTCGGGCGGGACGTAGGGTGCATGCCGGGTGCGATGCAGTGCGAGGTGGCTGCGGTGCGGATGGCCGGGTTCGCTCACGATGCCGGCGTTGTGGCCGCCGTCGGTGAGCACGAAGCTGATGTCGGTGTCGCACAGGAGGTTCAGCTTGTAGACCGAGCGCCAGGGTGCGACGTGGTCGGCGCGGGTGCCGACGGCGAAGATGGGTGCTTCGATGTCGTGCAGCGATACCGGATGGCCATCGACCTCGTAGTGGCCCTGCGCGAGCGCGTTGTTGAGGAAGAGGCTACGCAGGTAGTCGGCGTGCATGCGGTAGGGCATGCGGGTGCCGTCGGCGTTCCACGCCATCAGGTCGCTCACCGGCCCGCGATCGCCGAGGAGGTACCTCTGCACCATCGGCGTCCAGATGAGTTCCACCGAGCGCATGAGGTTGAAGGCGCCGGCCATCTGGCTCGAATCCAGGTAGCCCTGGCGCGCCATGAGGTCTTCGAGAAAGGCGAGCTGGCTCTCGTCGATGAAGAGGCTGAGTTCGCCGGGCTCGGTGAAGTCGGTCTGCGCCGCGAGCAGGGTCACGGTGGCGAGGCGATCGTCGTGGTCGCGCGCCATGGCGGCCGCGCCGATGGCGAGGAGGGTGCCGCCCAGGCAATAGCCGACGGCATGCACGCGCTGGCCAGGCACGATGGCGTTGACCGCATCGAGCCCGGCCATGAGGCCCAGTCGCAGGTAGTCGTCGATGCCGAGCTCGCGGTCTTTCTCGTCCGGGTTCTTCCACGAGATGGCGAAGACGGTATGCCCCTTGTCGACGAGGTAGCGGATGAACGAGTTCTGCGGTGACAGGTCGAGGATGTAGTACTTCATGATCCACGCACACATGATCAGCACCGGCTCGGCATGCACGGTGGGCGTGGCGGGTTCGTACTGGATCAGCTCCATCAGCTCGTTGCGCAGCACGACCTTGCCGGGCGTGACGGCCACGTCGCGTCCCGGGACGAAGACTTCGGCGCCCTTGGGCGGCAGGAGCTGCAGCATGCGCTGCAGGTCTTCGGTCCACAGGCTGGCGCCTTGCGCGAGGTTCATTCCGCCGGTGGCCGCGATGCGCTCCAGCACGACCGGATTGGTGGCGGGCCAGTTCGCGGGCGAGGCGATCTGGTGCAGTTGCCGGGCGGCGAAGGAGACGATCTGGCCGTGGTGGCGGTCGACGCCCGGCACGCCCTCGGTCAGGCCCTGCAGCCACTGCCCGCCGGCGCGGTAGGCGTCGCGGTAGAGGCTGAAGGGCCATTGCGCCCATGGCGATGCGTCGAGGCGCCGATCGTCCGTTCGGTGTTCTTCGGCGGCGGCCTCGGGCGCGTGCGTGGCCTGTGCCGCGGGCAGGGAAGCCTGGCTTGCCAGCTCCATCGCCTGGATCAGCGGACGGACCATGCCGGCCTGCGTGCTGCGCACCGGCTGGGTCGCGAGGTGGATCGCCCAGTCGGCCCAGGCGAGCATGAGCGAGGCCGGGGAGAGGCCGCGCGTCACCTGGGCCCAGGTCGCGTGCAGCGTGCGGTCCAGCTCTTCGACCTTGTTCTCGTTCATGGGCGTTGCTCCTGGGCCATTCAATCACTCCCCGATGATGTGCGGGTGCTGGCCGAGCGTGGCCGCACGCGGGGGTCCGGCGACCAGGCCGGACGCGTGCCGCGCTGGCTGTCGACGATGATCACGTAGCGTCCGGCATCGGCCACGGGGGTGCGGTCGGGCAGCAGCATCCACACCGAGCGGCCGGTGGACTCTGCTTCTTCCTCGTACTCCGCGTCGAGCACGCCGTATTGGTCGAGCAGCCGGTTCAGGGTCGCCGGGATGCGGATGCAGCCCTTGGATTGCGCGGTGCCGAGCCGCTGTTCGAGCCGGTCGGGGTCGGTGGCATGCATCTGCAGGCGCATGGTGCTGATGCCTCCGGGGCCCCACATCCGCTCCGCCTGCTGCCAGCCGAGATCGAACACCCGCATGCCCTTGAGGCCGTAGCCGCGGATGCCCAGTTCGTTGCGCGTGCCTTCGGCGCGGAAGTCCGGGTTCGCGAGCGAGTGGTCGAAGACGCCGAGCGGCGTTTCGAAATGGTCGAACTCGCCGGGGCGTCCGGTCGAGACCGGCGAGGCGCCGATCAGGAGCGGCGGCTGATGGTCGGCGAGCCAGTAGACGAAGATGGCCTGCACGTGCGGATCGCGGTCGACCACCGCCACGTACTGGGGTTGAGTGATGGCGACACCTGCCAGCGTGAGCGCATCCAGGGCAAGCCCGGCGTAGCGCTGCACTTCCTCGGCGGGCGGATCGATCCGCCGGTCGACCTGCTCCTGGTAGGCGGCGCGCAGTTCGAAAGGTCCGGGTGCGGCGCCGCTATGCGAAGAGAAGGAGAGCAGGCCCGCGAGAAGGACTGCGATGGTGGCGATGCGGCAAGGAAAGGCGGACTTCTCGATCGGCTTGTTCATCAGGTGGAGCGGCAGGATGTGTGCGAGTGTCTGTCGGTTCGGGTGTCCGCGGCATTGACGGGCATCAAGGCGGGCCGATCGCGGACATCCGAAGATGCAGTATCGCCAAATGGGAGATCCCATGAATCTCGGAACCATCCTTGTCCATCTGGACCACACGGAGCGCAGCGCCGTCCGCGTTGCGCTGGCCGCTCGCCTGGCCCGCGCGCACGGAAGCCACCTGGTCGGCCTGGTGCCCACCGGTCTGTTCGAGGGCGTGGTCCCCATGGGCTCGTTTCCTGTGGGCGCGGCCGACTTCCTCGCCGATTCCGCCGATTTCCTGCGCCGGCGCGCGGAGTCGGTCGCGCGCGATTTCAGGGCGCTCATCTCGGAGCCGGCGGGCCTGTCTTACACGCTGCGCCAGGTCGACGGCAGCCCGGTCGATGCGGTGATCCGCCACGGCCGCGCGAGCGACCTGGTCGTGCTGGGCCAGGACGACCCGGAGGCCGAACCCGGCAGCGTCACGCACGATCTCGCCGAGGAGGTGCTGCCGCATCTCGGTCGTCCGATCCTGGTCGTGCCTTATGCCGGCCGCTTCGAGAATGTGGGCCAGCGCGTACTGCTCGCATGGGACGGCTCGCGCGAAGCCGCGGTCGCGCTGCGCGACGCGCTGCCGCTGCTGGGCAAGGCCGAACGCGTGACGCTGGCCTCCTTCCGTCATCCCGGCGAGGATGTGCGGGGCAGCGGGCCGGAGATCGACGCCGTCTGCCAGTGGCTCCTGCGCCATGGCGTACAGGCCGCGCCCGAGGACGACGTGACGGACATCGCGTTCGCCGATGCCCTCTTGTCGCGGGTCTCCGATCTGGGCGTCGATCTGGTCGTGATGGGCGGCTACGGACATGCGCGGCTGCGCGAGTTCGTGCTCGGCGGGGTCACGCGCGAGATCCTCGCGCAGATGACGGTGCCGGTGCTGATCTCGCATTGAGTCCGGAGCCGGCCGGCCTGGTCAACCGGCGCTTGCCGCCTCGTCGGTGAGTACACCCAGGAGCGTCGCGACTTCAGCGGTGCGGACCTTGAGCATCGTGGCCAGTCCTTCGGTGTTGATCAGTGCCAGCCTGTCGACGGAAAAGACCAGCGAAATCACGGCTACCGGCCCGACCCCTGGCACGATGATCGGTGCCGCCACGCCCACCGTACCAGCATCCAGTTCCTGGTTCGACACATAGTGGCCGGTCTGACGCACACGGGTGAAATACGCCTTGACCTGGGGCCAGTCGGCTCCCAGCGCCCGAAGGTCGGGATCCGTGCGATGCCGCTCATGGATCTTCTTCAGTCGCGCCGGCGGCAGGTGCGCCAGCATGATCTTGGACGCCGAGCCGCGAAACAGCGGCAGCGGGCGCCCGCGCCCGAAGGTCACGCCGGAATCGTCATAACCGATCTCGTGGTGCACGTTGATGATGTCGTCGTTGTACATGCGGCAGAGGATGGAACTGCATGCCGTTTCCGCCGACAGCTTGCGCATGACCTCGCGCGCGACCTTGAGCACCGGGTCGGATTCGCGGATGCGGTAGTCCAGCGTGATGATGCGCGCCCCTAGCGAGTAGCGGCCCGAGTAGTTGGCCAGGAAGCCCGCGGTGCTGAGCTCGCGCACGTAGCGAAAGGCGGTCGGCCGTGACACCTGGAGCCGGGTGGCGACCTCCTCCGCGGTCAGCAGGGTGTCCTTCTCCGAGTACAGGTCCAGTACGTCGATCATCCGCGCGAATTTGCTCATTGGTCGAATCTATAGCAAGTCAATAGGAGGGCCAGGGATCGGACTCAGGGTTTGTCTTAAAGTATCTAATATTGACACTTTATGAGGCGAAGCCCAGAATGACGCCACTACTGAAACGCGGAGCGTCGTCATGCCAGCCACTTTCGAGCCCATCCACCGTCTGCATCATTTCGCCTGGCGCTGCCGGGACGCGGAGGAGACCCGGGCCTTCTACGAGGACCTGCTCGGCTTGCCGTTGACGCACCTCATCCGTGCCGAAACCGTCCCCAGCACAGGGGAACATTGCCCTTACGTGCATTTGTTCTTCGGGCTGGAGGATGGCTCGTCGATCGCGTTTTTCGACCTGGGCGACAGCCAGGCGGCATTGCCTTCACCCAACACGCCCGCCTGGGTCAATCACCTGGCTCTGAAGGTCGGATCGCCGGAGTCCCTGGATCGCGCCAAGGACCGCCTGGAGGCGGCCGGCATCGATGTGCTGGGCGTGACCGACCACGGTTTTGTGCGCTCCATCTACTTTTTCGATCCGAATGGCATTCGCCTGGAGCTGACGGCAGACATGGCGGAAGGAAAAGTCTCTGATTCTGATAGATCAACGGCCAGGGCAAAGCTCGACGCCTGGATCACGGAGAAGGCGGGGCGCTAGGCGGTCGGGCCTGCACCCTCGCCATCTGTCCACCCTTTGTCCACCCGAGGAGAACCGTTCATGCACCAGCCCGATGTGCAGCCGCATCCATCCAGCTATTTCAAGTACGAGGTCTATCCCTTCGTGCGGCCTGCCGACATGGGCGCCCGGTCGCCCGCGCGTCATCCGGTCGTGATCGTGGGGGCCGGCCCGGCCGGCCTGGTGCTGGCCATCCAACTGGCCGCCAACGGCGTCAGGAGCGTGCTGATCGAATCGGAGGCCCAGGTCAGCGGCGGCAGCCGGGCGCTGGCCTTGACGAAGCGCTCCATGGAAATCCTGGAGCAGTCAGGTGTGGCTCGCCGGTTCCTCCAGCAGGCCATCGTCTGGAAGGACGGCTACAGCTTCTACAAGAACCGCGTGGTGCACCACCTGGACATGCCGTACTCCCAGGACGACAAGTTCGCGCCGATGACCAACCTGGCGCAGTGCATCATGGAAAAGATCCTGATCGACCGCGCGCGCGAGCTGGGCGTGGATATCCGCTTCCAGACGCGGCTGCAGTCCATGGATGTGGCCGACGACGGGGTGACGCTCGCGCTGGACACGCCCGAGGGCGAATACCGCATCGTCGCGGACTGGCTGGTGGGTTGCGACGGCGCACGCTCCGCGGTGCGACGCCTGCAAGGTCTGCGCTTCGACGGCAGGTCCTATGAAAGCCGCTTCGTCATTGCCGACTTCAACATTGCGCTGGACGAGCCGCCGGGCCGCCGCTGCTACTTCGAGCCGCCCTGGCTGCCGGGCCACACCGTGCTGATGCACAAGGCGCCGGGCGGTGTGTGGCGACTCGACTACCAGGTACCCGAGGGCGTGTCCGACGAGGAGGCACTCAACCCCGAGCGCATCCATGCGCACATCCAGGCCCACCTCGACTACATCGGTGTCGACCTGCCCTGGACCGTCGAGTGGACCACGCTCTACAAGCCCAACACGCTGACCCTGGCCCGCTACAACCACGGCCGTGTGCTCTATTGCGGCGACGCTGCCCACCTGTTGCCGGTGTTCGGCGTGCGAGGCATGAACACGGGGATCCAGGACTCGATCAACCTGGGCTGGAAGCTCGCGGCCGTCGTGCAGGGCCAGGCATCGGCCTCGATCCTGGACAGCTACAGCACCGAGCGCGTGGCCGACGCCCGGCAGATCTGCTTCGAGGCCGGCCGCAGCACACGGATGGTGGCGCCGCCCACGCGCGGCTTCCGCGTCATGCAGCAGGCCGTGCTGTCGCTGTCGCTCGACCATGAATTCACGCGCGGCCTGCTGCACTGGCGCACCTCGCACCCCATCGACTACGCCACCAGTCCGCTGACCTGGAGCGATGCCACCGAATCGCGCTTCGATGCCGGACCTCGCCCCGGTGCCCCGGCACGCAATGCGCGGCTGGACCTCGACGATCCCAGGAGCAGCCATTTGCTGGAGCACTTCGAGCCGGCTTTCCAGGTGCTGGTCTTCGGGCGGGACGAGGCCCTGTGGGAGGACGCCCGGGAGGATGTCCAGGAAGCCAGGCGACAGGGTCTGCGTGTGCGCCTGATCGCGATCAGGAGCGACATCGCGCACCCGGCGGGCGCCGACGCCGCCCTGCACGACCCGCAGGGCCATGCCCAGAACTCGTGGGGTGCGGGTGAGGGCGCGGTCTACGTGCTGCGCCCGGATCAGCACGTGTGCGCGCGCTGGAAAGCCGGCAGCCCGACCCGCGTGGCACAGGTACTGAACCATGTGCTGTCGGTAGCCGAAACCACGGCAGCCGCCTGAGAGGAGCGGACATGAGCACTTTGAATTTCGATCAATTGGAAACCCTGTACGACGAACTCGCCACGGCGATCGACACCGCCGGTGCGGAGCAGGAGAGCGTCTTTCTCGCCAAGCTGGTGCTGATGCTCGCGCAGGAATTCGGCAATGCGCCTCGTACCTCCGAAATGATCCGGGACTGCCTGAACGAGCCGCCAGGGCCGGCGGCTCGGCAGCGTCTCATCTGAAGCAGCGAGGCAGTCAACCATGACGCAGGACCTTGTGCACGAGTGGGTGCACGTCAGTTACGCCGAAACCAGCCAGATCACCGAGACCTACGGATTCGTGGGCAGCCAGGGCACGGTGAATCTCGAAGGGGTGTTGATCCGCCCCGCGAACGCGTCGTCGGACACGGTGTTCCTGATGATGCATCCCAGTTCCACCCTGCAACTCCTGCCGCTGCCCGTGGGCATGGCGCGGGCGGGGTACGCCGTGCTTTGCATGGGCAGCCGGTATGTCAAGAACGACAGCGCACTGATTTATGAAAAGGTGGCCCTCGACCTGGGCGCCTGCGTGCGGCACGCCAAGGAGCGACTCGGCTTCAGGAACGTCATCCTGCTGGGCTGGTCGGGAGGTGGTTCGCTTGCCTTGTTCTACCAGTCGCAGGCGCAACGACCCACCGTGGCCGCCACGCCGGCCGGCGACCCCATCGACCTGAAGGCCGCCGACCTGTGGCCGGCCGACGGTGTGGTGCTGGAGGCTGCACATCGCTCGCGCGCGCGCTGCCTGGCCGACTGGATCGACCCATCCGTGCTCGACGAGTGCAACCCGGACGAACGTGATCCGCGCCTGGACCTCTACGCGCCCGACCTGCCGGTGCGTCCGCCGTATCCGAAGGACTGGCTGCAGGCCTACCGCGCCGCCCAACTGGCCCGCGTGCGCCGCATCACCGCGCGCGTGGAGGAGACGCTGGACAAGCTCAGGAAACGCGGCACCGCCGAGATGGAGCGCGGCCTTCTCACGCATCGCACGATGGCCGAGCCTCGTTTTCTGGACGGCAGCATCGAACCCAACGACCGCCCCATCGGCCACTGCTACCTGGGGGTGCCGGAGACCGTGAACAGCGGCCCGGTGGGCCTCGGGCGTTTCTCCATGTTGCGCTCCTGGCTGTCGCAGTGGTCCATCGACCACTCGCGCGCCGATGGCGAGACCTGCGCGCGCGACGTCACCGTGCCCTTGCTGGCCATTGAACACAGCGCCGACGACGCCGTGCCGCAGCCCGACGTGGGGCTGATGTACCAGGCCTGCGCCAGCACCGACAAGCAGTTTCACTGCATGGCCGGCGCGAACCACTACTTCAAGGGCCAGCCCGAGCACCTGAACCAGGCGGTGCAGTTGATTGCCGGATGGGCGCAGCAACGCGGCTGGTGATCCGTCACATTTTTTTCTCGACCAACGACTCAAAGGAGACACCATGACCCGCACGACACAGCCCTGTGCTGTCCTGAGCCGTCGCCAAGTGCTGAGCAGTGCCGCAGGCGCCCTGGGCGCACTGGCGCTGCCGGCTCTTGCGCAGGCCTATCCCAGCAAGCCCATCCGATGGATCGTGCCCTACGCCGCGGGCGGTGCCAGCGACATCGTGGCCCGCGTGATCGGCGAGAGCCTGGGCAACGCGATGGGACAGCGCGTGATGGTCGAGAACCGTCCGGGCGCCAGCGGTATCGTGGGCGCGCAGGCCCTGCTCGGCTCGCCTGCCGACGGCTACGCGCTGGCCACCGCGGACAACAGCACCCTCTACAACAATTGGTACCTGTACAACAAGTTGCCGTACACCCAGAACAGCTTCGAGTACGTGGCGATGACGGGGCGCTTCCCGCTGGTGCTCGCGGTCAACAGAGCCGTGCCCGTCAAGGACTTCAACGAATGGCAGCAATGGGCCCGGCAGAACGGGGAGAAGATGAGCTACGGCACCCCGGGTGTGGGTTCGCCTCATCACATCGCCATGGCGATGCTGGACGACATGCTGGGCCTGCACATGCAGCATGTGCCCTACAAGGGCGACTCGGCGGCCGCGGTGGATCTGGTGGGCGGTCAGATACAGACCATGCTGATGGGCGTGGCCACTGCGCGCGAATACCTGAAGAAGGAGCAATTGCGCTTCCTCGCCGTGACCTGGACCACGCGCCTGAGCAGCATGCCCGACGTGCCAACTTTCGATGAGGTGGGCATCAGGAACTTCGAGGCCAGCGCCGAGCAGGGCATCCTGATGCCGGCGGGCACGCCCAGGGACGTGGTGCAGCGCGTCAACCAGGAAGTGGGCAAGGTGCTGAACATGGCCTCGGTGCGCGAGAGGCTGGAGACGCTCGGCATGTACCCGCTGCTCAAGAGCCCTGAGGAATTCAAGGCATACGTGTTCAAGCAGGCCGCCGCCGCCGGCGAGATCATCAAGCGCAAGGGCATCACCATCAATTGACGCCTGCGGCCGCGTTCATTTCTTTCGGACCCCCATGAACACCACCTCCAAAGGGCCCCTGCACGGGATTCGTGTGATTGAAATGGGCAGCCTGATCGCCGGGCCGTTCGCTGCCAGGACGATGGCGGATTTCGGCGCCGAGGTGATCAAGATCGAGCCGCCGGAAACCGGCGACCCATTGCGCACCTGGCGCACGCCCGAGGGAACGACCTCGGTGTGGTGGCACGTGCAGTCGCGCAACAAGCAGTCGGTGGCGATCGACCTGCGCCAACCCGAGGGCCAGGACCTGGCCCGGCGCCTGGCCGGCGAAGCGGACGTGTTGATCGAGAACTTCCGTCCCGGCACGCTGGAGCAGTGGGGCCTCGACTACGACAGCCTGTCGCGGCTGAACCCCGGGCTCATCATGCTGCGCGTCTCGGGGTACGGGCAGACCGGCCCGTTGCGCGATCTGCCCGGCTTCGGGGTGATCGCGGAAGCCATGGGCGGACTGCGTCACATCACCGGCATGCCGGGCCAGGTGCCGGTGCGTCCCGCCATCAGCATCGGCGATTCCCTGTCGGCCCTGCATGGCGTGATCGGCGTGCTGATGGCGCTCTATCACCGGGTCGCGCATGGCGGGCGCGGGCAGGTCGTCGATGTCGCGCTATACGAGGCGGTCTTCAACATGATGGAGGGTGCGGTGCCCGAGTTCGACCGGCACCGGGTGGTGCGCGAGTCCGCCGGCAGCGCGCTTCCGGGCGTCGCACCCACCAATGCGTATCCCTGCGCGGATGGCCGCTACGTGCTGATTGCCGGCAATGGCGACAGCATCTTCAAGCGCCTGATGCAACTGGTCGGCCGCGACGATCTTGCGAACGACCCGCGGCTGGCGGCCAACCCCGGACGCGTGGCCCGGGTGCAGGCCATCGACAGCGCCATCGGGCAGTGGACCTGCCAGCGCAGCCTGGAGCAGGCGCTGTCCGAACTGGCGGCTGCGCGCGTGCCCGCCGGCAAGGTCTACACCATGCGCGACATCGTGAGCGACCCGCACTACCAGCAGCGCGACATGCTGCGCAGGATCGAACTCAAGGACGGGTCCACGCTGCAGGTGCCCGGTGTGGTGCCCAAGCTCAGCGCGACGCCGGGCGGGTTCGACGGAGGTGGCCCGGATCTGGGTGAACACACCGACAGCGTCTTGCGCGCCTGCGGCGTGCGGGAGCTCGAACTGGCCGTCCTGCGGGCCCGGAAGGTGATCGCATGAGCGTGATGCCCTCCCATCCGCGACGTGGGCGCGTCTTCGTCAACGAAGTCGTGATGCGCGACGGCCTGCAGGTGGAGCCGGTGTTCGTTTCCACCGAGGACAAGGTGCGCATGATCAATGCGTTGTCGCGCGCCGGCCTGCACAAGATCGAAGTCACGTCGTTCACCTCGGCCAAGGCGATTCCCGCGCTGCGTGATGCCGAGTCGGTGATGGGACAGATCGACCGTGTGCCGGGCGTGACCTATGTGGCGCTCGTACTCAATGCCCGTGGCGCCGAACGTGCGTTGGAATGCCGGGTCGACGAGATCAACCTCGTGGTGTCGGCCAGCGACACCCACAGCCTGTGCAACACCCGCATGACCACGCGGCAATCGCGAGATGCGCTGCGGGGCATCGTGGACATGGCGCGGGGCCGCGTGGCGGTGAACGTGTCGGTGTCGACTGCGTTCGGCTGCCCCATGGAGGGCATGGTGCCGCCGGAGCTCGTGCTGGACATAGCGGATGAATTCGTTTCACTGGGCGTCGCGGGCATCAGCCTGTGCGACACCACGGGCATGGCCGACCCGGCACGGGTGCGGGCGCTCTGCACGGGCCTGCGACAGCGCTGGCCGCGCACGGAGCTGACGCTGCATTTCCATGACACGCGCGGCATGGGTCTGGCCAATGTGCTGGCGGCCCTCCAGGCCGGCATCACGCAATTCGATGCCTCGCTCGGAGGACTCGGCGGTTGCCCCTTCGCACCGGGGGCCAGCGGCAACATCTGTACCGAAGACCTGGTCCACATGCTGGAGGCCATGGGCTGCGATACAGGCGTCGACCTCGACTGCTTGTTGGGCTGCGCCAGCGAGTTGCCGGCGCTGGTGGGTCACGGACTGCCAGGTCAGGTGCTGAAGTCCGGCCCGAGCGGCAGGCGATATCCGGTGCCGTCCGATTTCGAGGAAACGCGTGCGCGGGCGCTGGCGCGCACGGCCCTCCCTCGTCACTTGCCGCGCGGCTCCGATGGCACGCGCACCGGCACGTAGGCCAATCGCCGATCGCGCATGACGAGCAGCGCGACGGTACGGCCCGCCGGCGTGTGCGACAGCAATCGCTTGAAGTCATCGACATGGTCGAGGCGCGTGTCGTTGACGGCAATGATCAGGTCGCCGGCGCGGATGCCCTCGCTGCGCGCCGCGCCCTGGGATTCGCGCACGAGCAGGCCGCTGTCGATGTTCATCTGGCCCCGCAGCGTGGGCGTGAGTTCGCCGAGGACAAGGCCCAGGCCGTCGTTCCAGTCGGCGAGGACCGGTGCGCGCGCGCCGATGCGGGGGGCGCGTTGTTCGTCGAGGGTCGCCCACAGAACGGACTGGCGGCCATGCCGCCACACGTCCAGGCGGCTGCGCACGCCGGGTTCCCGTTGCGCGAGCAGCCGCACCAGTTCGGTGAAGTGGAGAATGCGCTCGCCGTCGATGGCGCTCACGACGTCGCCACGGACCAGGCCGGCGGCCTGGGCGGGGCTGTCCGGCTCGACGCGTACCACCAGCGCGCCGCTGGCTTCCGGCAGCGCGAAGGACTGGGCGAGCGCGGGCGAGACCTCCTGGAACTCCGCGCCCAGGCGAGCCCGCCGGACCGAGCCTGAGGAGCGCAACTCGCCGGCAATGCTCATGGCGAGGTTGATGGGCACCGCGAAGGACAGGCCCATGTAGCCGCCATTGCCGCTGTAGATCATCGAGTTGATCGCGACCACTTCGCCGCGGTTGTTGTACAGCGGACTGCCGGAGCTGCCGGGGTTGATGGCGACATCGGTCTGGATGAAGGGAATCTCGGCCGCGCCGGTGATGTAGCGGTCCACGGCGCTGACCACGCCGCCGGTGACCGTGCCGTGGAAGCCGAAGGGCGCGCCGATCGCGGCCACCCAGTCGCCCGGGCGCAGTTGCGACGAATCGCCGATCACGGCCACCGGCAGATTCCTGGCGTCGATCTTCAACAGCGCGACATCGGTGCGCTTGTCGGTGCCGACGATGCGTGCGTTGAACCGGCGGGCATCGTCCAGGCGCACCTGGACTTCGTCGACGTCGCTGACCACGTGGGCGCTGGTGAGGATGAATCCGTCGCTGCTCAGGATCAGGCCGGAGGCCAGGTCGCGGACCTGGCCGACGCCGAATTGCGTCGGCACGGACCAGGCCAGGGGATCGGCGTAGTCGATCTCGGGCGAGATCTCCAGGTCCAGCGTCTCGCCGGCGCCGATGGCGCGCGGCATGCGCAGGGTGGTGATGTCAACGACCGAGGCCGTGCGGCTCGCGGCGAGTGAGGGGAAGTCGCCCGCCTCCGAAGAGGAAGGGGCCGGGTTGACCCCGGCGCCTGCGGCGGCTGCGGCGGCTGGCGGGGGGCGGGTGCCGAGGGGCTGCTGCGCCGGAGCAAGGGCGCAAGCCCCGATCAGGCAAGTGGATGCGATGACGGACAGGAGCCGGAATGAGCGAATCATGAAAAGGCGCGGAACTCGCCAAAAAGAATGAGCGTACCCCGACGCCCGGCGTCCCGTCGGGCGCGGTCGAAGTGGGCCTGTCGCCCATCAGGCATCGGCTGCGGTTTCGTGGCGCAGCAGCAGCACCGGCACCGGGCTGCTTCGCACCACCAGGTCCGCATCGCTGCCGAGCGCCATGCGGCTGAAGCCGCGGCGGCCATGCGTGCCCATCGCGATCAGGTCGCAGCCGGCCGCCTTGGCTTCGCCGACGATGACGTCGGCCACGCGGCCTTGCGTGACTTCGCGCAGCACGGGCTCGGCGGGCACGCCCGAGTCGCCGGCGAGCTTGACGGCCTTGGCGAGCACCTGCTCCCCGTAGTTGCGCAATTGCTGCAGCGAGTTCTCGAAGCTGGAGACGCTCGCCAGTTCCACCAGCATGGGGAAATCGTCGATCACGTACATGAGGCGAAGGCGGCTCTTCTGTTCGCTGGCCAGGCGGATCGCTTCTTGCAATCCGCGCTCGGCAGTGTCGCTGCCGTCGATGGGAACCAGGATATGTTGGTACATGGATTTTCCTCGCGGGCCGGGTCTCATGGATGTGGATTTGCTCGCGACCGGCCGTGCCGCCGAGCGATTCGATTCTTGGCCCGGCGGTGCCGGGGGCGCTTGCGCCACGTCAAGGTCCGGATGGCGATGTTCCCGGCTTGATGTCCGTCAACACGGTGTCGCGGATGTCCTGGCACACTGCCTGCTTCATTTCGTATCCACGACAAGGCTCACCCATGTACCAGCGCATCCTCGTTCCGATCGACGGCAGTCCCTGTTCGCTCAAGGGTCTGGACGAGGCGATCAGGGTGGCCCGGCTCACGGGCGGCACGCTGCGCCTCATGCATGTGGTGGACGAACTCAAGTACGTCACCGGCTTCGAGACCTTTACGGCCTACAACGACGACCTGCTGCCCATGATGGAAGAGGCGGGGCGCGAGATCCTGGAGCAGGGCCGGCTGATGGCCGAGCGTGCGGGCGTCCAGGCGGAAGTCATGCTTTTCACGACCCTGGCCGGGCGCGTGTCGGACCTGGTCGTGGAACAGGCCAAGGCCGGGAGTGCCGATCTGATCGTGATCGGCAGCCACGGCCGACGCGGCGTCGGACGCGCACTGATGGGCAGCGACGCCGAGCAGATCCTGCGCGTCGCGCCCGTGCCGGTGCTGCTGGTGCGCTCCGGCGCGGTGCCGCCCGCGCCCGCGGTCGCCAAATCCTGAGCCGGTCGCGGTCGCTCGGCCTGCGGCGCTTTCGGTGCCGAGGGCCTGCGTCGCTTTGTGCTACACCGAACCCATGCATCTGAAGCAATTGGCGAGCGCCACCGTGGCGCGGTGGCGGCTCATCGTCGTGGTGGTGTGCATTGCGGCGCTGGCGCTATGGCTGGGCCCGTGGCTGGTGCTGGGGCCCAGCGTGGACGTGGTGGCGGTCGCCCAGCGCGATTTCGTCCGTTCGGTGGTGGCGAGCGGGCATGTCGAGGCACCCCACCGGGTCAGCATCGGGACGCAGATCGTGGGCACGGTGCGCGGTGTTCCGGTGACCGAGGGGCAGACGGTGAAGGCCGGCCAGGTGCTGATCGAGCTCGAGAGCACCGAATTGGCGGCGGCCTCGGCGCAGGCCGATGCCGCGGTCCTGCAGGCCCAGGCGCGGCTGCGGCAACTGCGCGAGGTGCAGGCGCCGGTGGCCCGGCAGGCGGTGCGGCAGGCCGAGGTCAGCCTGCAGAACGCGCAAGTCCAGTACCAGCGCAATAGCGAACTGTTCAAGCAGGGCTTCTTCGGCCAGGCCGCGCTGGACGATGCGAAGAAGGCGGTCGATCTCGGCGAGTCGCAGTTGCGTTCGGCGCGCAGTCAATGGGCGAGTGCGCAGCCGGGTGGAAGCGACGAGGCCGTCGCGGTCACGGCGCTCGAACAGGCGCGGGCCAGCGCCGCGATGGCACGCTCCCGCCTGGGTTACGCGACCATCGCGGCGCCCGTGGCCGGCACACTCATCGATCGCGCCGTGGAGCCCGGCGATGTCGTCCAGCCCGGCAAGGCCTTGATGGTGCTGTCGCCCTCGGGGGAGACCGAACTGGTGGTGCAGATCGACGAGCGCAACCTGCAGCTCCTCGCCCTGGGACAGAAGGCCTGGGCGTCGGCGGATGCCTATGCGGACAAGCGCTTTCCGGCGGAGCTGGTCTACATCAATCCCGGTGTCGATGTGCAGCGCGGCTCGGTGGAGGTCAAGCTGGCGGTCCCGCACCCGCCGGCCTATTTGCGGCAGGACATGACGATCTCGGTCGACATCGAGGTCGCATCGCGCAGCGGCGCGGTGCTGGTGGCCAGCGATGCGGTGCGCGACGCGGACCGGGCGCAGCCCTGGGTGCTGAAGGTCGAGGGGCGCCATGCGCGGCGCCAGCCGGTGCGGCTGGGGATGCGCGCCAACGGACTCAGCGAGGTGCTGGAAGGCTTGCGGCCGGGCGATCTGGTGGTGCCCGCCGCGGGGGCGCCCGAGATCGTCGATGGTTCGCGGCTGCGGGCACGCGTCGCGCCGGCAGGGGGATCGGCATGAAGCGCTGGCGGCCCTTCGAGTGGATCGTGGCCCTGCGCTTCCTGCGCGAAGGACGCGCGCAGACGCTCTTCATCTCCGCCGGCATCGCCATTGGCGTGGCGGTCATCGTGTTCATGTCGGCGCTGCTGACGGGACTGCAGTCCAACTTCATCCGCCGCGTGCTCACCGCGCAGGCCCACATCCAGCTGCTGCCGCCGAAGGAGGTGGCGCGCGCGCTCGGGCCGCCGCCGGGCGCCCGGCCCGGCACGCACGAGGACGCCATCATTCAGGCGCCCTTGCAGCGGCTGAAGTCCATTGACCAGTGGCAGGCGGTGGCGACCCAGATCCGCACCATGCCGGACGTCGACGTGGTCTCGCCCACCGCGGCCGGATCGGCCCTGGCGGTGCGCGGCGATGCGAGCCGCGCGATCACGGTCACCGGCATCGATCCCGATCTGTACTTCAGGGTCGTGACCATTCCCGAGAAGATGGTCGCCGGCAGCACGCGGCTGACGACGAGCGACATCCTGATCGGCACCGAACTGGCCAGCGACCTGGGTGTGTCGGTCGGCGACAAGCTGCGCCTCAGCTCGGCCGCCGGGCGCGAGAACGTCCTCACGGTGACGGGGCTGTTCGATCTCGGCAACAAGGGCGCCAACCAGCGCACGACCTACGTGGCCTTGCACACGGCCCAGAGCCTGCTCGGCCTGGAGGGCGGCGTCTCCAGCATCGATGTGACGGTGAAGGACGTGTACGCGGCCGAGAACATCGCGCGTCGCATCACGGCGGCGACCGGCGTGGAAGCCGACAGCTGGATCGCGACCAATGCACAGTTCTTCACGGCGGTGCAGGCGCAGAAGACCTCCAACACCACCATCCGCTTCTTCGTCGGACTGTCGGTGGCTTTCGGCATCGCGAGCGTGCTGGTGGTGTCGGTGGTGCAGAAGTCGCGCGAGATCGGCATCCTGCGCGCGATGGGCATCACCCGCGGGCAGGTGTTGCGCGTGTTCCTGCTGCAAGGCGGACTGCTGGGCCTGGCGGGGTCGATCGGCGGCTCGGGCATCGGGCTGGCGGCCTTGCTGCTGTGGCAGCGCTATGCGCGCAATCCCGACGGCACGCCGCTGTTTCCGATTCCGATCGAGCCGAGCCTGTTCGCGGCATCGCTGGTGCTGGCCACGGTGACCGGCCTGGTCGCGGCCTTCGCACCGGCCCTGCGAGCGGCGCGGCTCGACCCCGCGACGGCAATCCGTGGCTGAGCCGGTCGTCCTGATGCGCGGCCTGCGCAAGGCCTTCAATGTCGGTCTGCCGAACGAGACCGAAGTCCTGCACGGGATCGACCTGACGCTCGAAGCCGGCGAGTTCTGTGCCGTGATGGGGCCCTCGGGCTCGGGCAAGAGCACGCTGCTGAACATCGTCGGCCTGCTCGACCGGGCCACCGCCGGGTCGCTGCGCATCTGCGGGGAGGAAACCACCGCGCTCGACGATCAGGCGCTGACCCGGCTGCGGGGGCACAGCATCGGCTTCGTGTTCCAGTACCACCACCTGCTGTCGGCCTTCACGGCGCTGGAGAACGTGATGATGCCGATGCTCGGCGACGCCGGCTTCTTCAACCCCGCCATGGCCGACAAGGCGTCGGAGCTGCTCGACAGTGTGGGTCTCTCGAAGTGGCGCGACAACCTCGTCGGCCATCTCAGCGGCGGCCAGCAGCAGCGCGTGGCGGTGGCGCGCTCGCTGGCGATGAATCCGCCGCTGCTGCTGGCCGACGAGCCCACGGGCAATCTGGACACCCGCTCGGCGGATGCCGTGTTCGATCTGCTGCGCCGGGTGAATCGCGAGCGCGGCATGGCCGTGCTCTTCGTGACGCACAACGCCGCGCTGGCCGGGCGCTGCGACCGCATCATCCGGGTGGTCGACGGGCTGCTGGTGGATCACGAGGAACCGGGCGCGTAGCCCGCTTCACCCGGTGGCCTGCGTGGCGGTCGACTTGTTCGCCGCGCGCGCGGCGACCGGCGCGGCACGCCCCATGGTCGCCGCCAGCAGCGGGCGCAGCGCATCCAGGCTGCGCGTGTTGAGCACGTCGCGCGCCTCGATCCAGCCCCGGCGTGCCTGGCCGACGCCGAACCGGAGGTCGTCCAGTTCGGGCACGGCGTGCGCGTCGCTCGAAATGCTGAGCAGCACGCCGGCATCCCTGGCCATGCGGCATGCGACATCGTCCAGGTCGAGCCGCGCGGGCTGGGCGTTCAGCTCCAGGAAGCATCCGCGCTCGCGGGCCTTGCGAATCACCCGCGCAAGGTCGATCTCGCAGGGCGGCCGCTCGTTGATGAGCCGGCCGGTCGGATGCGCGAGGATGCTGAAGTACGGATGGTCCATCGCGCGCAGCAGCCGGTCGGTCTGCTTGTCGCGCGGCAGGTCGAAGCGGGAGTGCACCGCTCCCACCACGAGGTCCAGCCGGCGCAGGATGGCGTCGGGCAGGTCGAGCTTGCCGTTGTCGAGAATGTCCACTTCGATGCCCTTGAGAAGCACGAAGCCGTCGAGCCCTTCGTTGAGCGCGTCGATGCGGTCGATCTGCTGCGCGAGCCGGCCGGCGTCGAGCCCGTGCGCGAGGGCGAGTCGCCGGGAGTGGTCGGTGACGGCGAGGTACTGCAGGCCGCGTGCACGCGCGGCTTCGGCCATCGCCTCCAGGCTGTCGCGGCCGTCGCTGTCGCGCGTGTGGGCATGCAGGTCGCCGCGCAGGTCTTTCTGCCGCACCAGCGTCGGCAGGCGTCCCGCCAGCGCCGCGTCGATCTCGCCGCGGTCCTCGCGCAGCTCGGGCTCGATGAAGGGCAGGCCCAGGGCCTTGAACATCGAGGCTTCGGTTTCGCCCGCGATGCGATGGTCGCCGCGATAGAGCCCGTACTCGTTGAGCTTCAGCCCGGCGTCGCGGGCGCGCCGCCGCAGAACGATGCTGTGGGCCTTCGAGCCGGTGAAGTACATCAGTGTGGAGCCGAAGCTGTCCGGCGGCACGGCGCGCAGGTCGACCTGGAGGCCATTGGAGAGCACGACGCTGGCTCGTGTGTCGCCCTTGGAGAGCACGGTGCGGACATTGGCACCGGTGGTGAAGCGCTCCATCACGGGGCTGCCGGGCTTCACCGCCACGACCAGATCGAGGTCGCCCACCGTGTCGCGGCAGCGCCGCAGGCTTCCGGCCGCCTGGGCCTGCAGCACGCCCGGCACCGCGGCCAGTTCCGCCAGCCAGGCGTCGGCCACCTGCGTGGCCAGCGACAGCTTGAAGCGGCGCGGCGCCTGCAGGTGCGCGCCCGTCGCCTCCAGGATCTGCTGCTGCGTCTTCGGGCCGAAGCCGTGCACGCTGCGCAGGCGGCCTTCCTCGGCGGCGCGGTGCAGATCCTGCAGGGTCTGGATGCCCAGCGCCTCATGGAGCGCGCGGGCGCGCTGCGGGCCGATGCCGGGGATTTTCAGCAGCTCCGTGACGGCCGGTGGAAGTTGCGTGCGCAACGAGTCCAGCAGGGCGCAGCTGCCGGTGCGGACGACTTCCTCGATCTTGCCGGCGAGGTCCGGGCCGATGCCGGGCAGGGCGTCGAGGTCCTCGCCGCGCTCCACCATGTTCTTGACGCTGCGGCCGAGCTCGCCCAGCATGCGTGCCGCATTCCGGTAGGCGCGCACCCGGAAGGTGTTGGCGCCCTGGACCTCGAGCAGATCGGCGATCTCCTCGAAGACTGCGGCGATGTCGGCGTTGACGATCGGCATGCGGACAGTGCGAGCGGTTCTCGTGTTCAGAGGGGCTGCGTGGACCACGCAGGCATGCGGGGGGAATCGCTCCTGTCCTCCAGGGCTTCGACCATGACGCCGAAGGACTGCAGCCTGGCGGCGCAGCTTCCGTCGACGACCTCGCGCGTGGTGAATGCGATGCTGGCCAGGGGCGGGCGACCTGTCAGCCGGCCGACCTCGGCGACCGCATTGGGCGCACCGCTGCCACCCATCACCGACACGACCGCGACGTGCCTGAGCTGCGTCTTGTGGGTGGCCACGAAACTGCGCATCGGGCTGGCCAGCCTATAGGCCCAGATCGGGGCGACGAGCACCACCGCATCGAAGCTCTCCAGTGGCGGCCCGGCATAGCGGATCGGCGGCTGTCGCCGGAACCAGGAGTCGAGCACGCCGCGGCAGAAGCCCCATGCGCCGCCGCGTGGCCGGGTTTCGATCACCTCGCCCAGGGGCCAGCCCTGCTGGCTGCACATCAGCCGGGCGAGCTGGCGGCAGGTGCCGGTGTATGAGTACAGGACCGTCAGAACCTTGCTCATGGCTGCTTCCTCCGCGGGGACCGCGAGCTTTCCACTCTAGATGTTGCAAAGCCGCGGGCTTTGACCTGCGTCAGGCTTGAGGAAGGTCAAGGGGCCCCGCACGCGGGAGGGCACACTGCCTTCATGGATGCCGAGACAAGAGACCGCGTCAACGTCGACCCGACGCTCGCGAACGCGCTGCGCGAGCGCCTGCGGGCGGAGACCGGGCATCCGGTCAGCCTGATCGAGACACACATCTCGTGGGTGCTCCTGACCGCAACGCGGGCCTACAAGCTGAAGAAGCCGGTGCGGCTGTCCTTTGTCGACTTCGGCTCGCTGGCGGCGCGCAGGCATTTCTGCGAAGAGGAACTGCGGCTCAACCGGCGTCTCGCGCCTGCGCTGTACCTGTCCGTGGAGCCGGTGTGCGGCACGCCGGATGCGCCCCGCATCGGCGGCGACGGCGAGGCCATCGACTATGTGGTGTGCATGCGGCGCTTTCCGGACGGCGCGCTGCTGCGCGAACTGCTGTTGGCCGGGCGGCTCGAGCCGGCACGGCTCGACGGGCTGGCGACGCGATTGGCCGACTTTCATGCGCAGGCGCCGGTGGCCGCGCCGCCTTTGACCTTCGGCGCACCGGCGCAGGTGGAAGGCCCGGTCACCGGGGTGCTGGCGCAACTGGCGGTCGAATGCGGCGCCGCGCGCATGGAGGGCTTGCGGCGATGGGTGGCGGATCGATCGCAGGACCTGCGCATGACCTGGCTGTACCGGCAGCGCGACGGCGCGGTGCGCGAGTGCCACGGCGACCTGCACCTCGCCAACGCAGTGCAGGTCGACGACGAATTGATGCCCTTCGACTGCATCGAGTTCGATCCGGCCTTGCGCTGGATCGACGTGATGAGCGACTTGGCCTTTCTGACGATGGACCTGAAAGCCCATGGCCGCGCCGACCTCGCCGCCCGCGTTCTCGATGTCTATCTGCAGCAGGGCGGTGACTACGAAGGCCTGGCGGTCCTGCGTTTCTACGAGGTGTACCGCGCGCTGGTGCGGGCACTGGTGGGCCGTCTGCGCGCGCGCGCCGGTGCCGCCCCGCAGCCTGGCGAGCCGGACTACCTTCAGCTCGCCGAACGGCTGGTGCGCGGAAGCGTCAATGCCGAGCCGCGCCTCTTGATCACCCATGGCCTCTCGGGCTCGGGCAAGTCGACCATCGCCGGCCAACTGCTGGAACGCACGGGCGCGATCCGCCTGCGCTCGGATGTCGAGCGCAAGCGGCTCTACGGCCTCGGCGCGCTGCAGCGTTCGGCCGGGCAGGCGATCGACATCTACACGCCCGAGGCCACGCGACGCACCTTCGCCCATCTGGCCACCTGCGCGCGCGCCGCGCTGCAGGCGGGCTATCCGGTGATCGTCGACGCCGCCTTCCTGCGCCATGCCGAGCGACAGGCCTTCCGCTCGCTGGCCGCCGAACTGCACGTCCCCTTCACCATCCTCGACTGCCGCGCGAGCGAGGCACAACTGCGCCAGCGCGTGGCCGAGCGCGACGCCGGCCGCGCCGACGCCTCGGAAGCCACCCTCGATGTCCTCGAACGCCAATTCGCATTCCAGGAGCCCCTCGACGCCAGCGAACGCGCGATCGCCCTGGAAGTCGACACCGAAACACCACCCGACCCCGCCCTCCTCACCGCCCGCTGGAAAGCCGCCACGCTACCCCGCCCCTAACTTGGAGCGACGGACGGGCTGTTCGGAGGAACGCCACCAAACCGGCGGCCCGCCGGTGTTGCCCCCTTGAGGGGTTTGGCGAAGCGACACGCAGTGCGCGCAGCCTGGGGGTGCTAGACCTTACAGACGATTTCGGGCCACAGGGTCGTCGAGACCGGGCTGTAGTGCCAGATGATCCTGATGACCTTGGCCTTGCCCTTGGCCTCTTCGTCGACCAGGGCGTCCTCCGGAATCACGATGGTCTGCCCGACCTCGGGAATCGGTCCGGTGTGCGGATGGTGCGTGGTGCCGACCTGCAGTTCGAAGGAGGTCCCCGCGTCGGTATGGATGGTGATCTTCATGGTCTCGCTTCCCCTTCTTCCTGTGGTGCGCCGCGGATCGGGGCGCAGGTCGGCTGCATCGCCCGAATGCGCACTGCGTGCCGGGCCACGCGTCAGACCTCGGGCCAGTAGAGGGTGGCCCGCGTCGCCCCCTTGCCGATGCGGACGGTCGTGCTGCGCGCGACGCCGCCATAGGTGGCATTGATGCGGTACACCCCGGGGCTCAGCACCATGAAGAAGAGGGGGCCGCAATCGGCGAACGGGCCGAAGGACGTGCCCCGGCCTTCGGGTTCGATGGTGACGGTGACGCCGGCGAGATAGGCGCCGCTACGGGCCTCGGCAAAGGTCAGGCGCAGGTTGTAGAGGTCCTGCGTCGTCTGCATTTCCTCCCGGCCTTCGCTGCTGACGCCGCCGGTGGCATGCGCCCCGGGCGCCAGCGTCGGCGAGATGGCGCCGGCCGATCCGGGCGCGGACTGCAGAAGGACGAGCAAGGCGGCGGCCGCGAGGGGGAAGGACCAGAGTTTCTTTGTGCTCATGTTCGGTGTAAGGTGTGGACGGCGCTGCCGTGTCGGCCCATTGTGGAAAGGGCGGCACCGCAAGCCGTTGCGCTGAATCAAGAACACGGCATCCGGACGGCGGACTGGCGCCGGCGCACATGCCGATGTCATGCCCGGGTGGCGCTTGATGCGCGTCAAGGCGTGTCGCGGACGCGCTGCCTAGGATGGACCGGGGCGTCGGTTTCCGGCGCAGCAATCCCTTGAAAGGATCTTCATGAGCACCAAGCGTGTGGACACGGCGATCGCCACCGAGGCCCCGATGCAGGCCTGGCGCGCCTTCGCCGGGTTCTTGCCGGGCATGGCGGGCCTGCAGTCGGCCTTCGAGATGCAGGCGGCATTTGCCGAGAACCTGATGCAGCTTCAGCGGCGTCAGCTGGAGATCGTGGCGGCCTGGCAGAAGACGGTGAACGACGTGGGCCAGGAGTTGTGGGACGAGTGGGTCTGCCGCTTCGGCGGCGGCGTGCCGCTGGACGCCTGATCGAGCCATGGGCCGCCCCGGTCGGGCGGCCCGGTGCAGCGGCGGACGCGCCACCGTCGCGTTGTCGAATCATCCCCCCGATGGCGAGGCCGGCTTGGACGTGGCGCGCCTGGCGGCCTCGACGGTCTTGGCCGTCGCATCCTTCGCGGCGCGTGCGGCTGTCAGGGTGACTTCCTGTGCCTTCTGCAGCGCCTCGCGCGTGGCTTGAGCGGCCTTGTCGGCTTCGTCCTTGCTGGATGCCAGCACATGCCTGGTGGTTTCTTCGGCCTTGGCCAGCGCCTCACTCGTGGCGGCAGTCGCCTTCTTGCTCTCTTCTTCGGCGGCGCGTGCGGCGTCCTTGCTCTCCTCGAGCGCGCTGCCGGCCGAGGCACTTGCCTTTTCCTCGAAACGTCTTGCGGCGTCGGCGGCTTTCTTGGCGGCGCGCCGGATGGCTTCCGCCGCCGCCTTCGAGATCTTCCCGCCTTCGAGCTTGCTCCTGTCGGCTGCGGCCTTGGCAGCGTCGGCCGCTTTCTGTGCCGCGCTTTCGGCTTCATGTGCTGCCTTGTTCGCCACCTTGCCGGCCTTTTCGATCGGGCCTGCCGGCGGGCTCAGCTGTCCCGGCTGGCCAAGGTCGGCGGCGAAGGCGTTGAAGGTCATCGCGCACAGGCTCACGGCCAGCAGGCTCAGCAGCTTTTTCGATTGCATGGAATTTCTCCGGGATGAGTGAGTCAGGTGCGCGAAGCATGACGCCCGCATGCGAGGACGGAGTTGCGCCAGCGCAAGAAATCCGGAGGACCGACGGCCATGCAGGCCGTGGAACGGGGGATGCACAGCCGTCCGGTGCGGAGGACGTCAGGCCCTGGCCGTTCGCAGGTGATGTCGATAGAAGACTCGCTTGACCGCTTCCACCAGGGCCAGGTAAGCGACCAGCATGGCGGCGAGCCAGGCGAAGAAGACGGCCGGCGGATGTCCGAACTGGAACAGCGGCCCCGCGGATGTGAAAGGCAGCACCAGCGCGACCGCGATCACCGCGAGCGAGGCGCCGACCAGTGAGCGGGCGGGCCGGCTGGCCCATGGCTTGCCGCGGGTGCGGATGACGAAGATCACCAGCACCTGGCTGAGCAGCGATTCGATGAACCAGCCGGTGCGAAAGAGCGTGACGTCGGCCTGCAGCACCTTCAGCAGCAGGTAGAAGGTGAGGCCGTCGAAGACCGAGCTGATCAGGCCGAAGCTGAGCATGTAGTGCCGGATGAAGCGCATGTCCAGCGTGCGCGGCTTGTGCAGGTCGCGGGTGTCGACGCGGTCGAGCGGTATGGCCGACTCCGACATGTCGTAGAGGATGTTGTTGAGCAGGATCTGCGCCGGCAGCATCGGCACGAAAGGCAGGAACAGCGAGGCGCCGGCCAGGCTCACCATGTTCCCGAAGTTGGAACTGGTGCCCATCATGATGTACTTCATGACGTTGCCGAAGGTCCGCCGGCCCTCCAGCACGCCGTCATGCAGCACGCCCAGGTCGTGCTCGAGCATGACCATGTCCGCCACTTCGCGCGCCACGTCGGTGGCCGAGTCCACCGTGAGGCTGACGTCGGCCGCGCGCAGCGGCGGCGCGTCGTTGATGCCGTCCCCGATATAGCCCACCACGTGCCCGCGCGCCTTGTGCGCGAGGATGATGCGGCTCTTCTGCGCCGGGTTGACGCGGCAGAAGAGGGTGGTGCGATCGACGGCGGCGCGCAGCGCGGCATCGTCCATCTGCGAGATCTCGCGGCCGGTGAGCACGCCCTGGACCGGAATGCGCAGCAGACCGCAGAGGTGCTGCGTGACGAGTTCGCTGTCGCCGCTGACGATCTTCACCGTGACGCCGTTCTTCGCCAGCGCCGCGAGGGTGGCGCCGGCGTCCGCCTTCGGCGGATCGATGAAGGCGGCGAAGCCGGCGAAGACCATGTCGGCTTCGTCGCGCACATCCGCGTGCGCATGCGTGGCGGGCACCTCGCGCCAGCCGACGCCGAGCACGCGCAGGCCCTGGCGCTCCAGGTCGTGGCAGCGTTCGCGCAGCTGCTCGCGCGCCGCCTCATCGAGTGGTACCTGCGCGCCATCCTCGCCATGTTCGTGGCGGCTGCACAGCGCCAGCACGTCGTCGGGGGCTCCTTTCACCACCAGCCAGCGATCGGTGTCGCGCTCGACCAGCACCGAGACGCGGCGGCGCTCGAAGTCGAAGGGCACTTCGTCCACCTTCTTCCAGCCGGACGTGTCCAGGCCGCGCGCGAGGATGGCCTCGTCGAGCGGGCTGCGCAGGCCGCTTTCGAAGGCGCTGTTGAGATGCGCCAGCATCAGGGCGCGAGGGCTTTCAAGCCCGTCGCCGCCGATGCAGCGGTCGAGACGGATCTTCGCCTCGGTCAGCGTGCCGGTCTTGTCGGTGCACAACACGTCCATCGCGCCCAGGTTCTGGATCGCCGGCAGCCGCTTCACGATCACATGCCGCTGCGCCATGCGCAGGGCGCCGCGCGACAGGGTGACTGTGATCACCATCGGCAACAGCTCGGGCGTCAGGCCGACGGCCAGCGCGATCGCGAAGAGGAAGGAGTCGAGCAGGGGCCGGTGCAGCAGCACGTTCACCAGCAGCACGAAGAGCACCAGCAGCAGCGTGACCCGCATGATCATCAGACCGAAGCGGTGCGTGCCGACTTCGAAGGCGGTGGGCGGCGGTTCGGCCAGGACGCTGTGCGCCACCTCGCCGAGCGCGGTGCTCGCGCCGGTCGCCATGATCAGGACCTGGGCGCTGCCGCTGATCACGGTGCTTCCCATGAAGACCGCATTGGTCGCCTGCTGCAGTTCGGTCGCGCCGGGTTCCAGGGACGCGGGCTTTTTCTCGATGGGATAGGCCTCGCCGGTGAGCAGGCCCTGGTTGACGAAGAAGTCGCGCGCCTCCAGCACGCGGCCATCGGCCGGAACGCGGTCACCGGCGGCGAGAAGTACCACATCGCCCGGCACCAGCGCGGTGACGGGTACCTGCTGGACCTTGCCGTCGCGCAGCACGCTCGCACGCAACGCCACCGATGCGCGCAGCAACTCGGCGGCCCGGCTGGCCCGGTGCTCCTGCACGAAATCCACCGTGACGCTCAGGAACACCATGAGGATGATGATCACGACATTGGCCACATCGCCGGTGATCGCCGAGATGGCGCTGGCCACCAGCAGGATCAGCACCAGCGGGTTGCGCAGGCGCGCGGCGAACTGCATGGCGATCGAGCGCCGCCGTCGTTCCTCGAAGCTGTTGGGCCCGACGCGCTCGAGCGCATCGCGTGCCTGCGCTTCGGACAGTCCGGCAGGGTTCGGCGGCGGCGCCGGCTCAAGCCACCAGAGCGACATCGGGACTGTGCTTTTGCTGCATGTGGGGTTCGGGCGATCAGGGGCGGGGCCGCGGGCCGGGCGTTGACACAGCGATCAAGCTCGGCGAGGCACCATCCCGTCGGGATGGCGCAGGCTTGTCGGGGGGGATGTGCCTGCGGGCCGCGCCGCGCCGCGAGCGAGCGATGCGGCTCGACAACCGAGGAAGGCCGTGCGGTCCTTCGCCCGCACGTGGCTTCCGGCCGGATGCCTTGCCTATTCGAGCGCGACGGTGCCTTCGGGCAGATGGAGGCGCTCGGACGGATGGCCGCTGCCGGCGTCCGGGGTCTTGGGTTCCGTCTCGGGAGCGCGTATGAGCAGCACCGGCACCGGCGCGTGGCGCAGGACGTTCTCGGCACTGCTTCCCATGACCAGCCGTCCCACGCCACGCCGGCCGTGCGTGCCGATCACGATGAGGTCTGCGGGCCACTCGGCGGCGTCGGCGCAGATCAGGTCGTGGACCGGATTCGAGAAGCTGTCGTGCAGCAGCGTGTCGGCCTCGACGCCCGCGGCGGTGGCCTTGGCCTTCGCTTCCTCGAGGAAACGGGCGCCGTTGGCGCGGAGTTCGGTGAGCCAATCGCCGACCAGGCCGGCATAGGCGTCCATGGCGAGCGCGAACGAGAGTTCGTCGATCACATGGACCAGGCGCAGCCGCCCTTGCGTCAGCTTGGCGAGTCGGATGGCCTCTTCGAGGCCTTTTTCGGAGGTCGGACTTCCGTCGATGGGAACGAGAATGCGCTGGTACATGGCATGCCCCTTGAATGCATTGAGTACAGATTGAAACATCGCGAGTATCGCGAGTATCGGTAACGCCGATGGCGTTTTCTTGACTTCGATCAAGTCATCGTACTCGCCGCGCGAATTCTGGCGAACCTGAATCGTGCGTTCAGCTTGGAATGGCGAGTGGAACCTAGAATTCCGCGTTGCCGGCGCATCGGGCCATCAGGCTCTTCGAACCCGATGACGCCCTTGTCGCAGGAATGAATCTGTACCAGCGCTGGACGATTGCGGCGATACGGGCGCACCGTCGACAAGATGAATGGCCGACGCTGGCGCGTCCTGCGGAATGCGCGGGGCTCCGGCCCTGGCGGATGTGCCATGGCGCCCTTGTCGGTTTCCGAACGATCCGTACGCGGCACAGACTTCCCTTTCATTTCGAGGATCACGCAAGATCATGAAGTCCATCCCCTTCCGCTCCATGCCGCCATGGCGCTGATCCCTGTCATCGGCCAGCTTGGATCGCCGTGTATCAGGGCGGGCGTGAAGTTCTTCGGCACGGCTGCACCGCATCGTGCTGCGGCCGAGCAGCTCTGGCATCGATGCGTCTAGGCGAGGTGGGAGGACATCGGGAAGGGGCCGGGCTTTGGCCGGCCCGGGAACTCTTCGGCTCGTCGCCGGAGTCTGACCGCTTCGGCGGGGTCGCGCTGGGGATCCTGGTCTGGGCCCTGTTGTGGCTGGCCATCGGCGCAAGCCTGAGCCTGTCTCCGCCGGTCGACAGCGTCGAGCAGTTGGCATGGGTCCGTTCGATCGAGTGGGGCTACTACAAGCACCCGCCGCTGCCGACCATGATGCTGTGGCCCTTCGTGCATGTGTTCGGGATTCACGAGTGGGTCGCAGCAAGTGTCGGCGCCGGGCTGGTGTGCGGTGCCGTGTGGGTGAGCTGGCGCCTGACCTGCGAACTCCTGGGGGCGCATCGGGCCGGGCTCGCGATGCTGGGCACGCTCTGCGTCACCTACTACACCACGCGCATCGACTACTACAACCACAACGTCGTCCTGCTGCTGTTCGTGGCGGGCGCGGCCTGGTTCTGCTGGCGTGCATTCGCGGCACGATCGCTGTGGGCCTGGTTCGGGGTCGGCTGCATGTGGGGGCTGGGCGCCTTGTCCAAGTACCAGATTGCCCTGGCATGCGTGTCGACACTCTATGTCTGGCTGAGGCACCGTGGCTGGCGGGATCCGCTGCATCGGCGCGGCCTGGTGCTCGCGGCCGGCGTGGCGGCATTGATATTCATGCCCCATCTGGCGTGGCTCGTCGAAAACGACTTTCCCCCTGTGCACTACGCGCTGTCATCTTCGCTCGGTGCCGACTTGCCGACGTATCAGCGGATGCTTCATTCATTGAACTGGCTCGTGGCACAGCTGGGCCGGCTCGTACCGTCGCTGCTTTTTGGGATCGGACTCGCGCTCTGGGTGCGGACGCGGCGTGGCGCGATGTCCGAATCCGTGACTCCGGGCGCGAGCGCCGCGGTCGTCGATGCCGCGCCGTCCTTTCTGTTCGCATGGGGCGCTCTGCCACTGCTGACCGTGACCTTCGTGGGGCTTGTCACCGGGGCCGACCTGCAGCTGCAGTGGGGCACGGCCTTCCTGCCGCTGACCTGTGCCTGGCTGATTCAATGCACGCCGCGAGCAGGCTGGCAGCGAGTCCGGTGGCGCGATGCGATGGTCGCCTTCGTTCTGGTGCAGGTGCTGATCGCGACCTTCGACTGGGCCACCTCGCCGATGGGCCCGAATGCGACGGTCATCCGGCATCGCAACCGCAACTTCCCCTCGCAGGCCATTGCCGACGTGCTCGGGCCCGCAGCGCGCGAGGCCTTGCATGGTCCGATCGACATCATCGCGGGCCCTGCGGGCTATGCGGAGACCCTGTCGCTGCGCCTGGCTGAGCGGCCCCTGGTGTTGATCGATGGATGCGTGGAGCGCAGTCCATGGTTCAAGGCACAGCCGCTGGAGGGGAGGCCGCTGCTGTGGGTCGGTGGCGAAGACGACGACCCGCCGCCCGGCGCCGAGCCGCTGCCGTTGCCTGACGGGCTGTGGTGGGCTGTCGCCGAGGGGCCGCAGGCGTGCTCCAGTGCGGCGGAGAAGAAACGGGCCGGAACGCGCGGCGCGCAGGATTGACGCGGTGCGCCACGCAGCAGGCACGGGAGGATTCGCCGCTCGCCCATAACTCGCCCATAAGCAAGAAAGCCCGCTATCGACTGATAGCGGGCTTTCTTTTTGGATTGGTGCCGGAGAGATGATTCGAACACCCGACCTTCTCATTACGAATGAGCTGCTCTACCAACTGAGCTACACCGGCTGAATTAGCCCACGATTATAGCGTCTCGTGATAGCGTGTCAGCCGCTCGACTTCGTTCTTCGATCCGAGCACCACCGCGACGCGTTCATGCAGCTTCTTGGGGTCGATGTCCAGGATGCGCTGGCGGCCGTTGGTGGCGGCGCCGCCGGCTTGTTCGACCAGCCAGCTCATGGGGTTGGCTTCGTACATCAGGCGCAGCTTGCCGGCCTTCTCGGGTTCGCGCTTGTCCCAGGGGTACATGAAGACGCCGCCGCGCATCAGGATGCGATGCACGTCCGCCACCATGCTGGCGATCCAGCGCATGTTGAAGTCCTTGCCGCGCGGGCCGTCCTTGCCGGCCAGGCATTCGTCGATGTAGCGCTTCACCGGGGTGTCCCAGTGGCGCATGTTGCTCATGTTGATCGCGAATTCCCTGGTGTCGGCGGGGATCTGGATGTGCTCCTGCGTGAGCATGAAGGAGCCCTGTTCGCGGTCGAGCGTGAACATCGCGACGCCGCTGCCGACGGTGAGCACCAGCGTGGTCTGCGGCCCGTAGATGCAATAGCCTGCCGCGACCTGGCGGCTGCCGGCCTGCAGGAAGTCGGCCTCCTGCACGCCGGGTGTGTCGTCCGGCTTCTTCAGCACACTGAAGATGGTGCCGATGCTCACGTTCACGTCGATGTTGCTGGAGCCGTCGAGCGGATCGAAGAGCAGCAGGTATTCGCCTTGCGGGTAGCGGTTGGGCACGACGTAGATGCTGTCCATCTCTTCGCTGGCCATGGCGGCGAGATGGCCGCCCCATTCGTTGGCCTCGATGAGCACTTCGTTGGCGATGATGTCCAGCTTCTTCTGCACTTCGCCCTGCACGTTCTCGCTCTCGGCGGAGCCGAGCACGCCGCCGAGCGCGCCCTTGTTCACGGCGTGGCTGATGCTCTTGCAGGCACGTGCGACCACTTCGAGCAGCAGCCTGAGCTGGCCGGGGATGAGTCCGTCGGCGCGCTGTTGCTCGACGAGGTAGCGGGTGAGGGAGATCTTCTGTGAGGTCATGGGTCCGTTCCGGTGATCAGGCGGCGAGCGCCCGGGTCACGACTTCCAGCGTGTCCTTGCTCAGGTCGGGCTTGGCCGCGACGCGGGCGATGGCTTCGCGCGCGGCGCTGCGGTAGGGCTCGGCCAGTTTGCTCCAGCGGTCGAGCGCGCGGGCCAGCCGGGCCGCGACCTGGGGATTGATGGCGTCGAGTTCGATGACACGGTCGCTCCAGAACACGTAGCCCGCGGCATCGGGCCGGTGCAGTGCGCCTGGATTGGCACTGCAGTAGCTGAAGATGACGCTGCGTGCGCGGTTCGGGTTCTTGATCGAGAAATCCGGATGGCGCATGAGCTGCTTGACGATCGGCAGGATGTCGCCGCCGCGATCGGGTGCGCCGGCCTGGAGCGCGAACCACTTGTCGATCACCAGGGCCTCGTCCTTGAAGGTCTCGTGGAAGCGCGCCAGCGCCTGCGCGGCCAGGGAGTGGCCCGAGGAGACCAGCGCATTGAGCGCGTTGAAGCGGTCGGTCATGTTGCCCGCGTCCTTGAAGCGCTGCAGCGTCTTGCCCGGCCACACGGCGTCCCCGGTGGCGCGAGCCGCCAGGCACAGGTGCGTGAGCGCGATGCCGGCGAGCGCCCGGCGGCCCGAGGAGACCGGGTCGGGCGTGTATGCGCCGGTGTCGCGGTTCTGTTCGTAGGCCTGCTCCCATTCGGCGAAGAGCGCACCGGCGAGCTGGGCACGCATGGCTTCGCGCACCGCGTGCACGCGCTGCGGATCGACCACGTCCAGCTGCTCGGCGATATAGGTTTCGGAGGGCAGGGTGAGGACGAGTTCCTTGAAGGCGGCATCCAGCGAGGGATGGCGCAGCACGCTGCGCATGGCCTCGATGAAGGCGGCGTTCAGCGGGGGCTCGTCGGTGCCGGCGGGCGCTGCGATGGCGTGGGTGGCGGCACGCAGGGCCAGGCGCTGGCCCGCTTCCCATCGGTTGAAGGGGTCGGGGTCGTTCGCCAGGAGCGTGAGCAACTGGGCATCGCTGTAGTCGTGGTCGAGGATGACCGGTGCGCTGAAGCCGCGCAGGATGGACGGCACCGGCTCGGCATCGAGATCGACGAAGGTGAACTGCTCCCCAGCCCGGGTAAGAACCAGCGTGCGCGTGCCCGGCGTGGCTTCGCTCTCGCCTTCGAGCCGGATCGGAAGCTCGCGGCCGTCGGCGCTCAGCAGGCCCAGGTTGACGGGAATGACGAAGGGGTCCTTGGCCGCTTGCCCCGGTGTGGGCGCGCAGCTCTGGACGAAGCTCAGCGTGTAGGTGCGCGCCGCCGAGTCGTACACGCCGTGCGCGGCGATCCTCGGCGTTCCGGCCTGGCTGTACCAGCGCTTGAACTGCGGCAGCAGGCGGGCCAGGTCGGAATCGGGGTTGGCATCGGCAATGGCCTGGGCGAAATCGTCGCAGGTCACGGCCTGGCCGTCGTGGCGCTCGAAGTAGAGCGTGATGCCGCGCTCGAATCCCTTGCGGCCGACCAGCGTCTGCATCATGCGCACGACCTCGGCACCCTTCTCGTAGATGGTGACGGTGTAGAAGTTGCTGATCTCGATGTAGCTGTCGGGCCGCACCGGGTGCGCCATCGGGCCGGCATCCTCGGGGAACTGGGCGGTGCGCAGCACGCGGACGTCCTCGATGCGCTTGACGGCGCGTGCCGAGGCTTCGGCGCAGAGGTCCTGGCTGAATTCCTGGTCGCGGAAGACCGTGAGGCCTTCCTTGAGGGAGAGCTGGAACCAGTCGCGGCAGGTCACGCGGTCGCCGCTCCAGTTGTGGAAGTACTCGTGGCCGACCACGCTCTCGATGTTGCTGTAGTCGGCATCGGTGGCGGTCGCCTGGTTCGCCAGCACGTATTTCGTGTTGAAGATGTTCAGGCCCTTGTTCTCCATCGCGCCCATGTTGAAGTCGCTGGTGGCGACGATCATGAAGCGGTCGAGATCGAGCGAGAGGCCGAAGCGGGCTTCGTCCCACATCACCGAGTACATGAGCGATTTCATCGCGTGCTCGGTCTTGTCGAGGTCGCCTGCGCGCACGTAGACCTGCAGCAGGTGGTCCTTGCCGCTGCGGGCGCGGATGCGCTGCTCGCGCGCGACCAGCTTGCCCGCGACGAGGGCGAAGAGGTAGCTGGGCTTGCGGAAGGGGTCGACCCATTTCGCGAAGTGGCGGCCCTCGGGCAGGTCGCCCTGTTCGACCAGGTTGCCGTTCGACAGCAGCACCGGGTAGGCGGTCTTGTTCGCGCGCAGGGTGACGGTGTAGCTCGCCATCACGTCGGGACGGTCGAGGAAGTAGGTGATGCGGCGGAAGCCCTCGGCCTCGCACTGCGTGAAGAAGGTGTCCTCGCTCACGAACAGGCCCATGAGCTTGGTGTTCTTGGCGGGGGCGCAGGTGGTGAAGATTTCCAGCTCGAAGGTGTCGGGCAGGTTGTCGATCACGAGCTGCTCGCCTTCCATGCGGAACGAGGCGCCCTGGCCGTCGACCAGCACGCGTGCGAGGTTCAGCTCGTCGCCGTCCAGGCGCAGCGGCTCGGGCGCGACATCGGGATTGCGGCGCAGGCGCATGCGGTTGAGCACGCGCGTCTTGGCGGGGTCGAGGTCGAAGGTCAGGTCGACCGTGTCGATCAGGTAGGCAGGCGCGCGGTAGTCCTCGCGCCGGATCGCGATGGGCTGGCCTTGGGCGTCACGCAACAGCATCGAGCGTCTCCAGGAAGTTTGAGTTGGCGAGTTCGTTGAAATCCTGCACCGCGGTGATCACATGCGGGCCGGCGAGTTCGGTGGCGCTGTGGGTCGTGCAGACCGCCACCGCCATCATGCCGGCGCGGCGCGCGGCTTCGATGCCGAAGGGCGCGTCCTCGAACACGACGCAGCGGGCGGGCGGCACGTCGATGCGCCGCGCGGCTTCGAGAAAGATGGCGGGCTGCGGCTTGCCGGGCAGACCTTCGTCGCCGCCGACCACGGCCAGCGGCGGCGGGTCCATGCGCAGCTTCGACAGCGTGAACGCGATGTTGTGCCGGTCGCCGGCGGTGCCGACCGCGAGCTTCAGTCCGCGCGCCGCCGCGGCACCCGCGAAGGCCCGGAAGCCCGCAACCTCGCGGAAGTCGGCGCCGAAGAGTTCGCGGTAGATCGATTCCTTCTGGTGCGTGATCTCGGCGCTCTCGGCCGGCGTGACCTCGCGGCCCATGAGTTCGCAGGCGCATTCGAAGGCCGTGCGGCCGGTGGTGCGGCGCATGAACTCGGGCACGTCGATCGACAAGCCGCGCCGGCGGCCGAACTCGACCCATGCCTTGGCATGCCAGGGCATGGAGTCGACCATGGTGCCGTCCATGTCGAAGATCAGGGCTCGCGCCTGTTGCGTCGCGCCCTGCATCAGACGCCTTGCTTCAGCGAGGCTTCGATGAACGGATCGAGGTCGCCGTCGAGCACCTTCTGGGTGGCCGAGATCTCGACGTTGGTGCGCAGGTCCTTGATGCGGCTGTTGTCCAGCACGTAGCTGCGGATCTGGTGGCCCCAGCCCACGTCGGTCTTGCTGTCCTCGAGCTTCTGCTGTTCTTCCTGGCGCTTGCGCATCTCATGGTCGTACAGCCGCGAGCGCAGGCGCTTCCAGGCCACGTCGCGGTTGCTGTGCTGGCTGCGGCCGTCCTGGCATTGCACGACGATGCCGGTCGGGATGTGCGTGAGCCGCACGGCCGAGTCGGTCTTGTTGATGTGCTGTCCGCCGGCGCCGCTTGCGCGGAATGTGTCCACGCGCACGTCGGCCGGGTTGATCTCGATCTCGATCGAGTCGTCGATCTCGGGGTAGACGAAGACGCTGGCGAAGCTGGTGTGGCGGCCGCCCGAGGAATCGAAGGGCGACTTGCGGACCAGCCGGTGCACGCCGGTTTCGGTGCGCAGCAGGCCGAAGGCGTAGTCGCCCTCGACCTTGATGGTCGCGCTCTTGATGCCGGCGGTGTCGCCGGGCGATTCGTCCTCGATCTGGGTCTTGAAGCCCTTGCGCTCGGCGTACTTCAGGTATTGGCGCAGCAGCATGCTCGCCCAGTCGCAGGCTTCGGTGCCGCCGGCACCGGCCTGGATGTCGACGAAGGCATTGAGCGGGTCGGCCGGGTTGTTGAACATCCGGCGGAATTCGAGCTGCTTGATGTCGTCTTCGAGCTTGGCGGCGTCCTCGGCGATGGCCTGCAGGCCATCGACGTCGCCTTCCTCCTTGGACATCTCGAAGAGCTCGGTGTTGTCCGACAGGCCGCTGGTGAGGCGGTCGATGGTGAGCACCACGTCGTCAAGCGACTTCTTCTCGCGGCCCAGTTCCTGGGCCTTCTTGGGGTCGTTCCAGACGTTGGGATCTTCGAGCGATGCGTTGACCGTCCTCAGACGTTCGGACTTGGCATCGTAGTCAAAGATACCTCCGTAGATCGACCGTGCGGGCGCTCAGGTCCGCAAGGGTGGCGCCGATTTGGTTGATTTGCTCTGCATCCATGGGAGTGTCCTGACGGGATTCGGGAAAAACGGGAGATTTTCTCACGCCCCGGATAGCCCCGGGATAACAAGGCCGGGGCCGGCGCCGGCCGTCTCAGGCGGCCAGGAAGTCCTCGATCAGCGCGGCCACGCGGGCTGGCTGGTCATGGTGCAGCATGTGGCCCGCGTCCTCGACGCGGGCGATGCGCACGTCGGCCACCTTCTTCAGCCGGTCGTGGTAGTCGGCCAGGGTGTAGCGGCCGTTCCACCAGCGGCCGAAGCTGTCGTCCGAGGCTTCGACCGCCAGCACCGGCGCAGTGATCGAGGCGTACAGGGCCAGAGCCTCGTCGACGCGGTAGATGTGCGCGTTGACGATCTTGTGCGCCGGATCACCGAGGATTTCCAGGCGATCGCTGCCGTCGGCCTGTGTCCGCCGCGCCGACCAGTGGGTGGCGAGCCAGGCGGCTTTGTCCTGCGTGAGCCGCGGGTTCGTCTTCATGAGGCGGCGCGCCACGCCGTCCATGCCCGAGTAGCTGGCCAGCGCCATCTCGCCGCGATGCAGGCGCTTTTGCTCGTCGATCCACTTGCGGTAGCGCCCCGGGGCCTCGGTCGCCTCCAGCGCCGGCATGCCGAAGCCTTCGAGGTTGACCAGCCGGCGCAGGCGCTGTGGCCGGACCCCCGCGTATTGCATGGAAATGTTGCCGCCCATGCTGTGGCCGACGAGGTCGACCGGCGTGTCGCCGGCATAGTGGTCGAGCAGCCAATCGAGATCGGCCAGGTAGTCGGGGAACCAGTAGTTGTCGACCTGTCCGCCATCGGTGAGCCCGAAGCCGCGCCAGTCGGGCGCGATCACGAAACGCTCGGCGGCCAGGGCGTCCACCACGAACTGCCACGAGGCGCCCACGTCCATCCAGCCGTGCAGAAGAACCAGCGGCGGCCGGGCGGGGGAGGGCACTCCCCAGGTTCGCACGTGGTAGCTGAGATGGCGAACGGGCACGAATTCGCTGCAGGAGGCGCGGAGGGGCTGGTACATCGGGCTGGATGATACGAAGCCGGGCACGGCCGTGCAGTCCGCTGCACGACAAGCTTCCCCGCCTGCGGGTAGCATTTCGCCCCATGCAGAAAATCCAGCTTGGTCAGAGCGACCTCCACGTGACGCCGATTTGCCTCGGCACCATGACTTTCGGCGAGCAGGTGGACGAGCCGACCGCCCATGCCATCATGAGCCGCGCGGTCGAGCGCGGCATCGATTTCCTGGACACGGCGGAGATGTATGCGGTGCCTGCCCGCAAGGAAACCTTCGGGGCCACGGAGACCATCATCGGCCACTGGTTCGAAAAGAACCCCGGCATGCGCCAGAAGATCGTGCTGGCGAGCAAGGTGGCCGGCCCGTCGCGCGGCATGCCCTGGGTGCGCGAGGGCGGCGGCATGACGCCGGCCGATATCGCGGCCTCCTGCGACGCCAGCCTGAAGCGCCTGAAGACGGATGTGATCGATCTCTACCAGATCCATTGGCCCGAGCGTCACACGCCGTCGTTCGGCCAGCTCTATTACGACCCCAGCAAGGAAAAATCGCAGACCTCGATCCACGAGCAGCTCGAGGCGCTGGGCAAGCTGGTGAAGGCCGGCAAGGTGCGGGCGATCGGCCTGTCCAACGAGACCCCCTACGGCGTGCACGAATTCGTGCGGCTGGCCGAGCAGCATGGCTTGCCGCGCGTCGCGACGGTGCAGAACGTCTATGGCCTGATCAGCCGCGCGCTCGAGAACGGGTTGGACGAGACGATGCACCGCCTGGGCGTCTCGCTGCTGGCCTATTCGCCGCTCGCCTTCGGCCTGCTCACTGGCAAGTACGACCAGAGCGGCATCGAGGGACCCGATGCGCCCAAGGGGGCGCGCATTTCGAGCTACGAGTCTGTGCGCAAGCAGCGCTGGGGCCGGCCGGACGCGCTCAACGCGGCGCGACGCTACAACGCCCTCGCGCGGGAGCACGGCCTCACGCCGACGCGCCTCGCGCTGGCGTTCTGCTACACGAAGTGGCAAGTGGCGAGCACCATCATCGGCGTGACTTCGCTCGCCCAGCTCGAAGAAGACCTGGACGCCTGGGGCACCACGCTCTCGCCGGAACTTCTGGCCCGGATCGACGAAATCCGCTGGGAGATCCGCGACCCGGCCGCCTGAGGAGCCGCGGCGGCATCGCCCGCCGCCCTTCGATGCCCCGCTGAGCTCAATCCGACGGATCTGCCGATGGCCAAGAAGACGCATGTCAGCGAGACGCCGGCCACGCAGATGCTGCGTGCGAACGGCATCGCATTCACCGAGCATCCCTACGAGTACCTGGAGCACGGCGGCGCCCGGCACAGCGCCGAGGTGCTCGGGCTCGATCCCTTCACCGTGGTCAAGACGCTCGTCATGCAGGACCAGGATGCGCGGCCGCTGATCGTGCTGATGCACGGCGACCGCACGGTGTCGACGAAGAACCTCGCGCGCCAGATCGGCGCCAAGTCGGTCGAGCCCTGCAAGCCAGAGGTGGCGAACCGGCACAGCGGCTATCTGGTCGGCGGCACCTCGCCTTTCGGCACGCGGCGCAGCATGCCGGTCTACATCGAGGCGAGCATCCTCGAACTGCCACGCATCGCGATCAACGGCGGCCGGCGTGGTTATCTGGTGGGAATCGATCCGCAGGCCTGCGTGCAGCTGCTCGACGCGCAGCCGGTTCATTGCGCGCTGGCAGAATAGCCCGCTGCTCCGGTGAGGGGCAGTGCCGCCGCGTTGGCCGGCCCCCGGAGATATCTTGAGCTTTCATCTTCCATCGCTTGTCGCCATCCTGCTGTCCTATCTGTTGGGGTCACTGTCCTTCGCGGTCATCGTCAGCAAGTCGCTGGGCATGGCCGATCCGCGCAGCTACGGCAGCGGGAATCCCGGCGCCACCAACGTCCTGCGTTCGGGGAACAAGAGTGCGGCGCTCGCGACTCTGGTGCTCGACGCATTGAAGGGCTGGCTGCCGGTCTTCCTGATCAGGAAGATCGGCGCCGATTTCGGCATGGGGGAGGGCACGGCGGCGCTGGCCGGGCTGGCGGCTTTTCTGGGCCACCTCTATCCGGTTTTCTTCGGCTTCCAGGGTGGCAAGGGTGTGGCGACGGCGGCGGGTGCGCTTGTCGGCATCGACTGGCTGCTGGGGCTGGCGACCGGCACCACCTGGCTGGTCATTGCGGTCTTCTTCCGCTACTCGTCGCTGGCCTCGATCGTCGCGGCCTTCTTCGCGCCGGCCTATTACCTGATCGGTGGCGAGATTGCCTGGGCGCTGCAGCTGACGGTGCTGCAGGCCCTGGTCGCCATGAGCCTGTTGCTCATCTGGCGCCATCGCGAAAACATCCGCCGGCTGCTCGCCGGCACCGAGTCCAGGATCGGCGCCAAGAAATAAGGAAACAAAGGAAATCCATGGCATCCATCCAACGCTTTCACGTCGGTCCGCGCCTGTCCGAGATGGCGATCCACAACGGCACGATCTATCTCGCGGGCCAGGTCGCAGATGACACCACCCAGGACATCCGCGGCCAGACCCGGCAGGTGCTGGCCATGGTCGACAGTCTCCTGGCGGAAGCCGGCAGCGACAAGTCGCGCATTCTCGGGACGCAGATCTTCCTGGCCGACATCGGCGACATCGGCGCCATGAACGAGGTGTGGGACGCCTGGATTCCAGCCGGCCATACACCGCCGCGCGCGACAGTCCAGGCGGCGATGGCCGACCCGGCTTACAGGATCGAGATCGTCGTGACGGCGGCTCAGGCCTGATACGGGGCGCGCCGGGACGCGGGAGCGACCGGGAGGGCGCGAATCGCCCTCCGCCCTTTCAGTACCGCTTTTCAAGGACCATCTGGTCCGCGTCGCGCCGCATCGAAAACCGGTTGATGAAGCTGTTTCCCAGCAGGATGTAGGGCATCGGCTGCTGGGTGACGATGGCATCGACTTCGCGGATTTCGACATCGCCGACGCGAATGGAGTTGAGGCGCACGCGATAGCCGGGCGCGACGCCGTTGGCGGTGCTGATGCGCACGAGCTGGCCCCGGGCGTAGTCGATCCCGAGGCGTTCCGCGTCCGACGCGGATATCGACACGCTGGTGGCACCGGTATCGAGCATGAAGCTCGCGGCGCGTCCGTTGATCGTGCCTTGGGCGATGAAATGGCCGCCGCTGGACGCGGGCAGCACGATGCGGTTGCCGTTGGCGCCACTCGCGCCTGAATCGCCGATGCTGGTCGGGGTGTCCATGCGCAGCGCGACACGCTGGCCGCCGGCTTCCACGGTGGCCTGGTCGGCCTGCATGGAAACCAGCCGGACCCCCTTGTAGCTGTCTCCCACCGCCATCGTCTTCGGCGCGCTGCCGTCGATGATGAGGATGGCGCGGCTGCCGATGGTCCCGGTGAGCAGCACCGATTGGGCGAGGGCGTTGCCGCCACAGGCGGCCAGCAGGCCTGCGGCGAGCAGGCGGGTCGCGAGGTGCTGCGCCCGCACGTTCAGTCGCGGAAATTGTTGAAGGACAGCGGCATGTCCGGCACGTCCTTCTTGATCAGGGCCATCGCGGCCTGGAGGTCGTCGCGCTTCGCGCCGGTCACGCGCACGGCGTCGCCCTGGATCGCAGCCTGGACCTTGAGCTTGCTGTCCTTGATGAGGCGCTGGATCTTCTTGGCGGTGTCCGACTCGATGCCGCTCTTGACCTTGATGACCTGCTTGACCTTGTCGCCGCCGATCTTCTGCACATCGCCCTTGTCGAGGAAGCGCACGTCGACGTTTCGCTTGGTGAGTTTGTTGCGCAGGATGTCCTCCACCTGGACCAGCTGGAATTCGGCGTCGCCGGTCAGCGTGATGTCCTTGTCCTTGAGTTCGACCGCCGCGGCAGTACCCTTGAAGTCGAACCGGGTGGCAATTTCCTTGGCGGTGTTCTCGACTGCGTTCTTCACCTCGGGGAGGTTGGGTTCACAAACGGTGTCGAAAGAAGGCATGTAGGCAACCTCGTGTGCAGATGAGATGTGCCGCGCGCGCTGCCCGCGCGGCTGACGAATGCGACAATTCTCCCATGATCGTGGAGCACAACGTACCGCTGCAACAGCACAACAGCTTCGGGATCGTCGCGCGCGCCCTGCATCTGGCCCGCATCGGCAGCGAGGCCGACGTGGCGGCGCTGCTGGCCGACCCGCAATGGCGAGACGCCCCCAAGTTCGTGCTTGGCGGGGGCAGCAACATCGTGCTCACGGGCGACGTGAAGCCGCTCGTGCTGAAGGTCGAGATCCGCGGGCGAAGGCTGGTCGAGGAAACGGCGCGCGCCTGGATCGTCGAGGCCGGTGCCGGCGAACCGTGGCACGACACCGTGCGCTGGACGCTCGACCAGGGATACCCCGGGCTGGAGAACCTGGCACTCATTCCCGGCACTGTGGGCGGCTCGCCGGTGCAGAACATCGGCGCCTATGGCGTCGAATTGCAGGACCGCTTCGATTCGCTCGATGCGATCGATCTCCAGACCGGCCGCTCCTTCACCCTGAATGCGGCGCAGTGCGCCTTCGGGTATCGCGATTCGGTGTTCAAGCACGCGGCGGGCGGAGCGAACGACTTCGGCCTGGCCGGGCGGGCGCTGATCACGCGCGTCCGCTTCCGGCTGCCGAGGCCCTGGCGGGCCGTCGCGGGCTACCTGGACCTCGAGCGCAAGATGGCCGAGACGGGCAACTTCACGCCCACGCCGGAAGAGATCTTCGACTGGATCTGTGCGATCCGCCGCGCCAAGCTGCCCGACTGGCGGGTGCTGGGCAACGCGGGCAGCTTCTTCAAGAACCCGACGGTCACGCCCGAGCAGTGCGCGGACATCATCGCGCGCGATCCGAAGATCGTTCACTACCCGATGGCCGACGGCAGCATCAAGCTGGCTGCGGGCTGGCTGATCGACGCCTGCGGCTGGAAGGGCAAGTCGGTGGGCAACGCCGGTGTCTACGAGCGGCAGGCGCTCGTGCTGGTGAACCGGGGCGGTACGGCCCATCCGGTGACGGGCGGTGAGGTCATGACACTGGCCAAGGCGATCCAGACCAGCGTGTACGAGCGCTTCGGCATCCGGCTGGAGCCCGAGCCGGTGGTGGTCTGAATCCGTCGAATCCTTCGGAGGGCATCCGAAGGCGAGGACGCCGCGCGCCGTGTCGGACGCGCGGCGCCGGCGGGGGCGCCTCAGGACTTGTTGTCGTTCTTGAGCTGGGGCAGCGCGGCGCCCTGCGTCGATGACAGCAGGCCGGTTTGCGTGTAGATCCGGAGCTTGTCCCGCGTGTCCACGATGTCGAGGTTGCGCATCGTGAGCTGCCCGATGCGGTCGGCCGGCGAGAAGCTCGATTCGCCCTTTTCCATCGTCAGCCGTTCCGGGTGGTAGGTCAGGTTGGGCGACACCGTGTTCAGGATCGAATAGTCGTTGCCGCGTCGCAGTTCGACCGTCACTTCCCCGGTGATCGCGCGCGCCACCCAGCGCTGCGCTGTCTCGCGCAGCATGATGGCCTGCGGGTCGAACCAGCGGCCCTGATAGAGCAGGCGTCCGAGCCGGCGGCCCTGGTCGCGGTATTGCTCGATGGTGTCTTCGTTATGGATGCCGGTCACCAGCCGTTCGTAGGCGATGAACAGCAGCGCCAGGCCCGGGGCCTCGTAGATGCCGCGGCTCTTGGCTTCGATGATGCGGTTCTCGATCTGGTCGCTCATGCCCAGGCCGTGGCGGCCGCCGACGCGGTTGGCTTCGAGAATGAGGTCCACGAGACTGGCGTACTCGACGCCGTTGATGGCGACCGGCCGGCCCTCCTCGAAGCGCACGGTGACTTCCTCGCGCTTGACCTCGACCTCGTCCTTCCAGAACGCCACGCCCATGATGGGCTGCACGATCTTCATGCCGCTGTTCAGGTGCTCGAGGTCCTTGGCCTCGTGCGTGGCGCCGAGCATGTTGGAGTCGGTGGAGTAGGCCTTTTCCGCCGACATCTTGTAGGCGAAGCCGGCTTTCTGCATGAAGGCCGACATTTCGGCGCGGCCGCCGAGCTCGTCGATGAAGGTCTGGTCGAGCCAGGGCTTGTAGATCTTCAGCGCGGGATTGGTCAGCAGGCCGTAGCGGTAGAAGCGCTCGATGTCATTGCCCTTGTAGGTGCTACCGTCGCCCCAGATGTGGACGTCGTCCTCCTTCATGGCCGACACCAGCATCGTGCCGGTGACCGCCCGCCCGAGGGGGGTGGTGTTGAAGTAGGTCAGGCCGGCCGTGGTGACATGGAAGGCCCCGGCCTGCAGGGCGGCAATGCCTTCGGCGGCGAGTTGGGCGCGGCAGTCGATGAGCCGTGCCTTCTCCGCGCCATAGAGCATGGCCTTGCGCGGGATTTCGTCGTAGTCGGGCTCGTCGGGCTGGCCCAGGTTGGCGGTGTAGGCGTAGGGAATGGCGCCCTTGTTGCGCATCCAGTGCAGCGCGGCGCTGGTGTCGAGGCCGCCCGAAAAGGCGATGCCGACCTTCTGGCCGGCCGGAACGTTCTGGAGGATGGTGGACATGCTCGGGCTCCCGGTTCAGCCGAAGTGGCAGATGTAGCTGTAGGGTTCGCCGCTCACGCGGATCTGGAAGCTGGAGTTGCCGGGCACGCTGAACTTCTCGCCCGCGCCCGAGGACACCCATTCGTCGCTGCCGGGGAGCTTGTATTCGCAACGTCCGGCCGTGCCTTCCATGGTCTCGGGCGCGCCCGTATTGAAAGTCAGCGTCGACGGCAGGATCACGCCGACCGATTTCTTGCTGCCGTCGGCGAGCGTGAGGTTGTGGCTCACGCACTTGCCGTCGAAGTACACATTGGCCTGGGTCGATACGGCGGCGCTCTGGAGTGTTTCGGTAGTGCTCATGGGTAAGGCGGGCGAGGCGCCGGCCGCGCTCGGCGACCGGCGGCGCGCCCCTCGCAAGGCGCGCCCGGACAGTGGTTGGGAAAGCCCGTGATTCTAGGCGCGCCGGCTATCCGGGCCGACGGAAGCGGCGCTCAATGCCAGTGGTGTCCACCGTGCCAGCCGCCGCCCCAACCGCGCGAGTAGCCGAGATTGAGCGAAATGCCCACAGGCGGATAGATGTAAGGGCCTGGGTATGCGTAGTAGGGGGCCGGATACGGGTAGTAGAGCGGCGCGGGAGCTGCGTAGATCGGTGCCGGCTGTGCATAGCCGGTGGCCGGGGTGCCGGTCCCTGATACAACAATGCCGGGTTCCGGGACGATGTTGTTCCAGTTCTGCGGGACGGAGCCTGTGCCCGGCGCGGGCGTCAATTGGGCTTGCGGCGCAACCGGGTGAGTGGTGACGCCATAGTTGCCGGAATCGATCGCGATGCTGGTGCCCGGCCGCGTGTCCGTCCGCGTCGTGTAGCGTTGGCCGGCGTATTCATACGTGACGTTGTAGCTGACGTTGCCGGTCGATTCGGTAACCGGCGTGGCCGAAATCACCCGGGCCCACACTTGCTCCGCCTGTGCCATGGAAGCGGCACCAGTCAGCGTCGCGAGCAACGACAGCACCAGAAGTCGACGAACGGTTTTTGTGGTCATTTTCAGAACTCCAGGGAATGGGGCCGAAGCCCGCGGATCACCGGGTTGGACGCATCCCCGTGCCCGGGGTTCAACCGTTTACGCAATGCGGTCTTTCCAGTCGGTCGCATCGAACCCGGTCGTAACGCCATGCTTCGGCCCCCAGTCGACCACCGGCCGCTTGATCAGGCTGGGATTGGCGAGCAGGGCCGCCCGGGCCGAGGCGGCATCGACGACGCCGGCGCGCGTGGTCTCGTCGAGGCGGCGCCAGGTGGTTCCGCGGCGGTTGACCAGGGCTTCCCAGCCAGGGGCGCGCAGCCACTGGTCCAGTTGGGCTTCAGGTACACCCTCCTTCTTGAAATCGTGGAAGCGGTACGGGACGCCGTGTTCGTCGAGCCAGGACCGGGCGCGCTTGACGGTGTCGCAATTCGTGATGCCATAGAGCGTTGTCATGCCGCGATGATGCCCGCGGCGCCGGTCAGCGACAATTCGAGGCTTCATGAAATCCCTTGCCGACTGGCTCGCGCACGCCGAGCAATTGCATCCCAAGACCATGGAACTCGGCCTGGACCGGGTTCGCGCCGCGGCTGACCGCCTGGGGCTTTCCTTCGACTGCCCGGTGATCACCGTGGCAGGCACCAATGGCAAGGGCTCGACCTGCGCCATGCTGGAATCGATCCTGATGCATGCGGGGTACAAGACGGCCGTCTTCACCTCGCCGCACCTGGTGCATTTCGAGGAGCGCCTTCGCCTGTCGGGGCAGATGGTGGCGCCGGACGCGCTGGCAGTCCATTTCGAGGCGGTGGAGCGCGGCCGAGGTGACATCGCGCTCACCTACTTCGAGTTCACGACCCTGGCGATCCTGCTGTGTATTGCGGCGAGCAAGCCGGATGTCGCCGTGCTCGAGGTGGGTCTCGGTGGGCGGCTGGATGCGGTGAACATTGTCGACGCGGACTGCGCGGTGATCACCAGCATCGACCTCGACCACATGGAGTATCTGGGGCCCGACCGCGAAAGCATCGGCTTCGAGAAGGCCGGAATCATGCGGCCGGGCCGGCCGGCGATCGTCAGCGATCCCTTGCCGCCGCGCAGCGTGATCGCCCATGGGGAGGCTATCGGCGCCGATCTCTGGCTGGTCGGGCGCGATTTCAACGTGGCGGGCGACAAGCAGCAGTGGGGCTGGAGCGGGCGGGGGCGGCGCTACAGCGGTCTCGCGTATCCGGCGCTGCGCGGGGCCAACCAGCTCATCAACGCGGCGGGTGTGCTGGCGGCGCTGGAATCGCTGCGCGCCCGGCTGCCGGTCACCGCGCAGGCCGTGCGCAATGGACTCGCGACCGTCGAACTGCCCGGGCGCTTCCAGATCATTCCCGGCCAGCCCGCACTGGTGCTGGACGTGGCTCACAACCCGCATTCCGTGGCGGCGCTGACCGAAAACCTCGACGCCATGGGCTTCTATCCCACCACGCATGCCGTATTCGGCGTGATGGCGGACAAGGATGTGGGGCCGATGTTCGAGCGCATCGGCCCGCTGATCGACCGTTGGTATTTCACCGACCTGCCGACCGCACGTGCCGCGCGGGCCGACGATCTGCTGGCCCGCTGGCGGGCGCAGAACAGACGCGCCGATGCCTTGGCGGAAGGCTTCGGCTCACCTATGGAGGCGCTGCAGGCGGCCATCGATCGCGCAGACCCCGCTGATAGAATCGTCGTCTTTGGATCGTTCTTCACCGTGGGTGGCGTACTGGAGCATGGCGTCCCCCGTCTGCGAGCCAGGCACCTGTCGCCCGGCTCCTGAACAGCCTGATTCCGGCGCCTTCTCTTTTCTCACGCTGCACTCCATCAGGAAAACGAATTTCATGGCGTTCTTCAAGTTCCGCACCCGCGGTCCTCAGGCCAACGAAGCGCGAAACTCCACGGTGGCCGCAGCACCCGCCGAAAGCGTCGAAGCGATGCGCCGGCGCGCCCGCCATCGCCTTCTTGGCGCCGCGGTCCTGGTGCTGATCGGTGTGATCGGATTCCCACTCCTGTTCGACACGCAGCCGCGGCCGGTCTCCGTCGACATTCCGATCGAGATTCCGGATAGAACGAAGGCCAAGCCCTTGACCTTGCCGGCGAACCCCGCGCCGGCGTCGGGTGGCGCCGTGAGCAGCAGCAGTGGCGGCGTTGGCAACAGCGGCGCCGGCAACGGCAGCAGCGGCAAGTCTGCCCCGGCGTCCGGCAGCGAGATGATCACCGAAGCTGCCGACGGCACCGAGATCACGCCCGGAAAGTCGACGTCGACCGTTGCCGAGGCGAAGTCCGTACCTGCAGCCGCACCAGCGCCTGAGCCGAAGCCGCAGCCCAAGGCTGAATCGAGGCCCGAGGCGAGGGCCGAATCCAGATCCGAATCCAGACCAGAGACGAAGCCCGAGCCGAAGCCGCGTGCCGAAGTCAAGGCCGAAGCGAAGCCGGAGCCCAAGCCGCAGCCCGCCAAGCCGGCAGCGGCCGCCGATGGCGACCGCGCGCGCGCGCTGCTCGAAGGCAAGCCGGCGGCGGTGACGCCCGCCGTGGCGAAGCCGGCGGCGGCGCCCGACGACAACGGCCGCTTCGTCGTGCAGGTCGGAGCCTTCGCCGATGCGGAGAAGGCTCGCGAAGTGCGTCAGAAGCTCGATAGAGCCGGCCTGAAGACCTATACGAACGTGGCGAAGACGGCCGATGGCGAGCGCACGCGAGTACGCGTCGGTCCCTTCGGCACGCGGGCCGAGGCCGACAAGGCGGCGGGGCGAGTCAAGGGCTTGTCCTTGCCGGCTGCCGTCCTCAGCTTGTAGCCGACGCCCCCGGACGTGGTCTTGCTCGACTGGATTGCCGTCGTGTTGCTCGTGGTGTCGATGTTGGTGGGGCTGGTGCGGGGATTGGTGTTCGAGGTGATGTCGCTGGCAGGCTGGGTGGCGGCGTTTCTTTGTGCGCAATGGTTTGCCGAAGATGTGGGGCGCTGGTTGCCTTTCGGCGATCCGGCTGCCACCTGGCGCTATGCGGCGGGATTCGTGATCGTGTTCGTGGCCGTGGTGTTCGGCGTGGGCCTGGTGGCCGCACTTTCCCGAAAGCTCATCGCGGTGGTCGGTCTGCGGCCCGTCGATCGCGTACTGGGCGGCGCTTTCGGCCTGGCGCGTGCGGGGCTGGCGCTGCTGGCCCTGGGGATCGTCGTTCATTTGACGGCGTTGAGCGAGAGCGCCTGGTGGCGCGAATCGAGCACCGCCACCGTACTCGATGCGGCATTGCGGGGCCTCAAGCCCGCGTTGCCTGAGAAGTTGGCAAGCTACCTGCCCTGAGAGGATTTTTTCATGTGTGGAATCGTCGGCGTTGTCGGTAACGCTCCCGTCAATCAACTGCTCTATGACGCGCTGCTGCTCCTGCAGCACCGCGGCCAGGACGCGGCCGGCATCGTCACGCTGCAGGACCGCAAGTTCTTCATGCACAAGGCGAAGGGCATGGTGCGCGACGTGTTTCGCACGCGCAACATGCGGGCGTTGCCCGGCGGAGTGGGGCTGGGCCAGGTGCGTTATCCGACCGCGGGCAATGCCTACAGCGAAGAAGAGGCGCAGCCCTTCTACGTGAATGCGCCCTTCGGCATCGTGCTGGTGCACAACGGCAACCTGACCAACGCGCATTCGCTGCGGGCCGAGCTGTTCTCCACCGACCACCGCCACATCAATACCGAAAGCGATTCCGAAGTCCTGCTCAACGTGCTGGCCAACGAAATCGATCATTCCACGCGCGGCGGCATGCTCAATTCGGGAACGCTGTTCGATGCGGTGCGCAATGTGCACCAGCGGCTGCGGGGCTCGTACGCTGTCGTCGCGCTGATCGCCGGGCATGGGCTGTTGGCATTTCGTGATCCCTATGGCATTCGGCCGTTGGCCATTGGCCGGAGCGCCGACGGGACGGTCATGGTCGCGAGTGAATCGGTGGCGCTCGAAGGCTCGGGCTTCGCTTTCGAGCGCGACATCGCGCCCGGGGAAGCGGTGTTCGTCGACCTGCAAGGGCAGGTGCATTCCGAGCAGTGCGCCAATTCGCCGACGCTCAATCCGTGCATCTTCGAATTCGTCTACCTTGCCCGGCCCGACTCCGTACTCGATGGCATCTCGGTGTACCAGGCGCGTCTGAACCTGGGCGAGACGCTGGCGAAGCGCGTGGTCTCGACTGTGCCGCCCAGCGAGATCGACGTGGTCATTCCGATTCCCGAATCCAGCCGGCCGAGCGCGACGCAACTGGCGCAGTTGCTGGGCATTCCGTACCGCGAGGGCTTCGTCAAGAACCGTTATGTGGGCCGGACCTTCATCATGCCCGGGCAGGGTGTGCGCAAGAAGTCGGTGCGGCAGAAGTTGAACGTGATCGCCAGCGAATTCAAGGGACGCAACGTGCTGCTGGTCGACGACTCGATCGTGCGTGGCACGACCAGCCGCGAAATCGTGCAGATGGCCCGTGATGCAGGCGCGCGCAAGGTGTACCTGGCGAGCGCCGCGCCGCCGGTGCGCTACCCCAATGTCTACGGCATCGACATGCCGACCAAGGACGAACTCGTGGCGCATGACCGCACGGTCGAGCAGATCCGCGAACTGATCGGCTGCGATGCGCTGATCTATCAGGATGTGGAAGCGATGAAGCGTGCGGTGCAGGGCGCCCAGAAGATGCCGGCGCCGCTTCTCGATGGTTTCGATGCTTCCTGTTTCGACGGTGTCTATGTCACCGGGGACATAGACACCGAAGCCATTTCGCGCATGAACGGCAATCGCCCCCGCGTCGAGGAAGTGGAGGAGGACTCCTCCCGACTCGCCCTGCCGAATCTCAGTTGAAGACGAACAACATGACCGATCGATCCCTCCCCCCGGGCTTGCATCGCGAGACACTCGCGGTGCGCACGGCGCTCGAGCGAAGCCAGTACGGCGAGAACTCGGAAGCGCTTTTTCTGACCAGCAGCTTCGTCCAGCCCGACGCCGAGACCGCGGCCCGCCGCTTTGCCGGCACCGAAGAAGGCTTCACGTACTCGCGTACCTCGAATCCGACGGTGAGCAGCTTCGAGCGCCGCCTCGCTGCACTTGAAGGCACCGAATCGGCCATCGGTGCCTCGAGCGGCATGGGGGCCATCCTCATGATGTGCATGGGCCTGCTCAGGGCGGGCGACCATGTCGTGTGCTCGCGCTCGGTGTTCGGTTCGACCCTCAACCTGATCGGGCGTGACTTCGGCAAGTTCGGCGTCGAGACCACTTTCGTGTCGCAGACCGACGTGAACGAGTGGAAGGCCGCCATCCGTCCCACGACCAAACTGCTGTTCGCCGAGACGCCGACCAATCCGCTCACCGATGTGTGTGACATCCGCGCACTGGCCGACCTCGCGCACAACGCGGGCGCGCTGCTGGCGGTCGACAACTGCTTCTGCTCGCCGGCCCTTCAGCGGCCGACGGAGTTCGGCGCGGATCTCGTCATCCACTCGGGCACCAAGTACCTGGAGGGACAGGGGCGTGTGCTGGCCGGCGCGATCTGCGGACCGTCGAAGCTCGTCGATGACGTGTTCGGCGGTGTGGTGCGGACTGCGGGCATGGCCTTGTCGCCCTTCAACGCCTGGGTGGTGCTGAAGGGTCTCGAAACCCTGGGCATCCGCATGCAGGCGCATTGCACCAATGCATTGGCGCTCGCGCAGTGGCTCGAGACGCAACCGGCCGTCAAGCGTGTGTACTACCCGGGGCTCGCCTCGCATCCGCAGCATGAACTGGCGATGCGCCAGCAGTCGGGGCAGGGCGGCGCGGTCGTCTCCTTCGATGTGCGCGGCGACGGACCGGAGCAATTGCGCGCGAATGCCTTCCATGTCATTGACAGCACGCGCGTGCTGAGCATCACCGCCAACCTCGGCGACACGAAGACGACCATCACCCACCCGGCGACCACCTCGCACGGGCGTCTGAACGAAACGCAGCGTCAGGCTGCCGGCATCGGCCAAGGCCTCATCCGCGTCGCGGTCGGACTGGATCACATCGAAGACATCAAGGCCGACCTGCTGCGCGGCCTGGGTACCCTGGCATGACGCAAAAGACTCGCACCCGCTTCGCACCTTCGCCGACCGGATTCATTCATCTCGGCAACATCCGTTCGGCGCTCTATCCGTGGGCATTCGCTCGCTCGACGGGCGGTGATTTCATCCTCCGCATCGAAGACACCGATCTTGAACGTTCCACGCAGGCGGCGGTCGACGTGATCCTCGAAAGCATGGCCTGGCTGGGCCTGGATTTCGACGAAGGTCCGTACTACCAGATGCAGCGCATGGATCGGTACAAGGCCGTGCTGGCCGAGATGCAGTCTGCCGGCCAGGTCTACCCCTGCTACATGAGCGTTGCGGAGCTCGATGCGTTGCGCGAGCGGCAGATGGCGGCCAAGGAGAAGCCTCGCTACGACGGCACATGGCGCCCCGAGCCCGGCAAGGTATTGCCGCCGGTGCCCGAAGGCGTCCGGCCGGTGCTGCGCTTCCGCAATCCGGTGGATGGCGTGGTCGCATGGGACGACAAGGTCAAGGGACGCATCGAGATCGGCAACGACGAACTCGACGATCTCGTGATCGCGCGGCCCGACGGTACGCCGACCTACAACTTCTGCGTCGTGGTCGACGATATCGACATGGCGATCACCCATGTGATTCGCGGTGACGACCACGTGAACAACACGCCGCGCCAGATCAACATCTTCCGCGCGCTCGGCAAGGAGCCACCGGTCTATGCGCATCTTCCGACTGTTCTCAACGAGCAGGGCGAGAAGATGAGCAAGCGCAACGGCGCGAAGGCTGTCACGCAGTTCCGTGACGAGGGCTTTCTGGCCGACGCGATGATCAACTACCTGGCCCGGTTGGGCTGGAGCCACGGCGATGCCGAGATCTTCTCGCGTGCCCAGTTCATCGAATGGTTCGATCTCGAGCACCTCGGACGCAGCGCTGCGCAATTTGACGAAGCCAAGCTTCGATGGGTCAATGCGCAACATCTGAAGGCGATGCCCGACGACGCCCTCGCGCCGCTCGTCGCCGCTCAGCTTCTATCGCGAGGCATCGTCGCTGATCAGCGTCTCGCTGCCATCTGTGGGCTGTTCAAGGATCGCTGCGACACGACGGTGGCGTTGGCAAACTGGGCGGCTGCGTTCTATGCGGAGGTCTCGGCGAGTGATGCCGACCGTGCGCAGTACCTCACGGACGCAGTGCGACCTGCCATCGCGATGCTTGCGGAAAAGATCTCAGTGATCGAGTGGAACAAGGCGGCGATTGCGTCGGCCATCAAGGAAGTGCTGGCTGCTCACGGCCTCAAGATGCCCGCGCTCGCCATGCCAGTGCGGGTTCTTGTGATGGGAACGCCGCAGACACCATCACTGGATGCTGTGCTCGAAACTTTTTCTCGTGACACAGTGATTGAACGTTTGAAGAAAGCCTAAATTTCTGGCTATAATTTGAGGCTCGACACCCAAGGGGGTATAGCTCAGCTGGGAGAGCGCTTGCATGGCATGCAAGAGGTCAGCGGTTCGATCCCGCTTACCTCCACCAACAGGGCGTCGAGAAGAAACAAGCGCTGATCGGAGCGCGGTTCCTAAGGTTTATGACCCTATCGTCTAGAGGCCTAGGACATCACCCTTTCACGGTGAGTACCGGGGTTCGAATCCCCGTAGGGTCGCCAGTTTTCACGCAAGTGAAGCAGGCACAAGTCGGCAGCACTTGGCTCCATTTGGAGCGAACGATGCCTACCAGGAGTGGTAGTTCAGTTGGTTAGAATACCGGCCTGTCACGCCGGGGGTCGCGGGTTCGAGTCCCGTCCACTCCGCCAAACAAGAAAAGCCGTTGCAGTCGTTGACTTGCAACGGCTTTTTTTCTATCCCGTCGCAGGCTAGCACTGTCGAAGTGCCGAGGGGTGGTACACATCAATGCCTCGCGAATTCTGCCCGTCCTCCACGAACGAGGGTTTGATCGCACTTGATGCCGATGCCGATGCCGATGCCGCGAATCGCGAACGCGCGGGAGGGCGGTTCTGGCCGTCACGGCGCACTCACCGCAGTTCTTGGGGTGGACCAATGCGGGCATGTTGCCTGGCTCCGGCCGCATGCATTTGCAGTCCATATCGCCAGCGAAAGAGATCGATTGCCATGGGTACCGGCTTTCGTGGCGCGATGCGTGCCCAGAATAAAAAAGCCTGCCATCGACTTGTGATCAATGGCAGGCTTTTTGGCGTTTCCGCCGTATTGGTTGGTGGGCCCTGAGTGACTCGAACACTCGACCTACGGATTAAGAGTCCGCTGCTCTACCAACTGAGCTAAGAGCCCCTGATAGACATCTCTGTCGTTTCAGGCAATCCTCGAATTATAGCCACAATGCTGTGGCCTTCTGCTCACTCACTGCCAAAAATGCAGGAGATGCACTGTCCGCCGCCGATGCACGTCGTCACCGACGCATAGCGGCTCTGGCCCTGAATGCGTTCGAGCACGTAGAGCGCCTTGACAGTGACCAGGGCGCGCCCACAGCGCCAACCGGGTGCTCCGCGGAGAGACGCCCGGGGCCTTGCCCGGCGTCAGTGCCGTGATTCTGGAAGGCCGGCTTGAGTTTGGCCATGCCCTCCATGGACCTTGGCGCGTGCCGACACCTTCTTGGTCACCAACGCGGCCAGCTGCGTCGGAGGAACATGCCCTTGAGATGCCTGCGTCGTGCCAGGCGGCCTCGCGCGTGCGCTGCGGCGCTACCATGCCTGGCCGTATCGGAGCCCGCCATGTCCCAATCCATGACCCCTCGTTGCATCGTCGTGACCGGCGCCGCCGGCGCCCTCGGGCGGGCTGTGGCGCAGCACTTCCTGGATGAGGGGGCGCGCCTGGCGCTCATCGACCACCGCATGGAGCATCTGGCGGAGATCTTTCACGGAATCGACAGCGCGCGACATTTGCTGATCGCTGCCGACGTCACATCGGCATCCTCGATGGTCGAGGCGGCGGAGCGCATCCTGGCGGCCTTCGGGGGCGTCGATGTTCTGGTTCATGTCGCAGGCGGATTCGAGATGGGCGAGTCGGTCCATGCGCTCAGTCGCGAGGCCTGGGATCGGATGATGAACCTCAACGCGTGGTCCTTCGTGGCGGTGTCGAAGGCGTTGGTACCGACGATGATCGCGCGCAGGGCGGGCCGCGTCATTGCCGTGAGCGCACGGGCCGCTTCACAGGGGACTGCCTCCATGGCCGCCTACGTCGCGTCCAAGAGTGCCCTGCAGCGACTGGTCGAAAGTGCCGCCGCCGAACTGGCACCGTACGGCATCGGCGTGAACAGCGTCGCGCCGACCGTCCTGGACACGCCGGCCAATCGAAGGGCGATGCCCGATGTCAATCCGGCCGCGTGGGTCTCGACGGGGGTGGCGGCCCAGACCATCGGCTTTCTTGCCTCGCCCCTCGCGAATGCGTTGCATGGGCAGCACCTCGCGCTGAGCGCCTGAGGGCGGCCCGTAGTCGGCGATGACCGAGAATGCGCCGCTGACTATTCGTCCGACGAGGTCTGTCGGACGTCGCGCATCACAGACGAACATGACCCACACCAAGCATCCAGATCTCGACAAGTTCCCGGCGCCACTGATGCGGGCGATCGGATTCGACGCACTCGTGCGCACCAGCACGGAGGCCGGCATGGCCCGCGTGCGCTATGCGCCACGGCCGGAGTTTGCCCACAGCCGGGGTACCGTCGTCCAGGGCGGCATCGTCACCGCCTGGCTTGATAACGCGATCGCCTACGCCATCGATGCGCGCGATCCGTCGGTCAATATCGCGAGCCTGGAACTCAAGGTGTCCTTTCTCGAACGCGTGGAGGTTGCCCCCTGCGAGGCCGAGGCGCGCGTGCTGCGCTGGGGCCGCAGCGTGGTGTTCGTGGAAGCGGATCTTTACGCGGACGATGGCCGGCTGCTCGCGCGCGCTTCGTCCACCGGCAAGCTCATCCGCAAGCCTGGCTGAAGGGACTGGCCCCGCCGTGTGCGCGGCCGACTGCGCTGAAGCGCGCAGGCTCTTGCATTCTTCGCGGCCGGCCCCAGGTCTGTCGGACGAAGCGCGCCGTGGATGCCCGCGGTGCGGCCCCATCGCCGGAGAACGCCATGACCGAGACCTTGCACATCGTCTGTCCGCATTGCCACACCACGAATCGCGTGCGCACGGCGCAGCTCGGGAGTGCGCCGGACTGCGGCAATTGCCACCAGCCCCTCTTCACAGGTCATTCGACGGCCCTCGACGAAGCTTCCTTCGACCGTCACGTGGGGCGAAACGACATCCCGGTCCTGGTCGATTTCTGGGCGCCGTGGTGCGGCCCCTGCCGGCAGATGGCTCCGCACTTCGAGCAGGCCGCGGCGAAGCTCGAGCCGCGCGTGCGGCTGGCGAAGGTCGATACCGAGGCGGTGCCGGCGCTGGGCGCACGATTCGGCATCCGGAGCATCCCGACACTGGCCCTCTTCAAGGGCGGCCGTGAAGTGGCCCGTCAGGCTGGTGCCATGGGCGCGGCGGACATCATGCGCTGGGTCGAGGCGAACGCTCGCTAGGGCGAGACGTCGGTCGCTCTGTGCGCGCTTGCGCGCAAGCTCGTTCGACGATCCGTCGCCGATGCTGTGGCCCTGCGGGGCCGGGCGGCGACAGGGTTCATGCGCTGTCGAGATGAACGCCCGCTGCGCCGTTCTCGACCGAGAAGCGTGCGAGCCGCCCGACTGCGGAGGAGGGCGACTTCTCATCTTCCACCGCACGGAACTCCACCTCGCAGCCCTTCGCGTCAAGGTGCATCAATGCATAGCCGCGCTTGTCGGCTCGTCCGTAGCGCAGGTGCTTGTTCTTCGCCAGCATGTTGGCCACCGAAGCGGGACTGGGCCCCTCGGAGGTGATGGCGCCACTGACGAACTCGGTCGCCGTGGGGGGCCTCGATGGATCGAGGTGCAGGTCGGCAGCCCAGAAAGCGTGGACATCGCCGCTGATCACGAGAGGATTGACCGGCCGTCGATCGGCCACGGCCTGGAGCAGGCGGGTGCGCGCGGCGGCATAGCCGTCCCAGCCGTCCATCCAGTAGCCTGGCTCCGGGCCGCGCCTGCGGTCGGCGTCTGCCATCAGCGTTGTCTGGGCGATCACTGTCCATCGTGGTGCTCTCGTGCCCAGCTCGCGCGCGAGCCAGGCTTCCTGCGTCGCACCGAGGAAGCTGCGCTCGGGCGCGAACCGTTCGGCGCAATCCATGAGCGGCGACGCGCTGCGCCCGGACAGGCAGGCATGGTGCGAGCGGTACTGGCGGCCGTCGAGCAGGAACACGTCGAGCATGCCGCCGAAGCGGTGGCGTCCGTAGATCGTCGCCGATGCCCCTTCGGGCCGCGCGCTTGCACGCACCGGCATGTGCTCGTACCACGCCTGATATGCCGCCGCCCGGATCTTGAGGAACTGCGCCGGATCGGCGGTGCGTGGCGACACGTCGTCGGTGTAGTCGTTGGCGACCTCGTGATCGTCCCAGATCACCAGCCATGGACAAGCAGCATGGGCGGCCTGCAGATCCGGGTCGCCCTTGTACAGCGCATAGCGGTCGCGGAATTCGGCCAGCGCGGTCGGAATGCCGCCCTGGTGACGTCTCACATGGTGCGAGCCCCAGGAGCTTTCATAGATGTAGTCGCCCAGGTGCACGACCACATCGAGCGGCTGCGTGGCCATGTCGCGGAAGGCGGCGTAGTACCCCTGCTCGAATTGCTGGCAGGAGGCGAATGCGAGCCGGACCGGTGCATCGGCATCAATCGCCGCTGCTGTACGCGTGCGGCCGACCGGGCTGCGCGCATCACCGGCCGTGAAGCGGTACCAGTAGTCGCGCGCCGGCTCCAGGCCTTGCACCTCGACGTGAACCGAGTGAGCGAATTCCGGATAGGCCTTCGCCGTGCCCTTGGCCGAGATCCGGCGGAAGCTATCGTCCTGCGCGAGCTCCCAGTGCACGTCGACGGGCCGTTCGCTCATGCCGCCGCCATGAAGCGGGTCTGGCGCGAGGCGGGTCCAGAGCACGATGCCATCGGGTCGCGGCGAGCCGGAGGCGACGCCGAGTGTGAAGGGATCGCGCTCCCTCCAGCTCTGGGCGCGCAAAAGCACGAAGGGCTGCGCGAGCGTCGCGGCGGCCAGGGTGCCGCCGAGAACGCGACGACGGGAGATCGGGGATGCAGGCATGGTGGACATGATGTGCTCGTATCGCCCTGTGCTTGATGTCGTCGATCGACAGTCGATCCCGCGCGACTACTTGTAGTTGTTCATCGTGCGGGCCACGAAGTGGTGGAACGACAGGGCGCCGCCGCCGGCGATATGCCTGTCATGGAGGAGGCCCAGGGTCAGCTTGGCCGCGAACACGTCGGTGACCACTGTGCTCGGGCTCTGTCCGAGCACCTGCCTGTAGACCGTGTTGAATGTCGCTTGCGGCGTCGTGGCACAAATGCCATCGGGGCGCAGCCGTGCCCGGTAGATAGCGCCGGACAGCGGGGCCGTGCCGCCGACGGCGTCGAGCAGCGACGCGTCCACGAACGCATCTTCGGCCAGGGTGTCGGGATAGTCGATCCAGAGTTCACGGCGATAGAGGGCATGGATGGAGCCGGCAAAAGCCGCCATCGCAGCGGCATCCAGCACGCTCGCTTCGGGCAGTTCACGGACCGGTTGGCCATCGTGCTCGTAACGGATGCGGCTGAAGACGCAGTCGGATCTTGTCGATTGCGCAAGGCTCAGCAGTTCGTCGAGATAGCCGGGCGATACCGCGTCGTCCGCATCGAGCATGGTCAACCACTTGCCGCTGGACGCGGCACGCGCACGATTGCGCGAGGGGCCGGGGCCAAGCCGCCAGGTCGGCTCGAGGACCAGCACGCCGGGCGCGCCGGCAAATGCAGTTGCGTACTCGCCCGATCCGTCGTCCGGAGCGACAACGACTTCGACCTTGCCCGTGGCAGAAGCTTCGCAGGCAAGGATCGAATCGACGGCCTCGCGGATGGTCGCCGTTGCGCGAAACGCGGGGATCAGGACAGACACGGTGGGCATGGCGGCATTGTCCACACAGCCTGCCGGATCTGCCGCGAGCGAGGTTCCGGCGCCTGATGGTTGAACGTGGCGACAGTCACCGGCATCGAGGAACCGTACGGATTGGACGGGCGCCGAAGCAACCTCTACCAGCACCGGCAGACTGTCTGGCTTGAGCATGGCGTGACAGTCTTAGGCCGGACTTAAGAAGAACACGCGGTGGCTGGCCTGGCGCACCGGGTCTGCCGTACGGCAAACAAAAAGGCGACCGGTCGGGTCGCCTTCGTGTCATGTGCGGGAACACGCACAAATCTGAAATGTTGGTGGAGAGGAGGAGGATCGAACTCCCGACCTCCGCATTGCGAACGCGGCGCTCTCCCAGCTGAGCTACCCCCCCAACGCAGGGCGCATTCTAACCAATTCCGAGGGGCCTGTGCGCGTCCGGGGTGCTGCGCATGCCAAGATAAGGGCCTCGTCAATCCCGATCGGAACTCTCCCCCATGCCCATCGACGACCCCGCCTGGCTGGACCGCATGTACAACAACCGTGCACTGGTGCCGGACCATGCGGCGTACTTCGCGCGATGGGCTGCGGATTCCTCGTCGGCGCGCACCTCGATGACATGCGATCTCGACGTGTCCTACGGTCCGGGAACCGGCGAGACGCTGGACATCTTTCCTGCGGCGGTGCCCGATGCCCCGGTGCTGGTCTTCATCCATGGCGGTTACTGGCGCTCGCTCGACAAGAGCGATCACTCGTTCATTGCGCCCGCATTCGTCGAGCGCGGCGTATGTGTGGTCGTGCTCAACTATGCGCTGTGTCCTGGCACGCCTGAAGCGCCGGTGACGATTCCGCACATTACGCGTCAGATGGCGCGGGCGGCCGAGTGGACTGCGGGCCACATCGCTTCGTACGGCGGGGATCCTTCGCGCATCACGGTCGCGGGCCATTCCGCCGGCGGGCATCTGGCAGCCATGCTGATGGCTCTTGATGCGGCGGGCCCTGATGCCGATGTTCCGGCATCGACCTTCTTTCGCAACGCGCTGTCGATCTCGGGGCTGTATGACCTGCGCCCCATGCAGCGCGCGCCATTCATCGCGGATTCGCTGCGCCTCACGGATGGGGACGTGCTCCGATTCAGTCCGGCACTGCATGCGCCGCCGACGCGCGGCATGCTCTATTCGGTCGCGGGCGGCGACGAAAGCGCCGAGTTCGCCCGCCACAACACGATGATCCGCGATGCGTGGGGCCAGGAGATCGTGCCGGTCTGCGAACTGCTGCCCGGGCTCAATCACTTCGGCGTGGTGGATGCGCTCGCCAGGCCCGGCGAGCGGCTGCACCGGTTGGCGCTCGAACTGCTCGGCGCCTGATTGCCCCGCGCGGAGCTACATCAGCAGGTGTTCGCCCGCGTTGTCGCCACCGAGGGTGACGTAATTGACCTTGCGGATATCGAGAAGCGTGCGGCCGCCCGCATAGCTGATGGAGCTCTGGATGTCCTGCTCCATCTCGACCAGCGTGTCGGCGAGCTTGCCCTTGATCGGCTCCAGGATGCGCTTGCCTTCGACGTGCCTGTATTCGCCCTTGTTGAAGTCGCTGGCCGAGCCGTAGTACTCCTTGTAGAGCACCCCATCGACTTCGACAGTCCTTCCGGGCGATTCCTCATGGCCCGCGAACAGCGAGCCGATCATCACCATCGAGGCGCCGAAGCGGATGCTCTTGGCGATATCGCCGTGGTCCCGGATGCCGCCGTCCGCGATGATGGGCTTGGTCGCCACGCGCGAGCACCACTTGAGCGCCGAAAGCTGCCAGCCGCCGGTACCGAAGCCTGTCTTGAGCTTGGTGATGCACACCTTCCCCGGGCCGATGCCGACCTTGGTGGCGTCGGCGCCCCAGTTCTCGAGGTCGATCACGGCCTCGGGCGTGCCGACATTGCCTGCGATCACGAAACTCGCCGGCAGCTTCTGCTTCAGGTAGGCGATCATGTCCTTCACCGTGTCGGCGTGGCCATGCGCGATGTCGATGGTGATGTATTCGGGCACGAGTCCGGCCTCGACGAGGCGGTCCACCGTGTCGTAGTCCGCCTTCTTCACGCCGAGCGAAATCGAGGCGAACACGCCCTTGGCCCGCATGTTCTTGACGAACAGGACGTTGTCCAGGTCGAAGCGGTGCATCACATAGAAATACCCGTTCTGCGCCAGCCAGGTGCAAATGGTCTCGTCGACCACTGTCTTCATGTTGGCGGGCACCACCGGGATGCGGAAACTGCGGCCGCCGAGCGTGACGCTGGCGTCGCACTCCGATCGGCTTTCCACGCGGCATTTGCGCGGCAGCAGGAGAATGTTGTCGTAATCGAATATCTGCATCACCAAGCTCCTTCATGAGAGGGTTGAGCGCTTGGTCCGGCCGGTTCTCGTGCGCGAATCGCGGTGCAGCGGGCGCAAAAAAACCGGGCGCAAGAAACTTGGGCCCGGTGACTGAGTTTACGCGCTCACCCGCAGCGATGTCTTACCCACTTCCATATAAGCGGCATACGCCGCGCTTTCTACAATCGACGCATGTTCACCGACCTCGCGGCCGCCGCAGATTCGCCGCTGCTTCACAACCTCAACCCGGAACAGCGCGCCGCCGTGACGCTGCCCGCCGGCAATGCGCTCATCCTCGCCGGTGCCGGGTCCGGCAAGACACGGGTGCTGACCACCCGCATTGCCTGGCTGCTGCAGACGGGGCAGGTGTCGCCGGGCGGCCTGCTGGCCGTGACCTTCACCAACAAGGCGGCCAAGGAAATGATGACCCGCCTGGGTGCCATGCTCCCGGTGAACGTGCGCGGCATGTGGATCGGCACCTTTCACGGCCTGTGCAATCGCTTCCTGCGCGCGCACTGGAAGCTCGCCGGCCTGCCAGCCGCCTTCCAGATCCTCGACACGCAAGACCAGCTCTCGGCCATCAAGCGGCTGATGAAGCAGTTCAACGTCGACGAAGAGCGTTTCCCCGCCAAGCAGACCCAGTGGTTCATCTCCGGTGCCAAGGAAGACGGCCTGCGTCCCCGCGACATCGAGATCCGCAGCGACGACGACCGCAAGAAGGTCGAGCTCTATCAGCTCTATGAGGAGCAGTGCCAGCGCGAGGGCGTGGTCGATTTCGGCGAGCTGATGCTGCGCAGCTACGAATTGCTGCGCGACAACGATCCCGTGCGCGAGCACTACCAGCGCCGCTTTCGCCACATCCTGATCGACGAGTTCCAGGACACCAACCGTCTCCAATACGCCTGGATCAAGATGCTGGCCGGCACGACTGTCGACGGCCGCTTCGTGCCTGGAGACAACAGCGTGCTCGCAGTGGGTGACGACGACCAGAGCATCTATGCCTTCCGCGGCGCGCGGGTGGGCAACATGGCGGATTTCGTGCGCGAATTCCAGGTCACGCACCAGATCAAGCTGGAGCAGAACTACCGCAGCTTCAGCAACATCCTCGATTCGGCCAACGAGCTCATCAGCCACAACAAGAAGCGGCTGGGCAAGAACCTGCGGACCGACCAGGGCCCGGGCGAGCCGGTGCGCGTGTACGAATCCACCAGCGACTTCGCTGAAGCGCAATGGATGGTCGAGGAAATGCGCCAGCTCGTGCGCGAAGGCGTCGAGCGCAAGGAAATCGCGGTGCTCTATCGCAGCAACGCGCAAAGCCGCGTGCTCGAAACCGCGCTGTTCAATGCAGGCGTGCCGTACCGCGTCTACGGTGGGCTGCGCTTCTTCGAGCGGGCTGAAATCAAGCACGCGCTGGCCTACTTGCGGCTGCTCGAGAACAAGGACGACGACACCAGCTTCCTTCGTATCGTCAACTTTCCGCCACGCGGCATTGGCGCCCGCAGCATCGAGCAACTGCAGGACGCGGCGCGCGCCGCTGGCCGCTCGCTGCACGACGCGGTCGCCGCCGTCGGCGGCAAGGCGGGGGCCAATCTGTCGGCCTTCGTCGCGAAGATCGATGTGCTGCGGGAGCAGACGCCGGGCATGTCGCTGCGCGAAATCATCGAGCTGGTGCTCGACATGAGCGGCCTGATCGAGCACTACAAGGCCGAGCGCGAAGGCGCCGACCGCCTCGAGAACCTGGACGAACTGGTCAATGCGGCCGAGAGCTTCGTGACCCAGGAGGGTTTCGGCCGCGACGCGGTGGCGCTGCCGGTCGATGAGCTTCGGCAGTCACCGGTCAGCCAGGGCATCGATCCGAATCTTCCGCTGGGCGACGAGGCCTTCGCGCCCGACGCCGAAACCGGCGAGACATTGAGCCCCCTGGCCGCCTTCCTCACTCACGCGGCGCTGGAGTCGGGGGACAACCAGGCACAGGCCGGCCAGGATGCCGTGCAACTGATGACGGTCCACGCAGCCAAGGGCCTGGAATTCGACTGCGTGTTCATCACCGGGCTGGAAGAGGGGCTCTTCCCGCACGAAAACTCGATGAGCGACTACGAAAGCCTGGAGGAGGAACGCCGGCTGATGTATGTGGCCATCACGCGCGCGCGCAAGCGGCTCTACCTCAGCCACTCGCAGACGCGCATGCTGCATGGCCAGACGCGCTACAACGTCAAGAGCCGTTTCTTCGACGAGTTGCCCGAAGGTGCGCTCAAGTGGCTGACGCCCAAGAATCAGGGCTTCACGCCATCGGCCTTCGGCTATGGGGGAGGCTACGCGACCACACGCAACGGCGGGGGTGGTTACGGCAGCAAGGAGAGCTTCGGTGGCAACCTGCCGGTGCCGCCGCAGAAGTCGGCGCCTTCGCATGGCCTGCGTTCGGGCATGCAGGTCTTCCACAACAAGTTCGGCGAAGGCACGGTGCTGGCGCTCGAGGGCAGCGGTGACGATGCGCGCGCGCAGGTGAATTTCCCGCGCCACGGTGTGAAGTGGCTGGCGCTTTCCGTCGCCAAGCTGACCCCTGTTTGAGGGGATCACCCCCATACCGGCGGCCCGGCGGAGCCGGTTCCGCGGTGTTTCTGGGAGGTGAGTCGGAGGAGGGGTCAGTCGGGGCGGAAGCTGTCCCTGAAGGTGAACCAGGTGCTGGTGAAGAACATGGCGGCCATGACCAGTGCGCCGCCGATCATGACGGCGCCGCCGGCGGCGGCTGCGCCTTCGCCGACGCCCATCGCGCCGACGGCAACGAGCAGGCTGGCCACCAGGCTCAGCACGATCCCGGCGACGATGAAGACACCTACCCACACGAGGCCGAAGACCGTCAGCGCGCCGAAGTTCTTGAAGCAGGCCACGAAACTGAAGAACAGGCTCTTGGCCGGCGGCACGTGATGCCAATGCACGAGTGCCGGCGCATGCCAGAAGGCGAGCGACAGCGGCAGGTACAGCGCCATCGAGATCCAGAGCGCAAGCTGGAATTCGGTGGTTTCGGCCAGCTCGCGGCTCAGGGGGCCGCCCAGCAGATAGGCGCGGGCGAACTGGCCGCCGTCGGCCAGCGCCGAGATGGCCATCACCACCAGGAAGAGAGCGGCGTACAGCGCGCCGAGCACGGCCATCGACCGCACGTCCGAGCGCACCGCCTTCAGTGCGGCGGTGAAGACGGCTCCCGCCGGAGGCTTGTCCGGGCCCGCGGCCTCGGCGGCAGCCGCCATCAGGCCCAGGGTCATGGTGGGCAGCAGCATCAGCGCGATCGCGGCGCCGATGATCGGCACCTGCGAGGCGATCGACACCAGCGCCATGAAAAAGAAGAACAGCGAGATGAAGGCGAAAGGCTGTTTGGCGAAGGCCTTGAGTCCGGTGCGGACCCACAGCACGCCGGTGCGCGCCGGGACGAGATTGAGTTTCATCGGGGGAGTCAGGCGACCAGCGGCTCCAGGCCACGGGTGAGGTCGAACGGTGCGCGCACGCGTTCGGTCAGCACGCGCTCGAAATGGGTCGGATCGTGCGGCTTGAGCATGCTGGCTTCCCGGGGCAGGTGGAAGTCCCACAGGCGGGAAATCCAGAAACGGAGCGCGGCGGCGCGGAGCATCGCCGGCAGCAGCGCGCGCTCGGCGGTGGTCAGCGCACGCACCTCGCCATAGGCGACCAGCAGGGCCTGGGTGCGTTCCTCGTCGTGGCGGCCGGTCGACAGGTCGATCGCCCAGTCGTTCAGGCAGACGGCGAGATCGAAGAGCCAGGTGTCGGTGCCGGCGAAGTAGAAATCGAACACGCCCGTCAGCCGGGGGGGGGCGCTGTCATCGGTGGCATGGTCGAACATCGCGTTGTCGCGAAACAGGTCGGCATGCACCGGCCCGCGCGGCAGCGCGGCATAGAGCGAGGATTCGGCCACGTGGTTCTGGTAGGCCAGCTCGCTGCGCAGAAGCGATGCCTGGGCCGCCTCGAGGTACGGGAGCACCACCGGCGCGGTGTCGTTCCACCATGCGAGGCCGCGCAGGTTGGGCTGGATGCGCGGGAAGTCGCGGGCCGCGAGATGCATGCGGGCCAGCAGGCGCCCCAGCTCCGCGCAATGGGCGGCGGTGGGCGCCAGCTCGCTCTTGCCGCGCAGGCGCTGGACGATCGCGGCAGGCTTGCCCGCCACGGTGTGCAGCAGCTCGCAGGGCGCTCCGGCGGGAATGGACAGGGCATGCCCGTCGGGCGGCGCGATGGACGGATCGGCGACCGGCTCGGGCACCGGCAAGCCGCGCCCGGCCAGATGCTTCATGAGGCAGAGGTAGTAGGGCAGCTGTTCAGGCCCCAGTCGCTCGAATACGGTCAGGACGAATTCGCCCGATTCCGTGGTCGCGAAATAGTTGGTGTTCTCGATCCCGCCTTCGATGCCGCGAAGATCCGTCAGAGCGCCCAGGCCCAGGCGCCGGACGAGTGCGTCGGCCTCGTCGAATCCGACCTCGGTGAAGACCGCCACTGCGCGCTCAGAACTTGAACACGTTCCACCAGACCCGCGGACCGTTGTCCCCGGGGCCGGATTCCGACTTGCCCTGGCGCTTGCGCTCTTCTTCGTTGGGCATGACCTGGTAGGCCGGCGCGTTCGATTTCGGCGTGACGGTGATGTTCTGGGTCTGTCCACCGACGCGCAGTTCGTCGACCGAGGCGCCGCTGTCTTCCACGTGGATGTGCTCGATCTTCTGGTTCTGGCGGCCAGCCCGCTTGTCGGCGTCTGCCTGGGGTTCCGCGACCGCCGCCGCAGGGGCGGCGGGCTGCGGCGCGCTCTGGCTCTGGGCGCTGGCGACGGCGAACGGCGCAATGCAGGTTGCGGCGAGCAAGGCCTGCCAGGAGCGGCGAAGATGAAGCGGGGTGGTGGACATGAAGGGGATTGTAGGTCCGGGCTCGCCGCGCGGGAGCGGCGGGTGTCGCACCTGCACGTCATCCGGAACGCCGTGCTGGGCACGGCAAAATGCTTCGATGACCGACAAGAAAACCCTGGTGCTCGTCGACGGATCGAGCTATCTCTACCGCGCCTTCCACGCGATGCCGGATCTGCGAGCCGTCCCGGGCGACAGCAGCAGCCCTGCCACCGGTGCCATCCGCGGGATGATCAACATGATGCAGGCGCTCCGGCGCGAGGTCAGGGCCGACTACGCCGCCTGCGTATTCGATGCGCCGGGCAAGACCTTCCGCGACGACTGGTATCCCGCCTACAAGGCGCACCGGGCCCCGATGCCCGACGATCTGCGCAGCCAGATCGAGCCGATTCACGAGGTTGTCCGTCTGCTCGGCTGGCCGGTGCTCAGCGTCCCCGACGTGGAGGCCGACGATGTGATCGGCACGCTGGCCAAGACCGCCGCCGCGCAAGGCGTGCAGGTGATCGTCTCGAGCGGGGACAAGGATCTGAGCCAACTGGTCGATGAGCACATCACGATCATCGACACCATGAGCGGCAAGAAGCGCGACGTGGCCGGCGTCACGGCCGAGTTCGGCGTCCCGCCCACGCTCATGGTCGACTACCAGACGCTGGTCGGCGATACCGTCGACAACGTGCCGGGGGTGGAGAAGGTCGGCCCCAAGACCGCCGCCAAATGGCTGCTCGAATACGGCTCGCTCGACGCGCTGATCGCCCGCGCCGCCGAAGTGAAGGGCCAGGCCGGCGAGAACCTGCGCAAGGCACTCGATTGGCTGCCGCAGGGCCGGCGGCTGGTCACCATCCGCACGGATTGCGACCTGCGCGAGCAGGTGGCGGGACTGCCTGCGCTGGACGCGATCACCGTCGGTGCGCAGCGCCCCGAAGCCCTCAAGGTGTTCTACGAGCGCTTCGGATTCAAGAGCCTCGTGAAGTCGCTCGAGGCGCACGAGGTGCCGCCCGAGCTGATCGAGAAATACAAGCAGCAGGGAGGCTCGGAGGGCGGGACCGGCATGCTCGACGATCCCGGTTTCGCCGCCGCCGCCAAGGCCACGAACCTCGCCTACGACACCATCCTCGACTGGGCGGACTTCGATCGTTGGCTGGCGAAGCTCGAAGCCGCCGAGCTCGTTGCAGTCGATACGGAGACCACCTCGCTCGACGAGATGGTGGCCGAGATCGTGGGCATCAGTTTCAGCGTCACCCCGGGCGAAGCCGCCTATATCCCTGTCGGCCACAACTACGCGGATGCACCCGCCCAGCTGCCGCGCGACGAAGTGCTCGCACGGTTGCGGCCGTGGCTGGAGAACGGCGCGAAGAAGAAGCTCGGCCAGCACGTCAAGTACGACCGGCATGTGTTCGCCAACCATGGAATCGAAGTGCAAGGCTATGCGCACGACACGATGCTGCAGAGCTATGTGCTCGAAGTGCACAAGCCGCACGGGCTTGCCAGCCTCGCGGAGCGGCACCTGGGGCGCAGCGGCATCGACTACGAGGACCTGTGCGGCAAAGGCGCGCACCAGATTCCGTTCAGCCAGGTGTCGATCGACAAGGCCTCCGAATATTCCTGCGAGGACTCGGACCAGACGCTGGACGTGCATCGCATGCTGTGGCCTCGCATCGAGGCGGACGAGAAGCTGCGCTTCATCTACGAGCTCGAGATCGCGTCGAGCGAGACGCTCTACCGCATCGAGCGCAACGGCGTGCTGATCGACGCGCCCACCCTGGCCGCGCAAAGCCATGAACTGGGCAAGCGGATCCTGGCGCTGGAGCAGGAGGCCTACGCGCTGGCCGGCCAGCCCTTCAACCTCGGTTCGCCCAAGCAGATCGGCGACGTGTTCTTCAACAAGCTCGGATTGCCGGTGCTCAAGAAGACGCCCAGTGGCGCGCCCAGCACCGACGAGGAGGTGCTCGAGAAACTGGCCGAGGATTTCCCGCTGCCGGCGAAGATCCTCGAGCACCGCGGCCTCTCGAAGCTCAAGGGCACCTACACCGACAAGCTGGGGCAACTCGCGAATCCGCGCTCGGGCCGGGTCCACACGCACTATGCGCAGGCGGTCGCCGTGACCGGCCGGCTGTCGAGCAACGATCCCAACCTCCAGAACATCCCGATCCGCACCGCCGAAGGCCGCCGGGTGCGCGAGGCCTTCGTCGCGCCGCCGGGGTGCGTGATCGCCAGTTCGGACTATTCGCAGATCGAACTGCGAATCATGGCCCACATCAGCGGAGACGAAGCCCTGCTGCGTGCCTTCACCGAAGGCATCGACGTGCACCGCGCGACGGCCGGCGAGGTCTTCGGTGTTCCGGTCGACCAGGTGTCGAGCGAGCAGCGCCGCTATGCCAAGGTCATCAACTTCGGCCTGATCTACGGCATGAGCAGTTTCGGCCTGGCGCGCAACCTCGGCATCGAGAACAAGGCCGCCGCTTCCTACATCGAACGCTACTTCGCGCGCTATCCGGGCGTTCGCGCCTACATGGACCAGACCAAGGCCCTGGCCAAGCAGAACGGGTACGTGGAGACGGTGTTCGGCCGGCGGCTCTATCTGCCCGAGATCAATTCGCCCAACGGTCCGCGACGCGGCGCGGCCGAACGCGCCGCGATCAACGCGCCGATGCAGGGCACGGCGGCCGACCTCATCAAGTTGAGCATGGTCAAGGTGCAGGACGTGCTCGATGCAGAGCGGCGCGGCACGAAGATGATCATGCAGGTGCATGACGAACTGGTGTTCGAAGTGCCCGAAGACGAGGTGGACTGGGTCCGCACCGAGATCCCCCGCCTCATGGCCGGCGTTGCCTCGCTCAAGGTGCCGCTGCTGGCCGAGATCGGCATCGGCCCCAATTGGGACAAGGCCCATTGAGGCATCACGAATTCCACCTCCCCAGAGAAAACAAGAAAGATCCAATGAAACCCGTGTCCCCTCGTGTCCGTCTTGCCGCGCTCGCCGTCGTCGGTGCACTCTGTGCCGGCTGGCTCCAGGCCGCGTCGGCCGCGCCCGACGAACGCCTCATCGCCCTCGCGGCCAAGGAAAAGCCGGCGCTTCTCGAGACCTTGAACCAACTGGTGTCCATCGAATCCGGCAGCCGCGACCTCGAAGGCCTGGACAGGATCGCCGCGCTCATCGCAGGCAGGTTCAGGGCCCTCGGCGGGCAGGTCGAGTTGATCGATCCGAGTGCCGACGCCTACCGCATGGAGGACACGCCCGAGAAGATCGGCAAGGTCGTGCGCGCCACCTTCAAGGGAACGGGCAGCAAGAAGATCATGCTGATCGCCCACATGGACACGGTCTACCAGATCGGCATGCTCAACAAGCAGCCCTTCCGCATCGATGGCGACAAGGCCTACGGCCTGGGCATCGCGGACGACAAGCAGGGCATTGCGGTCATCGCACACACGGTCTCGATGCTGCAGGCGATGGGCTTCAAGGACTACGACACGCTCACCGTGCTCATCAATGGTGATGAGGAAATCAGCTCGCCCGGCGCGCGTGCGCTCATCACCCGCCTGGGCGGCGAGCACGACGTCGTGATGTCCTATGAAGGCGCCTACATCAAGGACGACAAGCTCTCGCTGGCCACGGCGGGCATCGCCTCGGTCACGCTGCACGTGACCGGCAAGGCCTCGCATGCAGGCTCGGCGCCCGAGGCGGGTGTCAACGCGCTCTACGAGCTGTCGCACCAGATCCTGCAGATGCGCGACCTGTCCGATCCCGCGACCGGTTTGAAGATGAACTGGACCATCGCGCGCGCGGGCAGCAATCGCAACGTCATCCCGGCCAGCGCCACTGCCGGCGCCGACGTGCGGGTGCTCAAGGTCAGCGACTACGACCGCATCGAGCAGCAGGTGACGGAGCGGGTGAGGAAGCAACTGATTCCGGAGGCCAAGGTCGAGATGAAGTTCGAGCGCCGGCGTCCGCCGCTCGAAGCCAGCGATGCCTCGCGCGCGCTGGCCCTCCACGCGCAGAAGATCTACAGGGAACTCGGCCGCGAATTGGGTGCCGACGACAAGGTCGCCGGTGGCGGGACCGATGCGGCCTTTGCCGCCCTCAAGACCCAGGCGGCCGTGGTCGAGCGCTTCGGGCTGCAGGGCTTCGGCGCGCACTCGGCCGATGCCGAATACGTGTTGATCGATTCCATCGAGCCGCGTCTGTATCTCTCGACGCAACTCATCATGGACGTCGCGCACGGGAAGGTCGGCCGCTGAGGATAAGATGAAGGCCGCCGCTGGCCAGCGGAAGTCCTTCTGCCAAGGCTTCGGCGTTCGTTGCGTAGCCCAAGGCGGGTACCGGTCTTCCAGGCCGATGACCGCCAGAGCGTGGACCGGGCGGCTTTTTGTTTTGCTCCGTTCGAGTCAGCCTGCATGAACCTGTTCACCATCATCGCCGCGACCCTGGCCGCCGGCATCGGAAGCGTCTGGGTCGCAGCACTGCTGTTGCGCGTCGGCGTGCGCAGCGGCGACGGCGGCGTGAATCCGCAGCACCTGCTGAGCCTGGCGGCCGGGGCCTTGCTCGCCACGGCCTTCATGCACCTGCTGCCCGAAGCCTTCGAGAGCCATATCGAACCGGGCGTGCTGTTCGGCGTGCTGCTGTTCGGCGTGGTGTTCTTCTTTCTGCTCGACAAGGCGGAGCTGTGGCATCACGGGCACGAGCATCATCATGAACTGGAAGGCGACGCGCATGCGCATGCCCACGCCCATGAGGATCACGGCCATGCCCATTCGCACGGCCCTTCGGGCGGCGGGTGGGCGGTGCTCACGGGCGACAGCGTCCACTGCTTCGGCGACGGGATCCTGATCGCCTCCGCCTTCATCGCGGACTTGCGCCTGGGTCTGATCGCGGCGATGGCCGTGCTCGCGCACGAGGTGCCGCACCACATCGGCGACCTGGTCGTCCTGCGCCAGAACTCCTCGAACCAGCGTCTGGCGCTCATCAAGGTGTCGCTGGCGGGAACGATGACCGCACTCGGCGGCGTGGTCGGCTGGTGGCTGGTCGACCGGCTTCACGAGTGGCTGCCGTATTTCCTCGTGCTGGCTTCCAGCAGCTTCGTCTATGTGGCCCTGGCGGACCTGATCCCGCAGCTCCAGAAGCGCCTGCCGGCGCGCCAGACCCTGCTGCAGGTCGGCTGGCTTGCGATCGGCATCCTCGCGGTGACGCTGGTGAGCGGCCTGGGGCACGGCGAGCACGGCCATGGGCACGCGCACGACGGCGACGCTGGCGAGAATGCCGGATCGGCACACTCGTCCGATAGGTAACAACGGCTCGGTTGATTGGACAGCGGCGGCGCTTTCTGCCACCCTTGGAATCCCTTCGCGCAACGGTCTCTTTGACCGGAGATCGCCGCCCGGGGGTGCATCATGCGTTTCACATGCCCAGGAGTCCGATCATGATCAGCGCCGACCCCCCTCTGCGTCCCGGAGAAGCCGCAGACGAACCTGAGATCGACGAAGAAGCCGATGGCAGCGTGCCCGAAGAAGCTGACGAGGAGTTCGATGCGACCGAGACCGAAGGCACGGAGGAGTTGTCCGAGGAAACCGGTATCGACCTGAGCGACGCCAGCGAACTCGATGCCGACAATGTGCCGGCGGACGAGGAATCAGACCGCGTCGTGCAGGCGCCGGACTGAGCCGACGCCGTGGCCCCCGGGGCCGCAAGTCGTCCGCCGTGCTCTGCTCAGTCCTCGAGCGTGAATCCCACTTTCAACGTCACCTGCCAGTGGGCGATCTTGCCGTCGACCACGTGGCCTCTCGTCTGCGTCACCTCGAACCACTGGATATTGCGCACCGACTCGCTCGCCTTCTCGATCGCCCGCCGCACCGCATCGTCGCTGCTGGTGGGGGATGAGCCCGTGAGTTCGAGGAGCTTGTAGACATGGCTGGACATGGGGTTCTCCTTCGGCGAAAGAAAAGGCACCGTTCGCGAACGGGACGTGCGCATGTTGGCACGTCGGCCGTGCAAATGGTCCCTGGATGAAACCCTCGGCCGGCAGTGCCTCGTCCTGCCTGTGCTACTTGGCCCCGCCGGTGTATTTGGTGACGCTTTGCGCTGACATCTCGTAGCCGCTGACGCCCATCATCGAATCGTTGCGCGCGGTGCGCAGTTTGCCGGTGACCCAGACCGTGTCCATGGCCCGGAACTTGGCGCCCTGCTGAGGCCGGACGTGGAGAATCTGGTTGGCCGGCGGAGGCGGCGTGTGGATGCAGGCGCCGAAATAGGGCACGAGCAGGAATTCGGTCACCACGCCCTTGTCTTCCTCGAGCGGCACGATGAAGCCGGGGATCTTCACATCGACGCCGTTCATCGCCGGATTGGTCGGCGCATTGTTCGACGCCTCCTGCATCTTCATGAGCAGTTCGTTGGCGCGCGGATCGCTGTCATCCAGCTTGCTGAAGTCCAGGCCCTTCAGGTCCTTCATCGGGTCCCAGTCCTTGGGCACCAGCTCTTCCCATGAAATCAGCCGGGGCTGGCCGGCCACGGCCCTGGCCTCGACCGCCTTGCCGCCGAGAGGATTGGAGGGCGAAGTGGCGGCCGGCGCGGGGCCGGCCGCGATGGCGCTGCAGGTCCAGGCTGCGGCAAGGAGTGCGGCGGCGACAGGAGCGAAGGGCCGGGCAAAGGCGCGGGCAAAGGCGCGGGAATAGGGGCGGCGAGCATGCATGTTTCAGATCCTTGGTGACAGCCCGTCGGCCAGCGAGAGGCGATAGGCGCGGATGCCGGGCAGCAGGCTGGCCAGCCAGCCGGCCGCGAGCAGGCTCGCGAGCAGCATCCATTCGTTGAGTGTAGGTTCGGACAGTCGCAGCGCCAATCCGAAGTGCGACTGCAGCCAGGGCGAAAGCAGGGCAATGCCAAGCGCCGCGGCGACGACACCGACGGCCACACCCAGCAGCGTGACCATCGCGCCCTCCAGGGCGAGCAGGGCCAGCACATGGCGCAGGCTGGCGCCGACGGCTCGGAGCACGGCCAGTTCGCGGCGCCGCTCGTTGAGGCTTGCCATCACCACCGACACCAGTCCGGCGAGGCTGACCAGCGCGACCAGCGCGGACATCAGGAGCAGCGCGTTCTCGCCGATGCCGACCACGCTCCACAGTTCGTCGAGCGCCACGCCGGGCAGGATGGCCATCAGCGGCTCGTCGGGATAGGTCGAGACCCAACGCTGCACCGCAAACACCGCCGCGCGGTTCTTCAGGCCGACCAGCGCCGCCGTGACCGTCTTGGGCGTGAGATCGAACTTGCGTACCTGCTCGGCCGGGATCTTCATGCCCGGCATCGGCGCGCCGCCCACCCATTCGAGGTGGATGGCCTCCATCGCCGGCAGGCCGATGTGCACGGTCCGGTCCACCGGCGTGCCGGTGCGTTCGAGCACGCCGACGATGGTGAAAGGCTTGTCGGCATGGTCGCTGACGTCGAGTTCGCCGCTGCCGTGGGCGAGCGTGATCTTGCGACCGACGTGATAGCCCAGCTTGTCCGCCACTTCGGCGCCGACCACCGCGTCGAACAGATCCGCGAAGGGCTTGCCCTCGCGCAGGCGCAGGCTCTGGCGGTTGCCGTAATGGAAATGCTCGAAGTACTCGGGCGTGGTCGCGAGCACCGCGAAGCCGCGATGCGAGTCGCCGAGCGACAGCGGGACCACCCAGTCCACGCCCTTGTGCGCCGCGAGCGCCTGGACGCTCTTCCACTGCACGTTGTTGGTCGCCGCGCCGATGCGGAACACCGAGTACAGGAGAAGCTGCGTGGAGCCGGTGCGCGCACCGACGATCAGGTCGGTGCCCGAGACGGAGGAGGAAAAGTTCTCGCGCAGCTCGGTGCGTATGCGTTCGACACCCAGCAGAAGAAAAGTCGAGAGCGCAATGGACAGCACGGTGAGGGCGAGTGTGAAGCGCCGGTTCCATGCGCTGCGCCAGGCGATGCCGAAAAGCGCCTTCATCGCTGTGCCTCCCCGAGGCCGGCCGCTTCGCGTGTTGCGCTCATGCCGTCTCCGCCTTCGCCGCGCGGTTGATCTCGGGCAGCAGGACGTGGCGCGGGAAGCGCTGCGCGATGCGCTGGTCATGGCTCACGAACACGAGGGCGCTCTGCCGTGCCCGGCAGGCTGCGAGCAGGACGTCGAGGAAAGCCTCGCGGCGGTCCTCGTCGAGCGCCGACGTGGGTTCGTCGGCGATCACCACTTCGGGGTGGCCGATGAGCGCGCGCGCCGCGGCCACGCGCTGTTGCTGGCCCACCGAAAGCTGCATCGCGGCCCGATGCCAGAGATCGGCATCGAGTCCCATGCCGTCCAGCAGCGATTCGGCCTGTGCCCGCGCCGGCATATCCTGGGAGGCCTGCGCCATCCGGCGCGCGGAGAAGCGGCAGGGCAGCATCACGTTGTCGAGCACGCTGAGATAAGGCAGCAGATTGAACTGCTGGAAGATGTAGCCCACATGCGCCACGCGCAAGCGGTCGCGCGCCGCGCCCGAGAGTTGCGTCCAGTCGCGCCCGAGCAGCGTGACCTGGTCCTCGCCGGCCAGCAGCACGCCCGCCATCAGAGACAGCAGCGTGCTCTTGCCGCAGCCGCTCGGCCCGTGCAGGAAGACGGCTTCGCCGGCCTCGATGTCCAGGGCCTCGATGTCGATGCAGGGCGCGTCCGCGCCCGGCCAGGTGAAGCGCAGCGATCGCGCTGAAAGAACGAGGCTCACGGCAGGATCACTTGCCCCATGTGAGATGGCCGTTGGGCCGCTTGAGCGTGCGCTTGAACTCGCCCTGCGGCGACACGATCTGCACATCGATCTGGCGCACACCCTTGAAGGCGTCGAACAGGGCGACGTCGATGAACTTCGCCGTCGGTGCATTGGTGCAGTTGAAGGCGAAGCTGCCGTCCAGGTCGGCATGGCCTTCGGTCGTGTCGGCATCGGACTTGGCTAGACCCAGGGCCGCCGAGTTCAGCTTGACCGGGCCGAGCTTGCAATTCGATGCCGGATCGATCCTGAACAAATGGTCGGCCGCGCGCAGCTGTGCGATCGCGTCGTCGGCGGTCTTCTTCTCGGCGTCGGTCTTCGGTGCGCGTTCGAAGCCCACGATGTTGTCCAGCGGCGAATCCATCTCGATCACCACGCTGGGGCCTTCGATCGCGATGTCGAGCCGGAGGAGGCCGTGCACATGCGCGTGCTGGGCCTGGGCCCGGCCGATGCATGGTGACGCGGCAAGCAGGGCCGATAGGGCCAGGGTTGAAAGAGTCCGTCTCGACATCGAAGTCATGCGTCAGCGCCTTGCCGGGTCGGCAGCCCCGGTGTATTGCTCCATTCGCTCCAACTGCCGGCATAGAGCGCTGTCGTCCCGAGGCCCGCGACCTGCATCGCGAGCAGGTTGGGAACCGCGCTCACGCCGCTTCCGCAATGGTGCACCACCGTCGCGGGATCGCGGCCGGCGAGCAGGGCGTCGAACTCGGCCCGCAATTGCGCGGCCGGCTTGAACTTCCCGTCGGGACCGAGGTTTTCCGTGAAGGGCCGGTTCAAGGCCCCGGGGATGTGACCGGCAATCGGGTCCAGAGGTTCCACTTCGCCGCGATAACGTGCGCCTGCCCGTGCGTCGATCAGCGTCTGGTCAGCTTGCTGGAGCCGGGCCGCGACGGTGTGCGTGTCGACCAGTTGCACGCGGGGCGCGCCGATGACGAAGTTCGACCGGAAGTGCGCTGGCTCTTCGCGGTCGCTGACCGAGCCGCCTGCCGCCTGCCAGGCCTGCAGTCCGCCGTCGAGCACGGCCACCGCCTCGTGGCCCATCCACTTGAGCATCCACCAGAGCCGGCCGCAGTAGTTGGCGCCATTGCGGTCGTACACGACGGCCTGCATGTCGTTGGCGAAGCCGATGCCGGACAGCCAGGTCGCGAAGCGCTCGCGGCTCGGCAGCGGATGGCGGCCGCCGGAGGCGGGGGGCCCTTCGTCCTCCTGCGCCACGAGCACGCCGTGCGCACCGGGCACGCCATGCCTGGCGCTGAGGTCGGCATCGAGATGCGCGTACACGGCGCCGGGGATGTGCGCGGCGCGGTATTGCAGCGCGCCGGCCTCCGGATGCATCAGGTCGAAGGTGCAATCGAACACCATCAGCGGTGCGCGGCCGGCCTGCAGTGCGAGCAGTTCTTCGGCGGAGATCAGTGTCGTGTACATGCGGTGTTCTCCTTCAGTGTTCCTCGGCGGGCGCGCGCGGCAGCGAACGCTGGCGAAGCACGGTGGCGGCGATGCCGCTCACGACGATAAGCGACATGCCGGTCCAGCCTGTGACATCGATGTGGTCGCCGAAGAGCAGCACGCTGTACATCGCCGCGAAGACGATGCCCGAATACTGGAGGTTCGCCACCAACAGCGTGCCGCTCTGGGTCTTGGCGCTGGCATAGGCGCGCGTCATGCAGAGCTGTCCGAGCGCGGCCAGCACGCCGACCGGCAGCAGCCAGGCGGCGTGCGCCCAGGTCCAGGCGGATGCGGGCGTGACCTCGCCGACCAGCATCGCAAGGCCGCCGCCTACCGCGGAGCCGAGCGCGAAATAGAAGACCGTCCGGGCCTCGGGCTCGCCGAGCCGGGAGAGGGCGACGACCTGCATGTAGGCGAAGGCAGCCGTGAGGCCCGACATCAAGCCCATCAGCCCGGCGAAGCTCTGGTTGTCGCCGACCGTGGGCTTGAGGATGAGCACCACGCCGGCGAAGCCCGCCAGCACCGTGAGCACCAGCGGCCCGTGCACCGGGGGACGCGGCACGCTGCCGTCGCGGCCCGGCACCGGCACCCACGCGAGCAGCGCGCCGCCCACGAGGAAGGCGGCGATCCACACGCTGCTCATGTAGTTGAGTGTCATCGCCGTCGCCAGCGGCATGTGCGCGATCGCGTAGAACCAGGCGCCCAGCGACGCCACGCCGACCAGGCTGCGCCAGGCGTGCATGCCCGGATAGCGCGTCGCCAGCGTCACGCCGCGGCTGCGTGCGAGCAGCCACAGGAAGACGATGCCGATCAGGCCTCGGTAGAAGACCAGCTCGGCGCTGGAGAACCAGTCGGACGCGAACTTCACGCATACGCCCATGCTCGCGAAGATCAGTGCGCCCAGCACCATCCAGAGCGCTTGCATGCGGGACGCTTAGATCCGCATCTCGCTGCGGTACCACTCGTGGAACTGCTGCATGCCGTCTTCCATCGGGCTCTGGTAGGGGCCGGTCTCGTTGTCGCCGCGCTGCATCAGTGCGCGGCGGCCGGCATCCATGCGCTCGGCGATCTCGTCGTCCTCCACGCAGGTCTCCATGTAGGCGGCCTGCTGCGCTTCGACGAATTCGCGCTCGAAGGCGGCGATCTCCTCCGGATAGAAGAACTCGACCATGTTGAGCGTCTTCTGAGGACTGATCGGGTGCAGGGTGGAGACGGTCAGCACATGCGGATACCACTCGATCATCACGTGCGGGTAGTAGGTCAGCCAGATCGCGCCGTACTTGGGCGGCTGGCCCGCGCGGTACTTCAGGAGTTGCTCCTGCCAGCGCTGGTAGACCGGGCTGCCGGCCCGGCCGAGCCGGTTGGCCACGCCCACCGTCTGCACCGAGAAGTAGCGGTTGAATTCCCAGCGCAGGTCATCGCAGGTCACGAAGCCGCCAAGCCCCGGGTGGAACGGACCGACGTGATAGTCCTCCAGGTAGACCTCGATGAAGGTCTTCCAGTTGTAGTTGCACTCGTGCAGTTCGACCCGGTCGAGCACATAGCCTTCGAAGTCCAGGTCCGCGCGCGCGCTGAGGCCCGCGAGATCGGCCGCGATGTCGCGGCCGCGACCGTCGGCGCTCTTCTCGAAGAGCAGGCCGTTCCATTCGGTGAGCGGGTAGTTGTGCAGGTTGAGGCAGGGGTCCTGCTCGAAGTGCGGCGCGCCGATCAGCGTGCCGGTGATGCGCGGGTCGGCCGCCGCATAGGTCCAGCGGTGCAGGGGGCAGACGACATTGCCGCCGGTCTTCGAATCGAGTCGACCGCGGCCCTGGAGGATCAACGCCTGCCGGTGGCGGCACACATTGGAGATCAGTTCCACGCCCTTGGGGGTATGGACGAGCGCGCGCCCCTGCTGCTCCTGCGGCAGGGTGTGGAAGTCGCCGGGCTCGGGCACGGCGAGGCGGTGCCCGACGTAGCGGGGACCGTTGGCGAAAAGGGTATGCAGCTCGCGGGCATAAAGCGCCTCGTCGAAGTACGCAGAAACCGGGAGTTGGCTCGAAGCCTGCTGCAGTTGAAGACTTAAATCAGACATGGGTGACCTGACCAAGCTCCCCACAGGGAGGGAAAAGAACGAGGGCTGCCGTCGAAGACCTGCGACGGCCCGAAAAATTGCGCCGGCAGGACGCCGGCGCGAAAAGCGATCGATTGTACCCACCGGGGGCGCCGCCCGCCCCACGCCGTTCCTTTCCTCTCCGACCGCCGCGCCGCGTGCGCCGCGCGGGCAGGGCATTGCCGATCGTGGGCAGCCGATATGGCCCCGTCCTAAAATGCCGGGTTTGACCCAAGATCGCCGCATGCCCAAGGTGCCTTCCTCCTCATCGCCGACGCCGTCGCCCGACGCGAACGACATCGGCGCGCTGCCCGCCACCTACGAGGCCGGGCTCCAGGAGCTCGAACAGCTGGTGAGCGAACTCGAATCCGGCCAGCTTCCGCTCGATCGCCTGCTGGGCAGCTACCGGCGCGGCGCCGCGTTGCTGGCCTTCTGCCGCGACAGGCTGCAGGCGGTCGAGGACCAGATCAAGGTGCTCGACGCGGGCAATCTCAAGACCTGGACGGCCGAATGACGGCCGCGAATCCGTCGCGCTGGGATGGCGCGCGCCTGGCCGCGTGGAGCGAACCGGTGCTTGCACGCGTCGAAGCGGCCCTCTCGCAATGGGTGGGCGTCGACGCCCCGGTGCAGTTGGGCGACGCCATGCGCTACGCCGTGCTGGACGGCGGCAAGCGGCTGAGGCCGCTGCTCGTGTTTGCGGCGGCGGAGGCGGTCGGTGGACATGCCGGCGCGGCATTGCGCGCCGCCTGCGCGGTGGAGCTCATCCATGCCTATTCGCTGGTGCATGACGACCTGCCCTGCATGGACAACGATGTCCTGCGGCGCGGCAAGCCCACCGTGCATGTGAAATTCGGCGAAGCCGACGCGCTGCTCGCGGGCGATGCGCTTCAGGCGCTGGCCTTCGAACTGCTCACGCCCGATGGCGACGACCCGGCGCCCGCCGTCCAGGCCAAGCTCTGCCGTCTGCTCTCGCGCGCCGCCGGCAGCCAGGGCATGGCGGGCGGCCAGGCCATCGACCTGGCCAGCGTGGGTGTCGCGCTCGACGAGGCACAGCTGCGCGAGATGCACCGCCTCAAGACGGGTGCATTGCTGCAAGGCAGTGTCGAGATGGGCGCGGCCTGCGGCGAGGCGCCGCCGGCCGCCGCGCTGGCGGCGCTGCGCGAGTACGGCGCAGCGATCGGCCTGGCCTTCCAGGTCGTCGACGACATCCTCGATGTGGTGGCCGATTCGCAGACCCTCGGCAAGACGGCCGGCAAGGACGCCGCCAGCGACAAGCCCACGTATGTGTCGCTGCTCGGCCTGGACGGCGCCCGCGCGCGGGCGCAGGCGCTGCTGGCCCAGGCGCTCGCGGCGCTCGAACGCAGCAGCCTCCCGGATACGGCTGCGCTGCGCGCACTGGCGCACATGGTCGTGGATCGCGACCGATAACGACAACTCATTTTCATGGCCCCGCTGCTTCCTACCGTCAACGATCCTTCCGTGCTGCGGCAGTTCGACCGTGCCCAGCTCAGGCAGCTGGCCGATGAAGTGCGCACCTGCGTGCTCGACAATGTCTCGCGCACCGGCGGGCACCTCAGCTCGAACCTCGGCACGGTCGAGCTCACGGTCGCGCTGCACTATGTCTTCAATACGCCGCATGACCGGCTGGTCTGGGACGTCGGGCATCAGACCTATCCCCACAAGATCCTGACCGGCCGGCGCGAGCGCATGCCCACCCTGCGGCAGCTCGGCGGCATCTCGGGGTTTCCGCAGCGCACCGAGAGCGAATACGACACCTTCGGCACGGCCCACTCGTCCACCAGCATTTCGGCCGCGCTGGGCATGGCCATGGCCGCCAAGCAGAAGGGTGAGGACCGTCATTCGATCGCGATCATCGGCGACGGCGCGATGACCGCCGGCATGGCCTTCGAGGCGCTCAACAACGCGGGTGTCTGCGACTGCAGGCTGCTGGTGATCCTGAACGACAACGACATGTCGATCAGCCCGCCGGTGGGCGCGCTCAATCGCTACCTCGCGCAGCTGATGAGCGGCAACTTCTATGCGGCCGCGAAGAATGTCGGCAAGCACATGCTGCGCGCTGCGCCGCCGCTGTTCGAGCTTGCCAAGCGCCTGGAGCAGCATGCCAAGGGCATGGTGGTGCCCGCGACGCTCTTCGAGCAGTTCGGCTTCAACTATGTCGGCCCCATCGATGGGCACGACCTCGATTCGCTGATCCCCACGCTCGAGAACCTCAAGCACCTGAACGGCCCGCAGTTCCTGCACGTGGTCACCAAGAAGGGCCAGGGCTACAAGCTGGCCGAGGCCGATCCGGTGGCCTATCACGGACCATCGAAGTTCGACCCGGCCGTGGGCCTCGTGAAGCCCGCGACCGCGCCGAAGAAGACCTTCACGCAGGTCTTCGGCACCTGGCTGTGCGACATGGCGGCGCAGGATGGCCGGCTGGTCGGCATCACGCCGGCGATGCGCGAGGGGTCGGGCCTGGTCGAATTCGAGCAGCGCTTCCCCGGCCGCTACTACGACGTCGGCATCGCCGAGCAGCATGCCGTGACCTTCGCCGCCGGCCTCGCCTGCGAAGGGCTGAAGCCGGTGGTGGCGATCTACTCGACCTTCCTGCAACGCGCCTATGACCAGGCGATCCACGACGTCGCGATCCAGAAGCTGCCGGTCGTGTTCGCGCTCGATCGCGCCGGCCTGGTGGGGGCCGATGGCGCGACGCACGCCGGTGCCTACGACATTCCCTTCCTGCGCTGCATTCCGAACATGAGCGTGGCCTGCCCGGCCGACGAGGCCGAATGCCGGCAGCTCCTGACCACCGCGTACGAGCAGGACCATCCGGTGGCCGTGCGCTATCCGCGCGGCGCGGGCGTGGGCGCGACGCCGCCCCTCACGCTCGACGGCCTGCCGTACGGCAAGGGCGAGATCCGGCGCGAGGGCCGCGGCATCGCCATCCTCGCCTTCGGCACCTTGCTCTATCCGGCCATCGCCGCCGCCGACGCGCTCGATGCCACGGTCGTCAACATGCGATGGGCCAAGCCGCTCGATGTGGAACTGCTGCTGAAGGTCGCGCAGTCGCACGATGCGATCGTGACCCTGGAGGAGGGCGCGATCATGGGCGGCGCGGGCAGCGCGGTGATGGAGGCCTTGCAGGCCGCCGGCATCCTGAAGCCCGTGCTGCAACTGGGCCTGCCCGATCGCTTCATCGAGCACGGCGATCCGGTCAAGCTGCTGGCCGGCATCGGGCTGGACGCGGCGGGCATCGAGCGGTCGATCCGCGCGCGCTTCGCGCCGAAGTCCTAGCCGCCCAGGTACGCGTCCTGCACCTTCGGGTTGCCGAGCAGCTCGCGGCCGCTGCCGGTCAGGACGATCTTTCCGGTCTCGATCACGTAGGCGCGATCGGCGATCTTGAGCGCCTGGCGCACGTTCTGCTCGACCAGGAAGATCGTCAAGCCCGCCTTGTTGATTTCGCGCAGCGTGCGGAAGATGTCCTGCACGATGATCGGCGCGAGGCCCATCGACGGTTCGTCGAGCAGCAGCACGCGGGGCCTGGCCATGAGCGCGCGGCCGATCGCCAGCATCTGCTGCTCTCCACCCGAGAGATTGCCTGCCAGCCCGTCGGCGCGTTCCTTCAGCCGGGGAAAGAGCGTGTAGATGTGATCGAGGTCGTCGGCGCGTTGCGCCCGGCCGTCGCGCCGCGTGTAGGCGCCGAGCTCGAGGTTCTCGCGCACCGTCAGCGTGGTCAGCGTGGCGCGGCCTTCGGCGACTTGCACCATGCCGGCGCCGACGATCCTGTGAGGCGACAGCGAGCTCAGGTCCTGCCCGTCGAGCACGACGCGCCCGGCGGCCTTCTTCACCAGACCCGACAGCGCCAGCAGCGTGGTCGACTTGCCGGCGCCGTTGGCGCCGACCAGCGTGGTGATCTGGCCCTCGTTCAGCATGAAGTCGATGCCCTTGACGGCCTCGATGTGGCCGTAGGCGACCTTGAGCCCTTCGACCTTCAGCAGTGGAGTTGCGCTCATGGGGCCCCTTCCTCGCTTGCCGCTTCGTCTTCCTCGCGACCCAGGTAGGCCTCGATCACCTTCGGATCGTTGCGGATCTCGTCGGGACTGCCGCGCGAGATGATGCGGCCGAAGTTCAGCACGGCGATGTGTTCGCACAGGCCCATCACGAAACGCATGTCGTGCTCGATCATGAAGATGGTGTATCCGCGAGCCGCGATGTTGCGGATCTCGTGCATCAGGTCGGTTTTCTCGGTGCTGTTCATGCCGGCCACCGGCTCGTCGAGCAGCAGCAGCTTCGGGTCGGTGGCGAGGGCGCGCGCGAGTTCGAGCTTGCGCTGGTCGCCGTACGAGAGGTTGTCCGCCACGTCGTCGCCCTTGTGGTCGAGCTTGACCCACGAAAGAAGCTCGCGCGCCCGGTCGCGCGCGCGCCGCTCCTCGCTGCGGAAGAGACCCGATCCCGCGAGCAGGCCGAAGGGCCCGTAGCGCAGCTTGGCGTGCATCCCGACCATCACGTTTTCGGTGAGCGACATCTCCTTGAAGATGCGGATGTTCTGGAAGGTGCGCGCGATGCCGCTGCGCGTGATCTGGTGCGGCTTCAGGCCCGCGAGGTCGCGGCCTTCGAAGCGGATGGTGCCGCCGGTCGTGGGCAGCAGGCCGGTGGTCAGGTTGAAGACGGTGGTCTTGCCGGCACCGTTGGGGCCGATGAGGCCGAACACGCCGCCCTGCGGCACATCGAGATTCACTTCCTGGAGGACCTTGAGTCCGCCGAAGTGACGCGAAACGCCTTCGAGGCTGAGGAATGGGGTTGTCATTGGGTAGCGTCCGCGTGGCGCGCAGCGGCATTGGCGACGGGGGCGGTCCGGCGGCTCATGCGGCCGCTCCCTTGCGCCCGAACCATTGCTTCAGCCGAGCCGGATCCCAGATACCCTTCGGCAGGAACAGCACGATCAGCACCAGGATCACGCCATTCACCACCAGCCGGAAATCGCCGAAGGCGCGCAGCGCTTCCGGCAGCACGGTGAGGATCATGCCGCCGAGTACCGGACCGGCGAGGCCGTTGATGCCGCCGAGAACGGTCATCGTCAGGATGTCGACGCCGCGGTCGAAGCCGAACTCGTTCGGCCCGATGAAGAAGGTCAGGTGCGCGTTGAGCACGCCCGCCAGGCCCGCGATGGCGGCGCCCAGCATGAAGGCGAGCATCTTGTGCGCGCCGACATCGATGCCCATCAGGCCGGCGGCGGTCTCGTCTTCCTTGATCGCCTCGAAGGCGCGGCCGATCTTCGAGCGGCGCAGCCGCCACAGCCCGAGCAGTACCAGCACCACGGCCAGCCCCACGTGCCACCACTGGGTGGACGGCGGGATGCCGTTCAGGCCCAGGGCGCCCCCGGTCAGCGATTCGGCGTTCAGGACCACGATGCGCACCACTTCGCCGAAAGCGAGGGTCGCCATCGCGAGGTAGACACCGGACAGCCGCAGCGTCGGCTTGCCGATGATGAAAGCGGTCAACGCCGGAGCCGCCATGCCGGCCGCGATGGCGACCGGGAAGGGCACGCCGTAGTTCATGGTGAGGATGGCCGAGGTGTAGGCGCCGATGCCCATGAATGCGGCGTTGGCCATCGCCAGCATGCCGCAGGAAAGCGTGAGCCAGATCGAGAGCGCGAGCAAGGCATTGGTGCCCAGCGTGAGCACCAGATTGCTGTAGACCGACCAGAGGTTGTTCAGGGCGTCCATCAGGCAGCCCTCCGCCGGTTCGTGCGAAGGAGGTCCGGCGTCCCCTCGGGGGCCGGCCGGGCAGCGCGGCGGCAGGTGCGGGAGCTCATACCTTGCGCTCCTGCACAGTGCCGAAGAGGCCCTTCGGCCGTGCCATCAAGACCAGGAACAGCAGCCCGAATGCGACCGCGTCGCGCATGGTCGAACCGATGTAGGCCACCGACAGAACCTCCGCGAAGCCAAGGAACAGGCCGCCCAGCATCGCGCCGCGAATGTCGCCCATGCCGCCGAGGATGATCACCGCGATGCCCTTGTGCAGCATCGGCTGGCCCATCAGCGGGAACACGGCGTTCGAATAGAGGCCGATGAGCACGCCCGCAAGCCCGCCGAGCGCCGCGGCCGCGAACGAAGTCAGGTAGAACAGTCCTTCGACGTTGATGCCGAGCAGGTAGGCCGCCTTCGGCGACTCGGCGATCGCGCGCAAGGCCCGGCCGAGCTGCGTGCGCTTGAGTCCCACCATGAGCACGGCCATGAGCACGAACGACAGCAGGATGATGCCGAGCTCCAGCGCCGTGAGGTGGATGCCGGCGAGGTCCAGCGATTCGCCCGACACCACGCCGGCGGGAAAGCGCAGGTTCTGCGCGCCGAACAGGCCCTGCACGCCGTTGTTGAGAATGATCGCGACGCCGATGGTCGCGATCATGGGAATCAGGTGAGGCGCGTTCCGTGCGCGCAGCGGCTTCAGCACCAGGAAGTCGATCAGCAGGCCCAGCAGCCCGCAGAAGGCGAAGGCGAACAGCAGCCCGGCCCACAAGGGCAGGTCGAAGCGCGCCATGATCTGGACCGCTGCGTAGGCCCCGACCATGAACACCGCACCGTGCGACAGGTTGATGACGCCGAGCACGCCGAAGATCAGCGTGAAGCCAAGCGCAAAAAGCGCGTACACGCAACCAAGCGACAAGGCGTTGACGAGCTGTTGTTCAAGCATAAAGTTCTTCCATTCACCCCCAGGTTGGCTCACTTCGTGTAGCCGCCCACCCCCTCTCCGGGGGCAACACCAGAAGCCCGGCGAAGCCGGTGCTTCGGTGTTCCCCGAATGGGGCCTGGCGGCGCCTTCGCGGCTTCCACCATGTTCCAGAAACACCGCGGATCCGGCTCAGCCGGTCCGCCGGTGTTGCCCCCGGCCGGGGGCAGGCGAAGCGACACGCAGTGCGCGCAGCCTGGGGGCGAGCCTTATTTGGTGATGACGAACGCCGACCCCTTCGTCACGCTGACGATGGGCAGTTGCTGTGCGTCGTAGCCGGCGGGCTTGCCGGCCTTGTCGTTGGCGCGGCGGAACTGGAAGGCGCCGGTGGCACCGGTCCACTTCACGGCCGGCAGCGCATCGCGCACCGCGGCGCGATCGTTCGCCAGATTGCCGGACGGCTTGACGTTCTTCAGCGCCTGGGCTGCGATGTACAACGCGTCGTAGGCCTGCGCCGCGAATTGGTCGGGCGCCACCTTGTACTTGTCGTTGTAGGCCTTGATGAACTTGCTGTTCTCGGGCGTCGCATTGCTGGCCGACCACGGGCTGCCGACGTACAGGTTGTCGGATTGACCCTTGGCCAGTTCGAACACCTTGACCGAATTCATGCCGTTGCCGCCGATCACCGGAACGTTCAGGCCGAGCTGGCGGGCCTGCACCATGATCGGCGCGCCTTCGGCGAGCAAGGCCGACAGCACGATGGCGTCGGCGCCGCTGGCCTTGATCTTGGTCAACTGCGCCTTGAAGTCCACGTCGCCCTTGGCGAAGGTCTCGGTCGTGGTGACAGGGATCTTCAGGTCCTCGAGCGCCTTCTTGAAGTTGTCGTAGCCGCTCTTGGTGAACACGTCGTCGTTGCCGTAGAACACGGCCACCTTCTTGATGCCGGCGTTCTTGACGGCGGTCTTGATGGTCTCGGGCAGCACGTCGGCTTCGGTCACCGAGTTGCGAAAGACATGGTCGCCGATCGAGGTGATGCCGTCGGCCGTGTTGGAGGTGCCGAAGACCACCGTCTTGGCGGCCTGGGCGATCGGATCGGCCGCCTGCGCGGAGTTGGAGAGCGTGGGGCCGAAGACCATCAGCACCTGGTCCTGGAAGATCAGCTTCTTGAAGACATTGATGGCTTCTTCCTTCTTGCCTTGTTCGTCGGCGACGACGAGCTCGATCTTGTTGCCGTTGATGCCGCCGGCCGCGTTGATTTCAGACGCTGCGAGCTCGAAGCCATTGCGAATGGCGACTCCGTACTGCGCTGCACCGCCCGACAGGGCTTCGGCCACGCCGATCTTCAGGTCCGCGGCCTGGGCCGCCGTGCCGAAGGCGGCGAAGGCGGCGAAAGTCGCGACTGCGATCAGCGATGTCTTGAACGGGAGTTGTCTCATCGGGGGTTCTTTCGGGGGGACGTTGAAACGGGGGCGGCCATTTTATAAGGTGGGCCGATGGCGCCCTGCGCGAAGGCGCGTTCGTCACCCATTCCTGTGCCGCCTGCCGGGCATGCGCGCTGCCTGTCCCGCCGGCGAGACCGGCTGCCCGCAACCGTCGGCCACGTTGTGCGACCAGACGATTCGCGCGCGCGTCGGGCCGGCACTGGCCGCAGGGAAAACCCAGCCCGGGACCGATCGAACGGGTTCTTACAATCGTCGCCGCTCATTCACGCGCTGGATGCGGCCACAGGCCGCCGCCAGTCTTCAATGCTTCGCCAAGGAGTGATTTCTAATGGATCGTCGTTCCCTCATCAGAAACGCAGGCATGGCCGGTGTACTAGCTGCCGGCATCGCACCGGCGGTTCATGCACAGGCGGCTGTTCGCTGGCGTCTGGCTTCGAGCTTTCCCAAGTCGCTGGACACTATCTATGCCGGCGCCGAGGTGTTTGCCAGTGCCGTCAAGGCGATGTCGGGCGGCAAGTTCGAGATCTCGGCGCATGCGGGCGGTGAACTCATGCCTCCGTTCGGTGTGGTGGACGGCGTGCAGAACGGGTCGGTGGAAATGGCGCACACGGTGCCCTACTACTTCTACGGCAAGAACCCCGCCTTCGCGCTCGGCTCGGCGGTGCCCTTCGGCCTCAATGCGCGCCAGATGACGGCCTGGCTTCGCCACGGCAACGGGCGCAAGCTCATGAACGAGTTCTATGCGAACTACAACATGATCAGCATTGCCGGCGGCAACACCGGCTGCCAGATGGGCGGATGGTTCCGCAAGGAAATCAAGTCGGTGGCCGACTTCAAGGGCCTCAAGATGCGCCTGGGTGGCGGCCTGATCGGCGAGGTGATGCAGAAGCTGGGGGCGGTGCCGCAGAGCATCCCCGGCGGCGAGATCTACCAGTCCCTCGAGAAGGGCACGATCGATGCCGCCGAATGGGTCGGTCCCTACGACGACCAGAAGCTGGGCTTCAACAAGGTCGCGCCGTACTACTACTACCCGGGCTGGTGGGAAGGCGGCCCGGCCGTGGAGTTCTACATCAACCAGAAGGCCTACGCGGCCCTGTCCGCCGAGAACAAGGCGATCGTGGACGCCGCGTCCGCGCTTGCCACCGAGGACATGCTCTCCAAGTACGACGCCCTGAACCCCATCGCGCTCAAGCAGCTCGTCGGCGCCAAGACCAAGGTGCTGCCCTTCTCGCAGGCGGTGCTCGATGCTTCGTTCAAGGCCTCGATGGAGGTGTTCGCCGAGAACGACGCCAAGAGTCCCGAGTGGAAGAAGATCTACGCGGACATGCGTACCTTCCAGCGCGACCAGGTGCTGTGGTTCCGCTTTGCCGAAAACCGCTTCGACCAGTTCATGGCAGCGCAGAAGCTGTAAGCGGCTCGATCGGCACCCGGCAAAAAGCCCCGCATCGCGGGGCTTTTTTCATGGCATGCCGGCCGACCAGCGGGTGCGGCCGGCGAGGGCGAGCCGAGGGCGAAGGGCTACTTCCTTTCCTTCTCCTTCTCCTTTTCCAGCGACTCCTGCATCGCCTTCATGGGGTCGTCCTCCGTGGCAGGCGCGGCTGGCGCTTCGGGTTCCGTGCCGCCGGGTGCGGCCGATTCCGGCGATGGCGGCTCCGTGGCCTCGGCCGGCGGCATGTCGGCCTGCATCTGGCGGCCGACCGCGTCGAGGTCCACCTGCACCTCCTTGTCGAGTCCGCTGGAGACGATGCTCGGGAACGCGATGATCAGGCCCACCATGATGATCTGGATCAGCACGAAGGGCACGGCACCCCAGTAGATCTGCATGGTCGTGATCGGCTGGATCAGCTTCTTCGTGATCTTGTCGGTGTAAGCCTCGGTGGGCGCCACGCTGCGCAGGAAGAAGAGCGCGAAGCCGAAGGGCGGATGCATGAACGAGGTCTGCATGTTCACCGCAAGCAGCACGCCGAACCAGATGAGGTCGATGCCCAGCGTGTGCGCCACCGGCGCCAGCAGCGGAACGACGATGAAGGACAGCTCGAAGAAATCGAGGAAGAAGGCCAGGAAGAACACCAGCACGTTCACCACGATCAGGAAGCCGAGCGGCCCGCCCGGCATCCGGGTCAGCAGATGCTCCACCCAGCGCGGTCCGTCGATGCCCTGGAACACGAGGCTGAACATCGTCGAGCCGATCAGGATGAAGAGCACGAAGCACGACAGCTTGGTCGTCGAATCGAGGGCCTGCTTCAGCAGCGGCATGCTCAGCCGCCTGCGGGCCATGGCCATGATGAATGCGCCCAGCGCGCCCATGGCCCCGCCTTCGGTCGGCGTCGCGACGCCGAGGAAGATGGTGCCCAGCACCAGGAAGATCAGGAGCAGCGGCGGGATCAGCACGAAGGTGACGCGTTCCGCGATCCGCGACAGCAGGTTCAGCCCGGTCACGCGGTTGAAGACGGCGATGACGAATGCGAGCGCGACGCCCGCGCACATCGACACGACGATGGTCTCGTCGGTCGCCACCGGCTCGACCGGTGCGTTGCTCCACCAGGCGTAGACGTCCGCGATGTGCTCGCCGAAATAGATCGAGGCCGCCGTGGCCAGGACCGTGACCACCAGCAGCGACGGCAAGCCGCTGCTGCCGTCCTTTTCGCGGAATGCGCGCGCCTCCGGCGGCAGCGCGGGCACCCAGCTCGGCTTGAAGATGGCGAGCAGGATCACATAGAGCGCATAGAAGCCGGTCAGCATGAAGCCGGGCACGAAAGCGCCCTTGTACATGTCGCCCACGCTGCGGCCGAGCTGGTCGGCCATGATGATCAGCACCAGGGACGGCGGGATGATCTGCGCCAGCGTGCCCGATGCGGCGATCACGCCCGAGGCGATCCGCCGGTCATAGCCGTAGCGCAGCATGATGGGCAGCGAGATCAGGCCCATCGAGATGACCGATGCGGCCACCACGCCGGTGGTTGCCGCGAGCAGCGCGCCGACGAAGATCACGGCGAATGCGAGGCCGCCGCGTATCGGGCCGAACAACTGGCCGATGGTGTCCAGCAGGTCCTCGGCCATGCCGCTGCGCTCGAGAATCAACCCCATCAGGGTGAAGAACGGGATCGCGAGCAGCGTGTCGTTCTGCATGATCCCGAAGATGCGCAAGGGCAGGGCCTGCATGAGCGCTTCGGGCAGCAGGCCGAGCTCGATCCCGATGAATCCGAAGAAAAGTCCGCAGGCGCCGAGGCTGAATGCCACCGGGAAGCCCATCAGGAGGAAGACGATCAGCCCCGCGAACATGATCGGGGCGTAGTTTTGGGTGATGAATTCCATGGGGCGCCTCGCTCAGCCTGCGTTGGACTTGGACGGGGTGCCGGCGTCGGCCAGGCGGCGGATGGACTCGGCCAGTTCCTCCTCGGCGGTCTTTTCCTGGCGCTTGATCGTCGGATCGTCGATGCGGCCCTGCAGGAAGGCGATGCGCTTGATCAGCTCCGACCAGGCCTGAAGCAGCAGCAGCGTGAAGCCGAACGGCATCATCAGGTAGACCGGCCAGCGGATCAGTCCGCCGGCGTTGTTCGACATCTCGCCGGAGCGCAGGCCCTGCAGGAAGAAGGGAATGCCGAACCACAGGATCGTCACGCAGATCGGCGTGAGAAAGAAGGTGAAGCCGATGATGTCGATCCAGATCTGCTTCTTCTTCGACAGGCGGCTCGACACGACGTCGATCTTCACGTGTTCCTGCCTCAGCAGCGTGTAACCCGCCGCGATCAGGAAGGAGGCGGCGAAGAGATACCACTGGATCTCGAGGTAGGCATTCGAACTCACGTTGAACACCTTGCGAACCGCCGCGTTGATGCCGCTGATGACGGTCGAGCCCAGGATCAGCCAGATGACGTATTTCCCGATGAAGGCGTTGAGCGAGTCGATCGCTCGAGAAAATTTCAGCAGAGTCTGCATAGTCTCCCTATTCAAAAACCAAAAATGGGACCCCCGAATACGGAACCACCCGGGCGCGGTCGGTGAGACCGCGCCCGGGTGGTTCATAGCCGCGAAATTCTAGAGCTTCCACCGCGCTTGGCGAGGGCTGCGACTTGGTGGATTCCCCAGTGTCCGCCTTGGTGGTGCCGGGGCGAAGTCCGTCGCGATAATGGCCCATGGCCTTGCCGACGCCCCTGAACACCGGCTTGCCGCATTCGATCGATTCCCCCGACATGCGCCGCGCGGGCCGCGAGCTGCTGTCCCTGGCGTTGATCGACGCGCGCAACCACACGCTGCACCTGTTGTCGCTCTACGAGGAGGCACTGGGGTCGACCACCCTGGCCGTGCCTTTCGCCGAAGACCTGGATCCGCCGCTCTGGCTGGCCGGGCACATCGGCTGGTTTGCCGAATGGTGGATCGCTCGCAACACGCAGCGCGCCTTCGGAATGGAGTGCCCGGTCCGGCCCACGCGGCTGGCCGCCATCGAGCCGCGCGCCGACGGCTGGTGGAATCCGGCCCAGATCACCCAGCGGGACCGCTGGTCGCCCGAGCTTCCGACGCTGGAGGCGACCAAGGCTTACCTGCTGGAGACGCTGGAGAGCACGCTCGAACTGCTTGAACATGCGGCGGAAACCGACGCCGGGCTTTACTTCTATCGCCTCGCGCTCTTTCACGAAGACCTGCGCGGCGAGCAGTTGATCGTGACGGCGCAGGCGCTGGGCGTGCCGCTGGGCATCGAGTCCGATCCGCCCGAGGTCGCGCGCGAAGCGCTGCTGCTGCCCGCGACCGCGTGGGAGCTCGGTCTCGGCGCCGAGGGCTTCGCCTTCGCGCAGGAGCGCGGCTGCGAGCTTGTCGAAGTGCCGGAGTTCGAGATCGACGCCCAGCCGGTCACCTGGAGCCAGTTCGTGGAATTCGTCGACGACGGCGGCTACGACCGGACGGAGCTGTGGCATCCCGAGGGCCTGGCGTGGCTGGCGCGGCAGGCCGAAGGACGGCGCGGGCCGCGCTACGTGGAGCAGATCGGCGCGGCGCACCCGCAGCAGGGCACCGGCGGCTCGGTGCTGCGACAGCAGTTCGGACGAACCGTGCGTGCGGCGGGCTCGCACAGCGTGGTCCACGTGAGCTGGTGGGAGGCCGACGCCTGGGCCCGATGGGCCGGCAGGCGGCTTGCCACCGAGGTCGAGTGGGAGATTGCGGCGCACACCGCCGGCTCCCGCGGCTTCCGCTGGGACGAGGTGCACGAATGGACCGCCGGCACGCTGAGGCCCTGGCCGGGCTTCACTGTCGATCCGTGGAGCGAAGGCACGCCCTTCGATCCGCAGCCTGCCTTCGGAAAGGCGCGCGTGTTGCGCGGCGCCTCCTTCGCCACCCGTGCGCGTCTGCGCAGCGCGAAACGTCGCGGCTTCGCGCTTCCCGGACGCGATGACGGCTTCTTCGGCTTCAGGACTTGTGGACTGTAGTCACCCCCGGGCCGTGCGCGATTTTCAGCGGGGTTTCTTCGGCTTGAAGTTCCACCACGGCAGCAGGGCGCTGAGGGATTGCACCTGGCCGCTGTGCGTGCTTTCATAGCCCGGCAGCGTGCCGAGCTGGTGGTGCCACGGGTCGGCGGCCAGCAGTGCGAGCAGGCTGCGGATCGCGGGCTGATCGAGCGCGGCCTTGAGGCACGCCAGGTGATAGCGCTCATGGACCAGCGGCACGAAGCTCAGCCCCGCGTTGAGCGCCGCCGATTCGATGCCGAGACCGGCATCGGCCTGCCCGGACGCGATCGCATGGGCAACCGCCGCATGGGAGGGCTCGTCGTGCGCGTAGCCGTCCAGCTGTGCAGGGTCGAGGCCGTCGCGCGCCAGCAGTTCGTCCAGCAGCACGCGGGTGCCGGTTCCGAGCGAGCGGTTGACGAAGCGCGCGCGGCGGCGGGCGACATCGGCGAGGGTCTTCAGTCCGAGCGGATTGCCCGGCGCGACGATCAGGCCCTGGGTGCGCCGCGCGAAGCCGATCAGCTTGTGCAGCCCGGGCTTGAGCAGCGGCTTGTACGTGCGTTGCGCCAGCGAGCCGATCGGCGGCCGCTCCAGCGTGTGGAAGCCGGCCATCACGCAGCGGCCCTGGTTCAGCGCGCGGATGGCGTCCACGCTGCCGGTGAAGTGGATGTCCAGTTGCAGCCGCGCCCTGGACGCCGCATGTGCGCGCAGCAGCATCAGTGCGTCGTCGTGGCTGGCATGCAGGCTGAGCACATGCATGCCGTCGTCGAAGGCCAGCGCGAAGGCGCGTTCGAGGTCGGCGTGCAGGGCCTCGATCTGCGGCGCCAGCCGCGCCTGCGCCTGGCGCTCGGCCCACAGCAGCTTGTCGCCGAACGGGGAGAGCTGCGCCGACTGGCCCTGCTCGCCAGTCACGAGCGCACGGCCGAGCGTCTGCTCCCAGCACTTCAACTGGCCCCAGACATGACGGTACGACAGGCCCAGCGTGCGTGCCGCCGCGGAGATCGATCCCTGTTCGCGCACGGCGTGCAGCAATTCCATCAGCGGATTGCGGATCAGGGTGCGTCCGCTGCGGCGCGGCGCGATGACGTAGGACAGCTCGATCTGTTGCATGGCAGGGGGCGGTGAGCGGGCGGCACACCTCGTCGGGAATTATGCAAAGGTCGGGCTGAACTTATGAACAATCTTGCATAGGTTGGCAGCGCCGCGTGCCCATACTGGCCATCTTTGCCACCGCCTCGCGCATGAACACTTTTGCCGACAGCATTGCCGCCGCGGCGCACCTGGTCGTCTCGGGCGATCCGGTGCTGCTGGCGATCGTCGGTCGATCCCTGGCCGTGAGCGCGACCGCCTGCCTGCTGTCATGCGGCTTCGGCCTCCTGCTCGGTGCCTGGGTCGCCGTGAGCCGCTTCGCCGGCCGAGGGCTGCTGCTCACCCTGCTCAACACGCTGCTGGCCCTGCCCTCGGTCGTGGTCGGGCTGGTCATCTATCTCTTGTTGTCCCATTCGGGTCCGCTGGGCTTCCTGGGCTGGCTGTTCTCGTTCAAGGCCATGGTGCTTGCCCAGACGGTGCTCGTGCTGCCGGTGGTCACGGCGTTGACGCGCCAGACCATCGAGGATGCCGATCGCGAACACGGCGAGCAACTGCGCTCGCTCGGTGCCGGCTCGTTCGCGAGGGCCATGCTGCTGGTGTGCGACGAGCGCTATGCGCTGGTCACGGTCGTCATCGCCGCCTTCGGACGCGCGGTGTCGGAGGTGGGCGCGGTCATGATCGTCGGCGGCAACATCGACGGCTTCACCCGCGTCATGACGACGGCCATCGCCCTCGAGACCAGCAAGGGCGACCTGCCGCTCGCGCTGGCCCTGGGCCTGGTTCTGCTGGGCGTGGTGCTGCTGCTGAACCTGGCGATCTCCGCGCTGCGCGGCTGGCGCGAGCGGGTCGATGGCGGCGCCGTCGACACGGCCGCGGCGCGGCGCCTGGAATTGCAGTCATGAGCCTCGTTGCCCGAAGCGCCATGCCCAAGGGCTCGCCCCTGTTCAGTCTTCACGGGGTCGGCGTGCGTTTCGGCGAAGTGCCGGCCCTGGCGGGCGTCTCGATGGCGATTCACGCCGGCGAGCGCGTTGCGCTGATCGGGGCCAACGGCAGCGGCAAGACCACGCTGCTGAGAGTCCTGCATGGGCTGGTGCCGGCGTCGACCGGCGTGTTCATCAGCATGGCGCCACGGCGCGCCCAGGCCATGCTGTTCCAGCGGCCGCACATGCTGCGCGCGAGCGTGGGCAACAACGTCGCGCTCGGGCTCTGGCTGCGCGGCGCGCCTTGGCGCCGCGCCCAGCGCGAGGCTCTCGTCGCGCTCGGTCGCGTGGGCCTCGCCGGGTTGGCCGGCCGCAATGCGCGCACGCTGTCGGGCGGTCAGCAGCAGCGCATGGCGCTGGCGCGCGCCTGGGCCATGCATCCGGCGGTGCTGCTGCTCGACGAGCCCACGGCCAGCCTCGACCCGACGGCCAAGCGTGAAGTCGAAGCCCTGATCGCCGAGGCCGCCACCGGCCGCACGCTGATCTTCGCCAGCCACAACCTCGGGCAGGTCAAGCGCATCGCCAGCCGCGTCGTCTATCTGGAGCACGGCCGATTGCTCGCGGACCTGCCGGTCCATGAATTCTTCAACGGGCCGTTGCCTGAGGAGGCGCGCTTGTTTCTCAAGGGCGAGACTTGATGGGTATCGCACACCCCCAGGCTTGCGCACTGCGTGTCGCTGCGCCAACCCCCTTGCAGGGGGCAACACCAGCGGCCCGGCGGAGCCGGTTCCGCGGTGTTTACGGGCACACCCCCAGGCTTCGCGCACTTCGTGTCGCTGCGCCAACCCCCTTGCAGGGGGCAACACCGGCGGGCCGGCGGAGCCGGTTCCGCGGTGTTTACGGGCACACCCCCAGGCTGCGCGCACTGCGTGTCGCTTCGCCAACCCCCTTGCAGGGGGGCAACACCGGCGGTCCGGCGGAGCCGGTTCCGCGGTGTTCGCTGGCTCACCCCCAGGCTTGCGCACTGCGTGGTGTTGGCTGGGTTTCAACTGTTTTTGGTGTCGAGGAGTTGATGAGATGAATATCGTGAATCTTTGCAGGGCTGCGGTTTGCGTGATCGTGATTGCGGCGGGGGCGTTGTCGGGGCATTCGGTGAGGGCCGAGACCATCACCATGGCTTCGACGACCTCGACGGAGCAGTCGGGGCTGTTCTCGCATCTGCTGCCGGCTTTCAGGCAGGCGAGCCAGATCGATGTGAAGGTGGTGGCGGTCGGTACCGGGCAGGCGATCGACATGGCCAGGCGCGGGGATGCGGATGTGCTCTTCGTGCACGACACGGCGGCCGAGGAGAAGTTCGTCGCCGAAGGCTATGCCGCAAGGCGCTATCCGGTCATGTACAACGACTTCGTGCTGATCGGTCCGAAGACCGATCCGGCGGTGGTGAAGGGCCAGGACATCGTGGCGGCGCTCCGGAAGATCGCCGCCGCGAACGCGCCTTTCGTCTCGCGCGGCGACAAGAGCGGCACCGACGCGGCCGAGCGGCGTCTCTGGACGCAGACCGGCGTGGCCGATGCAGGCCAGCCGGTGCCGAACGAGAAGAAGGGCAGCGGCTACCGGGAGTGCGGCTGCGGCATGGGCCCCGCGCTCAACATCGCGGCTTCGAGCGGCGCCTATGTGCTGGCCGACCGTGGCACCTGGCTGAGCTTCAGGAATCGCGCCGATCTCGCGATCCTGGTCGAGGGCGACAAGCGGCTCTTCAACCAGTACGGCGTGATGGTCGTGAGTCCGGCGAAGTTTCCGCAGCTCAACAGCGCGGGCGCGCAGAAGTTCGTGGACTGGGTGATCTCGCCGGCGGGCCAGGCGACCATCGCGGCCTACAAGATCGGCGGCGAGCAGTTGTTCTTTCCGAATGCGACGCCCTGACGGGCAGGGGCGGCGGTCCGAGTCGCGGGCATGACCTCCGGGGTCATCGACCCGCGCGGGCATCGCGGCGAGCATGAGCCCGGCCCGCGATGTTGCGGGCGCTCATATCGAACCAAGGAGCCCCGTCATGAACACAGCCCCCCTCAATGCCACCCAGGTCGCTCAACGCTACATCGAGGTCTGGAACGAAACCGACGCCGCGCGGCGCCTCGAACTGCTGCAGTCGGGCTGGGCCGATGATGCCCGCTACGTCGATCCCATGGCGCAGGCGCGCGGGCGCGACCAGATCAACGCGCTGGTCGGCGGCGTGCACCAACGCTATCCGGGCTTTCGCTTCCAGCTGAAGGGCGTCCCGGATGCGCATGGCGACCATCTGCGCTTTTCATGGACGCTCGGTCCGAGCGGCGCCGAGGACCTGATCGAGGGCACGGACTTCGTGCGGATCGAATCCGGCAAGCTGCAGTCGGTCACGGGCTTTCTCGACAAGGTGCCGGTCGGCGCGTGAGGCCGGGGGAGGGCCGGCGACCCTCGTTCATTCGACGATCGCCACGCCCTTGATCTGCGCATGCACGCTCGCGCCGACGGCGAGGCCCAGATGGTCGGAGGACTTGCGCGTGATGCGCGCGAGCACGTACGCCCCGCCGATGCCCAGACTCACCATGGTTTGAGCCGGCCCGTCCTGCGCCAGATCGACGACGGTCGCCGGCAGGATGTTGAGCACGCTGGTGTCGGTCTGCCGGCGAAGGGTCAGGCTGACGTCGCGCGCCTGGATGCGCAGCCGCACCTTCTGCCCGATGCGGGGCTCGCCATGCGGCAGGCTCAACGTAGCGCCCGCGAATTCCACCTGCATGAGCCCGTAGGCCGCATCGTGCCCGACCACCACGGCATCGATGATCGAGGCGGCCGTGTCGCCGTGGGCGAGCGGAAGGTCCAGGCGCGTCATCAACTCGCGTGCCGGACCGCTCGCGACCACGCGCCCGGCTTCCAGCAGCACCAGGTGATCCGCCAGGCGCGCGACCTCCTCGGGCGCATGGCTCACGTAAAGCACCGGAATGTCGAGTTCGGCATGCAGCCGCTCCAGGTAGGGCAGGATCTCGCGCTTGCGCGCGAGGTCCAGCGAGGCCAGCGGCTCGTCCATCAGCAGCAGCTTCGGGCTGGTCGCCAGGGCCCGCGCGATGCCCACGCGCTGGCGCTCGCCGCCGGAGAGCGTGCCCGGACGGCGTTCGAGCAATGTGCCGATGCCCAGCAGCTCGACCGCCTGCGCCAGCGAGACGCGGCGCTCGGACGATGCCACGCGCTCCATGCCGTATTCGAGGTTGCGCTTCACGCTCAGGTGCGGAAAGAGGCCCGTGTCCTGGAACACATAGCCCAGCGGCCGCTTGTGCGTCGGCAGGAACACGTCGCGTCCGCCGGCACCCGGCGCCTGCCAGACCTGGCCGTTGATGCAGACTTCGGCTCCCGGCGCGCGCCGCAGGCCCGCGATGGCGCGCAGGCAGGTGGTCTTGCCGCAGCCCGAGGGCCCGTGAAGCGCGGTGACGCCGCGGCCCGGCAGATCGAGTGCGAGCGCCAGCGTGAAATCAGGATAGGCCACGCGCAAGCGCGCGCGAATGCCGGATGCGCTCGTGCCGTTCATCGCCTGCGGCCCGTGGGATTGAGCGCGTAGAGCGCCAGCAGCACGAGGAAGGAGAACACGACCATCCCGCCCGCCAGCCAGTGCGCGCTGGTGTATTCGAGCGCCTCCACATGGTCGTAGATCTGCACCGACACCACGCGCGTCTTGTCCGGAATGTTGCCGCCGATCATCAGCACCACGCCGAACTCGCCGACCGTGTGCGCGAAGCCCATGACGATGGCGGTGAGGTAGCCCGGCCGCGCCAGCGGCAGCGCCACGCTGAAGAAGCGGTCGAGGGGCGAGGCGCGCAGCGTGGCCGCGGCTTCGAGCGCCTGCTCGCCGATGGCTTCGAAGGCGTTCTGGATCGGCTGCACCACGAAGGGCATCGAATAGATCACCGAACCCACCACCAGTCCCGCGAAGGTGAAGGGCAGCACGCCGAGGTCCAGGGCCTGGGTCAGCTTCCCGATGGGGCCGCCCGGCCCCATCGTGACCAGGAAGTAGAAGCCCAGCACCGACGGCGGCAGCACCAGGGGCAGGGCCACGATCGCGCCGACCGGGCCCTTGAGCGCCGAGCGCGTGCGTGCCAGCCACCAGGCCAGCGGCGTGCCGATCAGCAGGAGGAGGAGGGTGGTGAGGCCCGCCAGTTCCAGCGTGAGCCGGACGGCGCCGAGGTCGGCCAGCGTGGGCATGCGCGGCCGTCTTCAGATGTCGTAGCCGTAGGCGCGGATGAGGACCTTCGCGGCGTCGGACTTCAGATAGCGCATCAGCGCGTCGGCGGCCGGATTGTCCTTGCCGCGCTGGAGCAGCACGGCGTCCTGCCGGATCGGCTGGTGCAGCGATTCCGGGACGATCCAGGCCGAGCCGGACTTGATCTTGCCGTCCTCGTAGACCTGGGAGAGCGCGACGAAGCCGAGTTCGGCATTGCCGCTCGAAATGAAGCCGTAGGTCTGGCCGATGCTTTCTCCCTGCACGAACTTCGGCGCCAGGCGCTCCATCACGCCCAGCCGCGTCATGGTCTCGACCGCTGCGGCGCCGTAGGGCGCGAGCTTCGGCGCGGCCAGCGCGAGGTGTGCGAACTCGCCGCGCTTGAGCACCTCGCCCCCGGCATCGACCAGACCGGGTTTGGCGGACCACAGCACCAGCTTGCCGGTGGCGTAGGTGAATCGGCTGCCCGGCACGGCGGCGCCTTCCTTGTCGAGCCTGGCGGGCGTCTCGTCGTCGGCCGAGAGAAAGACGTCGAAGGGGGCGCCTGCCTGGATCTGCGCGTAGAACTTGCCCGTGGCGCCGGAGGACAGCACGGCCTTGTGGCCCGTCGCCTTCTCGAAGTCGGCCGCGATGGCCTTCATCGGGCCGAAGAAGTTGGCCGCCACGGCGACCTGCACCTCGGCGGCATGGACGGCGAGCGAAACGCCGAGTGCGAGCAGGCCGGTGAAGAGAAATCGGAATGCGGTGCGTGCGTTCATGGGACGGTGGATGGCTGGACGTGGCGACGAGCGCTATTCATGGATGGAATAGCGCGCAGTGTAGGGCAAGCGGCACAATCCGCACCCATGGCTTCTCCCCGCTTCAGCGATGCGCTCGGCCACGGCATGAGCGACAAGCGCATCGACATCCTGCGCGGCATCGCCCGCACCGGCAGCATCTCGCAGGCGGCGCGCGATGCCGGCGTGAGCTACAAGGCCGCCTGGCAGGCGGTCGCGACGCTGACCAACCTGGCCGGCGTGCCGCTGGTCGAACGCGCGGTCGGCGGCGCCGGCGGCGGCGGCGCATCGCTCACGGCGCACGGCGGCAAGCTCCTCGATTTCGCCGACGCGCTGGATACCGCGCGCCGCGCGGTGCAATCGCGCGCGCAGGCGAGCGGTGCGGGCAGCGCGGCCGTGCGGCTCGCCATTCGCACCAGCATGCGCAACCAGCTGCCGGTCACGGTCGGCGTGCTCGAATTCCGCGGCCGCACGGTGCGCGTGCAGATGTCGATCGGCAGCGACGAGCAGCGGATCGCGGCACGCATCACGCGCGAGAGCGCCGAGCTGCTGGGCCTGGCGGAGGGCATGGCGGCCATCGCGCTGTGCAAGGCGACGGCGGTGCGCGTCGAGCGGCTGCCGGCACAGCCGCGCGGGGCGAAGCTGAATCAGTTGAGCGGCACGGTCGCGAGCGTGGCCCGCGGCGAGGATGGCGACGAGATCGTCATGGCGCTCGAAGGCGGGCTGCAACTGGTCGGATTCGCGCCGTCCGGCAGCGGACTGCGTACCCGGCAGCGCGTGGTCGCGCGGGTCGACGAGGCCTCGGTGGTGGTGGCGCTGCCGGGCTGAAGCGCAAGCCGGCCCGCCGGCCGGCTCAGGCGACCGGCTGCAGGAGGATCGGTGCGGGCAGGCGCCGATTCGGGGCCGACGGCTCGGCGCGCGCGGTCGCGGGCAGCCTGAACTGCCCGATCAGCGCCGCAAGGTCCTGGGCCTGGTGATGCAGGGTCTCCGATGCGGCGGCGGATTCCTCCACCAGTGCGGCGTTCTGCTGCGTCATCTGGTCCAGGCGCGAGACGGCGGTGTTGATCTGGCCGATATCGCTCGCCTGCGCGTGGGATGCGGCCGTGATCTCGCCGATGGCGCCGACGACCCCGCGAATCGATTCCACGATGCGCGTCATGGTCTGGCCCGCTTCATCGACCAGGGCGCCGCCCGCCTCCACGCTTTGCACCGAACCCGCAATCAGGCCCTTGATTTCGCGCGCGGCATCGGCGGAGCGCGTCGCGAGCTGGCGCACTTCCGCCGCGACCACCGAGAAACCTCGCCCGGCCTCGCCGGCGCGGGCGGCTTCCACTGCGGCATTGAGGGCCAGGATGTTGGTCTGGAATGCAATGCTGTCGACCACGCCGATGATGTCCGCCACCTTGCGCGAGGAGCGGCTGATGTCCTGCATGGTGCTGACCACTTGCGCCACCATCTCGCCGCCGTGTTCGGCCACGGTGGCGGCGGCTCCGGCGAGGGTCTCGGCGTGGCCCGCGGATTCGGTCGTCTGCTGCAGGTGAAGCGTCACTTGCTCCAGCGCGCCGGCCGTGCGCTGAAGGCTGGCGGCCGTGTCTTCGGTACGCATGGAGAGATCCGAGTTGCCGTGGGCGATTTCGCCGGCCGCGATGTGCAGGTTCTGCGCGGACTCCCGCACCTGCAGCACCAGCCGGCGCAAGGCATCCTGCATCGTGCCCAGGGCCAGCAGCAATTGCCCGGCCTCGTCGCGCGAGTGGCCCTCGATGTCCTGGCGAAGATCGAGGCTGGACACGCGCCTGGCTGTTTCACCGGCCATCCGGATCGGCCTGGAGATGCTGCGCACCAGCCAGATGGTGAGGGCGCAGCACAGCAGCAGCGCGGCCAGGCTGAACAGCGTCAGCGCCAGGCGGGCGGAGCTGCTCAGGCCTGCGATGTCCTTGCCCGCCGCATCGATGTCGTCCCGCTGCGACTGGGCCAGCCTGGACACGGCTTCGAGCAGGGCGGCGGAGCTGGGCTGAAAGCGTTGTGCGTAGACGTTGCGAATGCGTTCGGTGAGGCCCGAGTCCCGCGCGATCACCAGCTCCTTGACGGCCGCCTTGAAGTCGCTGCCTGCCGCTTCGGTGCGCGCCAGGAGGGCGCGATCCGCCTCGGTCTGCAGCCGGCCCGCCAACGCCTTCAGCAGCTCGCCGTATCGCGTCTCGGTGGCCTGGATATCGGCGGCCAGGATCTCGCCGACCTCCGGCTCCGAACTCAGCGCCATGGCCTTGTAGCGCTCGGCGTTGATGGCCTGCAGACGGTAGGCATCTTCCACCAGGCGCTCGGTGCCCACGTCATGCTCGATGGCCTTGCGCGTGGCGCTGTCCACATGCAGGAGCGACCAGATGCCGATGCCCGAGCCCGCCAGCGTGAGCAGCAGGACCGCGCAAAAGGCGGCCAGGAGACGTCGGCCGAGCGTGTTGGAGGGAGAGTCGTCGAAGCGATGGGTCACGGGTATGGCGCGGCGCGCCGCGCGCAAGACCCTGGGACGATCCGGACGGTACGGCCGGGTCGGATCGAGCGCTGCGTCGCCGCCTCGACGAGTGCGGCGATGCCCGCTTTCGCCGGCCATGCATTCCAGATCTGAATTCCGTCGGACCCGGCGGGCGGAGCAGAAAGCGATAGAAAGCCGGGCAAGATCGCCCTCGCCGCATTGGAGCAGTCCTTTGTGAAGGCCTGTTGACACGCGGGTGCCGGGGTCCGGCTCCGCCGAGCGGCAAGGCCTGCGGATCAGGCGCCCGCGGTCGCCATCTTCGCGAGCTCCTGGCCGATCTGCGCGGCGTTCCCGGGCCGCACCAGGCGGCCGGTTTCCTGCCCGTCGCGCATGAAGACCAGCGTGGGCCACAGCTTGACGTGAAAGGAGCGGCCGAGCGGTCGTCCGCTGCCGTCCTCGATCTTGAGATGCCGCAGTGCCGGCACGTCGACATCGGCCAGGGCCTCCGCGATCAGCGGCTGCGCCGCCTTGCAGAAGCCGCACCAGGAGGTGCCGAATTCGATCAGTGTGAGGCCGGGGAGGGCGTCGACTTCCGCGCGCGATGGTGCGACCGTTGCGTAGCTTTCGTTCATCGGCGCATTCTGCTTCAGCGGCGGCGATGACGCCGGCGGTGCCGGGGACCGGCGCGCCAGCAGTTACGCTCGCGTGCATGCCGGACACCTACAAGCAGCGCGCCCCGCTCGTGCACTTGCGCAATTCCATCGACAGCATGAGCGAGACGCTGGCCCGCGTGGGCCAGTATGTGCTGGCCAATCCGGAAAAAGTCGTGCGCCAATCCGTTTCCGAACTCGCGGAATTCGCCAGGAGCGGCCAGGCCAGCGTCGTCCGCTTCTGCCGCCAATTGGGATTCGAGGGCTTCAGCGATTTCAAGCTGGCGCTGATGGCGGAACTGGCGTCCAGCGACCGGCCGGCTTCCTCCGAACGCGACGAGGAGGAGCGGCTGCGCACCCTCGTGCAGGCACTCACGCTGAGCATGGAGAACACGGCCTTCGCGCTCGACCGCGACCGGTTGGCGGCCGTGGCCGAGTGCCTGATGGGTGCCCGGCGCATCGACATCTTCGGCTCCGGAATCTCGGGCATCGTCGCGCAGCTGGTGGCCTATCGGCTGATGCGACTCGGCCTGCCGGCACAGGCATTCCAGGATCCGGTGCTGGCCCACGAGGTGATGACCGGGGTCGACAAGTCCTGCGTCGCGCTCGCGGTGTCCGAAAGCGGCATCACGCTGGACACGGTGGAATTCCTTCGGCGCGCGCGTTCGGCGGGCGCCGTCACGATCGCGGTGACGGGGCGCGTCAACAGTCCCGTCGCCCACGAGGCGGATCTGGTGCTGCTGGCCGTGCCGGTCGTGCCGTTGACCGTCGGCGGAGACATCTCGTCCGCCGTGGCCAAGATCTTCCTCGCCGAGGCACTGGCCCGCGCCATCGCCCATTTCCAGCACGGCATCGACGAGGCCTGAGGCGATCGGCGTCGAGACCACGCCCGGCGATGGTTCATGGAGTAACACTCCATGAATCCGACTTAATCATGAAATATTGGTCCAATACATTGAGCCTCGACATGGACGGAACGAGGTCTCAAGGATGGCTGCATCGGTTGAATTTACCGGCATTGAAAAACGCCACGGCGACAACCGCACGCTGAGGAACATTTCGCTGTCGGTGGGCGCCGGCGAATTCCTCACGCTGGTCGGGCCTTCGGGATGCGGCAAGTCCACGCTGCTGCGCGTGGTGGCGGGGCTCACGCCGCATGACGCCGGCACGCTTCGCATCGGCGGCGTCGATGTTTCGCACACGCCGGCCCGCGACCGCAATGTGGCGATGGTGTTCCAGAGCTACGCGCTCTATCCGCACATGAGCGTGGCGCAGAACATCGCCACGCCGTTGCGCATGCAGCGCCTGAGCGCCGCGGCCCGGCTGCCGGTGATCGGGCGCTTCTGGCCGGGCAGCGGGCCTGAAAGGAAGGCCATCGCCGCGGAGGTCGAGAAAGTGGCGGCGCAGGTGCAGCTGACGAAGCTTCTCGGCTCGCGTCCCTCGCAGTTGTCGGGCGGCCAGCGTCAGCGCGTGGCCGTCGCGCGGGCGATGGTCCGGCGGCCGGGCGTGTTCCTGATGGACGAGCCGCTGTCCAATCTGGATGCGCGGCTGCGGGTCCACATGCGGGCGGAAATCTCCGCGCTGCACCAGCGCCTGGGCGCGACCTTCATCTACGTCACGCACGACCAGGTGGAGGCGATGACCCTGTCCACGCGCGTCGCAGTGATGATGGACGGCGAGATCGTGCAGGTCGGAACGCCCCGCGAGCTGTACGAGCGGCCGGTGGATACGCGGGTCGCGCGTTTCATCGGAAGTCCGGAGATCAATCTGCTGCCCGCCCTGCTCACCGAGGGTGAAGGCCTGCGTCTGGGCGACCAGCGCCTGCCTCTGCGCGTGGACTGCGCTGCGGGCGAAGTCCGCATCGGCTGGCGTCCGGAGATCCTGCGGCTCGCGGGCGACGCCGGCCATCCGCAGCCCGGCACGGTTCGGCTGCAGGCCCGTCTCGAACGAATGGAAGTCCTCGGCCACGAAGCCTTGCTCATCTGCAGCCACCAGTCGCCCGAGCGCACGGGGCTCACCGCCCGGGTCGACCTGGCGGACATCGATCGCCAGCGCATGCGCGGCGAGTGGCCGGAGCGCCTGGTGCTGGAAGCCGACGTGGCCGATGCGCTTGTCTTCGACGCGCGGGGCCAGCGTGTCGAGTGCCTCGAAGAGACCGTCCACGCATTGCCGATCCGGAGAGTGATGTGACGAGCGCTGCTTCCGCATCGATCGTCCATGCCGAGTTCGGGCGTGGCGCGCGGCGCGCCCTGCGCTGGCCCGAAGCGGCCGCATGGTGGTTCGCCCTGCCGGCGTCGGTCCTCATGCTCTCCACCCTGCTGGTGCCGATCGCGGTGGTGCTGGTCCTGAGCCTCACCGACTACGAGATGGGCGCGCCCGAGCTGAGCTTCGTCGGATGGGACAACTACGCCAGGCTGCTGTACGACGCGGCCTTCTGGCACACGCTGGGCACGACGGTGCGCTATACGCTGATCGTGGTGCCCGGCTCGGTCATCCTGGCCCTCGCGCTGGCGGTGATGGTGCAAAGCGTGAGCCGGGGACGCAAGCTGTACCAGTGCATCTTCTTCCTGCCCGTCACGGCCACGCTGGTGGCCATGGCGACGGTCTGGAAATACCTGCTGCACGGCCGCATCGGTCCGGTGAGCCATCTGCTGCAGAGTCTCGGCCTGCCGGCCTTCGAGTTCTTCGGCGATCCGCAGCTCGTGCTGCCGGCGCTCGCTGCCATCGGCATCTGGCAACTGGCGGGGTTCAACATGGTCCTCTTCATCGCCGGCCTGACGGCCATACCGCAAGACCTGTACGACGCGGCCTGTGTCGACGGCGCGGACCGACCGCTGGACCGATTCTTCACCGTCACGCTGCCCCTGCTCGGGCCCACGCTGCTCTTCGTGCTGGTCACCTCCAGCATCACCGCCTTCAAGGTCTTCGACACGGTGGCGGTGCTCACCCGCGGCGGGCCGCAGGGCGGCAGCGACGTGTTGCTCTACCACGTGTACCGCGAGGGTTTCCAGTACATGCACACGGGCAGCGCCGCCGCCATGACGGTCGTCTTTCTCGCCCTGATCCTGCTGCTCTCCTGGCTCCAGGCCAAGGTGGTCGACGACAAGGTCCACTACCAATGAACGACATTTCATCCCGCCCCGGCAAGGCAAGGCGGCCGCGCCTTGCGGCCTCGGCCGTGGCCACCCACGCGGTGCTGCTGGTCGCCGCCTTCATCTCGCTCTTTCCCTTCTACTGGATGCTGCTGACGGCGGTTCGTCCGGCCCAGGAGGTGTTCTCGGAATCCTTCCACTGGCTTCCGCAGACCTTCGTCGGCTTCGACAACTTCCGCACCGCGCTGAATCAGGCGCCGCTGGTGCGCTACATGATCAACGGGGCCGTGGTGTGCCTGGGGGTGCTGGTCGTGCAGCTCGCCACGTCCATCCCGTGCGCATGGGCCCTCGCGCGCTACCGCTTCCGTGGCGAGCGGACGCTGTTCGGCATCGTGCTGCTGGGCTTGTGCGTGCCCATCCAGGTGCCGGCGATTCCGCTCTTCCTGGGGCTCGCCGCCACGGGCACGCTCGACAGCTACTTCGCCCTGATGCTGCCCTTCTTCCTCTCGGTGTTCGCGATCTTCCTGTTCCGGCAGGCTTTCAAGTCCTTTCCGGAGGACATCGTGCAGGCCGCGCGGCTGGACGGGCTTTCGGAGGCCGCGATCCTGTGGCGCATCGTGGTTCCGGCCAACATGCCGGCGGTGGCGGCCTTCGCGGTCTTCTCGGTCACCTCGCACTGGAACGATCTCTATTGGCCGCTCATCGTGATTTCCAGTCCCGAACTCGCGACGCCGCCCCTCGGAATGTCCTTTTTCGCGGACCCGGATATCGGCGCCAACTTCGGCGCGCTGATGGCCGCGGCGACCCTGATCACGCTGCCGCTGATGCTGCTCTTCCTGCTCGTCCAGCGGCAATTCATCCAGGGCGTCACCGGCACCGGCGTCAAGTAATCCCCGCAGTCTTCCACCCAACCCGTACCGGCGATTCCGCAAGGTACATCCATTCCCTCAGGAGTTTTCATGCGCATCTCCCGTCGAACCGCGGGCGGCTTCATTGCCGCGGCCGCCCTGGGCCTCAGCGGGCTCGCCCGTGCCGAGACCATCACGCTGGACGTGATCCACGCGTGGCCCGGCCACAACCCCTTCTATGAACAGGTGTCCGAAGCCTTCACCAAGGCGCATCCGGACATCACCATCAAGTTCCGCGCCTCGCCGCCGTCCTACGACGAAGGCCACCAGGCGCTGATGCGCGGCATCATCACCAATCAGCTCCCCGATGTGTACTTCTCGGGCTTTCACCTGCTGCCTGAAGTCGTGGCGGCCTTGAAGAAGCGCAACCGCGCGCTGGACCTGAAGCCCTTCATCGATGCCGAAGGCGCAGACTGGCTCAAGGCGAACTACGAGCCGACCGTGCTCGGCCTGGGCCAGGTCAACAACGTGCAGTACGGCATGGCCTTCAACGCCTCCACGCCGGTGATCTTCTACAACGCGGACCTCGTCAAGAAGGCAGGCGGCAATCCGGACCAGTTCCCGAACGACTGGAACGCGCTGATCGAACTCGCCGCGAAGATCGGCAAGCTGGGCAGCGGCAACGCCGCCGTCAACGGCATGGCCTTCGATGTCCACGCCTGGCCGGACGATTGGCTCTGGCGCTCGCTGATCATGCAGCAGGGCGAGCCGATCATGAACGCGGACGGCAAGACCGTGGCCTTCGGCGGCGCCTCGGGCCTGCAGGCGCTGCAACTGGCGCGCCGCTTCGTGACCGACGGCGCGATGGAACTGCGCGATTTCGACCAGTCCCGCCAGCAGTTCGTGGCCGGCAAGATCGGCTTCATCTTCAGCTCGCCCAACGGCGCGCGCGCGTTCTCCGATCTGGTGGGCGACCGCTTCGACCTGCGGTCCGCGGTGTATCCCATTGCCAACCGCGCCAGCGGAAAGATTCCCACCGGCGGCAACGCGGCGATGATTCTCGCCACCGACAAGAAGCGCCAGCAGGCGGCCTGGGAGTTCATCAAGTTCGCCACCGGGCCTGAAGGCCAGAAGCTCGCGGTGCTGGGCTCGGGCTACATGCCGACCAACAAGCGCGCGCTGGCGCCGCAGTACCTCGGCGAGTTCTACAAGAAGAACCCGAACTGGGAAACCAGCCTGCACCAGATCCAGTTCGCGGCGCCGTGGGGCGGTTATCCGGGGAACAACGGCGTTCAGGTCTGGCGCACCCAGCGCGACCTGATCGGCAGCGTCATGCGCGGCGACATGTCGCCACGCGATGGCCTGGCTCGCATGGTGGCCGAAACCAACACGCTGCTGAGCAAGTAGGCAGGCAAGGGGCGCCATCGCCCGGCGCCGCCTTGCCCGATTCTTCCTGATGGCGGGATGCATGCGGCGCCGGTCCCGGCCCGCGCGCATCCCTGAAAGCCGCTCCATTGACTGAACTGATCATCTTTGACTGCGACGGCGTGCTGGTCGACAGCGAGCCCTTGTCCGCCAGGGCGACTGCGCTCGCGCTGGCCGAATTCGGCGTACCGATCGATGCGGCCGAGGCGCTTCGGCTCTTCACCGGCATCACCTTCTCCGCGGCCGTCGCCAGGGTTCGCGCCGACTACGGCGTCGATCTTCCCGCGGCCTATGCGCTGCGCCATGCCGAATGCATCGAGCAGGAATTCCGGCGCTACCTGCAACCCATGGACGGCGCGGTCGAGACCTTGTCGCGCCTCGGCGTTCCTTGCTGCGTGGGCTCCAACAGCTCGCAGGCCCGCCTGGCGTTGACCTTCGAGTGCACCGGGCTTGCGCCCTTCTTCCGGGGCCACGTGTACAGCGGAGAGGACGTGGCGCATGCCAAGCCGGCGCCCGATCTCTTCCTGCATGCCGCGTCGCGCTTCGACGCGGACCCGGTGCGTTGCCTCGTCGTGGAAGACAGCCCTGCCGGCATTACCGCCGCCGTGCGCGCGGGCATGCCGGCCATCGGCTTCGTCGGCGGCGGGCATGCGAATCCGGCCTTGCGCCAGCGTCTTCTCGATGCGGGCGCGTGCTGGATCGTGGACGACTTCAGAAAGATCACCGAGCACCTCGATCACCCCTTTCCATCGAGAAACACCCATGAATGACATCGCACCCTTTGGTCTGCCCGGCAGGTTCCTGCGCGGCAACATCCATGCACACACGACGAATTCCGATGGCGCCCTGCCATTGGCGGACGTGGTGAGCCGCTATGTGGATTCGGGCTACGACTTCCTGTCCATCACCGATCACTTCCTGCCGGCCTACGAGTTTCCGCTGACCGACGCGCGCACCTACCGGACAGAGCGCTTCACGCCGATTCCCGGCGTGGAACTGCATGCGCCGCGCACGGCCAACAGTGCGCTGTGGCATATCACGGCGGTCGGTCTGCCCTACGACTTCGCGCCGCGCAGGGAAGGGGAGACCGGCCCCGAGATCGCACGCCGCGCGGCCGAGGCCGGGGCCTTCATCACGCTGGTGCATCCGGCCTGGTACAGCCTCTCCCTGGAGGATGCGGCCACCGTGGACGTGGCGCACGCGGTGGAGATCTACAACCACGGTTGCCAGCTCATGCACGACAAGGGCGACGGTGCCTACTTGCTCGACGGTCTGCTGGATCGCGGGCATCGCCTGCTGGCGACCGCGGTGGATGATGCGCACTTCAAGAGCCCCGACTTCGGCGGCGCGTGGCTGGAACTGAAGGCAGCGAGTCGCGAGCCCGAGGCCATCGTGGCCGCATTGAAGAGCGGCCATTTCTATTCGACGCAGGGACCGCAGATTCACAGCCTCGCGGCCGACAGCGAAGCGATCGAGATCGAATGCTCGTCGGCGGCGGGTGTGCTGGTCGTGGGCTGCGGCTACCTGATGTCGTACAAGTACGCAACGAGCCTCACGCGGGCTCGCCTGTCGCTTGCGCCATTGGACAAGAGCCCGTGGTTCCGCGTCGTCGTCATTGGCACGGATGGGCGGCGCGCCTGGACCAATCCGGTGTGGAAGCAGGCCAGGGGCTGAGCCCCGGACGCGTTCGGCAGGTCTTGCTGTCTTGAATGGGCGATAGGATCGGGCCTCGCTCATTCATTCGTTTTTCATTTCGGAGCCATCGATGTCAGAACACGGGTTTCACGTGCACGGACCGCACGACCACGAACTCGAACATGCCGCCTCGCATCAGGACTCGCATTCCGGGTCCGAACACGACGCGGGCCGCGGGAGCCTGACGAACCAGATCGCGGTGTTCACCGCCGTCGTGGCCACGGTCGGGGCGATCTTCGCCTACATGGGCGGGCTCACCCAGGCCAACGCGGGGCTCTACAAGAACAACGCGGGCATCAAGAAGACCGAGGCCTCCGACCAGTGGAATTACTTCCAGTCCAAGAGCACCAAGCAGGCTCTTGCCGAATTCGCGCGCGACATGTCGGCGGATGAGCGCAAGCAGGGCTGGCAGGAGAAGGCGTCCCGCTACGACAAGGAGAAGGCCGAAATCCAGTTCGTCGCCCGGAAGCTCGAGGAAGAGGCCACCGACTGGGACCGGAAGTCGGAGGCGCAGATGCACCAGCACCATCGCTGGGCCCAGGCCACCACGGCGCTGCAGGTGTCGATCGCGCTGGCCGCCATGGCCTTGCTCACCCGGAAGAAGTGGCTGGAGTGGGGCATGTTCGGCGTCGCGGGGCTCGGCGCGCTCGTGGGCGCGCTGGCGGCACTGCACATCTGAGCGGAGCGCGGCCGCCGGCCGGGCGCTTCTTCAGCCTCGGAGCGGGAGCGCGGCGCCGACCGCCATGAATATTCCGCCGCAGGCCTGGTTGAAGCGCCGTCCCACGCGCCGAAGCCAGGGGCTGATGCGATGCGCCATGCTGGCGATGAACACCTCGGTCGCGATCTCGATCGCGGCGAAGGTCCCCGCCATGATCACGAACTGCAGGAAGAGGCTGCGTGCCGGATCGATGAACTGCGGAAGAAAGGCGGCGAAGAAGAGCAGCCCTTTGGGATTCGTCAGTGCTGACAGCGCCCCCTGCCGGAACAGCGACCAGCCCGCCCGCGGCTCGGCGGGCGCGCCCACGTCGATGCCGATCGGGGGCGAGCGCCACACCTGGATGCCGAGCCAGACCAGATAGGCGCCGCCCACCCACTTCATCACCGTCAGCCACACCAGCGACGCCTTGAGCAGGGCGCCGATGCCGAACATCGACAGGGCCACCACGGCGATGAAGCCGAAGGCACCTCCGAAGATCGTGTAGAGCGCCTTGCGCCTGCCGTGCAGCGCTCCATGGGTCAGGGCCAGCAGCCCGTTCGGTCCGGGCGAGAGGGACAGCCCCGTGGCCGCCAGGAGGTAGATGAGCCAAGTGTGGAGGTTCATGGCGGGCAATCCTGCGGGGCGCGGCACCGGTGGTCAAGCGCAAAGGGGTGGGGCATCGGCCTGCCAGGGCCATTTTTCCTGGAAATATGCAATATAGTGCCTATTCGGCGCCTGTCGCTGCCCCGCGGCAATTCAGTGCGATTCATCGCTCTTGTCCTCTTGCCAGAGCATTCCTGGCGCATGAACAGAGAGGAAGTGCAATCTGATCCATGCTTGACGTACATCAACAAAAGCTGATTTGATGAGCACTATGCTACCTGTGCGACGCGAAATGCATGAATGAAATTGCATATTCGACCGTGTGAACCATCGGCTTCCGCACGAGGCCTGATGGCGAAGGATCCATCCACCCTCGAAACGGAGCAGCCATGAGCGAGACCCAAGACACCCTGACCGAAGCGCCCGAAGCCGTACACGGCGAGGCATTCGTGGAAGTGCATTACGACGACTCCATCCCGAACAACGTCGACCTGGCCTCCGACCGCCAGTTGCAGCGAGCGCTCGAGGCGTGGCATCCGAACTACCTGGAATGGTGGAACGACATGGGGCCCGAGGGCTTCCAGCAGGCGGAGGTCTACCTGCGCACGGCGGTCGGTGTGGACCCGAGCGGCTGGGCCAAGTTCGGCCACGTCAAGATGCCCGAGTACCGCTGGGGCATCCTGCTGGCGCCCAAGGTCGAAGGCCGCACCATTCCCTGTGGGCGGCACAAGGGCGAGCCGGTGTGGCAGGAAGTCCCGGGCGAATACCGCTCGCTGCTGCGGCGCCTGATCGTGGTGCAGGCCGACACCGAACCGGCGTCGGTGGAACAGCAGCGATTCCTCGGCAAGACCGCGCCTTCGCTCTACGACATGCGCAACCTGTTCCAGGTGAATGTGGAAGAGGGCCGCCATCTCTGGGCCATGGTGTATCTGCTGGTCAAGTACTTCGGCCGTGACGGTCGCGAGGAAGCGCAGGCCCTGCTGGAGCGCCGCTCGGCCGACAAGGACCATCCGCGCATCCTGGGCGCCTTCAACGAGCGCACGCCCGACTGGCTGAGCTTCTTCATGTTCACCTACTTCACCGACCGCGACGGCAAGATGCAACTCGCGGCGCTCGCCGAAAGCGGCTTCGATCCCTTGTCGCGCAGCACGCGCTTCATGCTCACGGAAGAGGCGCACCATCTCTTCGTCGGCGAGACCGGCGTCGGACGCACCATCGAAGCGACCTGCGCGGCGATGAACAAGGCCGGCATCAAGGATCCCCATGACGTCGAGGCCATTCGCAAGCTGGGCGTGGTCGACCTGCCGCTGCTGCAGCGCAAGGCCAACTTCCACATGTCGGTCACGCGCGACCTGTTCGGATCGGAGATCTCCAGCAATGCCGCAGGCGCTTTCAGCGCCGGGCTGAAGGGCCGCTTCAACGAGGCCAGGCTCAACGATGACCACCTGCTGGAGGACGCCACCTATCCGGTGATGCGGGTGGTCGACGGCAAGCTGGTCACGGAGGACGTGCCCGCGCTGCGCGCGATCAACAGCCGCCTGCTCGACGACTACATCAACGACTGCCAGGGCGGCATCGACCGCTGGAACAAGGTGATCGAGAAGGCCGGCATCGACTTCAGGATCACTCAGCCGCACAAGGGCTTCAACCGCCGTATCGGCGAGTTCGCGGGGCACCGCATCGACCCGGCGGGCGCGCTGCTCACCGAAGCGCAGTGGGAAGAGCGCAGGAGCCAGTGGCTGCCCGACGAGAGCGACATGGCCTTCATCTCCTCGCTCATGAAGCCCTGCATCGCGCCCGGCCAGTTCGCGAGCTGGATCGCACCGCCACGGGTCGGCATCAACAATCAGGCAGGCGAGTTCGAATACGTGAAGATTGCCTGATCACGCGGGGGCGGGGGGCTCATTCAGCGCATCCCCGCGCCCACGCGAAATGTGAACCAGGCAGGGGGGCCGGGCGGCGGCCAAGGGGGAGTCAGCACGGGAGGATCGGGCGGGGTCGGCGGGCAGGGCGTCACGGACAGCTCGCGCGCGTACTGCGGCGCCGCGAAGCTGGTGCCGATGAGCCGCATGACCGTGCCGCTTCGATTTCCGCCGGCAAGCACGCCGCTCAGTGCCACGCTGTCGTCGGTCGGATAGGCCCAGTCCGGGCCTGCGCGCAGCCCTCGGCTGGGCCCGCCGCTGCTGTAGGGGCTGGGCAGGCCGGCCGATAGGCGGTATCCCGCGGCCACGCCGCTCTTGCTGCCGGTGGCCAGGCCATTGATGCTGCCGCGGGCGGCGACTTCCGCGCGGCCGACCGGTTGATTGCTGTCGAGCTGCTCGGATTCCCGAAGGTAGCGATCGGGATCGTAGCCCGGGCTGTCGAGGTACCCGCTGCGGCCACGGCGCATGCGCCCGAGGTTCGGATCGCTGCGCGCGAGATAGGCATGCGCCACGCCGCTCGCCGCATGGCATGCACGCACCTGCACCCCGACTTTCCATCGCCCGGGCGTGGCCAGGGGAAATCCGGCGAAGCCCGGCTCCAGCGCCCGGGCCGTCGGCGAGATGGCCATCAGGACCATCGTCTTGTCCGGACAGCCGCACACCGGGATCGCGACGGTCGCCGCCGTCTCATCGGCGGAGAACACGATCTCGCAGAACACCGCCGGAATGCGCTCGCCCGCCGGGGAGATCAGGGAGATGTCGAGATCGTCCATCGACGCATGCTCCGGCAGCCAGATCTCGAGGAAGGAGGGCAGTTGCGAATCCGGCGAGACGCACCAGTCGACCGTGCCGCCGCCCATCGACAGGTTGAACTCGGCATGCGCCCTCAGCCGGTGGCTGTTGCCGGAGGGCAGGACGACCTTGAGGCAGTAGCCGTCTGCCCTGGCCTGTTCCGTCAGTTCGTCGATCGCGGTCTCGAGAATGGAGCTGCCATCGTGGGGGCCGGTCTGCGGGCCGTAACTGAGGTTGACGATCACGCGCTGCGCCGCGTTCGCGTGCATGCGGCGGGCATAGGACTGGATCGCGTGGATCCCGTCCAGCGCGTAGTGGTCGAGCCATCCTCCGGAAGGATCGTCCAGCGCCTGGGGCGGCAATTGCACGAAGGCGATGTCGCTTCTGCCGAGCATCGACAAGGGTTGAGGCCTGGCGTGCCCGTGGCCTGTCGCAAGGCTCAGGACCTGCGCACCGTGGCTCGTGGCGTTGTTCAGCCCGGGCAACCCGCTGATGCGGTAGGCGGTGTCTTCATCGAGGCCGGTTGCCGGGGTCGTGGCCGCGTCCAGGATCGCCTGCAGGTTGTCGGCCAGAAAGGCGGCGCCATAGGCGAAAGGCGTCGCGACCGGCCCGAACGCCCCCGGCCTGACGGTCCCACCCTGGTCCCAGATGTACCTGAGGGCCAGCGAATGGGGATCGGCGATGTTCCTGTAGTGCATGTGCGCGAAGGGGCAGCCATCGTCGATGACGCCCACCACCGTGTCCGGTCCCGAGGGAAGGCGCAGTACGTCCACGCGCTGGTCCGGCTGCACGCCAATCCCGACCGGCGCCGCGAGCTCGAAGCACTCGGCGCCTTCGTTGCGCAAGATGGCGAGTTGCTGCGCCAATGCCGCCGGCGAGCATGTCACGGTGGCGCAGCGGTAGCCGTCGTAGCGGTCGGAGATCCACACCTGTCGGGCGGACCACAGGCGAGCTCTGGATTCGGATGCCAGCGGCCTGCCGAATCTGGCGAGCAGCACGACGCTGCGGGAGCTGCCGATGTTGAAGTAGCGAAAGCCGGTGCGGGACGCCCATTGCATGTAGGCGTCCGCATGCAGGTTCGGGTCGAGGGGCAGGCGCATGTTCTTTGAACGCGGGTCCGCATGCGGGGCGCGTTCCCTTCAGAGCGTCAGGGCGGCTCGTTCGGCGGCGCCCAGCGTATAGAGCTCCGCGAGCACCGAAGGGCCTGCCGTCGTCGCCGCATCGATCGTGACGGGCGCGCCGATGGTGTAGCCCGCCGGCGCGAACAGGCCCGGTACGTCGATGGGCTGGGTCAAGTCCAGATCCAGGGTCGTGCCGTCGATGCCGGTCGCGTGGAAGTCCCGGGGAAAGACCTGGCGCGCGTCGATGCCCAGGCGCGCGAGGACGTATTCGGCAATGCTGTAGCCGAGCAAGCGGCCGGCAATGCCGTCAGCGGGAAAGTGCAGCCCCGCCACGACCCGGTTGGTCGCGATGCGCGCCGCTTGACGGTAGAGCTGAAGCCGGGCCGATGCGAACTTCGGCGTCGCGGCGAGGAGACCCTCGAGCACTCTCGCCAGCATGAATGCCTGCGTCGAATGGCCGCTCGGGAAACTTCCGTGGCCCGGCGTCGTGACCATCGGCTGCACCTGCGCGGAATACTGGTGCGGGCGCCAGCAGGCGAGCGCGTGCTTGAACTGCATCTCGACCAGCACCGTGAACTGGATGGCATTCACCAGCAGCTCGATCGTCAAGGGATGGCGCTCCGGGTTCAGCCCCGTGATGGATGCGACGAAGGCGAACTGGTTGTCGATCTGGGCCAGGATCTCCGGTGTTCTTTCCGATCGCAGCTCCGACCAGCACAGGACAAGACCGATCTGGTCCATGAAGAAGTTCGTCGGCGGCCTGGCCAGGCGCGCGATGCGCTGGCCGTCGGCGATGAGTTCGAGGGCCCCGCCGGAGGTCGAGTTGCCGACCGTCACGCCGCGGCACAACTCCCATTGCAGCAGGTGCGATCGGACCCAGGGCTCCCAGCGCGTGATGTTCGACGGCGAGCCGAACTGGGGTTCGGGCCTGCTCCTGGCGCTGTCGGTCGGGTCGATGGTGGCGTCGCGGTTCGCGACCAGCGCCGCGCAGACCAGCGGATTGGCGAACACGTCGGCCAGGGTGGGCGCGGCGGGGCCCGCACCGGAGCCGCCGTAACCCCCATAGCCGCCGTAACCGCCGTAACCGCCATAGCCTCCGTAACCTCCATAGCCGCCGAGCTGTGACATTCTTCTTCTCCTGGTGGTTGGATATCCCGGGTATCGCGACGCTCTCAGCGTTCCTTCGCGCCGGCCGCCCTCAGCGCATCTTTCAATCGTTCGAGATAGGCGGGCACGCGTTCGCGCGAGGGGTAGCCTTGTTCGAAACGCGTCACCGTGAAGTGCGGATCGCGCAGGGTCAACAGCGACATGTTGCGGCGCGCTTCATCCAGATGCCCTGCCAGCGATTGCGCAATGACCAGCGAGCGATAGCTTGAAAGGTGCCCCGCGTTGACCCGCAACGATTGCTGGGCGAAATCGATCGCGCGCTCATACTCCCCGGCCGAGATGGCGATCGAGGCCATCAGCGAGTTGTAGTAGTACTTCCACGGGTCCAGCGGCGAGAGCTCGAGCGCCTTCTGCCCGGCCGGCAAGGCGAGCGCGCCGTCGCCGTCGAATGCATGCACCATGGCCTTGAAGAGCCAGGCCAGCGACTCGTTCGAGTTCCACTCGAGCGCCCGGTCGCAGCTCTGCAAGGCGTGGTCCACGTCCTTCATCAGGTGGCAATACACGAAGCCCTGCATGGCCCATGCAAGCGCATTGCCCGGCTCCAGCTCCAGGGCCCGCCGCGTCTCCTGCAGGGCGAAGCGGGCCTGGGTCTGCGCATCGTCGAGAAGACCGCGGGTCGAGCACAGGACGTACCACTTCGCGAGCCACACGCGAGGCAATGCGCACTGGCTGTGCCGTTCGATCAGCGCGTCGAGGACTTCGCGCGTCCTGAGGAACTGCGTCGAGGCGCTGCGATGCATCAGCGCGATGCCGCCCAGCAGCAGGGTGTAGCTCTGCAGGGTCGGAAGCGGCCGCACGAGCGCGGCCTGCGCCTCCTTGTCCAGCAGGGCCCGATGGCATCCGCTGGCAATGGTGTCGCAGATCTCGCTGTGCATCTGCAGGAGATCCTCGACATCGCCGGTCGCGCGCCCGGTCCACACAATCTCCCTGCGTCCGACGTCGGCCAGCTCGGAGATCACCAGCAGGGTCTTGCCGCTGACCGCATAGCTGCCCGACAGGACGAATTGCGCGCCGAGGTGGAGCTCCGCCTCGCCCAGTACCCCGGCCCTTCCCCGCAGCGCCGAGGTGGAAAGGTGCGAGATGACGTTCAGTTCCTGCGTCCGGCTCAACTGCCCGATCACGCCCTCCGCGATCAGGTCGCCGAGCGCGAACTGCCCCGGCTGCGCGTTGCGCGACACGAAGGGCATGACCGCGATCGTCGGCCGGAACTGGGGCAGATCGTCGTGATGCGGGAAGGCGGCCGCCTCCTGCCCGGCGGGCCGGATGCCGTAGACATGCAACGGACCGGCGACATGCTTGAGGTACCACTCGCCCAGGTCCTGGAGGGTTCCGTCCAGGCCATCCGTCAGGCTGTCGCGCACCGACGCGCTCAGGACCGTCTGGCCGGGCGGCGCCAGCGCGGCAATCCGGGCGGCCAGATTGACGCCCGTGCCGTAGATGTCGTGCTCGCCTTCGTAGACGTGGGTGCCGTGCATTCCGATACGCAGGCGCATCACGATCTGGTCCGCCCCGCCTTGCTGCGCCTCCATCCACCGGTGCATGGCCATGGCCGAGGCGGCCGCGCGGGATGCACTGTCGAATTCCACCATCAGGCCGTCGCCGAGACTCTTCACAAGCCGCCCCTCGTTCGCAGGCAGGATGGACTGCGTCACGTGCGCCAGGAAAGCCTGCCAGCGCTGAATGACGCCCAGTTCATCCCTCTGCATCAGACTCACCGATTCGACGAGATCGGCCACCAGCACCACCTTGTCCAGACGCTGGAAGCTGAACCCCTCGGATACCTGGGGCGGAATCGTGAGTGCGTCCGAGGACAAGGTCACCCCCTCCAATGATGAGGAAATCGCAGGAGCGCCGGAGAGCAAACTTGAGTTTTTCGCACATGCGATAGGGGATGTCCATCGCACAAAAGGAATACCTAGGTTCAAACGCCTCGAGATTGACGGATCAGGCGCCTGGGTCAAGTTCGCTAGAGTCGCGGTCGTTCCAGCTTCCTTCCTCTTTCTGCGCCTCGTTCGGCGCCGCGACAAGTCAACATGGACAACAAGGCTATCAACGGACTGGCCCGCCGCCTGGGCCCGGGTCTCATCACCGGCGCAGCCGACGACGACCCGAGCGGCATCGCCACCTATTCCCAGGCGGGCTCGCAGTTTCGCTTCGGCCTGGTGTGGACCCTGCTGCTCACCACGCCGCTCATGATCGGCATCCAGATGCTGTCGGCGCGCATCGGCTGGGTCACCGGCGAAGGCCTGGCGGCCAACATCGCGAAGATGTGCCCGCGCTGGGTGACGCTGGTCCTCGTCGGGCTGCTCGTGGTGGCCAACACCATCAACATCGCGGCCGACATCGGCGCGATGGGCGAGGCGGTGCGGCTGCTGGCGGGGGGGCACCCGGTCCTGTACACCGTGGCCTTCGGTCTCCTGTCGATCGTCTGCCAGATCTACTTCTCCTATGAGCGCACCGTGCGCATCCTGAAGTGGCTGACGATGGCCTTGTTCGCCTACGTGGCCGTCATCATGTCGGTATCGGTGCCCTGGAAGCAGGTGATGCTGGAAGGCGCCGCGCCGTGGGTGTTCTTCCCGAAGGGCGTGTCGATGAACGACTATGCCGCGATGGTGGTGGCGGTCCTCGGCACGACCATCAGCCCCTACCTCTTCTTCTGGCAGGCCTCGCAGGAGGTCGAGGACAAGCATCGCCGGCCGGAAGTGGCGAGCCTTCGTGATCATCCCGCGTATGCGGCGGAGCACTTGTTCCGCATCAAGCAGGACACCTACGTCGGCATGAGCTTCTCGAATGCCATCGCGTTGTGCATCGTCATCGCCACCGCGGTCACCTTGAACGCGCACGGCATCACGACCATCCAGACCTCCTCGCAGGCGGCCGAAGCGCTGCGTCCCGTGGCCGGCGAGTTCGCCTTCGCCGTGTTCGCCCTGGGCATCATCGGCACCGGCCTGCTGGCCGTGCCGGTGCTGGCGGGGTCCGCGGCCTATGCGGTCAGCGAGGTGTTCGGCTGGAAGACCGGCCTGTCCCGCGGCTTCCACGAGGCCCGGGGCTTCTATCTCATCATCATCGCCGCCACGGTCATCGGCACGCTGATGAGCATGATGGAGCTCGACCCCATCAAGGCCCTGGTCTGGAGCGCCATCGTCAACGGAGTGATCTCGGTGCCCATCATGGTCGTCATGATGTGGATCGGGCAGTCCCACCGCCTCATGGGGTCGCTCGTCATCAGCCGCCGTCATCGCTTCCTCGGATGGGCGGCGACGCTCGTGATGGCGGCGGCCGTCGCCTTCATGCTGCTGACCAGCTTCTAGCGCTGCTGCGCCTGCGGCCGTCGCGGATCCGTCATCACGGTGACATGCAAGTCATCAACGATGCGAAGCACACAAAAGCTTTCATTGGGATGCCGAGGCCGGCACGGCCGCGGTCGGCATCGCCGCACATTTCATTCGAGGAGAAACTGCATGCTTGATGGCCTTCGCCACCGTACCCGCGCCTGCGCGCTGGTGATCTTGATCGCGTCCCTGCCCTGGGTCGCCACGGCCCACGAAGAGGAACGCGAACAGGACGGGCGCGACCCCGTCGTGCTGCGCTTCTCGACGGTGGGTGATTCGCGGCAGGACCCGGTGACATTCGACCCGACCAGCGCGCCCCTGTCCGGCCAGGACAAGACCTGGCTGCAGAACAGCAAGGCCTGGTCGCGCATCATGCGCGAGGTGGAGGGCCAGAAGTCCAAGCTGCTCTTCTTCAACGGCGACATGATCATGGGCTACGGCCTGGCCGGCCCGACCAAGAGCAACAGCGTGGCCGATGTCGTGGGCTCCGACCTGATGGCCTTCTATCGCCAGTACGCCTTCTGGCGCGGCATGGTGGCGCCGCTCATGGAAGCCGGTACGTACGTGGTGCCGGTGGCCGGCAACCACGAGGTGCAGTCGAAGCCGCTCGGCAAGGTGGCCCAGGTCGAGAACGAGAACGCCTGGCGCGCCAACATGGGCGACCTCATCATCGACACGGCCCGCTTCCAGACGATCGTCGGTGCTCCCGCCACCAACATCAACGTGCAGAACAACGGCGCCTTCGACGGCCTGAGCACGGACCAGAGCCAGCTGTCCTACAGCTTCGATGTCGGCGACTCGCATTTCGCGGTGGTCAACACCGATCCGGTCGGCAAGGACAGCGTGGCGCCGGCCGGCTGGCTGGCGAACGATCTCGCGACCGCCTCGGGTCGCGGCACGAAGCACTTCTTCGTGTTCGGCCACAAGCCGGCCTACACCTACTACTTCGGCACCAACAACCCGCCGAATCCGGGCGTTACCGGCCTGGACAAGTTCCCCGGCAACCGCGACGCGTTCTGGAATGTCATCGAGCAGTACGGCGCCACCTACTTCAGCGGCCACGAGCACGTGTTCCACATGATGCAGCCCAAGGGCTCGGCCTGGCAGGTGATCGTCGGCTCGGGCGGGTCTCCCTTCGACGCCAAGCAGGGCGAGGTGACGGTCAATCCGGCCACCGACCGCACCTATGCCTGGGCCACGGTCCGGGTGCGCCGCAGCGGCAAGGTCGACATCACCGCCTACGGCTTCAGCGACAGCTACGGTCCGACCCAGGTGCTCCAGCGCGTCAGGCTCGCGAAGTAGGCAAGGGCAGGGGCCGGCGGCGCGCGGCGATCAGCCGCCCGCGCCGTCCCACTGCGCGAAGCGTCCGCCTTCGCGCGCCAGCCGCTCCAGCAGCGGCGCGGGTGTCCACCAGTATCCGAGTTCGCGGTGGAAGCTCTGGATGTCCGCGAACACCTCGGCCAGTCCGATGCGGTCGGCGAGGTACATCGGCCCGCCGCGATCGGCCGGGAAGCCGTAGCCGGTGACATACACGATGTCGATGTCGCTCGCACGCAGGGCGATGCCTTGCTCCAGCAGCTTCGCGCCTTCGTTGATCATCCCGTAGAGGCAGCGCTTGAGGATCTCCTCCTCGCCGATCGCGCGCCGCACGATGCCCATGCGCGCGGACTCCTCGACGATGAAGGTCTCCAGCGCCGGATCGCGATGCGGTGTGCGGTCCCCCTTGTCGTAGCGGTACCAGCCGCTGCCTGATTTCTGTCCGAGCCGGCCCTGGTCGCACAGCTTCATGATCAGGTCGTTCCAGCGCCGGTCGGCGGGCCGGGTCGCCATCTGCGCCTTGCGCGTCTGGTAGCCGACGTCGTTGCCGGCCAGATCGTGCACCGCGAAGATGCCCATCGCGTAGCCGAAGCGCTTGAGCACCGCATCCACCTCGTGCGGCAGCGCGCCGTCTTCCACCAGGAAGTGTGCCTCCCGCGTGTAGTTGCGAAAGAGCGCGTTGCCGATGAAGCCCGGATAGATGCGCGCCTGCACCGCCACCTTGCCCATGCGCCGGCCCAGGTCCATCAGCGTGGCGACCACCTCGGGCGCGGTGCGGCTTGCGCGCACCACCTCCAGCAGCTTCATCACATGGGCGGGGCTGAAGAAATGCGCGCCGACCACGTCGGCGGCGCGTTGCGTCACGGCCGCGATGGCATCGACATCCAGGCCCGAGGTGTTGGTGGCGAGGATGGCGCCCGGCCGCGCGATGGCATCGAGGTCGCGGAAGATGGCCTGCTTCAGGCCCAGGTCCTCGAACACGGCTTCGATGACGATGTCCGCATCCTTCGCGTCGGCGATCTGCAGGGAGCCCCGGATCAGCGACAGGCGCTCGTCCATCGCCGACTGCTCGAGGCGCCCGCGCTCGACGCTGCCGGCGTAGTTGCCGCGCACCCGGCCCAGGCCGCGTTCCAGTCCGGCCGCATCGGCATCGATCAGCGTCACCGGGATGCCGATGTTGGCCAGCGACATCGCGATGCCGCCGCCCATGGTGCCGGCACCGATCACCGCAGCCTTGCGGATCGGCCGCAAGGGCGTGCCGGGCGGAATGTCGGGAATGCGCGTTGCCGCGCGCCGCGCGTGTTCGACATGCGCGGCGGCCTGCTGGCGTTCGGCGTCGGAGGGTGTCTCAAGAAGCTTGTTCATCGCTGCCTCGTTGTGCTTGCCGGGACGGAGCGACCAGCGGCTGGGCCCGGCCCTCGACGAATTCGCGCAGGCGCTCGGCGGTCTCGGGCGAGCGCTGCATGTTGGAGTTGAGGTATTCCATGAACAGCCCGTCGTCGTGCGACAGGTCGTTGATGCGCGGCAGCACGTTCGTGATGCGCCAGTTGGTGTCGGGCGTGTTCTTCGCGATCTTGGCCGCGAGTTCCATGGCCTTGGCCAGCGCCTGGCCTTCGGGCACCACGTAACGCACGATGTGCTCGCGCTCGCCTTCGGCGGCCGAGAGCAGCCGGCCGGTGAGCATCATGTCGGCCATCACCGTGTAGCCCACGACGCGCTGGATGCGCACCGTGCCGCCGCCGCCGACGAAGATGCCGCGCTGCCCCTCGGGCAGGCCGAAGAAGGCCGACTCGTCCGCCACGCGGATGTGCGCCGCCGTGGCGAGTTCGAGCCCGCCGCCGACCACCGCGCCGTGCAGCGCCGCGACGAAGGGGATGGGGCCGCGCGCGATGACGTCGAAGACCTCGTGCCAGCTGTGGCGGCGGCGCTTGCGCGGCGGCGCCGTCTGGCCGGCGGCGCGGGCCAGTGCCTCGCCCAGGTCGAGGCCGGCGCAGAAGTTCTTGCCGTGGCCATGCAGCACGGCCACGTCGGCTTCTTCGCCGGCCCGGTGCACGGCCACGCGCAGCGCATTGATCACCGCTTCGTTGATGGCGTTGCGCTTTTCAGGGCGGTTGAGTCCGATCAGCGCGATCGGGCCCTCGAGTTGGTAGGTGACGAGTTCGTCGGACATGGTTTCACTCCAGAAGCGGATAGGCGGACACCGGGAGCCGGCGGCGCTCGATGCCGCCGGCGGTGGGGAACAGGAAGCAAGGGGGCGGTGCTCGGTGCTAGAGGTCCAGCACCAGCCTGGCGCTTCTGGACCCCGAGCAGCAGATCATCATCCGGTCGTTCGCGGCTTTCTCGGCATTGCTCAGCACGAGGTCGCGATGGTCGGGCACGCCTTCGAGCACGCGCACCTCGCAGGTGCCGCACACGCCTTCGCAGCAGGAGTAGGGCGGCTCGATCCCGGCGTCGCGCAGGCTGTCGAGGATGGTGTGGCCGGGTTCGACCGCGATCACGCGGCCCGATCGCGCCAGCTCGACGCTGTAGCCGCCGGCCGTGTCCGCGCTTTCGCGCGCCGCGAAGTACTCGACGTGCACGCGCTCCGGCGAAAGCGCCGCGGTGGCCTGCTCGAAGGCGTCGAGCATCGGCAAGGGGCCGCAGCAATAGACATGCGCATCCGGCGGCAGGGCCGCGACGATGCCGGGCAGGTCGAGCATGCGTCCGCCCGGCTCGCGGTCGAAGCTCAGATGCAGCTCGCCCGCGCCCTCGGCACGCAGCGCCTGCAGCGCGTCGACGAAGGCGGCGTTCTGGCGGGTGCGCGCGGCATAGTGCAAGTGCCACGGGCGGCCGAGCGCGTGCAGCCGCCGGACCATGCTCCATAGCGGCGTGATGCCGATGCCGCCGGCGATGAAGACGCTGTGCGGCGCCGACTCGTCCAGCGCGAAGTTGTTGCGCGGGGCGCTGATGGTCAGGGCGTCGCCGGCACGCAGGGTCTCGTGCATGTAGCGGGAGCCGCCGCGGCTGTCGGCATCCTTGTTGACGCCGATCAGATAGCGCTGCCGTTCGTCCTGCGAACCCAGCAGCGAGTAGCTGCGGATCATGCCGTTGGGCAGGTGCACGTCGATGTGCGAACCGGCCGTGAAGGGCGGCAGCTCGTGGCGCGGCGGCATCGGCCGCAGGTCGAAGCTCAGGATGCCTTCGGCTTCCCAGGTGATCGACCGCACGCGTACCTGCAAGGTCTCTGTCATGTTCATGTCTTCCGTTCCTGCGGGCTACACGTCGACCACGTCGATGGCCCTGATGCGCACGCCGGTCGCGGCTTCGTACTCGCGCCGCACATGGTCCGGCTGGCCGGCGTGGAAGATGAAGTGATGCAGCAGCTTGTTCCATTTCGGATGCCGCGCATAGTCCGCCAGCGGCAGGCCGTGGAGGAAGAAGTCGCGCGAGTCGCTGGGCAGGAAGACGCGCTGGTTGGCCGCCGGATCGCGGATCAGTCCCTTGGGGTCCCGGCCCTGCGCCACGGCATCCATGTCGTCGAACAGGCGGCGGCGGATCATCGCCACGCCGCGGTCGCTCGCGCCGAGGTTATCGCGGCTGCGGTCGGTGATCCGGCCCTGGCCGACCCAGGCCACGATGTCCTGGTTGATCACGTGGCTGGTGATCCAGCGGCCGGTGGCCGGGTCCTTGACCGGGCTGTGCCAGGCCGGGATGCGTTCCTGCACATAGGGCTCGGACTCACGCGGCACGCGGATGAAGGACCAGGTGACGCTGAGCATGTTCTCGTCGTCCACCGGCACGCGCCATTCGAAGTGGTCGCCGAGGAAGAAGCCGTTGGGCCAGAGGCAGACCCGGCCGATGGTCCACAGCGGGTGGTGCTCGTCCGTGTCTTCGCTGATGCGCTTGTAGACGAAGCCGTGCTCGAACTCCTCGAAGTCCAGCCGCAGATGACGCGGCGCGGCCGCGCCGGTCTCGCCGCGCAGCCGGCGGCCCCAGTTGGCATGCATCCACTCGAAATGCACCGGATCGATCGAGTTCTCCTGGGCCTGCAGCCAGTTGCAGGGCACCTCGGAGAACACCACCTGCACGAAGCCGTTCTTCCAGTGGAAAGGCTCCCAGTCCGGCAGCAGCGGCGCCGGCTGCGGGCCCATGTAGGCCCAGATCAGGCCGGCCCTGGCCTGTACTTCGTAGGCCTTGAGCCGCACCCGGGCCTTCAGCCGGCCTTCGGGATCGATCACCTCCTCGTAGGGTTGATGCGTGCAGCGTCCGCTGTGGTCGTACTGCCAGCCGTGGTAGTTGCAGCGCAGGCCGCAGTCCTCCACATAGCCGTAGGCCAGGTCGGCCCCGCGGTGCGCGCAATGGCGGTCGACCAGGCCGTAGCGGCCGCCGAGGTCCTTGTAGAGCACCAGGTCCTCGCCCATCAGGCGCACCGGCTTGATCGGGTCCTGCTCGAGTTCGTCGACGCCCGCGACCGGATGCCAGTAGCGGCGCAGCAGCTCGCCCATCGGCGTGCCCGGACCGACGCGCGTGAGCCGCTCGTTCTTTTCTTCGCTGAGCATGTGCGGTCCTATTCGGGCTTGAAGCCCGAGGCCTTGATGATCGGTTCCCAGTCGGCCAGTTCGGCGCGCTGGCGCCTGGCCATCTCCTGCGCATCCATGAACTGCGGCATGACCATCAGGCGGGTCATCAGGATCTCGCGCACCTGGGGCATGGCGAGGACTTTGCGGACCGCGTTCTGCATGCGCTCGATTTCGGCCGGAGGTGTCCGGGCCGGCGCCCACATCGCGGTCCATCCGTCGCCGGAGCGCACCTTGATGCCCTGCTCGGCCATGGTGGGGATGTCGGGCATGAGCGGGGAGCGCTGGTCGCTGAAGATCCCGATCACGCGCAGCTGGCCGCTGCGGTGGTAGCGGATCATCTCGTCCATCAGCGCCACGGCGGCCATCACGTGGCCGCCCACCAGATCGTTGATCAGCGGCGGCGTGCCCTTGTAGGGCGTGACCGGCAGGTCGATGCCCGCGGCCTTGGCGAACTGCATGCCCAGGAAGTGGGTCTGGCCGCCCAGGCCCGGCGTGCCGAAGCTCGCCTGCGGGGTCTTCTTGACCCACTCGATGAATTCGCGCGCATTGGTGGCGCCGGTCTCCGGATTCACCGCCATGCCCATCGGATAAGTCACCAGGCCGGCCACCGGCGCGAAGTCGCGCCAGATGTCCCACTTGATCTGCGAACCGAAGACCAGCGTCTGGAAGGTCGGCGTGGCGTTGGGCGCGATCATGTAGGTGAGGCCGTCGGGCGCGGCCTTCATCAGCGCATCGGCCGCGAGCCGGCCGCCCACGCCGACCCGGCTGTCGATGATGACCGGCTGGCCCAGCTCGGCCGGCAGGCGGTCGGCGATCACGCGCGCGATCGCGTCCGTGCCGCCGCCCGGCGGCAGGCCGAGCAGGATGTGGATGATGGGCTTGTCGGAGGCCCGCGCGCGCAAGGCGGCGGGTGCGGCCAGCGCCGCGCAGGCGGCCATCAGCAAGCGTCTGCGGCTTGTGGTGCTCATGTCGTGGTCCCCGTGGGCTCGAAGCAATCGCCTCGGGGTCGCGTCAGGCGGATTCCGTGAGAACGCGCCAGTCGGTGCCGGCGGACAGCACGCCGCCCACCGAGACCGCGGTCGAATAGTCGAGCTCGGGGCTGTCGGCCTGCTTCGGCGTCTGGCCGGCCATGAATTCGCGCGCGGCGCGCAGCAGCAACTGGCGCACACGGAGCACGGCGCCATCGGCCGAGCACAGCTGCTCGTCGGTGCGGTCGGCGATCGGGCCCTGGCTGATGAACATCGCGAAGTCCTCGGTGCCCAGGTGCTGCGGGAAGCCGGTGGCATGGCCGCGCTTCATCAGGTCGCGGTTCTGGCCCCAGTTGTTCTCCGGCCCGCCGGGCGGCAGCGGCGGGAAGTTCCAGACGTCGGGCGTCGCGGACATGACGGTCATGCCCAGCGGCCGGTTCGGATTGAAGTGCACGAACCAGGCGCGGTGCGTCACGTCGTCCACCGGCGTGGAGAAGAAGACCGTGCTCGGTCCCTTCGCATCGGGCGGGCAGATGATCCCGTACCACGGCATCACGAAGTTGTTCACGCGCGCGTAGATCTTGTCGTCGGGCAGCGGGCGCAGCGCGGCATAGCGGTAGCCGTAGGGCCGCTCCTCGAATTCGAAGCGGGGCGCGAGCGACTTGGTCATGTGCAGCCGCTCGTTGCCCGAGCCGGCGGTGAGCTGCGTCGTCGATTCGTGCAGCACGCCCACGTGCGAGGAATCCATCGAGGCTTCGACCCCCTGCACCCAGTTGGTCGGCACCTCCTGGCTCGTGACCGCGCGGTTTTCTTCCGGCAGGTCGACGAAGGGCAGGTTGGGAAACTTCGGCGGCTTGTCGCCCTTGCCGAGCCACACCCACACGATGCCGCCGCGATCCACCACGCGATAGCGGTTGACCCGCACGTGCTGGCAGAACTGGGCCTGGTCGCCGGTGTGGTTCGGTGCCTCGACCACTTCGCCATGCACGTTGAACTTCCAGCCGTGGTAGAGGCAGCGCAGGCCGTTGTCTTCGTTGCGTGCCAGCGCGAGCGAGGCCTTGCGGTGCGGGCATTGTTCGTCGAGCACGCCGGCGGCGCCGTCGGTGGCGCGGAAGGCCACGTAGTTCCGGCCCAGCAGGCGGATGCGCACCGGCGCGCCGTCGGCCACCAGCTTGGAGGAGGGGACGGCGGGAATCCAGTAGTGCTGCCGGATCATCTCCCCCATCGGGGCGCCGTTCTCGACGCGGGTGAGCAGTTCGTTGTCTTCACGGGTCATGGGCATGGCTTGTCTCCTGCGCTTTTCTTTCTGGGGTGGGGGCGCGAATCAGATCTGGTCGTCGCGCCGGAAGGCGCGCGTGTACACGCGCTTGCAGTTGCATTCGAAGATGTCCTGCCGCTGCTGCGAGGTCAGCCACTCGATGCTCTCGATCACCGGCTTCATGTCGTCATAGTCGCGGCCGCTGATCGGATCGCGTGCGCTGCCGGTGCCCGGCTTCTCGGTGCCGAAGAGCACGTTGTCGGTGCCGGCCACCTTGAGCAGCAGCTCGATCGCTTCCTTCGAGTAGTTGCAGGTGTCGAAGTAGAGCTTCCTGAGCTGCTCGTCGAAGCTCTGGGGCTCGCCCTTGCGGACGTTCCAGGAGCGGAAGCGACCCATCTGGTAGGGAATGGCGCCGCCGCCGTGGGCAACCACGATCTTCAGTGCCGGGAAGGTGTCGAAGATCTTCGCGCCGAGCAGCGAGATGATCGCGATGCTCTCTTCGTTGATGAACTTCAGCGTATAGGACTCGCGCGCGCTGCAGCTGCCGGCCGAATGGATGAGGCCGGGCACGTCCAGCTCGGTCATCGCCTGGTAGAGCGGATGCCAGAAGGGATCGCCGAGGCCGGGCGGCGTCGGGCCCGCGCCTTCGGTGGGGTCCGGGTTGATGAGGCAGCCGACGAAGCCGAGATCGTTCACGCAGCGGCGCAGTTCGGGAATGGCCCGCTCGGTCAGCGCCTCATCCATGTACTGGGGCAGGCCGGCCACGCCGCGGAAGCGGTCGGGAAACATGTCGACGAATCGCGCGATCAGGTCATTGCAGTGGCGCGTCCACAGCTCGGTCACGCGCCCCGGCTTGACCGAGTGCATCTGCAGGTAAGGCCGCGGCGAGATGAACTGCACGTCGGTGCCGACCGTGTCCATGCTCTTCACCAGTTCCTCGGCCACCTTGCGCACCGATGCGTCAGGTACCTTGGGCGAGGTCGATGGGTTGGCGCGTCCGCCGACAAGTTCCGCCATGTAGCGGAAGCTCTCGGGCGGCATCACGATGTGGGCGTGGGAATCGATGATCACGGTTCGGTCTTTCGGGTGGTCGGGTTCAGGCGTTCACGACAGCCATGCATTCCAGCTGCAGCCACATGCCGTGCTGCAGTTCATGCACGAGGATGTGACGTGCCGGGCGGTCTTCGGGATGGGGAAAGCAGCGCAGCCATTCGGTGTTCACCGATTCGCGCACCGAGTTGTCCTTGACGTACACGGTGAGCTTCACCACGTCTGCCAGGGTGGCGCCGCCTGCTTCGAGCAGGCGCTGCAGGTTGGCGAAGGCGTTGACGGCTTGCGTGGCGGCATCCGCGGGCAACTGCCCGGTCGACGCGTCCTTGCCGCCAATGCCGGAGGAGCAGATCAGGTTGCCCACGCGCGCACCCAGCGGAATGGGTGCGTTGTGCGACAGGCCGGGAACGTCGAGGGAGCGTGGGGGGCGCGACATGGCGGTGTCTCCGTGGAAGGCGGGCGGGGCCTCAGGCGTCCTGGCCCGGGTCGGATTCGAAGAAGCTCATCGGCACGCGCGCCAGGAACTCCGAGAAGCCGGTCGTGCCGGCCGGCACGTGCAGCAGCATTTCCTCGGCGGCCAGCGCTTCGTCGCCGGACTGGATGGCGCGCGCGATCTTGCGGTGGTCTTCCAGCGAAGTGGCGATCTGCGCCTTGGACTGGAAGTCCTTGAGCCGGTAGCGCTGGATGAGCCGGCGCGCGGTGCGGATCTGCTCCGCCAGGTATTCGTTGCGGCAACCGGCGTAGATGGCTTCGTGGAACACGGCGTTGGCCACCGCGTATTCGGCCGCGCCACCATGCGCCGCCGCTTCTTCGCAGGCGGCCACCGCGACATCGAGCGCCTGGCTCAACTGGTCGTCGAGGCGGCGCGCCGCCAGCTTGGCGCACAGGCCTTCGAGTTCGCCGATGTATTCGAGCATCGAACGGATCTTGCCGACCGAGAGCCGGGACACATAGACGCCGTGGCGCGGCGCCACGCGCACCAGTCCGTGGGCGGCGAGCTGCTGCAGCGCTTCGCGCACGGGGGTGCGGGACACCTCGAAACGCGCCGCCAGCGCCCGCTCGTCGAGCGCGGTGCCGGGGACCAGCGTCCCGCTTTCGATCTCTTCCTGGAGGGTGGCCCGGATGTCGGCCGCACGTCCGCCGCGCTGGCGCGATTCGGGTGTGGCGTCGGCGCCGTTGTTCATTTCGGGGGATGAGGGGGTGGTCTTGAGCACCATGAGAGCGAGTCCTTCCTGGTCAGTATACATACATCACTTTGTGGCATGCAAGAAAAATAAAAAAGAACACCACAAAAGCTCGCTGCATGCCTTCATGGAAAGTATCAAGTCTCGCTCATTCGGGTTTCCTCGGGGGGTATCGCGCATCCCCGTGGCATGCGGAAATCCGGTGAGCCACTCGGAAGCTGTGACGGAGCGCTCGCGGTCCTCCGGCAGGCCTCCGGATAAATTTCTATTGTGGTGTACCAATCGTGTGATATCGTATGCCACAACATTCAAAGTAAATACCTCGAATCGTCATGGCATCGTTTTCTCGTCTTGCTCCGTCCGTGCAGTCCGTGGAGCGCCTGTTGAATCCGCGCTCCATCGCGATCGTGGGTGCGTCGGCCGATCCGCGCTCCTTCGGCGGCTTCGTGCTCGGCAACCTCGAACGCTTCGGCTACGGCGGCGAGATCCATCCGATCAGCCGCAGCAGCACCGAAATCAACGGCCGCGCCTGTCTCAAGTCCGTCGATGAGTTGCCCGAGGGCGTGGACCTCGCCGTCCTCGCCATTCCCGAGTCAGGGGTGCTCGATGCCGTCCGCGCCCTGGCCGCACGGCGCACCCATGCGGCGGTGCTCTTCGCTTCCGGTTATGCCGAGGCCGGTGAGGAGGGGCGGGCGAAGCAGGAGGCGCTGGCCGCGGCCGCGGAAGCGGGCGGCATGCTGCTGATGGGGCCCAACTGCATGGGCTTCACCAATTTCGAGGCCGGCACGCCGATCACCTTCGAGCCGGTGTCGCCGCCGCCGCGCTTCGAAGGGCCCGGCATCGGCGTCGTGGCCCAGAGCGGCGCCATGGCGGCCAATCTGCGCGACGCTTTCCTGGGGCGCGGCCTGCGGGTGAGCGCGTCGGTGTCCACGGGCAACGAGGTCTCGGTCGGCATCGAGGACGTGCTGTCCTACTACATCGCGGATGCGCACACGCGCGTCATCGCGGTCTATGTGGAGCAGGTGCGCCGGCCCGGGCTCTTCCTGCAACTGGCCGCGCAGGCGCGCGAGGCGGGCAAACCCATCGTGCTGCTGATGCCGGGCAAGAGCGCCCGCGCCCGGCAGGCGGCGCAGTCGCACACCGGCGCGCTGGCCGGCGACCATGCGACCGCCTCGGCGCAGTTGATGCGCGAAGCGGTGGTGCAGGTCGATTCGCTCGACGAACTGTTCGACACGACCGCGATCCTTCTTCGCTTCCCGGCCCCGCCGGCCGGCGGTCCGGCCTTCATGACCGGCTCGGGCGCCATGAAGAACATCGCGCTGGACTTCTGCGACGACCTGGGCCTGTCCCTGCCCGAGCTCTCGCCCGGCACCACGCGGAAGCTCACCGCCATGCTGCCCGACTATGCGGTGGCGGAGAACCCGCTGGACTACACCACCATCGGCGTGCGCCAGCCGGGCCTGATCGGCGAGATTCTGCTGGCGATGCTGGAGGACGAGCCCATCGGCAGCATCGTGCTCGCCATCCCGGTCGGTCCTGGCGTCGCGCAGCGCGACAAGGCGGATCACATCGTTCCGGCCCTGGCACGCGCGGGCAAGCCGGCGGTGCTGGTGCTGACGGGTGACAGCGCGCCGATCGAGCCCTTTTTCATCGATGCCATTCGCGCCAGCGGCGTGCCGCTGTTCCGTTCGATGGACCGGGCCTTGCGCGCCCTGGCGCGTGTGGCGGCCTACGGCGAGTCGCTGCAGCGCGCGCAACGCGCCGCGCAGGTGGCGGCGCAGGCTGTGCGGGCCGTGCCGCTGCCTGCCGTGCTGCCGCCCTCGGGCGTGCTGGCCGAATACCAGGGCAAGGCCTGGCTGGCCGAAGCGGGCCTCGCCATTCCGCACGGCGCGCTTGCACGCAGTGCGGACGAGGCGGTGCGCATCGCGGGACAGATCGGCTATCCGGTGGTGATCAAGGCGCAGGCCAGCGCGTTGCCGCACAAGAGCGACGTGGGCGGCGTGCTGGTCGGCCTGGCCGACGAGGCGGCGCTGCGCGAAGGCTGGCAGCAATTGCATCGCAACGTGGCGGCGCATCGGCCCGAGCTGGCGCTCGACGGCGTGCTGGTCGAAGCCATGGGCCCGCGCGGGCTGGAACTCGTGGTGGGTGCCAAGCGCGACGCCGACTGGGGCCCGATCGTCCTGGTCGGCCTGGGCGGCGTGTGGATCGAGGCCTTGCATGACGTGCGCCTGATTCCCGCCGACATGGCCCGCGAGGACATCGTGACCGAACTCGGCCGGCTGAAGGCCGCATCGCTGCTCGCGGGCGTGCGCGGCGCCGCCGCGGTCGATGTGCAGGCCGTGGCCGCGGTGGTCGCGCTGGTGGGCGCGCAGATGCGCGCCAACCCGCGGATCGCCGAGATCGACATCAACCCCCTGGTGGCCTATCCGGACCGTGTACTGGCGCTCGATGCGCTGGTGGTCTGCAAGGCGAACTGAGCAGGAACGACCCGCATGCAACTCGCTTTCTCAGCCGCCGACGAAGCCTTCCGCCTGGAAGTTCGCGACTTCGTCAACGACAAGCTGCCGCCGGACATCCGGCGCAAGGTCGAGCTCGGCCTTCGCCTCGAAAAGACGGATTACGTGACCTGGTTCCGCATCCTCGAAGCGCGCGGCTGGATCACGCCGGGCTGGCCGGTCGAACACGGCGGACCCGGCTGGAACCATGTGCAGCGCTACATCTTCGATGAAGAGACCCTGCTCGGCGGCGCGCCGCGCATCATCGCCAGCGGCATCCAGATGCTCGGCCCGGTGCTGATCGCCTTCGGCACCGAGGCGCAGAAGGCGAAGTACCTGCCGGACATCCGCCACAGCAACACCTGGTGGGCCCAGGGCTTCTCGGAGCCGGGTGCGGGCTCCGACCTGGCCGCGGTGCGCACCACCGCGGTCCGCGACGGCGATCATTTTGTCGTCAACGGCCACAAGGTCTGGACCTCGTATGCGCAGTGGTGCTCGATGATGTTCGCGCTGGTGCGGACCGATCCGGACGCCAAGCCGCAGGAGGGCATCTCCTTCCTGCTGATCGACATGAACACACCGGGCGTGCAGGTGCGGCCGATCCGCATGCTCGAAGGCGGGACCGACCTGAACGAGGTCTTCCTCGACAACGTGCGCGTGCCGGCCGAGAACCTGGTCGGCGAGCTGCACAAGGGCTGGTCCTGCGGCAAGTACCTGCTGGGCCATGAGCGCACCGGCATCGCGGGCATCGGCTCGTGCAAGCAGCAACTGGCGCGCGCGCGCCGCCTGGCGGACCGGCAGGCACTCGGCGAGGACCCCTTGGTGCAATCGCGCCTGGCGCAATTCGAGATCGAACTGATGGCGCTGGAATTCACCGCGCTGCGTTTGCTCAGCGCCAACCAGAGAAGCCGTGTGCCCGCGGTCGAGGCCTCGATGCTGAAGGTGCGCGGCACCGAGCTGCGCCAGGCGATCTACGAGTTGCTGGTGGAGATTGCCGGTCCGCACGCCGTGCCCTTTTCGGTCGAGGCGCAGTTCCTCGAATTCGACGGCGAGGCGGCGGCGCCGGCCGAGCTTTCATCGCTGGCGGCCAACTGCCTCGATTCGCGCAAGTTGTCGATCTACGGCGGCGCCAACGAGGTGCAGCGCAATCTCATCGCCAAGGCCTTGCTTGCGGCCTGAGCGACACGACAAGAACAGACATGGACTTCTCATTGACTGACGATCACCTTGCGCTGCGCGATGCGGTGCGCCGCTTCTGCGACGGCGAATATCCCGCGCAGCACCGGGGCGCCCCCGAGACGCAGGACCTGGCCGCCCGGCGCTGGTCCGGCATGGCCGAACTCGGCCTGCTCGGCTTGTCCTTCGACACGGCTTTCGGCGGCAGCGGCCAGGGCCCGGTGGAGGCCATGCTGGTCGCGCAGGAACTGGGCCGCGCCCTGGGCGGCGGCGCCTGGTTCGCCAACATCGCGCTGGCCGGGCCGCTGCTGTCCGAAGCCGGCACGCCGGAGCAATGTGCGCAATGGCTGCCGCGCATTGCCGCCGGCGAGCTGAAGATCGCACTGGCCGCGGGCGAGGCCGAGGCGCGCTACGACCTGGCCGATGTGCAGACCACCGCCACGCGCGATGCCGACGGTTACCTCCTGGACGGTCGCAAGACCCTGGTGCTCGACGGCGACAGCGCGCAACTGCTGCTCGTGGTGGCCCGCACGGCCGGCGGCCGCGCGGACCGCGACGGCTTGACGCTGTTCGCCGTCGATGCCGCCAGCCCCGGCGTGCGCGTGCACGGTTTCGACACGCTCGACGGCCGCCGCGCGGCGCATGTGGATCTGAAGGGCGTGCGGATGGGGCCGGATCGTGTCATCGGCCCGGCGGGCGGCGCATGGCCGCTGCTCGATGCGGCCATGGACTGCGCCAGTGCCGCCTTGTGCGCCGAAGCCGCCGGCGCGCTGGAGGCCCTGATCGAACTGACCCTCGAACACCTGCGCACGCGCAAGCAGTTCGGCGCGCCGCTTGCCAAGTTCCAGGCGCTTCAGCATCGCGTCGCCGACCTCGGGCTCATGCTCGAACAGGCCAAGTCCATGGCCTGTGCCGCGGCGATGGCGGTGGAGGACGCGGCACCCGCGCAGCGGCGGCGCCTTGTCTCCGCGGCCAAGGCCTGGATCGGGCCGATGGGCCGTCAGGCGGGTCTCACGGCGATCCAGCTGCACGGCGCCATGGGCATGACCGACGAATGCCATGCGGGCCGCTATGCCAAGCGGCTGCTGGTCATCGGCCAGCTGTGCGGCGATGCGCGGCACCACCTGCGGCGCTTTGCGGAGCAGCCGCCGGCCTGAGCACCGCGCGGCGGGTCATTCATTCAAAACACAGGAGACACAACCATGAAGTTCACTCGAATCCTCAAGGCCGCGCTGGCCGGCCTGAGCCTGTGCCTCGCGGCCGGCGCCATGGCGCAGGACAGGCAGCCGATCCGCGTGCTCGTCGGCTTCGCGCCGGGCGGCTCCACCGACACGGTGGCACGCATCATCGGCGACAAGCTGCGCAGCGCGCTCGGGCAGCCGGTGATCATCGAGAACAAGGTGGGCGCCGGCGGCCGCATCGCGGCCGAAGCCTTGAAGAATGCGGCGCCCGACGGGCTGACCTACATGATCGCGCCCAACGCGACCCCGGTGTTCCAGTCGCTGCTCTACCCGGTGTCGGTGCTGCGCTACGACTTCCTGAGCGACCTGGCGCCGGTGGCGGTGCTCGTGTCCTATCCGCTCGCGCTCGCGGTCGGCGCCGACACCGGCGTGCACAGCGCCAAGGAATATGCGGCCTGGGTCAAGGCGGATCGCCAGCGTGCCGTGTTCGGCAGCGCCGGACTGGGCGGCCATACCCATTTCAGCGGACTCCAGCTGGGCAAGGCCATGGGGCTGGAACTCAATGTCGTGCCCTACAAGGGCAACGGCCCGCTGGTGGTGGATCTGCTGGGCGGCCAGATTCCGGCAGGCATCCTGACGGCGGGCGACATCGCGCAGCACCAGAAGAGCGGACAGGTCCATCTCATCGGCGTGTTCGGCGACAAGCGCTCGCCCTTGCTGCCCGACGTGCCGACCTTGCTGGAGCAGGGCTACAGCATCAATACCGGCGATGCATGGACCGGCATGTGGGCGCCGGCCAAGACCCCCAAGGCCGAACTCGAACGCATGCAGGCGGCGCTCAAGCAGGTGCTGGCGATGCCGGAGCTTCGCGACCAGCTGGTGCGCAAGCAGACCATGTCGCCGGACTTCCGTCCGGCCGCCGAGATGGATGCGCTGCAGCGCAAGGAAGTGGCGTACTGGGGGCCGGTCATCAAGGCCACCGGCTTCAAGCCGGATCAGTGAAGCAAGCCCCCATCACCTCGGAGACCTCATGAGCCTCAATGGAAAAGCCTACATCGTGGGCGCCTATGAACACCCGGTGCGGCGGGCCGACGACCTGTCGGTGGTCCGGCTGCACGCGGACGTCGCCAAAGGCGCGCTGGACGATGCGGGCCTGAGCAAGTCGGACATCGACGGCTACTTCTGCGCCGGGGACGCACCGGGCCTCGGGACGACCACCGTCGCCGAGTACCTGGGCCTCAAGCTCAGGCACGTGGACTCGACGGAATGCGGCGGATCGGCGCCGATCCTGCATGTGGCCCATGCGGCCGAAGCCATCGCGGCAGGCCGCTGCAACGTGGCGCTGATCACGCTCGCAGGCCGGCCGCGCGCCGCGATGGCTGCTGCCGCGGCGGCGCGTTCCGGCGGGGCCGGACGGGCGCCGCTGGCGCTGCGGCCGCCGGACCCCGACGCACCCGAACTCGCCTTCGAGCTGCCCTACGGACCGGCCACGCAGAACCTCTACGCCATGGTGGCGCGCCGCCACATGCACGAGTTCGGCACCACCAGCGAACAGCTCGCCTGGATCAAGGTCGCGGCCTCGCACCATGCGCAGCACAACGAGCACGCGATGCTGCGCGATGTGGTCACGGTGGAAGACGTGGTGAATTCGCCCATGGTGTCCGACCCGCTGCATCGCCTGGACTGCTGCGTGGTGAGCGACGGCGGCGGCGCCCTGATCGTGGCGCGGCCCGAGATCGCGCGCGACCTGCGCCGGCCGCTGGTGAAGGTGCGCGGCACCGGCGAGGCGCCCAAGCATTCGATGGGCGGCGAGATCGACCTCACGTACTCGGCCGCGGCCTGGTCGGGCCCGCTGGCCTTCGCCGAGGCGGGCGTGAAGCCGGCCGACATCCAGTACGTCTCGCTCTACGACAGCTTCACCATCACCGTGCTGATGCAGCTCGAAGACCTGGGCTTCTGCGGGAAGGGCGAAGGCGGCAGGTTCGTCGCCGACGGCAATCTCATCTCGGGTGTGGGCCGGCTGCCCTTCAACACGGACGGCGGCGGCCTGTGCAACAACCATCCGGCCAACCGCGGCGGCATCACCAAGGTGATCGAAGCGGTGCGGCAACTGCGCGGCGAAGCGCATCCGAAGGTGCAGGTGCCCGACTGCCGGCTGGCTTTGGCCAACGGCATCGGCGGCGCGCTGGCCTCGCGCCATACCGCCGGCACCTTGATTCTCGAAAGGGTCTGATCCATGGCCACGCCTCAACCCCCGACGCCAGCCGCGCCGCCCGCCGGTCCGCGCAGGATTCCCGCACCGCGCGCCTTGCCCGAGAGCATGGCTTACTGGACCGCGGCCGACGAAGGCCGCCTGCTCGTCAAGCGCTGCACCGCCTGCGGCAAGGTGCACTTCTATCCGCGCGACATCTGCCCGCACTGCCTGAGCGACAGGACCGAATGGCAGACGGCGACCGGCGGCGGAACCGTCTATTCCTTCAGCACCATGGGCCAGGGCGAAGCCGCCTGCACCATGGCCTTCGTGACCCTCGACGAGGGCGTGACGATGATGACCAATCTCGTGGATTGCGATCCCCGCGCGCTGGCCATCGGCCAGCGGGTGAGGGTGGTCTTCAAGCCCAGCGACGGTGGCCATGCGGTGCCGATGTTCACTCCCGCCTGAAGAGCGTTCGACAGTCATTCCCGAAGCACACGCCATGAATCGCGCAGCACTTTCCCGTTTCACCGTTCTCGATGCCAGCCGCGTGCGCGCCGGCCCCACCGCCGTGCGGCTGTTCGCCGACATGGGCGCCCGCGTGATCAAGCTGGAGATCCCGCCCGGCGCGCCCGGCGGCGACGACATGATCGGCGGACGCGACCACAACCGTGCCGACTACGAGAACCTGCATCGCAACAAGGAGAGCTTCACGCTCAACATGAAGGAACCCGAGGGGCGGGCCATCCTGCATGAGCTGGTGAAGAAGGCCGATGTCTTCATCGAGAACTTCCGCCCCGATGTGAAGGACCGGCTGGGCATCGGCCCCGATGCCCTGCGCGCGGTCAATCCGCGGCTGGTGTACGCCAGCATCTCCGGCTTCGGCCAGGACGGGCCGTACGCCCGCTGGCCGGGCTTCGATTCGATCGCGCAGGGCATGGGCGGCCTGATGAGCGTGACCGGCAAGCCCGGGGATGGGCCGATGCGGGTGGGCATTCCGATCGCGGACCTGTGCGCGGGGCACTTCTGCGCGATGGGCATCCTGACCGCGCTGCTGGAGCGCGAGGCTTCCGGCGAAGGCCAGTGGGTGCAGACCTCCCTGCTGGAGTCGCAGATCGCCATGCTGGACTTCCAGGCGGCGCAGTGGCTCATCGACCGCAAGGTGCCGCAGCAGCATGGCAACGAGCATCCGCTGACGGTGCCCACCGGCGTGTTCGCGACGAAGGACGGCTATCTCAACATGGCCGCGATCGGCCAGACGATGTGGACGCGCCTGTGCGAGGCCCTGGGCATGCCGGAGCTGGTGAATGCGCCCGGCATGGGCTCCGATCCCGAGCGGGTGAAGAACCGCGAGCAGGTGAACCGGGCGGTCGGCGACATGCTGCGCACCCGCACCACTGCCGAATGGACCGAACGGCTGCTGAAGGCCGGCGTGCCCTGCGGACCGATCCATCGCGTGGACCAGGTGTTCGAGGACCCGCAGGTCCGGCACCTGGGCATCGCATGGCCGATGAACCATCCCGAGATGGGCGAGATCGCGCTGGTGGGCCAGCCCTTCCGCCTGTCCCGCTACCCGCGCGAGGGCGAGCCGCGGCCGGCGCCGCAGCAAGGCGGCGATACCGATGCCATCCTTCGCGAACTCGGCTATTCGGCCGAACGCATCGCGGAACTCCGCGCTGCATTCATTGTTTGACATGAGGAGACGCTGACATGGCCCGACTCGTCGCCGCCTTCGGCTCGTCGCACAGCATCATGCTGGTCTCGCAGCGCGAGGACTGGCAGCACGGCTTTCGAGAGATCGATCCGAAGAACCCGCACTACTACGACCGCGCGGGCAACCGCACCACCTACGAGCATCTGCTGGCCGTCGCGCCGCCGGACGCCGAGGCCATGGTCAGCGCCGACAGGATGGGCGCGCGCTGGGACCAGTCCGAGGCCGCCATGGATGAATTGCGCGAGCGCATCCGCGCGGCGCGGCTCGATGTGCTGCTGGTCGTCGGCGACGACCAGACGGAGCTGTTCCGCACCACCAACAATCCCGCCTTCGCCATCTACTACGGCGAGACCATCCGCAACGCGAAGCGCGAACTCGCCGAGGGCGACGGCTGGTACAAGAAGGCGCGCATGGTGCGCCAGGAGCCGGAGGCCGATCGCGACTATCCGGTGAAGGCCGACCTGGCGCGCTGGCTGATCCGCGGCCTGTGCGACCGCGACTTCGACATCGCCGCGATGGACGGCCTGGAGCGCGGCCAGTTCGAGGGCCATGCCTTCTCCTTCATCCATCGCCGCTATCTGCAGGGCACCGGCCTGCCCATCGTGCCGGTGATCGTGAACACCTTCGATCCACCCAACCAGCCGACGCCGCGCCGCTGCATCCAGCTGGGCGCCGCGCTGCGCGAGCTGATCAAGGCCTATCCGGAAGACCTGCGCGTCGGCGTGCTGGCCTCGGGCGGATTGAGCCACTTCGTGGTCGACGAGGAACTGGACCACGGAATCATCGACGCGATCCGCCGCAAGGACTCCGCCTGGCTCGCCGCGCTCGATCCGAGGCAGCTGCAGGCGGGCAGTTCCGAAATCCGCAATTGGCTCATCGCCGTGGAGGCCGTCAAGGAGCTGGAGCTGGATTGGCTGGAGTACGTGCCCGGCTACCGCAGCCCGGCCCTCACCGGCACCGGCCTGTGCTTCGCCGCCTGGCGGACGCTGGCCTGACGCCATGTCCCGAATCGAAACCAGCAACACCATGTCCGATCCCTACGTTCAACGCCTTCGCCGTCTCGACTGCTGTGCAGTTTCGGACGCTCTCGACAAACTCAAGCTGCCCGGCGCCGTGACCGGCTTGCCGCAGCGCTCGGGCCCGGGCCGCATCGCCGGCCGCGCCGTCACCGTCAAGCTGGGCACCGGCGCGGCGCCGCCCGGGCCGCCCCGGCACCTGGGCTGCACCGCCATCGAGGCGGCCGGGGCCGACGACGTGATCGTGGTCGAGCAGCGCACCGGCGTCGAGGCCGGAAGCTGGGGCGGGCTCCTGTCGCTGGGCGCCAAGGTGCGCGGCGTGGCCGGCGTGGTCGCCGACGGGCCGGTGCGCGACATCGACGAGGCCATCGGCCATGACTTCCCGATCTTCAGCCGGGCGCTGACTTCCTTCACCGCGCGCGGCCGGGTGGTGGAGCAGGGGACCCAGGTTCCGGTGCAGATCGGGCCGGTGCAGGTCGAGGCCGGCGACTACGTGCTGGCCGACCGCAGCGCCGTCATCTTCATCGCCGCCCGCGACATCGAGCGCGTGCTCGAGGCCGCGGAGCAGATCGTGGCCAAGGAAGCGGCCATGGCCAAGTCCATCCTTGCCGGTGTGCCGATCGGGCAGGTGATGGGCGGCAACTACGAACACATGCTCAAGGACTGAACCCCATGGAACCCGATCGCAACGTCGAGCGTGCGCGCAAGCTCGACACCGCCACCATCTCCGACGCGCTGGACAGGCACGGCATCGCCGGCCAGTGCTATCGCATCAAGCCGCGCAGCGGCGACTTCCGCATGGCCGGGCGGGCCTGGACGCTGCTCTACGGGCCGGCGGCCAACCCGCCGGGCACCGTGGGCGACTACATCGACGACGTGCCGCCCGGCAGCGTGATCGTGCTGGACAACGGCGGTCGCGACGACGCCACCGTGTGGGGCGACATCCTGACCGAGATCGCGCATCGCCGCGGCATCGCCGGCACCCTGATCGACGGCGTGTGCCGCGACGTGTCGCTGTGCATGAGCCTGGGCTATCCGGTCTTCAGCAAGGACCACTGGATGCGCACCGGCAAGGACCGCGTGCAGGTCGAGGCCACCGGCATTCCGGTGAACATCGGCAATGCCCGCGTGGCGCCCGGCGACATCGTGCGCGGCGACGCCGACGGCGTGATCGTGATTCCGAAGGCGCACGAGGACGCGGTGCTCGACACCGCCGAAGCGGTCGAGAAGGCCGAGAACGCGATCCGCAACGCGGTGCGCGGGGGCATGCGGCTGGACGAAGCCCGCAGGCAGTTCAAGTACCACCAATTGCAGACACGGGAAGCATCATGACGAGCGCCAGCGCACTCCGGGAACACGACGCCGCATCGACCATCCGGCGCGACTTCGATCGCGTATCGGACGACCTGGTGGCTGCCGCGCGCAGCCTGCCCACCGCGACTTTGCACGAGGCCGGCGGAAAGATCGGCGCGCTGCCTTCGGCCATCAAGCCCGTGGCGCCGTCCTTCCGCCTGTGCGGGCCGGCGCTCACGGTGCACTCGCCCGGCGGCGACAACCTCTGGCTGCATCGCGCGCTGGACATCGCCCGTCCGGGCGACGTGCTGGTGGTGCATGCGGGCGACGCGTACGAGCACGGCTACTGGGGCGAGATCATGACCACCATGGCCAAGGTGCGCGGCCTGGGGGGACTGGTCATCGACGCCTGCGTGCGCGACGGCGCGTTGCTCGAACAGGTGGGCTTCCCGGTCTTCGCGCGGGGCCTGTGCATTCGCGGCACCGGCAAGGACTATGGCGCCATCGGCTGGCTGAATGCGCCGGTGCGCATCGGCGACGTCACGGTGGCGGCCGGCGATCTCGTGGTGGGCGATGGCGATGGCGTGGTGGTGGTGCCGCGTGCGCGTGCCGACGAGGTCGTCGCGAAGTCTCATCGGCGTGAAGCCGAGGAGTCGGAGATCCTGCGGCGCCTGCAGGCCGGCGAAAGCACGATGCAGGTCTATGGCTTCCACTGAGGCTCCGATGAAGGACGAAGTGCCGGGCGCAGCGCCCGAACTGCGGATCGACGGCCGCGTCGCCACGATCACGATGCGCCGCCCCACGGTCGCGAACCGGCTCGAAGTCGAAGACCTCGAACTCATGCGCGCGCAGATCGACGAGGTGAATGCGGCGCCTGAGGTGCTGGTCCTGCGCTTGCGCGGGGAGGGGCGTCATTTCTGCAGCGGCTTCAATATCCGTCGCGTGGGCCATGCGGGCGATGCGGGCGATGCAGGTGGCGCGGGCGGCAGCATCTCCGCCGGCGAACGCTTCGAGGCGCTGGCCGAGGCGCTGGAGCATGCGCGGCCGGTCACGGTCGCGGCCATTCAGGGCGGCGTGTACGGGGGCGCGACCGACCTCGCGCTGGCCTGCGATTTCCGCGTCGGCGCGCCCGGCTGCGAGATGTCGGTGCCGGCCGCGAAGCTGGGCATCCTGTTCTATCGCGGCGGGCTGGAGCGTTATGTCTCGCGGCTCGGCCTGCGCACGGCCAAGAGGCTGCTTCTGACGGCCGAGAAGCTGTCGGCCGGCGAGATGCTGGCCTGCGGCTTCCTGGACCGCCTGGCGGGTTCGCCCGCCGAGTTCGATCCGCTGCTCGACGCATTGACCGGGACGCTGACCGGCATGGCGCCGCTGGCCCTGCTCGGAATGAAGAAGCACCTGAACCGCATCGCGAACGGCCACCTGGATGCCGATGCGCATGCGCGCGATATGGCCGCGGCCGATGCGTCGCAGGATCTGCGGGAAGGCGCGCTGGCCTGGCAACAGAAGAGGCCGCCGGTATTCGTCGGCCACTGATGGCCGGCGCTTGCGAAGCTGGGGGAGAATGGCCCGAGGCACTTCGTCCCGGCAACCGCGCAATCCCCATGACCCATCCTCTTCGTCGCGCCGCGCTTGCGGCGCTCGTTCTTCTTCCCTTCATCGCACAGGCCGCCGATGCGCAGCGCCAGGCCGAGGTGGCCTCGCGCGGGGCGGAGGTCATGCCGTTCAGCCTGAAGGCGACGACGCACATCTTCACCAGGACGGCGGACGGCGGCATCCAGCGCGTCGTGGCCAGGAACGCGGCCGATGCGAATCAGGTCCGGTTGGTGCGCGCGCACCTGCATGAGATACGGGCCCAATTCCTGAAGGGCGATTTCTCGGGGCCCTCGCACATCCACGGCAAGGACATGCCGGGGCTGGCCGAACTCCGGTCGGCCGGGCCGGGCCGGATCGCGATCGACTATCAGGACGTGAAGGGCGGCGCCGAGCTGCGCTATCGGACAGCCGATCCCTCGCTCGTTGCGGCCTTGCATGCCTGGTTCGATGCCCAGCTGTCCGACCATGGCCCCGATGCGATGGCCGGCCACCAGCACCACGGCCACGAGCAGGCGCCCGCGCAGTAGGACGCCTCCGGCGCGAAAGCCCGGTCGCGTCGCACGACGCCCCCGGGCATCCATGGCTACGCTTGCACGCGATCGGCGCTTTCCTTGCCGCGGACGAGCATGCGGTCCGCACACGGACGCTTGCGGAGGGTGCCGGACATCGCTACTGTGCGTCGCCGGGCTGCGGCCACTGTCCCTGCTTGACCCGCGGATCGGAGAGGAGCCAGCGTGAACACCAGGACTTTCATCGCCTCGTCACTGAGGCTCCTTGCGCTCGGGAGCGCACTGGCTCTCGCAGCCTGCGGTGGCGGTGGCGGCAGCAGCAGCGGCGGCGTCGCCTTCGTCGGCAGCACCGGCAGCACGGGCAGCAGCGCGGGTACCGGCACCCTGAGCGTGTCGATGACGGATGCGCCTGCGTGCGGCTTCGACCATGTCTTCGTCACGGTGCAGCAGGTGCGCGTCAACGGCGATTCCGGCGCGGACACGAGCGGCTCCGGCTGGGTCGACATCTCCGTCAACCCGCCGCAGCGCGTCGATCTGCTGTCGCTGACCAACGGCGTGCTCGCCACGCTCGGCCAGACGGCGCTCCCGGCGGGGACCTACCAGCAGATCCGCCTGGTCCTGAGTGCCAACAGCAGCAGCACGAGCGCCAATTCGGTGGTTCCCACCGGCGGCGTGGAAACCGCGCTCGACACGCCCAGCGCGGTGCAGACCGGCATCAAGATCATCCGCCCCTTCACGGTGGCGCCCGATACCCTGACCGACCTGGTGCTGGACTTCGACGCCTGCAAGTCGATCGTGCGGCGCGGCAACGGCACGTTCGGCCTCAAGCCGGTCGTGACCGCATTGCCGACCGTGGTGAGCGGATCGGTGACCGGCGTGCTGACCGGTGCGCCCGGTGCCAGTGTGTTTGCCGAACGCGCCGGCGTGGTGGTCAAGGCCACCGTCGCGGATGCCAACGGGGGCTTCACGCTGTCTCCCATTGAGCAGAGCAGCACCGCCGGCACGGTCGATGTCGTGATCGTGCCGACCGCGACGAATGCCCGCGCCACGGGCATCGTCCGCAACGTGCCGGTGGTTGCCGGCAGCAGCACCGCCGTGGCCACGTCGGCCGCACCCATCGACCTGCCGGCTTCGGTGTTCCGCAGGGTGTCCGGGAGCGTCAGCCCACTGAGCGCGCAGTCGACCGTTCGCGCCTTTCAGGTCAGCGGCGGCCTCAGCTACGAGATCGCCTCCACCGAGTCGGCCTCCGACACCGGGGCTTACAGTCTGTTCCTCACCCAGCCGGCGCTGCCGGCGGCCGCGCCGATGGTCGGCACTTATGCGACGCCCTTGCCGGTCGCACTTTCGGCGGACAACAGTGCGGCGGGCAAGTACACGATCCAGGCGATGAGCACGACGGGGGCCGTGTCGGCGAAACAAGTCAACGTGTCCGGTGCCGACCAGCCCGGGGTGAATTTCTCGTTCTGAGCCGCGGCTGCCGCGCCGGCCGGCGGCGCGGGCCGCTAGCTGAGCAGGCGGCCGTTGGTGCTGATCACCGCGACATCCACATACTGGTTGCCTTCGCGGTTGCCGCGGCCGTAGTTGATCTTGACGCCGCCCAGGTCGTAGCTCTCGATGCGTTCGAGTCCGGCCAGCAGCGCAGCGCGCGTGGGCGCGGGGCCGGCGCGCCGCAGGCCTTCGGCCATCACGCAGGCGTCGATGTAGCCTTCGAGGCTGGGCAGCGAGAAGTCCTTGTTGCCGCTGGCGATCATGTCGGCCTGGTAGCGGCGGACGATCTCGAACTTGGTGGAGTAGGGCGACGGCACGACGATCGCGAAGCCCAGCCCATGCGCCAGATCGCCCAAGGCGCCGAGCGAGCCGGCCGTGATCGAGAGTCCGTAGCCGCTGCTCTTGCCGCCGGCCGCGCGCAGGGCGCGCACGAAAGCCGGCGCGGTGCCGGCCAGGCCGATGATCACGATCTGCGGCTTGGCCTCGGCCACGGCCGCCGCGGCCGGTTCGACTTCCATGCTGGTCGTGCCGGGCGTGCTCGCGATCACCGCCGGTTCGAACCGGACCTTGGCCATGGCGGCCTTGAAGCCCGCGAGCAGCGACTGCCCGAGCGGATCGTTCGAATACACCAGGCCGATGCGCGATTGGCCGAGCACCGCGGCGGTGGCGATGAGCTTCTCGATTTCCTGGTCGTAGTTCGCGCGCACCCAGAAGGTGTTGGGTGCCGCCTTCTTGCGCAGCGAAACCGTGCCGGTATTCGGTCCGACCACGGCCATGCCGGGCACCGCATCGCTGACCTCCGCCGTCTGGCGCGTGCCCAGGGGATGCAGGATGCCGATGATGGAGCTGTCGGCGGCAAAGGCCAGCGCATTGGCCTTGGCGACATCCGGCTTGAACTGGTCATCGGCCATCACCAGTTCGACCTTGGTGCCGTTGATTCCGCCGGCACGGTTGAGCGCGTTGATATAGGCGGTCGAACCCAGAAAGAGTCCCGTACCGTTGGCCTTTTCGACACTGCTGTTGTCGAAGGTGGCGCCGATGCGCAGGGCCTTGGCTTGCGCGAAGACCGGCATCCCGAGGCTTGCCGCGGCGGCGGCGCCCGCCAGGCCTGTCATGCGGCCCAGGACCTGGCGCCGGTTCGGCGGGGATGACATCGAGAGCGAGCGAGCCTTGGAAAGGGTCATGGTCCACATCCGGTCAAGCGGCCGTGCGGGAGTGCCCGGCAGGCCCGTCGTTCAGCACTCTGAATGACAAAGGCAACGGAATGTAAAGGGCCATTTCGCGCGCAAACGTCGGGGAATGCCCTGGGCCCTGTGGAATAACGCACGAACGCCCGGGGCAAAGCGAAAGCGAAAGCAAGAACGAAGAACGCGCGCGGGCGTCGCGGGGTGGCGCGCTCGGCCGGCGGCGAGATCAGCCGCCGCGGCGCGGGTTCGTACTCAGCTTGCGGTACACAGTGGCCCGGCTGATGCCGAGGACGCGCGCCGCTTCGGCCACGTTGCCGCGGGCATCGTCGACCGCCTTGCGGATCAGCGCGGCCTGCAGGTCGCGCAGCCTTGGCCGGGCGCCGCCGGCCGCCACCGTCGTTGCCGCCGGACGCGACAGCACGGGCCTGGCCTGCATGCGCAAGCCTGACCACAGGGGTACTTCGAGCACGGCATCGCCGCGGCGCGCGGCGTCGAACAGCATCTCCGGCGGCAGCGCGAAGAGATCCTGGCACTTCAATGCCGACCGCGTGCCCAGCGGCTGATGGAGCATGTGCCGCGCCGCGGCGTTGGCGCCGATGACCCGGCCGTCGGCATCGATGCACAGGATGCCCTCGCTCTCGGCGCCGGGTGTGCCGCCGGGCCAGCCCAGGCGCAGCAGCAATTCGCAGGGGTGGCTCTGCACCAGGGCGTTCTCGATGCCGCGCGCCGACTGCGCCGCGAGATGTCTCAGTTCCGGCCGCTCGGCCACCTGCACACCCGTCAGGTCGAGCATGCCGACGCAGTTGCCCTGCGGTCCGAACAAGGGCGCGCCGGCGCAGCTGTAGACACTGGTGTCGTCGAAGAAATGTTCGCCGCGGTGCAGCCATACGGATTCGCGCTCCGCCAGCGTGGTGCCGATCGCGGTGGTGCCGACGGCGCGCTCCGACAGGTCGACGCCGACGCGCGCGATGTTGCGCGCATGCCGTGCCGCGTCGTCGCTGCCGCCGGGCAGGGCGCCGACATCGACCACGATGCCGTCGGCGTCGGTGAGGATGGCGAAGTAGCGTGTGTCGACGATGGCGCGCGAGAGCCGATCGAGCACCGGGCGCGCGGCACGCACCAGCGCGTGGTTGCGTTCGGCCACCTGCCTGGCCATCTGTGCCGACACGGCTTCGAAGCTCACGCGCTGGCGCGGCGCCAGGCCGGCGGCGAGGCAGCGCTGCCACGAACGCAGCAGCCAGGGCTCGATGCGGGGAGCGGCCGCGTCGCCCGTGCGTTCGCCGTCGAGCCATGCGCGTCGCGCATGCGCGATGGCGACGGAGCGCTCGGGCGCGGGTGAAGCGTGTGCGGCGGGCAGGGCGGGCGACAGAGGCGAAGCGGAATCGGCGGTCATCGTGTGGATCGATCGCGCCTCGCGCGGGCGCCTGGGGGCCCTGGGGCCGGGGGCTGGGGGTTGGGGGTTGGGGGTTGGGGGTTGGGATTCGGGCCGCCGACGGGCGGGCTGTTTCATTTTGAGAATTTCGATGCGGCCGCGCAAGCGCCTAGGGTTTTGCCTAGGGTTCTCGTCAGGTCCGGCGTCCAAGATTCGATGCGCTGAACCAGCCATCATCCACACGGAGACAGCCACATGCAGGTTTCATTCACGGTCAACGGCCGCGAGGTCACGGTCGACGCACCCCCCAACACCTTCCTCGTGCAAGCCCTGCGGGAGCATCTGCGGCTGACCGGCACGCATGTCGGATGCGACACCGCCCAGTGCGGCGCCTGCACCGTCCACGTGAACGGCCGCGCAGTCAAGTCGTGCAACGTGCTGGTCGGGCAGATGGCCGGCGCGGACATCACCACCATCGAGGGCATTGCCCAGCCGGACGGCACCATGCATCCGATGCAGGCGGCCTTCAAGGAGTGCCACGGGCTGCAGTGCGGCTTCTGCACCCCGGGCATGGTGATGAGCGCCATCGACCTGTGCACGCACTATCCGAATTCGAGCGAGGCCGAGATCCGCTCGCTGCTCGAAGGCAACCTGTGCCGCTGCACCGGCTACCAGAACATCGTGAAGGCCGTCGAAATGGGCGGCAAGGCGATGGCCGGGGCCCCCGCCAAGTCCACCGCCGCGGCCTGAGGAGGACGACATGGGCGCTTCCGACTTCTCCAAGCTTCCCCACATCGGCGAAGCCCTCCGGCGCAAGGAGGACTACCGTTTCCTGACCGGTGCGGGCCAATACACCGACGACGTCACGATGCCCGATCTGACGCATGCGGTGTTCCTGCGTTCGCCGCATGCGCATGCGGCGATCAAGTCCATCGACACCCAGGCCGCCTCGAAGATGCCCGGCGTGGTCGGCATCTTCACCGGCAAGGACATCGACGGAAAGATGGGTGGCCTGCCCTGCGGCTGGCTCATCAACAACCCGGACGGCACGCCGATGAAGGAGCCGCCGCATCCGATCCTCGCCATCGGCAAGGTGCGCTACGTCGGCGACCATGTCGCGATGATCGTGGCCGAGACGGTCGAGCAGGCGAAGAACGCGGCCGAGGCGGTGGTGGTCGACTACGAGGTGCTGCCCGCGCTCGTCAGCGTGGCCGACGCCGCGAAGAAGAGCAGCGGCGTGACCCTGCACGAGGCTGCGCCCGACAACCAGTGCTACAAGTGGACGCTGGGCGACAAGGCGCAGGTCGAGGCGGCCTTCGCCAATGCGGCCCATGTCACCAGGCTGGACCTGGTCAACAACCGGCTCATCCCGAATGCGATCGAGCCTCGCGCGGTCGTGGCCAGCTACAGCCGGGCGAACGAGGAGTACACGCTCTACGTCGCCAACCAGAATCCGCACGTCGAGCGGCTGCTGATGACCGCCTTCGTGCTCGGCCTGCCCGAGCACAAGGTGCGCGTGATCGCGCCCGACGTGGGCGGCGGCTTCGGCTCGAAGATCTACCTCTATGCCGAGGACGTGGCCCTGACCTGGGCTTCGAAGCAGCTCAACCGCAACATCAAGTGGACCTGCGAGCGCTCCGAAAGCTTCCTGAGCGACGCGCACGGACGGGACCATGTGAGCCATGCCGAAATGGCGATGGACAAGGACGGCAAGTTCCTCGCGCTGCGCGTGCATACCGATGCGAATCTCGGCGCCTACCTGTCGACCTTCTCGACCGCGATTCCCACCATCCTCTACGCGACCCTGCTCGCCGGCCAGTACACCACGCCGCAGATCTACGTCGAAGTCGACGCGTGGTTCACCAACACCGCGCCGGTCGATGCCTATCGCGGCGCCGGCCGGCCCGAAGCGACCTACCTGCTCGAGCGGCTGGTGTCGCGCTGCGGCTGGGAAATGGGCCTCGGCCAGGACGAGATCCGCAAGCGCAACTTCGTCACCACCTTCCCCTACCAGACGCCGGTCGCTCTGCAGTACGACGTGGGCGACTACCACGCCTGCATGAAGCGCGCGCAGGAGCTCGCCGATGTCGCCGGCTACGCGGCGCGCAAGGCGGAGACGGAGAAGAAGGGCAAGCTGCGCGGCATCGGCTATTCGAGCTACATCGAGGCCTGCGGTCTCGCGCCGTCCAACATCGCCGGCGCGCTCGGCGCCCGCGCCGGCCTGTTCGAGGCCGGCGAGGTTCGCGTGCATCCCACCGGCAGCGTGACGGTGTTCACCGGCTCGCACAGCCATGGGCAGGGCCACGAGACCACATTTGCACAGGTGGTGGCGGCACGGCTCGGCATCGCGGTCGACGCGGTGGAGGTGGTGCACGGCGACACCGGCCGCATCCCCTTCGGCATGGGCACCTACGGCTCGCGTTCGATCTCGGTGGGCGGCGCGGCGATCATGCGGGCGCTCGACAAGATCGAGACCAAGGCCAAGAAGATCGCGGCCCATCTGATGGAAGCGAGCGATGCCGATGTCGAGTTCGCCAATGGCGAGTTCACCGTCAAGGGCACCGACAAGAAGATCCCCTTCGGCCAGGTGGCGCTGACGGCCTATGTGCCGCACAACTACCCGCTCGACAAGCTGGAGCCGGGCCTGAACGAGACCGCGTTCTACGACCCGACCAACTTCACCTATCCGGCCGGCACCTACATCTGCGAAGTCGAGATCGACAAGCAGACGGGCGAGGTCAGGGTCGACCGCTTCTGCGCGGTCGACGACTTCGGCACCATCATCAATCCGATGATCGTCGAGGGCCAGGTCCACGGCGGCATCGTGCAGGGCATCGGCCAGGCGCTGCTGGAGAACTGCGTCTACGACAACGAGACCGGCCAGTTGCTCACGGGCAGCTTCATGGACTACGCCATGCCGCGCGCCGAGGACTTCCCGACCTTCAAGCTGGACACGGTCTGCACGCCGTGCACCCACAACCCGCTGGGCACCAAGGGATGCGGCGAGGCCGGCGCCATCGGTTCGCCGCCGGCGGTCATCAATGCCGTGCTGGACGCGCTCGCGCCGCTCGGCGTCAAGGATTTCGACATGCCCGCATCGCCCAACCGCGTGTGGGAAGCCATGCGCAAAGCCAGCCTCGCCCCGGCCGGGCAGCCCGCTCCCTGAAGAAAGGCAAGGAACTCATCATGTACGCCTTCACCCTCGAACGTCCCACCACGCTGGCCGACGCGGTCAGGCTCGCGGCCGCGGGCGCCAAGCCGCTGGCCGGCGGCCAGACCCTGCTGGCCTCCATGAAGCTGCGCCTGTCGGCGCCCGATCAACTGGCCGATCTCGGCGGCGTCAAGGAACTGACCGGCATCTCGAAGGAGGGCAACACCTTCGTGATCGGCGCCATGTCGCGCCATCTGGATGTGGCCGACAACGCCGCGATCAAGGCCGACTATCCGGCGCTGGCCGGCCTGGCGGCGCGCATCGGCGACCGGCAGGTGCGTGCCATGGGCACCATCGGCGGATCGGTGGCCAACAACGATCCGGCGGCCTGCTACCCCAGCGCCGTGCTGGCATCGGGTGCCACCGTCATCACCAGCAAGCGCGAGATCGCGGCCGACGATTTCTTCCAGGGCCTCTTCACGACCGCTCTCGAAGAGGGCGAACTGATCAAGGCGATCCGCTTCCCGATCCCGAAGCGCGCCGCCTATGAAAAGATGGTCCAGAAGGCCTCGCACTTCCCGCTGGTCGGTGTCTTCGTCGCCCAGTACGACGGCGGCGTGCGCGTCGCGGTGACCGGCGCGGGCAACGGCGTGTTCCGGCACAAGGAACTCGAGGCGGCGCTCACCGGGAGCTTCACGCCCGAGTCGGCGGCCGGGGTGAAGATCGACGCGAGCGACCTCAACGGCGACCTGCACGCCTCGGCCGACTACCGCGCCAACCTGATCGGCGTGCTCGCACAGCGCGCGGTCGCTAAGGCGCTCGGCTGAGGGATGAGGCCAGGTGGCCATTCCGACGCGATGCACGACATGCAGCGCCCGGCGATGGCCGCTATCCTCGCGTGATGAACGACACGAGCGCTGACGCCACCCCTTTCCCGACCGTCGATGCGGTGGTGCATGCGCTGCAGGGCGCGGGCTACTTCGCGGACCGGCGGCTGGCGACGGCGGTGTTTCTCGCACTGCGGCTGCAGCGTCCGCTGCTGCTCGAAGGCGAGCCCGGCGTCGGCAAGACCGAGCTGGCGAAGGCGCTGTCGGCGGCGATGGGGCGCGAGCTGCTGCGTCTGCAGTGCTACGACGGTCTGGAGCAGCGCGAGGCGCTCTACGAGTGGAACTACGCGGCGCAGCTGCTGCACATGCGCGCCGCCGAGGCGCATGGGGCCTCCAGCGACGTCGAGGCCGAGGTCTACCAGCCGCGCTACCTGATCCGCCGCCCCTTGCTCGCGGCGCTCGAGGCGCCGCTTCCGGGGGCCGTGCTGCTCATCGACGAGGTCGACCGGGCCGACGAGCCTTTCGAGGCTTTCCTGCTCGAATACCTGGGCGAGTACCAGGTCAGCATTCCGGAGCTGGGCACGGTGCGCGCGCTGGTGTCGCCGATCACCATTCTCACCAGCAACCGCACGCGCGAGCTCAACGATGCGGTCAAGCGCCGCTGCCTGTATCACTGGCTCGACTATCCCGAGCGCGAGCGTGAACTCGCGATCGTGCGGGCGCAGGTGCCGCAGGCCGGCGAGCGCCTGTCGCAGCAGGTCGCGGCCTTCGTCGAGCGCCTGCGCAGCCAGCCCTTCGTCAATGCCTTCCAGCGTGCGCCGGGCATCGCGGAGAGCGTCGAATGGGCCCGGGCGCTGGTCGCGCTCGACACGCTCGAACTCGACCCGGAGATCGTCGCCGACACCGCGGGCATCCTGTTCAAGCAGCGCGACGACGTGGCGGCGCTCACGCGCGAGCTGGCTTCCGATCTTCTCCGGCCCGAGCCGGAGCCCGCGGCGTGACGAACTCGCGGGCCATGGCGGCGAAGGCGGCTTCGGCCGTGCCCTGCATGCGCATGGCGGCGCGGCGGGCACGCATCGCGCCATGTCGGTGATCCGGCAGCAGCTTGGCGACGCGCGCCGAGGCAAGCTGGCCGACAACCTGATCGGTTTCGGCCGCGCGCTGCGGCGTGCCGGCGTGAATACCGACGCCATGCGCATCGGGCTGGCGGCCGAGGCGGCCATGCTCGTCGGCGTCGGCAACCGGGCGGACCTCGCCGCCGCGCTGGAGGCGGTGATGATCAGCCGCGAGGAAGACCGCCTGGTGTTCCGCGAACTCTTCGACGCCTGGTTCCGCGATCCCGAACTGGCCAACAAGATGCTCGCGCAGATGCTGCCCAGCGCGGAGGGCAAGGCCGAGCCTTCGAAGCGCAGGCCGCGCGTGCGCGAGGCCCTGTCCGCGCCGCGCCCACCCATGCAGGCCGCGCAGACCGATCGCGAGATCGATTTCGACGCCGCCATGACCGCGAGCGACCGGCGGCGCCTGCATCACGCCGACTTCAATGCGCTCGGCGCCTCCGAATACATGCTGGTGGAACGCCTGGCGCGCGACATCGCCCTGCCGGTGCCCACGCTGCCGTCGCGCCGGCTGCGCGTGATCGGCGATGCGGTCGCCCATTCGCGCATGCACTGGCCGGGCGTGCTGCACGAAGCCGCGAGAACCGGTGGCGAGATCATGCGGCTGCCGCGCCTGTCGCGGCGCCGCCAGCCCTTGCCGCTGCTGGTCCTGGTCGATGTGTCGGGCTCGATGGAGCGCTATGCGCGGCTGCTGCTCGCCTTCCTGCATGCCTCCACGCGGCGCTCGTCGCGCCGTGACGTGTTTGCCTTCGGCACCCATCTCACCGACCTCACGCCGGCCTTTCGCCTGGCCGACACCGACGCCATGCTGGCCGCCGCCGGAGAGGCCATCGACGACTTCGCCGGCGGCACGCGCCTGGGCGAGTCGCTCGCCCAGCTGCGTCATCGCTTCGCGCGCCGGCTCACCGGGCGCCGCACGCTGGTGCTGGTCATCAGCGACGGCCTGGATACCGGCGACCCCGAGACCCTGGAGCAGGAGCTGCTGTGGCTGAAGCGCCATTCGCGGCGCGTGCTCTGGCTCAATCCGCTGCTGCGCTACGAGGGCTACGCACCCCTCGCGCGCGGCGCGGCGATGCTGCACCGCCATGCAGACGCGATGCTGGCGGTCCACAATCTCAACGCGCTTCAGCAGCTCGCGGTGAGCCTCGCGATGCTGATGCGCTCCGGCCGCTGACAGCAGCCAGCGGTCCGCACCCGACACCCCCACGAAGGACACACACCATGGAAATGCTTGGCAACCGCCGGCTCGGCGTCACCCAACAACAGGCCTGGGATGCGCTCAACGATCCCGAGACGCTCAGGAAATGCATTCCCGGCTGCGACAAGTTCGAACTGACCGGCGAGAACCAGTACGCCGTCGGGCTGGCGATCAAGATCGGGCCGGTGTCGGCCAAGTTCAGCGGCAAGGTCACGTTGTCCGAGATCGAGGCGCCGCACAGCTACAAGCTGAGCTTCGAAGGGCAGGGGGGCGTGGCCGGCTTCGCGAAGGGCTCGTCCGCCGTGTCGCTCAAGCCGGTGCCGCAGGGCGAGGAAGGCTGCGAACTGGACTACACCGTGCAGGCCCAGGTCGGCGGCAAGATCGCGCAGATGGGCCAGCGCCTGATCGATGGCGCTGCGAAGTCGACCGCGGACGACTTCTTCAAGCGTTTCGATGCCGAGATGCAAAGCCGCTTCGGCCCGCCGCCGGAGGAGGCCCCGGCGGCCGCCGAGGAAAAGACCGGCGCGGTGGCCGGCTTCATGCAGAAACTCGGACTCGGCAGGAAGTCCGCCAAGCCGGACGCGCAGGCGGACGGCTCGGCGGGCGAGTGAGTTCCCCCGAAGCAAGCGAGAGAGATCGCCATGGAAAATCTTGACGTCATGGTGTTGCGCGCGCTGCGCGACTGGCGGCGCGCCGGGCGGCGCGCGCTGTTGTCGACCGTGGTGCGCACCTGGGGGTCCTCGCCGCGTCCGATCGGCTCGATCATGGCGCTGGCGGAGGATGGTGCGGTCGTGGGCTCGGTCTCCGGCGGCTGCATCGAGGACGACCTGATCGCGCGCTACAGCCGCGCGCACGGCAATGGCGTCATGCCCAGCGGCGCACCGGCGCTGGTCAAGTACGGCATTACCGCCGACGAGGCGCACCGCTTCGGCCTGCCCTGCGGCGGCACGCTGGAGCTGCTGCTCGAATACGACCCCGATGCGGAGTCGCTCTCGGCCCTGGTCGAGGCGCTCGAAGGCGGCCGGCTGATGCAGCGCACCGTGTCCCTGGCCGATGGCGCCGTGCGGCTGGCCGAGGCGTCGGCGCCGGCGGCCCTGACGATCAACGACGCCGAACTGGTGAACACCTTCGGCCCCGAATACCGCATGCTGCTCATCGGCGCGGGTCAGCTGGCCGAGTACCTGGCGACGATGGCGATGTTCAGCGGCTTCGCGGTCACGGTGTGCGATCCGCGCGCCGAGTACCGGACTGGGTTCGAGATGCCCGGCGTGGCGTTGAGCACCGAGATGCCGGACGACGCCGTCACGCGTTTCAAGCCCGATCGCCGCAGCTGCGTGGTCGCACTCACGCACGACCCCAAGCTCGACGACCTTGCGCTGCTGGAGGCGCTGGACAGCGAGGCCTTCTATGTGGGCGCCATCGGCTCGCGGCGGAATGCCCAGGCGCGCCGCGACCGCATGATCGAACACTTCGGCCAGACCGATGCCTCGCTCGCGCGGCTGCGCGGACCGATCGGCATCTACATCGGCAGCAAGACGCCGCCGGAAATCGCGGTGAGCGTCATGGCCGAGATCCTCGCGGTCAAGAACTCGGTGGCGCTGCCGCGCGAATCCGCCGTGGCGGTGGCGAAGTCGGCTGGCGGTTGATCGCATTCCTGCGCGTGCAGGCGCGCGCCGGCTCAGGCTTCAGGAAGGCTCGTCGCTGATCGCGGCGCAGCGATCGCGGCGCGCTTCACGCTCGCCCGCGCGGCGAACCAACGCTCACCTGGATCGCACCGAGCCGCGAATGGTGCCGGCTGTGCCGATCGACGAAGCCGGGGAACTCAGCGTCCGTTGGATCCGAAAAGACCCGCCAGGAAGGTCGTGTTGCGACCCATGGACCGCTGCATTTCGCGCGATTCGCGGGCCTCGGTCCTCGCCATCGAGAACTTGAAGAACGCGGCGATGATCAGGAAGCACACGGCCGCGGCGACCAGCCATGCGGTCCACGAACCGAAATAGAGGGCCAGGCCGAGAACGCCGATGTTGAGGACGAGGATGAGGGCGCGCATGGACCAAAAGGCTATCAGAGTTGGCGTGAGCGCAAGCGTGAATTAGTTGGCACATGCGCGGCCGCGATCTTGTGCGCCCGGTATTCAGGGATGGCGCCGCCGCAGTTCGTCGAAGGAGAGCAGTTCTCCCGCGATCGCGCTGGCGGCCACGGTCGGCGGGCTGGCCAGCCACACCTGTCCGGGCCCGCCGCGGCCGGGGAAGTTGCGATTGATGGCGCTCACGGTGACCTGGTCCGCGCGCTCCGAACTGCCCGGTCCGCAGTTGCCGCAGGCACCGCAGGAGGGCTGCAGGATGCGCGCGCCGACCTTTTGGAAGGCGTCGAGGTAGCCCTGTCCGATGCAGTGATCGCGCACGGCGGTGGTGCCGAACTGCAGGTAGAGCGACACGTGCGCCGGCACCCGCAGGCCGCGGTCGGCCGCCCAGCGCAGCACTTCGTGGTAGTGGTCGAAGTCCTCGCGCTTGCCCGCCGTGCAGGAGCCGCCATAGGCGATGTCGATGCGCACGCGCTCGCGCAAGGTCGACAAGGGCAGGCCGCGGCCCGGGTCTCCCGGACGGGCCACCATCGCCGGCATGCGCGCGCAGTCCACATGGAGAGTCGCGGCGAATTCGGCATCCTCGTCGCTGCGCATCCAGTCCTGGAGCACGAACTCCACGCCGCGGCGCTCGCGCAGGAAGCGCACGGTTTCGGCATCGGGCGCGACGATGCCGGTGAAGCCGCCGAGTTCGGCTGTCATGTTGGTGAGCGTGGCACGCTCGTCGGTGGACATGGCGGCGACCGCTTCACCCGCGAACTCGAACACCTTGCCCACGCCGCCGCCTTCGCGGATCAGCGGCAGCGCCAGCAGGTGCAGCACCACGTCCTTGGCCGTGACGCCGCGCGCCAGCCGGCCGTCGAGCACGACCCGGATCGATTGCGGCACCGTCAGGCGCACCGCACCGGTCACGAAGGCGTTCGCCATGTCGGTGGTGCCGATGCCGAAGGCCACGCAGCCCAGGGCACCGCTGTGCGGCGTGTGCGAATCGGTGCCGGCCACGAGTTGGCCGGGCAGGGCGTAATGCTCGGCCATCATCGCGTGCGAAATGCCCGCGACATTGCTGCCGTCGTCGGTCCGCGCCTCGGCCTCGGTCAGGGTGCGGTGGGAGCGCAATCCATAGTCCCTGGCGAAGCGGCGCTGCGCCTCGCACATCGCCATCACGTCGGGCACCAGCCCGCCGCGCACATGCGCCGGGCTTTCCTCCACGTAAGAGGTGTGATCCTCGAACACGACGATGGAGGCGGGATCGACGAGCGCCAGCGGCCGCCCGAAGGCCGCGTGCAGCATGTGAGCCGCCATGCCGGTGTAGTACTCGTGGATGAAACGCCAGTCGGCGCGCACGAAGGCGCCGTCGCCGCCGGCCGGATGGGCCTCGGTGAGTTCGGTCGCGAGCGCGTGGCGGGCCACGATCTTTTCGAACAAGGTACGTGGACGATTCCCGGCTGCACCGCCGGGGGCGCGCACCTGCCGCATGAAGCGCTCGCCGAAGCGCAGCAAGCCGCCGCATGCGAGGATCGTCGCGGCAAGCGCATCGCGGCCTGCGACCAGGTCCGCGACCGGAATGGCCTCGCCGTTGCGGATGCGGTCGATCAGCCCGAAGTCGGTGGAGGTGAAGAGGCCGATGTTGTCCGCGTTCTGGCGATAGATGCGTTCGAAGCTCTCGGCGATCACCAGCCGCACGCCGGCAAGCTTCTCGGCGGCGGGGCTGTGTTCGCGCGAGGAGCCCTTGCCGTAGCGCCGGCCGGCCACCACCACCTCGATGCCTGCGGCGCGGATGGCATCGGTGCCGATCGGCTGGCGCTCGCCGGCCTTGAAGCCGGTGTAGGGATAGCGGCCCAGCGTGTCGTCGTAGTGGGTGAGGATCGGCAGCGGCGTGATCTCGTCGGTGGACACGTCGTCCCGCAGGGGCCGGGCTTCGGACAGCGTCACCGCATCGCCGCGCAGGCTGCGTTCGACCAGCTCGGGCGCGGCGGAGAGAAAGAGCATGCGGCTCGCGAACCGGATGGGGCGCGGCGTGTCGATGAAGGCGGCCGAGGCGCTCGGCGGCAACGAATCGCGCGGCGGCTGCACGCGTTCCCGGCGAGCGCGGTCGAGGTCGGGGTCGGGGTCGGCGATGTGACGGGTCATGCGGACGCCAGCCGATCGCGCAGTTCGCGCTTGAGGATCTTGCCCACCGGGCTGACCGGGAACTCCTGCATGATCTCCAGCCGCTCGGGCAGCTTGAAGGAGGCAATCTTCTGCCGGCGCAGGTAGGCGATCATTTCGTCGAAGCTGAGCGTGGTGTTCGGCTGCAGGACGACGCAGGCGCAGGCCTTCTCGCCGAACACCGGATCGGGCAGGCCGACCAGCGCGACCACCTTCACCTGCGGCAGGCCGAAGATGAGGTTCTCGATCTCGTCGCAGCTGATCTTCTCGCCGCCGCGATTGATCAGGTCCTTGCGCCGGCCTTCGGTGAAGACGTGGCGGCCTCGCTTGCGCACGATGTCGCCCATGCGGTAGAAGCCGTCGGCGGTGAAGGCCTCGGCGTTCTTCCCGGGGGCGTCGTAGTAGCCGCGGATGGTGTAGGGGCCGCGTGTCACCAGCTCGCCGGCTTCGCCGTCGGGCAGTTCGCGGTCCTGGTCGTCGAGCACCCTGATCTCGTCGTACTCGCTGACCGGCGCGCCCGAGCTCTGGAGCAGCAGGTCGTCCGGGTCGTCGAGGCGCGTCATGTTGATCAGGCCTTCGGCGGTGCCGTAGATTTCCTGCGGCGTGCAGCCGAACTGCTGGCGCAGTCTCGCACGCAGTTCGGGTGCGAGCCGCGCGCCGCCGTTCTGCACCACCTTCAGCGAGGACAGGTCGAAGCGTTCCGCGATCTCGCTGTCGAGCCAGCTGGAAATCAGCGGCACCACGCTGGCGATCACCGTGACCCGTTCGCGCTCGACGGTGGCGAAGATGCTCTCGATGTCGGTGCCGGCCGCGATCACCACGGTGCCGCCGGCATGGAAGGCGCCGAGCAGGCCGGGCGAGGCAAGGTTGTAGTTGTGGCCCAGCGGCAGGATGGCCATGAAGACCGTGTCGGGGCTGAAGCCCGCGGCCTGCGCGCAGAGCCGGGCGTTGAGCACGTAGTCGTTGTGGGTGCGTGGGATGAGCTTCGATACCGAGGTGGTCCCGCCCGACAGCAGCATGGTCGACACGTCGTCCGGCGAGGCCCGCGCAGCGCCCAGCCGCGCGGCCATGGTCTCCTCGTCGGGGGCCTCCTTGTCCAGCAGCGCGTCCAGCGCGCGCTGTCCCGGCGCCGGCTCGCCGGCCACGATCACATGCCGCAGGAATGGAAACTCCGCCGCGATCTCGGCCGCCATCGGCCGGTAGTCGAAGCTGCCCACCACGTCGGCGATCAGGTACGCGGCAGCGCCGGAGGCGCGGATGAAATGCCGCAGCTCCGTATGGCGATGGGCGCGAAGCGCCATCACGGGAATCGCTCCCATCCAGTTGAGCGCGAGGTACGCGACCACGAAGTCGGGCGTGTTGGGCAACTGCATGACCACGCGCTCGCGCGGCTTGAGGCCCAGGTCGAGCAGCGCGAGCGCGAGCCGCTTCGAGCGGCACACCAGTTCGGCGTAGCTGATGCGCTGGTCCTGATGGACGAGCGCGGTCTTCTCCGGCATCGCGCGCGCGGTGCGCTCGACCATTTCGGCGACGCCGAGGTCTTCCCACAAGCCGAGCGTGCGCCAGCGGCAAGCGTCTTCATCGGGCCAGGGAACGCAGCCTTCGAGCATGGCGGTCTCCTTCGAATTCAGAAGCTCAGTTCGGGATGGCGCTTTTCGTAGGCCGCCGCGAGCTCGGGATCGCGCCTGCGGACCTCCGCATGGTCGACGCGGCCGCTGCGGGTCAGGTAGTCGTAGGCGAAGGAGATCGGGTCGAGATGCAGCTTCGGTCCGAGCTTCTCGTACCACTCGGTGCTCTTGATTGCGGCCTTCTGCAAGGCGTCGGAGCCGGGCTGGCGGATGCGCACGAACTCGTCGAGCATCTTCGGCACGTCGTCGCCGCAGGTCTTCCAGGCATCGAAGAGGGCGATCGAGTCCTGCATCGCGAGCCGGGTGCCGGAGCCCACCGAGGGATGGCCGGTGCGCAGCGCGTCGCCGATCAGCACGATGTTGCGGTAGTGCCAGTGGCGGTTCTTCACGATCGTGTAGCGGAACCAGTTCGACTTGTTCGACAGCAGCTTGTGGCCCTGCAGGTCCTCGGCGAACACCTTCTCGCACCAGGCCATGCTCCGGCCTTCATCCATGCGGTCCAGGCCGGCCTTGTGGAAGGTGGCCGGGTCGACTTCGACCAGGAAGGTGCTGTGCGTGCGGCTGTAGCGATAGGTATGCGCGATCGCGAGACCGTCCGGGTTCTCCCGGAAGATCAGCGACAGCGGATCGAAGAGCCGCGTCGTCCCGTACCAGGCGAGCAGGTTGGGGCGTTCGTCGAGGCTGGGCTGGAAGTGCTCGCGCAGGCGCGTGCGGATCGCGCTGTTGGCGCCGTCGGCGGCGACGATGAGGTCGGCATCGGCGAAGGCGGACACATCGTCGCAGCGGTGTTCGAATTCGATCTCGACGCCGACACGCCTGCAGTGCGCATGCAAGGCGTCGAGCAGGTCGATGCGCGCCATGCGGTGGAAGGTGTTGTGCGCCAGCCGCACATGCTGCCCCTGGTGCACGACCGCCATTTCGTCGAACACCTCCTGGTTGCGCGTCATCGTGTCGTAGAGCTCGGGCGCCACGTCGCGCACGAAGGCGAGCGCCACGTCGGAGAAGACAACGCCCCATCCGTAGGTGGCGTTCTCGGCGTCGCGCTCATGGACGCGGATGTCGTGCGCGGGATCCGCGCGCTTCATCAGGTAGGCGTAGAACAGGCCCGCGGGGCCGCCGCCGATGATGCGGATCTTCATGTGCTTGTCTCGGTCGTTGGTGGCGCGCCGTCCGTGCGGCGCGGCCCCATCCTAAGCCCAAGCGTGCTGTCTTGCCCATGCCGGGTGCGTCATTCGCCGCCGGCTCCGGTTCCCGGGAGGGCCGGAGGCCGTCCCGTCATGCGATCGCGGTGTAGCGGACCTGGACGATGACGTCATTCAGGCTCTTGAGCAGCTCGCGCGACTTGCTGCGCGGCTGGTTGAACCCCGGAAAGCTGAGCTCCCACTGCGACTCCACGCCGGTGCCTTCGAAGGGAAGGTAGCGGTTGTCGGAGAAGTCGAGCACGAACAGCCCGCTGTCGTTGACGCCCTGCGACAAGGCCACCTGCTGATAGGCCCGCAGGTTCTGGTACGCCTTGCCCGACTCGACATTCTTGTCGCGCGACAGGTAGAGCGTGTTCGACAACTGCGTGAGCGCCGCCCCCACGTCCTGGTAGGGCGCGATGAGCGCCGGCAATGACACCGTCACGTTCTTGATCTGGCGCTGGTAGTGCTTCGGGTAGTCCGTGTCGAACAGCGACTCCGGCAGCGCGAACTGCACCGCGCCGGAGGACTGGAGCTCGCCGATGTAGTCCCGCGCCGGTGTTGCCTCCGCGCCCAGTTCCTTGAGCGACACCGTCTTCATGATCTCCTGGCGCCTGGCGTTGCGCTGCAGATAGCCCTGCTCCATGCGCTGGAGATCGAGCATCAGGGCCTCGCCGGCCAGCAGCCCGCGGAACTGGTCGTTCCAGGCGCTGGCGGCATTGATGAAGCGCAGCTCGAAGTCGCCGAGCTCATACTGGCACGCGGCCTCCACCTGGCGGCACAAGCTCGCCGCCGCGTCATACGCCTGGTAGTACAGGCTCGACAGCCGCGCCGAGATCCAGCTGTACAGGGCACGGTTGCCGAATCGCAGTTGAAGCACGCGCTGCACCGCCTTTGTCTGCGAGATCTGCACCTGCAATTGGTTGAGCGTGCGCTGGGCTTGCTGGATGCGGTACTTGCTCGCCTCGATCTGCTCGCCGATGCTCTGCGCCTCGCGTTCGGCCTGCTCGAACTGGAGCTGGTTTTCCTCCTGCCGGCGCCGGTATTGCTCGATGGCCGACAGGCGCTCTGCCACCAGGGACACCACGCTGCTCGCGATTTCCAGGCCGCGGCCCACCGCATTCGGAATGCCTTCCGGATTCTGGCCCCCGACGGCCAATCCGAAGATCTTCGGGAAGGCGCTGATCACACCGCCGACGACATAGGGGATGGCGGAGTAGGCGCGTATGGCGCCCGCGGCGGTCGTCAAGTCCATGGTCAGCTGCTCGGCCTGGCTGATCGGCTCCTCGTAGCGCTGATGATGAAAGTCGTAGCGCTGCAGCGCCGCATTCTGGCTCAGCTGCAGCGCGGCCATGCCATGGCGTTCCATCGCGATCTGGTCCTCGTGAATCGCGGTGGTCAGTGACAGCAGCTCCAACTGGTGGCCTTGCTGCATGAGCTCCAGCGCCTCGGCGTCCTGGCGCTCCACGGCCGCCTGCAGCCCCGCGCCCAGGGCCGACAGCTGGGCCACGAAGCCTCGCGCGCGCTCCAGCAGGACCGTGAAGCGGTAGTGCGGCAGGGCCGCCCCCCCGAGCTGCGCGGCCAGTGCGGTCACGCCGCCGCTCATGGCGGCCTGCTGCAGCAGCTTCGGATTGATGGCCGGCTGCAGCAAGGGCAGGGCCAGGGGCTTGCCGTCGATCGACAGGTTGTGGCGGATGTTGTGGAGCCGTTCGTCCGCCAGGTCCCAGTGGGCCAGCAACTGCTCGTTGACCGGCATCTTGAAGTGCATGTCCTGCGCCTCGCCCAGCGTGGGCGACTGCCAGTCGTCGAGCTGCAGCATGGTCGGCTTGTCGCCCAGCAGGTGCTTGGCCGAGACGTACCACATCTGCGCGCGGCGCATGGTCTCGCGCGTGGGGTTGCGATACAGCGCATCGCCGGCGCTCATCAGCACGTCGAAGTACTGGTGGATGATCGCGGTCTGGTAGTGGATGGGCTGCTGCCGGGCGATGGCGTCGGGATCGGCGATGAACCCGGCGGTGCCCGCTTCGCGCAGTGGCCGGCAGATCCAGTAGTCGCTCCTGTCGTGCGAGTCGATGGTCGGATCGAAGATGTAGTGCAGATAGCGCCGGGCATCCTCGAACCGGCCGCTGTCCAGGAAGCGCCTGGCGATCAGCCACGGCATGTAGAAGAAGACCTCCCAGCCATAGATGCCGTCGTAGCCATGGAAGTCGAAGACATTCGTCGGCATTGAATCCAGCGCATGGAACTTGAGCGCGTAGCTGCCGACGAAGTTGGCGCGGTACTTTTCCGGCAGGGACTGGAGCGCCTGGTAGTTGGGCGCGTCGTACAGGAACTCGTGTCGCGCGTGCTCCGTGAGCCTGGCGGTGGTGTCGGAATACAGCCGCAGCGCCGCGCTCCAGGGCTGGCGGTAGAGCTTCTTGGCTTCAGTGGCCGACAGCCACTTTCTGAAGAACTTCAGGCCGGCGATGTCGCAGTTGGGTTCACCGGCGATATTGGAGCGTCCACCGAACCGCAAGTCGGTATGAGTGCATCCGCTCGCGACCTGTCCGCTGCTGGCCTTGGGCAAGCCGTCCACATAAAGGTAATGTCCGTTGGAGCCGATCGTATGCACGACATGGTGCCAGCGACCGTCGGCGTAGTTCGTTCCCGCAGGTGATTTGATCTCTTCCGCCCTGCCCGCTGGCACCCAGACCCGACCGCAGACCTGGCCGGAGGAAGTGACATATATCTCCCGGTCGTACGAGGACAATGCGTCCACGGTTCCTATCAATAAAGTGTTCGTTGCGCTGGTCCGGAACCAGAGAGAAAGACCATAGTTGGTCGCTGGAATGCCACCCACCAGCGTCGCCCGCATGTTGACCGCAGCGCCTGTGAACCGGATGGCGGCACAGATTTCCCCGGACGGCCCGGCGAGAAAGGGCGGACTGGCGCCGGTGAAGCTCGATTCGTAGTTGCGGTCGGAATAGCGGTCCCGGAAATCCCAGGCGTTCTGGGGCGCGAGGGGGGGGCCTTCCAGGCAGAGCTGTTCGATCTGCTGTTGGGTGAGCGCTTGATTGAACACCCGCAGACCGGCCCTTGGACCGACAGGATTGCCGGCGGAAGTCGACCTGAATCCGACCCGGTGCAGCCAATCCACGTATGCGGCCGAGACAACGCCGCCCGCGGCAAACGCCGCATCCACGTAGAGCTTCTGGCCACCGACGCTGCCGCCGTGCGTGTGCACCACATGGTGCCAGGCGCCATCGGCGTAGTCTGTTCCCTCAGGACTTTGAATCACCTCGGCTGTGGTGGCGGACGATGTCGTGCGAGCGCCGATGCGTCCAGTCGAATCCAGATAGATCCACCGATCGACCCCGTACGCTGCGTCGACGAGCGTGACGATCGTGGAGTTCTTGGCGCTGGTGCGAAACCAGATCGAAAGCGCGTAGCTTGTCGTGGAGATGCCGCCGGGAATGTCGGTCGACTTGATGGTTTCGACGCCGTTGAAGTGAATCGCGGAAGGGATCTTTTCGGACGGCCCGGCTACAAAACCCGGAATCCCGCCGCTGAAACTGCTGTCCCCGTCTCGTGAGAGATAGCTGTCGTCGAAGTCCCAGGCTTCCGTGGGCACGGGCAGCTCGGCCTCGAAGGCTTCGCTGGGAAAACAGAGGGTGTAGTAGGGATCGTCCGCCCCCGGCGTCTGCGTGCAGCAGAGCATGCCGGAGGTGGCGTGGTCGCTGTGCTGCAGGGAATCCAGCGGGATGTCGACATCCGTGTTGGTCCCGTGCACGATGAAGGTGGCGCGCAGGGTCAGGGTCCTGGCCTGCTGGTCACCCAGGCCTGACAGGTAGTCGACCGGCGCCGTCCCGGTACGCAGCACGGTGCCGGTGGCATTGCGCACGGCGACCGACTTGAACATGACATTGACATCGTCCGTCTTCAGCGCGATGGCATAAGCCACGCCGTGGGAGAAGCTGGCGGTCGAGCCGTTGCCGAAGCGCGTCGCCTGGATCTCGGCCTTGGCCGCGGAGCCCACGCTCATCTCGCCGGAGAAGGATGCGAGGATGACCTGTTCCACACGATGCCGAGTGCCGACGTAGCGCGTGAAGTAGGTGGCAGCGTTGGATGCGGTATCCACCTCCTGGAAATGCATCATGCGCACCACCGGGTCCATCCACAGGACCAGGTTGACCGTCTTCACCCCTTCGAGCTTGAACTGCGCCTGCAGCAGCCACTTGTCGTGCTCCACGCAGCGCGCCGCGAAGAGGATCGGCACCGCGGCATTGCCGCTGAGCCTGAAGCGTTCGGCCACCACGGTCGTGTCGGCGCCGTGCCCCCGGACCGCGCGCGACTCCGACCATGTGCCCTTTCCGAGGCGATGCGCCCGCTTCACGCGCACGTAATGCTGCTTGTTGCCGGCGCTGTCGGCCTCCTGCTCGATCTCGGCCCACACCAGGTGGATGCGGCCTTCCATCTGCACCGGGGTGGGTACGGTGAAGGCATTCTTGGCGATCGGCACTTCGATCTTCTCCCAGGGCTCGGCCTCGATCGAGCCGTAGCGGTGCACGCGCACGCGGCGCAGGAACCAGTCGCAGGTATCGCCGGGTGCGGAGGCGGTCAGATGGACCTCGATCGTCTGCGCATCCAGCGCGATCTGCGAGATGCCGCCGATCCTGGCCTGGCCGCGCGTGGCCAGATCCGCGAGGTAGGGATTGAGCGCCTCGCGCACGAGCTTGTCGCTGAGCGTGCCCTGCTTGAGCGCATCGGCGAAGGTGTAGTAGGCGCTGCTCGCGTCGCGCAGCCATTCCGGGTCGACGTACTGGGCCGGGTAGTACTCCAGCTTCTTGTTGGCTTCCCAGAGCCGGTACTCCTTGTCCGTCTCCCAGAGTGCCAGCAGCGCGCCTTTGTCGGGGAAGGTGCAGGGCTCGATGCCCTCCAGGGCGCGGTTGATGTAGAGCTGCACGCTGCCGGTGGCTTCGATCATGCGCGTGGTGGTCACGGCGCTCGACACATTCACGTCGAGCAGCAGGTACTCGTAGAGCTTCTCGCGGTCGGTGACTTCGCCCAGGCCGGTCCTGGCCGGCAGCACGTAGCCCAGCACATAGTCCACCAGCGCGTCGCGCTTGGCCTCGGCCATCGCGCCGCTGATGGCTTCGCTCGAAGGCTCGGGCACCACCACATCCCAGTCCGTGTAGACATAGGCCGCGCCGGCGTTCCCGGCGCTGTTGTCGGAGGGGTTGCCGTTGATGATCCGGGCATTGCTGTCCTCGCCCACGGCGCCCGCCGCCAGCGTCCTGCCGTTGGCGCTGAGGGCCACGCAGGCACCGAACCAATCCCCCGCCCCGGTATTCGAGGCCTTGATGTAGGCCTGCGGGCGCCAGTCGTTGCCGTGGCGGCGGAACATGTAGAGGGCGCCCGAGTCCGAGAGGCCGTTGCTCGCCGGCTCGCCGGCCAGAGCGATGCCCGCTCCATCTTCCAGGAAGGCACCGACCGCGAGGGTCGAGCCATCGGCGCTCAAGGCGAGCCCGGAGCCGAAGTAGTCCATGCTCTGCGTGTTCGCGGCCTTCACATAGGCCTGCTGCACCCAGGCCTCGCCGCTTCGCGTGAAGATGTAGACGGCCCCGGCATCGCTGGCCGAATTGTCGGTCTGCAGGCCGTTCACGCCGACCGCACTGCCGTCCTCCCCGCGGGCGCCGACCGCGAGCGTGGCGCCATCGCCGCTCATGCCGAGCGCGGAGCCGAACAGGTCATAGTGTTCGCCGTTGGAGGCGAGGAGTACCTGGCGTTGCGTCCAGCTGGAGGCGGTGTACGTGAAGATATAGACCGCGCCTGTACTGGTGTTGATGTTCATGGCGCCGACGGCCAGGGTGCTGCCGCCCGCATCGAGCGCCACGGCACTGCCGAACTTGTTGCCGGCGCCGGGATCCGAGGGCTTGACCGTGCTCTGTTGCGCCCAGCCGGTGTCCGTGTGCGTGTAGACATGGACCACGCCCCCGTTGCCGGCGGCATCCTTTTCCGCCGCGACGGCCAGCACCAGGCCATCGCTGCTGAGCGCGAGGCAGGATCCGAATTGCGCGGTGGCCACCTCCTGCGAAGCCCGCAGCTTCGCCTGTTCGCTCCAGCCGGCCGGTGTGTGATGGAAGATGTAGACGGCCCCCGCATCGGCGGCCGAGCCGTCCTTCCCGCGGGCGCCGACCGCCAGGGTGTGGCCGTCCGCGCTCAGGCAAAGCTGTTCTCCGAAGAAGTCGTTGGCCGCCGCATCCGATGCCTTGATGTACGCCTCCTGGACCCACGTCGAGTGGCTGCGTCGGAAGACGTAGACCGCGCCGGCTTTCGCGGCATTGTTGTTGCTGCTCGAATTGATCCCCGTGGACGCGCTGGCCTCGAAATGCGCACCCACGGCCAGGATGTTGCCGTCCGCGCTCACGGCGATCGCAGCGCCGAACTCGTCATCCGCATCGGCATTGGCGGCCTTGAGGTAGTCCAGGATGGCTCCATGGCTGAGTTCGACGGGGGAGGTCACGCCGCTGTAGCAGTACACCGCTCCCGCGTTGGGGGCGCTGTTGTCCAGCAGATCGCCGTCCGGCCCGGTGGCGGCGCTGTCCTCGCCGATGGCGCCCACGGCCATGCGGGTGCCGTCGCCGCTGAGGGCCAGCGCCCCGCCGAATCGATCGTTGATCTGCGTGTTCGGCGCCTTCACGTAGGTACTTTGCTCCCAGCCGATGCCGGTGTGCTCGAAGACGTAGGCGGCGCCCGCGTCCGAGGCGCTGTTGTCGCTTTCGTCGCCGTTGATTCCGGTCGCGGCGCTGTTCTCGTGCGCGCAGCCGACGGCCAGCACGCGCACGTCGCCGCTGAGGGCCAGCGTGGCCGCGAAGCGATCGTTGATGGTCGTGTTGGAGGCCTTCAGATAGCTCTGCTGCGTCCACTGCGCGCCGCTGAGGATGAACACATAGGCCGCGCCCGAGTTGGGCGCACTGTTGTCCTGGCTGTCGCCGTCCGCGCCGTCGGCCGCGCTGCCTTCGCCCGGTGCACCCACGACCACCGTCGTGCCGGTGCTGGAGATCGCCACCGCGGTGCCGAACAGGTCGTTGACATCCGCGTTGGACGCCTTGAGGCACATGGGCGGCCACCATGCCGTGCCCGCGCGGGTGAACACATAGGCCGCACCCGAATTGCTGGCATCGTTGTCGTTGGAGCCGCCGCCGATGGTGCGCACGGCGCTGCTCTCCCCGGGCGCGCCCACGACCAGCGCGCTGCCGTCGTCGCTCAGCGCCAGCGCGCTGCCGAACAGGTCATTGACGTCCGCGTTCGGAGCCTTGAGGTAGGCCTGTTGCGACCAGAGGCCGTTCGCGACGACAAAGACATAGACCGCGCCGGCATTCGAGGCGGCGTTGTCGCTGCTGCCGGTATTGATCTGGCGGGAGGCGCTGTCTTCGAAGGGCGCGCCCACGGCCACCGTGTGGCCATCGGCACTCAGCGCCAGCGCGGTGCCGAAGCGGTCGTTGATATCCGCATTCGAGGCCTTGAGGTAGGCCTGCTGCGTCCAGCCGGTTCCGCTGCGCGTGAACACATAGGCCGCGCCGGCGTCATTCCTGCTGTTGTCCGAGGGCGTGCCGTTGATCACCCCGATGCCGCCGTTCTCGTTGGGCGCGCCGACGACCAGGGTATTGCCGTCCTTGCTCAGCGCCACCGTCGTTCCGAAGCCGTCGCCGGCCTCCGCATTGGCCGCCTTGAGGCAGGCTTGCTGCGTCCATTGCTCCTGGTGGCGCGTGAAGACAAACACCGCGCCCGCATCGATGGCGCTGTTGTCCGACGGATCGGCGCCGGCGGCCGAGGCCTCGCAGGGCGCGCCCACGGCCAGGGTGCTGCCGTCGGCGCTCATCGCCACGGAGCCGCCGAAAGCGTCCCCCGCGCCGGCGTTCGAGGCCTTGAGGTAGACCTCCAGAATCGCGTGCATCGTCGCATTGCCGACGGCAGCGCCGCCGCCCTTGCCTGCATTCGCCACGCCCACGAGCACGGCCCGCGCCGCTTCGGCCCGGGCGCTCCACGACAGGGTGGTGCTGGTGGCCAGCGGCTGAATGAGCTTGAGTTCCGCATAGCCGACCGACAGCGCGTGCGCCTGTTGCAGATGGCGCGCGATCAGGTCCACCGCTTCGACATCGCGCGGCAGCACGCCGCCCAGCAGATCGTCCACCAACAGCATCAGCTCGTGAACATCGCACCCCAGCAGGCGCGCCAGCAGCCTCAGCTGATGGTCCTGGACCCGGCTCTCGTCGAGCTTGCTGAAATAGCCCACCCAATCGCCTGCCGAGGCATGCTCGTTCTGCAGGCGCTTGAGCGCGCCGCACCAATACAGAAGACGGAACTCCAGCACGCCGGGGAGCCCGCTGGCCAGGTGTCGGGGACTACTCGCCACCATCGTGATTTCCTGCTCCTCGAGCCGCAGGTCGTGCACCGCCTGCAGATAGCGCCCGAGCTTCGACAGCAGAAGCAGGGTCTCGTGCTGTGTGTCGAGCATCATCACGTCGATGGTGCGGCCCATGGCCAGGTTGCCTGAGAGCAGGGTCGTGAGTACGAAGTGGTAGTCGATGGCCGGGTCTTCGTGGTGCATCCACGCCAGCAGGGGCGGTACGCTGCTGCTGCTGACGTCAATGTCCTTGCTCAAGGTTTCCGCCAGTGTGTAGGACGCCTTGCCTTGTGCAGCCTTCAGGATCTCGAGCACGCCCCGGGCTTCGTTCGTGGCAGCGCTGGCCTGGTGAGCTCTGAGGATGCTGCTGATGACGTCACGGAGGACCATCAAGGTGTAGTTGCGCACCAGCCCGTGGGCATCGACGGCCGAGGGATCGGCCAGGCCTGGGCGCGGCTTCCGGAGTTCGGCCAGCCAGTCGATCGGCACCGGCGCTTTCCCCGGTATGTCGCTGGGAACGAGCGCGAAGGAGAGGAAGCTCTCCGAACTGAGCAGGGCGGGCTTGAGGTCCTGATAGAGGCTGTTGATGCGATTGGCCGTCTCCTGGGTCGCATGCAGCGAGCCGCTCAGCGGCGTGTAGAGAATGCTCACGGCCTGCTCGGCACTCAGCTGCATCGCTTCGAGTGCATGGGCCAGCCAGGCGAGCTGGTCGAGCGCGCTCAGCAGCGCCACGCTGGTCGAGCCGGCGAGCGTGCGCAGCAGGGACGGTGCCGCCTGCTGCAACAGCGCGAGGCCGCGTCCGACACCCCAGCCCAGCAAGGGCAGCAGCCGCGCCAGGCGGAACAGCGCGGACAGGCCATCGCGATCGAAGCGACGGCTCTGGTGCGGGTCGACCTGCTGCACGATGGCGAGCCATTCCTGCTGGGTGAGCCGCAGGCCGAGTTGCAGTTCCGCGACTTCCTGCGGCGTCAACTGCACCATCTTCTTCGCCGAGACGGTGGAGGTGTAGGCGGAAATCCATTTCGCGTGCTCGCCGAAGAGCTGGCGCAGGAGGCTCTGCTCATGGTGAAACTCGCGGCGCATCTCGTCGATGCTGCCGATGAGGCCGCAGTACTCGTCGATCGAGACGGCGTATTCATCCTTCCATTCCATGGCCCTGGCGATCACGTCCAGCGTCTGCGGCGTGATGGTCGCGGCACTCAATCCGCAGACCGCGCTGGCCCGCACGAGCAGATTGTTCAGCTCCCGATAGCTCAGGCCTGTGGCGGCCTGCAGCCGGATGAGGTGGGTCATGCGCACCAGGTCGGCCTGGCTCGGAAGCGTCCCGTTGCGTCGGATCAGCAGATCCGAGCTCGCGAACGGCATGACCTCTTCAGAGGAGCCGACCTCTTCTGCGCTCGCGGCAGGGCTCAGGCTTGTGTCGAGTGTGGCCGGAGCGCTCCCGGGATTGTCTTCGTCCTGATGGTCCTGGGTGTCCTCACTCGTTGTGGGGGCCGGCGGACGAATCGACAGCCGTGCGTCAGCCGCAATACGGGTGAACACTTCTTCCACATGCTCGGCGTTCTGGGAGGGCTCGCTGCGCAGAATGCTTTGTCTCTTGACCCACCACTGCATTGCGCTTGCGGTTCTCTTGACCTGTGCGGATCCGTACTCCCCGACCTGTTGCCATTCTTCCCACACGTACCACCCGGTTGCCTTGTCACGGATCACCTGCCCTTCCCATGTGAACTTGCACGCCAGCTTTCTGTCGGACTTCAAGACGTAGTAGGCGCTCCCATCCTTGGCGAGGGTGACGTATTCATTGTTCGCCACATTTCGGAGCATGAAGGTCCCATCGGTGTCCACCACCTCGAAGAGGAATTTGATGGACTCGAAACCCGCAGGAGGAAACTCCTCTGTGATGATGGGAAAAGACGGGAACCACCGGTTGGTGCCCCATACGCGGGACTGGCCCGGGACCCCGATGTACGCGATCTCTGGCGGCGGCGGCGGCGGTGGCGGCGGCGGGGGGGGAGGAGGCGGTGGTGGTGGCGGCGGCACCGGCGGAGGTGGTGGCGGCGGCGGAGGAGGCGGCGGTAGCGGCGGCAGCGCGGGCGGCGGTGGAGGAGGCGGCAGCACGCCAGGCGGGGTGTTGACTGCGGCTCTCTTTTCAAAATACGTCGGATTGCCATCGTTGCTCACGTATCTGGCATTGCCATGCGGGGCGAACGCGGCTTGCTCGTTCAGCAGCTTGTTCATCACGACGTCGCGGATGAACTTCCCGTCCCATCTGAACCTGCAGGCGTGCGCCTTGTCAGGCTTCAATTCGTAGAGCGCGTAGCTTTCGGGCAGGTAGACGACATAGTCGCCGTTGGCGGGGTTCCGGAGATGGAACACGTCATGGTCCACGTGCTCGAACACGAAATCGATGGGGGTGAATTTCGCATCCGCGGCAGTCGCCAGCCGGCGTCGTCCCGCGTTGCCGCCCCAGTTGTCGCTGCTGCCCCAGAGGCGGGAGTAGCCCAGAACGCCGACGTAGGCATGCTCCGAGGGCGGCGGCGCCGCGACGTTGGCTTCGCAGCGAATGAAGGGCTCGGTGGCGGCATTGATGTATCTGGCGAGCGTTTGCGCCGGTGAATGCCTGGCGCCTTGTTCATCGAGGATGTTGACGTCGCACAGGAGCTCCTCGAGTTGCTCGTAGCGGATGTCCGCATACTTGAGAAAGCCGTCGACGCCGGAGGGGATGCCGAGATTCGTCGGGACGGAGTCCAGCACTTCGGCATGGCGGCTGAAGAGCTTGAGCTTGTCGATGACCGCCGGGGCGATGGTGTAGGTGCTGCTGCCCAGCGGATAGCTCACTTGCGCGCACGCGCGGGCGATGGCATTGAGATTGGTCTTCAGGCTGGCCAGGCCTTCGCGCACCGTGAGGTGATGAACGTCGAAGGGGAAGGCGAAGGGATGACTCAGGCTTTCGAGGGTTTCGTAGAGCCTCGCTTCGGTGCTGTTGCCGGGATGCCTGAGCGCATGCTGGATCAGCACTTCATTGGCCAGGGACAGCGTCGTGACTTCCTTTTCGAGGTTGTCCGCGCTCAGGCGCATGAGTGCGAGGTCGGGCCGCCGCACGCCCAGGGCGTAGTCGCTTCTGGACGGAGTGGTGCGTGCCAGGGCCGCGTGATAGATGTCGTGCAGGTAGCGCGCCGGCGACAGCACGGACTGCAGGGAGGCCGGGTCGCAGTATTCGCTTTCATCCACTGCGAGTTCGTTGACCATCTGATCCGGCTGGAAGCTGTGGCGCAAGGCGCGTTGCGCCGGGTCGTGCGTGACGAGAATGTCTCTGAGCAGCGCGCGGAGCTTCTTGCACACCGAGCGGATCTTCTTGCGATAGGGCTTCAAGCTCGCGGGGAGCTTCCCGTCGTCGAGTGCCTGACCGGCATCGATCACGGACTCGAAACCTTCCGATGCGAGCGCTTCGCGCAGGGCATCGTCCACCAGAACGTCCTGGAGGCGCTTGCTTATTTCCGGTACTTTCACAGCCGTCGCTCCCCTGCGATGTTGATCAAGTCCCACGTGATGCCGCGGCAGGGTGCATGGCTGCCTGCCGCTCGTCCGAAGGTGTTGCGTGTCAGACTAGATTCATTCGCGTGCGATGTAAAAGACATTTGTTCCGGGCGCGGACGCGTTCATTCTTTGTGGAGAACGCGCCGCAATGCGCCCGTATCCGATGGCAGGCCGTGAGGTACAGGTCCGGCGAGGTCTGTCGCGGCAGGTTCGCCCGACCGGGAAGAGACGCCATGAATTCGAGCATCGTCATCATCGGTGGCGGCCACGCAGCCGCCCAGCTGTGCGCCAGCCTGGTCGAAGCCGGGCAGGGTGCACGCGTGCACCTGGTCTGCGAGGAGCAGGCCCTGCCTTATCACCGCCCGCCGCTGTCGAAGACCTTCCTGAAGAGTGCCGAGGAGGCACTGCAGTTGCATCGTGCCGAAAGCTGGTACGGCGAAGCGGGCATCACGATGCATCTGGGCGATCCGGCGGTGGCCGTCGATCGCGAGGCGCGCACGGTCACGCTGCGTTCCGGCAAGGTGCTGGGCTGGGAGCGGCTGGTCTTCGCGACCGGCACGCGCGCGCGGCAACTGCCCCAGCTCGCCGGGCTCGACAACGTGGCGCTGCTGCGCGCGGCCGATGAGGCGGCGAGGCTGCGGACGCTGCTCGGCACCGCGCGCCATGTCACGGTGCTCGGCGGCGGCTTCATCGGGCTGGAGGTGGCGGCCACGGCTCTGGCGCTCGGCAAGTCGGTGCTGGTGCTGGAGAGCGCGCCGCGCCTGATGGGCCGGGCCGTGTCGCCGGCCCTGTCCGCGCATGTGCTCGCCACGCATCGCGCGGCCGGCATGGACGTCCGCACGGGCGTGCGGGCCGGTGCGATGCGTACCGAAGGGTCGCGGCTGGCCGCGATCGAGATCGAGGGCGAGGCGCTGCCGGTGGATCTGCTCTTGCTCGGCATCGGCGCCGTCCCGGAGACCGCGCTCGCGCAGGCGGCCGGTCTTGAATGCGCGGATGGCATCGTCGTCGATGGCTTCATGCGGACCAGCGATCCTGCCGTGTTCGCGATCGGCGACTGCACGCGCTTCCCCGATCGCCGCAGCGGCGGCTCGTTGCGGCTGGAGTCGGTGCAGAACGCCAACGAGCAGGCGCGCACCGCGGCCGCCACGCTGGCCGGCGCGCCGCGCAGCCATGACGCCGTGCCGTGGTTCTGGTCGGATCAGGGCGGCATGCGTCTGCAGATGGCCGGGCTGGTGCCGGCGGAAGGAACGCCCGGCGCGCTCACGGTGCGGCGGCCGGGCGCGAACGCGGCGTCGCTCTCATGGCTGCACTACGTGGACGGCGAGTTGCGCTGCGTCGAATCCGTCAACGCGCCGGTCGACCACATGATGAGCCGCAAGCTGCTCGAAGCCGGCCGCAGCCCGGAGCCCGCGGTCGCGGCCGATCCGGCCGTGCCGCTCAAGGCGCACCTCGCCTAGCAGCTAATGGCGCGTGCCGCTCGGGCCTTCGTGGTGCTGCATGTTCCTGCGGATCTCCGCATCCATGATCCTCGTGCCGGCCGCGAGCGCGGCCTCGTAGGTGTCGGCGCCGTACTCGGCCGCTCTCACGACCTTGCGCGGCACACCCTGGGCGTCGGTTTCAAGCAGCGTCCACAGAAAGGATCCGGGCGCCGGTTCGTCGATGACGAGTTTGATCGGATTGTTCATGGCCGCATGGTGAGCGCGGCCGGGCGGAATTTCTGTAGGCGGGAGCCTACGACTTGTCAGGTGCCGCCGCCGCCGTCCCGCGTGAGCAGCACGGCGGACGGGGCGCGTGTTCGCAGCAGCACGGCGCCCAGCAGAGCGGCGACGGCGGCGAACGCCGCGCCCACGAGGAAGGCCAGGCGGTAGCCGTCGTTCAGTGCCGCGAGTGCATCCGCGCCGGCGGCCAGCAGCGCCGCGGTGCGCGCGGCCGACAGGCTCGCGAGCACGGCAAGGCCCAGCGCTCCGCCCATCATGAACGCGGTATTCACGACGCCCGATGCGAGGCCGGATTCGCCCGGTGCCACATCGCTCATGGCCACCAGAAGCAGCGGATTGAGCGCCATGCCTGCGCCGATGCCGAGCAGCGTCATGCCGGGCAGCACGTCGCGCAGGAAGTTGCCGTCGAGGGGCGCGCGCGCGAACAGCGCGAGGCCGGCGGCGGCAAGCAACAAGCCCAGCGCGAGCGGCGCGCGCTGGCCGAATCGCATCACGAGGCGCGCCGACAGTCCGAGCGAAAACGCGCCCATGATCAGGTTCGCCGGCAGGAAGGCGAGGCCGACCTGCATGGCGCTGGCGCCCTGCACCCGCTGGAGGTAGAGCGCCGCGATGAAGAACCAGGCGAACATGGCCGCCGCCCATAGCACGCCGATCCCGTTTGCGGTGGCCACGTTGCGCAGCGCGAACATGCGCAGCGGCATCAGCGGATGAACGGCGCGCGACTCGATGGCCAGGAAGATCACGAGCAAGGCCAGCGCCGCACCCAGCAGCGACACCGTGCGGACCGAGGTCCAGCCCGCTTCATTGCCGTTCACGATGGCGTAGACCGCCAGCATCAGCGAGGCGGTCACGGTGATGGCGCCGCCGACGTCGAGGCGCTCGCCGGCTGCCTGGCCGCGCCCGTCCGGCAGCAGGGAAAGGCACAGTGCGTAGACGGCAACGCCGAGCGGCAGGTTCACGAGGAAGATCCAGTGCCAGCTCAGCACATCCGTCAACAGCCCGCCCAGCAAGACACCGATGCTGCCGCCTCCGGCGCAGACGAAACCGTAGACGCCCATTGCGCGCGCGCGCTCGCCCGCTTCGGTGAAGAGATTCATGATCAGCGACAGCGCCACCGCCGACACGACGGCGCCGCCCAATCCCTGCACGGCCCGCGCGGCCACGAGCAGCGCCTGTGTCCGCGACAGGCCGCAGGCGAGCGATGCCACGGTGAACAGCATGATGCCGATCAGGAACAGGCGACGATGGCCGAACAGATCGCCCAGGCGCCCGCCCAGCAGCAGGAAGCCGCCGAAGGTCAGCATGTAGGCATTGACGACCCAGACCAGCGCGGTTTCGGTGAAGCCCAGATCCTCGCGGATGGAGGGCAGGGCCACGTTCACGATCGTGGTGTCCAGAACGATCATGAGTACGCCCAGGCAGAGCACCAGCAGCGCGAGCCAGCGCCTGCGCGCATCCATCGGCGCCTGAGAAGAGGGTGTTGGGTGGACCGTCATGCGCTGCGGGCTCGGGCCGGGAGGGCGCGATCGTCCGGATTCGCGACCGTGCGTCTGGCGAGGAAGGTCTTGTCCTTGCCGAGGTTTGTGTACAGCATCCACAAAGATTAGCAGGCGTGCGGTGCGGCGTCCACATCAGGAACGGGTCGGACTGCGGTGGGTGACGGCGGCAGGGGGCGGGGGCGACCGGGATGTTCCGTGCCAAAACCGGAAAAACCGCACATCCACGGTACATGCAGAGTTGTAACTTACGACTTACAGCTAGCTAGAATGTATTACATGAACACCGACCGCGACAACTTCCATGACTGGGCTCGGGACAAGCCCGATACAACCTTCAGTGCCCTCGATGCGCGACGACAGCGCCCGCACGTGGATCAGCCGGCGGTTCAATGGGGCCGCCTTGGCGTTCTCGCCGTGCTGGCCATCGCGCTGATCCTGGGTTTCCGGTATCTGCTGGCCGGACTTTGAACCCCTTGACGCCCGCACTGCGGCGCCGGGCGGGGGGCGGCTTCGTGCCGGACTCCGGGCGGCCGGCCGCGACTTCGAGCGCGGCCGCCTGTTCGGCAGCGCTCAGCCGCGGGGTGGCACCGCGATGCGGTGCCCATGGCGGTCCAGCCAGGCGTCGAAGCCCATCAGAGCGGGATGCAGGGCGCGCGTGTCGGCGACGGGGCGCCGCGCGCAGAAGGCGTCGTTGAAGTCGCGCTTGAACTGGAACATGTTGGCCAGATCGTCGGCGCCGGGGAAGCCGAGCCGTGCGTACTCCGTGGGCGGCATCGCATAGGGCAGCACCGGTTCGCCGACCATGCGGCCGAGCGCTGCGGCCATCTGCGCGAGTGTCAGGTGCTCGCCGGCGATGCCCACGCTCCGGCCCAGTGCCGCGTCGCCCCGCACGAATAGCGAGAACGTACAGGCGCCGATGTCCTCGGCCGCAATGCCGGGCAAGGGCGCCTCGCCGATCGGCAGCGCGAAGGCCAGTTCGCCGCTGGGCAGGCGCTGCGGGCCCATGCCGAAGTGGATCAGGTTGTCCCAGTAGAAGGAGAGGTAGAGCAGGGTGGTCGGCACACCGGCGGCGGTGAAGAGCGCATTGGCCTCGCCCTTGGCGTCCAGGTGCGGCACCTTGTAGCGGCCGAGCAGCGTGGGCATGCGCGTGTCGTCGAGCGGCATGAATTCGCGCGTGTCTTCGAGCGTGGACCAGACCAGGTGGCGCACGGCCGCTTCCTTCGCGGCCTTGGCGATGTTCGCCGCCTGCGCGAGTTCCTTCTCGGGCGAGAAGTGCTCCCAGAAGTTGGTCAGTGCGAAGACGCCGTGCGCCCCGGCGAAGGCGCGGGCGAGCGAGGCGTCGTCGTCGAGTTCAGCGGCCACGACCTCGGCGCCTGCCTGGGCCAGCGTCCGTGCGGCGGGCGAATCGGGGTGTCGCGTCAGCGCACGGACGTCGAAGCGGCGCTGCGGGTCGGCGAGTGCCGCGCGGGCAAGGCTGCCGCCCTGGGCGCCCGTGGCGCCGAGGATCGCGAGGAGGGGACGGGGCATGAAGGACTCCTGGATGCCGGTGTGTCGATGTGCGGCAGTCTAGGAATCGATCCTGTGGGGCGCTGCTAAAAGTTCCTTAAGCGCATGCGAAGAAATTCATAAGCGAGGTCGAGATCGTCCGTCGCCGTTTCGGGACTGCGCGCGCCGTGCCTCGCCTGAGCCGGGACTTCATCGAATGCTTGAGCGCCGGCCGCGAGTTGCGCCAGGCAAGCGGGCTCGTCGAGATCGACCAGCTGTTTTCTCGCTCCACCCGAACGGATCGACGGACCGCGCGCTGCGATGCGACCTAGGACGCCGGGGGCGGTTCGCTGCGGGCTGGCGAGCGCTCGGGCGGCGGAACATCGCCGCCCTTCTGGCGCTCCCGGAACAGCGCCGCCCGCATCAGGAAGATGGTCGTGACGGGCGCCGTGAGGGCGACGAAGAGCGCGATCAGCACCGCATGCAGGAAGAGGCTGAAGCCTTGGGCCGAGAAGTAGACGATGGTGGCGAGGGTGAGGCTCCACACGCCCACGGTGGCGCCGAGTGTGGGTGCATGGATGCGTCGAAAGAGCGTGGGGAGACGGACCAGGCCGAAGGAGCCGATGGCCGCGAAGGCGGCGCCGATCACCACGAAGGCGGCGGTCAGGATTTCGGCCCACAGCGGCAGCGGGCCGGCGATGGCATCAGACATGGCGTTCGCTCCTTGCGGTCATTCGATCACCTCCCCGCGCAGCAGGAACTTGGCGAGAGCGGTGGAACTCACGAAGCCGAACAGTCCGATCAGCATGGCCGCCTCGAAGTAGACGCTGCTCGCGTAGACGATGCCCAGCACCAGCATCATGAGCATGCCGTTGACATGGAGGCAGTCGAGCGCGATCACGCGGTCCTGCGCGCTCGGGCCTGCGAGCAGGCGGCCCAATGCGCACAGCATGGCGACCGCGAGCAGCAGGAGCGCGAGCTTGAGGGCCCAGAAGAGAAAGGGGCTCATGATTCGAAGATCTCCATCAGCGGCCGCTCGTAGCGGGTCTTGATCATGTGGACGAAGGCCGCTTCGTCCTCCAGGTCGAAGACGTGGATCAGCAGGGTCGTGCGGTCGTAGGAGATCTCGCCCCAGGCGGTGCCCGGGGTGAGGCAGAGAATCATCGCGAGCGTGGCCAGCGCATTGGGGTCGCGCAGTTCGAGCGGCACGCGGACGAAGCGGGGCTTCATCCCGCTGCTGCGCCGTGTGAGGAGCAGGCGCGCGACCGTCCATGCGGAATGAAGCAGGTCCTGGGCGACCCGCCCGCACAGTATCAATGCGAGTCCCGGCCGATGAATGCGCGCGCTCGCGGGCCTCAACGACTGCGTGAGGAGGGGCACGGCGATGGCGAGGAGGGCGCCGAAGAGCAGCGTTGCCGGATGCAGCGACTGGTTCAGCAGCAGCCAGACGGCGAAGAGCGCCACGGACAGCGCGGGCGATGGCAGCCAGCGCCGGATCATCGAAGGGTTCCTCCGTGGCTGGCGTTCGGTCCTGGAACTTGCTGCGCGTTCATCACGGCCTTGCGGTAGACCTCCGGCGCGTGCAGCTCGTCGGCTGTCGCTCTTGCATGCTGCATGACCGGGCCCGCGGCCAGCGTGAGCGCGACGCACGCCACCAGAAGACCTGCGACCGGCAGCACTTCGAGTGCCTGCAGGGCGGGAAGGCCGGCGTGGGCCTGGGTCCAGAAGTGGCGGATGCCGCTGCGGCCGAGGGCGATCAGCGAGAGGAAGCCCGAGACGATCAGGAGCCCCATGAAGATCCAGCCCGCCGGCCAGACATGCGGGCTGCCCAGCAGTCCGGAAAGCATCGCGAACTTGCCGACGAAGCCCGACAGCGGCGGCAGGCCGGTCAGGAGCAGCGCGCAGCCCACGAAGCTCAGGCCGAGAAAGGCCACGCCGGCCGGAATGGCGCGGCCATAGAGCGCCTGGGCGTCGTCGTCGAGGTTGACGTCGGCGAGCCGGCGCAGGTCTTCGGACAGGAAGGGGGCGCCGCCGGCCGCCTCGTGTGGCGCAATGCTCATTCCGGCGTTGCGCCAGCGTTCGATCATGTCGATGAGCAGGAAGAAGGCGCCGACGGCGAGCGTGGAGCTCAGGAGGTAGTAGAGCGCGCCGGCCCAGACGGCCGGCTGACCCAGTCCGACCGCCGCCAGCAGCGTGCCGGCCGAGACCAGCACGCTGTAGCCCGCGAGATGGGACAACTGATTCGTGCCGACGATGCCGAGCGCGGCGACGCCGAGCGTGGCGAGCCCGATCGCGATCAGCACGTCCTGCCCGAAGAGCGCCGAGGCGCCCGCATCGGGCGAGAACAGAAGCGTCCAGAGCCGAAGCACGGTGTAGACGCCGACCTTGGTAAGCAGCGCGAAGACCGCGCCGACGGGCGACACGGCCGCCGTGTAGGCAGGCACCAGCCAGAAGTTGAGCGGCCAGGCGCCCGCCTTGGCGAGGAAGGCGGTGGCGAGAATGGCGGCGGCCGCGTGCGCCAGGCCGCGGTCCGCGGGGGCGAGATGTGCGATGCGCGGGCCCAGATCCGCCATGTTCAGGGTGCCCGTCACGCCGTAGAGCAGGGCGGCGCCGATCAGGAACAGCGAGGACGCAGCCAGGTTGATCGCGATGTAGTGCAGGCCGGCGCGCACCCGTTGGCGCCCGGAGCCGTGCAGCAGCAGCCCATAGGAGGCCGCGAGCAGGACTTCGAAGAAGACGAACAGGTTGAACAGGTCGCCGGTCAGAAAGGCGCCGTTCAGGCCCATCAGCTGGAGCTGGAGCAGCGGATGGAAATGCACCCCGGCGCGGTCCCAGCGCGAGGTCGAGTAGACCGAGGCCGCCAGAGCGACGACGCCCGTCAGCGCGACCATCATGGAAGACAGCCGGTCGGCCACGAGCACGATGCCGAAGGGGGCGCGCCAGTTGCCCGCGAGGTAGACGCCGATCGAGCCGGGACCGCCGCCGGTGTCCGGCGCGTTCACCCATCGCAACAGGGCCAGGGCCGCGAGCAGGCCGATCAGTCCGGAGATCACGCTCAGTGCCGACTTGGTGCGGCGCCGTTGCTCGCCCAGCATCAGCATCAGCGCGGCGGTCAGCATCGGCACGAGGATCGGTACCGCCACCAGGTGCGGCATGCTCCATTCGAGCAGGCGGTCGAGGAGGATGAAGGGCTCGATCATGCGCCCTCATCCCGTTGTTCTTCGCCGTCCACGTGGTCGGTGCCCGTCAGCCCGCGCGAGGCGAGCAGCACGACCAGGAAGAGCGCGGTCATCGCGAAGCCGATCACGATGGCGGTCAGCACCAGCGCCTGCGGCATCGGGTCGGCCGTGTTGGCGAGGGTGGCGGCGACCTTCGCGTGGAGCACCGGTTCGCTGTCGACCTTGAGCCGCCCCATGCTGAAGATGAAGAGGTTCACCGCGTAGGAGATCAGGGTCAGCCCCATGATCACCTGGAAGGTGCGCGGGCGCAGCAGGAGGTACGTGCCTGAACCGGCAAGCACCCCGACGGCGGTGGCGAGCACGACTTCCATCAGCTCGGCTTCCTGCCCATGGCCATGCGCGCGGCTTCTTTCTCGGCCTGCTCGTCGGACCAGCGATGGCTGCGAATGGATTGGTGGGCGAGCGCGGTCAGGATCAGCATGGTGGCGCCCAGCACCAGCGCGAACACGCCGATGTCGAAGAACAGCGCGCTGGGCACATGCAGCTCGCCGAGGAGCGGGACATCCAGGTGCACGGTGTGGGTCGTGAGGAAGGGATAGCCATACAGCAGCGCGCCGCCGCCGGTCGCCAGCGCCAGCAGCAGGCCGACCGCGATCCAGCGCCCCGGATAGATGCGCAGATGCTCTTCGACCCATTCGGTGCCGGACACGATGTACTGCAGCACGAGTGCCACCGACATGACCAGTCCGGCGACGAAGCCGCCGCCCGGCTGGTTGTGGCCGCGCATGAAGAAGTAGATCGACACCAGCACCGAGAGCGGCAGAAGAAGACGCACGAAGACCGCCGGCACCATCAGGTAGCCCACGGCGGTGTCCTTGGCACGGCGCGGGTTGATCAGGTCGCTGCTGCCGTCGTCGGGCTGGACGCGCTGCTGCGGCGGCAAGGCCATCGATTCGGGCGCGGGCCGGAAGCGGCGCAGCAAGGCATAGACGGTGAGTGCCACCACGCCGAGCACGGTGATCTCGCCGAAGGTGTCGAAGCCGCGGAAGTCGACCAGCATCACGTTGACCACGTTGGTGCCGCCGCCCTCGGTCAGCGCATGCTGGAGGAAGAAGGGGGAAATGCTCTGCGGGAAGGGGCGCGTCATCACGAGCCAGGCGAGCGCGGCCATGCCGCAGCCGGCGGCGGCGGCCACCAGCAGGTCGCGGCCGCGCCGGCCCCAGGGCCGCAGCCGGGTCCGGGCCTGCTGCGGCGTCTGGACGCTGCGCATCGGCAGCCAGCGCAGGCCCAGCAGCATCAACACGGTGGTCACCGTTTCCACCACGAGTTGCGTGAGTGCGAGGTCGGGCGCGGAGAACCAGATGTAGGTCGTGCAGCACACAAGACCGGCGCCCGAGGCCAGCATCAGCGACGCCAGCCGATGGAACTTGGCCTGCCAGGCGGCGCCGGCCGCGCAGGCGCAGCCGATCACCCAGGTCATCGCGAACATCGGCGAGAAGGGCAACAGTTCGCGCGAGCCGCGTGACGCGGGCACGAACCACAGCGATGCCGCGGCCCCGGCGACGGCAGCCACCACCAGCAGCAGGAGCTGCGTCTGCAGCCGGCGTGTACCGAACAGGTGCCGGCTGCGCCGGCCGGCTTCGCCAAGGCGCGCCAGCAGGTTCTCGAACATCCGCTGGCCGTTCAGGCCGCCGATGAGCGGCGTGCGGGTCAGCGCGCCATGGGCACGGCGGCGCCGCTGGGACAGATACAGCGCCGCACCGCCCCCCAGCGCGATCAGGCTCATGAACAGCGGCCAGTTCAGCCCGTGCCAGATCGCCAGGCTGTACTCGGGCAGTTCGCCGCCGACCACCGGTGCGGCCGCCGCGGCGAGGAGGGGGCCCACCGCCCAGGCCGGCGCGACGCCCACCACCAGGCAGGCCAGCACCAGCAGCTCGACCGGTACGCGCATCCAGTGCGGCGGCTCATGCGGCTGCCGGGGGACATCCGCGCCGCAGGGCGGACCGAAGAACACGTCGAACACGAAGCGTGCCGAATAGGCCACGCTGAAGATGCCGGCAAGGGTCGCGGCGACGGGCAGGCTCCAGTCGACCCAGGGCGTGGTGTCGAGGAAAAGCGTCTCGGCGAAGAACATTTCCTTGGACAGGAAGCCGTTGAGCAGCGGCACGCCGGCCATCGAGGCGCTGGCGATGATGGCCAGCGTGCCGGTGATCGGCATGGCCTTGAGAAGGCCGCTGAGCTTGCGGATGTCGCGCGTGCCGCTTTCATGGTCGATGATGCCGGCCGCCATGAAGAGCGAAGCCTTGAAGGTGGCGTGGTTCATCACGTGGAAGACGGCCGCCACGGCCGCCAACGGACTGTTGAGGCCCAGCAGCAGCGTGATGAGGCCCAGATGCGAGATCGTCGAATAGGCGAGCAGCGCCTTGAGGTCGCGCTGGAACATGGCCACGTACGCGCCGAAGAGCAGCGTGACGGCGCCCGCGCCTCCGACGCCCCAGAACCAGGCGTCCGTGCCCGACAGCGCCGGCCACAGGCGCGCCAGCAGGAACACGCCGAGCTTCACCATCGTCGCCGAATGCAGGTAGGCCGACACCGGCGTGGGCGCGGCCATCGCGCGCGGCAGCCAGAAGTGGAAGGGGAACTGCGCGCTCTTGGTGAAGGCACCCAGCAGCACCAGCGCAAGCACGGCCGGATAGAGGCGGCTGGCGCGGATCTGGTCGCCGGCGGCGAGCACCGCGTCGAGCTCGTAGCTGCCCACGATGCGGCCGAGCAGCAGCACGCCGGCCAGCAGGCACAGTCCGCCGAATCCGGTCACGACGAGCGCCATGCTGGCGCCGCGGCGCGCGTCGCGCCGGTGGTGCCAGTAGCCGATCAGCAGGAAGGAGAACAGGCTGGTGAGCTCCCAGAACAGCACCATCTGGACCAGGTTGCCCGAGAGCACCACGCCCATCATCGAGCCCATGAAGGCGAGCAGGAAGGAGAAGAAGCGCGGCACCGGGTCCGAGGCCGACATGTAGTAGCGCGCATAAAGGACCACCAGCGTGCCGATGCCGAGCACCAGCATGCTGAAGAGCCATGCGAAGCCGTCCATGCGGAAGGCGAGATCGAGTCCCAGCGAGGGCAGCCATTCGATCTTCTGCTGGAGGATGCTGCCGCCCGAGACCCGTGGAAAGAGCCATGCGGCCTGGATGGCGCAACCGAGTGCGACCAGTCCTGCGAGCGTCGATTCCCGGTTGCGTGCGTTCGACGGCATCAGCGCCGCGAGAAGGCTGGCGACGAAGGGGAGCGCGACGAGAAGGGCAAGGGGCATTGCGATCGATTCTATCGATCGCACCCTCGGCGCCGACCCCCGTCAGGCGATGCCTACGTCATGGCGCCATCTGCTGCGGCAGCCAGGTGACCAGCTGCGGAATGAAGTAGATGATGAGCACGGCCGCGATCATGAGGAAGAACATCGGCAGCGTCACCCGCGCGATGTAGAGCAGGTCCTTGCCGGTCATGCCCTGCAGCACGAAGAGGTTGAAGCCGACCGGCGGCGTGATCTGTGCCATCTCGACCACCAGCACGATGAAGATGCCGAACCAGATCGGGTCGATGCCGGCGGCGGATACCGTCGGCATGATCACGCCCATGGTGAGCACGACCATCGAGATGCCGTCGAGGAAGCAGCCCAGCACGATGTAGAAGATGGCCAGCATCATGATGAGCTGGAACTTCGAGAGGCCGAGCGAGCCGATCCATTCGGCCAGGTGGCGCGGCAGGCCGATGTAGCCCATGGCGAGCGTGAGGAAGGCCGCGCCCGCGAGGATCAGGGCCATCATGCAGTAGAGGCGTGTCGCGCCGAGCAGCGATTCCTTGAAGGTGCCCCAGTTCAGCGAGCCCTGCACGGCCGAGATGATCAGCGCACCGAGCACGCCCACGGCCGCGGCTTCGGTGGCGGTCGCGATGCCGGCGTAGATCGAGCCCAGCACCGCGAGGATCAGGAGCGCGACCGGGATCAGGCTCAGCGACTCGCGCAGCCTGGCGGCGAAGGGCATGGGCGGATCGGCCGGCGGCACGCGTTGCGGATTCATCAGCGCCCACACGGCGATATAGCCCGAGAACAGCATGGCCAGCACGATGCCCGGCACCACGCCCGCAATGAAGAGACGGGCGATCGACACGTCGGCGCTCACGCCGTAGACGATCATGATGATCGAGGGCGGGATCAGGAGGCCGAGCGTTCCGGCGCCGGCAAGCGTGCCGATCACCATGTCGTCCGGGTAGCCGCGCCGCTTGAGTTCGGGCAGCGTCATCTTGCCGATGGTCGCGCAGGTCGCGGCGCTGGAGCCCGACACCGCGGCGAACACCGCGCAGCCGACGACGTTGGTGTGCAGCAGCCGGCCGGGCAGGCGCTGCATCCAGGGGGCGAGGCCCTTGAACATGTCCTGCGACAGCTTGGTGCGGAAGAGCACTTCGCCCATCCAGACGAAGAGCGGCAGCGCGGTGAGCGTCCAGCCGGAGGCCGAACCCCAGATCGTCACGGCCATTGCATCGCCGGCCGGGCGCGCGGAGAAGAGCTGCATGCCGATCCACGCGACCCCGGACAGCGTCAGCCCGATCCAGACCCCGCTGCCGAGGATCATGAACAGGCACAGGATCAGCAGCAGCGCGATGGAGATGTCACTCATGGCGCAAGGCCTCGGTATTCATCTTCAGGGGCCGTCCGTTCCACTCGACGAAGAACTCGTCGATGGAGGCGATCGCGAACACGATGGCACCGATGGCCATGCTCAACTGCGGAAGCCACAGGGGCGTTGCGTCGTTGCCGGTGGAAATGTCGTTGAAGACATGCGATTGCCAGGCGAGGCGCACGCTGTAGAAGGCGAAGAGCATCGACAGCAGCGCGGCCGCGCCCATGGCCCAGCGTTCGAGCCAGCGCCTCTGCGCGGGCCCGAGGCTCGCGAGGATCAGGGTCACGCGGATGTGTTCGCCGCGCTTGAGCGTGTGGGCCAGCGCGAGGAAGCCCGCGCCGGCCATGAGATAGCCGGCATAGGCATCGATGCCGGGGATGTTGAAGTGGAGCTGCCGGCCGATGATCGACAGCAGCACCATCACCAGCAGGCCGACCATGAAAAGCGCCGCCAGGGCGGCGGCGCTGTCGTAGAGAGCGTCGAGTGTCTTGCGCATCGTGGTGACTTCGCTCGCACTACATCTTCTTGTAGGCGTCGACCACGGCCTGGCCTTCGGGGCCGGCCTTCTCGAGGTATTCCTTGATCATCGTGTCGCCGACCTTCTTCATGTCGGCCTTGAGCTGGGCCGAGGGAACGTGGATGGTCATGCCGTTCTTCTTGAGCAGCTCCAGGTATTCGAGGTTCTTCTTCTTCGACAGGTCCCAGCCGCGCTTCTCGGCATCGGCGCCGGCCTTGAGCAAGGCGTCCTGCGTGGGCTTGTCGAGCGCATCGAAGGCCTTCTTGTTCACGAGCACCGCATTCTTCGGCAGCCAGGCCTGGGTGTCGTAGAAGTTCTTGATGTACTCGTAGGTCTTGGTGTCGTAGCCGGTCGAACCGGAGGACATGTAGGACTCGATCACGCCGGTGGCCATGGCCTGCGACAGCTCGGCCTGCTGCACGGTGACGGGCTGCGCGCCAACGAGTTCGCCGATGCGCGCGGTGGCCGGGCTGTAGGCGCGCCACTTCACGCCCTTGAGGTCGGAGGCCGAGGCAATCTCCTTCTTCACGAAGATGCCCTGCGGCGGCCAGGCCACCGCATAGAGCAACATCATTCCCTGTTCACCGAGCTTCTTCTCCAGCACCGGCTTCTGGGCCTGGTAGAGCTTCCAGGCGGCGTCGTAGCTGTCGGCCAGGAAGGGGATGCCATCGACACCGAACACCTGCCATTCGTTCTGGTAGTTGACCAGCAGGATCTCGCCCATCTGGGCCTGGCCACCTTGCACGGCGCGCTTGATCTCGGGCGCCTTGAACAGCGCGGCATTGGCATGCACCGTGATCTTGAGCTTGCCGTCCGTCGCCTTGTCGACCTCGGAGGCGAACTGCGCGATGTTCTCGGTGTGGAAATTGGTCGCCGGGTAGGCGGTGGGCATGTCCCATTTGGTCTGTGCGAAGGCTGCGGCACCCAGGGTGAGGCCAGCGAGCGCAAGGCCGAACTTGTGATTCATGAGCTCTCCAGGACGTGAGGAAGGGAAGGGAGACCGGGGAGCATACGTGCAAATATCGGGCCATCGCCTGGGCATTTCCCTGCCGGCGCCGGGGCGCTGACAGGCCTTTCGTCGGGGGGCGTGCGGCCTTTGGCGATGGGCGGTGCGAGCAGACCCGGTTGCCGCTGGATCGCGGAATGGGACGCGCACAAAGCACAAGGCCGCCCGGGGGCGGCCTTGTGTCTGGACGCGGCGCGCGGGCCGCGTCAAGGACGGTCAAGGATGGGTCAAGGCTTCGATGCCGTCTTCATCGGTTCGGGCTCGGCCTTCTTGCCCTCGGACTTGGCGGACTTCCCGGCGGCAGGTGCGGGGCTGTTGAAGCTCTGCCCATTGACCGTCAGCCCCTCGGCCGAGAGTTTCGCGGCGGCCTTTTCCTTCAGGCCCTTGACCCGGTGCATGAGGTCCGGCCAATCCTTGAACTCGCCCAGCTTGCGCTCTTCGACGATGCGTTTGGACATCGCGGGTCCGACACCCTTGATCGAGTCGAGCTGGGCATCGGTGGCCTTGTTGACGTCGACCGCGGCCCAGGATGCGACCGCGTACAGCATGGCCGCTGCGGCCAGCAACTTCTTCAACATATGAAACTCCCTGACATTTGTTATGTAAGGAACGGCTGTGCGTTCCGCCGGCCGCGACATGCGTCCGGCGCGCCGATCATAGCGGCGGCGAATGCGCGTGTGCGCGACTTCAGAGTTCTTCGACGCGCCTTGGCGGGTAGCTGTCCCAGGCCTGGCAGCCGGGGCAATGCCAGAAGTACTGGTGGGCTTCGAAGCCGCATGCGGCGCAGCGATAACGCAGCAGCGGACGCGTTGCCTGGTCCAGCGCGCGTTGCACCTGGGGGTGGAACTGCTCGTGCTCGAACTGCTCCCCGGACAGCCAGCGCGACGCAGCGACCAGCGATGGGTGCTGCGCGAGATGGGTGATGTAGCTGTCCCTCGGCTCGGCCGACTGCTGCTGATGCACGGCGGATGCGGCGGAGCCGGGCTTCGATGCCGGGGCGGGGCTTTGCAATACCTCGTCGGGGAGACTCAGCGTACCTCCGAGCGCGATGATCGCTTCGAGGACGTCGATCGATGGCGAGGCGAGATAGCGTCGCTGCAACAAGGCCAGCGCTTCGCCCGACCGCTGGGATGCGACCGCCGCCTGCTGCAGTGAGGAGGCATAGAGCGGCAGTGCCAGCGGCGCGGTCTCGCACAGCGCCGCGAGGGTCTCGAAGGCCCCCGCCGGGTCGCCCCGGCGCAGTTGCAGCGAGGCTGTGTCGATGGCGGGGCGCGGCGCCTGCGGTGCGAGCGCGACGGCCTCTTTCAGCAACACAGCCGCGGCGCCGAGATCGCCGGCGGCCACCTGTTCGGCCGCCTGTTCGCACAGATGATGCGCGCGACGCGTGCTGTAGCTCGCCTGCTCGGATTCATCGAGCTTCTGGGCCACGGTCGCGGCCTGGGTCCATTCGCGGGAGCGTTCGTAGATCGCGAGTCGGGCGAGCCGCGCCTCGTTTTCGTAGCGTGTGCCCTCGAGCTTCTGCAGTGCGGCTTCCGCCCGGTCGAGCAGTCCGGCCCGAAGGAAGTCCTGGGCGAGCGCGTGCTGCGCGCGGTCGCGGTCGGCGCGGCTCAGGTCGGCGCGGCCGAGCAGGTGTTCGTGGACGCGCACCGCACGCTGGTATTCGCCGCGGCGGCGAAACAGGTTGCCGAGCGCGAAGTGCAGTTCCTGCGTATCGGGGTCGTTCTGGACCGCCTCGATGAAGGCATCGATGGCCTGATCCTGCTGCTCGTTGAGCAGGAAGTTGAGGCCCCGAAAGTAGGCCTTGGGCGCCTGGCGGTTCTCGATCCGCAGTTGCCGCAGATCGAAGCGGGACGCGAGCCAGCCGAGGACAAAGGCGATCGGGAGGCCGAGCAGCAACCAGCTGAGATCAAAGTCCATGTTGGCGTGCGGCCGGCAGGTCGGTGGGCATGGTGGGGGCCGGCGGTGCCGGGGAGGCATTCGCGGGCGCCGAGGGCATCTGGGCCGCGGCGCTGCGATGGCGCCACCAGCCCGGCAGCATGCCGAGCGCACCGACGACCAGCCCGGCGGCAAAGGCGGCGAGCACCACCAGTACCAGCGGCGCGCGCCATGAGGTGCCAAAGAAGAAGTACACGGTCGCGTCGTGCTGGTTGTTCAGCGCGAAGGCGAAGAGCGTAAAAAAAATGGCTGCCTTGAGCAGCCACAGGAGATATTTCATGGACGGTGTCCCCGTAGGCCGGGGAATTCTATGCCCGAGGCCCGGCGTGCCGAAGCCGGTGCGGGCCCCTGGCCCGCAAGGAGTCAGCCCTGCGTGTGACGCCGCTGCGCGTCGAGTTCCGCGCTTCTTGCATCCACCGCTTCACGCAGCGCCTTGCCCGGCTTGAAGTGCGGCACGCGCTTCTCGGGAATCTGGACGCTTTCGCCCGAGCGCGGATTGCGCCCGATGCGCGGCGGCCGCCGGTTGACGGTGAAGCTGCCAAAGCCACGGATCTCGATGCGATGTCCGCGCACGAGGGCGTCGCCCATCGCGTCGAGAATGGTCTTGACGGCGGATTCGGCGTCGCGGTGAGTGAGCTGCGCGAAGCGCGCGGCAAGCTCTTCGACGAGGTCGGAGCGGGTCATTCCAGGGACACGGGGCGGCCGTGGCCGGCCCCGTGCGATCTCCTCTTACTTGTCGCTGCCGTCCAGTTTGGCGCGCAGCAGGGCGCCCAGGCTGGTCGTGCCCGCGTTCTCGCGTGCGGACTGCTGGCTCAGGCTCTGCATGGCTTCCTGCTGGTCGGCCATGTCCTTCTGCTTGATCGACAGTTGGATGTTGCGGGTCTTGCGATCCACGTTGACGACCACGGCCGTGACTTCGTCGCCTTCCTTGAGCACGTTGCGTGCATCTTCCACGCGGTCGCGGGAGATCTCGCTGGCGCGCAGGTAGCCGACGATGTCGTCGCCCAGATCGATCTCGGCGCCGCGGGCATCCACCGTCTTCACCTTGCCGGTGACGGTCTGGCCCTTGTCATTCACCGTCGTGAAGGTGGTGAACGGGTCGCTGTCGAGCTGCTTGATGCCCAGGCTGATGCGCTCGCGGTCGACGTCGACGGCCAGCACGATCGCTTCGACTTCCTGGCCCTTCTTGTAGTTGCGCACGGCCGTCTCGCCGGGCTCGTTCCAGGAGAGGTCGGACAGGTGGACCAGGCCGTCGATGCCGGCAGCCAGACCCACGAACACGCCGAAGTCGGTGATCGACTTGATCGGGCCCTTGACGCGGTCGCCGCGCTTGGTGTTCTGCGCGAATTCCTGCCACGGGTTGGCCTTGCACTGCTTCATGCCGAGGCTGATGCGGCGCTTGTCTTCGTCGATCTCGAGGACCATGACTTCGACTTCATCGCCGAGCGAAACGATCTTGTTCGGCGCGATGTTCTTGTTGGTCCAGTCCATCTCCGACACGTGCACCAGGCCTTCGATGCCCGGCTCGAGTTCGACGAAGGCGCCGTAGTCGGCGATGTTCGTGACCTTGCCGAACAGGCGCGTGCCTTGCGGGTAGCGGCGCGAGACGCCCATCCACGGGTCGTCGCCCATCTGCTTCAGGCCCAGCGACACGCGGTTCTTCTCGGTGTCGAACTTGAGGATCTTGGCGGTGATTTCCTGGCCGGCCTGCACCACTTCGCTCGGGTGGCGGACACGGCGCCATGCCATGTCGGTGATGTGCAGCAGACCGTCGATGCCGCCGAGGTCGACGAACGCACCGTATTCGGTGATGTTCTTGACCACGCCGCGCACGATGGCGCCTTCCTTCAGGGTCTCCATCAGCTTGGCGCGTTCTTCGCCCATGCTGGCTTCGACCACGGCGCGGCGCGAGAGCACCACGTTGTTGCGCTTGCGGTCGAGCTTGATGACCTTGAATTCGAGGGTCTTGTTCTCGTAGGGGGTCAGGTCCTTGATCGGACGGGTGTCGATCAGCGAACCCGGCAGGAAGGCGCGGATGCCGTTGACCAGAACGGTCAGGCCGCCCTTGACCTTGCCGCTGGTGGTGCCGGTGACGAAGTCGCCCGATTCGAGCGCCTTCTCGAGCGCCAGCCACGAGGCCAGGCGCTTGGCGGTGTCACGCGAGAGGATGGTGTCGCCGTAGCCGTTCTCGACGCTGCCGATGGCCACGGAGACGAAATCGCCGGCCTGGACTTCGAGTTCGCCCTTGTCGTTCTTGAACTCGTCGATCGGCACATAGGCTTCGGACTTGAGGCCCGCATTCACCACGACGTGGTTGTGTTCGACACGCACGACTTCGGCGGTGATGACCTCGCCGGTGCGCATTTCAGAACGCTTCAGGGATTCTTCGAACAGGTCGGCAAAAGATTCAGACATTGTGTTTTCCTTCCGTCACGCAGGGTTTGCAGGCGCACCATTGCGGCTGACTGGTATCTGGAGACGGCGGTTGCTTGGTGGGCTTTGGGCCCGGTTGGGTTGAACAACCAGCAGGCCGGTGCGCTGTCGCGCGGCGGGGACCTGCTGGACCGAAATACCCTTCAAGCGGGCTTGAAGGGCTGTACTTCCTGCCACCAGTCCAGCACCTGATCGACCGATTGCTCGATCGACAGCAGGGAGTTGTCCAGGAGGCGGGCGTCAGGCGCCGGCTTGAGCGGTGCGACGCTGCGGGATGTGTCCCGGAGGTCGCGCGCTTCGAGGTCGGCGCGAAGACCGTCGAGTGTAGTGTGAATTCCCTTTGAAATCAATTGCTTATACCGCCGCTCGGCCCGGCACGCGGCGCTTGCCGTGAGGTAGACCTTGAGGCTTGCGTCGGGGAAGACGACTGTGCCCATGTCGCGCCCGTCGGCAACCAGTCCGGGCAGGCGCCGGAAGCCGTGCTGCAGGGTCAGCAGGGCGCTGCGCACGGCCGGCAAGGTCGAGACGCGCGACGCGTCCATGCCCGCCGACTCGGTGCGGATCGTGTCGCTGACGTCCTCGCCGGCAAGCAGCACCTTCCCGTCCTCGAAATGGAGCGGGAGGTCGCGCGCGAGTTCGGCGATCTGCGGTTCGTGGTCAGGCGTCGGATCGAGGCCGTTGCGGCGCATCACGAGCCCGGTCACGCGGTAGAGCGATCCAGTGTCGAGATAGCGATAGCCGAGCTGCCGGGCGACTTCGACCGTCAGCGTGCCCTTGCCGGAAGCAGTCGGACCGTCGATGCAGATCACCGGCACCGTCTCGGCATGAGCGACGGAGAACAGGGTTTCGAAGTAGTCGGGGAAAGTCTTGGCCACGCAGTGCGGCTCGAGGATTCGAACCGGCAACCGGGCCGGGTTGAAGGCCGCCAGCGAGAAACACATCGCCACGCGGTGGTCATCGTAGGTCCGGATGGCCGCGGGGCGCCAGTCAGCGGCCGCGAGGGGGTGGACCGTGATGAAATCCGGGCCGTCTTCGACGTGGGCGCCGAGCTTTCGCAGCTCGCAGGCCATGGCGTCGATTCGATCGGTCTCCTTGACGCGCCAGCTCGCAATGTTGCGCAATGTGCTGGGGCCGTCGGCATAGAGCGCCATCACGGCCAGCGTCATGGCGGCGTCGGGAATGTGGTTGGCATCGAGGTCGATGGCCTTGAGCGGCCACGCGCCGCGGGTGACGGCCAGCCAGTTCGGTCCGCTTTCGACCTGCGCACCCATGGCGCGTGCGGCATCCACAAAGCGGATGTCGCCCTGGATGGAGCCGGCACCCACGCCTTCGATGCGGATGCCCGCGCCCCGCGCGATGGCGCCCAGCGCGATGAAATAGCTGGCGGACGAGGCGTCCGCTTCGACGTGGATCTCGCCGGGCGAGCGGTACTGGCTGCCTGCGGGAATGACGAAGCGCTGCCAGCCCTCGCGCCGTACCACGATGCCGAAGCGCGCGAGAAGGTTGAGCGTGATCTCGATGTAGGGCTTGGAGATCAGTTCTCCGATCACCTCGATCACGATGTCGCGGCGGGCGACCAGCGGCAGCGAGAGCAGGAGCGCCGTCAGGAACTGGCTGGACACATCGCCGCGCACCCGGATCGGCGTGTCGAGTGCGAGTGCCTCGGGTGTCACCGGATGGATCAGAAGCGGCGGAAAGCCCGGGTTCCCGAGGTAGTCGATGCGGCAACCCAACTGGCCGAGCGCATCGACGAGGTCGCCGATGGGGCGCTCGTGCATGCGGGGCACGCCGCGCAGCTCGAATCGTCCACCCAGTAGCGCGAGTGCAGCGGTCAGCGGGCGCATCGCGGTGCCCGCATTGCCGAGGAAGAGCGACGCCTCGGCCTGCCGCAGCTTGCCGCCGAGCCCCTCGATGTGCAGGGCGTCGGCAGAGCGCTCGATGCCGCACCCGAGCGCCCTGAGGGCGTCCAGCATGACGCGGGTGTCGTCCGAATCGAGGAGGTCGCGCACCGTCGTCCTGCCGCTGGCGAGTGCTGCCAGCAGCAGGACGCGGTTCGAGATGCTCTTGGAGCCGGGCAGCGCGACGGTGCCTTCGGCTGCGGCGAGCGGCGGGAGGTCGAGAAAGGGGCTGGAGAACATGGTCAATCGGTCGCCGCGCCGGCGCCGGGCCGCCACTGGCTGCGTGCACGGCTGGCTGAGGCGATGGAATCCTCCAGCGCCTGCGCGTTGCCTGCGGCCATCATGGCTTCGATCTGCGCGAGGGCTTCGCGGAAGGCCCGCGAATGCGACAGCACCTGTTCGCGGTTGGCCAGCAGGACGTCGCGCCACATGGCCGGATCGCTGGCGGCGATGCGAGTGAAATCGCGGAATCCGGGGCCGGCGAGTTCCAGGAAGCGCTGTCCCTGCGGGTCACTGGCGATGGCGTTGGTGAATGCGAAAGCCAGCAGGTGCGGCAGGTGGCTGACGGCGGCGAAGGCGCTGTCATGCGCCTCGGGTGTCATCGTCACCACCTTGGCGCCGATGCCCGACCAGAGCTGGTTGGCACGCTGTACGTTCGAGCGCAGCGTGGCCTTGACCGGCGTGAGAACGACTTGCCGGCCCTCGAACAACGTGGCCTCCGCATGCTCCACGCCCGAGACTTCCTTGCCCGCGATCGGATGTGCGGGAACGAAGGAGGAGAACTGATCCTGCAGGCCCCGGCGCGCGGCTTCGATCACGTCGCCCTTGGTCGAGCCGACGTCCATCACGAGCATCTGCTCGGTGATGCCGTGGCGGATCGCCTTGAAGGTCTGTTCCGAGGCGCCGACGGGTACCGCGACCAGGACCAGGTCCGCACCGGACACCGCGAGCAGCGCCGAGGGCGCCGCGACGTCGATCACGCCCAGCTGTCGGGCGCGGTCGGTGGTGGAGGGGGACTTGCTGTAGCCGACGACGCGCTTGACCAGACGCGCGCGCTTGAGTGCCAGGGCGAAGGAGCCGCCGATCAGTCCGCAACCGATCAAACCCAACTGTTCGAACATGTGCCCTCGCCTCAGGCCGTCACCGGATAGGCGCCGATGACCTTGTAGAAGGCGCACAGCTTCTGCAAATCGGCCAGCGCCGCCGCCACATTGGGCTGCGAGGGGTGCCCGTCGAGGTCGATGTAGAAGTAGTACTCCCATTGGCCGGTACGGGCCGGCCGCGACTCGAACCGGGTCATCGATACGTTGTTGACCTTGAGAGGCACCAGAAGGTCGTGCACCGCGCCCGGACGGTTGAATACCGAGACCACGAGGCTGGTGCAGTCCTTGCCCGAGGCCGGTGGCATCGCCATGGTCTGGGGCAGGCTGATCACCGCAAACCGGGTGCGGTTGTAGGAGTCATCCTGGACCGCGTGGGCCACGATGTGCAGTCCGAAGCGGGTGGCGGCACGTTCGCTGGCGAGCGCGGCCCAGGCCGGGTTGCCGGCCGCGAGGCGCGCGCCCTCGGCATTGCTGGACACGGCTCGCCGCTCGGCATTGGGAAGGTGCTTCGAGAGCCAGTTCTGGCACTGCGCAAGCGCCTGAGGGTGCGCGAGCACGGCCTCCACGCCTTCCAGCGAAGGAGTGGTGCGCAACAGGTGGTGTCGCACGAGGAGGCTGACCTCTCCGACCACGTGTGTCGGCGACTGAAGGAAGAGGTCGAGCGAACGTGTGACGACGCCTTCGGTGGAGTTCTCGACGCCGACCACGCCGTACTGCGCGCTGCCGGCGGCCGTCGCGTGGAAGACTTCATCGAAGCTCGCGCAATAGACCAGGTCGGCCGCGCCGCCGAAGAATTCGATCGCGGCCTGTTCGCAGAAGGTGCCTTCGGGACCGAGCACCGCCACGCGTTGCGGGGACTCGAGCGCAAGGCACGCGGACATGATCTCTCGCCAGATCGCCGCGACGTGCGGCGCCTTGAGCGGCCCGGGATTGGACTTCTGAATCTTCTCGATCACCTGGGCGACGCGATCGGGACGGAAATAGGGCGTTCCCTCGCGCTTCTTGACCGCGCCGACCAGTTCCGCGACATGTGCGCGGCGGTTCAGGAGATCGAGAAGCTGCTGGTCGAGCGAGTCGATCTGCACGCGCAGATCGGCGAGGCTGGAGGTGGATTCGGAGGTGGAGGGCTGGTGTGGGGCTGGGGCGGTCATCGGTCTGGTGCGCGTGCGTCTAGGCGCGCGACCGCTCGAATTCTCGCATGTAGCCCACCAGGGCCTGCACGCCGGCCAGCGGCATGGCGTTGTAGATGCTCGCCCGCATGCCGCCTACGGACTTGTGGCCCTTGAGCTGCAGAAGACCGGCTTCGCGCGCGCCCGTCAGGAAGGCGTCGTTCAGGCTCTCGTCGCGCAGGAAGAAGGGGACGTTCATGCGCGAGCGGCAGGTGGGGGCCACCTTGTTCGCGTAGAAGCCGGAGCTGTCGATGAAGTCGTACAGCAGCCGTGCTTTCGCGATGTTGCGTTCCTCCATTGCCTCGACCCCGCTCAGCGACCCCTCGGTCTGCGAAAGCAGCCACCGGAAGGTGAGGCCGGCCATGTAGATGGCCCAGGTCGGGGGCGTGTTGTACATGGACTTGTTGTCGGCGACGATCCGGTAGTTGAATGCGCTTGGGCAGATCTCGAGCGCATGGCCGAGCAGTTCGTCGCGTACGACCACGAGCGTCAGGCCGGCCGGACCGAGGTTCTTCTGTGCGCCGCCGAACGCAAGGCCCACGCGGCTCCAGTCCACCGGGCGCGAGGCGACATGGGAGGAGAAGTCGATGACCAGCGGGGCAGTGCTGCCCAGTGCGACAAGGTCGGGTAGTTCATGGAACTCGACCCCGTTGATCGTCTCGTTGGTGCACACGTGCACATAGGACGCATCGGGCGAGATCCGCCAGCTTGCCGGGTCGGGCAGGCGCGTGTGATGGTCGCCCGCGTTGGTCGCGGCAATACTCGTCTGGCAGTAGCGCTGCGCTTCCTTGTGCGACTTGGCGCTCCAGCTTCCGGTGATGACGAAATCCGCGCGCGTGCCGCGCGAAAGATTCATCGGCACGATGGCGTTCTCGCCGAGCCCGCCACCCTGCATGAAGAGAATATGGAAGGACTCGGGCACCTTCAGCAGTGCCCGGAAGTCGGCCTCGGCCTGCGTGCAGATCGCCCCGAACTCCTTGCCGCGATGGCTCATCTCCATCACGCTCATGCCGCTGCCCTGCCAGTCGAGCATTTCGGAGGCGGCGCGTCGGAGCACCTCCGCCGGCATGGCGGCCGGCCCCGCGGAGAAGTTGTAGGGGCGCGGATCTGCTGCTTGCCGCGTCACTTCTTGGCCGGGGCCTTCGCGGGTGCTGCCTTGGCAGGCGCCGGTGCCGCGTTGTTGGTGGGCGCACCCAGGGCCTTCGCGACATTGCTGTCGAGCGTGACCATCTTGGGTTCGATCGACGCGCGGGTCTCGGCTACCAGCTTTTCGGTCAGCGCGGTCTGCAGCTTCGGATTGAGTTCCTGGTACTTCTTGCTCAAGGGCGAGCTGATCCACGCCAGGAGCTGACGCAGTTCTTCTTCAGAGAAGTTCTGCTCCATGATCGGGCCCAGCGTGGAGGGCGCCAGTTCGACGGCCTTGTCGCGAACGATGGGGTAGGCCTCGTCGAAGTACTTCTTGAGTTCGGCATCGGCCGCCTTGGCCGCTGCTTCGCGCTTTTCGGCCGGCACCTGGGTCTGCAGGTACTGCGAGCCGGCCTGGGCGATCGGTGCGCTCGATTGCTCGACCAGACCGCGTGCCAGCGATTCGACGCCGGCGCGTTGCAGGTCGATGAATTGCTTCACGAGCGCCGCCTTGTCCTGGGCCATGGCCAGGGAACTGCCGGCCAGCGCCACGGTAAGCAGCGCGAGTTTCAATTTTTTCACTGAGGATTCTCCGTAGAAGGTGAAGAGGTAGTGTCGTCGGCGCCGGAATCGTTCTCGACATTCGCGTCGTTTTCGACGATGCGCTGCAGCCCGCTGAGCTTGGCGCCTTCGTCGAGACCGATCAGGGTCACGCCTTGCGTGGCGCGTCCCAGTTCGCGGATTTCGGAGACACGGGTGCGTACGAGCACCCCCCTGTCGGTGATGAGCATGATCTCGTCATCGGAATGGACGAGTGTAGCGGCCACCACCTTGCCGTTTCGTTCACTTTGCTGAATCGCGATCATGCCTTTGGTTCCTCGGCCATGACGCGTGTACTCGGTAATGCTTGTTCGTTTTCCGTAACCATTTTCAGTGGCGGTCAGCACGCTTTGCTGCTCGTCTTCCGCCACCAGCATGGCAATCACCCCCTGCCCGTCGTCAAGCGTCATGCCCCGAACGCCGCGCGCATTCCGGCCCATCGGCCGCACATCGTTCTCGTCGAACCGCACCGCCTTTCCACCGTCGGAGAACAGCATCACGTCGTGTGTGCCGTCCGTGAGCGCCGCGCCGACAAGATAGTCCCCGGGATCCAGATCGACGGCGATGATGCCGGCCTTGCGCGGATTGCTGAATTCGTCGAGCGCGGTCTTCTTCACGGTCCCCATCGACGTCGCCATGAACACGTACTGGTTGGCCGGGAAGGTGCGCTTTTCGCCGGTCAATGCGAGCACGACATTGATCTTCTCGCCCTCCTGAAGCGGGAACATGTTGACGATGGGACGTCCGCGTGAACCGCGCGAGCCGGAGGGCACTTCCCAGACCTTGAGCCAGTAACAGCGCCCGCGGTTCGAGAAGCACAGGATGTAGTCGTGCGTGTTCGCGATGAAGAGCTGGTCGATCCAGTCGTCTTCCTTGGTCGCGGTCGCCTGCTTGCCCCGGCCCCCCCGCTTCTGGGCGCGGTATTCGCCCAGCGGCTGGCTCTTGATGTAGCCGCCATGAGACAGCGTGACGACCATGTCGGTCGGCGTGATCAGGTCTTCGGTGGAGAGGTCGAATGCGCTGTGCTCGACCTGGCTGCGGCGCACGCCGAGCTTGCTCTGGCCGAACTCCTGCTTGATCGCGGTCAGCTCGTCGCCGATGATTGTCGAAACGCGTTCGGGGCGGGCAAGGATGTCCAGCAGATCGTCGATCTCTGCCATGACTTCCTTGTACTCGGCGACGATCTTGTCCTGCTCCAGGCCGGTCAGTCGCTGGAGTCGCATCTGCAGGATTTCCTGCGCCTGCGTGTCCGACAGCCTGTAGAGGCCGTTCGAGCCCATGCCGAATTCGCGCTCCAGTCCGTCGGGACGGTAGTCGTCGGCGTTCACGATGCCGCCGTCTGCGCGGGTGCGGGTCAGCATGTCGCGCACCAGCGCGCTGTCCCAGGCGCGACTCATCAGCTCCGCCTTCGCGACCGGGGGCGTGGGCGCGTTGCGGATGATGGCGATGAATTCGTCGATGTTGGCAAGCGCCACCGCAAGGCCTTCCAGCACGTGGCCCCGCTCGCGCGCCTTGCGCAGGTTGAAGACGGTGCGCCGGGTGACGACTTCCCGCCGGTGCTGGAGGAAGACCTCGATCAGGTCCTTCAGGCTGCACAGCTTGGGCTGGCCATCCACCAGCGCCACCATGTTGATGCCGAAGGTGTCCTGCAGCTGCGTCTGCTTGTAGAGGTTGTTCAGCACCACCTCAGGCACTTCGCCGCGCTTGAGCTCGATCACCAGCCGCATGCCCGACTTGTCGGACTCGTCCTGGATGTGACTGATGCCTTCGATCTTCTTTTCGTGCACCAGCTCCGCCATGCGCTCCTGCAGCGTCTTCTTGTTCACCTGGTAGGGGAGCTCGTCGACGATGATCGCCTGCCGCTGGCCGCGGTCGATCTCCTCGAAGTGGCACTTGGCGCGCATGACCACCTTGCCACGGCCGGTGCGGTACCCGTCCTTGATGCCGTTGATGCCGTAGATGATCCCGGCCGTTGGGAAGTCGGGCGCCGGCACGATCTCCATCAGGTCGTCGATGCTGGCGTCCGGATGTCGCAACAGGTGCAGGCAGGCATCAACGACTTCATTGAGGTTGTGCGGCGGAATATTCGTGGCCATGCCAACCGCGATTCCGCCTGCGCCATTGACCAGAAGATTGGGCAGTTTGCTCGGTAATACGGTGGGTTCTTTTTCCGAGCCGTCGTAATTCGGTCCGAAATCGACTGTTTCCTTGTCGATATCGGCCAGCATTTCGTGCGCAATTTTGGCAAGTCGAATCTCCGTATATCGCATGGCGGCGGCCATATCGCCGTCCACGGATCCGAAATTGCCTTGTCCATCGACCAGCATGTGCCGCATGGAGAAGTTCTGCGCCATCCGCACGATCGTGTCGTAGACCGACTGGTCGCCGTGCGGGTGGTACTTGCCGATCACGTCCCCGACGATACGGGCCGACTTCTTGTAGGGCCGGTTCCAGTCGTTGTTCAGCTCGTGCATTGCATATAACACACGTCTATGCACAGGCTTCAGCCCGTCGCGGGCATCGGGGAGGGCGCGGCCGACGATCACGCTCATGGCGTAGTCGAGATAGCTGCGGCGCATTTCCTCTTCGAGGCTGATGGGTAGAGTTTCTTTGGCGAACGAGGTCATGTGCGGCGGGCTGACGGCAAGGAGGCGAAATTTTACGCTGGGACGGGTGTCGTACCGCCGCAACACAACGCCCGTATTCCGCCTCCGTCCTACGTTTCAGGGGCGCTCTGCGGGCAGTTTGCGAAAGACCCTATGGCACAATCGCCTCAACGTTTTGGGTGGTGGTCACTTAAAGCGTCCTTGATTCGCAGCGCGGCTGCGGCTTTTTCCCCAAGAGGAGAACCATGAAGAAACTGAATAAAGTGGCGATGATGTTTGCAGTCGCTGCGCTCGCCACTGCCGCCGGCGCGCAGACCCGTGTCACCGCCGCGAATGGTGGTCCGGTGATTGACAACTGGCAAAACGGCACTGGCGAACTGGTCTGGAAGAACGGCACCAACGAACTGTGCTGGCGCGATGCCAACTGGACGCCCGCAACTGCCGCCGCTGGCTGCGACGGTGCCTTGGTTCCCGCTGCACCCCCGGCTGCCGCTGCTCCTGCCGCCGCCCCTGCCGCTCCCGCTGCTCCCGCAGTCGCTGCCTCGAAGGTGACCTTCGCTGCCGACGCGTTCTTCGACTTCGACAAGTCGGTCCTCAAGCCCGAAGGCCGTGCGAAGCTGAACGATCTGGTCTCGAAGATCCGCGACGTGAACCTCGAAGTCATCATCGCCGTTGGCCACACTGACTCCATCGGCACTGACGCCTACAACCAGCGTCTGTCGGTCCGTCGCGCCGAAGCCGTGAAGGCCTATCTGGTCTCGAAGGGCATCGAAAAGAACCGCGTCTACACCGAAGGCAAGGGCGAGAAGCAGCCTATCGCTGACAACCGCACCAAGGAAGGCCGCGCGAAGAACCGTCGCGTGGAAATCGAAGTGGTCGGAACGCGTCCGAACAAGTGATTCGCAAGAATCACCCATGAAACCCCGCTTCGGCGGGGTTTTTTTATGTCTTCGTGAACTGCTTTTAGCCATATTGAAGTCGGCTTGTATCGGGCAGCCGGATTGGCGACGTTTCATAATCGCAGCATGACCGAAGCATTGAATGCCGACCCGGCAGAACTGGCCAAATTCTCCGAACTCGCCCATCGCTGGTGGGATCTCGATAGCGAATTTCGACCGCTGCACGAGATCAATCCTCTCCGGTTGGAATGGATCGAAAGTATCGCGTCCCTCGGGGGGAGGCGGGTGCTTGATGTGGGTTGCGGAGGCGGAATTTTGGCGGATGCGATGGCGCGTCGCGGTAGCGAAGTTCTGGGCATTGACCTTGCCGACAAGGCGCTCAAGGTGGCTCAACTTCATGCACTCGAAGCGGGCACGCGCGGCGTGAAGTACCGACTGGTGAGTGCAGAGGCCCTGGCTGCGGAGCAGCCGGAAAGCTTCGATGTGGTGACCTGCATGGAAATGCTCGAACATGTACCTGAGCCTGCCTCTGTGGTGGCTGCATGCTCGGCGTTGGTCAAACCCGGGGGATGGGTGTTCTTCTCCACCATTCACCGCAATCTCAAGTCCTTTCTCTTCGCGATCGTTGGCGCGGAGTACGTGCTCGGCATGCTGCCGCGCGGTACGCATGAGTACCGCAAGCTGATCCGTCCGAGCGAACTCGCGACCCATTGCCGGGCAGCTGGACTCGATCTTCGATACACGCGTGGCATGGAATACAACCCGTTGACGCACCGCTACTGGCTCAGCAACGACACCAGCGTGAACTACCTCTTTGCGACGCGCAAGGCGCCGGTGTCCGCGTCATGAGGCTTGAAGGAACACGGGCCATCCTGTTTGATCTCGATGGCACCTTGATCGACAGCGCTCCGGACCTCGGCGCTGCGGCCGATCAGATGCGCGTTGCGCGGGGGCTGGCCTCGCTGCCTTTGGAGCGCTATCGCCCCATGGCCGGCGCTGGCGCGCGCGGCATGCTGGGCGTCGCTTTCGGCATTGCGCCCGAGGCGCCCGAGTTCGGCGCCATGCGCGAGGAGTTCTTCCTCAACTACGAAGCGCGCATGCTTCGCAATACGCAAGTTTTCGATGGGGTGGAGCGGATGATCGAAGCGTTGCTTGAGCGTGGCCTTGCATGGGGTGTGGTGACCAACAAGTCAGTGCGCTTTACCGGTCCGTTGACACAGGCGATCCCGCTCTTTGACAGCGCGTGCGCCATTGTGAGCGGCGACACAACACCCTTCGCCAAGCCGCACCCCGAACCTCTCCTCGAAGCTGCGCGTCGCCTCGGCTTGGCGCCGGCGAACTGCGTCTATGTTGGCGACGACGAGCGTGACATCGTGGCCGGGCGTGCAGCAGGGATGAGGACTGTCGCAGCCACCTACGGCTATATGGGGGCGCAGAGCGAAGTTGCACGCTGGGAGGCCGACGCCGAGATCGAAACACCCATGGCGCTCTTGCAATTGCTCGAACAGGCCTAAAATGCGCGTCTAGGGGCTGCACTGGTTTCGACGTGGGTTCGGGACCGCAGCGGTGCATGTCGAGCTGAATGTGCTCGTAAAACTGATTCAAACAAACTAACTGCAAACGACGAACGTTTCGCACTCGCCGCTTAATTGCCGGTGAGCTTTGCAACAGCAGGCCGATGGGCTGGGCAAGGGGGTGACGGAGCAATCCGGCGCCTCCCGGCTGCAAAGATAATCTACATCGGCTGGCTCCGGTCCGGGTACCTTGGATCGGAGTGAGACTTAAGGGTGCTGGCGGCCGGTGTAGCGTGCGACTGCGCGACACCGGTGGCGAGACTCAAATCAGACCGCTAAACATGTAGATCTGCGCGGCGAAGGCTTGCGGACGGGGGTTCGAATCCCCCCAGCTCCACCATTCATCCAGATCCCGGCCGCTGTAGGCTGGGATTCTTGTTTGCCCGTTCACTCCGGCGATGCCGTTTGCGTCGCGAGCGCGAACTCGAAGACCGGCTTTGCGATGTCCTTCCGGACGATTGTCGGGAAGCTGGGTCAGCGCCTTCGCTGTCGCACCACTCAGGAAACAGTGGATCCAGCGGAATTCGATGGTCCCGCGCTGCCAGCCTCGGCGGGCGCTCTGACGTGCAGGCAAATATTGATCACCGAATGCACAGCTGATCGCCACCCATCTTCCTGAAGGAAGGCGAATCGAAGATTGCGCGATTTTCCATCAAGATTTTCCCTATGCCTTCCTTGTTCTCGTATTCCGGGGAGACCGCATAGATGTCGTACCGCCCACACGGAGCGGGCGGGCGTTCACGAATTCCTTTCAATCGCTGGATAATCGACGGCCCATCGGGCTTTATGAATGGAACCAGGTATATCTGGTAGTTCGCGTGCTTCATGTGGGCAACAAGCGCCTTGCATTGATTGTTCCAGTCGCGCCCGTTGGTCAATTGGGGGGGTGATGTCCTCATCGAGCAGCGTGAGGTCGCAGTGTCCGACGATGAGATCGTATGCGTAGTCTTCCTTGAAGTCGTCCACTGATATCGGCTTGTGGGCGAATCGGGGTGTGTTCAATCCCCAGCTGTCGTGGGCAATCCAATGGCTGTAATAGGGAAGCCGCCCAGCTTCGGTCACCAGCATCCGACCTTTGAATTCAGCAAGGTCTCTTGAAATGTAAAATACATTTTCGAACCTGGAGTTTGCAATGCCGACGAGCGTCCCTTTTGTCATGCTCAAAGAGAGATATATCGAGGAGCAGAGAAAAACCAGCAACGGGCGCATGAGGCGATCCTGGCTCAGGAGGTAGAAACCTCCAAAGAACATCGGGGCCATGAATCTGTTCCCGATGTTCTGCTCCAGTCGCATTGCTCCATAAAATATGATCGGCAAGATCAGCGCGCACGCTGCTCGCCTCGCGATTCTTGAGCTGCCTGATGCGATGACTGCCAATGCAATCGGGAACAATACAACCAGAATGAAATCGAGGGACTCGTAGTAGCAGATTAACAGATCCCGTCGTCCCGAGGATTTCACGAGAAATGGAAGAGGGAGCCATTCTGAAAAATACCAAGCGCGCCACAGGAAATAGACAATCCCTGGAATGATCAGTGTCATCGAGGCTATTTCAGTTCGTTCCTCAATCGCAGGGTACGCCATTGCTCCGAGACTCGCAATAATATCAATCCTGCGCCCCATACAACGCCATCCGGCCTCACCAGGCAGAGAACGAGAACGAATGAATAGAGGCTTTCCTTATTGTTGATGGCCAAGGACAGGCAGTAGACATACAAGGCCGAAAAAAATATTGCGCTGAATCCGTTGAGCGATGAGTAGATGTAGGGCGTTAGAAATAACCCGATCAGTGCGGCGACCTTGTACTCGACGGCTCGCGAGATGTTTACGAGGAATGCGGCGCCAATCAAATTGAGGAGGAGGGCGGAAAAAAATTCATTGATACCCAATAGCTTCAGAAATGCTATGGCGAGCATCCAGAGAAAATCTGTTGCTCCTTCAATTGGGGTGCCCGCATTTCCAAAGGTGATTACGCCGGTTTCGGCCAAGTTCTTCGCGTATTCATACAGTATGACGGAATCTTCCGCGGGAATGGTGACGAAGTAGGCGAGCAGGAATACGGGACTCAGGATTAGAAGAGACAAGACGAATCCCTTCCGTTTGACAAAGTCTGTCAGCTTGATTCCGAAATCCTGGCCAATTGAATTTTCGAACACCTTGGAATCCTCTTGTTGAATTAATTCCTGATCGATTCCAATCGGGCGTGTCGAGAAGCCGATGATTGCAAGTCAATGAAAGACGCCAATCCGTGTCTTGAACCGGGAAATCAAAAAATTGAAATCCATCGTCCAGTGTGAGTCCCAATCGATGGGTATCACGTTCTTCCGTGGCATGCCGCCTGTTCTGGGCGGCAAGCTGCAATCACCGATGCCATAAGAAGGCAGAAACGCTGCGAAGGCCGGAGCTGATACGCTTTGTAGCGTTCCTTTGACCGTTCGTCGAGAACTTAAGCACATAGTGTGCAAAGCTGGGTCGACTTGGCGGGCGAGGGTCAGAAAGCCTCCGCGATGCGTGCCCGCGCGATGGGTGCGCCTGGCGCCTTCGTACCGAGGGCCATCGGAATGACGTTCGGGTCAGCCGCGGGGCTGGCTCAGGTCAAGGGAGGGGCGGCATTGCCGGCCAAGCTGCGCTCGCTCGGTGCACGTTCTGGTTTCGGTCCGGCGCGATCCTGGGGCGTGCTCGGCCATGGTGCGAGTCCATGGTCCGCCTCAAAGACCCATGCATGCGTTCTCCAGCGCCGACTTCATGAATTGCCCCAGTACTGGGTATTTGATGTCTCGGAAATATTCTTCTTCCACATTCCAATGGGAGAGGTGCTGAAGAATCCGGAAAATATTCGACCCGTGAATGTGTTTGATGTCGTCAGAAATCCTTGGGCTGCCGATATTGCATGGACAATTTGTTCAGATGTCGAGCCTGTTGAATACGAAGCGAGGAAGGTGCCTGATGATTTGCATCAGGATGCCCCATTTCCAGGGCAGGTAGGCGACTGCTTTACCGCGTTCGATCGCATTGACTATGCCGCTTGCGACCTGTTCGACAGGGGCCAGCTTCGCACCTTGTCTTTTCAAGCCTGAGGTCATCGGCGTATCGGTGGGGCCGGGCTTGAGCAATACCACATTGATACCAGTGCCGGCAAAGCGGTGCTGCAGGCCTTGTGAATACCGAGTCACCAGGCCTTTGGCGGACCCGTAGACGTAGTTGGACCGGCGCCCCCTGTCGCCCGCCACCGAACCAATCAGAGCCAAGGTACCGTGGGACTGCTTGGCCATCTGCTTTGCAAAGGCCTCCGCGTACAACACAGGGGAAATGCCGTTGATTTCCAGCGCCTCGCGGCATGCCTGCAAATCATCCTGGCAGCGGGACTGCTCCGGCAGCGAGCCGTGGGCGATCAGCACGATGTCCACGGTCCCTTGCGCGACGATGCCATCGACTGTGGCCTGTATGGCGGCGGGGTCCAGGAATTCGGCCTGCACCACGCGGATGTCCGATCGTGGGCTGCGTACCCTCAGGTCTGCGGCAACCCGTTCAATGCGTTCGGCATCGCGCCCGACCAGGATGAGCTCCTGTGACTTTCCGTGCGTCCACAGTCTGGCGCAGTGCTCTGCGATCGCCGAAGTGGCGCCGACGATGACGATTCTTCTGTTCTTTTCCAATTCAGATCCCCATCAGCCGGCGCGACATTGCAGAACTCATGCCTGGGTCGCGATATTCGAGGAATTCATGGAAGCGCGGGTAGCCGGCTTCAAAAAGATCACGCGGCATACGCGCATCCTTGGCCATGTAGAGGCGTCCGCCAGCGCTGCGCACGATGGCATCCAGCCGCTCGAAAAGTTTCAGGGTGCGTTCCCCCTTGTTGGGGAAGTCGAGCGCCAACGTCACTCCAGGCTGAGGGAAACTCAACATTCCGACTGGCTGTCGATCCCCAAACGTTTTCAGTACGGCGAGAAAGGATCCGTCGCCGGCGCGGGCAATTTCGCCCAGCATGGCTTGCAGCGCATCCCTTCCTACGCCCCTGGGCACGACGCTCTGGTATTGGAAGAAGCCTTTGGGGCCGTACAACCGATTCCATTTGAGCAGGTTGTCCAGGGGATAGAAGAATGATTCGTAGTGCGCGAGGGCGCGTCCTGCCCGCCACTTCTTGAGGTGGAAGTACGCAATGTTGAAAGAGCGCAGAGATAGCTGATTCACCATCGAGACGGGTGGCACGACCGGCACGGTCAAGTTGCCGCCCTTCGGCACCGGGTGATCCCCTGCGTCGACCGAATTGGCGCGCATGAAGGTCCCGCGTCCTCCTCCGCCGGAAATGCAGTCGATCCACGAGACCGTGTGTTCCTACCCGCTTTCGGAGCTGTCCGCGAGTTGGAAGAATTCCTCGAGATTGGCATAGGGCAGGGTCTCGGTGTCCAGCCACGGGCCCGCCACTCGCTGAAGCTGGATTTCCGCTTCGACGATGAGCCCGGTCAATCCCAGGCCGCCGACGGTCGCGGCGAACCAGTCCGGTTGCAAGCGCGGGCCGCATTCGGTGGCCTGGCCATCGGTGCGCACCAGCCGAATGCGTTGCACGTGATCCCCGAAGGAGCCGAGCAGATGGTGGTTCTTGGAGTGAACGTCGTTGGCGATGGCACCGCCGACGGTCACCAACTGCGTTCCAGGCGTGACCGGCAGGATCCAACCGCGAGGGATGACGAGTCGCTGAATGTCCCGCAGCAGGACCCCGGCCTCACAGGCCAGCCGTCCGCTCTTCTCATCGAACCCGACGAAGTGATCCAGTCCCGTGGTGTGCCAGAGAATCCCGTTCGGATTGAGACAGGCATCACCGTAGCTGCGCCCCATGCCGTGCGCGATGCCTGGCTGGTGGTCGGCGATCTGGCTCGCGACGCACCTCGGATCATTCAGGCTGATGACATCGTGAGGTGATGCGCTCAAGCGCCCCCACGAGGACACCGGCGTCATGCGGCCTCCGTGCGGAATACGAAGCGCTTGTCCAGGTGGTACTTGGTCAGGTACCCGAAGCGACGGCAGGAATTGAGGCAGAACGGGGTCGATGGCCGGCAAGTGCTGGAGAAATATTCGGTGTCCCTGGTGGACCGCTATGCGCAGATGTCGGCGACCGGTGACCTTGTGGCTGGCCGTGGGCATTGGCGTCGGTGCGATGGGCAGGATCGCGTGGACGGCGCGTCCTCAGGGGCGCGGAGAGGGGGGGCGCGCTGACCGAGTTGCCGCGGCGGCCCCGCGAGGTCCTTCATCCGCGAGCTATAGTCGCACCCCGCTATTCAGCGGCCGGGCATCGAGCCCGCTGGCCCGCTTGAGCATTGGATCGAAAAGATTGGAGCAATGAGACCGTCTCTCTGGATGTCGACCTGGCGCGCAGCGGTCGCGGCGATTCTGCTGCTGCCCGCCGCCGCACAAGTCCATGCGGCCTCCCGGGCGCCTGTGGCCGCGGAGAACGGCATGGTCGTGACGGCGCAGCATCTCGCCACGCGAGTTGGCGTGGATGTGCTCAAGCGGGGCGGAAACGCGGTCGATGCCGCGGTCGCCGTGGGCTATGCGCTGGCGGTCGTGTATCCGTCGGCCGGCAATCTGGGCGGCGGCGGCTTCATGACCGTGCGCCTGGCCGATGGACGAAAGACCTTCCTGGACTTCCGCGAGAAGGCGCCGTTGGCGGCGAGCGCCAACATGTATCTCGACAAGGACGGCAACGTCATCGAGGGTCTGAGCACGCGCGGCCATCTGGCGGTGGGCGTGCCCGGCACCGTGTCGGGCATGGAGTACGCAAGAGAGAAGTACGGCACCATGAAGCGGGCCGCGCTGATCGCCCCCTCGATCAAGCTGGCCGAACGCGGCTTCGTCCTCGATCAGGGCGACGTCGACATGTTCGCGGCCGCGACCGCGGACTTCAGGAAGGATCCGGCCTCGAGTGCCATCTTCCTGCGCAAGGGGGAAGCGCTCGCGCCGGGACAACGCCTGGTTCAGAAGGACCTCGCCAGGACGCTCAAGGCCGTCAGCCGCAGCGGTCCGGACGGGTTCTACAAGGGGCGCGTCGCCTCGGCCATCGCCGCATCGAGTCGGGCGGGCGAGGGCATCATCACGCCGATCGATCTCCAGCAGTATTCCACGCGCGAATTCCCGCCGATCGAATGCGATTACCGCGGCTACCACGTCATTTCGGCGCCTCCGCCGAGTTCCGGCGGCGTCGCGATCTGCGAGATGCTGAACATCCTCGAGGGCTATCCGCTCAAGGACCTCGGCTTCCGTTCGGCGCAGGCGGTCCACTACCAGATAGAGGCGATGCGCCATGCCTATGTGGACCGCAACAGCTACCTGGGCGATCCGGATTTCGTGAGGAGCCCCCTCGACCGCCTGCTCGACAAGGGCTACGCCGCGAGCATCCGCAGTGTCATTGACCCGGGGAAAGCCGGCGTCTCGAAGGACATCAAGGCGGGCGTTTCGCCCCACGAGGGTCTCAACACCACCCACTACTCGATCATCGACCAGTGGGGCAACGCCGTCGCGGTGACTTACACGCTCAACGACTGGTTCGGCGCCAGGGTCACGGCCGCGGGCACTGGCGTGCTGCTCAACAACGAGATGGACGACTTCACCTCGAAAGTCGGCGAACCCAACCTCTACGGCCTGGTGCAAGGCGAAGCGAACGCGATCGCCCCGGGCAAGCGCCCCCTGAGCTCGATGAGTCCGACCATCGTGACCAAGGACGGCGAACCGCTTCTCGTGCTCGGCACGCCGGGCGGCAGCCGGATCATCACCACGGTGTTGCACACGATCCTCAACGTGATCGATTACGGCATGAGTGTGCAGGAGGCGGTCGATGCGCCCCGCTTCCATCAGCAATGGATGCCCGACACCACCGAGTTCGAGCCCTTCGCACTCTCACCCGATACTCGCAATATTCTCATCGGCATGGGACACAAGCTCGGCCTGTCCCCGCCGGTGAATCATGTGGCGGCGATCATCGTTGGCGCCCCCTCGCTGGGCGGGGTGCCTGTGGGCAAGAACCGCTTCTATGGCGCGAACGATCCGCGCCGCAATACCGGGCTGGCACTGGGTTACTGATGCGCATCGACGAGATTCTCTACACGCAGGGCTTCGGCACCCGGCGCGTCTGTGCCGGCCTGGTGCAGCAGGGCTACGTGCGGGTCGCCGGCGAGGCGGTCACTGATCCGGCTGCGGAGTTCGAGCCGGCCGGCTTGCGCTACACGGTCCAGGGCACCGCGTGGGAATACCACGAGAAGGCCTACCTGATGCTTCACAAGCCGGCGGGCACCGAGTGTTCGCAAAAGCCATCGACTTATCCGAGCATCTACACGCTGCTGCCGGCGCCGCTGCGGGTTCGGCCCAACAAGGGGGCCGTCCAGGGCGTGCAGGCGATCGGGCGGCTCGATCAGGACACCACCGGCTTGCTGCTGTTGACCGACGACGGTCAGTTCATCCACCGGATGGGTTCGCCCAAACACCATGTGCCCAAGGTCTACGAGGTGACGACGCGCCATCCGATCGACGACGAGCAGATCGCGCGCCTGCTGGCTGGTGTCGTTCTCGACGATGATCCGAAGCCCGTGCGTGCGGCGGCATGCGTGCGCCGGTCGTCCACCAACCTGGCGCTCACGCTGACCGAGGGCAAATACCACCAGGTCAAGCGCATGCTCGCGGCCGTCGGCAACCGGGTGGAGGCGCTGCACCGCTCGCGCATCGGCGACCTCCCGTTGCCTGGCGACCTGGCACCCGGCCAGTGGCGTTGGCTCACGGCGCAGGAGGTGGAGGCATTGCGCACTGCTCGCCGAAGTCAGCCGTTGGTAGGTGTCGATCGTTAAAATCAGTCCACTTCTTCCGGAACGTCTCTCTTGCGCTTCAAATCATCTCCGATGGGCCGCCTCGCGGCCTTTTTGTTTGCCTGCATGGCTGCCGCGTCGCATGCGGCCGCGCCGCCTCCGCTTTTCGTGCTCAATTCGCTCGACGCGACGGTCAGCGTCATCGATCCGGCGACCTGGACCGAGAAGCAGCGCATCCCGACCGGCAAGGAACCGCATCACCTGTATCTGACGCCCGACGAGCGCTCGCTCATCGTCGCGAACTCGGCCGGCGACTCGCTGACTTTCCTGGACCCCCGGACGGCGGAGGTGCAAAAGGTGGTCTACGGCATCATCGACCCCTACCAGTTGCGTTTCTCGCCGGACATGAAGTGGTTCGTCACCGCCGGCAACCGGCTGAACCATGTCGACATCTACCGCTGGGATGGCAAGGAGCCCAAGCTGGCCAAGCGCATTCCCACCGGCAAGACCCCCAGCCACATCTGGATCGACAGCAAGAGCACGGTGGCCTACGTCACCATGCAGGACACCGACGAGTTGATCGCGGTCGACCTCGCGACGCAGACCATCCGCTGGCGCACGCCCACCGGCCCGATGCCGGCCGACATCTTCGGCGTCCACGATGGCAAGACCCTGCTCGTCGGCCTGACCGGCGGCGATGGCGTGCAGATGTTCGACGTGTCGCAGGCGGTGCCGCGTCCGGTCGGCATGCTGCCGACCGGCAAGGGCGCCCATGCCTTCCGCTCGGCGGGCGACGGCCGCAGCGTGTTCGTGAGCAATCGCGTGGCCAACACCATCAGCCGCATTGATATCGCGACATTGCGCGTCACCGACACCTATGCCGTGCCGGGTGGGCCCGACTGCATGGATGTCTCGGCCGACGGCAAGACCTTGTATGTCACATCGCGCTGGGCAAAGAAGCTCAGCGTGGTCGATCTGGTGAACAACAAGGTGGCGCATCAGGTCAACGTGGGCCGTTCGCCGCACGGCGTCTGGACCTTGGACCATGCGAAGCCTTGAGCGCGCCCCCATCCTCGCATTGGCGGCGCTCCTTGCCCTGTCCGGCAGCGCGCTCGCGCAAGGCGGCTGCGACAAGCCTGTCTACCTGACTTTCGACACCGGCCACATGGGCATTGCGCCGCTGGTGGCCGATGTGTTGAAGCGGCAGGACGTGCGTGTCACCTTCTTTGCCGCGGCGGAGCGCACGCAGACCGACGGCGACAGCCTCGATGCGCACTGGGCGTCGTGGTGGAAGGCGAGGGCGGCCGAGGGCAACGAGTTCGCGTCCCATACCTACGACCATGCCTACTGGCGTGGTGACGTGAAAGGCCAGGAACCCCGCTTTCGCATCCGGCCCACCGCCGGCGCATTTGCGGGCCGCGAGTTCACCTGGGACGCGCAGCAGTACTGCGCCAATATCGCCAAGGCCGCGGATCGCCTCGAATCCATCACGGGCAAGAAGCCTCTGCCGCTCTTTCGTGCGCCGGGTGGCAAGACCTCGCCGAAGCTGCTGGCCGCTGCCAAGGGCTGTGGCTACGAGCATGTGGGCTGGTCGCCAGCCGGCTTCCTCGGTGACGAACTGCCGAGCGAGACCTTCAGCAACGAAAAGCTGCTGCAGCAGGCGCTCGACAACATCCGGCCCGGCGACATCCTGCTCGCCCATCTCGGCATCTGGTCGCGCAAGGACCCGTGGGCGCCGGCCGACCTCGAGCCGCTGATCGTCGGCCTCAAGGCGAAGGGCTTCTGCTTCCGGACGCTGCGCCAGCATCCGGCCTATGCAGGCTGGATCGCCGCGCGTTCCTGAATCTTTTCGAACGAACCCGGATCGCAGACTCGATGGACTGGTTTACGGATTATTTCGCGGCGGCGCAGCAGTGGCTGTTCGAGACGCTCGTTCAACCGATCGTCTTCGGCGTGGGTCTTGGAGGCAGGGTCGAGGAAGCCTTCAATGGCACCGGCTGGCTGCTGGTCGGGCTCATCGAGATCCTGGTGCTCGTCGCCGTCATCGGCCCGCTTCAACGCTGGCGTCCGGTGGAGCCGGTGACCGATCGCCGCGCGATTCGCACTGACGTGATCTACACGCTGATCCATCGACTGGGGCTCTTCCGGCTTGCGATGTTCTTTGCCGCGCAGCCCCTCTTCGACGACTTGCTCGGCATGGCGCGCGCGGCGGGCTGGGGCACGATACATCTGGACGAACTCTGGCCCGGCGTGACAGATGTGCCATGGGTCGCCTTCGCGATCTACCTCGTGGTGCTGGATCTGGTCGAGTACCTCATCCATCGCGGGCAGCATCGGTTCAACTGGTGGTGGGCATTGCATTCGCTGCATCATTCGCAGCGCCAGTTGACGATGTGGAGCGACAACCGCAACCATCTGCTGGACGATGTGATTCACGACACGATCATCGTCGTCGTGGCCCAACTGATCGGCGTGGCGCCGGGGCAGTTCATCGCGCTCGTGGCGTTCACCCAGCTCAGCCAAAGCTTCCAGCATGCCAATCTCAGGCTCCGATTCGGTGCGATCGGCGATCGGCTCTGGATCAGTCCGCGCTTCCATCGCATCCACCACGCCATCGGCATCGGTCACGAGTCGCAGGGGCCAAGCACGCTGGGCGGCCACAACTTCGGTGTGCTGCTGCCCTGGTGGGACATGCTCTTCGGCACGGCGAATTTCGATGCGCCTTATGAGCACACCGGCATTCGCGACCAGGTCGAGCCCGGCGCGGACGGACGTGTGCGCGACTACGGTCGAGGCTTCCTGTCGCAACAGTGGCTGGGCCTCAAGCGCCTGGTGGGCCGCGCCTGAGGGCGCGTCACGCACAGGCGTTATCCTCGGCCGCGATGCGTCTTCTCCTCGATTCCTTCTGGCGTTCGGTCGCCTACTGCATGCACCCGCGAGTGATCGTGCTGTCGCTGCTGCCGCTCGCGCTGATGGTGGTGATCGCCGCGGTCTTCGGCTACTTCTGGTGGGACGCTGCGGTCGCATGGACGCATGAGACGCTGGACAACTGGCCCTTGCTGTCCAGCGTATGGGGCTGGCTCGGCCGCTTCTTCTCGGGCAATGTGACCGCAGCGCTGGCGCCGATCGTGGTCGTGGTGGCCGCCACACCGGTGCTCATCGTCATCGCGCTGCTGGTCGTCGCCGGCTTCATGGCCCCCGCGCTGACCCGCCTGGTCGGCGAGCGACGTTTCCCGTCGCTGGAGCGGAAGAAGGGCGCCTCCTTCTTCGGCAGCCTGGTCCGGTCGCTGGGACTGACGCTTCTGGCGCTTCTGGCGCTCGTGGTGTCGATGCCCCTCTGGCTCATTCCGCCGCTCGTCCTCGTCCTGCCGCCGCTGATCTGGGGCTGGCTGACCTACCGCGTCATGAGCTATGACGCGCTCTCGGAGCATGCGAGTCCGGAGGAGCGGGACGCGATCCTGCGCATTCATCGCTGGCCCCTGCTCGGCATCGGTGTCCTGTGTGGCTACCTGGGTGCGGCACCGAGCGTGGTCTGGGCGTCGGGCCTGCTTTTCGCGGCGGCCTTCCTGGTGCTCGTGCCGCTGGCAATCTGGATCTATACGCTCGTGTTCGCTTTTTCGGCACTGTGGTTCGCCCACTATTGCCTTGATGCGCTGGCCCGGCTGCGCGTCCAGCGCGCGGCGGCGGCCGTTTCAAGTTCCCTGGTCGCTCCGGCAAGTGCTGCAGCGGCCGCCAGTCAGTGGGGCGCCCCATGAGTCGTTCATTCGGTCTGATCATCGTCGGCGACGAAATCCTGTCCGGAAAGCGTGTCGACAAGCACATGCCCAAGGTCATCGAACTGCTGGCCGCCCGCGGCCTCGAGCTCGCCTGGGCGGAGTACGTCGGCGATGTGCCGGCGCGCATCACGGCTGCCCTGGCGCGCGCCTTCGCTTCGGGTGATGTGGTTTTTTCCACGGGCGGGATCGGCGCGACACCGGACGATCACACGCGCCAGTGCGCGGCTGCCGCGCTGGGCGTTCCGCTCGAGCTGCATCCCGAGGCCGAGCTTCTGATTCGCGAGCGCATGCAGGACACCGCGCGCGAGCAGGGACTTTCCTACGAACCCGACCGCCCGGACAACGTGCACCGGCTCAACATGGGCGTGTTTCCCGTGGGCGCCCGGATCATCCGGAACCCCTACAACAAGATCCCGGGCTTCAGCCTGGGCGACGTCCATTTCGTCCCCGGCTTTCCGGTCATGGCCTGGCCGATGATCGAATCCGTCCTCGACGAGCGCTATGCCGGCCTTTTCGCCCGCGGACAGGCTGCCGAGAAGTCGGTGATCGTCTACGGTGCCATGGAGGCGACACTGACGCCGCTGATGGAAGCCGTCGAGCGGGACCATCCGGGCATCCGCGTCTTCAGCCTGCCCAGTGTGGACCACGCGGAGCATGGCCGCCATATCGAACTTGGCGTCAAGGGTGACGCTGCGCTTGTCGGTGCCGCCTATGCGCAGCTCCTGCAAGGCCTGCACAGCTTTGAGGCGCGACTTGGCCCTGAAATGGTGCGATAGTCCGAAAGGCACCATTTTGGTTACAAATCGCCTGCTTTTGGGGGTGGGCGCATGCACCAGCGCCCGGCAGCGGGCGGTGAAAATGGCATAGAAACTGCATCCCCGATCATTCGTAATTCCAACCACCATCCAAACCAGGAGAACCTGATGGCAAAGACCGTTGCCGATGTACTCAAACTCGTCAAGGACAACGAGGTCAAGTTCGTCGACTTCCGATTCACCGACACCCGCGGCAAGGAACAGCACGTGACCGTGCCGGTGTCGGCTTTCGACGAGGGCAAATTCAATGACGGCCATGCCTTCGACGGCTCGTCGATCGCCGGATGGAAGGGCATCGAAGCGTCGGACATGCTCCTGATGCCCGATCCGAACACCGCCAACATCGACCCTTTCTTCGAAGAATCGACGCTGATCCTCACCTGCGACGTGGTCGACCCGACGGATGGCAAGCCCTACGAGCGCGACCCGCGTTCGCTGGCGAAGCGCGCCGAGGCCTACATGAAGGCTTCCGGCCTCGGTGACACCGCCTATTTCGGACCCGAGCCCGAATTCTTCGTGTTCGACGGCGTGCGCTGGCAGAACGACATGTCCGGCTGCTTCGTGAAGATCGAATCCGAGGAAGCCGCCTGGAACACCGGCAAGGAATTCGAGCACGGCAACACCGGCCACCGTCCGGCCGTCAAGGGTGGCTATTTCCCCGTGCCCCCGGTCGACAGCTTCCAGGACATGCGCTCCGAAATGTGCCTGGTGCTCGAATCGCTGGGCATCCCGGTCGAAGTGCACCATCATGAAGTGGCCAATGCGGGCCAGATGGAGCTCGGCACCAAGTTCAGCACGCTGATCCAGCGCGCCGACTGGGTCCAGCTGCAGAAGTACGTGATCCACAACGTGGCCCATGCCTACGGCAAGACCGCCACCTTCATGCCCAAGCCGATCGTTGGCGACAACGGCTCCGGCATGCACGTGCACCAGTCGGTCTGGAAAGACGGCAAGAACCTGTTCGCCGGCGACGGCTATGCAGGCCTGAGCGATTTCGCCCTGCACTACATCGGCGGCATCATCAAGCACGCCCGTGCGCTCAACGCCATCACGAACCCTGGCACCAACAGCTACAAGCGGCTCGTTCCGGGCTTCGAAGCGCCGGTCAAGCTGGCCTACTCGGCCAAGAACCGCTCGGCCTCGATCCGCATTCCGTTCGTCGCGAATCCGAAGGGTCGCCGCGTGGAAGCGCGCTTCCCCGATCCGATGATGAACCCGTACCTGGGTTTCGCCGCGATGCTGATGGCCGGCCTCGACGGCGTCGAGAACAAGATCCATCCGGGCGAAGCCGCCACGAAGGACCTCTACCATCTGCCGCCGGAAGAAGACGCGCTGATCCCGACCGTCTGCCACAGCCTCGACCAGGCGCTGGACTACCTCGACAAGGACCGCGCTTTCCTGACCAAGGGCGGCGTGTTCACCGACACGTACATCGATGCCTACATCGAGCTCAAGATGCAGGAAGTCACGCGTTTCCGCATGGCGACGCATCCGGTGGAATTCGACATGTACTACTCGCTCTAAGCCGGAATCCGGCCTCGGCGTGAAGAAGGGACGGCTCGGCCGTCCCTTTTTCTTTGGGTGCGCCGCCCGAACGGAAAGCATGCCGAATTGCATCAAAATGACCGTTTGCTGCGCTATCGCTCCATCCATATGAAGACTGTCTACTTCCTTCTCCTCCTGGGCACTGTCGCGCTCGGCGCGCAGGCCCAGTCCGAGCGCGTCTGGCGCTGCGGCAACGAATACACCAACAACGCCACCCTCGCGCAGCAGCGCGGCTGCAAGGTCATGGAAGGCGGGAACGTCACGGTCGTGCAGGGCACCCGGCCCGTGGCCGCCGCGGCTTCGAGCAGTGCGGGGGCGGCGCGAGCGCCGGCGGGCAGCCCTCGGGTCGACGAGTCTGTCCAGCGCGCGCGCGACGGCGAGGCCCGTTCGGTGCTCGAAGCGGAACTCAAGAAGGCCGAGGAGCGCCAGGCGCAGCTTCTGAAGGAGTACAACAACGGCGAGCCCGAAAAGCAGGGCAGCGAAGGCCGCAATTACCAGAAGTACCTCGACCGCGTCGCCGAGATGAAGGCCGAGATTGCCCGAAACGAAAGCGACATCGCCGGCATCCGTCGCGAAATCGGCCGCCTGCCACCGGCGAATCCCTGAATGACGTACGTCGCAAAGCCGCTGCGCGCCAGCGCCGGCCGCGCCATGGGCGCATAGACATGGCCTTCGGAAAACCGGCCGGTCCCGGCAAACGTTTCCAGGCCTTCGACCTGTTGTCGACGCTGATCGCGGTGTTGCGGCCCGATGGCGCGGTTCTTTATGCCAATTCGGCGCTCGAGGATGCGCTCGGCATCTCTCGCCGAACTCTCGAAGGATCTCCCTTCGGTGCCTGCTTCAACGAACCCCAGGTGCTGCGCACCGCCATCGAGGGCGCGCGCAGCAACGACTTTGCCACCCTGCGCTACGAAGCCCAGCTCCGGCGCGTGAACCATGAACTGATGCCGGTGCAGGTGACGCTTGCATCAGGCGATCGGGCGGGTGAACTGATCATCGAGCTGTCGCCGCTCGAACAGCAGGTCCGGCAGGACCGCGAGGAGCGGCTGCTCGACCAGGCGCAGGCCAACAAGGAACTCATCCGCAATCTGGCGCACGAGATCAAGAATCCGCTGGGCGGCATTCGCGGCGCCGCGCAGCTGCTGCAGATGGAGGTCGAGTCGCGCGACCTCGTCGAATACACGCAGGTCATCATCCATGAGGCCGATCGGCTGCAGACGCTGGTCGATCGCCTCCTGGCGCCGCACCGCCGTCCGCATGTGGTGGGCGACGTGAACATCCACGAGGTCTGCGAACGCGTGCGGTCGGTGATCCTTGCGGAGTTTCCCCGCGACCTGCACATCGAGCGCGACTTCGATGTCTCCATTCCCGAATTCCGCGGCGATCGCGAGCAGCTCATCCAGGCCACGCTCAACATCGTGCACAACGCGGCACAGGCGCTTGCCGAGCGGCGCGCGGCCGGCGACGCGCAGATCACCCTCAGGACCCGCATTGCGCGTCAGGTGATATTCAACAAACAGTGGTATCGACTGGCACTGGAATTGCATGTCATCGACAATGGACCGGGTGTGCCGGACACGATCAAGGACCGCATCTTTTACCCGCTGGTGTCGGGCAGGGAAGGCGGGACGGGCTTGGGACTGACACTCGCGCAAACTTTTGTGCAGCAGCACCATGGCGTGATCGAGTGCGACAGCGTCCCGGGCCGTACCGATTTCAAGATACTGATACCGCTGCCCTAGCAGCCACGCAACAAGGAGCTGCATGAAGCCGATCTGGATAGTGGACGACGATCAGTCGATCCGCTTTGTGCTGGAGAAAGCGCTGCTGCGCGAAGACCTGCCAACCCGAAGCTTCACGAACACGCGCGAGGTGCTCGCTGCCCTCGAGGCCGCCGCCGACGACGAACTTCAGGGCCCGCAGGTCCTGGTGAGTGACATCCGCATGCCCGGCGGATCGGGCCTGGATCTGCTCGACAAGATCAAGGCCAAGCATCCGGGTCTGCCGGTCATCATCATGACCGCCTTCTCCGACCTCGACAGCGCCGTCTCGGCCTTCCAGGGCGGCGCCTTCGAATACCTGCCGAAGCCGTTCGATCTGCCGCGCGCGGTGGAGCTCATCCGTCGCGCCGTCGACGAAAGCCAACGCGAGGAAGTGGCCGAGGAGCGCATGGCCGCCGCGCCCGAAATGCTGGGTCAGGCGCCTGCGATGCAGGACGTGTTCCGAGCCATCGGACGCTTGTCCCAGAGCAACGTGACGGTGCTGATCACGGGTGAATCGGGGTCCGGCAAGGAACTGGTCGCACGGGCGCTGCACAAGCACTCGCCGCGCGCGAACGGGCCCTTCGTCGCGATCAACACCGCGGCGATCCCCAAGGATCTGCTGGAGAGCGAACTCTTCGGCCACGAGCGCGGCGCCTTCACCGGCGCGCAGACCATGCGGCGCGGCCGCTTCGAGCAGGCCGAGGGCGGCACGCTGTTCCTGGACGAAATCGGCGACATGCCCTTCGACCTCCAGACGCGTCTGCTGCGCGTGCTGAGCGACGGTCATTTCTATCGCGTCGGCGGGCACAACTCCGTCAAGGCCAATGTGCGCGTGATCGCAGCGACGCACCAGGACCTCGAACAGCGGGTCAAGCAGGGCGCCTTCCGCGAGGATCTGTTCCACCGCCTCAACGTGATCCGCCTGCGGCTGCCCGCGTTGCGCGAACGCGCGGAGGACGTGCCGGCGCTCGCACGCCATTTCCTCCAGCAAAGCGCGAAGCAACTCGGCGTGGAGCCCAAGCGCATCTCCGATGCGGCGCTCGCGCAGCTTTCCTCCTTCAGCTTTCCGGGCAATGTGCGGCAGTTGGAGAACATCTGCCACTGGCTCACCGTGATGGCCCCCGCCCAGTTGATCGAGGCCAAGGACCTGCCGCCCGAGGTCATGGCGACGGCGCATGCCGAAACGCCGTCGGTCGCGTCGCCCGCGCCCTTGTCGGCGGTGGTCGATCACGAGCCGGCGACGGTGGCATCGACACCGGTGTCCGCGACGCCTTTGCCGGCGTCGGGCCCGACGGTGGGCGCTGCGACGACGTCCGTTCCTGCGCCAGCATGGGAAAGCGGCCTCGAAGCCGAGGCGCAGAGCATGCTCGCCGAGGGCCGGCACGATGTGTGGGATGCGCTGTCGCGCCGCTTCGAATCGCGGCTCATCCTCACGGCGCTGGCAAGCACCCGCGGCCGCCGCATCGAGGCCGCGCAGAAGCTCGGCATCGGCCGCAACACGATCACCCGAAAGATCCAGGAACTGGGCCTGGAATAGGGGGTGCGGAAGTGGCGGCTCAGCGGCTGAGCTGGCCCAGCGTCAGCGTATCGAGCTGGAACTGGCCGCTCTTGTCCCACAGCCAGGTGTCGACGTACGTGTGAGCGCCGATCTTGCCGGGGGGCGGGAAGGGCGAGGCCTTGCGGATGAGGTCGGCAATCATGCCGCTCACCTCGGGCGCGTGGCTCGGCGTCCGGCTGAAGTGCACGCCCGTCACCCGGCCGTTGCTGTCGATGTCTGTCTCCGTCACGACCACGGCGTACACGAGCGGCGGAATGCGGCCCTTGTAGATGCGCCCCGGGTAGGCGGTGTAGATGTGCTTCGCGCCGAGCTTGCGGTAGGCCTTCACGATGGGTGTCTGTGCGGTGATGAGCCGCACGGTGGGCACCGAGTCCGACGGGCCCGTGTTCTCCGACGACTCGGCGGGCGCAGGCTCGGAGTTGTCCTCGGTCTTCGGCGCCGTCGAGCAGCCGGCGAGGCCGAGCGAGACGATGAAAGCGATCAGGGCGGCAAGGGTTTTCATGTGTCGAGGTCCAGGATCACCGGCGCATGGTCGCTGGGCTTCTCCCACTTGCGCGGTGTACGGTCAATCACACAGCCGCGCACGCGCGGCACCAGCGGCTCGCTCACCAGGATGTGGTCGATGCGCAGGCCGCGGTTCTTCTGGTAACCCAGCATTCGATAGTCCCACCAGGTATAGCTTTTCTCCGGCTGCTCGAAGAGGCGGAAGCTGTCCGTGAGGCCGAGCGCCAGCAGGTCCTTGAAGTGCTTGCGTTCCTCCGTCGTGTGGTGGATCGTCTCGGCCAGCCCGACCGGATCGTAGCTGTCGCGGTCCTCGGGCGCGATATTGAAGTCGCCCAGCAGCATCAGCCCGGGATGCTCGGCAAGCTCCTTGCGCAGCCAGTCGCGCAGCGCCTCCAGCCATTTCATCTTGTAGGCGAACTTCTCGCTGCCCGGCGCCTGGCCATTGACGAAATAGCCGTTGACCACGCGCAGTTCGCCCGCGGGCGTGTCGATGGTCGCGCTGATGACGCGCGAATGCTCGTCGGTGAAGCCGCCGATGTTCTTCACCACGTTGCGCATCGGGGACACGCTGAGAATCGCGACGCCGTTGTAGGTCTTTTGGCCGAACACCGCGGCTTCGTAGCCGGCCGCCTTCAACACGTCGAGCGGAAACTTGTCGTCGGTCAGCTTCAGTTCCTGCAGGCAAAGCACGTCCACGGGATTGGCGCTCAGCCAGTCCAGCACATGCTGCAGGCGTGCGGTGAGGGAGTTGACGTTCCAGGTGGCGATCTTCATCGTGCAGGCAAGTGGTTGAATCTGCGCATTCTTATGCTGTGTCCTGTGCTTTGTACTCGATGGGCGTACCCGTAAAGAGGTTGTCGCCGTCGAGACGGGCAAGGTGCGAAAGCCTCCGCGGCGCCGATGATTCCGGAGCCGTGTCCGCGGCCCGGCGATGCCCGCGAAAGCGTCGACACGGGAGTCTACTTTCTGATCGATGGGCGAGGCGTCCCACTGAAAGTACAGGACGCGAGCCGGGGCTTCGCCCCGGATGAACGAAAAGCGCTTGTCCATATGCGAGATGCGTCGTTTCCTTGATCGCCCGCCTTCGTTACCTTCTTGCCTGAGCGATGGGAGCGGATGGAACGGAAGGTGTCTCCCCGTCGTCCAGAGCGACGTTCAGCGGGCCCTCGGGCCCGTTTTTTTTGGGGGGGACAAGTGCATCGCTCGATCGATGCAATCGCCGTCCGGCTTCAGCGATCTGGATGGACGGAGACGGCGGCGTGCCGTGACGCTGGCTCAACTATTGATGCTGCCTCGGCATGGTCTGTGGCGCATAAGATGATTGCGCCGGAGGGGCAACGGGGCCGGCTGGCGGGGTGAACACAGGCTTGGGTGTGGTGGGGGGCGGGATCTTCATGCGCCCGTTGATCTCCTGCATCAGTGCGCTCATGTTGGGGTTGTCCGGATTCTGGTTGGCATGGAACTGGGCCGTGTACACAAGCTTCTGAACTGGCGAGTCGGGGCCCGCAGAGGCCAGCAAAGGGGCCGCTTGCGGTGACGCCAGATAGCCCATGACCTTGCGCGGATCGGTGCCCGGCTCACTCAACTTGGCAACGATGATGTCGTCCACGCTACGCCCCGACTTTTGGCTCTCTATCGCGGCGCTGGCGCGCACCCACTCTGTGTACGCAACAGCCTGCCCCAGACCGAATTCACCTACGCCTGACGAAAACTGGGGTTCGTGGGCGCGTAGCAGCATAGCCATGTCTTCCGAAGCTTTGAGAAAAGGCGCGGCGTTGAAGTCCTGGCCGCTGTTGAGTGCCATAGTGAGAACTTCGGTCGCAAATGAATTGGATGACGCACGGATTTTCGCCAGAAATTCCTTCTGTTTTTCTGGCGGAGCGCTTGGAATGAGATGGGCCAGCTCCCCATAGTAGTCATCGGCGCTGAAAGCTCCGCTTTGAAATGCCTTCTTGAGCACGGATTCTGTTTCAGGTAGATAGTCAAGCCGGGAATAGTAAAGAGTTGCATTGTGCGCGATTTCTCGATCTGAATCAGTGGCCAAAATCTTCAAATCCTGGGCGATATCACTGTTTGCACCGGATGTATTTTCTCGGTTGTAAAGGCTCGCCAGTATCCGAATCAGTGGGATTTTTTCGTCGCGGCTCAGGTGGCCGCTATTCAATAACGCTCTGGCGAGGGCCGCCGACTGCGGAGTCGCAGGCACTCCTTTGGCATAGATTTCATCCAGCGCAATGCGGCCGGCCAACCCTGACAGAGATTCGTAGGAGCGCAACGGATTCTGGTTTTCGATTTGCGATTTCGCAATCGCAACATTGGCCCTGTACTCGGCCGCACCGTACGTCCCGGCAGTACTGAGCGATGAATCCGCGTGCGTGCTTCTTTGCGCTGCCGATGTGTCAGAGGACGGTGGCACGGATGCAATGCTGCGGAGAACGAGCCCGGTTGCGGAGAGGGCCGCCATGCCGAGGATGGTCCAGTGAAGTCTTTTCATGGCGTTCATCCCGCATACGCTTTTAGCTTGTTGAAGATGTTCACGGGAATAATACCGAGTTTCAAATATCCCGACGTGAAATCAATCCAGCGCCGCAATGGGGAGTTGGAGGGCATCGCCGCCACGTTCAGTATGTAGCCGTTTGAGTCTACGATGTTTGCATAGGTACCGTCGTATATGTCGAGAACATAGGTGTCGCAACGGTAGTTTCCTGGTCGTGCAGATCTGGAATTCGTTCTTGGTAGCGCGCTCGCAGGTAATGCTGAAATTGTATAGGTGGCGCCCAGGATTCTTATTTGATTGGCGCGCAAAACCATTCCCCAGCGCGCATTTACAGTTTGATTGTTTGTGCCCCCGCAATAGTCGTTGAAGCAACCATTGACATAGTATTCTGGAATACGCGGGGAGCCCCCGCCCCAATATCCACTGGGAACCCTGGATTTGAAATTCGAAAGTGTGTTGTACTTGACGACATTTCCGCCTTCGTTCAGGACCTCGTAAACATTCATGCCGTCAAAAAATCCAACGTGCCCTGCGGGTCCCAAGAATGGCGTGGCAAGATTTCGTCCAACGACGTCGCCCTGAAATCTTGGCTCTGGTACATTGGTTTTCGGGTCTACACCGATATTCCATAGTGCCAGACCGTGCCAATAGATGACGAGATTTCCGTCGTCCTGTGCTGCCAGATAGGCACCTGGGTAGTTGTGGGTACTGGCATGCCACAGTGGCGCCCAGGCATTGTTGTAGACGACAAAATTTCCGTCCCCCTGCATTGTGGCCGCGTGTCCGCCTCTGCCATTGGTATAGGAAGCCCAGCGGACGCCCCAATCCGAAGTCCTGTAGTACACGAGGTTGCCATCTCCTTGCAGGATGAGGAGGTATTGGCCGTTGTCTGAATAGATACCCTGGCCTGGGAAAAGCATCGAGCCCGGGGCGAGGTTGGCTGCGTTACTGAAATTCGCTATGCATAGCAGAAATACGCAGAGTAGTCTATTAATTAATGCCCTCATTTCTTCTCCCTTAATTTGCTTCGCCTGAAGTTGGCAAAGCTGGAGAAGAATTCTTTCCGTCTGCGCCTTGGTCAACGAGATTCGTCTGAAATTGAATCGGTAAAATCTCTAAAAGATGAAATCTTGAGATCTGCAGTGCACTCGGGGCCATCGTGAGGTGTCAGGGCGCGGTGGCGCTATTGCTAGACGGGCACGCCTGCAGCAGTGGAACGAGGCGCGAAAGAGGGCTGCTCTTGGTCGTCCAGCGGCCAGGAGTGGGGGCTTTTTGTGGGCCTGCTATAGGCGTCATCTGCGACGAGCGCGTCGCTCGCTCGATGGAGCCACTGGTTGGCCCAACGCAAAAGTTGCATCTGCAAACTCGCAAACCTTCTTTGGCAAGCCTGCGGCGTGTCTCCAGAATCCGCCGGATCCGCACCGAGCGCTTCGAGAAGCTGCCGGCCTTTCATTCGCCATTCAATTCGTGCCCGACCATGTCACTACGCAATCCTGAACTCCTGGCGCCGCGCGCCCTGTCGCTGCTGCGCATCGTCTCCGCCTTCCTGCTGATCCAGCACGGATCGGCCAAGCTGCTGGGCTTTCCTCATGTGGCCTATTTCGACAACCTGCAGCTCGTGTCGCTGCTCGGCGTCGCGGGGATCCTGGAGCTGGCAGGGGGCGCGCTTCTGCTGATCGGGCTCTTCACGCGCCCGGTCGCCTTCGTTCTCTCCGGGGAGCTGGCCTTTGCCTACTTCATCGGCCACGCATCCAAAGGCTTCTTCTTCGCGCCTTCCCTCAATCAGGGTGATGCGGCCGTGTTGTTCTCCTTCGTCTTCCTGTTCATCGCGGCTGCGGGTGCGGGGCCGTGGAGCATCGATGCGCGTCGTCGGGTGGAGGGGGCAGGGCATCCAGCGCCCTCGGCAGCCTAGACGGACGGCACCTCCTGCGACGATCCCATTGAATCTCCGCCTTCTTCGGCCCTGCCCGTGGCGCACATCGCCGCGGCGCGATCAAGCGAAGCGCAATCAACCCAAGGATTTCTTCTTCATGCTCACCCCTCCCGCCCTGAAAGCCCAACGCCATCCACCCAGACGCCCGCTTTGGCGGGCGCTTTGCAAGCTCGCGTGCGATGCAAGGGGCGTCGCGGCTTTGGCGCTGCTCGTCGGTTTTCTCACGGCCACGTCGGCCTACGCGCAAGCCAAGGGACAGCTGCGCATCGGCTATCAGAAGTCGGCCAGTCTCTTCGTGCTGCAGAAGGCCCAGGGCACGCTCGAGAAGAAGCTGGAACCGCTCGGCTTCGGCGTGAAATGGGTGGAGTTCCCGGCCGGTCCGCAACTGCTCGAAGGCCTCAACGTCGGTGCGGTCGATGTCGGCTATGTCGGTGAAGCGCCGCCGATCTTCGCGCAGGCCGCCGGCGCCCGGTTCGTCTACATCGGCTTCGATCCGGCCGCGCCGCAGGCCGAGGCCATCCTGGTCGCCAAGGATTCGCCCATCAAGTCGGTGGCGGACCTGAAGGGCAGGAAGGTCGCTTTGAACAAGGGCAGCAATGTCCACTATCTGCTCGTGAAGCAGCTCGAGAAGAACGGCCTGTCGATCACCGACATCCAGCCGATCTACCTCGCGCCGGCCGACGGGCGCGCGGCATTCGAAAGCAGGAACGTCGATGCGTGGGTCATCTGGGAGCCCTTCCAGGCGGCGGCCGAGAAGGCCACGGGAGCGCGCATCCTTGCCGATGGGACGCCGGGTGTGGTCAACAACTACCAGTACTACCTGGGCGAGCGCGGCTTCGTCACTCGGAACCCGCGGGTGATCGACGCGCTTTTCGAGGACTCCGTCTCCCAGGGCATCTGGCTGAAGAAGAACCTGCGGCAGGCGGCCGAACTGATCGCTCCGTTGCAGGGGCTGCCGGTCGACGTGGTGGAAACCGCGCTGCGTCGCTATGAATTCAACGTGAAGCCCATCACGCCCGCTGTCGTCGCCGATCAGCAAAAGATCGCCGACACCTTTTTCCAACTCAAGTTGATTCCCAAGGCGATCAAGGTCAGCGATGCGGTCGTTGCCGCGAAGCCCTGATGACCTTCGCCTGCGTCACCGCGCCTTCCTCATGACCCGACTTCCTTCGTCCCGCCGCCGCGCCGCGCAGATCGCGGCGATCGCCCTTCACAAGGGCCCGAGCATCCGTTGCTTCATCGCCACCCACTCCGTGATGCGCAACCCGACCATTCTTCCGGGGGTGTGATGGCACGGATCGCCTACGTCTCGCCGGCCATGCAGGCCAGCCATGTCGTTGCCGTGACCGCGTCGGCCTGGCACGTGGCGCCGCGCTCCGCCCGCGAGGTGGCGCGCCGTGCACCGCGCGGCTATGTGCCGTTGCGGGTGGTCCGCCGGATGCGCGCGGCGCTGCGGCCGGTCATCGCGCATTCATGGTGAGAAGCTCCATCGCCAGGATCTGAACCGGATCTCGCCTCGAAGCGATCCGGTCAAGCGCCCCTCCAAGCCCCGGCGCTCGATTTGCAAACAAGGAAATGACCCTGTCCCGCAAACAAATGCATCTCGGCGCCTTCTTCTTCGGCGTCGGCCACCATCTCGCGGCCTGGCGGCATCCCGATGTGGATGCCGGCGCGGCCAGCCGCATCGAATCGCTCAAGGAATGGGCGCGCATCGCCGAAGCGGCGAAGTTCGATGCGATCTTCTTTGCCGACAACGTGGGCCTGCCGGGCCCGCCCGACGAGGTGGTGGCGAAGAACGCGCTGTGGTATCCGCTCGACCCGCTTGTCACGCTGGCGGCGTTGTCGCAATCGACCACCCGCATCGGGCTGGTGGCGACCGTCTCGGCCACCTACCTGCCCCCCTACCATCTGGCGCGCAAGTACGCGACCCTCGACCAGATCAGCGGCGGGCGCAGCGGCTGGAACCTCGTGACCTCGGGCAGCGACTTCGAAGCCCGCAGCTTCGGCCTGCCGAGGCAACTGGACCATGCGCACCGCTATGCGCGCGCGCATGAGTACGTGAAGATCGTCAAGGGTCTGTGGGACACCTGGGAAGACGACGCCTTCATCCACGACAAGGCGGCCAACCGCTTCTTCGACCCGGCGCGGCTGCATCGCGTCGCGCATGAGGGCGAGCACTTCACCGTTCACGGCGGGCTGCAGACGCCGCGTGCGCCGCAGGGCTACCCGGTGCTGGTGCAGGCCGGCTCCTCGGCCGACGGGCAGGATCTGGCGGCCGCGACGGCCGAAGTCGTGTTCACCGCCCAGCAGACCGCCGACGACGCACGCGCCTTCTATCAAGGGCTGAAGGGAAGGCTGGCGGCCTATGGGCGTACGCCGGACCAGATCAAGATCCTGCCGGGCATCTCCCCCTTCGTCGGGCGCAGCCGGCAGGAGGCGCAGGAGAAGTTCGAGCAGTTGCAGGGGCTGATCGATCCGGTGCTCGGCGTCGGGCTGCTTTCGACCTTTCTCGGCCATGTCGATCTCTCGGGCTATTCGGTCGACGATCCATTTCCGCAGGACCTCCCCGTGACGGAAGGCTGGAAAAGCCGGCAGGAACTCTTCGCAAGCCTCGCGAAGCGCGACAAGCTCACGATCCGGCAGCTCTACGAAAAGGTGGCCGGCGCGCGCGGGCATTGGACAGTCGTCGGCACACCCGAGAGCATCGCCGACCAGCTCGAACACTGGTTCACCACCGGCGCGGCAGACGGCTTCAACGTGCTGGCGCCGACGCTCCCCCACGGGTTGCAGGACTTCGCCGAACTCGTGATCCCCGAGCTGCGGCGGCGCGGCCTGTTCCGCACGGACTACGAGGGCCGCACGTTGCGCGATCACCTGGGGCTGGCGCGGCCTGCGCACCCGGGCTCGCGCATGTCGAGCGGTCCCGGTGCGGTTCGCCCATACATAGATTGATCGGTTGTTTGGAATTGACTTTTAAGTCGTTTGCGTTCGAGAGGGGCGGACATAAAGTGGGCTATCGCCATCAAGGCGGATCGTGCAACCCCCTATCGAACGGAGCGCCATTCTCATGTCAGCGGACATCGACACCCTTGCATTGCCGGAGGCACTGGAGCAAGCCCAGGCCCAGGCGCGACAACAGAACCTGCCCTACGCCGGCGGGGTCGCGCCGCCCGTGGCCTGGCAATTGGTTCAGGCCCGCGAGGCGGTGCTGGTGGACGTGCGCTCCGGCGAAGAGCGCAAGTTCGTCGGCCACGTGCCGGAAAGCGTGCACGTGCCATGGGCCACGGGAACAGCGCTCACGCGCAATCCGCGTTTCGTGCGCGAACTGGAAGCCAGGCTGGCCAAGGAGGGCGGCAAGGATGCGGTCGTGCTGCTGTTGTGCCGCAGCGGAAAGCGCTCGGCGCTCGCCGCCGAGGCCGCGACCAAGGCGGGCTTCACCCGCGTGTTCAACGTGCTCGAGGGCTTCGAAGGCGAGATCGATGCCGACCAGCACCGCGGTGCCGCCGACGGCTGGCGCTTCCACGGCTTGCCCTGGATACAGGACTGATCGACCGAAGCGCGGCTCCACGCGCGCATGCACGGCCCCAGGGCCGCGACGAAGGACAACCCATGCCCGGATTTGACATCGACGACGTGGTCGGCGCGCTGCGCGCCGTGCGCGGCGAATGGCGCGAGGCGCAGAAGCGCTCGCGCGAGCCTGCGGGACGCGAGTTCCCCTCGCCGGAGGCCCTGGCCACAGTCATCGAGCAATTGAAAGGGGCGCTCTTCCCGATGCGCCTCGGGCCATCGGATCTGCGCCACGACGGCGAGGACTTCTATGTCGCGCACACGCTCGATGCCGCCCTGCACAGCTTGCTGGGCCAGGCGCGGCTGGAGCTGCAACTTCTCCAGCATGCCGGGCTGCAGGCACCGCTGATCGCGGCGGAGATCGAGGCGCAGGCACGCAAGGCGGTGCGCGATTTCGGTGCCTCGCTTCCCGCCATCCGCCGCCTGCTGGACAGCGACGTGATTGCCGCCTACCAGGGCGATCCGGCCGCGCACAGCGTCGATGAAGTCCTGCTGTGCTACCCCGGAGTGCTGGCGATGATCTATCACCGCCTCGCGCACAGGCTCTACGAGCTGCAGTTCCCGCTGCTCGCGCGGATCGTGGCCGAGCTGGCCCATGGCCGCACAGGCATCGACCTCCATCCGGGCGCACAGATCGGTTCGGGCTTCTTCATCGACCACGGGACCGGCGTCGTGATCGGCGAGACCGCGGTCATCGGCCAGCGGGTACGGATCTACCAGGCGGTCACGCTGGGAGCCAAGCGCTTTCCTGCCGACGCCCACGGCGTGCTCCAGAAGGGACTGCCGCGCCATCCGGTGGTGGAAGACGATGTCGTGATCTATGCCGGCGCCACCATCCTCGGGCGGGTCACGATCGGCCGCGGCGCGGTCATCGGCGGCAACGTCTGGCTGACCGAGGATGTCCCGCCCGGCGCGAGCGTGACCCAGGCCGGCCTGCGCAACGCGGCATCGGCCATTTCGGCGTCCACGGCGTTCGCGAAGTGACCGCGCTGGTCGAGCGATTCGGGGTGGTCGTGCGCCAGCTGCGCGTTCGCCAGGGCTGGTCGCAGGGCCAGTTGGCCGATCGCTCCGACCTCGACCGCTCCTATGTCGGTGAAATCGAGCGGGGCCGCGTCATCGCGTCGATCGTCACCGCGGAGAAGCTGGCCCGTGCGCTGCAGCTCGACATCGCGAGCCTGCTCCTTCGCTGTCAGCAGCTGGATGAGGAACGTGCAGTCCAGTTCATCAGTTTGTCGTCTATAGCCCGTTGAGGGAAAGCCGGCGTCCCTCGACACTCGCCCGCAATTCTTCTTCCTCGAACCTCGGAGTTTTTTTCAATGACTGCAACAGTCGGCGGTATCACCGCCCTCGGCGACAGCGCCGCCCGCCAGCTGGCCAATGCGACCAAGACCGCCCCGCAACTCGAGACGATCAGCCCGCGCTGGCTCACGCATCTGTTGCAGTGGGTGCCCGTGGAAGCCGGCATCTACCGTCTCAACAAGGTGAAGAATCCCGAGTCGATCAAGGTCACCTGCACCGCGCGGGAGACCGAGAACCAGCTCCCGCGTACCTTCGTCGAGTACGAAGAGCATCCCCGCGAGTATTTCCTCAATGCCGTGAGCACCGTGCTCGACGTGCACACTCGCATCTCCGACCTCTACAGCAGCCCGCACGACCAGATCAAGGAGCAGTTGCGTCTCACGATCGAGACGATCAAGGAGAACCAGGAGAGCGAACTCATCAACAACCCGGACTACGGCCTGCTCTCCCAGGTGACCGACGAGCAGAGGATCTTCCCGCTGACCGGTGCGCCGACGCCGGACGACCTGGACGAGCTGCTGACCAAGGTCTGGAAGGAGCCCGCTTTCTTCCTGACCCATCCGCTCGCGATCGCGGCATTCGGCCGCGAAGCCACGCGCCGCGGCACGCCGCCGCCGACCGTGAGTCTTTTCGGCTCGCAGTTCGTCACCTGGCGCGGCATCCCGCTGATCCCGTCGAACAAGGTGCCGGTGGCCGACGGCAAGAGCAAGATCCTGCTGCTGCGCGTGGGCGACAAGCGCCAGGGTGTGGTGGGCCTGTTCCAGCCGGGTCTTTCCGGCGAGCAGAGTCCGGGCCTGTCGGTGCGCTTCATGGGCATCAACAACCACGCGATCGCGTCCTACCTGATCTCCCTGTACTGCTCGGTCGCGGTGCTGGCCAACGACGCACTCGCGGTGCTGGACGATGTCGAGATCGGCAAGTACCACGACTACGCCGACACCTACAAGTAAATCGCGGTGAGCACGTCTTCTTCTCCACCCGGTCTGCCGGAACCGGCCGGGGCGCCGTTCGACCCGGCCATCCTCGCGCGCATGGCCACGCAGTTGTTCTCCGTGCCGCCGGGCGTGCAGGCCCCCGGCAACATCGCGCCGCCCGGCTCGCCCCTGGTGAGTCCGGCCGGCTTCGGTCCCGGCGTGCCTGGCGCGCCGATCCCGCAGGGCCAGGTTCCAGGATCCAATCTGGTGCCGGCTTCACCGACGCAAGTCCTGTCGCTGGGCCACCGTGCGCCGGCGCTGCTGCCGCACGCGGTGGCGGGCAATGGCGTGCCGGACAAGGTCCTGAGTGTCGTGCCGGCGTACGAGCCGCGTTTCGGAGGCGCGTTGCTCGGCGTGCCCGAAGCGCATGCGGGCTCGTCACCCCAGGCGGCATCGCGCCCGGCCGAGGGCGCGTCGCCCTTCTACTTTCTCGGGGAGGGCTTCGGCCAACCGTCGCCCGGCGCAACAGCCGTGCCTCAGGCGGCGACCTTGCCGCAGGGCGGCGAGCTCCCGCCTCCGGGGTCCGGCCCGACGTACTACTTCGTCGATTCGGTGCGCCTGACCAGCGGATACCTCACGCCGGCCAAGCCGGCCCCGCACGGCTCAGCGCCGCTCGCGGGCGCGGGGCAGCATCCGCCCTTCGATGTGAACGCGATCCGGCGCGATTTCCCGATCCTGCAGGAGCGCGTCAACGGCCGCCAGCTGGTCTGGTTCGACAACGCCGCCACCACGCAGAAGCCGCAGTCGGTGATCGACCGCGTCAGCCACTTCTATGCGCACGAGAACTCGAACATCCACCGCGCCGCGCACGCACTCGCGGCGCGCGCGACCGATGCCTATGAAGGCGCGCGCGAGCGGGTGCAGAAGTTCATCAACGCGCCCGACGTCAACGAGGTGATCTTCGTGCGCGGCACCACCGAGGGCATCAACCTCGTGGCCAAGAGCTGGGGCGGCCAGCACGTGGGCGAGGGCGACGAGATCATCGTCTCCCATCTCGAGCACCACGCCAACATCGTCCCGTGGCAGCAGCTCGCCGCGGCCAAGGGCGCAAGGCTGCGGGTGATTCCGGTCGACGACTCGGGGCAGGTGCTGCTCGACGAATACCGCAAGCTGCTCAACGACCGCACCAGGATCGTGGCGGTCACGCAGGTGTCGAACGCGCTCGGCACGGTGGTGCCGGTCAAGGAGATCGTGGCGCTCGCCCATCGCGCCGGCGCGAAGGCGCTGGTCGACGGCGCGCAGTCGGTGTCGCACATGCGCGTGGACGTGCAGGACCTGGGTGCGGACTTCTTCGTCTTCTCGGGTCACAAGGTGTTCGGGCCGACCGGCATCGGCGTGGTCTGGGGCAGGCGCGACGTGCTGGAAGACATGCCGCCGTGGCAGGGCGGCGGCAACATGATTGCCGACGTCACCTTCGAGAAGACGGTGTTCCAGCCCATCCCGAACAAGTTCGAGGCGGGCACCGGCAACATCGCCGACGCGGTAGGCCTGGGCGCGGCGATCGACTATGTCAACAAGGTCGGCATCGAGAACATCGCACGCCATGAGCACGAGCTGCTGGTCTACGGCATGGAGCAACTGGCCGCCATTTCGGGCCTGCGGCTCATCGGCACCGCGGCCGACAAGGCCAGCGTGATGTCCTTCGTGCTGGCCGGCCACAGCACCGAGGAGGTCGGGCGGGCGCTCAACGAGGAAGGCATCGCGGTGCGCACCGGTCATCACTGTGCGCAGCCGATCCTGCGGCGCAACGGTGTCGAGACCACGGTGCGGCCCTCGCTGGCTTTCTACAACACCTTCGACGAGATCGACCGGATGGTGGCGGTGGTGCGCCGGCTGGCCGGGCAGCGCCGGGCCGGATAGGCGGCGCCAGGAGGGCGCTCGGACAACTTTGTCATAAGCAAGCGAGAAATCAGTTGTTCTTGGTCGCGGCCGGCGCTTCTAGAGTGGCGGCATCGCTTCCACCACGACCTGTTTCTCATGACGGCTGTCCTGGCGCCCGCCGCGCCCGCCCAACACTTTGAAGTCCGCCGATTCGATGCCGCCGTCGGCGCCGAGATCGTCGGGCTCGACATCTCGAAGCCCATCAGCGATGAGGACTTCGCGCGCATTCATCGCGCCCATCTCGACCACCACGTCGTCGTGTTCCGCGACCAGCGCGTGTCGCCTGGCGCCCATGTGGACTTCAGCCGCCGCTTCGGCCCGCTCGAAATCCATGTGCTGCATCAGTTCCAGCTCAAGGGTCACCCCGAGATCCTCATCGTCTCCAACATCAAGGAAAACGGCGAGCCGATCGGCCTCGGAGACGCCGGTGTCTACTGGCACTCGGACATTTCGTACAAGCCCAGGCCCAGCCTGGGTTCGCTCCTGCACGCACAGGAGCTGCCCGCCGAGGGTGGCGACACGCTCTTTGCCGACCAGCACCTCGCCTGGGAATCGCTCGACCCGGCGCTGCAGCGAAGGATCCTCCCGCTGAAAGCCGAGCACAGCTACCTGGCCAAGTACGAGGAACTGCGCGCAAGGAATCCGTGGCGGCCCCAGTTGTCGCAGGCCCAGATCGACCAGGTTGCGCCGGCCGTGCATCCGGTGGTGCGCACGCACCCCGAGACGGGCCGCAAGGCGCTCTTCGTCAGCGAGCATTTCACGACCCGCATCCTCGGCCTGCCCAAGGAAGAGAGCGATGCCTTGCTGGCCGAACTTTTCGCGCACAGCGTGAAGCCGGAGTTCGTGTATCGCCATCAATGGAAGCCCCATGACCTGGTGTTCTGGGACAACCGCTCGGTGATCCACCTGGCGGCGGGCACGCCCGACCACCTGCGCCGCAAGCTCTATCGGACGACCGTGGTCGGTGACGCACCCCTCTGAGCGTTCCCCTGCCAGTCCCGCATTCCCTTCTCTTCTCGAAAGACCCATGAATCGTTTCTTCCGCACAGCGGCTGCGGCCATCGCCGGCCTCGGCTTCATCGCCGGCAGCCTGTCGGCGCACGCCGAGGGCCGCATCCGCATCGCCGAGCAGTTCGGCATCGTGTACCTGTTGCTCAACGTGGCGCAGGACCAGAAGCTCATCGAGAAGCACGCGAAGGCCGCGGGTATCGATGCCAAGGTCGAGTGGGTCAAGCTCTCCGGCGGCTCGGCGGTCAACGATGCGCTGTTGTCCGGCAACATCGAGATCGCGGGCGCCGGCGTCGGCCCGCTCCTGACCCTCTGGGACCGCACCCGGGGCAAGCAGAACGTGAAGGGCGTGGCGTCGCTCGGCAACTTCCCGTACTACCTGGTGAGCAACAACCCGGCCGTGAAGACCATCGCGGACTTCAGCGACAAGGATCGCATCGCGCTGCCGGCCGTCGGTGTGTCGGTGCAGTCGCGCGTGCTGCAGCTGGCGTCCGCGAAGCTGTGGGGCGACAAGGACTATGCGAAGCTGGACAAGATCAGCGTCGCGCTGCCGCATCCCGATGCCGCAGCGGCCATCATCAAGGGCGGAACCGAGATCACGGCGCACTTCGGCAACCCCCCCTTCCAGGAGCAGGAGCTCGCCGGCAACCCGCAGGCGCACATCGTGCTCGATTCCTACCAGGTGCTGGGCGGTCCGGCATCGGCCACGGTGCTGTATGCCACCGAGAAGTTCCGCGCCGAGAGTCCCAAGACCTACAAGGCTTTCGTCGATGCGCTCGACGAAGCGGCGCAGTTCGCGACGGCCAATCCCGAGAAGGCGGCCGACATCTACATCAAGCTGAGCGACGCGAAGATCGACCGGGCGCTGCTGCTGAAGATCATCAGGAGCCCCGAAGTGCAGTTCAAGACCGCGCCGCAGAACACGATGCCCTTGGCCGAGTTCATGCACCGCGTGGGCGCCATCAAGAACAAGCCGAACTCGGTGAAGGACTACTTCTTCGAGGAAGCCAACGCGCAGCCGGGCAGCTGAGTCATGGGCATCGCATCCACAGCGCTGCGTGCCGGTCCCGCTTGCGCCCGGCCCGGCTCGACGCATGAGCCGGGGCTTGTCGCGGGCCGCGCCGGCGGGGCAGCCGCGGCAGCGTTGCTGCAGGTGAATGGCGTCAGCCTCGAGTACCGCACACCCGAACGCGTGGTGCGCGCCACGCACGACCTCAGTTTCGACATGCACGAGGCCGACCGCTTCGTGCTGCTGGGGCCCTCGGGTTGCGGCAAGTCGACCTTGCTGAAGGCCATCGGCGGCTTCATCGCGCCGGTCGCCGGCGAGATTCGTCTCGACGGCCGGGTCGTGACCGCGCCGGGGCCGGATCGCATCGTCGTGTTCCAGGAATTCGATCAGTTGCCGCCCTGGAAGACCGTGAAGCAGAACGTCATGTTCCCGCTGCTGGCGTCGCGCACGCTCGGAAAGAAGGAAGCCGCCGAGCGTGCGATGCACTACCTGGCCAAGGTCGGCCTGACGCCCTTCGCCGATATCCATCCGCACCAGCTCTCGGGCGGCATGAAGCAGCGCGTGGCGATTGCGCGCGCGCTGGCGATGCAGCCGCGCGTGCTGCTGATGGACGAGCCCTTCGCCGCGCTCGATGCGCTCACGCGACGCAAGATGCAGGAAGAGCTGCTCGCGCTGTGGGAGGACGTGCGATTCACACTGCTCTTCGTCACCCATTCGATCGAAGAAGCGCTGGTGGTGGGCAACCGCATCGCGCTGCTGTCGCCCCATCCGGGGCGCATGCGCGCAGAGATCAACAGCCATGCGTTCACGCTGGACAGCCAGGGCGGTGTGGAGTTCCAGGCGGCGGCGCGGCGTATTCATCGCTTGCTGTTCGAGGAAGACCCGAAAGAGGGCGGCGCGTCATGAGTGCCGCATTGAACCCGCCGGTTCGGCCCGAGTACGAACGGCGACTCGAACCATTGACCGAGGTGCCGCTCGAGCGGCCCTTGCCGTTCGCGACGCGCGTATGGGCGCACGGCTGGCTGCGCAAAGGCCTGATCCTGGTGGTGCTCGCCGCAGTCTGGGAACTGGCGGCGCGCTGGCAGGACAACGACTTGTTGCTGCCCACCTTCACCGCCACCGCCAGGGCGCTGGTGGCGGGGATTGGCAGCGGCGAACTGATCGAGAAGGTCCGCATTTCCCTCGCGGTGCTGCTGCAAGGCTATGTGGCGGGCGTGTTGCTCGCCTTCGCGCTGACCACGCTCGCGGTATCGACACAGATCGGGCGCGACCTGCTGGACACGCTGACCTCGATGTTCAATCCGCTGCCCGCGATCGCGCTGCTGCCGCTGGCTCTGCTGTGGTTCGGGCTCGGACGCGGCAGCCTGGTCTTCGTGCTGATCCACTCCGTGCTGTGGCCGCTGGCGCTCAATACCTATGCGGGCTTCCAGGGGGTACCGGAGACGCTGCGCATGGCCGGACGGAACTACGGCTTGAAGGGCTTTCGCTACGTACTGCAGATCCTGGTGCCGGCCGCACTTCCGGCCATTCTCTCGGGCCTGAAGATCGGCTGGGCCTTCGCGTGGCGCACCTTGATCGCAGCGGAACTGGTGTTCGGCGCATCGTCCGGCAAGGGCGGCCTGGGCTGGTACATCTTCCAGAATCGCAACGAGCTCTACACCGACCGTGTGTTCGCCGGGCTCGTGATGGTCGTGTTGATCGGGCTGTTCGTCGAGAGCGTGGGCTTTGCGACGCTGGAGCGTCTCACCGTGCGGCGCTGGGGACAGCAGCGCTAGGGCTGGAGCGGCCCGAGTCGCGAGCAGATCGCGCGGGGGGCGCACCCGGCTTCGCTGATCGCCTCAGGCGGCCAGCCGGTGCTCCGGTGCGGTCCCGTCGGCCTGGCGGGCGCGCCGCGTCTCGTAGCTCTTCACGTGCGCATACGCCACCGGAAGCAGGACCGTGTCGGCGGTCGACCAGCGACCGCGGGTGGCGCATGCCGTTGAGCAGCGGCAGGATCGCGGTTTCCGGCCCGACGGCGGGCGCGAAGGCGGTGATCGCCCCTTCGAGATCGTAGGCCTTGCAGGCGACGATCACCACGTCGCAGGGCGCCTTGATCTGATGTGCCAGGACGCTCGGTGCCGATGGCAGGTGCAGGTCGCCGGCCGGGCTTTGAATCACCAGGCCGCTGGCGGCCAGTTGCGCTGCGCGGGCGGGACGCAGCAGGAAGGTGACGTCCTGCCCCGCGTGAAGCAGCCGGCCACCGAAGTAGCCGCCCAGGGCGCCGGCGCCGACCACGAGAAATCTCATTTCGATGTCCTTTCAGTGAGGCTGGTGCGCGAAGGCGCGCGGATCGAATGCCGATGGATGTCGTGGGGCTCGTTCGGCCATCGCTTCACCGCGCGGCGCTCGAATCAGTGCGCCTGTCCGTACCACGGCACCAGCCGCTTCTGCAGCCGCCGCAGTCCGAGTTCGATGGCGAAAGCGACGAAGGCAATCGCCAGGATGCCGGAGACCACCACATCGGTCGCGAGGAACTGGCCGGCCGACTGCACCATGAAGCCCAGGCCGCGGGTGGCGGCGACCAGTTCGGAGGCCACCAGCGTCGACCAGCCGACGCCCAGTCCGATGCGGATGCCGGTCAGGATGTCGGGCAACGCGTTCGGCAGGATCACGTGGCGCAGCAACTGCGCGCGCGTGGCGCCCAGCGACTGCGCCGCGCGTAGTCGCACCGGATCGACGTTGCGCACGCCGTTGGCCGTGGCGATGGCGATGGGCGCGAAGATGGCCAGGTGGATCAGCAGCACCTTCGCCAACTCGCCGATGCCGAACCAGATCACGATCAGCGGCAGGTAGGCGAGTGGCGGCACCGGCCGGTAGAACTCGATGAGCGGATCGAAGATGCCTTGTGCGATGCGGCTGCGGCCGATCGCCACGCCGACCGGAATCGCGGAGATAGCGGCCGCCAGCAGCGCCAGGCCGATGCGCATGAGGCTCGCGCCGAGATGCTGCCAGAGGGTGGCGTCCAGGTAGCCGTCCGTGGAGAGCCGCCAGAGGCGGCGCAGCACTTCCACGGGGGAGGGCAGGAAGAGCGGGTCGATCCATCCGAGGCCGGTCACCGTCCACCACAGCAGCAGCAGCGCGGTCAGCGTGAGCACGCTGATGGCCCGCGTGCTGAAAATCGGGGGGCGCGCAGAAGCTTGCGGTGCGGGCGCGGCCGGCGCCGGGTCGATGGCCGGTTCGGTGGTCGTGGTCGCGTTCATGCGTTGCCCGGGACGGTCTGGTCCGCGAACACGCGCGAGAGCACATGTTCGCGCGTGGCGATGAATTCCGGATCGGACTTGATCGCGCGTGCGCTGGCGCCGCCTTCGGCGTAGCGCCGCCCGAAGTCCAGGTGCAGCCGCTCGGTGATGCGGCCCGGATGGGCGCCGAGAAGGATCAGGTCGGTGGCGAGGAACACGGCTTCCTCGATGTCATGCGTGATGAGGAAGACCGGCTTGGCCGTGCGTTCCCAGACCTTGAGCAGCAGCTCCTGGACCTGTTCGCGCGTGAAGGCGTCGAGCGCGCCGAAAGGCTCGTCCAGAAGGAGCAGCTCGGGGTCCGCGGCGAGGGCTCGGGCGATGCCCACGCGCTGCTTCTGGCCGCCCGAGAGTTGCCAGATCTGCCGTTCGGCAAAGTCCTGGAGCCCGACGCGCGCGAGCTGTTCACGCGCGCGCGCCTCGCGTTCCGCTCGCGCGAGGCCGCGCAGTTCGGGCCCGAGGGCGACATTGCCCAGCACATCGAGCCACGGCAGCAGGGCATGGTCCTGGAAGACCACGCCACGGTCCGCACCGGGTCCGCGCACTTCGCGGCCATCCAGGGTCACGCGTCCTGCGCTGGGCGGGACAAAGCCCGCGATCAGGTTGAGCAGCGTGGTCTTGCCGCTGCCCGACGGACCGAGCGCGACCAGCAGTTGCCGGGGACCGAGTTCGAAGCTGATGTCCTGGAGCACCGGGACCGATGCGCCGGGGTACTGCGCGCTCACGCGCGCGAGCTGCAGGACGGCCATCGAGCGATCGGCTCAGAGCGAGCCGGCGGCCTTGACGTAGCTTGCGTTGGTATAGGGGGCATAGCTCGGCAGCGGCGCGTCGATGCGGCCCTGCTCCTTCAGGAAGGCGGAGGTGTTGGCCAGCGCCCTGGCGGTCGGCTCGCCCAGCGTCTTGATCTGCTCGGCCGGGGACAGGTAGCCGCTGCCCGCGAGCACGCCGGGGATTTCCTCGGCCTTGGCGCCGGTGATCTTCGCGATCTTGTCGATATTGGCGGTGTCGGCGACCCAGGCCTTGGGGTCCTTGTTGTAGGCCGAGAAACTGTCGAGCGTGACCTTGGCGAACGAGGCCACGATGCCCGGGTTCTTCTCCGCGAAGTCCTTGCGCACCAGCCACGCATCGAAGGTCGGTGCGCCGAGCTTGGCGAGTTCGCCCGAGGTGATCAGTACCTTGCCGGTCTCCTTGGCCTTGCCCAGGGCCGGGTCCCACACGTAGGTGCCGTCGATGTCGCCGCGCGCCCAGGCCGCGATGATGTTGGGTGGCGTCAGGTTCACGATCTCCACCTTCTTCGGATCGATCTTCCAGTGTTTCAGCGCGGCCAGCAGGCTGTAGTGGCCGGTGGACACGAAAGGCACCGCGATCTTCTTGCCGATCAGGTCCTGCGGCTTGGCGATGCCCGAGCCGTTGCGCACCACGAGTTCCTCGCTGGTGCCCAGTTCGGCGGCGATCAGGAAGGTCTCGATCGGCAGCTTGCGGCTGGCCGCGGCAGCCAGCGGGCTGGAGCCGAGGTAGGCGATCTGCACGTCGCCCGAGGCCACCGCGTTGATGACTTCGGCGCCGGCGTCGAACTTGCGCCAGTGGATCGTGGCGTTGGTCGCCTTTTCGTAGGCGCCGTCGGCTTGGGGCACCTGCGAGGGCGTCGGAACGGTCTGGTAGCCGACGGTGAATTCGACGGCCTGCGCGGAGAGCCCGAAGGCGAGGGCGGCGCCCGCGACGAGTGCCTGGAGGGAGGAGCGTTCGATCATGGGTTCTTTCAGAATGCCGGCACCAGCGAGCCGTTGAACTTGGTCTCGATGAAAGTCTTCACCTCGGGGGACTGATAGGCCTTCACGAGCTGCTGCGCCCAGGGCTTGTCCTTGTCGGCGCGGCGTACCGCGATGAGGTTGGCATAAGGCCCCTTGGGCGACTCCTTGATGACCGCATCCTTGGCCAGCGTGAGGCCGGCTTTCTCCGCGTAATCGTTGTTGATGGCGGCGATCGTCAGGTCGTCCAGCGAACGCGGCAGCTGGGCCGCGTCGAGCGGCACCAGCTTCAGCTTCCTGGGGTTGGACACCACGTCGAGCGGTGTCGCGGTGTTGTTCTTCACCGCTTCCGGCTTGAGCGTGATGAGCTTGGCTTCCTGCAGCAGCAGCAGTGCGCGATTGCCGTTGGACGGATCGTTCTGGATGCCCACCGACGCGCCATCGGGCAGTGCGTCGATGGACTTGATCTTGCGCGAGTAGAAGCCCAGGGGCGCGGTGATGGTCAGGCCGACCGGCACGATGTCGAAGCCACGCGCCTTGTTCTGGTTGTCGAGAAAGGGCTGGTGCTGGAACGCGTTGGCATCTAGGTCGCCCGCCGCCAGCGCCGCATTGGGCAACTGGTAGTCGTTGAACACGATCACGTCGATGTTCAGCCCGTCGCGCGCCGCGACCTTCTTGACGACTTCGAAGATCTGTTCGCCGTTGCCGACGGACACTCCGACCTTGAGGGTCTTCTTGTCCTGCGCGTGCAGCGCACCGGTCGCGGTGAAGAGGAGGGCGGAGAAGGCGGCGATGGCCGCGCGGCGGTGGAAGCGGATGGGCATAGGGAGCAATTCACAAAGGGATGCGGACGCATGACTTTGCCCGCCGCCCTGCGGCAGGGGAACGAACGAAATCGCGGATCGATATGCGTGCCGGATGAGGCCGTTCGAGGCCCCCCGGGGGTGCCGCTTATGCCGTGGCGATATAAGCAGCTTTCTATTGAGTCGTTCCCTTCGCGGCGACTTGACACGATACTTGCATGCTTTGTGAGGCTGTGGCCGCGGGCATTGATTTGCATGCGGCGCGCTGCCGGTGCCTTCATGACTTCCAATTCCTTGGCCGACCCTTCCGGCCCGTTGCCGGTGATCCGGCTCGAATCGGTGCAGAAATCCTTTGCGTTGCCCGGCGGCGAAGTGTTCGACGCCGTGCACTCGCTGTCGCTGGACATCCAGGAAGGCGACATATTCGGCCTGATCGGCAAGAGCGGCGCGGGCAAGTCGACCCTGCTGCGCCTGATCAACCTGCTCGAACGCCCGGATGCCGGCAAGGTGTTCGTGGCCGGGCGCGACCTGATGACCTTGTCGCGCCGCGAGCTGCGCGACACGCGCCAGTCGATCGGCATGATCTTCCAGCAGTTCAACCTGATCCAGAACGCGACGGTGTTCGACAACGTCGCCTTTCCCCTGAAGATCCACGGCCGCCATTCGCGGGCCGAGATCCAGGCGCGCGTGCGCGAGTGCCTCGAGCTGGTCGGCCTGGTCGAGAAGATCGACAGCTATCCGGCGCAGCTGTCGGGAGGGCAGAAGCAGCGCGTGGCCATTGCGCGCGCGCTGGCGCCTCATCCGAAGGTGCTGTTGTGCGACGAGCCCACGTCGGCGCTGGACAGCGAGACCACAAGGGCCCTGCTGGATACGCTGCGCGACATCAACCAGAAGATCGGCGTGACCATCGTCATCGTGACGCACGAACTGTCGGTGGTGGAGGTGCTGTGCCGGCACGTCGCGATCCTGGAGAAGGGGCGCCTCGTCGAGCAGTTCGAGGTCGACGGGCCTCCGGCCGAACGGGCGACGGCGCTGGGGCGCGAAATCGACGCGCTGGTGCGCCGGCGCGAGCGCGATGCGCGCGAGGCGCTCGAAGCGCGGGAGGCGTCCGGCGGCATCCCGCAACGCCGCTCAGGCACACAGGGGCTGGCCTATGTCTGAGAACATCGTCGCCATCCTGCCCGAGCTGGGCATCGCCATCGGACAGACCTTCCTGATGCTGGGCATCGGCCTCAGCGCCGCGCTGCTGATCGGCGGCCCGCTGGGCGTGCTGCTCTTCCTGCTGAGCCCCGGCCAGTCGCTGGCCAACAAGCCGGTGTTCCTGGTGCTCAACTGGATCGTGAACACGGTCCGTTCCTTTCCCTTCATCATCCTGCTGGTGGCGCTGGTGCCCTTCACGCGCGTCGTGGCGGGCACCTCGATCGGACCGCTCGCGGCCGCGGTGCCCTTGTCGGTCGCGGCCATTCCCTACCTCGCGCGCCTGGTCGACCAGTGCCTGCGCGAAGTGCCGCGCGGCGTGATCGAGGCGGCGCATGCCATGGGTGCGTCTGAACTGCAGATCATCTGGCGCGTGCTCGTCGTCGAGGCGCGCTCGGGCCTGGTGCTGGCGTTCACCGTGCTGTCGGTGAGCTTCCTGTCGTACTCCGCCATCGCGGGCGTGGTCGGCGGCGGCGGCATCGGCGATCTGGCGATTCGCTACGGCTACTACCGCTTCCAGACCGATGTGATGGCGCTCACCGTGGCGGTGCTGGTGGTGCTGGTGCAGATCATCCAGTTCGTCGGCAACACCGCGGCCCGCCGCCTCGACAAGCGCTGACTCCCGGCGACGCCGGCCACGCTCGACCGCTTCCACTTTTCCACTTTTCCACGTTCCACTTCTTCATGACAACGTCCCTCATTCGCCGCTCCGTCCTGGTCTTCTCTCTCGCTGCGCTCTCGCTGGGCGGTCTCTCGCTGCAGGCCCATGCCCAATCGGCCGACAAGAAAGACCTGGTGATCGGCGCCACCGCCGGTTCCAACTTCGATCAACTCAAGCTCGGCATCGTGCCGATCCTTGAGAAGAAGGGCTACAAGGTCAAGCTGGTCGAGTTCAACGATTACGTGCAGCCGAACCTGGCGCTCGCCCAAGGCTCGCTGGACGCCAACTTCTTCCAGCACCGCGTCTACCTGCAGAAGTTCGCGGCCGACCAGAAGCTCGACATCGTGGAGCTGGTGCAGGGCCCGATCGCGCCGATGGGGGTCTATTCGACCAAGCGCAAGACACTGGCCGAAGCGAAGGAGGGCGACCGCTTCACGCTTCCGAACGATCCGAGCAACCTGGCGCGCGCGCTCGTGCTCCTCGAGCAGAGCAAGCTGATCACGCTCAAGTCCGGCATCGATCCGATCCGTGTGTCCGAAAAGGACATCGCCGAGAACCCGCGCAAGTTCAAGTTCATCCCGCTCGAAGCGGCGCAGCTGCCGCGCTCGCTCGGCGACACGGAGTACGCGATCGTCAACGGCAACTTCGCGATCTCCTCGGGCCTGAAGCTGACGGAGGCCGTCGCGCTCGAGAAGACCCCCGACTACTACTTCAATGTGGTCGCGGTGAAGCGCGCCGACAAGGACACGCCGTGGGCCAGGGACCTGGCCGAGGCCTATCGCTCGAAGGAGTTCAGGAACGTGGTCGACACCAAGTTCCAGGGCTACTCGAAGCCCGCGTTCCTGCAGTAAGGGGCGTCGGCATGGGTGTCCTGGCGACTTTCGATGCCGAGGGCCGGTGGGCCGATACCCATGTCTGCGACGGCCGCATCGCCGAGCAGCTCGCGGGCCTGGGTGTGGTCTGGGGGCGGTGGCCCGATCCGGAGAGCTTGCCGGCCACGGTGTTCGGCAGCCGGCAGGCGGAGCTCGCGCAATTGCGCGAGCGCTTCTCCGCGCAGTCCATCGAGCGGGTTCGTCTGGAACCGCACACGGCCACCTGGCCTGCGCTGAGGCGCCAGTGGCGGGCGGAGCATCGACGCGAGGGTGTCGAGGTCCGCTGTGTGCTGAGCGGAACGCACCTGCTTTATCTGCGTACCGGGGACGGGTTTGTCGGCGTGCTGTGCGAAGCCGGCGAATGGGTCGCGCTGCCGGCCGGATCGAGCCATTCCTTCGATGCGGGCGAGGCGCCGGAACTGGACTTGTTGCGCCTGTGGTCCGGCGACGCCGCTGCGCCCATGGAGGCGGCGAGCGGCGCGAGCGCATCCCTGCCTTCGCTCGATGCGTTCGTCGAGACCATGCTGGTGCTCACCGGTCACGCGGCCGACGATGAGTGATGGCGGGCAAGCTCGGGCATGAGCGGATTCCGCATATCGATCACTGAAATGATTCTGTGGCGGGACTGGCAGAACGCGCTTCCAGGCGGCACATTCCTGTGAGGTCCCGAACTTTCATTCATTGCATTCCATGGCCCACAAACCCAAGATCGTCGCCGTCTCCGGCGGCCTGCAACGCCCCTCGCGCACTCTCGCGCTGGTGGAGGAACTGCTCGACGCATTGAGCGCCGCCCTGCCCGTCGAGACTCGCCTCATCGAACTCGGACAGATCGTCCCGAAGTTCGGCAACGTGCTGCAACGCAAGCTCCTGCCGCCCGAGGTCGAGGTCCTGCTCAAGGATGTCGAGTCGGCCGACCTGCTGGTGGTGGCGAGCCCCATCTACCGCGGGTCGTACGCCGGGCTCTTCAAGCACTTCTTCGACCTGGTCGACCACGAGTCGCTGATCGACGTGCCGGTGCTTCTCGCGGCCACCGGCGGCAGCGACCGCCACGCCCTGGCCATCGACCATCAGCTGCGCCCGCTCTTCAGCTTCTTCCAGGCCCATACGCTGCCCATCGGCGTGTACGCCACGGACAAGGAGTTCGACAACTACCGCGTCAGCGGTGACGCGCTGCGCGCGCGCATCGCGCTGGCGGTCGAACGCGCTGTGCCGGTCTTGCGCCAGCGGGCGGAGCGACCGGTGGTCGTGCCTGAGCTCGCGCTCTCCTGAAGTCGATCGGAATCAGCGCCGTTCGAGCGTGACGAAGCTGTAAGGCAGCCCGTCCGCCGACACGTGGGATTCGCGCGCCGTTTCGTGCCAGCCGTCACCGAAGCGCGGTGACCAGGCGTCGCCTTCGAACTCGCGCCCGATCTCGGTGATGACGGCGCGCTGCGCCAGCGGCTCGGCCTCGGCGTAGATCTCGGCGCCGCCGATCACCCAGGCCTCGGGCGCCCGGGCTTCCTCGCAGGCGCGCAGCGCCTCGTGCAGGCTGGAGGCGCGATGCGCGCCGGCATCCTGCCAGCCGGGCTGGCGCGTGACGACGATGTTGCGTCGTCCCGGCAGCGGGCGAAAGCGCGGCGGCAGCGAGTCCCAGGTCTTGCGGCCCATGATGACCGGCGCGCCCGTGGTCTGCTTCCTGAAATGCGCCATGTCCTCCGGCAGGTGCCAGGGCAGCGCGCCCCGCAGGCCGATCACGCCGTTCGCGGCGCGTGCAAGGATGAGGTTGATGCGGGTCATGACTCAGACGGCCACCGGCGCCTTGATGGCGTCGTGGTGGCGGTAGTCGAGCATCTCGAAATCCTCGTAGGCGTAGTCGAAGAGGCTGGCCGGCTTGCGCTTGATGTTCAGCGTCGGGTAAGGGTAGGGCGTGCGGCTCAGCTGGAGCGCGACCTGCTCGGCATGGTTGCTGTAGATGTGGCAGTCGCCGCCGGTCCAGATGAAGTCGCCGACGTCCAGCTCGCATTGCTGCGCGATCATGTGCGTGAGCAGGGCGTAGCTCGCGATGTTGAAAGGCACGCCGAGGAAGATGTCGGCGCTGCGCTGGTAGAGCTGGCAGCTCAGGGTGCCGCGCCCGCCCGCCGTTGCAGGCGGCGCCACGTAGAACTGGAAGAAGGCATGGCAGGGCATGAGCGCCATCTTCGACAGCTCGGCCACGTTCCAGGCGCTCACGATGATGCGCCGCGAGTCGGGGTTGCTGCGCAGCGTGTCGAGCACCTGCTGGATCTGGTCGATGTGGCCGCCGTCCGGCGTGGGCCAGCTGCGCCACTGCACGCCGTAGACCGGGCCGAGGTCGCCGTCCGGTCGCGCCCATTCGTCCCAGATGGTGACGCCGCGCTCCCTGAGCCAGTTGTTGTTGCTCGAACCGGTCAGGAACCACAGCAGCTCGACGATGATGGACTTGAGGTGCACCTTCTTCGTGGTGACGAGCGGAAATCCTTCGCGCAGGTCGAAGCGCATCTGGTGGCCGAACACGCTCTTGGTGCCGGTGCCGGTGCGGTCGCTCTTGTACACGCCGTGGGTGTCGACATGGCGCATGAAGTCTTCGTACTGCGAACGGACGGGACGGTTCATCGAGGGGTCTCCATCCGGATCACCCGACCCGGATTCATGATGTTGTGCGGGTCGAGCCCGCGCTTGATGGCGCGCATCATCGCGAGCGCCACCGGGGATTTGTGCTTCTCGAGCGTGTCGACCTTGAGCGCGCCCACGCCGTGCTCGGCCGAGAACGAGCCGCCGAATTTCGCGACCGCCTCGTAGACCAGCGCATTGATGCGGTCCTCATGCTGGCGCAGGAAGGCCTTGCTGTCGCCACCGGCCGGCGCCTGCACGTTGTAGTGCAGGTTGCCGTCGCCCAGGTGGCCGAAGTTCACCAGGCGCACGCCCGGCACCTCGCGCGCGAGCAGGGCATCGGTCTCGGCCACGAAGGCCGGAATGCGCGACACCGCGATCGAGATGTCGTGCTTGATGTTGAGTCCTTCCTCGGCCTGCGCGAGCGGAATGCTTTCGCGCACATGCCAGAGCTGGTGCGCCTGCGTGAGGTTCTCGGCCACGACGGCATCGCTGACGCAGCCGGCCTCGAGGGCCGATTCGAGCAGTGCTTCGAAGCGCGCGCGGGCATGGTCTTCGGATTCGCTGTCGGAGTTTTCGAGCAGCACGCAGTAGGGCACGTCGTCCTGTTCGATGAACGGCACGCGCAGGGCGGGAAAGTGCCTTGCGACCAGGCCCAGCGCAAAACGGCCCATGACCTCGAAGCCGGTCAGGCCGGCGCCGAGTTGCCGGTGCGCGAGCTCCAGCAGCGTGACGGCCTGTTCGAGCGAGGGCACCGCCGCCCAGGCGGTGAGGCGCGCGGCCGGCAGCGGGTAGAGCTTCACGGTGGCGGCGGTGATGATGCCGAGCGTGCCTTCACTGCCGATCAGAAGGTCGCGCAGGTCATAGCCCGTGTTGTCCTTGCGCAGGCCGCTGGTGCCGTCCCAGATCTCGCCCTCGGGTGTCACGACTTCGAGCCCGAGGCACAGGTCGCGCGCATTGCCGTAGCGCAGGACTTGCGTGCCGCCGGCGTTGGTTGCGAGGTTTCCGCCGATGGTGCAGCTTCCTTCGGCGGCGAGGCTCAGCGGGAAGAGAAAGCCGGCCTTCTCGGCGCTTTCCTGCAGGGCCTGCAGCACGCAGCCGGCTTCCACGGTGGCGGTGAGGTTGGCCGCGTCGATGCCGCGGACCGCATTCATGCGCTGCAGGCTGAGCACGAGTTCGGCGCCGCTCGCGTCGGGCGTCGAACCGAGCGCCAGGCCGGTATTGCCGCCTTGCGGCACGATGGGCGTGCCGGCCGCGACGCAGGCGCGCACCACCTCGGCCACCTCCCGGGTGTTGGCGGGCCGCACCACGGCAAGCGCCTTGCCGCGCGAGCGCTTGCGCCAGTCCTGCTCCCAGGCGGACAGGTCACCGTCGGTCAGGACGTTGGCGGCGCCGACCACGGCGCGAAGTTGGTCGATCAGGGCGCTCAATGCGTGTCCTTTCCGGGTCTCATGGTGCTGCCGCTTCGGGGCTCGCGGGCCGGGCGGCGTTGCGCAGGCGCAGCCTCACGTGCCAGGCACAGGCCGCGAAGAGGACGAGGCACAGCACGATCTCCAGGCCTGCGAGGGCTCGGCCCGCGGCATTGGTGTCGCTCCAGGCGCGCACCACGCCCTCGGTGAAATAGAGCCAGACCATCAGGCTGACCCAGCGGTAGGTGTACATGCGGTTCTTCAGCAGGCCGGCCAGCGGCACCGCCAGCGGCAGCACTTTCAGCGCCAGCCAGGAGCCGCCGGGCCGGATGGGGGCGAGCCACAGTTCCCAGGCCAGGCCGAGCACGATCAGGCCGAGCAGGCTCCCGACGGCGAGCCAGCGGGTCGCGGAGACCGGGGGCGACGAGGAAGAGGGGGCGTACACGGGTGGCTGGAGGGCGGCTGAGGGGGTGGCGGGACGAAGGCGGATGGCATGATACCGGCCATGAATCGCCGCCAGTTCTGGAGGGATCTTTCGCATTTTCCATGGGCCAACACCGCCGCGGTGCTCGGCGAGCGGTTCCGCGAAGACCGCCTCGGCCTCACGGCCAGCAGCCTGACCTTCACCACCACCATCGCCATGGTGCCCTTCTTCACGGTGGCGCTGGCCCTGTTCACCGTGTTCCCGATGTTCTCGACCATGCAGGGCCTGGTGCAGCGCTGGCTGATCGAGAGCCTGATCCCGGAGAACATCGCACGCCAGGTGCTGGGTTATCTCAACCAGTTCGCGAGCCAGGCCAGTGGCCTGGGTGTGGTCGGCCTGGCGGTGCTGCTCGTGACGGCGGTCACCTTGATCCTCACGATGGACAAGACGCTCAACAACATCTGGCGGGTGCGCCGGCCGCGGCCTTTCGCGCAGCGCGTGCTGATCTACTGGGCGGTCATCACCCTCGGGCCGCTGGTGCTGTCGCTGAGCCTGAGCACCACGTCCTATGTGTTCGCGGCCTCGCGCGAGGTGGTGGGCGGCGGGGGCCTGAAGCTGCTGGTGGACTCCTTCGAGTTCGTCCTGCTCGCCGCGGGCATGGCCTCGCTCTACCACTATGTGCCCAATACCTCCGTCAAATGGTCCCACGCCTGGGCGGGCGGGCTGTTCGTCGCGGCCGCGATCGAGGTCGCCAAGCGGGTGCTGGCCTACTACATCAGCCTCGTGCCCACCTATTCGGTGCTCTACGGCGCCTTCGCGACCGTGCCGATCCTGCTCGTCTGGATCTATGTCGCCTGGGTCATCGTGCTGCTGGGCGCCGTGATCGCCGCCTACCTGCCCAGTCTGCTGACCGGGGTGGCGCGGCGCGGCGGAGCGCCCGGCTGGCCGCTGCAGCTTGCCATCGAGGTGCTGCAGCACCTGGCGATCGCGAAGACGACGCCCGTGAGGGGGCTGAAGGCTTCGACGCTGGCGGTCCGGATGAAGGTCAGCGACCTGCAGCTGGAGCCTGTGCTCGAAATCCTGGTCGCGCTGGACTGGATCGCGGTGCTGGACGAAGGTCCGGAGGACGAGCAGGGGCGCTACGTGCTGCTGGCCGACGCGGCCGCGACGCCGCTGGAGCCGCTGCTGAAAGCGCTGCTCATGCCGCGCACGCTTGCGCTCGAAGGCCTGTGGCACCGGGGCCCTTTGGAGACGCTTCGCCTGCAGGATGTGCTTCCGACTCGATAATGCGACGCTGACGACGTCTGATCCCTTTCCTGCCCGCCCTCGATCGGCACCCGCCCTTGAGCCCAACCAACGCCCTCGCAATGAACGAAGAACCGGCCACCGACTCGCTGTGGGTCGTATGTCTTTGCGCCGAATGGTGCGGTGCCTGCCGTGAATACCGGCCGCTGTTCGACCAGGTGGCGCGCACGCATCCGCAATTCCGCTTCGCCTGGGTCGATGTCGAGGACCATGCGGACATCGCCGACGACTTCGACGTGGAAACCTTCCCGACGCTGCTGATCGCGGGCGCCGAAGGCACGCGATTCCTGGGGCCGATGCTGCCGCACGCCGAGACGCTGGCCCGCATGCTCGGTGCCCTGCGGCCTCCCCAGGCCTCGGCGCCGGAGGTGAAGACGCTGCTTGCGGCGCTCGAGCGCGAGCCCGAGACCTTTTCGGTCGCCTGACCGCTCGCCCTGACTGCCGAATGAAGATCCTTCTGTTCGGCGCCACGGGCATGGTCGGGCAGGGCGTGCTGCGGGAATGCCTGCTCGATGCCGGCGTCACGCACGTGATCTGCATCGGTCGCCGCCCCACGGGCCTGACCGACCCGAAGCTGCGCGAGATCGTCCTCCCGGATCCGTCCGACCTGTCCGCCGTCGAAGGCGAACTCACCGATGTCGATGCCTGCTTCTTCTGCCTGGGCGTGTCTTCCGTCGGCATGAGCGAGGCGGACTACCGGCGGGTCACGTACGAGCTCACGATGACGGCGGCGCGCGTCCTGGTGCACTGCAATTCGCACATGACCTTTGTCTACGTCTCCGGCGCGGGGACCGACAGCACGGAGCGCGGCCGCCGCATGTGGGCGCGCGTGAAGGGCGCGACCGAGAACGCGCTGCTGCGGCTGCCCTTCAGGAGCGCCTACATGTTCCGGCCCGGCTTCATCGAGCCCTTGCACGGCGTGCGTTCGAAGACCGCGCTCTATCGCCGGGTCTATGCGCTGGCGCGCCCGCTCTTCGCGCTGCTGCGCCGATGGGCGCCGGGCCGGGTGACCACGAGCGAGCAGATGGGCCGGGCCATGCTGGTCGTGGCCAGGCGTGGCGCGCCGCAGCCGATCCTGGACACCGCGGCGATCAACGCGCTGCGCTGATCCGGCGCGTCGGCCTCGCGTCAGGCCTCGAGGAAATCCGCGAGCGCGAACAGCACCTCGTCCGGCGCCTCGGTCATCAGCGCGTGTCCTGCCTTCACCGTCACCACGCGGGCATTGCGGGCCTTGGCGATCAGCGTGTGCGCGGCCCGCGGCGGCGTCATCTGGTCCGAGCCGGCAAGCAGGAAGAGGGTCGGGCACTGCACGGCCGCCATCGCCTGCTCGCCGTTGGCGTAGTCGTTGCAGGCCTTGAAGCCGATGTGGAACACGTTCGCCTGCGTATTGCTCGCGAGCACGCGCCGCATCAACGCACGCGAGCCTCCGTGGAGCCAGGTGCCCGGGCCCAGCGTGGAGGGCGGCGGCGCCAGCATCGAATGCGAGAAGTTGTTGACCATGTCGATGGCGCGCAGAGGGTCGTTCTGCGCGCCGTCGAGCAGCGTCGGCGACACCGTCATCGGATAGGCGGTGCCGACCAGCGCCAGGTGCGTCACCCGCTCCGGCCAGCGCGCGGCGGCCTCGAGCGCGATCAGCGAGCCGAAGCTGTGGCCGACGAGCGCGGCCTGGGTCACCTTCGCCGCATCGAGCAGGTCGAGGATGAAGCGGGCGGCGTCCTCCACGCTTTCCGGTGGCGGGCCGTCGCTCTTGCAGTGGCCGGGAAGGTCCACCGCGAGCACGTTCCAGCCATGGTTGGCCAGCCAGCGGCTCTGCAGAATCCACACGCTGTGGTCGTTCAGGACGCCGTGGATGAAGACGACGGTCGGCTTCGCGGTGTCGAGCGCCTTGCCGCCGGTGTAGCAGTAGGTCCGATGGCCGTTGACGACGAAGTCCATCACGCAGCCCTTTCCGCGGCCTTCAGCGCGCGCTTGAGGTCGTCGATCAGGTCGGCCGGGTCCTCCAGGCCGATCGACAGCCGGATGGTGCCCTGCGTGATGCCGGCGGCGGCCAGCGCCTCGTCGCTCATGCGGAAGTGCGTCGTGCTCGCGGGATGGATCACGAGGCTGCGGCAGTCGCCGACGTTGGCCAGGTGGCTGAAAAGCCTCAGGGCTTCGATGAACTTCTTGCCCTGCGCGCGATTGCCCTTGAGGTCGAAGCTGAAGACGGCGCCTGCGCCCTTGGCGCCGTGGCGCAGCAGGCGCCCGGCGAGGGCATGGCTCGGATGCGACTCCAGCAGGGGATGGCCGACCCGCGCGACGAAGGGATGCGCCGCGAGGAATTCCACCACTTTCTGCGTGTTGTCGACATGGCGCTCCATGCGCAGCGGCAGCGTCTCGATGCCCTGCAGGATCAGCCATGCCGTGTGCGGACTCATGGAGGCGCCGAAATCGCGCAAGCCCTCGCGCCGCGCGCGCAGCAGGAAGGCGCCGACCGTGCTTTCCTCGCTGAAGACCATGTTGTGGAAGCCTTCGTAGGCCTCGGTCAGTTCGGCGAACTTGCCCGAGCGCTCCCAGTCGAAGCTGCCGCTGTCGACCACGACCCCGCCGATCACCGTGCCGTGGCCCGACAGGAATTTGGTGGCCGAGTGATAGACCAGGTCGGCGCCCCAGTCGAAGGGCTTGATCAGGTAGGGGGAGGTGAGGGTGGAGTCCACCAGCAGCGGCACGCCGGCGGCATGCGCGATCTCGCTGACCGCCGGGATATCGAGCACGTCCAGCCCCGGATTGCCCACGGTCTCGCCGAACAGCAGCCGGGTGTCGGGACGAATGGCCGCGCGCCAGCCGTCCAGGTCGCCCGGTTTCACGAAGGTGGTCTCGATGCCGAAGCGCCGAAGCGTGTAGTGCAGGAGGTTCTGCGAGCCGCCGTAGAGCGCGGTGCTGGCGACGATGTGCGAGCCGGCCCCCATGAGCGTCGCGATCGACAGGTGAAGCGCGGCCTGTCCGCTGGCGGTCGCGATGGCGCCGATGCCGCCTTCGAGCGCCGCGACGCGCTGCTCGAGCACCGCATTGGTCGGGTTGCTGATGCGCGAGTACACATGGCCGGCGCGCTCCAGATTGAAGAGCGCCGCCGCATGGTCGCTCGACTCGAAGACGAAGGAAGTGGTCAGGTGGATCGGGACCGCGCGCGCGCCGGTCGCGGGGTCGGGCGATGCGCCGGCATGCAATGCCAGTGTGTCGAAGCCTGGGTCGGAATAACCGGGCATGAGGACCTTTCGGGACGATTGCTGCAATGCCCCGTTACGCGCGCAATGCCTGCGATACGGCGCGGGGCCTGTGGATGGGCGGCCATTGTGGGCTATATTTGATTCGGCACGCCGCCGAGCAAGTGAGGAACATCACCATGAAAGTCAGCGATATCCTGCGCGTCAAGGGCAACACGCTCTACACCGTGACGCCCGACGAACCCCTGGCTTCCGCAGTCAGCGCCATGGCCGAGAAGGACATCGGCTCGCTGGTGGTCATGGAGCATGGGGACCTGGTCGGCATGCTCACCTTCCGCGAGGTGATCGTCACGATCGTCGCCAATGGCGGCCAGGTCGGCGAGACCCTGGTGCGCAAGGCGATGGACGACTACCCGGTCACCTGCACCCTCGAGACCGACCTGGACGAGATCCGCCGCATCATGCTGGAGCGACATGCCCGCTACATGCCGGTGATGGACAAGCGCATGCTGATGGGCGTGATCAGCTTCTACGATGTGGCCAAGGCGGTGGTCGACAGCCAGAACTTCGAGAACAAGATGCTGAAGGCCTATATCCGCGACTGGCCGGCCGAGGAAGACGAGAAGGGCTGACGACGGATCGCCGGGCCGGGTTCATTCCCGGATGTTGGCCGACTGAACGATCTTCTGGTTGCGCGCGTATTCCGACTGCACGAAGCGCGCGAATTCCTCCGGCGTCCCGTTGCCGGGCAATGCGCCTTGCTCCTGGAGCTTGGCGCGCACGTCGGGTTCCCTCAGCACGGCGTTGAGTTCCTGGTTGATCCTGTCGACGATGGCGGGCGGTGTACTGGCCGCCGTGAAGATGCCGGTCCAGCTCACCATCGAATAGCCCTTGAGGCCCGGCATTTCATCGAACGCCGGCACATTGGGCAGGGATTCCAGGCGCTTGCTGCCGGTGACGCCAAGCGCCTTCACGCGCTTGCTCTTCACGTGGGGGATCGCGCTGGTGCTCACCAGCATCGCCAGGTCGACCTGGCCGCCGATCACGTCGGTGGCGATCTGAGCACCGCCCCGGTAGGGAATGTGGGTCACGAACACGCCCGTGCGTTCCTTGAGCAGTTCCATCGCGAGTTGCAGCACGGTGCCCACGCCCGAGGTGGCGTAGTTGAACTGGCCGGGCTTGGCCTTGGCGAGCGTCACGAAGTCGCTGAAGCTGTTGACGCCGAGGTCGGGGCGCGCGACGAGCACCATCGGCGCGGTGTTGAGCATGCCCACCGGCGCCAGATCCTTCAGGGGATCGAACTTGAAGGCCGCGGGGTTCACCAGTTTTCCGATGGAGATCGCGCTGTCGGGGCCGGCGACCAGCGTGTAGCCGTCGGGCGCGGACTGCGCCGCCTTGGCCACGCCGATCGCGCCGCCGGCACCTGTCACGTTTTCGACGACCACCGACTGCTTCAGGCGCTCGCCCAGCCGGGTGGCGACGAGTCGTGCGCTGAAGTCCACGCTGCCGCCCGCGGAGTAGGGAACGATCAGCGTGATGGGCCTGGCGCCTGGCCAGGAGCCCGTCTGGGCGGCGGCCGTACCGGCCACGAGGCATGAGGCGAGAACGAGGGCGGACAGTCTGAAGGGGATGTTCATGGCGATGCGGGAGGAATGGAGGCGTCGAGCGGGAGCCGCAGCGCGTCGAACTGTGCAGTCCATTGCGCGCGCCACTGGCGACGCAGCGTGTCGTCGATCCAGGCGCCGTCCAGGCCGTTGAGCATGAAGTCGCGCAGATCGTCCGGCCCGAAGCCGAAGTCGCGGACCATCATCAGCCAGGCTTGCGTCGGCGTGACCTTGTGCAGCGTCGGATCGTCGGTGTTGGGATGAATGCGCAGCCCGAGGCCGGGCATGCGGCGAATCGGATGGTCCAGCGCCCAGCGTTCGGGCGGAAGGGTCCGCAGGTAGTACGAATTGGTCGGCACCACGGTGAACAACAGGCCGCGCTGTGCGCATTCGCGCGCGAAATCCGGGTTGTCGACGACGGTGTAGCCATGGTCGATGCGGTCGACCTGCAGCAGGTCGAGTGCGGTTCGAACGTTGGTCCACGGCATGCCGAACTCGCCTGCGTGGGCGGTGGTCTTGAGGCCGGCGCGCCGGGCGTCGCGGTAGGCCTGCACGAAGAGCTCCGGCGGCCTGTCGATCTCGCGATAGTCGATGCCGATGCCGATGACCTCGTCGCTCCGGTTCTCCGTCACCCATCGGACCATGTCGACGGCGGCTTCGGGGCTGGCCTCGCGGTCGATGGCCGGCACCAGCCGGCCGACGATGCCGTGCTGTCGTTCCGCGTCCTTGATGGCGCGCACGATCGCATCCTGCGCGCTCCGGTAGCTGATGCCGGATTCGAGCACCGTGCCCGTCGGGTTCCAGAAGAACTCGCTGTAGCGCACGTTGTGCGCGGCGGCATCCTCCAGGTACTCGAAGGTCAGGCGATGGAGATCGTCCGGCTGGCGAATCAGGTGCGCATCGAGCGCGCGCAGCACGCGCAGCACTCCGACGGGCTTCTCGCCGCGCGTGTAGAAGCCTTCGATCTCGTCGTCGGCCAGCGGCGAGCCGGCGTGCCGATTCAGCGCGATGAATGTGTCGTGCCGGACCGTGCCGAACAGGTGGCAGTGCAATTCGGCCTTCGGGATGGCGCGCACGAAGGAGTCCAGTGCGCTCGGGGCATTGCCAGTGGCGGGGGAGGGCATTTGAGGCAGTCTAGTGAGTGGGTGTTGATAAGGAAAATTTTGAATTTCTATAATTTCATTCATTCAACTGATGAGCAAGGCCGATGGATTCGATGCCTCTTCGGGCGCTCACCTTGCGCCAGCTTCAGTTCTTCTCGGTGCTGGTCCAGGAGGGACAGTTCGGCCGTGCGGCACGCCGGCTTTCGATCACGCAGCCGGCGCTGAGCAACGCCATCAAGCAGATGGAGAAGCTGCTCGGCGCGGCGCTGCTGTCGCGTTCGACCCATCGGCTGGAGCTGACGCCCGTGGGGGTCGAAGTGCTGGCGCGCACCGACTTCCTCGTCAATACCTTCGAAGTCGCGTTGCGCGACATCGAGCAGACGGTGCAGCGCGGTCGCGCCTTCGTGCGCGTGGGCGTGATTCCTTCCGTGAGTGCGACGGTGACCCGGGCGGTGGGCGACTTCCTGCGCGATGGGCGGCATACCGTCGAATTCGCATGGCGCGATGCGCCGTCGACCGATTTGCTGGCCGAAGTCCGCAGCGGACAACTCGACATGGCCGTGGCGGCGATCACGGAACCCCCGGGAGGGCTCGAATGCGTCGATCTGTTTCGCGACCCGCTGGTGCTGGTGCTCAGGCGCGACCATCCGCTGGCCCGGGCCAGGGACGCCGCATGGGAAGCGATCGGCGACGAGCGGCTCGTACTCTTCGAGAGCGGAAGCATGCCCGCGCTGGGGAATGTGGCGCGCGCGCAGTTTGCGCAGGGCAGCGAGCCGTATCGCGTCAGCTATTCCGAGACGCTCTATGCGCTGGTGCGTGCCGGGCTGGCGCTGGGCCTGATGCCCCGGCTCTACACCTCGTCGCTGCGCGATCCCGAGCTGACCGTGCTGCCGCTGCGGCAGCCGCGCATCGAGCGGCGGGTGGTGCTGGTCTATCTGCCCGGGCCGATGCGCAACGTCGCGGCGCAGGAGCTGATCGCCTTTCTTCGGGAGCGGCTGCCGGCGGCGGTGGACAAGCCGGTGCGGCGAGCCACCCGTTCGCGTCGCGGAACCTAGTGCAGCTCCGCGGCCATGTGAATGGTTTCGCGCACGCGCGGGTAGATCTGCTGATTCCACTTGCTGCCGCTGAACACGCCGTAATGCCCGACCCCGGCCTGCAGGTGATGCGTCTTGAGGTACGGCCGGATGCCGAGACAGAGATCCTGCGCCGCCACGGTCTGGCCGACCGAGCAGATGTCGTCGCGCTCGCCCTCGACCGTCAGCAGCACGGATCGGCGAATCGCCTTCGGATTCACCGTGCGATCGCCGACCGTCAGGACGCCGCGCGGCAGGTCGTAGGTCTGGAACACGCGCTCCACGGTTTCCAGATAGAACTCGGCCGGCAGGTCATTGACCGCCAGGTATTCGTCGTAGAAGGCGCGAATGGTCTCGGCCTGCTCCAGCCGGCCTTCGACCAGGTGCTCGTAGAGCTTGACGAACTGCTGCTTGTGCCGGTCCGGATTCATGCTCATGAAGGCGGTGAGCTGCAGGAAGCCCGGATAAACGCGCCGCATGGCGCCGGCATGCGGCCAGGGCACGGCACTGATCAGGTTGCGCTCGAACCATTCGATCGGGCGATCCGTGGCCAGCCGGTTGACCAGGGTCGGATTCACGCGGCAATCCACCGGCCCGGCCATCAGGGTCAGGCTGCGCGGCGTGGCAGGATGATCGTCTTCCGACATCAGCGCGGTGGCGGCCAGTGCTGCCACGCAAGGCTGGCAGACGGCCACGAGGTGCACGCCCGGTCCCACCGCGGCGAGGAAGTCCACGATCTGCAGGGTGTAGTCGTCGAGCCCGAAGCCGCCCTGCCAGAGGGGGACATCGCGCGCGTTGTGCCAGTCGGTCAGGTAGACATCGTGGTCGCGCAGCAGGGTGCGCACGGTTTCGCGCAACAACGTGGCGAAATGGCCCGACAGTGGTGCGGCGAGCAGCACCGGCGGCTGCACCGCCTTGGTGTTCTTGCGGAAGTGAAGCAGTGTGCCGAAGGGGGCGACCAGCGCGACTTCCTCGTGGACCTCCACCGGCTGGCCGTCGACCTCGACGCTTCGAATGCCATAGTCCGGCCGGGTGTGGGTGAGCCGCATGCGCGAATACACCTCCATCGCCGCGGCGATACGGCGGCTGATGCTGCGGTCCGCGTTGTCCCGCCACAGGGCCTTGCCCAGGAATTGCGCGGCGAGCCGCGACGGCGAGAGCAGGTCGGCATGGGTTTGGTAGGCGCCGTACAGCATGGCCGTACCCAGGCAAGTTGCGGGCCAGCCACCTTGGACCGACGGCAGGGCGCACCTTTCTGGCACAGGGCTTGCACGCGTCGGGCTGGCCGAACCGGCAGCAAGGAGCGAGCGCATGGCCAAACCCGTTCTCACCATCAGCAGCAAGAACTACGGTGCCTGGTCGCTCCGTGGCTGGCTGATGTGCAGGTTCGCGGGTCTCGATGTCAGCGAAAAGATCATTCCGCCGGATGACCCGGCGATGAAGGCCGAGATTCTGCTGCTCTCGGCCTCCATGCTCGTGCCCTCGCTGCAGCATGGCGGCATCAAGGTGTGGGACACGCTCGCCATCGGCGAATACCTGCACGAGATCAAGCCGAAGGCGGGCCTGCTGCCGGCGGATGCCAAGGCGCGCGCGCACTGCCGCGCGATCTGCGGCGAGATGCATTCGGGCTTCGCCTCGATGCGTGCGTCGCTGCCGATGAACGTGAAGGCCCGGTTTCCGGGCTTCAAGATCTGGTCGCGCGCGCAATCCGATATCGACCGCGTGGTCGAGATCTGGCGCGAGTGCCTCAAGACCTACGGGGGCCCCTACCTTTTCGGCGCGCAGCCGTGCATGGCCGATGCCATGTATGCGCCGGTCGTGACCCGCTTCATCACCTATGACGTCGCCCTCGACAACGCCTGTGCCGCCTACTGCAAGCGGATCATGGAGTTGCCCGCGATGAAGGAATGGGTCGCGGCCGCGAAGAAGGAACCTGACGAGATCGACGAACTCGACGCCGAGTTCTGAGAAGCGCCCGCCGCTTCAGGCGGTACGCGGCGTGAAGGCGCGCAGGTCGAGCGGGTGATCGTTGCCCAGCCACATCGCGTGCGCGGTGTGGTCCAGATAGTCGTCGCCGGTCACGCCGTGCACGAAGATGTCGAGCCCGTCGCGGTGCGCATCGAGCCAGCCGATGACTTCGTCGAACTCGGCGGCGTCGAAGGCGAGTTGGCAACTCCAGCGTGCATGGGGCCCGACCAGCCGCTCGTGCACGCGGCCCACCACCACCATCAGTTCGTTGCCGGCTGCTTCGGCCAGGGCGCGTGCCTGGTCCACGGTCCCGGGCCCGAAATAGATGTGCGCGTGGTACTGGGGATAGAGGTTCTCGGGGCGGCGCGGCATGGGGCTTCGAAGGGAGTCGCATGCGCATTTTGCGCCGCGGTTGCGTGCAGCGACAGCCCCTGTCGTGGCCGGCGCCCCCTCGTCTTTCTTCGGTGAATTGGGCCGATCCCCGCTACTCGGCGGACGGCGGCTCCGCGCCGCCCTGGAGGTCGTCCACCCGCTGCATGTTCTCGAGGATCTTCAGCAGGTAGTGCAGGGTGTGCGTGACGTCGTTGATGGAAAAGCCGTCGAGGACCTGCTCGTAATAGGCGTGGATCTTCGGCTGTGCCTCGACCAGCCAGACGTGCCGGCCCGACGGTGTCAGGTTGATCAGGCGAGAACGCCGGTCGCGGCCATCGGGCGCGATGTGCACGTGACCGTCACGCTCCATCCGGCTGAGAAGTCCGGAGAGGTTCTGGCGGCTGACCATCAGGTAGCGAGCCAGGTCGCCGACGCTCATTCCCTGATCGACCTCGGGCCGTGACAGCGCGCCGAGCACCGCCCATTGCTGCGTTGTCAGCCCCTCCGCTTCGACCGCACGCGTGCCGGTTTTATGCAACATATTTGCACATTGATAGAGCCGGAAGAAGACGCGATTCGCGAGCGCCATCCTTGCGGGATCCTGCGTTTCATTAGGGATAACCATGTATTTTTCTCGAGGATATGGATTGCGTGCGGTCGGGAAGGCCTCGATAATAAGTCAACACATTGACGTATATCGGTCCAAATCCGGCACAACTGCGGAAGACGATAGCAAGCTTCGGAACAGATGGAGAACATGAGATGCAGAGATTCGAAAGCAAGACGGTGGTCGTGACCGGTGGCGGCGGCGGAATCGGCGGTGCCACGGCCCGGCGCTTTGCGCGCGAAGGGGCCAGGGTCGCGGTGTTCGACATGAACCTGGACGCGGCGGAAAAGGTCGTCGCGCAGATTCGCGCCGATGGCGGGCAGGCGCAAGCCTTCCGCTGCGACATCACGGATCGCCCCAGCGTCGACGCCGCGGTGGCCGCGACGCTGGAGCGCTTCGGCCCGATCGACGTTCTGGTCAACAACGCCGGCTGGGACGTCTTCAGGCCGTTCACCAAGACCGAGCCGGCCCAGTGGGACAAGCTGATCGCCATCAACCTCACCGGTGCCTTGCACATGCACCACGCCGTGCTCCCCGGCATGGCGGCGCGCAAGTCCGGCCGCATCGTCAACATCGCGTCCGACGCGGCACGCGTCGGCTCCTCGGGCGAAGCCGTGTACGCGGCCTGCAAAGGCGGCCTGGTGGCCTTCTCCAAGACCATCGCCCGGGAGCATGCGCGCCACAACATCACGGTCAACGTGGTCTGCCCCGGGCCGACCGACACCGCCTTGTTCGCGGACTACAAGGAGGGGGCCGGCAATCCCGAGAAGCTGATGGAGGCTTTCACCCGGGCCATTCCGCTGGGCCGCATCGGCCAGCCGGAAGACCTTCCCGGCGCCATTCTGTTCTTTGCCAGCGACGACGCCGGCTTCGTGACCGGGCAGGTGCTCAGCGTCTCGGGCGGGCTGACCATGAACGGCTGAAGCGTCGGCCGTCATTCCCATCATTTCCCAGGAGCAGCTCATGGAATTCGAAGACATCCTTTATGAAGTGCGCAACGGCGTGGCATGGATCACCATCAACCGGCCCGAGAAGATGAACGCGTTCCGCGGCCAGACCTGCGACGAGCTCATCAAGGCGCTGAATCGCGCCGGCTATGACCGGAGCATCGGCGCGATCGTGCTGGCCGGCGCCGGCGATCGGGCCTTCTGCACGGGCGGCGACCAGTCGGCCCACGACGGCAACTACGACGGACGCGGCACCATCGGGCTGCCGATGGAAGAGCTGCACGACGCGATCCGCAATGTGCCCAAGCCGGTGATCGCCCGTGTGCAGGGCTTCGCCATCGGCGGGGGCAACGTGTTGTGCACGATCTGCGACCTGACGATCTGCTCGGAGAAGGCGGTCTTCGGCCAGGTCGGCCCGAAGATGGGATCGGTCGATCCCGGCTACGGCACCGCGTTCCTGGCACGCGTGGTCGGCGAGAAGAAGGCGCGCGAGATCTGGTACATGTGCCGCCGCTATTCGGGCGCCGAAGCGGTGGCCATGGGTCTGGCCAACGCCTGCGTGCCGCACGAGCAGCTCGACGCCGAGGTCCAGAAATGGGGCGAGGAGCTTTGCGAGCGCAGCCCCACGGCGCTGGCCATCGCCAAGCGCAGCTTCAACATGGACACCGCCCACCAGGCCGGCATCGCCGGCATGGGCATGTACGCCCTCAAGCTCTACTACGACACCGACGAATCGCGCGAAGGCGTCAACGCGCTCATGGAAAAGCGCAAGCCCGACTTCCGCCGGTACGCGAAGTAAGCCGGATACACGGGCGACGACGTCAAGGACACAAGATGAATCCCTACATCGACGAGGACCTCGCGGCGCTGGCCGAGCACGCCCGTCGCTTCGCGACCGGCCGCGTGGCGCCGGGCTTCCTGGAGCGTGACCGGACCCGGGTGCTCGACCGCGGCCTGATGCGGGAGATGGGCGAGATGGGCTTCATCGCGCCCGAACTGCCCGAGGGTTGGGGCGGCCAGGGCATGGGCTGCCTGGCCGCGGGCGTGATCCACGAGGAGATCGCGCGCGCCGACCTCAGCATCTCCTACATCAACTTGCTGGCCTCTCTCAACGGGCAGATCCTGTCGGAGCATGGCAATCCGGAGATCGTCCGGCCGTGGCTGCACCGGCTGACGCAGGGGGAAGCGCTGTTCGCGATCGCGCTCACCGAACCGCGCGGCGGCTCGGACGCCGGCAACCTGCGCCTGCGTGTCGAACGAGTCGGCGACTTCTATGTGCTCAATGGCGAGAAGACCTCGATCTCGGCGGCCGACCAGGCCGATGCGGCCGTGGTGTTCGGGCGCACCGGCACGGTGGAATCGGCGGCGCACGGCGTGACCGCGCTGCTGGTGCCGATGGACCTCCCCGGCGTGACGCGCAGCCGCTTCGATTGCCATGGCCAGCGCGCCATCGGCCGCGGCTCGCTGTTCTTCGAGAACGTGCGCGTGCCGGTGAGCCACCGCCTGGGCGAGGAGAACAAGGGCTTCGTGCAGGTGATGCAGGGTTTCGATTTCTCGCGTGCGCTGATCGGGCTGCAGGTGCTGTCCGTGGCCCGCGCCGCACTCGACGAAACCTGGGAATACGTGGCGCAGCGGGAGGCATTCGGCAAGCCGCTGTCCGCCTTCCAGGGCGTGTCGCATCCGCTGGCGGATTTCGACACGCAGATCGAAGCGGCGCGACTGCTGTGCCTGCAGACGCTGTGGCTCAAGGACAAGGGCGCGCCGCACACCGCCGAAGCCGCGATGTGCAAGTGGTGGGCCCCGAAGCTGGCTTACGACGCGATCCATCAATGCCTGCTCATGTTCGGCCACGGCGGCTATGACCGTGGCGTGATGGAGCAGCGCCTGCGCGACGTGCTCGGCTTCCAGATCGGCGACGGCACGGCCCAGATCATGAAGACGATCGTGGCGCGCACACGCGCCGGGCGCAAAGCCGTGCCCGCCTGAGCGAGCAGGCGCGCCGCCATACCGATGGGACAACAACGGAAAGAGGAGACAAGACCATGGATTTCGACACCGTTCTGCTGCCCCCGCGCCGCGCCCGCATGGCGGCCCAGGGACTCTGGCACGACCGCACCATCAACGACGAACTGGATGCATGCGTCGCCGCCTGCCCGGACAAGCTCGCACTCACGGCGGTGCGGGTGGAAGAGGGCGACACCAGGCGATTCACCTACGGCGAACTCGCCCGAATGGCCGATCGCATCGCGGTGGGCCTGTCGCGCCTGGGCGTCGGGCGCAACGATGTCGTGGCTTGCCAGTTGCCCAACTGGTGGCAGTTCACGCTGACCTACCTGGCCTGCTCGCGCATCGGTGCGGTCATGAATCCGCTCATGCACATCTTCCGCGAGCGTGAGTTGTCGTTCATGCTCAAGCATGGCGAGGCGAAGGTGGCGATCGTTCCGAAGAGCTTCCGCGGCTTCGACTTCGAGGCCATGCTGACCGGACTGCAGCCCGGGCTGCCCGAGCTGAAGCAGGTGGTGGTGGTCGGCGGCGCATCCGGCAACAGCTTCGAAGCACTGCTCAGCGGACCCGCCTGGGAGAACGAGCCCGATGCGAGGGACATACTCGCGCGCAGCCGTCCCGGACCGGATGACGTGACGCAACTGATCTATACCTCGGGCACCACCGGCGAACCCAAGGGCGTCATGCATTCGGCCAACAGCCTGATGGCCAACATCTTTCCCTACGCACAACGACTGGGCCTGGGTGCCGACGACGTGGTGCTGATGGCCTCGCCGATGGCGCACCAGACCGGCTTCATGTACGGCCTGATGATGCCGATCATGCTCAGGGCCGGTGCCGTGCTGCAGGATGTCTGGGATCCGAAGCGGGCCGTCGAGCTGATCCGTGCCGAGGGGGTGAGCTTCACGATGGCCTCCACGCCGTTCCTGAATGATCTGTCCAGGACCGTCGCCGAATCCGGCCTCGCGGTGCCGACGCTGCGCATCTTCCTGTGTGCCGGCGCGCCCATCCCGGGGCCGCTGGTGGAGCAGGCGCGCCGCGCGCTGGGCGCCAAGATCATCTCGGCCTGGGGCATGACCGAGAACGGCGCGGTCACGCTCACGCGTCTGGAAGACGATGACGAGCGCTCGGTCCATACCGACGGCTGCCCGCTGCCGGGCGTCGAAGTCAAGGTGGTCGACGTGGATGGCAATACGCTGCCGCAGGATGCGGTCGGCCGGCTGATGCTGCGCTCCTGCTCCAATTTCGGCGGATACCTGCATCGTCCGCATCTCAACGGCACCGACGCCGATGACTGGTTCGACACCGGCGACCTGGCGCGCATCGATGCCCGGGGCTACATCCGCATCACGGGGCGCAGCAAGGACGTGATCATCCGCGGGGGCGAGAACATTCCGGTGGTCGAGATCGAATCGCTGCTGTATCGCCACCCGGGCGTGGCCATGGCGGCCATCGTGGCCTATCCGGACGAGCGGCTGGGAGAGCGGGCCTGTGCGGTGGTCGTGCCCAAGCCGGGCGCGACCGTCGATCTGGGCGGCATTGTCGAATTCCTCAAGGCGCAGAAGATCGCCCTGCAGTACATCCCCGAACGCCTGGTCGTGCGAGAGGCCCTGCCGTCCACGCCATCCGGAAAGGTCCAGAAGTTCAAGCTGCGCGAGATGCTTCGCGACGGCACGCTCTGAGCCGCGGCGGATTGGCCTCTCTTCGGTACGAGCACATGGACAACACCATGCAGGAGCCACCTGTCCTGATCGACACGAAGGGCCGCGTCGGCGTGATCACGCTGAACCGGCCCCGGCAGCTGAATGCCTTGGACGATGCGTTGATGGACGCTCTCGGTGCAGCGCTGCTGGCCTTCGATGCCGACGCGGGCATCGGCGCCATCGTCATCGCCGGCCATGCGAAGGCCTTCGCCGCCGGCGCCGACATCGCCGCGATGAAGGACTGGAGCTACACGGACGTGGTCCGGGATGAGTTCATCACCCGCAACTGGGAGACCATTCGCCGCGTGCGCAAGCCGGTGATCGCGGCCGTGGCCGGCTTCGCGATGGGCGGCGGCTGCGAACTCGCGCTGGCCTGCGACATCGTGGTGGCCGCCGAATCGGCACGGTTCGCGCTGCCCGAAATCAAGCTGGCCATGCTGCCCGGCGCGGGGGGAACCCAACGCCTGCCGCGCGCGATCGGCAAGGCAAAGGCCATGGACATGTGCCTGTCGGGACGCATGCTGGACGCCGCCGAGGCCGACCGCTACGGATTGGTGTCGCGCGTGGTCGCCGACGATGCCCTGCTGTCCGAAACCATGGCGCTGGCGGCGCGCATTGCGGGCTATTCGCTGCCTGCGCTGATCGCGATCAAGGAGTCGGTCGGCCGTGCCTGGGAGGCGTCGCTGACCGAGGGCATCCTGTTCGAGCGGCGCCAACTCCATGCGCGCTTCGCCACCGAGGACGCACACGAAGGCATGAGCGCCTTTCTCGACAAACGCCCGGCCGAATTCAGGCACCGCTGATCCGGCGCGTGTTTCCGGTTTCCGATTCGGACTGAACGAGGAAGGAGCATGACGTGAAGGCAGTCTTCCTGACCGGGCATGGCGGCAATGAGGTCGTCGCCGTCGGAGATCGACCCATGCCGGTACGCGGTACCGGAGAGGTGCTGGTGCGCATGAAAGCCGCGACCCTCAACCGGGTGGACCTCTACATGCGCGACAGTGGCGCAGGCATCACGCATCGATTGCCGCAGATCATGGGGCTCGATGGCGCAGGCATCGTCGAGGAGGTGGATGCCGACGAGCGCCTGCTCAGGCCGGGCCAGAGGGTCGTCCTGCATCCGGGCATCGCCTGCGGGCGCTGCGAGTTCTGCAGGCGCGGCGAAGGCGTGTTGTGCACCACCGTCCAATACCTGGGGGAGCATCGCGACGGCACGCTGGCCGAGTACGTCAGCCTTCCTGCGCACAATGTATTCCCGATGCCCGCCGGGCTCGGCGATGCGCAGGCGGCCGCGCTGGGTGTGAACCATCTGACGGCCTGGCGCATGCTGTTCACCAAGGCGCGGCTCAAGCCCTGGGAGACGGTGTTGATCTTCGGCATCGGCGGCGGCGTGTCCTTGGCTGCGCTGCAGCTCGCGAAGCTCACGGGCGCCAAGGCGATCGTCACCTCGCGCGATGACGGCAAATTGCGGCGCGCCCTCGACATGGGCGCGGACCACGCGATCAACGGCAAGACGCAGGATGTCGCGAAGGAGGTCATGGCGCTCACCGGCGGCCGCGGCGTGGATGTCGTGATCGAGAACGTGGGTGCCGCCGTCTGGGCCAGCGCCATGCGATCACTGGTCCGCGGCGGCCGCCTCGTGACCTGCGGCGCCACCAGCGGCGACCAGCCGGCTGCGGACTTGCGGCGCATCTTCATCCGGCAGTTGCAGATCCTGGGGTCCACGCTGGGCGATCTCGACGAATTCGGCGCCTTGCTCGCATGGATCGAGCGCAGCACCCTGCGGCCGGTGATCGATGCCGAGTACCCGATGGACCAGGCGCACGCGGCGCTGGACCGCCTGGCATCGGGAGAACAGTTCGGCAAGATCGCCGTCGTCATCGACGGGTCTTGAAAGGCCTCAGAACAAGGAGGCTTGAGGCCCGTTGCGCCGCGCGTCGAAATGTTCCGTGCTCAGCGGGTGCCGTTGGGTGTTCAGGCCCAGCTTCTTGCAAGCCAGGTCGAAGCGCATTCGCAAGGTCTCGGCGAAGATGCCGGTGCCGGTCATTCTCTTGCCGAAGCGCGGGTCGTACTTCGCTCCGTCGCGCATCTGGGCGATGAGGCTCTCGACATGCCTGGCCTTCAGGGGGTGGTGCGCCTGAAGCCATTCGGAAAACAGATCCGCGACTTCGAGCGGCAGCCGGAGCAGGATGTAGGCGGCGGATGATGCGCCGGACTCCGACGCTTCCTGCAATATGGATTCGAGTTCGGAATCCGTCAGCGCCGGAATCACCGGCGCGACCAGGACACCGGTCGGTATGCCTGCGTCAGACAGGGACCGTATGGCCGCAAGCCTTCTTTGCGGCGAACTGGCACGGGGCTCGAGCGTGCGGGCGATCTCGTTCTTCAGCGTGGTGACGGAGATGAAGACGCGGGCCAGGTTCTTCCGGGCCATCCTCTGGAGAATGTCGAGATCCCTCACCACGATTCCCGACTTGGTGGTGATCGTGACCGGATTGTTGAAGCGCTCGAGCACTTCGAGAATGCGTCGGGTGATCTCCCATTTCTTCTCGATGGGTTGATAAGGGTCGGTGTTCGTCCCCATCGCAATGACGGTGGGCCTGTAGCTGGCCTTGCTCAGTTCGGCTTCGAGGAGCGTTGCCGCCTCGGGTTTCGCAAAGAGCCGGGTCTCGAAGTCGAGCCCCGGCGAAAGTCCCAGATAGGCGTGGCTCGGCCGCGCGAAGCAGTAGATGCAGCCGTGCTCGCAACCCCTGTAGGGATTGATGGAGGAATCGAAAGGCACATCCGGCGAGGTGTTGCGCGAAATGATGGTCCTGGTCTTGTCGATGAAGACCACCGTCTTGACCTGCGCCGGCTCGGCCTCTTCCGGGAGGAATGGATCGTCCTCCACGGACCGCTCTCGCGACCACTTCTCGAAGCGGCCGACAGGATTGGAGCAGGAGGCGCGCCCGCGCGCCATCGCGGCGGTCGCTGGAGACCTCAGCTCGGCAGGCAAGGGTGGGCGTGGGCGCATACTGTGCATTTATACAGTATCTGCGCGACTCCGGCGAGCGAGGTCCGGGGCACACGCTTCATCGTCCGACCGCGACGCCCAGTCGATAGTGCGGGAATGACTGCGCCCGAGATCCACGAGGGGGCGCAGCGAAGGACTTCTTCCTTTGATGGCCGGCGGCGGACAGGCGCCGGCCTGTCCATTCATTCGAAGGAGGGCTGCTCCGGAGTGGCGACAGGTCGGCCTGATGCGACCCATGCGTCGAAGCCGCCCGCGATCGATTGCACGTTCAGGTAGCCCATGTCCTTCATGGTGCAGGCCGCCAGGGCCGCCCGGCCGCCGGTCTTGCAATACAGGACCACTTTCAGGTCGCGGGCGGCGAGGGCGGGGGTGCTGCCGAGCTTGAATTCCAGCACGCCGCGCGCTGCATGGATTGCTCCAGGCAGATGTCCGGCGGCGAACTCGTCGGCCTCGCGCACGTCGAGCAGCACGTCGGCGTCGCGGATGGCGGTCTCCGCCTGCGCCAATGGCACTTCCTGGATTCGGCCCCTGGCTTCGGTGACGAGGTCGTGTGCAGTTTTCATGGGAGGTCCTTGCTTGTCTGATGAGTCATGTCGGGCCGGCGGGCCGCCGGGGTGTCGGTCTCTTATCCCGAATCAGCCGCGCTCGATCGGCCGGTCGAGTTGCATGGCAACGGCACCCACGGAGCCTCCGTTGCGCACTTGCTGGTAGCCCAGTTTCTGCATCAGGCCGCAGGCTGCCGCGGAGCGCGCGCCTGACAGGCAGCAGAGGAGCACGGGCTCGGTCTTCTCCGGCACGATGCTTTCGATGTCATGCGCAAGACGGTCGAGCGGCACGTTGATGGCGCCGCGGACGTGGCCCGAAGCGTATTCGCCGGGCGAGCGCACATCGATGAGGCGTGCGTTCTTCGGGAGCGCGCCGCTGGCGGATCCGGCAGGCTGTCGCATTCTTGAAAACCAGTTCATTGGGGCCTCTCGGTGTCGGGTCGGTGGGATCAGCGCTCCAGCCGCTCGATGCCGAGCGCCTTGAGCATGTACTTTTCGTAGATGGGCTCCGAGGTGCCGTTCTTCATCTTGTAGAGGAAGTACTTCTCGAACGCGATCTTGGCCAGGTGCACCCACCTGCCCTTCCTGAACCAGTTGAGGTTGCGTGGCGGTATCTGCGGCAAGGCCACGAAGGCGGCGCCTGTGTCGCCCATGTCGGCCAGGCAGATGGCGTTCCAACTGCCCTTGGCGGTGGCCGGTTGTCCGGCCAGGTCTGCCGCGATGTTCTGAACGATGGCCGTCACCATGGTTTCGATCATGTAGCCGGTCTTGGGCGCGCCCGTCGCCACGGGTGTGACCTCCACGGGCGGGATCGCCACGCACACGCCGGCCGAGAAGATGTTCCGGTACTTCTTGCTGCGCTGGTATTCGTCGATCAGCACAAAGCCGCGCGGGTTGCACAGTCCTTCCACGGCGGCCACCGGATCCACTCCCTTGAAGGCGGGCAACATCATGCTGAACTTGAAGGGCAATTCGTGCTCCTTCTTCAGCTGGCCGTTCTCGTCCATCTCGGACACGAACATCTTGCCGGCTTCGACCTTGGTGACCTTGGCGTTCGTGATCCACTTGATGTCGTTGCTTCGGAGCTCGCCCTCCAGCATGGACTTGGAGTCGCCTACGCCGCCCAGGCCGAGGTGGCCGATGTAGGGCTCGCTGGTGACGTAGGTGATCGGCACCTTGTTGCGCAGCTTGCGGCGCTGCAGATCCTTGCTCAGGATGAAGGAGAACTCGTAGGCCGGGCCGAAGCAGGACGCGCCGGGCAGGGCGCCCACGATGGCGGGGCCGGGGTCTTTCAGGAACTCCTGATAGTCGGCCCAGGTCTTGTCGGCGTGGTCCACCGTGCAGATGGAGTGTGTGTGGCCCGTGGGGCCGGAGCCGGGTACTTCGTCGAACGAGAGCTTGGGGCCGGTGGTGATGACCAGGTAGTCGTAGCTCAATCGCTCGCCGCTGCCCAACTCGATCGCGCTGCCTTCGGCGTCGATGCGCGTGACGGGCTGGGCCACGAAGGCGATGTCTTTCTTCTCCAGATGCGGGCGGATCGGGAAGGTGATGTCACCGCGCTTGCGCCATCCCACGGCTACCCAGGGGTTGGAGGGCACGAACTGGAAGTAGTCGACGGCGTTGACCACTGTGATCTTGTGCTGATCTCCGAGTTTCGCGCGCAGCTCGTAGGCTGCGGGCATGCCGCCGGTGCCGGCACCGAGAACGACGATATGTGACATGGCAAGTCTCCTGTTCGAGTGTGACGAATTCGGGGAAATTCAAGGCTGCAGCAGCGCGTTCACAGTCAGCAGCTGCGACTCGTCGAGTTGACCGGCCAGGGCCTGCAGGCGAAGGCGGTTCTGGATCAACTCGATGTTGGCTTGAACCACGGCCAGGTCGGCGCTGGAGGCGTCGTTCTCGGCGTTGAGCAGGTCAAGCGTGGTGCGGTCGCCGACCTGCCTGCCCAGCCGCGTGGCATCGAGCCGTGCCCGGCTGGCAACCGCGGCCTCGGACAGCGCGGCCAGGCGTGCCTGTCCGGTCTGCAGTCCCAGCCAGGCGGCGCGGGTTTGATGGTTGAGCTGCAGCCGTGTCTGCTCGACTTCGGCGAGGGCCTTGTCTTCCAGCTTCACGGCTTCCTCCTGCCGGGCGCTCCGGTAGCCTCCCGTGTACAGGGGGATGTTCATCTGCACGCCGATCATTTGCTGGCGCTGGGTGTTGCTGGCGTTGCCGAAGTCGCCGTTGCCGCTCAGGCGATCTCGTCCGGCCTTGGCAACGAGGTCCACCGTGAGCGAAGAGGCCGCGCTGTGCTTGCGTATTTCCTCGCGAGCCGATTCGGCGTTGGCCTGTTGCATGCGCAGTTGCGGATTGCCGGCCTGCACGAGGGCAAGCCAATGGTCCAGCGGCTGCAGATTCTTCGGGGCGGTATCCGCCATGGGCGAGCGCACTTGAAGCGAGTCGGGTGGCAGTCCGGTGGCGTCGGCCAGCAGGGTGCGGGCCAGCTGCAACTCGCTTTCAGCCGACAGCACCTGCGCCTGCAGGGCCCGGGCGCGGGCCGAGGCCTCGTGCGTGTCGGTGATGGGCACGTCGCCCAGGGCGTAGCGGTCCTTGGCTTCGGTGAGCGCACGGTCCACGGCGGTTTGCTGCCGGCGAAGCAGGGCCAGCTTGCGCTCGGCCAGAACCACGTCGAAGTAGCGCTGCGTGGTGTTCAGCATCAGGTCCTGATGGGCCGATTGCCATTGGAGATCGGCGGCATCGGCGCCGATGTTCAGCTGCTGCCGCTGGGCGCTGCGTTCGAGGTTGTACAAGGGTTGGCGCAGGCTGAGCGCCCAGCTGGTGGAGGCTCCGTTGTCGATCGATGTGCTGAACGTGACGCCGTTGGATTGCCCGAAGCTGGGCGCCGAGAATTGCGCGCCCGTCGTGGCGGTGTCGGCGTTCATGCGGCCGGCGCTGCCGCTCAGGACCACCGTGGGGCGCCATAGCGACGCAGCCTGGGCTCTGCGGGTTTCGCCGGCGGCGCGGGCCGCATCTGCCACGGCCGCCTGGGGGTCGTGCTGGAGCGCGGCTTGCCACGCCTGCATCAAGTCGGTGGCCTGCGCGGACAACGCGCAGAGGATCAAGGGCGCCGCGGCAAGTGGGCGTAGCCTGTGAAGGAAGTCTTTCATGCCGAAGCTTCGCGGACAGACCGGATGCATGGCCAGGCTCCGATCAGCAGCCGGGCCTGGCGCCGAGTTTGCGCAGGATGGTTTCCATCAGGCACCACTTGGTGAAGGCGCTTTGCAGCAGGTTGGCGCCGACGAAGGCGGTGAAGGCGAGCCACCATTGGCTGACGAAGATCGGGCTGCCGGGAATGCCGAGGGCAAGCGACAGCAGAATGAAGGTGCCGGCGACGAGGCGGACGATTTGCCAGGAAGTCATGAGAAGTTCTCCTAGGGGTTGACGGAAGTGAAAGGGAGTCAGGCCGCGGCTTCGAACTTTCGCCTGTAGGCCACGTAGTACAGCGTGGGGATCACGACCAGCGTGAGCACGGTGGAGACGAAGATGCCGAAGATCAGGGAGATGGCCAGGCCATTGAAGATCGGGTCGTCCAGGATGAAGAAGGCGCCGAGCATGGCGGCCAGCCCGGTCAGCATGATGGGCAGCGAGCGCGTGACGGCCGAGTGGACGATGGCCTCCTTGAACGGAAGACCTTCGCGCGCCTGAAGCTTGATGAAGTCGACCAGCAGGATGGAGTTGCGCACGATGATGCCGGCCAGCGCGATCATTCCGATCATGCTGGTGGCCGTGTATTGGGCGCCGAGCAATGCGTGGCCGGGCATCACGCCGATGATGGTCAGCGGAATGGGCGCCATGATGATGAGCGGCGTGAGGTAGGAGCCGAAATGCGCCACCACCAGCAGGTAGATCAGGATCAGGCCCACCGCATAGGCGGCGCCCATGTCGCGGAAGGTCTCGTAGGTGATCTGCCATTCGCCATCCCACTTGATCGCGTAGCCTCGCCATGCGTCCGCGGGTTGGCGGATGAAGTACTCGGCCAGCGTGCCGCCGTCCGGGGTCTTCATGCGGGTGATTTCGCCGCGCATCTGGAACATCCCGTAGAGCGGGCTGTCGAGCTTGCCGGCCATGTCGGCGGTGACGTAGTTCACCGGCAGCAGGTCCTTGTGATAGACGGGCTGCTCGCGCTCGGTGTCGCTGATGGTGACCAGCTCGCGGATCGGCACGAGCTTGCCCGCGCTTGCGCGCACGCTCAATTGCAGCAGCGCATCGAGGTCGCCGTGGCGATCCGCCGGCAGCTGCAGCATGGCGGGGGCCGGATACTTGCTGCCGTCGTGCAGGTAGGTGGCGGCTTCACCGGCAAGTCCGGCGCGCAGCGTGCTCACGATGTCCTGCTGCGCCACGCCCAGCGCCGCGGCCTTGCGGCGGTCGACCAGCAGCAGCTTGCGCGGCGCGCCGGCAATGCTGCTGTCGTCCACGTCGACCACGTTCGCTGTCTTCTCGAACACGGCGCGCACGGCCTTGGCGACGCTGCGGCGACCTTCGGCGTCCGGCCCATAGACCTCGGCCACGATGGGCGAGAGCACCGGCGGACCCGGCGGAACTTCGACCACTTTCACGTTGGCGCCGAAGCGAGCGCCGATCTTCTGCAGTTCAGGCCGCACGCGGGTGGCGATGGCGTGGCTCTGGTCGCTGCGCTGGTGCTTGTCCACCAGGTTGACCTGGATGTCGCCCACATCGCCGCCGGCGCGCAGGTAGTACTGGCGCACCAGGCCGTTGAAGTTGATGGGCGCGGCGGTGCCGGCGTAGGCCTGGTAGTCGGTCACTTCGGGCACCGTGGCCAGGTAGGCGCCGAGGTCCTTCAGCACGGCGGCGGTCTCTTCGACAGGTGTGCCGGCAGGCATGTCGACGATGACCTGGAACTCGGACTTGTTGTCAAAGGGCAGCATCTTGAGCAGCACGAGCCCCGTGGCCGGCAGGATGAGTGACAGGACGATCAATCCGACGATGCCCAGGCCGAGGATCTTCCGGTTGCGTCCGCCGTGCCGGGTGTCGAGCAGCGGCTTGAAGATGCGCTCGAACAGGGGGCCGAGCCGGGCCGCCAGACCGGTGGGCGCATGCGGTGCGGGCGAGTCGCCGTGGCCGGCCTTCATCCACAACCGTGCCAGCCAGGGCGTCACCACGAAGGCGATGGCCAGCGAAAGAAGCATGCCCATGCTGGCGTTGATCGGGATCGGGCTCATGTAGGGCCCCATCAGGCCGCTCACGAAGGCCATCGGGAGCAGGGCGGCGATCACGGTCAGTGTGGCCAGGATGGTGGGCCCCCCCACTTCGTCGACGGCCCCGGGGATGATGTCGACGAGCGTCCTGCCGGGATGGAGCTGCTGGTGGCGGTGGATGTTTTCCACGACGACGATGGCGTCGTCGACCAGGATGCCGATCGAGAAGATCAACGCGAAGAGCGACACGCGGTTGAGCGTGAAACCCCAGGCCCAGGAGGCGAACAGCGTGACGGTCAGGGTCAGGACCACGGCCGCGCCCACGATGGCGGCCTCGCGCCGGCCCAGGGTGAGAAACACCAGCGCCACCACCGACGCCGTCGCGAACAGGAGCTTCTGGATCAGCTTCTGCGCCTTGTCGTTGGCGGTCGCGCCGTAGTTGCGCGTTTCGGCGACCTGCACGTCATCCGGAATGACGGTGTTGCGCAGCTCGTCGACGCGCTTCATGACGGCGTTCGCGACGTCGATGGCGTTCTCGCCGGGCTTCTTGGTGATGGTGAGCGTGACCGCGGGAGACTCGCCCCCTCCGCTCGCCCGGGACTTGCCGTACCAGACATAGCGGCTGGGCGGCAGCGGGCCATCGCGCACGTCGGCCACGTCTTTGAGGAAGACGGGCTTGCCTTCGCGCACCCCGACGATCAGGTCGGACACCTCGCTGGCTTGGGACAGGTACGGACCCGCCTCGATGGCGATGTTGCGATTCCCCGTGATCAGATCGCCCACCGGCGCGCCCATGTTGGCGGATTGCAGCGCCATGCGCAGCTCGTTCACCGTCACGCCGGAGCCCGCCATGCGGGCCGGGTCCAGTTGCACGAGCACGGCTCGGCCGGGGCCCCCAAGGGTCTGAACCTCCCGTGTGCCGGGCACGCGTTTGATGTCGACTTCGATGCTGTGCGCGACACGCTCCAGGTCGTAGGCGCTGGCATCCGGGCTCCTGCCGTGAAGAGTCAGCGTGACGATGGGAACGTCGTCGATGCCCTTGGGCTTGATGATGGGGTCGAGCACGCCCAGGCCCTTGGGGAGCCAGTCGGCGTTGTCGCGCAGGGTGTCGTGCAGGCGTACCAGCGCCTCGGTGCGCAGCACGCCCACTTTGAACTGGACCGTGAGGATGGCGATGCCGGGGCGCGAGACCGACATCACATGCTCGACCCCCGCGATCTGGGACAGCACCTGCTCGCCGGGGATGGCCACCATCTGTTCCACATCCCGCACCGAGGCGCCAGGGAAGGGAACCAGCACGTTGGCCATGGTGACGTTGATCTGCGGCTCCTCCTCGCGCGGAGTGACCAGCACCGCGAAGATGCCCAGCAGCAGGGCCACCAGTGCCAGCAGCGGGGTGATCTGCGCGCTCTGGAACAGCGCCGCGATTCGTCCGGAGACGCCCAGGGATCGGGGTTCGCTCATTGGTGTTCCCCTCAGCGTGCGCGGCCCGCGGCCTGGGGGTCCGTGGCGACTTGCTCACCCTTGCGCACACCGCTGAGCACTTCCACGCGATCGCCTGCGGCCCTGCCGACGCGCACCTGCCGCAGGCGTGGCTGGCCCTGCGCGTCCACGACATAGACGCCGGTCATCTCTCCTCGACGCACGATGGCACCGGCAGGCACATACAGGCGGGCATCGCCATCCTTGACAGCGCCTGCGGCGATCGGCAGCCACACCCGGGCAAACATGCCGGGTGCCACGCCTTCGATGCCAGGGGGCAGGACAAGGCGAATCTGTGCCGTGTGAGAAGCCGCGTCCACCGTCGGCAGCAGCTCCGTTTGTGCAGGTGCGCGCAGGCCGGTGGGGCCCGGCAGGCCGGGCAGGTCGTAGCGTACGGACTTCAGATCGGCACCGATCGAGCTCAGAAGGGATTCGGGCACCGCGGCCGTCACGCGAAGCGCGGAGGGGTCGTGCAGCGTGATGAGGGGACGCCCCGGCATCGCCATGTCTCCCAGCATCACCGGAACTTCGCTGACGATGCCGGCGTAGGGCGCACTGACCACGAAGAAGCCGGACTGCGTTTGCGCTGCCCGGGTCTGTGCCTGCAGCGCCTGTACCTGGGCCTGGGCCGCCTCCCATTGGGCCTGGGCTCGATCCAGGGCACCCTGGCTGATGTACTCCTTCTGATGCAGTTGCTTTTGCCGCTCGAACTCCTTGGCCGCGACATTGAGCGCCGCTCGCGCGGCTTCTGCCTGTGCCGCACTGCCAGCCACATTCTGCTGGGCGGTGCGCGCGTCGATGCGCAGCAGTTCCTGGCCGGCCCGGACGTGGTCTCCAGCCTTCACGTTCAGGCTCACGATGGCGCCCGACACCTGCGCTGAGAGCGTGGTCTGCCGAACTGCCTCGACGACAGCGTCGAGGCTCGTTTCGTTCGCGGCGCCGGAAGCGCCTTGAACGGCAGCCACGGCCAGGGGCAAGGTGTCGGCCGCGACGGCTGCGGATTGCAGAGACAGGGCAGCAATGGCGGCCAGGGTCACGAGAAGTGCGCGCTGCATCGTGTCTTCCTTGTTTGTGGCTGTTTGATTATTTAGCTGATTGATTACGAATGCAATAATACAATAAAATCTCCCGCAGACAAGATCCAGTTGGATGTGATGAACAGGCCTTTGCCTCAGGAGTGCTTAGCCATGGAACACATGCCGGTCGAGGCATTGAAGGAGATCGCGGGCTATTTCCAGGTGCTGTCGGACGCCACTCGCCTGCAGATCCTGAATCTGCTGCGCGGTGGTGAACGGAATGTGGGTGAACTTGCCCAACTGTGCGGCTGCACGGCGGCCAACATCTCGCGCCATCTGGCGCTGTTGACCAAGCATGGGCTGGTCGCTCGGGAGAGTCGGGGGACGAGCGTCTACTACCACATCGCCGACGAGTCGATCTACGAGCTCTGCGACCTGGTATGCGGGAACATCGCTCGGCAGATGCAGCGCTTCGTGGCCAGTCGCGCCATGTTCACCAGCGCTTCCGAGTAGTCGCCTTCCTCCGTGGAAGTCGTTCCACCGCCTCTTGGCTGATGGTCCCCGGGGTGTTGTCGCGGGCTCCCGCCCAGGCTATTGAGCCTGCCGTCTGCAGAAGCAGTACACGAATTGCTGGGGCGCCCCCCAGGGCGTGGTGTGTACCTCGAAGCGGCTGTCGAGCAGCTGAAATGGCTCCCCGAATCTGGCGTGCAGCGAGTCCGGTGCATAGCGTGAGACAGGCAGGCCACTGCACTTCTCGGGGCCTTCGGGCCCGAAGGTGCCGACGATCGCATAGCCACCCGGCTTGAGTGCCCTGAGGACCTGGTCGACGTATCTCAGGCGCTGTGCGTCGCTCGTGAGAAAGTGGAAGACCGCGCGGTCGTGCCAGACATCGTAGGCACCCTCGGGCAGCTCGATCTCCAGGACGTCGCCCGCCAACCAGGACACCCGGCCCGACCGGCTGCCGAGACGACGCCTGGTGACTTCGAGCGCGGTCGCGGAGATGTCGAGGACGGTCATGTTCGTGTACCCCTCGGCCGACAAGTCGTCCACCAGCGTCGACTCCCCGCCGCCCACATCGATGATGCTGGCGTCCTTGCCGGCGGCCGCCTGCCGAACGTATTGAAGGGACATCGACAGATGTGCCGCATACCAGCTGACCGACTCCGGTGTCTTGGTCTCGTAGACGGATTCCCAATGTGTTCTGGCGTTCATGGTCATCTTTCGATGGATTGCGAATACGGTGCGTTCCTTCTCCACCGCGGGCCTGCCGTGTTCCCGGGTCAGGGTGTGCCGTGGACGGGCAGTGCGTTCAACGGAATGCGCAGGTAGGCCACCCCATTGTCGTCGGGGGGAGGGAGCCGTCCGGCACGCACGTTCACCTGGATCGACGGCAGGATGAGCGTCGGGACTTCCAGCGTTGCATCGCGCGCGGTGCGCATCGCGACGAACTCGGCTTCGCCGATGCCGTCGCGCACATGGATGTTGTGCGCCCGTTGTTCGGCGACGGTGGTTTCCCACCGGGGCTGCCGGGAGGCAGGTGGGTAGTCGTGGCAGACGTACATCTTCGTGTCGGGCGGCAGCGCCAGCAGGCGACGCATCGAGGCATACAGCTGGTGCGCATCGCCGCCGGGGAAGTCTGCGCGCGCGGTGCCCACATCCGGCATGAACAGGGTGTCGCCGACGAAGACTGCGCCATCGATCAGGTAGGCCATGTCGGCGGGCGTATGGCCCGGCACCAGCAGCGCGGTCGCTTCGATCTCGCCGACCCTGAACGTTTCACCGTCCTTGAAGAGGTGATCGAACTGGCTGCCGTCCGGCAGGAAGCTGCGTTCGAAGTTGAAGAGCTTCTTGAATGTGGATTGCACGACACGGATGTTTTCTCCGATGGCAATACGGCCGCCGACCTTCGATTGCAGGTGGCGCGCGCCTGACAGATGGTCGGCATGGGCGTGGGTTTCGAGAATCCAGTCGACCTTCAACTCGTGGTCGCGGACGTAGCCCAGGATCCGGTCGGCCGAAGTGGTGCTGGTGTGCCCCGACTTGAAGTCATAGTCGAGCACGGGGTCGATGACCGCGGCGCGATGGGTCGCCGGGTCCCAGACGACATAGGACACCGTCCAGGTCATGGGGTCGAAGAAGCCTTGGATCGTGGTGCGGGACTTCGGCATGGGTCATTCCTGCGAACAATATCGATGCAAGACTAACAATATCAATATCCCAGGCCGTCTCCGGCGGCCGCCCGGTGCTCGCGAGGGGGATCGTCATAAGTCGGGCGATGGCGAGAGCCGCTTTTACAGCAATGCCGCGCCCACCGCTTGAAGCCTCGCGCTGCACTACAGTCCCTATTGCTCAAAGGAAAATTGATGTCTATCGACTGGAACAACTTCACGCCCCTGAATGCTGCGGCGGGCGGTGTGCTGATCGGCGCTGCGGCGGCGATGTTCGTGCTGCTGAACGGCCGCGTTGCCGGCATCAGCGGCATCCTGGGCGGCCTGGTCAGGCCTGCCCGCCGCGACGTGGCCTGGCGGCTCGCTTTCATACTGGGCTTGATCAGTGCGCCTGCTGTCTACCTGCTCTTTGCGAGCCCGCCCAGACTGCAGATCGACGCCGGGTACGGCACGCTGGTTCTCGCCGGGTTGCTCGTGGGGGTGGGGACGAGATATGGCTCTGGATGCACGAGCGGCCACGGGGTGTGCGGGCTATCGGCCCTGTCGCCGCGCTCACTCGCGGCCACTGCGAGCTTCATGGGCGCTGGCTTCATCACCGTGTTCGTGACGCGTCACCTCCTCGGCATCTAGAGAGTCGACCATGGCTGTATTCGCTTCCTTTCTCTCGGGCCTGGTCTTCGGCCTGGGCCTTCTCGTGTCGGGCATGGCCAATCCCGCCAAGGTGATCGGTTTCCTGGACATCAGCGGTCGGTGGGACCCCTCGCTGGCGTTCGTCATGGCGGGTGCCATCGCGGTGGGGATCGTGGCCTTCGCGATCGCGAGCCGCCGCAGGGTTTCCCTCCTCGGCGCCGAGATGAGGCTGCCCACTTCGCGCGACATCGACCGTCGATTGGTGAATGGGAGCTTCTTGTTCGGCATCGGTTGGGGAATCGCCGGCATCTGCCCCGGACCGGGCGTTGTCCTGCTGGGGATTGGTGAGACCAAGGCGGTCGTCTTCGTTGCCGCGATGCTCTTGGGCATGGGCGTGTTCGAGCTTCTCGAGCGCCGGAACCGCTCGGCAGTCCTGTCCGCCACCTGAAGCAGCCCTGTGGCAGACCCGACCGCCCGGCCTGGGCGTCGAGGTGTCGTCGCCGGCCTCGCTCGGCAGGAAAGAGATGCGAGCGCCGCGAGCGCGGCGTGCGGGCTCAGCCCAGCAGGCTGGCGTGGTGCCGCAGGTGGTCGTCGATGAAGCTCTGGATGAAGTAATAGCCGTGGTCGTAACCTTCGTGCCGGCGCAGCGTGAGCGGCTGTCCGGCCGCGCGGCAGGCGGCTTCGAGCAAATCCGGATGCAGTTGCTCGGCGAGGAACTGGTCCGCGAGTCCCTGGTCGACGAGGATGCCGGCGGGATAGGGCGGCGCGGTCTGCGATTGCATCAGCGCACTGGCATCGTGCGCCAGCCATTCGCTGCGGTCGCAGGCGAGGTACCCGCTGAAGGCCTTCTCTCCCCATGGGCAACGTGTGGGCGCGCAGATCGGTGCCAGCGCGGAGAGCGAACGGAATCGCCCCGGATGGCGCAGCGCGAGTGTCAGCGCGCCGTGGCCGCCCATCGAATGGCCCATGATGCCGACGCGCTGGACATCCACCGGACAGGTCTTGGCGACCAGCGGCAGCAGCTCGTGCACCAGATAGCTCTCCATGCGCCAGTAGCGCGACCACGGGGCCGCGGTCGCGTCCAGATAGAAGCCGGCGCCAATGCCGAAATCCCAGCTCGCCGTCGCACCTTCGATGTGCTGCGCTTCGGCGCCGCGCGGGCTGGTGTCCGGCGCGATCAGCGCGAGGCCGAGCGCCGATGCCATGCGCTGCGCGCCCGCCTTGATCATGAAGGTCTCTTCGTTGCAGGTCAGGCCCGCGAGATACATCACGGCGGGCACCGCAGCATGCGCGGCCTGCGGCGGCAGGAACAGCGAAAAGCGCATCGGCAATCCGATCTCGCGCGAATCGTGCGCATGAAAGCGCTGGATGCCGCCGAAGCAGCGGTGTTCGGAAAGAGTGCGAATTTCCATGCTCATTGCTTGTCGCCCTCCAGCAGTTCGAGCACGGCGTCTGCGAAGACCTGCGGCTTCTCCTGCGGCAGGTTGTGGCCGGCACCCGTGACCAGCGCGTGGCGGTGGAATGCCTTGAAGTGCGAGGCATGCCGCTGTGTTCCGCCCGGAACCATCACGCCGTCGTCGGCCCCGTCGAGCGTGATGGCGGGGACGGTGATTGGCGGCTGGGCGGCCAGACGGCGCTCGATGCTCTCGTAGACCGGATCGCCTGCGACGAGCGCGAAGCGATGGCGGTAGGAATGGATGACCACCTCGACGAAGTCGGGATTGTCGAAGGCTGCCGCACTGCGCTCGAAGCTCGCCGGGTCGAAGTGCCAGGTCGGCGACCAGGTCCGCCACAGCAGATCGCACAGCGCACGGCGGTTCTGCGACAGGCCGGCGCGCCCGCGTTCGCCGTGGAAGTAGTACTGGTACCAGAGCCGCTGCTCGGTCTGCGGCGAGGCGGGTTGTCCGGAGTTGGCGATGTCCTGGATGTTGTAGCCGTTCTGAGAGACGAGCCCCGCGCAGCGCTCGGGCCAGAGCGCGGCGACGATGCAGCAGGCGCGTCCGCCCCAGTCGTAGCCGGCGAGCACGGGGCGCTCGATCGACAGCGCATCGAGCAGCGCGAGCAGGTCGGCGCCGAAGGCGGCCTGCTCTCCCGAGCGCGGCGTGTCGTCATGGAGAAAGCGTGTCGGCCCGTAGCCTCGCATGTACGGCACGATGACTCGGCAATTCTCCGCGGCGAGGATCGGCGCGACTTCCGCGTAGGCATGAATGTCGTAGGGAAAGCCGTGCATGAGCACTACCGGCCGGCCCTCGGCCGGGCCGCTCTCGTGGTACGCGATGTCGAGCACGCCGGCCTTGACGTGGCGAATGGGAGTCATCGTGTGCATGGCGGTCAGCGCCTTTCCTTGGACGCGGCGGTCGAGCCTAGTACAGCACCACGCTGCGGATCGACTCGCCGCGCTTCATCAGATCGAAGCCCTTGTTGATGTCTTCCAGCGGCATGGTGTGGGTGATCAGGTCGTCGATGTTGATCTTGTTCTCCATGTACCAGTCGACGATTTTCGGCACGTCCGTGCGGCCGCGCGCGCCGCCGAAGGCCGAGCCTTCCCACTTGCGGCCGGTGACGAGCTGGAAGGGGCGGGTGCTGATCTCGGCGCCCGCCTCGGCCACGCCGATGATGATGCTGCGGCCCCAGCCCTTGTGCGTGCACTCCAGCGCCTGGCGCATGACCTGGGTGTTGCCGATGCATTCGAAGCTGTAGTCGGCACCGCCGTCGGTGAGCTGAACGATGGCGTCGACCACGTTCGGGGTGTCCTTGGGATTGATGAAGTGGGTCATGCCGAACTTGCGGGCCATCGCTTCGCGCGCCGGATTCAGGTCGATGCCGATGATCTTGTCGGCGCCCACCATCTTTGCGCCCTGGATGACGTTGAGGCCGATGCCGCCGAGGCCGAACACCGCCACGTTGGCGCCGGCTTCCACCTTGGCCGTGAAGATCACCGCACCGATGCCGGTGGTCACGCCGCAGCCGATGTAGCAGACCTTGTCGAAGGGCGCGTCCTCGCGGATTTTCGCCAGCGAGATCTCGGGCGCCACCGTGTAGTTGCTGAAGGTGCTGGTGCCCATGTAGTGGAAGATCGGCTTGCCGCCGAGGCTGAAGCGGCTGGTTCCGTCGGGCATCAGGCCCTTGCCCTGGGTCGCGCGCACCGCGCCGCACAGGTTGGTCTTGCGCGAGAGGCAGAACTTGCACTGGCGGCATTCGGCGGTGTAGAGGGGGATCACATGGTCGCCCTTCTTCAGCGTGGTCACGCCGGGTCCGACATCGACCACGATGCCTGCGCCTTCGTGGCCCAGGATCGCCGGGAAGATGCCTTCGGGATCGGCGCCCGAGAGCGTGTAGTAGTCCGTGTGGCAGATGCCGGTGGCCTTCAGTTCGACCAGGACCTCGCCGAACTTGGGGCCTTCGAGATCGACGGTTTCGATGGTCAGGGGAGAGGCGGATTTCCAGGCGACGGCGGCTTTGGTTTTCATGGGGAGGCAGGGGGTAGATGACGCGGGGGCAATCGCCCGCGGGCCACTTTATGCCATAGAACCGCGCTGTGCCCGTGCCTCATGTCGGCTGCGGCTGCCCGGGCGGAGGCAGCGGGCCGGGCTGCGGCCCATGGCCTTCGGTTGGAAGGCCGCGCCACACCTGATAAAAAGCGTGGATGAAAAAAATCCTCGTGCTCAATGGTCCCAATCTCAACCTGCTCGGGACTCGCGAACCGGCGCAGTACGGCTACGAAACGCTGGCCGATGTCGAGCGCATGTGCCGCGAGGCGGGCGGCAAACTCGGCGTCGAGATCGAATGCCGGCAGTCGAATCACGAAGGCCTGCTGATCGACTGGATTCATGAGGCCGGGCGTGAAGTGGCCGCCGGCCGCATGCTGGGCGTGGTCATGAATCCCGGTGCCTATACGCACACCTCCATCGCGCTGCACGACGCCATCAAGGGCGCGAGCGTGCCGCTGATCGAACTGCACATCTCCAACGTGCATGCGCGCGAGGAGTTTCGCCATCATTCCTACATCTCGCCGGCTGCCCGCGGCATCATCGTGGGACTCGGCGTGAAGGGCTATCCGCTTGCGATCGAGGCCCTGGTGCGCGTCAGCGAGGCGGCGTGAGGATGGGCGGCGCGACGCGTCGGCTTTCCATGAGCCCTTCCGAGCGATGAGCGAGCGGCCAGGTCTTTTCGAGGGTGCCGACGGCGCGTGGCGCTGCCGGTGGTGTGCGTCGAGCAGCGTCTATCAGGACTATCACGACGGCGAATGGGGCTTTCCGGTCACCGACGACCGGCGGCTGTTCGAGAAACTCTGCCTCGAGGGCTTCCAGGCGGGCCTGAGCTGGCTCACGATTCTCAACAAGCGGGAAGCATTCCGTCGCGCCTTCGCGAATTTCGATGCCGGACGCGTGGCCCGCTTCGGTCCGCAGGACGTGGAGCGCCTGCTGGCCGACGCGGGCATCGTGCGACACCGCGGCAAGATCGAATCTGTCATCAACAATGCGCAGCGCCTGCTTGAACTGCGTGACGCCTTCGGATCGCTCGCAGCCTACGCGTGGCGATTCGAACCCGATGTGTCGACGCGACCATCACGTGTCACGCCGGAGGCTTTGCAGGCGATGACGACATCGGCCGAATCGATTGCCATGTCGAAGGATCTGAAGAAGCGCGGCTGGACTTTCGTCGGGCCGACCACGGTCTACGCGTTCATGCAGGCGATGGGGCTGGTCAACGACCATCTGCACGGCTGCCACGTGCGCGAACGGGCGTCGAAGGCGCGCGCGGCGCTGGACGTGCCGGTTTGATGGGGAGGGAAGGCGCCGCCAACCGGCGCCTGAGGGCAAGCCTCAGTTGACTTGCGGGCCGGCCGCCTTGCGGTGGGTCACGCGGCCCTGGCTGTCGACGCTCTCCAGGTGGACGTCGAAGCCCCATAGCCGTGCCACGTGCTTGAGCACTTCCTGCGAATCGTCATGCAGCGGACGGTTGTTGTGCTGCGTATGCCGCAGGGTGAGGGAACGGTCGCCCCGCAGGTTGACGCTCCACACCTGGATATTCGGCTCGCGATGGTTCAGGTCGTATTGGCGCGAGAGCGATTCACGCAACTGGCGGTAGCCGCTGTCATCGTGGATTGCCGAGACTTCGAGTTCGGATTCGTTCTCCTTGTCGCTGACCGCGAAAAACCGGAAATCGCGCATCAGCTTCGGCGACAGGAATTGGCCAATGAAGCTTTCATCCTTGAAATTGCGCATCGCATAGTCGAGTGACGTCCTCCAATCGCTTCCGGCGATGTCCGGGAACCAGCGCTTGTCCTCTTCGGTCGGCTTTTCGCAGATGCGCCGCAAATCGCTGTACATCGCGAAGCCCAGCGCGTAGGGGTTGATGCCGCTGTACGCGCGGTGCCCGATCGGCGGCTGGAAGACCACGTTGGTGTGCGACTGCAGCCACTCCAGCATGAAGCCGTCGGCCAGGAGTCCTTCGTCGTAGAGGGTGTTGAGGAGGGTGTAGTGCCAGAAGGTGGCCCACCCCTCGTTCATCACCTGGGTCTGGCGTTGCGGATAGAAGTACTGCCCGATTTTGCGCACGATGCGCACCACTTCGCGCTGCCAGGGTTCCAACAATGGTGCATTCTTCTCGATGAAGTACAGCAGGTTCTCCTGAGGCTCCGACGGAAAGCGCTTGGCGGCCTCATCCTCCTCTGCGGTGCGGCCGCTGCGCCGGGGCAGGGTGCGCCAGAGGTCGTTCACCTGCTGCTGCAGATGGTGCTCGCGCTCCTTCCGCCGGGCCTGCTCCTGGCTGAGCGACAGCTTCTGCGGCCGGCGATAGCGGTCCACGCCGTGATTCATCAGTGCGTGGCAGGAGTCGAGAAGATCTTCCACGGTGCCTATGCCGTAGCGTTCCTCGCACTCGGTGATGTAGTTCCGCGCGTAGACCAGGTAGTCGATGATCGACGACGCATCGGTCCACATCCTGAAAAGATAGTTTCCCTTGAAGAAGCTGTTGTGCCCATAGGCCGCATGGGCAATCACCAGGGCCTGCATCGCCATGGTGTTCTCTTCCATCAGGTAGGCGATGCACGGGTCGGAATTGATGACGATCTCGTAGGCCAGGCCCATGTGACCACGCCGGTAGTTTTTCTCCGTGGCGATGAATTGCTTGCCGTAGGACCAATGGCGGTAGATGACCGGCATGCCCACGGAGGCGTAGGCGTCCATCATCTGCTCGGCCGTGATGATTTCGAGCTGGTTGGCGTAGGTGTCGAGCTTGTAGTCGGACGCGACGCGTGCGATCTCGCCGTGGTACAGCTCGATCAGTTCGAAAGTCCAGTCCGAAGGGCTGGGCAGGAGTGTGCGGGTCTTCGCGTTCACACCTGACCTCTTTCTTTCTTGAACAGGTCGCGGAACACCGGATAGATGTCCTGCGCATCGGCCACCTTGCGCATCGCAAAGTTCTTGTGGGAATCGAGCAACTGGGTGTATTCCTCCCACATGTTCTGTTCGGCCTCTGCCACCTGGACGTAGGCGTAGTAGCGCACCAGCGGCAAGAGATGGTCGCTCAGCAGCTCGCGGCAGCGGCCGCTGTCCTGGTGCCAGTTGTCACCGTCGCTGGCCTGGGCACCGTAGATGTTCCACTCGCTGCTCGGGTAGCGGGCCCGGATGATGTCGAGCATCAGCGTCAGCGCGCTCGACACGACGGTGCCGCCGGTTTCGGTGGCGTGGAAGAACTCGTCTTCACTCACTTCCGAGGCCTGGGTGTGGTGGCGGATGAAGACCAGCTCGATTTTTTCGTAGTGCCGCGTCAGGAACAGGTACAGCAGCATGAAGAAGCGCTTGGACATGTCCTTGCGCGCCTCGTCCATCGAGCCCGAGACATCCATCAGGCAGAACATCACGGCCTTGGCCGACGGAATCGGCACCCGCACCCGGTTGCGATAACGCAGGTCGATGGGGTCGAGGAAGGGGATGCGCTTGGCCTTGGCGCGCAGTTCCTCCAGCTTCTCCTCGGTTTCGCGGATCTCGTGCTGGATCAGGGCATCCTGGATCCGCGGGCTGCGCTGCAGATGCAGGAGGTGGGCCTCCAGCTCGCGGATCTCGCGCCGGGTTTCGCCGCCGAGGGCGATGCGCCGTGCCAGCGCGCCGCGCATCGACCGCACCACATGCAGGTTGCTCGGGGTGCCGTCGCTCGTGAAGCCGGCCCGGTGGCTTTTCCATTCGGGGACTTCCGCGAGCTGGGTGCGGATGAGGTGAGGCAGGGCAAGGTCTTCGAAGAAGACCCGCATGAACTCTTCCTTGGTCAGGTGGAAGACGAAGTCGTCTTCGCCGCCCTCCTGGTCGCTGGCCTGCGAACCGCTGCCGGAGCCGGCACCGCCCTTGGGACGCTCGATGCGGTCGCCACGGACGTATTCGCGGTTGCCGGGATGTACATACTCCCGGTCGCCGCCCTGGCCATGGCCGAACACGGGCTCGGAGACATCGCGCTTCGGCAGCGTGATGTCCTCGCCCTGCTCGAGGTCCCGGATGCCGCGCCCGCTGACTGCGCGCCGCACAGCCTCGCCGATCTGCTCGCGATAGCGCCGCAGGAAACGCTCGCGGTTGCCGATGGATTTGTTCTTCCCGGACAACCGGCGGTCGATGATCTGCTGCAGCATGGCCACGGCCGGACCTCCTTATTCAACCCGTCATGAGCTCTTGCGAACGCGCAAATACCATTCGCACAGCAGGCGCACCTGTTTGGCTGTGTAGCCCTTGTTCACCATCCGGTTGACGAAGTCCTCGTGCTTCTTCAACTCGTCGGCGCTGCTCTTGGCGTTGAAGCTGATCACCGGCAGGAGCTCCTCGGTGTTCGAGAACATCTTCTTCTCGATGACCGTGCGCAGCTTCTCATAGCTGGTCCACAACGGGTTCTTGCCCGCATTGCCCGCACGGGCGCGCAGCACGAAGTTGACGATCTCGTTGCGGAAATCCTTGGGGTTGCTGATGCCCGCCGGCTTCTCGATCTTCTCGAGTTCGGCGTTCAGCGACCCGCGGTCGAAGACCTCGCCCGTGTCCTGGTCGCGGTATTCCTGGTCCTGGATCCAGTAGTCGGCGTACGTGACGTACCGGTCGAAGATGTTCTGACCATACTCGGAGTAGCTCTCGAGGTAGGCGGTCTGGATCTCCTTGCCGATGAACTCCGCATAGCGAGGCGCGATCAGTTCCTTGATGTAGGAGAGGTACTTCTGCTCGGTTTCGGGCGCGAACTGTTCGCGTTCGATCTGTTGTTCGAGCACATACATCAGGTGCACCGGATTGGCCGCGATCTCGCTGCTGTCGAAGTTGAAGACCTTGGAGATGATCTTGAACGCGAAGCGCGTGGAGACGCCGCTCATGCCTTCGTCGACCCCTGCGTAGTCGCGATACTCCTGGATCGACTTGGCCTTTGGGTCCGTGTCCTTGAGGTTGTCGCCATCGTAGACCTGCATCTTGCTGAAGATGCTGGAGTTCTCGGGCTCCTTCAGGCGCGTGAGCACCGAGAACTGAGCCATCATGCGCAGGGTGCCGGGCGCGCAGGGCGCGCGCGACAGCGAGGAGTTGCGCACCAGCTTCTCGTAGATCTTGATCTCCTCGGAGACGCGCAGGCAGTAGGGTACCTTGACGATGTAGATCCGGTCGAGGAAGGCTTCGTTGTTCTTGTTGTTGCGGAAGGCCTTCCATTCGCTCTCGTTGCTGTGGGCGAGCACGATGCCGTCGAAGGGGATGGCTCCGAAGCCTTCGGTGCCCTTGAAATTGCCTTCCTGGGTCGCCGTCAACAGGGGGTGCAGCACCTTGATCGGCGCCTTGAACATCTCCACGAACTCCAGCAGGCCCTGGTTCGCGAGGCACAGGCCGCCCGAATAGGCATAGGCGTCAGGATCGTCCTGGGCATAGGTCTCGAGCTTGCGGATGTCGATCTTGCCGACCAGCGAGGAGATGTCCTGGTTGTTCTCGTCGCCAGGTTCGGTCTTGGCCACCGCGATCTGGCGCAGCACCGAGGGATAGCGCTTGACCACCTGGAACTGGCGGATGTCGCCGCCGTATTCCTCGAGGCGCTTGACGGCCCACGGGGACAGGATGCGGTTGAGATAGCGGCGCGGGATGCCGTATTCCTTCTCGAGGATCTCGCCGTCCTCGGTCGCATCGAAGAGTCCAAGCGGCGACTCGTTGACCGGCGAACCCTTGATCGAATAGAAGGGGACATGTTCCATCAGCTGCTTCAGGCGCTCCGCGATGGAACTCTTGCCGCCACCGACCGGACCGAGCAGGTAGAGGATCTGCTTCTTTTCCTCCAGGCCCTGGGCTCCGTGCCGGAAGTACGACACCACCTGTTCGATGGCGTCCTCCATGCCGTAGAACTCCTTGAACGCGGGGTAGAGCTTGATGACCTTGTTCGCGAAGATCCGGGACAGCCGGGGGTCGTTGCGCGTGTCGACCAGCTCGGGCTCGCCGATGGCCTTCAACATGCGCTCGGCCGCGGTGGCATACGCCATCGGATCGCGTTTGCAGATATCGAGATATTCCTGCAGGGACAGAACTTCTTCGCGCGTACGCTCATACCGAGCGGCGAAGTTACTGATGACATCCATAGACACCTCCATCGAGTCAGCGGGGCGCTGCCCGGAGTTTCCGTGCTGCACACGTTGCATCGTTCGCAGGAATGGTGCCAGGTGATGTGTGCACGCTTTGGATTAACTCCTCAAGCAGGAACGTGTTCAAAGCATAGAACAAAGAACGCGCGGAGAAAATTGCTTTTGAAAAATAAGAACGGGCACAGCGTCTAAAAGTTCCAACGGAAAAGCGGAGGCGGTGGCGCCATCGGTCAAGGCTTCATCATTGCACCGATACTGCGGTGCAGCGAAACGACCTCTTGTTTATGCCCCCTCGGATGCAGTTGCCGGTCTTGCTGTTCACCTCAATTGGTTGTTTCGATATTTCTTCGATCTATCACACCGCTGAAAACGTTTCGGACCGCGGTTCGGGCGACAGCCCCGACACTTTCTTTGCGGGGCGGGTGTCCAGTCCGGCGACTGGAAAAGATCTGCACATAAAAAAAAGCGGCCCGGAGGCCGCATTTGTTCTCGTCTGCCGCTGGCGCGGACGGGGCTCGGGCCCCGTCGGAGCTCAACTGAAGAATTCCTTGGCCTTGTCGAACCAGCCCTTTTCGGTCGGGCTGTGCTTGTGGCCGCCTTTCTTCAGGGATTCGTCAAGCTCCTTGAGGAGCTTGCGCTGGTGCTCGGTCAGCTTCACGGGTGTCTCGACGCGGATGTGGCAGTAAAGATCGCCGGGGTAGCTCGATCGAACGCCCTTGATGCCCTTGCCGCGCAGGCGGAACTGCTTGCCGCTTTGCGTGCCGTCAGGGATGTCGATGGCGGCCGAGCCGCTGAGCGTGGGTACCTCGATCTCGCCGCCGAGCGCGGCGGTTGTCATGCTGACCGGCACCACGCAGTGCAGGTCGTCGCCTTCGCGCTCGAACAACTCGTGCTTCTTGAGCCGGATCTCGATGTAGAGGTCGCCCGGCGGCCCGCCATTGGTGCCCGGCTCGCCGTTGCCGGTGCTGCGGATGCGCATGCCATCGTCGATGCCCGCCGGAATCTTGACCTCCAGCGTCTTGTTGTTCTTGATCTTTCCCTGTCCGTGGCAGGCGGTGCAGGGCTCCGGAATGATCTTGCCCGATCCGTGGCAGGTGGGGCAGGTCTGCTGGACGCTGAAAAAGCCCTGCCGCATCTGCACCGCGCCCTGGCCGTGGCAGGTCGTGCAGGTGATCGGCTTGGTGCCGGGCTTGGCGCCGCTGCCTTTGCAGGTGCTGCAGTCTTCCCAGCTCGGGATGCGGATCTGGGCTTCCTTGCCCGCAGCCGCTTCCTCCAGCGTGATCTCCATCGCGTAGCTCAGGTCGCTGCCGCGGAAGACCTGCCGGCCGCCCTGGCGGCCGCCGCGTGCTCCGAAGACGTCGCCGAAGATGTCTCCGAACGCCTCGGCGAAGCCGCCGAAGCCCTCCGGCCCGGGGCCGCCGCGCATGTTCGGGTCCACGCCGGCGTGACCGTACTGGTCGTACGCCGCCCGCTTCTGCGGATCCGACAGCATTTCGTAGGCTTCCTTGACCTCCTTGAACTTGGCCTCGGCCTGCTTGCTGCTGTCGCCGTGGTTGCGGTCGGGGTGGTGCTTCATCGCGAGCTTGCGATAAGCCTTCTTGATTTCCTCCTCGCTCGCGTTCTTGGGGACGCCGAGGGTTTCGTAGTAGTCGCGTTTGGTGGACATGATCGGTGGTCGAAAGCGGGGTCGTCGTCAGGAAGCGAAAAAGGCCGGACCACCTGACAGGGGTCCAGCCTCGTGTCGGCGCGCGACGATCAGCCCTTCTTGACTTCCTTCACTTCGGCGTCGACCACGTTGTCGTCCGCCGGAGCGCTGGCAGCTTCCGGGCCGGCACCGGCCGCGCCCGCCGCGCCAGCCGCGGCCTGGGCATCGGCGTACATCTTTTCGCCGAGCTTCTGGCTCGCGCTCATCAGCGCATTGGTCTTGTCCTCGATCGCGGACTTGTCCTCGCCCTTCAGGGCTTCCTCGACGTCCTTGATCGCGGCTTCGATCTTTTCCTTCTCGCCGGCATCCAGGCTCGCGCCGTGCTCGCCGAGCGACTTCTTCACGCTGTGCACCATGGCTTCGCCCTGGTTGCGCGCCTGCGCCAGTTCGACCTTCTTCTTGTCCTCGGCCGCGTTCAGCTCGGCGTCCTTCACCATCTTCTGGATTTCCTCCTCGGACAGACCCGAGTTGGCCTTGATGGTGATCTTGTTTTCCTTGCCGGTGCCCTTGTCCTTGGCACCGACGTGCAGGATGCCGTTCGCGTCGATGTCGAAGCTGACCTCGATCTGCGGCGTGCCGCGCGCGGCCGGCGGAATGCCTTCGAGGTTGAATTCGCCGAGCAGCTTGTTGCCCGCGGCGACCTCGCGTTCGCCCTGGAAGACCTTGATGGTCACGGCCGGCTGGTTGTCCTCGGCGGTCGAGAAGGTCTGCGCGAACTTGGTCGGGATCGTCGTGTTCTTCGCGATCATCTTCGTCATCACGCCGCCCATGGTCTCGATGCCGAGCGACAGCGGGGTCACGTCGAGCAGCAGAACGTCCTTGCGGTCACCCGACAGCACCTGCCCCTGGATCGCGGCGCCGACGGCCACGGCTTCGTCCGGGTTCACGTCCTTGCGCGGTTCCTTGCCGAAGAATTCCTTCACCTTGTCCTGCACCTTCGGCATGCGGGTCATGCCACCGACCAGGATCACATCGCTGATGTCGGACACGCTGACGCCGGCATCCTTGATGGCTGTGCGGCAGGGCGCGATCGTGCGTTCGATCAGTTCGTCGACCAGGCTTTCGAGCTTGGCGCGGGTCAGCTTGATGTTCAGGTGCTTCGGGCCCGAGGCATCTGCCGTGATGTACGGCAGGTTGACGTCGGTCTGGGCGCTGTTGGACAGCTCGATCTTCGCCTTCTCGGCCGCTTCCTTCAGGCGCTGCAGCGCGAGCACGTCCTTGCTGAGGTCGACGCCCTGGTCCTTCTTGAACTCGGTGATGATGTAGTCGATGATGCGCTGGTCGAAGTCCTCGCCTCCGAGGAAGGTGTCGCCGTTGGTCGACAGCACTTCGAACTGCTTTTCGCCGTCCACGTCGGCGATCTCGATGATCGAGATGTCGAAGGTGCCGCCGCCGAGGTCATACACGGCGATCTTGCGGTCGGCCTTGTCCTGCTTGTCCAGACCGAAGGCCAGGGCCGCGGCCGTGGGTTCGTTGATGATGCGCTTGACGTCCAGGCCGGCGATGCGGCCGGCGTCCTTGGTCGCCTGGCGCTGGCTGTCGTTGAAATAGGCGGGAACGGTGATCACCGCTTCCGTGACCGGCTCGCCGAGGTAGTCTTCGGCGGTCTTCTTCATCTTGCGCAGGATCTCGGCGCTGATCTGCGGCGGCGCGAGCTTCTTGCCGCGCACTTCGACCCAGGCGTCGCCGTTGTCGGCCTTGACGATGCTGTAGGGCATCAGGTCGATGTCCTTCTGGACTTCCTTCTCGCCGAACTTGCGGCCGATCAGGCGCTTGACCGCGTAGATGGTGTTCTTCGGATTGGTGACCGCCTGACGCTTGGCCGAGGCGCCGACCAGCACTTCGCCGTCTTCCTGGTAGGCAACGATGGAGGGCGTCGTCCGCGCGCCTTCCGAGTTCTCGATCACACGCGTGGTGTTGCCTTCCATGATCGCCACACACGAATTCGTGGTGCCGAGGTCGATGCCGATGATTTTGGCCATGTTGTTGCTCCAGGGGTCAGAAATAAGGTTGTTGTGAACTTGTGGATAACCGGCCGCGATTCAAGGGATAACCGGTGGGCGGCCTGTGTGTTTTCTGTTGAATCTCAGCTCGGGCTGCTGACGGTCACGAGCGCCGGGCGCAGGACGCGGTCGGCGATCATGTAGCCCTTCTGCAGCACGCCCGCGATGGTGTTGGGTTCCTGGCCGGGGGCCGGCACGACCGAGATGGCCTGATGCTGGTGCGGATCGAACTTGCTGCCGGTGGCGGGGGCAATCTCGATCACCTTGTTGCGTTCCAGCGCGCTCTTGAGCTGCCGCAGCGTCGCCTCGGCGCCTTGGCGGATCTGGTCGGCGGTCGCGTCCTTCACCGTCAGGCCGGCCTCCAGGCTGTCCAGGACGGGCAGCAGGCTCTCGGCGAAGCCTTCGATCGCGAACTTGCGGCTCTTGCTGACTTCCTCATCGGCGCGGCGGCGCGCGTTCTGCACCTCGGCCTGGGCGCGCAGGTACTGGTCGGCGAGTTCGGTGTTCTTGGCCTTGAGTGCCGCGATCTCGTTCTGCGCCGTGGCCAGCCCATCGGCCTCATTGGCTGCCTGCGCGGCTTCCAGCTCCTCGGGGCTGGGAGCGCCCTGCGGGGTTTGCGGATTCGGTTGTGGTTTTTGCGGGTCTGTCATGCTTGATAAAGCCGGCGGGCCGCCGGAAAAAGATCAACTACGAACAACAGCCGGGCAAATGAGGTCGCCCGCGCCGATTTCAAGAAAAAAAATGCGCCGGTCAGGGCGCATTGGGTGGTCCGTGCGGGCCGGGGGGACCGTCAGTGGGTGTCGAGGAGTTCGACGTCGAACTTCAAGGTGGCATTGGGCGGGATGACGCCGCCGGCGCCGCGCGCACCATAGCCGAGCGACGGCGGGATGATCAGGGTGCGCTTGCCGCCGATCTTCATGCCGGCCACGCCTTCGTCCCAGCCCTTGATGACCTGGCCGGCGCCGAGCGAGAAGGCGAAGGGGTCGTTGCGGTCGCGGCTCGAGTCGAACTTGGCGCCCTGGACGCCGTCGTTGTAGAGCCATCCCGTGTAGTGCACGTGAACGTGGTGGCCGGCCTTGGCTTCGGCGCCGTCGCCGACGGTAACGTCTTCGTACTGCAAGCCGGAGGGAGTCGTGGGCATGGAATGCTCCTTTGGATCGAGGGAGGAAAACCGCGCAGTTTACCGAGCCCCCGGGAAGGTCCAGGGGCCGGACCGGCCGCTATTGGGGTGGCGGCACCGCCTTCTTGACCTGGCCGAGCTGCCACCGGACCGCGAACGCCTGCAGGTCCGACAAGCGTTTCACGAGGTCCTGGCCGCTCGGGGTCAGGCTGTAGCCCTCGCTGCCGTGATTGACCAGACCGGCTTCCCGCAATTCCTTGATGCGGGTGTTGAGGGTGTTCGGCGTGATGCGGCCGACACTGTCCTGGAGCAGGCGGAAGGTCTGCGCATGGCCGTCACGCAGCGCCCAGAGGACGCGCAGCGCGTAACGGGCCTCCAGCAACTCGAGCAGTTGGCTGATGGCCGCATTCTCCTTGCTACTCATCGACGTCTTCTCCTCGGGCGGCGCTCGGGCGGTGCCTGCGCGCGTGATCGCTTTCTTATGGCTTGCTGGGATTGCACGATCGCTCGGATCGGGAGCCGGCGACTATATCCCAGAAGCTGGCGTGCTACTAGTTTTATAGCTGCGACCGCAAGCCGGCTGCGGCTTGCCAGGGTGAGGCTGGCGCCCGCTTCGGTGTCGGCCTCAGGCGCCCGGATAGTCGGCCATGGCTTCGCCGAGCCGGATCGGCCGTGCCGGCGCCCAGGCCGGATTGAAGTTCGGGCGCGGCGGCGGAACGAGCATCACGACCGTGGAGCCGAGCAGGAAGCGGCCCATCTCCTCGCCCTGGCGCAGCCTGATGTCCTGCTCGTCGTAGCGCCATTCACGCACCTCACCGCCGCGCGGCGGGTTGACCACGCCGTGCCATACGGTGGCCATGCTGCCCACGATGGTGGCGCCGACCAGCACGAGCACGAAGAGGCCCTGCGCGGACTCGAACACGCACACCACGCGCTCGTTGCGCGCAAAGAGGCCGGGAACGCCGCGCGCGGTGATCGGATTGACAGAGAACAGGGCGCCGGGCACGTAGATCATCCGCAGCAGCCGGCCGTCGCAAGGCATGTGGATGCGGTGGTAGTCCTTCGGACTCAGGTAGAGGGTCGCGAAGCTGCCGTGTTCGAAGCGCGCGGCCAGCGCGGCGTCGCCGCCGAGCAGTGCGGTGGTCGAGTAGCGGTGTCCCTTGGCCTGGAAGATCTGGTCGCCCTCGATCGGGCCGAACTGGCTGATCGCGCCGTCCACCGGGGATACCAGGTCGGCGCGCGCCAAGGGGCGCACACCCGGCTTCAGCGCGCGCGTGAAGAAGTCGTTGAAGCAGGCGTAGCTGCCGATGTCGCTGTTCTCCGCCTCGCTCATGTCGACGCCGTACTTCGCGACGAAGCGCCGGATGATCCAGGTGGTCACCGCGCCGCGATGGCCGCCTGCCACCCAGCCTGCGAAGGAGGTCAGTGCCTGCTTGGGAAACAGGTATTGCGGCAGGACGGACAGGCGGTGGGACACGGTGGGCTTCCTTCGAGGGCAGGCGATTCTAAGAGTCCCCTGGGCCGGTCACGGCCGGTCCGCCGCCGGGTCCTGCCTACACGTGCCGCTGCCGCGGCGCACCAACAGGCGAGGGAGAGTGCCCCGCGCCAGGAATCAATCCGCCTTGATGTTGGCGGCCTTGATCACTTGTGCCCACTTCTCGACCTCGGCTTTCTGAAAGGCGGCGATCTGCGTGGTGCCGAGGTCGGAAGGCTCCATGCCGAAGCTCTTGAGCTTCTCGCGCATTTCGGGCTGGGCCAGGATGCCGCGGATTTCCGTGTGCAGCCGGTCGATCACCGGAGCCGGCGTCCCCGCGGGCACGAAGATGGCCTGCCACGACAGCACCTCGAAATCCGCCAGGCCGGGCACACCCGATTCCGCGACGGTGGGCACATCGGGCATCGTCGCGAGGCGCCTGGAGGAGGTGACTGCGATGGCGCGCAGCTTGCCGCTCTGGATATGCGGGCCGGCAACCACGGTGGTGTCGAACATCATGTCCACCTGGCCGCCGATCACGTCCTGGATCGCCGGGCCGCTGCCCTTGTAGGGAATGTGGGTGAACTTCACGCCCGATTTGTAGGCCAGCAGTTCCAGCGCCAGGTGCTGGGAGGTCCCGGTGCCGGCCGAGGCCGAGGACAGTCCGCCGGGCTTGGTCCGGCTCGCATCGAGCACGTCCTTCAGGGTCTTGCAAGGGCTCGCCTGGTTCACCACCAGCACGACGGGATTGGTGCCGATGAGCGTGACCGGCGAAAAGGACTTCAGCGGGTCGTAGCCGATCCTCGGATAGAGACTCACGTTGATCGCGTGCGAGCTGATGGTGCCGCCCAGCAGGGTGTAGCCATCGGGCGCCGCGCGCGAGGCGACTTCGGAGCCGACGCTGCCGCCGGCGCCGCCCTTGTTGTCGATCACGACCGTGGTGCCGAGCAGGGGCCCCAGCTTCTGGCCGATCAGGCGCCCCAGCACGTCGGTCGTACCGCCCGCGGGAAAGGGCACGAGGTAGGTGATCGGCTTGCCGGTCGGCCATTGTCCTTGCGCGAGGACCGAGAGCGTCGGGATGCCCGCGAGAGCGGCGGCGGTTGACTGGATGAAGGTGCGGCGTTGCATGAGGCGTTGTCTCCGGGGTGATGTGGCGTGGACGCGCGAGGCGATCTTTCGGGGGCTGCCGGGTGGTGCGGGCGGGACCTTTTTCAGGTGACCGGTGCCGGGTTGAACAGCACCAGTGCGTTGTGCAGCTTCCAGTGCTCGGCCCAGGTCTTCCTGCGGCCGCTCGCGACATCGAGCATCAGGCGGAAGAGCTCCCAGCCCACCTCTTCGATGCTCGCCTCGCCGTCGGCGATGCGGCCCGCGTTCACGTCCATCAGGTCGTGCCAGCGGCGCGCGAGCTCGCTGCGTGTCGCCACCTTGATGACCGGCACTTCGGCCAGTCCATAGGGCGTTCCGCGCCCGGTGGTGAACACGTGCAGATTGATCCCGGCGGCGAGCTGCAGCGTGCCGCAGATGAAATCGCTGGCCGGCGTGGCGGCGTAGATCAGTCCCTTCCGGTTCGCTTTCTCGCCGGGCGACAGGACGCCGGAGATCGGCGCGCTGCCGGACTTCACGATCGAGCCCATGGCCTTCTCGACGATGTTCGAGAGGCCGCCCTTCTTGTTGCCGGGCGTGGTGTTGGCGCTGCGGTCGACCTGGCCCTTCTCGAGGTAGGCGTCGTACCAGGCCATCTCGCGGATCATGGCCTCGGCCACTTCGGGGGTGGCGGCGCGCGCGGTGAGCTGGTCGATGGCGTCGCGCACCTCCGTCACTTCGGAAAACATGACCGTGGCGCCGGCGCGCACCAGCAGGTCGGTGCAGAAGCCCACGGCGGGATTGGCGGTCACGCCGGAAAAGGCGTCGCTGCCGCCGCACTGCACGCCGACCACGAGCTCGCTGGCCGGAACGGTTTCGCGCCGGCGGGCGTTCAGGCGCGCCAGATGCACCTCGGCCTGACGCATGACCGAGTCGATCATCGACATGAAGCCCACATGCGCCTCGTCCTGCAGACAGACGACGTCGAGACCGGTGGCGCCCGCACCGGCCGCACCGGCGGCGGAAGAGGGCGCCGCGATGGGAATGGCACCCGGCGGCAGCAGGCGCTCCGGCTGCAGCTTTTCGCAGCCCAGGCTCACCACCATCACCTCGCCGCCGAAGTTCGGGTTGGCGCTGATGTTGCGCAGCGTGCGGATCGGCACCACGGCATCGGGCGCGTCGATGGCGACGCCGCAGCCGTAGCTGTGCTCCAGGCCGATCACATCGTCCACGAAGGGATAGCGCGGCAGAAGCTCGCGCTTGATCCGCTGCACCGCGAAGTCGACCACGCCGGCGACGCACTGCACGGTGGTCGTGATGGCCAGGATGTTGCGGGTGCCGACCGTGCCGTCCGGATTGCGGTAGCCCTCGAAGGTGTAGCCCTCCAGCGGCGGCATCGTCGGTGGCCTGGCGGTGGCGATCGGAAGACCCTCGAGCGGGCGCGCGTCGGGCATGTGGAGCAGGCGCTCGTGCACCCAGCTGCCGGCCGGAAGGTCCCGCGTCGTGCGGCCGATGACCACGTCGTAGCGCCGCACCGGGGTGCCGGCCGGCAGATCGACCAGCGCGACCTTGTGGCCCTGCGGCACCGTGTCGACCAGCGTCAGTCCCGACGGAAACACCGTTCCGGCGGGCAGGCCGCCATCGTTGGCGACGATGGCCACGTTGTCGCGCTCATGCATCGTGATGTGGAGCGGAGGACGGTTGGGAATGGATGTCCTGGAAGTCGTGGAGGTCATGGCTCAGCTGTCGAGAAAGATGCTTTCGACCCAGTTGGGGCCGTTGCCGGCGGCGCAATCGCCGAGCGCCTGCAGCGACCCGGTGTCCGGATCGATGCTGTACAGGCGCAGCCGGTGGGAACGCTGGCCGGCTGCGATCAGGAATCGCCCGTCCGGCGTGATGTTGAAGCCGCGCGGCTGAGATTCGGTCGCGAAGTGCCCGATGAGCGCGAGGGCACCGGTCGCGGCATCGACCCGGAAGGCCGCGAGCGTGTCGGAGCGGCGTTCGCTGCTGTAGAGGAATCGCCCGTCCGGCGTGAGGTGCAGGTCGGACGCCCATGGCTCGCCGCGGAAGCCGGGCGGCAGTGAACTGATCGTCTGCAGCGGTCGGAGGGTGCCGGCATGGGTATCGAACGCAAGCGCATCGATGGATGCGTCGAGTTCATTGATCAGGTAGACGAAACGCGAATCGGCGCTGAACGCGAAATGCCTGGGGCTCGCGCAGGCATGCGGTTGAAGCGTGGGCGGCGTGTTCGGCCTGAGCTGCCCGGTGCCCGCATCGAATCGCAACTGCATCACGACCCCCGCGCCCAGGATGCTTGCGAAGACGAAGCGGTTCGACGGGTCCGCCTGGATGGCGTGCGCGTGCGGGCCGGTCGCAAGGACCTGCCGCGGCGCCTGCACCACGCCGTCGACGCCGATGGGGCTGACGGCAATCTGGTCGCCGCCATACGAGGCGCTCAGCAGATGCCGGCCGCCGCGGTCGCAGGCGATGTAGGCCATGCTGTGCGGAAGCATGGCGGCGCCGATGGCCTGGAGCTCGCCGCTTCTTCCATCGATGGCGAAGCTCAAGGCCTCGCGCGGCTCGGAGCGGCGAGCCGCGTAGAGCCGCCGGCGGTCGGGGCTGAGCGCCAGCGGCATCACTTCGCCGCCGATTGCCACGCGCTGCACCGGCGTCAGCGAGTCCTGCCGCGGGTCCAGGCGCAGCACGAGGATGTCGCCGCTCCCGGCATTGGAGACGTAGACGGCGATCACGGGTCAGAACACCGGATGCCCGGTGATCAATGCCGGCAGCCAGGTCGAGAACGATGGCACGTAGGTCACCAGGGTGATGGCGACGAAGATCGCCAGGTAGTAGGGCCAGGCGGTCTTGGTGGCTTCGCCGATCGAGACCTTGCCGATGGCGCAACCGATGAACTGCACCGTTCCCACTGGCGGGTGGACCAGCCCCAGCGCGCAGTTCAGCAGGAGCATCATCCCGAACTGCACCGGGCCGACGCCCATCTGGATCGCGAGCGGCAGGAACAGCGGCGTGGTGATCAGGATGTGCGCCGCCATGTCCAGGAAGATGCCCAGGAAGATCTGGATGATGTTGATGTACAGCAGCATCAGCCAGGGCGTCGTCGTCGCCGCCAGAAGCGCTGCCTCGATCGTGTCGGGGATCTCGAGGTACGCCATCTGGTAGCGCAGCATGTTGGAGACGCCGATCAGCAGCAGGATCACGCCCGTGGTCTTCGAGGCCTTGGCCAGCGACTTGAGGAGCTTCTGCTTCGTCATGGTGCGGTAGACGACGACGGTCAGCAGCAGCGAATAGGTGACTGCGATCGCCGCGGCCTCGGTGGCCGTCGTGATGCCCTTCATCACGCAGACCAGGATGATGAGGATGACCATCAATCCCGGTGTCGCCGCGACGAAAGTGCGAAGCACCACCGGCCAGCCCGGAAAGCGCTCGAGCATGGTGCTGCCGTCGGCCCGCTTCGGATAGCCGTGCTTGTTGGCCTGCCAATAGGCCGCGACCAGCATGCACACCATGATCCAGAACACGGGGATCAACCCGGCGAACATCAGGTCGCCGATCGACACGCCCTTGATCACATGCCCCGCGATCTCGCCCACGGCAGCCTGCGCCGCGAAGGCATAGATGATCATGTTGTGGGAGGTCGGCATCAGCGCGCCCGACAGGGACGCGTGCGTCGTGACGTTGACGGCGTAGGCCGCGCTGTAGCCCTCCCGCTTCATGATCGGAATCATGACGCCGCCCATGGCCGAGGTGTCGGCCACCGGCGAGCCCGACACGCCGCCGAACAGCGTCGACGCCATCACGTTGGCCAGGCCCAATCCGCCTTTCCAGTGGCCGACCAGGCTGCGGGCGAAGGCGACGATCTTGTCGGCAATGCCGCCGTGCAGCATCAATTCGCCGGAGAAGATGAAGAAGGGGATGGCCAGGAACGAAAACACGTTCATTCCCGACACCATCATCTGGATCGCCGTCTCGAACGGCAACCCCTCGTACGCGAAGGTCAGCAGGCAGCTCAGCCCGATCGCGAACGCGACGGGCATTCCCACCAGAAGGAAGACCACGAAACTGAGAGACAGCAGCGTCAATGCCATGATGGGACGACCTCGTGGCCCTTGAACTGGGCCAGCAGGTGCTCGAGCGAGAAGAGGGTGATGAGGACGCCCGCGATCAGGATCGGGACGTAACGGACCGCTTCGGAAAGCCCCAGGGTGGGAATCGTCGCGTCGCGGGTCGAGACCGCCATTTCGGCGCCACCGGCAAAGAGGGCGATGGCGAAGGCGATGCTGAGGACGTAGACGATGACCTTGCACCAGAACTGCCCCTCTTCGGGCAGTGCCTTCACCAGCGAATCCATGCCGATGTGCCCCGCGTCACGCACTCCGGCGGAGGCGCCGAACATGGCGACCGAAATCACCAGCAGCAGGGCCACCTGCTCGACATAGGGCGGGGCGTCGTTGAAGACATAGCGCAGGACCACGCCGTAGACGACCACCCCGAGCAGGCCGGCCAGGCAGACGCACGCCAGGTACATGGTCCAGCGCGACAGCGTCGCGTTCAGAGTGGAGAGCCAGGTCATCGCGCGGGCATCACTTCGTATCGACGATTTCCTGCACCAGCGCCTTCAGTTCAGGCGTCGTGGCGAACTTGTCCCACACCGGCTTCTCGACGTCGACGAAGCCCTTGCGATCGATCTCGGATGCGGCGACCACCTTGGCGCCGCCCTTGACGACGGAGGCCTTCGCATCCTTCTCGCGCGGCTCCCAGAGCTTCACGTAGTAGGGCACCGAATCCTTGGCGGCCTTGCGGATCGCGGCCTGCTCCTCCTTGGGCAGCGTGTCCCAGATCTTCTTGGAGAAGACCAGCACCTCGGGCGTCATCACGTGCATCGTCTCGGAGTACACCGGCGCCGACTCGAAATGCTTGGCTTCCTCGTAGGACGGATAGTTGTTCTCGGCCGCGTCCACCAGCCCGGTCTTGAGGCCGGTATAGACCTCCGCCATCGGCATCGGCGTGGGGGAGGCCCCCATGGCGCCCACGAGGCTCACCATCAGGTCGGAGGGCTGGACGCGCAGTTTCAGGCCCTTCATGTCGGCAACGGTCTTGATCGGCTTCTTCGCGTAGACGGAACGCGCGCCGCTCTCATACATGCACAGTCCGATGAAGCCTGCCTTGTCGAAGGCGGCGAGGATCTTGTCGCCGGCGGGGCCGTACATCGTCTTGCGGAAATGATCGATGTCGCGGAACAGGAAGGGCAGCGACGGAATCACCGACTCCGGCACGATGCCGTGGAAGGAGGCGCTGCTGACGCGCACCATGTCCAGGGCGCCGATCTTGACCTGTTCGACCGTGTCCTTCTCCGAGCCCAGAGAGCTGTCGGCGAACACCTTGATCTTGTCCTTGCCGCCGGTCGCGGCCGACAACTGGTCGCTCATGTACTTGACCGCCATGTTGGTCGGGAAGTCCTTGGAGTGGACGTCGGCGGATCGGAAGTCGCGGGCCTGCGCATGGATCGCTGCCAGCGAGAGCACGGCCGTCGCGACGAGGCTGAGCAGGGGGCGGTGTTGAATCTTCATGTCTCTTCCTTGGTTTGAATGGCGAGAATTGCGTCCCGGTCGGGCTGGAGAAAAAGAGGCGAGCTGCCGATGGCTCATTCGAACGGACCTTGCGCCGTGAAGGCGCCGCCCTGGTAGATGGCGTTCGGATCGGCGGGATTGACCGGCGGCAGGGCCTCGACCTTGTCGCGGAAGACCTCCGAACTGTCCTGGGGCACGAAGCCCAGGTGCGCCGCGCCGCTGTTGTCCCACCACACGTCGCGGTTGGCCGACACGCCGTAGACCACCGTGTGGCCCACGCCGGGCGTGAAGATCGACTTTTCGACCAGCGTGGCGAGGTCGCGGTAGCTGAGCCAGGTACTCAGCATCCGGCGATTGGCGGGCTCGGGGAACGACGAGCCGATGCGGATGCTCACGGTCTCGATGCCCCAGCGGTCGAAGTAGAACTGCGCCACATCCTCGCCGAAGGACTTCGACAGGCCGTAGTAGCCGTCGGGCCGGCGTCGGGCATGGGTGTCCAGGTGTTCGCTCTGCCTGTAGAAACCGATCACGTGGTTGGAGCTGGCGAAGACCACGCGCTTGACGCCGTGCCGCCGCGCGCCTTCGTACAGGTGGAAGACGCCCTTGATATTGGCTTCGAGAATTTCCTCGAAAGGGCGCTCCACCGAGACGCCGCCCAGGTGCACGATGGCGTCGCAGCCGGCCACGAGCGTGTCGACGGCGGCCTTGTCCGCCAGATCGCAGGGCACCAGCTCCTCGTGCGTGCCCTGCGCGGGCCCGAGTGTCGCCACGTCGGAGACGCGCAGGACCGTCGTGCAGGCGCTCAGGCGCTCGCGCAGAACCTTGCCCAGGCCGCCGGCGGCGCCTGTGAGCAGCAGCCGGCCCAGCTTGCGATCCGGAGGAATTGCAGGGAAGTCGGGGGAAACGTGCATGGTCGCGTCGTTCTCAGAGGGGCTTCGCCACATCAACGGGGCGGGAAGTGGCTCGACAGGGGAGGCGCGGGCGCCCGGTATTCGCTGTGATCGTGAGCTGGCATCGGTTGTCAGTCATATGTTGTCGTACAACTGGATGCGAATTATGATGGCGGCATGGCGCTGACAACTTCGGGTAATCCCTTGGAACATGAGTCGGCCGCGACAGCGGCTGCGGCGCCTGCATTCGTCGGGCGGCCGCGCCAGCGGGCGCGAGGCCTTGCCCACGGTCTGGTCGAGGACCTGAGCCTCAAGATCCGTGACGGCGCGCTGCGTCCGGGTGACAAGCTGCCAACCGAATCCGAAATCATGCAGGCCTACGGCGTCAGCCGTACGGTGGTTCGCGAGGCGTTGTCCAGGCTGCAGGCCGGCGGGGTGGTCGAGACGCACCATGGCGTCGGCACTTTCGTCCTGCAGCCGCGCCAGGCCGGCGTGTTCCGGCTCGATCCGGGCGATGTCGCCACCTCGGTCGACGTGCTTGCCGTGCTCGAGTTGCGCATCAGCCTCGAGACGGAATCCGCCGGCCTGGCGGCAACCCGCCGTACCGAGGAGCAACTCCGGGCGATGCGCGACGCGCTCGACGATTTCGAGCGCAACGTGGCGGTGGCGGGCAACACGGTGGCGCCGGACTTCCGCTTCCACCTGGAGATCGCGCAGGCGACCGGCAACCGGTACTTCGCGGACATCATGAGCCACCTGGGCACGACGATCATTCCGCGCACGCGCATCAATGCGATCCGCAACCAGGAGCGGGGCGGCGAGTATCTGAGTCGCGTGAATCGCGAGCACGAGGAGATCTATGCGGCCATCGCGCGCCGTGATCCGGAATCGGCGCGCGCGGCGATGCGCGTTCACCTGACGAACAGTCGTGAGCGCCTGCGCATGGCGCAGGAGGCGGCCAGAAAGGCCGCCGATGCAGCGCCGGCGGCCGATCCCGTGCCGCCGCTCGGCTGACATCGGGGTTTGGACGTGGACGTGTCGCTGTTTTAGTTGTACGATGACGTACAACAAACGTCGGGACTCGGACTCAGCTTGCAACAGACATCGAGCGTCCTGTCCAACCGATCCACGCTACAGGAGACATCCGGCATGAGCATGAACTGAGGCCATCCCCGGCCCCACGCCGGGTGCCCTGCGCGGCGGTTCGGCGGCCCGGCTGCCTCTCAGACCCTTCCCCTCACACCACCCATTCATTCATTCAGATGAATCCGCAAGAACTCAAATCCATCATGGGCTCTGGCCTGCTGTCCTTTCCGCTGACCGATTTCGATGCCAATGGCGATTTCAACCGGAAGGGCTACATCGAGCGCCTCGAATGGCTGGCGCCCTATGGCGCCAGCGCGCTCTTCGCTGCCGGCGGCACGGGCGAGTTCTTTTCGCTCACCGGCGAGGAGTACCCGGAGATCATCCGCACCGCGGTGGAGACCTGCCGCGGCAAGGTGCCGATCATTGCCGGCGCCGGCGGTCCGACGCGCTTCGCCATCCAATGCGCGCAGGCGGCCGAGGCGGCAGGTGCGCATGGCGTCCTGCTGTTGCCGCACTACTTGACCGAAGCCGGGCAGGAAGGACTTGCGGCCCATGTGGAAGCGGTCTGCAAGAGCGTGAAGTTCGGCGTGATCGTCTACAACCGCGGCCAGAGCAAGCTCTATCCGGACGCGCTGGAGCGGCTCGCCGAGCGTTGCCCGAACCTTGTCGGTTTCAAGGACGGCATCGGAGACATCGAACTGATGAGTTCGATCTACCTGCGCATGGGTGACCGCTTCGCCTACCTGGGCGGCCTGCCCACGGCGGAGGTCTACGCGGCAGCCTACAAGGCGCTCGGCACGCCGGTCTATTCGTCCGCCGTGTTCAATTTCATCCCCAGGACGGCGATGGAGTTCTACCGTGCCGTGGCCGATGACGACATGGCCACGCAGCACCGCCTGCTGAAGGAATTCTTCATGCCCTACCTGCGCATCCGCAACCAGGGGCAGGGCTATGCGGTGAGCATCGTGAAGGCGGGTGCGAAGATCGTCGGCCACGATGCGGGCCCGGTGCGCACGCCGCTCACCGATCTGCGGCCCGACGAGTGCGAAGCCCTGGCGGTGCTGATCGACAGGCTCGGTCCGCAATAAGGACTCGACGCCCGTCGAGCGCAGCGGCTACGCTTTCGACTTTGCGGGGAGTCGCGGTTGCGGCTCCGGATTCTTCGAACGACCCGGGAACATCGACATGCAGAATTTCGACAACCTCATCGACGGCGAGTGGCGCGCGGGCGCCAGCTACTCCGCCAATGTCAATCCAGGCAATCTGGCCGATGTACTGGGACAGTACGCGCAGGGGGATGCCGGTCAGGTGAACGATGCCGTGGCGGCGGCGACGGCGGCCTTTCCCGCCTGGTCGGCCGGGAGCGTGCAGGCGCGCTCGGACGCACTCGACAAGATCGGCAACGAGATCCTCGCGCGCAAGGAAGAACTCGGCACCTTGCTGGCCCGGGAAGAGGGCAAGACCCGCGCCGAAGGCATCGGCGAGGCCTCGCGCGCCGGGCACATCTTCAAGTTCTTCGCGGGCGAGTGCCTGCGTCTGTCGGGCGAGGTGATTCCGTCCGTGCGTCCGGGCATCGGCGTCGAGATCACCCGCGAGCCGATCGGCGTGGTCGGGCTGATCACGCCCTGGAATTTCCCGATCGCCATCCCGGCCTGGAAGATCGCGCCTGCGCTGGCCTTCGGCAACTGCGTGGTGCACAAGCCGGCCGACCTGGTGCCCGGCAGTGCCTGGGCGCTGGCCGAGATCATTCATCGCTCCGGCATCCCGGCCGGCGTGTTCAATCTGGTGATGGGTCGCGGCAGCGTCATCGGCAACGCCCTGGTCCAGCACTCGGGGGTGCATGCGATCAGCTTCACCGGATCGGTCGGCGTGGGCCGCGACATCGCGGTGCAGTGTGCGTCGCGGCAGAAGAAGGTGCAGCTGGAGATGGGCGGCAAGAATCCGCAGGTGGTGCTCGACGATGCCGATCTGCACCAGGCGGTCGAGCTGAGCGTCCAGAGTGCCTTCTATTCGACCGGCCAGCGCTGCACGGCGTCGAGCCGGCTCATCGTGACCGAGGGGATCTACCCGAAGTTCATCGAGGCGATGAAGGCGCGCATGGCCAGGATCAAGGTCGGCGACGCGCTCGCGCAGGGCACCGACATCGGCCCGGTCTCGAGCGAAAGCCAGCTGCGGCAGGACCTTGACTACATCGACATCGGACGGGGCGAAGGCGCGACGCTGGCCGCCGGCGGCCAGCGGCTCAAGCTGGACACCGAAGGCTTCTACATGTCGCCGGCGCTTTTCAGCGAATCGGCGCCTTCGATGCGGATCAACAGGGAAGAGATCTTCGGGCCGGTGGCGAGCGTCATCCGCGTGAAGAACTACGAAGAGGCGCTGGCGACGGCCAACGACACCGAGTTCGGACTGTCGGCCGGCATCGCGACCACCAGCCTCAAGTACGCGACCCACTTCAAGCGCCACAGCCAGGCCGGCATGGTGATGGTGAACCTGCCGACGGCCGGTGTGGACTATCACGTGCCCTTCGGCGGACGCAAGGGCTCGAGCTACGGACCGCGCGAGCAGGGACGCTATGCGCAGGAGTTCTTCACCGTCGTGAAGACCGCCTACACCTTCGCCTGATTCCCCGCGGCCCGTCCGGGCAGCCGACCGGGCCGCGCGTGCGGCACCCGCACCGCCGCCGCAGGCCGGACGACGGGAATCGGGCGCCGGGAGCTCACATGCCGACGTAGTTCGGGCCGCCGCCGCCTTCGGGCGTGACCCAGACGATGTTCTGGGTCGGGTCCTTGATGTCGCAGGTCTTGCAGTGCACGCAGTTCTGGGCGTTGATCTGCAGGCGTTCCTTGCCGGTGTCGCCGTCCGGCACGAATTCGTACACGCCCGCGGGGCAGTAGCGGCTTTCGGGGCCGGCGTACTGGGGCAGGTTGATGCGGGTCGGGACTGTCGGGTCCTTGAGCGTCAGGTGCGCCGGCTGGTTTTCCTCGTGGTTCGTGTTGCTGACGAACACCGAGGACAGGCGGTCGAAGGTGAGCTTGCCGTCCGGCTTCGGATAGTCGATCTTCGTGTACGCCGATGCGGGCTTGAGACGCTCGTTGTCCGGCTCGGTCCGGTGGATGGTCCAGGGAATGTGGCCGCGCAGCACGTACTGCTCGATGCCGGTCATGAGCGTGCCGACGGTCAGGCCCTTCTTGAACCACTGCTTGAAGTTGCGCGCCTTGTGCAGTTCGGTGTGCAGCCAGCTCTTCTCGAAGGCGGCCGGGTAGGCGCTCAGCTCGTCGTGCTGGCGGCCTGCCGTCACGGCTTCGTAGGCCGCCTCGGCGGCCAGCATGCCGGTCTTGATGGCGGCATGGCTGCCCTTGATGCGGCTCGCATTCAGATAGCCCGCTTCGCAGCCCACCAGCACGCCGCCGGGGAACACCGTCTTGGGCAGGGAGAGCAGGCCGCCCGCGGTGATTGCGCGGGCGCCGTAGCTCAGCCGCTTCGGTGCCTTCAGGCCCTTGTCCTGGCCTTCGAAATACCAGCGGATGTTCGGATGCGTCTTGAAGCGCTGGAACTCCTCGAAGGGGCTGAGGTAGGGGTTCTGGTAGTCGAGGCCGACCACGTAGCCGACGATGAGCTGGTTGTTCTCCGCGTGATAGAGGAAGGAACCCCCGTAGGTGTCCGAAGGCAGCGGCCAGCCCGAGGTGTGGACCGCGAGGCCCGGCTCGTGGCGGGCCGGGTCGATCTCCCACAGTTCCTTGATGCCGATGCCGTAGCTCTGCGGGTCCTTGCCGTCGGACAGCTTGTACCTGGCGATCAGCTGGCGTCCGAGGTGGCCGCGAGCGCCTTCGGCGAACACGGTGTACTTGGCGTGCAGCTCCATGCCGAGCTGGAAGTTCTCGGTGGGTTCGCCGTCCTTGCCGATGCCCATGTTGCCGGTGGCCACGCCGCGCACCTTGCCGTCGTCCGTGTAGAGGATCTCCGCCGCCGGAAAGCCCGCGAAGATCTCCACGCCGAGGCTTTCGGCCTGCGTCGCGAGCCAGCGCACCACGTTGCCGAGGCTCACGATGTAGTTGCCTTCGTTGTGGAAGTTCCGGGGCAGCATGAAGTCCGGCACGCGCGTGGCGCCGGTCTCGCTCAGCATCAGGAAGGTGTCCCGCGTGACCGGCTGGTTCAGCGGCGCGCCCATGTCTTCCCAGTCGGGCAGCAATTCATAGAGCGCGCGCGGATCCATGATCGCGCCCGAGAGGATGTGCGCGCCCGGTTCCGAGCCCTTCTCGAGCACCACGACCGAGATGTCCTTGCCATGCGAGGCGGCCAGTTGCTTCAGGTGGATGGCGGTCGCCAGCCCGGCGGGCCCGGCACCGACCACGACCACGTCGTATTCCATGGCTTCGCGGGGGCCGAACTGGGCAAGGATTTCGTCGTTTGTCATGTGGGTCTCGTTGATGATGGATCGCGGTGCGGGGCGCCGCGGCGGCGGGCCATTTTATGCGGCGCATGCATGGCCGAAACTTCATGGCAGCTGTGCCCCGAAAGGCATCGCGTTCGCGGCTGTTCCCCGGGGAGCTTCGGGACTGCATGGCCCTGGCGGCCGGAGCGAGGAGCTTCGCCTTCAGGTGACGGGCAGCACGATGCGGGCCTCGAAACCGCTCGAAGCGCCCGCCGGCGGCGAACTCAGTTCCAGTCGCGCGCCGAGCTTGTCGACGATGGTCCCGACGATCGAAAGCCCGAGCCCGTAGCCCACCGGATTCGCCCCATGCCGCACATGTCGCTGTTGCAGGGTGCGCAGCTGTTCCGGGCTGACGCCGGGTCCGAAGTCGCGCACCGCCAGCGTGCCGGGCATCATCACCTCGATGACCACGCGGCCCTGGCCGTAGCGCAGCGCGTTTTCCACCAGATTCCGCAGCGCGATCGCCAGGGCATCGACATCGCCGAGCACCACCGGCGAGCCGATGTCCGGCACCTTGAGCGCGAGGCGGGCGTTCACCCGAGGGTCCTGCCAGAACTCCTGAGCCACGGTGCCCGCGAGCTGGACCAGATCGACCTGCGCACGCGAAAGCGCTGCGCCGGATTCGGCGCGCGAGAGCTGCAGCAGCTTCTCGGTGCGATGGGCGAGCATCTGCAGGGCATCCAGCGCGGCAAGCACCTCGTCGCGCTGCAGTTCGTGTTCGAGCGCCGTCTCCAGGCGTACGCGCGCGGCGGCCAGGGGAGTGCGCAGTTCGTGCGCCGCATTCGCCGCCAGTGCCCGTTCGACATCGAGCGCCTGCGACAGTCGTCCGAGCAGCCGGTTCACGTGGTCGCCGACCGAGCGCAGCTCGGCAGGCAGACCGGGCAACTGGATGGGGCGCAGGTCGGCGCCGCTGCGCTGGCCGATTTCCGCTGCAAGCTGCTGCAGCACGCGCAATTCGCTGCGGGCGACGTTGCGCAGGACAAATGCGAGAAGCGGCAAGACCGCCATCAGCGGAATAAGGAGCCCGAGCAAGGTCCTGTTGAGCGTCGCGCGGCGCTGCTTCAGCGGATCGGCCACCTGGAGGTACAGGCCCAGGATCGGATGCCGCTCGGAGTAGACCCGCCAGGGCTCCGAGTTGTGGAAGCCGGTCGACGGCGGGACATCGAAGCCGCCGGCAGGGGCCTCGGCCGAGCGCAGCAGCACGCGTCCCTGCTGGTCGACCAACTGGTACTTCACCGCGTTGCGCGCGAAGCGCTGCGGCGGTGCGATCAGCGGAGACGGCGCGTCGGGCTGCTCGCGGCGCAGCTTCTCGAGTTCCTGCACGGCCACGTCGAACATGCGGTGGGAGACTTCGACCATCTCGCTGTCGAAGTTGCGATTGATCTCGTGATCCACATAGCCCACCACACCCAGCACGCACAACAGCCACACGCCGCCGACCCAGATGATGAGCGTGCGCGTCAGGTGGCCTGCCAGCGAGTCCTTCATGCCGGCGAGCTTCGCGTCGGCCGGCGAGGTCGGCGCGGACTTCATTCGTCCTCGTCGTCGGGCGCGAACGACAGCCGGTAGCCCAGCCCGCGCAGGGTCTGGATGCGGTTGCGGCCGAGCTTGCGCCGCAGACGGCTGATGAAGACCTCCAGCGTGTTGCTGTCGGCTTCGTCGCCGAAGCCGTAGAGCGCATCGGCCAGGTTGTCGCGGGTATGAATGCGATCCGGCCGCGTCGCCATCACGCGCAGCAGCGCCCATTCCTTCTGCGTCAGAGCGACCGGCAGTCCGTCCTTGCGCACCATGTCGCGGCCGAGGTCGATCTCGAGCGGTCCCAGCTTCAGCACGGGCGTGCTGCTGCTGCTGCGCCTGCGCTCGACGGCGCGCAGCCGGGCGAGCAGCTCGGCCGGGTCGTAGGGCTTGATGAGGTAGTCGTCGGCGCCTGCGTCGAGGCCGCGGATGCGGTCGGTCACCTGGTCGCGCGCGGTCAGCACGATCACGATCGGCCGGTCGCGAAGGGCACGCACATCGGGCAGCAGGGTCAGGCCGTCGCCATCGCCGAGGTGCAGGTCCAGGAGCACGGCCGCGTACTGGACCGAGTGCAGTTGCGCGCGGGCCTGCGCAAGATTCGAAGCCACGTCGACGACGAAGGCTTTCGCCGAAAGATAGCTGCGGACCGCATCGGCCAATGCGGCGTCGTCTTCCACCAGCAGAATGCGCAACGGAGGGGCCCCTTCTTCAAAAGCCGAAGTCTAGGGCCTGTTCAGGCGCCGGGCATCCGGGCCTCGGGCCTCGAGCCGTTTCCGGAACACTCGCCTCAGTGGAAGTAGAGCAGCCGCGTGAGAAACGTGTGATCGGCCTCCGCCGCCATCAGTCCGACCAGGACCAGCAGGCACAAGGGCGGCAACAGGATCGCGTAGACCAGCGCCAGCCGTTCCCATGCCATGTGCATGAAGACCGCGATGATCAGCCCGGCCTTCATCAGCATGAAGGTGATGATCAGGCCCCAGCGCAGATAACCCTGGAAGTGGAAATAGTCGACCAGGTAGGACATCGTGCTGAGCACGAACAGCAGCCCCCAGATCTTGAGGTAGAGGCTGATCGGATGTTGCTGGCCGGTGCCGGGTGTCATGGTCGTCCTCACCAGAGATAGAACAGCGCGAAGATGAATACCCACACCAGATCCACGAAGTGCCAGTACAGGCCGGCGATCTCGACGATCTGGTAGTTGCCGGTCCGCTCGTAGTCGCCGCGGATCAGCTTGAACGCCACCGTGAGCAGGTAGACCACGCCGGCCGACACGTGCAATCCATGAAAGCCCGTGATCATGAAGAAGGCCGAGCCGAACTGCGCCGCGCCCATCGGGTTGCCCCACGGCCGCACCCCTTCCACAAGAATGAGCTTGGACCACTCGAAGGCCTGCATGCCCACGAACAGCTCGCCGAAGGTCGCGGTGACGATCATGAGCGCGGCGGCATTGACGCGGTCTCGCCTATAGGCGCAATTGACGGCCATCGCCATCGTGCCGCTGCTGCTGATGAGCACGAAGGTCATGATCGCGATCAGCAGCAGCGGGACGTCGGCATTGCCGACGTGGAGCCCGAACACCTCGCTCGGGTTGGGCCAGGACACGGTGGTCGAGACCCGCACCGTCATGTAGCCCGTGAGGAAGCAGCTGAAGACGAAGGTGTCGCTCAGCAGGAAGATCCACATCATCGCCTTGCCCCACGAGACGTGGAACGCCTGGCGATCGGAAGACCAGTCGGCGACCAGCCCGCGCCAGCCTCCGGCGGCGGTCGGGCGCACGGGCGGGGGGGAGATCGATGCGATGGTGTCCATGGGGTGCATCCTCAGGCGGTGCCGCAGATGAAGCGCGCGACTTCGGGCGTCACCCCGCTCAGCATGGCGAACAACACCAGCCATACCGCCAGCATGAAATGCCAGTAGCGTGCGCACAGCGCGATCCGCCATGCGGCGCCGGCGGCATCCGCCGCCGGCGTGCGCGCCGTCCATGCCCAGCCGGCCAGGCCACCGGCCAGATGGAGGCCGTGCAGGGCCGTCAACAGATAGAAGAAGCTGCCCGCGGGATTGCCCGCCGGCATCACCTCCGCGTTCAGCAACGCGGACCAGGCCCACAGCTGCATCCCCAGGAACGCCAGCGCGCACAGGCCGCCGGCCAGCAGGAGGCCGCGGGTTCGCGCGGCGTCGGAACCCGGACGATTCGCCGCGCGGCTGGCTCCTTGGAGCGCCACGCTCCCCGCCACGAGCAGCGCCGAGCTGAGCCAGAGCTGCCAGGGCAGCGCGATCGCCACCGCATCGCTGCCGCTCATGCGCATCACGTAGGCCAGGATGAAGAGAGAGAACAGCACCGTGGCCACGCCCATGAACACCCACAAGCCGATGCCGGCCGCGCTGGCGTGAGCGTCGCGAGACCGGGGGCCGTCCGCACCGGCGCGGGAGATGTTCATGATCGCGCTGGTGTTCATGCCAGCGCTCCCCGCGCCGCTTCCTTGCCGCCCTGGGGCTCGGGCTCCACGCCCCCGGCTTCGGGCGGCGCGTTCTGCGTGATGAAGTCCTCCGGCCCGTCCTGCACGCCATAGGCGTAGGCCCAGCGGTAGACCACCGGCAGCCGCGGCCCCCAGTTGCCATGGCCCGGCGGCGTGGTGGGGGTCTGCCATTCGAGCGACGCGGCGCGCCAGGGATTGGCATCGGCCCGGCGGCCGTGCCAGGCGCTCCAGGCCAGATTGACGATGAACAGCAGCTGGCAGACGCCGACGATCAGCGCGATCACGGTGATGAAGGTGTTCAGGCTGAAGGCCGATTGCGGAATGAACTTGTAGCCGTCGAAGTTGTAGTAGCGCCTCGGCATGCCCAGCACGCCGAGGTAGTGCATCGGGAAATAGATCGCGTAGGTGCCGAGGAAGGTGATCCAGAAGTGCAGCCGCCCGAGCCGGTCGTCCAGCATGCGGCCGGTGACCTTCGGGAACCAGTGGTAAATGCCGCCGAACACGACCAGCAGCGGCGCCACGCCCATCACCATGTGGAAGTGCGCCACCACGAAGTAGGTGCCCGACAGCGGAATGTCCACGCTCACGTTGCCGAGGAACAGTCCGGTCAACCCGCCGATGAGGAAGGTGCAGAGGAAGGCCAGCGCGAACAGCATGGGCACCGTCAGGTGGATGTCGCCGCGCCACAGGGTCAGGAGCCAGTTGTAGACCTTGATCGCGGTGGGCACGGCGATGATCAGCGTCGTGGTCGCGAAGAAGAAGCCGAAGTACGGATTCATGCCGCTCACGAACATGTGGTGCGCCCACACCACCAGGCTGAGTCCGCCGATCGCCACGATGGCCCACACCATCGAGCGATAGCCGAAGATGCTCTTGCGCGCATGCACGCTGATCAGGTCGGAGACGATGCCGAAGGCCGGCAGCGCCACGATGTAGACCTCCGGATGGCCGAAGAACCAGAAGAGGTGCTGGAACAGGAGCGGACTGCCGCCCTTGTAGTTCGCGACCTGTCCCATCGACACCAGCGCCGGCATGAAGAAGCTGGTGCCCAGCGTCCGGTCGAGCAGCAGCATCACGCCGCTGACGAACAACGCCGGAAAGCCGAGCAGCGCGAGGATGGTGGCGACGAAGATGCCCCACACCGTCAGCGGCATGCGCAGCAGCGTCATGCCCTCGCAACGCGCCTGCAGCACGGTGGTCACGTAGTTCAGGCCGCCCATCGTGGTCGCGACGATGAAGATGAGCAGCGACACCAGCATGAGGACGATGCCGTCGTCATGCCCGGGCGTGCCGGGAAGGATCGACTGCGGCGGGTACAGCGTCCAGCCCGCGCCTGTGGGCCCGCCCGGCACGAAGAAGCTTGCCATCAGGACCACCACCGAGAGCAGGTAGACCCAGAAGCTCAGCATGTTCAGGTAGGGAAACACCATGTCGCGCGCGCCGACCATCAGCGGGATCAGGTAGTTGCCGAAGCCGCCGAGGAACAGCGCCGTGAGCAGGTAGATCACCATGATCATCCCGTGCATGGTGACGAACTGGTAGTAGCGCTCGGCATTGATGAACTCGAACTGTCCCGGGAATCCCAGTTGCAGCCGCATCAGGTTGGACAGCACCAGCCCGACCACGCCGACGGTGATGGCCGTGCAGGCGTACTGGACCGCGATCACCTTGTGGTCCTGGCTCCACACGTAGCGCGTGAGGAATGTCTGCGGCGGGTGATGCTCGGCTTCGTCCGAAGGAAGCAGGATATTGCCGGGAGGCGAAGAAGGGTTCATCGCTGTGCCTTCTGTTCGGTTGCGGCCGGGGCCGGCGCAGCGCCCAGGCTCTGGATGTAGGCCACCAGCGCGGCCAGCTCTTCATCGCTCACCTCCAGCCTTGGCATGACCGGCGGGTAGCCCTTCACCTGGCGGGCCTGCGGATCGCGGATGAAACTGCGCAGATAGTCCTCGTCGACCCGTGCGGTCGAGCCGTCCGTCATCGTCTCGGTCTTGCCGTACAGGCCCTTCCACGACGGCCCCACGCGCGCGCTGCCGTCGATCGTGTGGCAGGCCACGCAGCCCTTGGACTGCGCCAACGCGCGTCCCTGCTCGACCCGAGCGTCGGCGCCGCCGGCGCCGGGCGCGCCGGGGGGCGCTGCCGGCGCCGCCGCCTGCGTCCTCGCGAAGGTCGGAAGGGCCGCCTGCCAGGCCTGGAAGCTCGCCGCATCCTCCACGACCACGAAGCCGCGCATGTTGGGATGGCCCACGCCGCACAGCTGCGCGCAGAGCGCTTCATAGCGACCCGCCCGGGTCGGGGTGAACCAGAACCTGCTGACCTGTCCCGGCACGGTGTTCATGCGGGCGCGGAAGGGCGGCACATAGAAGTCGTGCAGCACATCGTGCGAGCGCATCAGCACCAGCACCGGCTTGCCGATCGGCAGATGCACCTCGTCGGCGGCGACCAGGATGTCGTCCTGCCCGGCAGGATCCGCAGGATCGAGCCCGAACGGGTTGCCCGCGCTCACGAAGCGCGCGTCGGTCGCGCCGAGCTTGCCGTCCGCGCCCGGAAAGCGGAAGCGCCATTGCCACTGCTGCCCCAGCACTTCCAGCACGAGCGCGTCACGCGGCTCCTTGACGTAGCTCGCATACACCACCAGCCCGGGCGCCAGCAGCGCCATGATGCCGACGGTGGTTCCGCCGATCAGCCAGCGTTCCAGCGTCTTGTTCTCGGGCTCATGGGCGGCACGGCGACCCTCGCGATGACGAAAGCGCAGCAGCGTGTAGACGACGAACAGGTTGATCGCGACGAAGAAGATGCCCGTGATCACCAGCGTGATGCTCAGGGTGTCGTCCATCCGCTGCCAGTTCGATGCCAGGGGTGTCGTCCACCACGGATTGAAGATGTGGAAGAGCACCGATCCGACGACGATCAGCAGGAGGGCGATGGCCATGATCATGTGCGACCCCTCGGCTCGGCATCGGCGTTCCGCGGCTCATGCCTGCTTCAGCGATAGGCCGGGACCTGCCGGTCCTCGCCCTCGAAGCGGGCCTCGGGATGCGCGGTCCGCAGCAGCAGCTCGATGTCCTGCACGCGAGTGCGCGGCAGGTCCACCATCAGCAGGATCCGCCCCTGTCCGATGGCGCCCTCGAAGCGTTGCAGCGTCGGGCTCGGGATGGAGATGCCGATCATGCTGGCCGACCAGGCGCCGACCGCGCCGCCCATCACGCCCAGGAGCAGCGCCAGATCCCATTCGGGATCGTCGCCCGTGATCGGGAACATCAACGCGGCCACGAAGCCGACGACGATGCCGCAGCTGCTGCCGACCACCCAGCCGGTCTTGGCCGCGTGGACGATGTCAGAGGTCTGCCATATGTTGGCCGCGTGGAGCCCGGTCATGTCCACGCCTTCCGGCCCGGCGAAATGGATGTGCGCGACGTCGACGCGAGCCTGCATCAGGTCGTGCATCGCTCGCCTGGCCGCAGCCAGATCCGGCAGCATCCAGTAAACGCGTCTCCTCATGACACCCTCCTTCTCGTTGTGCGACGAGGCAAGGAACCATGAGCGACTTATATGCCCAATGGTGGCACTTATCAAGCCGGCGCCCGAGGCGCCCGCGAGCCGCCGCCGCCCGGGGGCTCAGGCCCTGGGAGGGCGAGGAAGCCGTCCCATCAGGTGGAACTCCGGATTGGGCTGCATGCCGCTGAAGCTGGCCATGCGGTTCGACAGTCCGAAGAAGGCCGTGATGGCGGCGATGTCCCAGATGTCCTCGTCGCTGAAGCCGTGCGCGTGCAAGGGCGGGAAGTCGGCGTCGTCGATCTCGTGCGAACGTTCGCAGACCTTCATCGCGAACTCGAGCATCGCGTGCTGGCGCGGCGTGATGTCGGCCTTGCGCCAGTTCACCGCGACCTGGTCCGCGACCAGCGGCTTCTTCTCGTAGATGCGCAGGAGCGCGCCATGCGCCACGACGCAGTAGAGGCAATGATTCGCCGCGCTGGTGGCCGTGACGATCATCTCGCGGTCTCCCTTGGTGAGGGAGCCTTCCTCCTTGAGCATCAGCGCGTCGTGGTAGGCGAAGAAGGCCCGCCATTCGGCGGGGCGGCGCGCGAGCGCCAGGAACACGTTCGGCACGAAGCCGGCTTTCTCCTGCACCTGGAGCACGGCGGCGCGGATGTCGTCCGGCAGGTTTTCGAGTTCGGCGAGGGGGTAGCGCTCGGTCATCAAGGTCTCCTGAAGTTCGGCTTGCGGCCGCATCATAGGCAGCGGGCCGCGAAGCAGGCGGCCTTGGCGAGCGTCAATCTTCCGGCGTGGCGCCCGGCAGCGAGGGCGCCGCAGCCGGGGCAGAGGGGATGACGGCCAGGTCGCTGTCGTCCTTCAGGTCGACGCCGGTCAGCCCGCGCCGCAAGGCCTCGCGCACCAGCCATGCGAGCCGGAAGGCGGCCGCGTCATAGCCCAGGCCGGCGGCGCGCACGTTCGAGATGCAGTTGCGTTCGGCGTCGTGGCGTCCACGGCGCGGCGCGTGCGTGATGTAGATGCCGAGGCTGTCGGGCGAGCTGAGTCCCGGACGCTCGCCGATCAGCATGACGACGATCTGGGCGCGCAGCGATTCGCCGATGTCGTCCGCCAGCGCCACGCGGGCTTGCGTGGCGATCACGAGCGGGGTCGTCGTGAGCGTCGGCGGCAGGTGGACGCGCAGCGCCTGCAGCAGGGGCGCGGCATGCCGCTCCACGGCGAGCGAGGAGAGCCCGTCGCCGATCACGATGCACACATCCTTGCTGCTCGCGCCGGCGAGGGCGCGCAGGCGCTCGGCGTCGTCGGTCCGCAGCCGGCGGCCCAGGTCGGGGCGGCGCAGGTAGGTGGCGCGGTCCGGCGCCTCGCTGCGCGCCTGCGTCACCTTCCAGCCGGCTGCGCCGAGCGTGGCGGCCAGCGCATCCGCGTCCAGCGCGGCATGGATGGCGTCGCGCGCCATCGCGTGAGCCCAGCCGAAGCGCAGGACCTCGTCGGTCGGCATGCCCGCACCGGCGCGGCCCAGCGCGATGCGCGCCGGTGTCGCGTCGCGCCAGTCGCTCCAGGGGCTGCGGGTGACCGGATCCTCGTCGCTCATGACTTCAATGCCCGCAGGCTGCCCATGTCCGCCAGCAGGCGGTTGGGGGAGGGGGTGCGCAGTCGTCCTGCCGCATCGCTGATCTGCATGCGCTCGAGCCAGGCCTCGAACTCGGGGGCGCGCCTGAGGCCCAGCGTTTCGCGCAGGAAGAGCGCATCGTGGAAGGAGGTGCTCTGGTAGTTGAGCATGACGTCGTCCGCGCCCGGCACGCCCATGATGAAGTGGACGCCCGCGGCGCCGAGCAGGACCAGCAGCGTGTCCATGTCGTCCTGGTCGGCTTCCGCATGGTTCGTGTAGCAGACGTCGCAGCCCAGCGGAAGCCCGAGCAGCTTGCCGCAGAAATGGTCTTCCAGGCCGGCGCGGATGATCTGCTTGCCGTCGTAGAGGTATTCGGGGCCGATGAAGCCGACCACGGTGTTGATCAGCAGCGGTTCGTAGCGCCGCGCGAGCGCGTAGGCGCGCGCTTCGCAGGTCTGCTGGTCGACACCGAAATTCGCGTCGGCCGAGAGGGCGCTGCCCTGGCCGGTCTCGAAGTACATGAGGTTGCGTCCCACCGTGCCGCGCCCGCAGGCGAGCGCCGCCGCATGGGCTTCGTCGAGCAGCTCGGGCGTGATCCCGAAGGAGCGGTTGGTCTTCTCGGTGCCGCCGATCGACTGGAACACCAGGTCCACCGGCGCGCCGGCCTCGATCAGCTTCACGGTGTTGGTGACGTGCGTGAGCACGCAGCTCTGGGTCGGGATGGCGAAGCGCTGGATGAGTTCGTCCAGCATGCGCAGCAGGTCGCCCAGCATCGGCATGCTGTCGGACACCGGATTGATCCCGATCACCGCATCGCCCGCGCCCATGAGCAGGCCGTCGAGCACGGAGGCGGCGATGCCGCGCAGGTCATCGGTCGGATGATTGGGCTGCAGGCGCACGGCGAGGTGACCCGGCAAGCCGATCGTGTCGCGGAATCGCGTGACCACGCGGCACTTGCGCGCCACGGCGATCAGGTCCTGGTTGCGCATCAGCTTGGAGACCGCGGCCACCATTTCCGGCGTGAGTCCGGGCGCCAGCGACCCGAGGGCTTCGGTGGAGGCCTGCTCCGACAGCAGCCAGTCGCGGAAGTCGCCGACCGTCAGATGGGCGACCGGCGCGAAGGCGCGGGCATCATGGCCATCGATGATCAGCCGGGTGATGTTGTCTTCCTCGTAGGGGATCAGCGCCTCGTCGAGGAAGCGCCGCAACGGTGTTTCCGCGAGCACGTGGCGCGCCGCCATGCGCTGCTGGGCGCTGCCGGCGGCGATGCCGGCGAGGTAGTCGCCCGAGCGCGCGGGGCTGGCGGCGGCCATCAGCTGTTTCAGGTCCTCGAAGGCAAAGACCTGCGAGTCGATCGTGGTTCTATAGCGCATCGAGCGATGGATGTGTTCAGTGAAAGCCCGGCCGCCTTGGGCGCCCGCGGATAGTGTGCAAGACCAGTGCCAGAGCGGTTCCGGAGCGCGCTGGCGCGCGGGCAATAATGAGCCCTTTCCACCATTCGACCAAGGGAGTTAGCCGTGAGATCTGTTTTGTGTGCCGCTGTCGCTTCGATGTTCGTCCTGCCGCTTGCCTTCGCGCAATCCGCCGCCCCCGTCACCAAGCCGAGCGGACTCGTGTATCAATCGCTGGTCGACGGGCAGGGCGCGTCGCCCGCGGCGACCGACGTGGTGCGCGTCCACTATCGCGGCACCTTGCCCGATGGGAAGGAGTTCGACAGTTCCTACAAGCGGGGCGAGCCGACCGAGTTTCCGCTCAATGGCGTGATCCCCTGCTGGACCGAAGGCGTGCAACTGATGAAGCCCGGGGGCAAGGCCAAGCTGACCTGCCCGCCGTCGATCGCATACGGCTCGCGCGGCGCGGGCGGCGTGATTCCGCCCAACGCCACGCTGAACTTCGAGATCGAGCTGATCTCCGTCAAGGGGCGCTGACGGCGCCGCCGGCCGGTCAGCCCGGCTGGTACTGGTAGAGCCAGGTTTCCGTCAGGGTCTGGTCGCCGTTCTTGAGATAGAGCCGCATGTCCACCGGCTCCGTCCCTTCGGTCGTGAAGTCGAACTGCGCCCGCCAGTGGCCGGGCACGCCGTCCGGCACGGCTTCCGAGAAGATGTACGAGAACTTGCCGCGCGAGGCGCTCAGCACCAGCTCGGGCCTGGTGCCGAAGGGCAGTGATTCGAGCGGCTTGCCGACGAACTCGACCATGAACTTGCGCACCCCCTGCGGACGCGGCTGGCCCGGCTGGCCGCCGCGCCCGATCCGCGTGGCGATGCAGCGCGCAAGCGGCGAGGGGAAGGGCTCCTCGGCGGTCCAGTGCAGGCGGTACTTGAGCGCGTAGCTCGATCCGGCAGTGGCCGGCGCCTTGGGCACCCAGGTGGCGAGGATGTTGTCGTGGATCTCGTCGTCCGTCGGAATCTCGATGAGCTGCACCGAGCCCTCGCCCCAGTCGCCGATCGGCTCGACCCACAGGCTGGGCCGCCGATCGTAGTAGACGCCGTCCTGGTAGTGATCGAAGGCGCGGTCGCGCTGCAGCAGGCCGAAGCCGCGCGGCCCTGCATCGGTGAAGGCCGAGGCGCGTGTCTGTGCCGGGTTGTTCAGCGGTCGCCAGATGCGTTCGCCGGCGCCGTTCCAGATCGCCAGCCCGTCCGAGTCGTGCACTTCGGGCCGCCAATCGATCCCCGTGGGCTTGATGGTTTCGGAGAACCAGTACATCGAGGTGAGCGGAACCAGGCCGAGCCGTCCCACGTCGCGACGCAGGAACAGCCGCGCGTCGATGTCCATGAGCACCGCCTTGCCTCGTTGCAGCACGAACTTGTAGGCGCCCGTGATGCTCGGGCCTTCGAGCAGGGCGTAGACGGTCATCGCATTGCTGTCCGGTGCCGGCGGCTCGAAGTAGAAGCGGGTGAAACTGGGGAACTCCTCCGGGCGATCCGGCATGGCCGCGTCCAGCGCGACGCCGCGTGCCGACAGGCCGTACTGGTAGAGCTCGCCGATGGCGCGGAAGTACGAAGCGCCGAGAAAGGCGACCCAGTCGTTGTTCTGCCACGGCAATTTGGACTGGTCGCCGAGGCGGCTTTCCTGCAGGCGAAAGCCGGCGAAGCCCACCCCTTCGGGCAGCTTGCGCGCGGGGCTGTCATCCGGCATCGAGAAGTAGGCGGCGTCGTAGAGAATCTCGCGCGCGAAACTGTCGCCGCTGGCGGTTTCCAGCACATGCATGTGGACCGGCGTCTGGAAGTAGCGGCCAAGATGGAAAAAGGTCACCGGAAAGGGTCCGGGACCATCGCGGAACAGGGCATTGGCGGGATCGAACTTGATCTTGCCGTGCGCGTCGTAGTCGATGCGATCCAGAATCTCGGAAGACGGCGATGGTTCGGACGCATGAGGCTGGGCGGCCAGCGACCGGGCCTGTGCGACCAGGCCGTCGAAGGAAAAGGGCGCAGGCGGGCTCAGTTGGAGGCCGGAGGCCGCGAAGGCCCGGGCGGGAAGGCCCAGGGCCGCGAGTGCCAGGGAGGCGCCCCCGGCGGTGAGGAGTGAGCGTCGGTCGATCATGAGCGCCGAATGGTACCCATGCCGCCGCGGCGGCTCCGTAGGCCAAAGGCTGAACTGATCGTGTCGCCCGCGCTGATTGTTCGGAGCCGAATTCGAAAGCAAGCGCCGGAGTGCGGCGCGCGCGCGGGCTGCCTACAGTGGCGCCATCGATCACACGATTCCCTCGAAAGGATCCCCATGAACATGCGCAATGCCAAGGAACTGCGGGCCCTCGCCACGGCGAGCGATCCGCGCTGGGCGGCCGTGATCGCGCGCGATTCGGCGTCGGATGGCCGCTTCTTCTACTCGGTCCGGAGCACGGGTGTCTATTGCCGGCCGTCTTGCGGGGCGCGTGCGCCGCGCCCCGAAAACGTGGAGTTCCACGCCACCAGGGCCGATGCGGAGCGCGCGGGCTTCCGTCCCTGCAAGCGCTGCCGGCCCGACGAGCCGGCGCGTGGCGAGCAACTGGCGATGAAGGTGGCCGAGCTGTGCCGCTTCATCGAGCGCGCCGAGCAGGCGCCGACGCTCGACGAACTGGCCCGGCGTGCCGGCCTGAGCAACTGGCATCTGCACCGGGTCTTCAAGCAGATGACCGGCCTGACGCCCAAGGCCTATGCGGCAGCGCATCGTGCGAGCCGGGTGAGGGCCGAACTGGCGCGCGACGGCAACACGGTGACCGAGGCCATCTACGACGCGGGCTACAACTCCAACGGCCGCTTCTACGAGGGCTCGAATGCAATGCTGGGCATGACGCCGACCGCCTGGCGTGCCGGCGGCGCCGACACCGAGATCCGGTTCGCCATCGGCGAATGTTCGCTGGGTGCCATCCTGGTGGCGAGGAGCGAGCGCGGCGTTTGCGCGATCGCGCTCGGCGACGATCCCGACGCACTGGCGCGCGATCTTCAGGACCGCTTTCCGAAGGCACGCCTCATGGGTGGCGACCCCGGCTTCGAGGCGCTCGTGGCGCGGGTTGTGGGTCTTGTCGAAGCGCCTGGCCTCGGCCTGGACCTGCCGCTGGATGTGCGCGGCACGGCCTTCCAGCAACGCGTATGGCAGGCGCTGCGCGACATCCCGCCAGGGAGCACCGCGAGCTATGCCGAGATCGCGCGCCGCATCGGATCGCCGGCGTCCGTGCGCGCCGTGGCCCAGGCCTGTGGCGCCAACGCGCTCGCGGTCGCGATTCCCTGCCACCGCGTGGTGCGCAGCGACGGCAGCCTTTCGGGCTATCGCTGGGGTGTCGAGCGCAAGAGCGCGCTGCTGCTGCGGGAGGCGAAGCGCGCATGAACGCACGCGACTCGAAAGCGTGGCCGCTCGCCGGGAATGCGCCGGTCGATGCCGACCGGCGCGCGGCAAGCGTCGACTGGGACGCGGTGGCGCAGGGCCTGGATGCGGAGGGCCATGCGCTCATCCGGGGCCTGCTCACGCGCGCCGAATGCGAAGGTCTCGCGGCGCTTTACGCAGAGCAAAGCCCGTTCCGCAGCCGGGTGCTGATGGAGCGGCACGGCTTCGGCCGTGGCGAGTACAAGTACTTCGACTACCCCTTGCCGGGGCTGGTCGCCGGCCTGCGCGGCGCCCTCTATCCGCATCTGGCGCCGGTCGCCGACCGCTGGAACGCGGCGATGGGCATCGGGGGCCGCTATCCGGCGCGTCACGAGGAATTCCTCGCCCGTTGCCATGCGGCGGGTCAGGCGCGGCCGACGCCGCTGCTGCTGCAATACGGCGAGGGTGACTACAACTGCCTGCACCAGGATCTGTACGGCGAGCATGTCTTTCCCTTGCAGGTCGTGGTGCTGCTGTCCGAGCCGGGCCGGGATTTCGAGGGTGGCGAATTCGTCATGACCGAACAACGCCCACGCATGCAGTCGAGGCCCATGGTGCTGGCGCCAAGGCAGGGCGATGCCGTGGTGATCGCGGTGCATCATCGGCCGGTGCAGGGCACGCGTGGCATCTATCGCGTGAATCTGCGGCACGGCGTGAGCCGCGTGCATGCCGGCCGGCGGCACACGCTGGGCATCATCTTCCACGACGCGCAGTGAGTGGAGCGCAGCCTTTGATGACCCCCGACCTCTTCGAGTCGTTCGAAGCCTCGGCGCCACCGGCCCGGGAGCCGCTGGCACCGGGCGCGGTGGTGCTGCGCCGCTTCGCGTCGGCGCAGGCGGCGGCCTTGCTGGACGATGTCCGCCAACTGGTCGAGCAGTCGCCATGGCGCCGGATGGTCACGCCCGGCGGTCTTCGCATGTCGGTGGCGATGAGCAATTGCGGCGCGCTCGGCTGGGTGAGCGATCGCACGGGCTACCGCTACGACGCGCGCGATCCCGACAGCGGCCGGCCCTGGCCGCGCATGCCGGCGGCTTTCTCGTGGCTCGCGCACGAGGCGGCCGCGGCGGCGGGATTCGAACGCTTCGCGCCCGATGCCTGTCTCATGAATCGCTATGAGCCGGGCACGCGGCTGTCGTTGCACCAGGATCGCGACGAGCGCGACATGGGGCAGCCCATCGTCTCGGTGTCTCTCGGGTTGCCGGCGGTGTTCCTCTTCGGGGGGGGCAGACGCGCCGACAAGACGCTCAAGGTGCCGCTGGCCCATGGCGACGTGGTCGTGTGGGGCGGGCCGGCGCGGCTGTATCACCACGGTGTATTGCCTTTGAAGGAGGGCGAGCATCCGTTGCTCGGCCGTTGCCGCATCAACCTGACTTTTCGCAAGGCCGGTTGAGTTGTCCCGGGAGGCCGATGAAGAAAGACAGCGCGGAGAAAGAGGCCATGAACGAGGATGCGATGGCGGAGGATGGAATGAAGAAAGATGCGATGTCCAGGGACGCCCCGGGAAGAAGGGCGAGATGAAGAAGCAAGGGGTGGCGCGGCGTGCCGCCGGGCCTGTCTGCGGCCTGCGCGACAGAGGCCGGCCGCAGCGTTCTGGCGGTGTGGATGAAAGCAGGCAAGGAGATCGAACTCGTATGAACATTTCTTCCAAATCCCGAGGGCGGCATGTCAGGTGCGCGGCCTCCCGGCTGCGGCGCCGGACGATCGCCGTGCTTCTGCTCCTCGGCGGTGGAGCCGCAGGGCATTGGGGCCTGTCGCTCGCCGCGGAGTCGACCGTGGTCATTCCGGCGCCGGCGGACGACGTGGCCGCCGCGCCGGGTGCCACCTCGGAAACCGCCGTGCTGGCGGGTGGTTGCTTCTGGGGCGTGCAGGGCGTGTTCCAGCACGTGAAGGGCGTGACGAGCGCCGTGTCGGGCTACGCGGGCGGCGATGCCGCGTCGGCGTCCTACGAGGCGGTCGGTTCCGGCAGCACGGGCCATGCCGAGGCTGTCCGCATCCGCTATGACCCACGGCAGATCAGCTACGGACGACTTCTGCAGATCTATTTCTCGGTCGCGCACGACCCGACCGAGCTGAACCGCCAGGGGCCCGACACCGGCACGCAATACCGGTCGGCGATCTTCCCGGCGAATGCCGAACAGATGCGCGTGGCGAGAAACTACATCGCGCAACTCGACAAGGCCAAGGTCTTCGGCAAGGCGATCGCGACCACGACCGAAGCGTTGAAGGGCTTCTATCCCGCGGAGGCCTACCATCAGGACTACATGACGCTGAACCCGCGGCAGCCCTATATCGTCATCAATGATCTGCCGAAGGTCGACAACCTGAAGCGCGTGTTTCCCGACGCCTATCGCGCGGAGCCCGTGCTCGTCGGGCGCGGTGCGTGAGCAGGTCGGCGAGGCCTAGCCGGTGATCAGCTTCTGCACCAGTTCCGCCGTGGTCGAGGCCTTGTACTTGCGCATGAGGCGCGCACGGTGGATCTCGACGGTGCGATGGCTGATCGCCAGTGCCTTGCCGATTTCCTTGGAGGTGAGGCCCTTCATCACCTGGGCCGCGACTTCGCGCTCGCGCGGCGTGAGTTCTGCCTTGGACGAGCGGCGCGAACCCAGGTCCTCGAACACCCAGATGCCGGCTTCGTGCGGCGCCGCGCGATTGAGCGCGCGGCCGCTGACATGGCACCAGAAGGTCTCGCCCGCGAAGGCACCGTGCAGATTGCCGACGCGTTTCATCATGCGGTTGTCGGCATAGCGGCCGCTCGCGTTCAGAATCGGTTCCATGCGCTTGCCGATGCGCTCGAATTCGGCGACGCTCGGGTACAGCACACGGAAGGACTGTCCGATCAGCGCGCTGCGCGAGACGCCGAACATCTCGCACAGGCGCGCATTGCAGTCGACGATGGTGCGGTGGCGCGAGAGCACCATGCCGACCGGCGCCTGTTCGAAGGCGAGGCGGTAGTCGATGGCTGGCAATTCGGGGGGGCTGTCGGGTGTCTCCATTACGAAGTATTACGTATGCGTATACGTAGTATCGTCTCGATTTCCGTCTCAACCATTTCCGAGCGAGGAACCATGGCGAACAAGATCTATCCCTCCGCGGACGCGGCGCTCAAGGGCGTTGTGGCTGACGGCCAGACGCTCGCGGTCGGCGGCTTCGGCCTCTGCGGCATTCCCGAAGCGCTGATCGATGCGCTGCACGATTCGGGTGTCAGGAACCTGACCTGCATCTCCAACAACGCGGGTGTCGACGGCTTCGGCCTCGGCAAGCTGCTGGAGACGCGCCAGATCAAGAAGATGATCGCCAGCTACGTCGGCGAGAACAAGGAGTTCGAGCGCCAGTACCTGGCCGGCGAACTCGAGCTCGAATTCACTCCGCAGGGCACGCTGGCCGAAAAGCTGCGCGCCGGTGGCGCGGGCATTCCGGCCTTTTTCACCAAGACCGGGGTCGGCACGCAAGTGGCCGAAGGCAAGGAGCTGCGCGAGTTCGACGGCGAGACTTACGTGATGGAGCGCTCGCTGGTGCCCGACGTCGCGCTGGTCAAGGCGCATGTGGCCGACAAGTCCGGCAACCTGCGCTTCCGGTTCACGGCACGCAACTTCAATCCGGCGGCGGCCATGGCGGGCAAGATCTGCATCGTCGAGGTCGAGAAGATCGTCGAGGTCGGCGAACTGGGTCCGGACGACATTCACCTGCCGGGCATCTATGTGCATCGCATCGTGCAGAACGCCCATCCCGAGAAGCGCATCGAGAAGCGCACCGTGAGCGCCGCGGCGCCGGTGGACGCGGTTGCTGCCAAGGTGGAGGCGCAAGCCGCGATCGCGCAAGCCGCCGTGAGCGGCGATGTTTCCGCACCGAAGGTGCCGGTCAACAAGAAACAAGGAGCTTGAGATGCCCTGGACCCAGGATCAGATGGCCGCGCGCGCGGCGCAGGAACTCGAAGACGGTTTCTACGTGAACCTCGGCATCGGCATCCCGACGCTGGTCGCCAATTTCGTGCCGGCCGACAAGGAGGTGTGGCTGCAGAGCGAGAACGGCATGCTGGGCATCGGCCCCTTCCCGACCGAGGATCAGGTCGACGCCGATCTGATCAACGCCGGCAAGCAGACCGTGACCACGCTGCCCGGCAGCGCGATCTTCGGCAGCCACGACAGCTTCGCGATGATCCGCGGCGGCAAGATCAACCTGTCGATCCTCGGCGCGATGCAGGTCAGCCGCAAGGGCGACCTGGCCAACTGGATGATTCCCGGCAAGATGGTCAAGGGCATGGGCGGCGCGATGGATCTGGTGGCGGGTGTGAAGCGCGTCATCGTCCTCATGGAGCACGTGGCGAAGAAGAAGGACGGCACCGAGGACCTGAAGATCCTCGACCAGTGCACCTTGCCGCTGACGGGTGTGGGCGTGGTCGACCGCATCATCACCGACCTGGCCGTGCTCGACGTCGTGCCCGAGGGCCTGAAGGTCGTCGAACTCGCGCCGGGCGTGAGTTTCGAGACGCTGCAGACGAAGACCGGGACGCCCTTGATCCAGTGAGTTCTCACGCGCCGTAGCGTAACGAAGGCAGGGCGGCACAGGCTGGCCCTGCCTTTCTTGTTCTTGGGGTTCATCCATGGATTCGAAGCAGGTCCTGAAGACCATCTGGCAATCGGCGGCCCTCCCTCCCGAGGCCTTGGATTTCGTGCGACTCGGTGGTGCCGACCCGGTTCTGCCATCGAGCTTCGCGGTCGGCGCGGCGGCGCAATCGACCATCGCGGCCGCGGCGCTCGCCGCCTGCGAACTGGGCTTCGCGCGCGGCGCGGCACGGCAACAGGTCAGCGTGGACATGTTGCATGCGGCGCTGGATTGCACGGCATGGTTCAGCATCGACGGCCAGGTGCCGGATGCGTGGGATGCCTTCTCCGGCCTGTACCGTTGCGAGGATGGCTGGGTGCGCATCCATGCGAATTTCGCGCATCACCGGGAGGGCGCCTTGCGTCTTCTCGGCCTCGATCCCGCCACTGCCCGGCGTGCGGACGCGGAGGCCGCCATGCGATCGTGGCGCGCGGTCGACTTCGAGGATGCGGCGTCGTCGCGGGGCCTGGTCGCCACGGCGCTGCGCCGCTTCGACGAATGGGATGCCACGCCGCAAGGTCGGGCGGTGGCCGCGCAGCCCTTGTTCACCATCGACCGCATCGGCGATGCGGCGCCGCTGACGCTGCCCGCGTTGGCCGATGATGCACCGCCGCTCGACGGCCTGCGCGTGCTTGAACTCACGCGCATCCTGGCCGGTCCGGTGGGCGGGCGTGCGCTGGCGGCTTATGGCTCGGATGTGATGCTGGTCAATTCGCCGAATCTTCCCAACATCGACGCCATTGCCGACACGAGCCGCGGCAAGCTGTCCGCCCACGTCGACCTGCGGACGGCCGAAGGGCGGCAGGTGCTGGGCCGGCTCGTGGGCGATGCGCATGTGTTCATCCAGGGCTATCGGCCGGGCGGGATCGCTGCGCTGGGCTTTGGCGCGGAGACGCTCGCCCAGGTGCGGCCGGGGATCGTCTGCGTCTCGCTGTCGGCCTACGGCACCCAGGGGCCGTGGGCGGATCGGCGCGGTTTCGACTCGCTGGTGCAGACGGCGATGGGCTTCAACCACGCCGAGGGCGAGGCGGCCGGCGACGGCAAGCCGAGGCCGCTGCCCATGCAGATCCTCGACGAGGCCACCGGCTACCTGATCGCGATGGGGGCGGCGGCTGCACTGTGGCGGCAGCAGCGCGAGGGTGGCAGTTGGCATGTGCAGGTGTCGTTGGCGCAGACGGGGCACTGGCTGCGCGGCCTGGGCCGCATCGACGGAGGGCTGCGCGTGGGAATGCCTGATCGCGCGCCCTGCGTCGAGTGCGCGCCCTCGGGCTTTGGTCAGCTTTGCGGCATTCGCCACAGCGCGCATCTCTCGCGCACGCCCGTCGCATGGCGGCGGCCCTCGGTGCCGCCGGGGACCAGCGCGCCAGTCTGGCCCTGAGCGATGAGGATCCTGCGCGAGGCCGGCAGGCCACCCCCCGCGCCCGGGGGCGCGGGCCTTCTCACCATTTCACATCGAGCCCCACGTTGGCGCTGGCGCCTCTGCCGACGCTGCCCTTGGGGCCATTGGCATAGGCCACCTTGGTCGTGAGCCTGGCGTTGGGCGTGAGCTGCATGCTCAGGCCCGCACCGGCAGTCGCCATGCCGCCGGTGTTGACGCTGGCGTTGAGGCTGCTGCCCTCGCGCTGCGTACCGCCCAGGCTGTGTTGATAGCCGATGGTGCCGTCGATCGAGGTGCTCGGGGTGAGGGAGGCGCTCACGCCGATCTCCAGCTCGCCCCAGGTGCCGCCGAGCTTCGCGCCGAAGGCCACGGGGCCGGCGGCGGTCTGGTAGCTCACGTTGCTCTGGCCCGAGAACTCATGCCAGACGTTGGCACGCATCCAGGCGGTGTTGGCCGGCGTTGTCGAACCTTCCGAGGGTGCCCACTTGTGCACGAGCCGGCCGCCGATGCGGGCCAGCACGCTGTTGCCGCCGCCGAGTGCGGCGACGTTGTTGATGTTGTGCGCCGTGATTGGATCGAGGGGGTCCAGCGTCACCGTGTAAGTGCCGCCGCTGCTGAAGTTGGCGTCGTTCAGTGCAGCGTTGTTCCAGCCCGAGAGCGTGCCACCGGTGCCGGTGGAACTCGTATTCCAGAAGGGATTGGTCGTGTTCCATGTGCCGGTGCCGCCTATGCCGGAGGCCGCACCATTGATGTCCCAGTACAGGGTCTGCGCCCGCGATCCCTGCGCAAAGAGGAGCATCATTGCCGCCACGATCGGCGTAACGCCGATTCGCGATCGAATTCCCGATTCAAGAATGTGCTGGAAGCCGACGGGGCCGGCTTGTACCGCGCTGGTGCCTTTTCCGCGCGCCCTGACGTTTTCGGCGGCCGCGACCCACGTGCCAAGTGTGGCGTTCCACACCGAGCGATAGATTTGATTCACTTCAGACTCCCCGATCTCTTGACAGCAGAATTTGCAGGCAAGACGCCGCCATGCGTTGTGATGACGTCTTGCCCCGGAGCGGGGACTCTAGAAAGTAGTAGGTAGGATTACAAAATCATATTTATTGCGAAAATATCCATTTATTTCGTTAAATTGGTCTTTCTTCAATTCGAAGATGGAGTCATTTCTCTAATTGATGGAGAAATGACTTGGATTTCAGCCAAAAAATTCGGGGGCAGCCGGTACGAAAGCCGGTTTCGAGGGCTGCCATTGAGCGCGCGGCACATGGGCGCCGCATGGATCGGGCAGGTGGTCGGTTCGTCGATCGCCGGGGGCCGCACGGCGCAACTTGACCGGGGGCCTGCGCCATTGATCACATTTACCTCCTGCGCGTCGCGCGAATGCCACGAATTGCATTTGCGCTCCTCGACACAGAAAGGCGTCAGTTCGCCTTGCCGATCTTCGGCAACATGCGCCCGGACTCGAGTTCCGCGAGTTGCTTCAGGAACTCCCACACCGCGCGTACCCGCGGCAGATGCTTGATTTCGGCCGGCGCGGACATCCAGAAGGTGCGCGTGAAGTTCGCTTCATGCGGCAGCACGTGGCGCAAGGATTTGTCGCCATCCCCGATGAAGGCCGGGAGCACCGCGATCCCCGCGCCGGCCGCGGTCGCGAAATGCTGTGCCAGGATGCTGGTGCTGCGAAGCGCGAAGGCATCCGGGCGGTACAGCTCGTCGAGGTATTGCAGTTCCTTGCTGAAGAGCAGGTCGTCCACGTAGCTGATGAAGGTATGGCCTTGCAGGTCCTCGCGCTTGCGGATCGGCGGATGCGCCGCGAGGTAGGTCTTGGACGCGTAGAGCCGCAGTACGTAGTCGGTCAGTTTGGTGACCACCACCGGTCCGCGAGCCGGGCGTTCGAGCGAGATCACGATGTCGGCCTCGCGCCGGGAGAGATGCACGAGCCGCGGCATGGCGAGCAGGTCGATCACCAATAGTGGATGCTGACGCGCGAAATGCGCGAGCCGAGGCGCCAGCACCACCGTTCCGAAGCCCTCGGTTGCGCCGATGCGCACCAGTCCCGACAGGCCTTCGTCCGAGCGTGGAGCCGTGCTTTCGATCGCGAGAAAGGCGCCTTCCATCGCCTCCACTTGGGGCTGGAGCCTGCGCCCCGCCTCGGTCAGCCGGTGGCCGCCGGCTTCGCGCGAGAAGAGGGCGCCGCCGACCTCCTTTTCGAGGGCCTGGATGCGTCGCGCCACCGTCGTGTGGTCGACCGCCAGCCGACGGGCCGCGCTCGTGAGCGTGCCCGACCGTGCGAGCTCCAGGAAGAAGCGCAGGTTGTCCCAGTCCATGCTGTGCAATTATGCAGATCGTGGATGCGAATTTGTCTATTGCCATGGCAAAAGTGCAAAGCTAGCATCCCCCGACATCGAACATTCAGGAGACCCGTTCATGGACGCCACCACCACCCCTGCGACCCAGGTCGCGACCGTCAAGTTGCTGATCGGCGGCAAGTTCGTCGAATCGGCCAGCAAGGAATGGCGCAATGTCGTCAATCCGGCCACGCAGGAGGTCCTGGCACGGGTGCCCTTCGCAACGCCGGCCGAGGTCGATGCCGCAGTCGCTTCGGCCAAGGAGGCCTTCAAGACCTGGCGCAAGACGGCCATCGGCGCGCGCGCGCGGATCTTCCTCAAGTACCAGCAGCTCATCCGCGAGAACATGGCCGAGCTGGCCGCGATCCTGACCGCCGAGCAGGGCAAGACACTGCCCGACGCGGAAGGCGACGTGTTCCGCGGACTCGAAGTGGTCGAGCACGCAGCCGGCATCGGCAACCTCCAGCTGGGCGAACTGGCCAACAACGTGGCCGGCGGCGTCGACACCTACACGCTGCTGCAGCCGCTGGGCGTGTGCGCGGGTATCACGCCCTTCAACTTCCCCGCGATGATCCCGCTGTGGATGTTCCCGATGGCCATCGTCACCGGCAATACCTTCGTGCTCAAGCCCTCCGAGCAGGACCCGATGGTCACCATGCGCTTGTGCGAACTCGCGCTCGAGGCGGGCATCCCGCCCGGCGTGCTCAACGTGGTGCACGGCGGCGAGTCGGTCGTCAATGCGATCTGCGATCACAAGGACATCAAGGCGATCTCCTTCGTCGGCTCGACCAAGGTCGGCACGCACGTCTACAACCGCGCATCGCTCGAGGGAAAGCGCGTGCAATGCATGATGGGTGCGAAGAACCATGCCATCGTGATGCCCGACGCCAACAAGGAGCAGACCCTCAATGCATTGGCCGGCTCGGGCTTCGGCGCGGCGGGCCAGCGCTGCATGGCGGTCTCGGTCGCCGTGCTGGTCGGCGAGGCGCAGAAGTGGGTGCCGGAGCTGATCGAGAAGGCCAAGACCCTGAAGGTGGGCGCCGGGACAGAGAAGGGCGTGGATGTCGGGCCGCTCGTGTCCTGCGCAGCGTATGACCGGGTCAACGGCCTCATCGAACGAGGCGTGGCCGAGGGCGCGACGCTGGCGCTCGATGGCCGCAAGCCGAAGGTGCCCGGCTACGAGAAGGGCAACTTCGTCGGCCCCACGGTGTTCGCCGACGTGAAGCCCGGCATGGCCATCTATGACCAGGAAATCTTCGGACCGGTCCTGTGCCTCGCGAACGCGGCCACGATCGACGAGGCGATCGAGCTGATCAATGCCAACCCCCACGGCAACGGCACGGCGATCTTCACCCAATCGGGCGCGGCGGCGCGACGTTTCCAGGAAGACATCGACGTCGGGCAGGTGGGCATCAACGTGCCGATTCCGGTGCCGGTGCCGATGTTCTCCTTCACCGGCTCGCGCGCTTCCAAGCTCGGCGATCTCGGTCCCTATGGCAAGCAGGTCGTGCTGTTCTACACGCAGACCAAGACGGTCACCGCGCGCTGGTTCGACGACAGCACCGTCTCGCACGGCGTCAACACCACCATCAGTCTGAAGTGATGCACACCTCCAGGCTGCGCGCACTTCGCGTCGCTTCGCCCGCCCCCTTGCAGGGGGCAGCACCTGCGGTCCGGCAAGGCCGGTTCCGCGGCGCTTCCGGGCTTTGTGCAGGGCATTGGGTGGGTTGTCATGGACTTTGAGCTTTCCGAGGAGCAGCGGGCTTTTGCGCAGACGGCGCGCGATTTCGCGCAGGCGGAGTTCGCGCCGCATGCCGCGAAGTGGGACGCCGAGGCGATCTTTCCGAAGGAGGCGATCGCGAAGGCTGGTGAGCTGGGTTTCTGCGGCCTCTACGCGCCGGAGAGCGTCGAAGGCCTGGCCCTGCCGCGGCTGGACGCGACGCTGGTGTTCGAGGAAATGGCCGCGGTCGACCCATCGACCACGGCCTTCATCACCATCCACAACATGGCGACGTGGATGCTCGGCACCTGGGGCAGTCCGGCCGTGCGCGATCGCTGGGGCATCGCATTGACCAGCGGGCGGCAACTGGCCTCCTACTGCCTGACGGAGCCCGGCGCTGGCTCCGATGCCGGCTCGCTCAAGACGCGTGCCGAACTCGTCGATGGCCATTACGTCATCAACGGGGGCAAGGCCTTCATCTCCGGCGCGGGCTCGACCGACGTGCTGGTGCTGATGGCGCGTACCGGTGGCGGTGGCGCGAACGGAATTTCCGCTTTCGCCGTGCCGGCCGACGCGCCGGGCATCACCTACGGCAAGAAGGAGCACAAGATGGGCTGGAACAGCCAGCCCACGCGCACCATCAGCTTCGACAACGTGCGGGTGCCGGCCGACCACCTGCTCGGCAGCGAAGGCGAGGGCTTCCGTATCGCGATGAAAGGGCTCGACGGCGGCCGCATCAACATCGCCACCTGCTCGGTCGGTGCCGCGCAGGGCGCTCTCGATGCGGCACGGCGCTACATGCACGAGCGTCAGCAGTTCGGCAAGCCGCTGGCGAGTTTCCAGGCCCTGCAATTCAAGCTGGCCGACATGGCGACCGAACTTGTCGCAGCGCGCCAGATGGTGCGCCTTGCGGCGAGCAAGCTCGATGCCGGCCATGCGGATGCCAGCACCTATTGCGCGATGGCCAAGCGCTTCGCGACCGATGCCGGCTTCATGGTCTGCAACGAGGCGCTTCAATTGCACGGCGGCTATGGCTACCTGGGCGAGTTCCCGTTGGAGCGGCTGGTGCGCGACGCGCGCGTGCATCAGATTCTCGAAGGCACGAATGAGATCATGCGGGTGATCGTCTCGCGCAAGCTGCTCGAGGGCGACAGCGACATCCGGTGAGACCCGGCTCGCGCGGCCCGACCGGCCGCGCCCGCCGACCACCCGTCCATCTCTTTCCCTACTTCATCTCGTACTGCCTTCATGACCGAATCCGTCGTTCTCTTCGATCACATCCAGACCGCCGGGAGCCATCGCTTCGGCGTCGCCACGCTGAACGTACCCGCCTCGCTGAATTCACTGTCGGTGGACATGGTGCGGCTCCTGACGCCTCGATTGCGCGAATGGGCGGCGGACCCGCACATCGTCGGCGTGCTGCTCCAGGCGACCGGCGAAAAGGCCTTCTGCGCCGGCGGCGACCTGCGCCAGCTCTACCAGACGCTGCTGGACTTCGGACCCGATCGCAACCGATACGCGGAAAGCTTCTTCGGCGAGGAATACGAGCTCGACTACCAGATCCACACGTTTCCGAAGCCTCTTCTGTGCTGGGGCCACGGCATCGTGATGGGCGGCGGCGTCGGTCTCATGGGGGGGGCTTCGCACCGTGTCGTGACCTTGCAGAGCCGGGTCGCGATGCCGGAAATCAATATCGGCCTCTATCCCGACGTGGGCGGCAGCTGGTTCCTGCGCAGGGCACCGGGGCGGGTGGGACTCTTCCTCGCCCTGACGGCCGCGCCGCTCAATGCGGCGGATACGATCTTCGCCGGACTGGCCGACATCGTGGTACCGCAGGAGCGCAAGTCCCAGGTGGTCGAGGCGATCGGCACGACGCACTGGAAGGGCGAGGCCCAGGCCGACCGGGCCGCGCTGTCGCGGCTCCTGGCGCAGGCGGGCGAGGGCGTCTCGGCGCCGCCTTCGAAACTGCGCGAACACTTCGATCTCATCAACCAGTTGATGGCCGGCGAGGACTTGCTGGAGATCGCGGCCCGCCTGCGCGCCTTGCGCTCCGACGATCCCTGGCTGCAGACGGCGGCGGACACCTTCGCCAAGGGCGCGCCGAGTTCCGCGGCCCTTTCCTTTGCGCTGTGGGAGCGCGTGCCGCGCATGTCGCTCGCCGAAGTGTTCCGGCTCGAGTACTGGGCCTCGCTGGGCTGCTGCGCGCACAAGGATTTCGCGGAAGGCATCCGAGCCTTGCTGATCGACAAGGACCGCAAGCCGCGCTGGAATCCGGCGACGCTGGAAGCCATCACCCCGGAATTCGTCGAGGACCACCTGCGCGTGCGCGCGGAGGGCCCGCACCCGCTCGCCGCGCTCGTCTGAGCGGCGGCATCCATCACAACCACGGAGACACATCCCATGAAGATCGCATTCATCGGCCTGGGCAACATGGGCGGCCCCATGGCGCTGAACCTGCACAAGGCCGGCCACGCGCTGAGCGCCTTCGACCTCTCGGCGGACGCCTGCAACCGGCTGCGCGCCGAAGGCGTCGCCATCGCGGCCTCGGCGGCCGGGACGATCGCGGGTGCCGAGATCGTGATCAGCATGCTGCCCGCCACGCAGCACGTGGAGGCGCTCTACTTCGGCAGCGAAGGCGCGCCCGGCCTGCTGGAACAGATTCCGGCCGGCACGCTGGTCATCGACAGCAGCACCATCGCGGCGGCCATGTCGCGCCGTCTTGCGGAAGCGGGCGCGAAGCGCGGGCTGGCGGTGATCGATGCGCCGGTCTCGGGCGGCACCGGCGGCGCCATCGCCGGCACGCTGACCTTCATGGTCGGCGGCGCGCCTGCCGATCTCGAACGCGCCCGCCCGGTGCTCGAAAAGATGGGCGCCAACATCTTCCACGCGGGTGCCGCCGGCGCGGGCCAGACGGCCAAGATCTGCAACAACATGCTGCTCGGCATCCTGATGATCGGCACCTCCGAGGCGCTGGCGCTGGGCGTGGCGAACGGACTCGATCCGAAGGTCCTGTCGGAGATCATGCGGCGCAGCTCGGGTGGCAACTGGGCGCTCGAAAAGTACAACCCGCTGCCCGGCGTCATGGAGACGGCGCCGGCATCCAAGGGCTATGCGGGCGGCTTCGGCACTGACCTGATGCTCAAGGATCTCGGCCTCGCGCAGGAAAACGCGACTGCGGTGCGCGCAGCGACGCCGCTCGGCGGGCTGGCACGCAACCTCTACGCGGCGCACAGCCTGGGTGGTCACGGCGCGCTGGACTTCTCCAGCGTGATCAAGCTGCTGCAGAAGAAGGGCTGACCAGCCCGGGCTGCACCCTTGCACCTGCCAGCCCGTGGCCGGGCGCGGCGGGTGGCCGGCGGCGGCTCTTCTTCGATTCAATAACCCAGCGTCGGGTTGCGGCGGGCTTCGTCGCGCTGGCGCTGCTCGCGCACGGCATCGCAGCGGAAGTGGCGCGCGTAGGCCGGCTGATCGCAATGGTTCGCTTCGCAGCGCGACGCGAAGATGAAGTTCAGGTTCTCGCAGCCGATGCGCGGGTCTGCGGGACCTGTGTCGGCACGCGTGGCGATGCGCTGTGCCGGTGCGGGTTTCGAGGGCGGCGAACGCGGCTCCGGGAGGGATTCCACAGGGCCCGGCGAAGCTGGAAGGTCAGCGGCTGTCCGCGCCGATGCCGTCGGCGCAACCGCTGCCTTCGATTCCACCCGAGGGCCGCTCGGTACCACGGCTTCACCCGGCGATAGCGATGCTTCGGGCGAAAGGGATGGTGCGCCCGTCAGCGCGGCAGGGCTTGCCGGGGGAGTCGTGGGCGTGGGCTGCGCCGAGGGCGGGGCCGCGGGCGCCGATGCGAGCCTGGCGCCGGATGTGGCCGAACCCGGTTCCCCATGGGAGGTGAACAGGATTCCCACGACTGCCGCGACCAGCGTCGTGGCCAGCACGACCGAGGCTTCGGTCCACCAGCGTGCGCGGCCAAGCTTCGACGGCCGGGGGGAGTTGCCCGGCGTCGCGTCGAAGGCGGCGGCGGGCGCAGGATCGGGTGCCGGTTCCCGCAGCAGTGAAGTCGTCGCTTGAAGCACCGCGGGACCGGTTGGCGCGAAGGCGGGCAGTTTGCCTGCGCAGCCGCGACAGAACATGGCGTTGTCGCGATTTTCGGTTCGACAGGTGGCACAAATGACAGGCATGCGCAACTCCGGCAGGGGTGACGGGCGGGGTCGGGAAAGGATCACGGAATGCCCGACTCTCTCCGCGCCTCGCCTGCCTGTCTACCGGTCTATTCCTATGTATCTTGCCCGTCATGGATGACGCACGCAATCCGCGTGCCGCCACGCCGGTGCCGCTGGCGGGGAGGCAATGGCATCATGGCAGCGCGCGGCGACATGGGGCGCCGCGCGCCAGAACCACGCAACACCAGGAGACTTTTGCATGCCATCACTGCGTCGTCGATTGCTCGTCATCGGCCTGGCCGCCACCGTCGCCGCGGGCGGCGCGGCGGCCCAGAGCTGGCCTGCCAGGCCCATTCGCCTGGTCGTGCCCTTCTCGGCCGGCGGCGCCAACGACCTCATGGCCCGCGCGGCGGCGGAAGGCGCATCGAAGGTACTGGGCCAGTCGATCGTGGTCGACAACAAACCCGGTGCGGGCGCGATCCTCGGCGCGGACATCGTCGCCAAGAGCGCGCCCGACGGCTACACCTTTCTGGTAAGCGCGGCCGGCGTGATCTCCAACAGCATGATCAAGAAGAGCATGCCCTACAAGGATGGCGAGCTGGTGCCGGTCGCGATGATCGGTCTCGCGCCTTCCGTGGTGGTGGTGCCGGTCGACGCGCCCTACAAGGACCTCAAGGAATTCGTCGCCGCCTCGAAGAAGACCGAGCACGGCTTCCACTGGGCCACCGCCGGCACCGGCAGCACGCCGCACTTCGTGGAAGGCATTCTCGAAACCCGGTACGGCGCCAAGCTCGACGTGGTGCCTTACAAGAGCGGCTCCGAATCGATCACCGCCGTGCTCGGCAGCCAGGTCGAGGCGACCTCCGAGGCCAGCATCGTGGTGCTGCCGTACCTCAAGGGCGGAAAGCTCAAGGCACTGGCCGGCACCTGGACACAGCGCATCTCCGCCTATCCGCAGCTGCCGACGGCCGCCGAGGAGGGCTTTCCCGAGATCCGCATCGCCCACTGGGCCGGCGTGCATGCGCCGCGCGGGACACCGGAGGCCATTCTCGACAAGATGGCCTCGGCCATCGACACGGCGATGAAGTCGGCCGCCACCGCGGAGCATCTCAAGGGACTGGGTATCGAGCCCATCGGCGGCACCCGCGCTTCTTTCGTGAAGTTCGTCGAGGAAGAGCGCGAGCGGCTCGGCGGCGTGGTCAAGGCCACGGGCATGAAGGAAGACTGAGGCGGCGCGCGACGAGAAGCCCGCAGCCGACGCGCGCGACAGGAAAGAGCGCGCCGGCCGAGCCGGGCCTCAGACGTCGCGGCCCAGGCCTCGGGCGTGCAGTGCCGCCTTGAGCCGGCGCACCTCGTGCTGGAGGTCCAGGATCAGCGCGGCGGCGTCCAGATCCACCCCGAAGTCGCGTTCCAGCCGGCGCGCATCGAGCGCGGACTGCAGGTCGCTGCTCTGGAAGCGCCAGTCGTCGGGGTTCCGGCCATCGGCGCGGACCTGGATGATGCCGACTTCCACAAGCTGTACGACCCATTCGATCTCGGCGCCGCAGGCATGCGCGAGTTCGCTGGCGGCGAGGGGCTGGGAGCTGCCCAAGGCGGCGACAGAGGTGACGGAAACAGTAGCCATGTGCTTCAGACTCCGAGATGGCGGCGCGGATTGAAGGGCGCTGCCGCGGCGAGTTGTTCATAGGCCTTGCGCGCAGCCTCGGTGTCGGCCGGCGGCAGGGCGATCTCCAGCAGCAGGTAAAGGTGCCCCGGCGGCTTGCCGGGCAACCCGCGTTCCTTGAGGCGCAGCTTCAGCCCGTTGCGCGCGTTGGGCGGAATGGTGACCTCGACCAGGCCGCCCTTCGGCGTCGGCACCTGCACGGTGGCGCCGAGCGCGGCTTCGGTGGGCGTCACCGGCAACGTCATGTACAGGTCGCGATCCTCGATCCGGTAGAGCTTGTGCGGCGCGATGCGCACTTCCAGGTAGAGGTCGCCCGCGGGTTCGCCGCCGATGCCGGGCATGCCCTGTCCGGCCAGCCGGATGAATTGGCCGGGGTGCACGCCGGCCGGGATCTTCACGCGCAGGGTGCGCGTCTTCCATTCGGGGCGACCTTGGGCATCGATCTCCTGGGAACGCAGGCTGATGTCGCGCTCGGCGCCGTTGAGCGCGTCTTCCAGCGAGATCTCGATGGCCGCGTGGTGGTCTTCGCCGCGTGCGTGGACGTTCCTGCGCTCGGCGCCGCGCCGCTCGGCCGCGCCGAAGAGCGAGGAGAAGAAGTCGCTGAAGTCCGCATGGTCGGCCGGACCGGCATGCGGACGGCGATGGAATTCGAAGCCTTCGTCCCAGCCGGGCGGCGGGCTGAACGAGCCGTCCGGACTGCCGCCGCGCGCCACATGGTCGGCGAGCTGGTCGTAGGCGGAGCGTTTTTCCTTGTCGCGTAGCACGTCGTTGGCCTCGTTGATGTCACGCATGCGCTGCTCGGCGTCGGCTTCCTTGCTGACGTCCGGGTGGTACTTGCGCGCGAGCTTTCGATAGGCCTTGCGGATCTCGTCCTCGGACGCACCGCGCTGGAGGCCGAGCACCTTGTAGTAGTCCTTGAATTCCATAGGGTCCGGTTCTGTTGAAAGGATTGGGCCTTTTCAGGCCAGGGCCGCCCCGTCGGCGGCGGCCTGCGGCTGGAGTGCCCTGAGTGTCCATGTGGACCCGCTGCGCTCGAAACGCAAGGGTTGTGCATTGCCCAGCACGGCCAGATCGATGCGTACGTCCAGCAGCGCCGCCAGCACATGCAGGGTGCCGCCGTGCGCCACCACCAGCACCGGCGCGGGCAGCGCGAGCGCGGCCTTCAGGGATTCGCGCTTGCGTCCGACGAACTGCGGCAGCGTCTCGCCGCCCTCCGGCGCGCAGGCCCAGTCGAGATGGAGCGAGGAGGTGCCGATCAGCGCGCCGAAATTGCGCTCGCGCAGGCCCTCGGCGCGCAGGGGTGCGATGCCGTGGCGGGCCGCGACCGTGTTCGCCGTGGTCCAGGCGCGGTGGACGTCGCTGCTCACGATGGTGCGGATCGGCTCCCCGGCCAGCACCTCGGCCGCGCGTGCCGCCTGTTGCAGCCCCAGTGCGCTCAAAGGCTCGTCCGGCGCCTGGAAAATGCGGCGCGCGTTGCACTCGGTCTGGCCGTGGCGCAGGAAATAGAAGTGGTCGCAGGAGGGGATGAGCGGCTGCTCGGCCGCGAGGGCGATGAGTTGGGAGAGTCCGGCTTGCATGGAGCGGTGTGGATGATGAAGGGGTGTCAGAGCAGCCACTCGATCGGCAGCATCGAGAGGAAATCGACCCAGAGCCGGCGCATCGGGCTCGCGCCCGGCTCGGTGGCGTAGTGTGTCTCACCTTCGGGCGTGCGGTCGATCCATTCGAGGGTCTGGCCGTCGGGGCCGAGGCGAACCTGGTAGGCGATGTCGGGAAGGCGGGTGTCGAGCTGGGTGGCCAGCCGGCTGGCGAGCGCCGGGCTGTCGATCACGATGCCCATTTCGGTGTTCAGGTGGATCGAGCGCTGATCGAGGTTGAAGGAGCCGACGAACAGCCGGTCGCGGTCCACGGCGAAGGTCTTGGCGTGCAGGCTCGCGGCCGAACTTCCGGCACTGCCGGCGATGCTGCCGCGTTGCCGATCCTCATCCCGGTTCCTGACCGGCGGCAATGCCGATCCCGGCTTCAGTTCAAAGATCGCCACGCCGTCATCGAGCAATTCCTTGCGATATCTCGAATAGCCGGCATGGACCGCGCCGACGTCGGTCGCCGAGAGCGAGTTGGTCAGCACGCGGATCTTCACGCCGCTCTTCGCGAGGGCTTCGAGCGCTTTGGTGCCGCGGCGTCCGGGGACGAAGTAGGGAGACACCAGGTCCAGCTCCCGCGCGGGCTTGCCCATGGCCTGCTCGAGGTGCGATCGCATCAGCAGGTCCTCGCGTTCCGTGATGTCGCGGACCTTGGCCGGATCGTCGTTGACGACATGCGCCCGGGTCCACTCGTAGGCCAGGCTGCGGTCCATCGTCTGGCGCACCAGCGCGGTCCGACGCACCGCATCCATGTAGCTCGTGGCCTCGGGCGACTGGTGCACCTTCTCCCAGCCCTGGCGCAGCAGGGCCGGGCCGTCCTCCGGTGCGTCCAGGATCACGCTCTCGGCCGGATAGGCCGATTCGCTGTTCCAGAACAGGTCGAACTGGCTGGACACTTCGCGCACCACCGGACCCACGGCCATCACATCCAGGTCCTGGAAGCCGATGTCGGCATGGGCGCCGAAGTATTCGTCGCCGACGTTGCGACCCCCCACGATCGAGACCTGGTTGTCGGCGGTGAACGACTTGTTGTGCATGCGCCGGTTGACGCGCGTGAAATCGAAGGCGAGGTCGCCGATCCTGAAGCGGCGATTGGCGAAGGGATTGAAGAGCCGGACCTCGATGTTGGGATGCTCGTCCAGTGCCGCGATGATCGGATCGATGCGGCCGGTGTTGGCGTCGTCCAGCAGCAGCCGCACGCGCACGCCGCGCTCGGCGGCCTGCCATATCGCCTCCCACAGCAGCCATCCGGTGGTGTCTGCGTGCCAGAGGTAGTACTGGATGTCCAGCGTTCGATCGGCCGCCTGGGCGAGAAGGATGCGCGCGGCGAAAGCCTCCTGCGCGACCGGCAGCTCATGGATGCCCGAGCGGCCCGGATGCGCCGCGGTCTCCTCGTGCAGCGCACGCCCGAGCCGCGTGTCGTCCGTGTTGGCGACCGCGATGGAGGGGACTCGCTCGACGTGTTCGGGCAGGCTGGCGCAAGCCGCGAGCACCAGACCCAGCACGATGGAGAGGAAAACACGGATGGCAGGCATCGACGGCAGGGATCGAGTCGGCGGAGGCGCCCGGCGGCGTCAGAGCTTGGGGATGCGCAGGGTCTTGCTGATCATCAGCGTGCCCGACAGCCCGAACAGCATGCACAGCGGATGCAGCACCCAGGGGCCGAGAGTCCAGGCGCCGCCCCACAGGCTGTCGCCGATGCGGCCCTCCCAGGCGGCCCAGGCGAGCAGGCCCACGAGCACCACGCTGGTCGGGATCGGCGTTCCTTCGAAGTACTTGACCTTGCCTCCCCCTTCGGAAAGCGCCTCGGCCGTGACGTTGTAGCGCGCGAGCCGGCTCACGCCGCAGCAGACGAAATAGATCAGCAGCACGCAGTCCCAGCCGCCGCCGAGGCCGGCGGCGAAGGCCAGCGAGGCGGGCGCGACGCCGAAGGAAATCACGTCGGCCAGCGAATCAAGTTCGCGCCCGAGCGCCGAAGGCGTCTGTCGCCAGCGCGCGATGCGCCCGTCGAGCACGTCGAACACGAAGGCCGCCGGCGCGAGCGCCGCGGCCCAGAGGAAATGTTGAATCAGCTGGCTGGCGACAAAGGCCATCGACAGGAACACGACGCCGACGCCGCAGGCCGCGTTGCCGAGCGTGAACACGTCCGCGAGATGGAACTCGCGGATCATCGTGAAGTGCCGTCGCGCAGGCGCGCCGGTGGGATCGGAGGTGGGCATGGATCGGCTTGCGTTGGAGAGCTTCGCCGCACCTTAACGCAAGTCCGGCCGCCTTTCAGTCCCGCGCCCGATGCGCCTCGTCGTGCGCTTCGGCGATGCGCGCGAAACGGCCCAGCAGCTGCGCGGCGACCTCGGTGTCGCCGACCCGGGCGCGCAGGGCGTCCCTGTCCGCGATGCCGTGCTCGCGGCCCACCGTGTCCACGTAATTGCGCATCACGTCGGCATCGAATTCCGGATGGAACTGCACGCCCCAGGCCGTGTCGCCGATCCTGAAGGCTTGCGTGGGCTCGAAGGCGTTGCCCGCGAGCCGCACCGCCCCCTCGGGCAGGCGCAGCGCGCTCTGGCGATGCACCACGTGCGCGTCGAAGCGCGGCGGCAGATCGTGCAGCAGCGCGTCATCCGCTGCCTCGGGCCGCAGTTCGACCTCGACGGTGCCGAGTTCGAGGCCGCCCGGATGGTCCCCGGCCTCTCCGCCCAGCGCGTCGGCCAGCAGCTGATGGCCGAAACAGATGCCGAGTACCGGCGTGCCCTCGGCGACCAGATGGGCCAGCCAGGCGCCGGTGGCCTCGCTCCAGGCCTCGCGGTGCGACACCATCGCATGCGATCCGCTCACGATCGCGCCCGCGATCGCCGAGGGCGCGGGCAGGGCATCGCCGCGCCGGGGATCGAGGACCACCACCGGCAGCCGCACGGGCCCCAGGCCGGCCGCGATCCAGTGCTCGAAATCGCCGCGCCGCTCGCGCAGCGCGTCGAGGGAATCGCCGACCTTGATGATCGCGAGCGGGCGGGGAGAAATGTCTTCCATGCCGGGATCATGCCGGAGTCAGGCCGAAGTCAGGCCGAAGTCAGGCCGGGCCGCGCTGCGCGATGGTTCAGCGCGCCGAGGTGTGCGCGCCAGCCGCCTCGACGGCCACCCGCATGCGCTCGGCCACGCGCAGCACGAGGTCCGCGCGCTGCGGCGCCTCGCGCCATCGACGGCGCATGCCGTCTTCCCAGTCCGCGTGGCTGCGCGCGGGCTGGACGGCGCGCACGATCTCGGCCAGCGCCGGGCGGACGTCGCCGTCATCCGTCGCGATGCGATCGACGGCCGCATGGCCTCGCCGTTCGAGCGCATGCAGCAACGCGAGCTGCCAGTCGGCCAGCACCCACAGCACACGGTCTTCCACCGTGAGTTCGCGCAGCGCGCGCAGCCTGTTCGCGAGCTTGCGGCCCAGCGGCCCGAAGCCCTGCGACAAGGCGCCGCCGAGCGCACCGCCCAGTGCGGCACCGGCGCCGAGCGAGAGCCCGGCGAGCGCCAGGTCCGCGACCACGCCCACTGCCGCGCCGACCGCAACGCCCTTGCCGAGCAGAAGGCCGGCATCCTTCAGGGCTTCCGGGTGGAAGAAGTCCATGGTCCATCGTCCTTCGACTTGCGGCAGCGGCGCCTCGTCGGCATCGCCCTGGCGGAATCCGTAGAGCGACAGCAGGTCGTCTGCGCAGCGCTGAGCCTTGTCGAACACGGAGCGGCGCAATCCGTCGACCAGGCGCTGGCGGTGGCCTGGAATCTCGAACTCCGCGGCTGGGGCCGTGCGGCGCATCGCCGCCACATCCACCAGCAGATCCGCGATGCGCCGGGCGGCAGCCTCCCGCCGCTGCGCGAATTCGGATTCGAGCGCGGCCGCCACGCCGTCGAGCTGCGCCCGCCGATCGCGCAGCAGCGTCGCGAGATCGCGATAGAGCTCGCGCTCGGCGCCGACGAAGGGCGCGGCCGCGTCGAAGCGCACCACCACGTGCAGGCCGTAGGCCGAGAGCATTTCCTTCCAGGCCGCCTCGCGGCTTTCTGCCGCCCCGAGGAAGTTCAGCACCGGCAGCACCGGCCGGGCGCAGGCATTGAGCAGCTCGACTTCGGCGCGGAACTTGGGCAGCACCGGCTCGCGCGCGTCGATCACGAGGAAGGCGGCATCCGCGTCCAGCAGCGCGCGCAGCACCTTGGCTTCCTGTTCGAACACACCCTTCGCCTCCGGGCCCTGGAGAAAGCGGCGGATGCGTTCGGGCGGGGTCAGGCCACGGTCGAAGCCATCCAGATGTTCGCGCAGGGCGACAGCGTCCTCCAGACCCGGCGTGTCGAAGAAGCGCACGGCGACGCGTCCCTCCACTTTCAGGTCGACCGACTCCACATGCCGCGTGGTGCCCGGACGGGGCGACACCTCGCCGAACTCGATGCGCCGCGTGAGCGTGCGCAGCAGCGAGGTCTTGCCGGCATTGGTATGGCCGGCGACGGCGATGCGGATGGCCTGCTCGCTCATGGACGGCGCCAGCCTTCCAGCACGTCCCCGGCCACCGTGCCGGAGCGCAGCAGGCCCAGGCCCGTGTCCGCGAGCCAGGCCTGCCATCGGGCGAGCGCGGCGGCATCCGCTCCGGCGCCGTGCAGCCACAGCCGGCATTCGCCGCAGAGGGCGATGACTTCGCGCACGAAGCGCTCGGTGCCCCGGTCGGGGCTGGAAGCGGCGCGGCAGACGATCAGCACGCGGCGCGGGTGCTCGTGCGCGAGCGTGTCCAGCAGATCCCGTCGCGCGCCGGCGCTGCCGTCGATACGCAGCATGCGGGCGCCGGTGCCCTGCAGGGCCTCGGGCGGCCAGGGCGTTTCGTCCGGCAATTCGAAGCCGACCGCGAGCAGTTCGTCGGTGGTGCTGTCGAGTGCCAGGCCCGAGGCGGCACTGCGCGGCGGCGCGCCATGGTCGGCATCGACGATGCTGCGCGGCGCCAGGGCCTCGAAGCGTGCCAGCAGCGCGCGGTAGCAGGGCTGCGACAGATCCGGTTGCAGGCGCTTGCGCCGCTCATGCCACACGGCTGCGCACAGCATCGCGAGCAGAAGGCGCGGCAGCAGTCCGTAGGCCACGACGCAGCCTGTGAGCCACAGGGCCCAGGCGCGCTGCCCGGCGGCCGTCGCCTGCGGCGCCAGTACCGCCTGGACATCCGGCAGCGGAAAGCCCAGCCAGGACGGCGCGACACCGAGCCAGGCGACGGCGTGCACGAAGAAGCCGGGGTCGAGGATGGTGGTTTCCCAGTCCAGCCTGTAGTGGCGGAATGCGAGGGCGAAGACCAGCGAGACGAGCGCGGTCGCGAAGGAGAGCGTCCAAACCGCATGGCTCACGAAGCCCAGCGCCCACGGCAACAGCCTCGCACGGTGAAGCAGGCGCGTTCCGGCCCGCAGCAGCACCGGCGCCTGCCCGCGCCGTCCGCCGGCCACCCGCGCCGTGAGCGCGAGCCACAGCCAGCCGAAGGAGAGGTTGAAGGATCCCGTCGGCAGCACGAGTCCGAGCAGCCAGAAGCACAGTGTGAGCAGATGAAGGCCCAGCAGGCTCGCCAGTGCCACCACGACGTTGATGCGGCGCTCCGCGCCGCCGATGACGTCGCCGGCCAGCGCCAGGCCGGCGAACACGATCAGGGCGACCATGCCCGCCAGCACCCAGGGCGCCCAGGCGCGGCCGCGTGCGAGTTCGTCCACGAGACCGATGCGCGCGCCCAGGATGCGGGCACGCTCGGCGATGCGGCCCGGGCCGTCGTCGCGCAGCGCCATCGCCTCGCGCATGGCCTGCGCGTCCTCCAGAGGCCCCGTCTGCTCGATCGTCTGCACCGCCTCGGTGAGGATCGCGTCCTGGAACGACGAGCGGCGCGGCGTGGGATTCAACAGCTTCCTTCCATGGCTCGGTGGGCTGCGCCGGCGGCGCAATGGCAGACAAGGCCGCGCCGGCCTGTCTGCCGGAGGGGGCGGGAAATTATGCCCAAGGGAAAGGACGCGGCCGGCCGGCCGATGACCCCGGGACGCAGAGACAGCGGCAGCGAGGCACAGGGCTCAGCGCAGCCCGAAGAAGGACAGCAGCACAACCACCACGATGACCAGGCCGACGATGTAGATGATCGAATTCACGGCGGGAACTCCTCTTGCGCGGAAGACCGGCATGGGCTGCCGGCCGGGCGCAGGGGCGTCGTCCGCCGGCGGTGATCATCATCCGCTTTTTGCCATCCGCCGGCGGTCCACGCCGCTGTCGGCGTCGCTGTCGTCCTCCCCTAGGAAGCCGCCGCTCTGGTGCGCCCACAGCCGCGCATAGAGGCCGCCGCGCGCCAGCAGCGACTTGTGGTCGCCTTCCTCCACCACGCGGCCCTGGTCGAGCACGATGAGGCGGTCCATGGCCGCGATGGTGGACAGGCGGTGCGCGATCGCGATCACGGTCTTGCCTTCCATGAGCCGATACAGGCTGGCCTGGATCGCGGCCTCGACTTCGGAGTCCAGCGCGCTGGTCGCCTCGTCGAGCAGCAGGATCGGCGCATTCTTGAGCATCACCCGCGCGATCGCGATGCGCTGGCGCTGCCCGCCGGAGAGCTTGACGCCGCGCTCGCCCACGTGCGCGTCGTAGCCGCGCCGCCCGCTCGGGTCGCCCAGGGTCTGGATGAAGTCGTGGGCCTCGGCGCGTTGCGCCGCGGCGCGGATCGCCATGTCGCTCGCGTCGGGTCGTCCGTAGGCGATGTTGTCGGCCACGGAGCGATGCATCAGCGAAGTGTCCTGCGTCACCATGCCGATCTGCGCGCGCAGGCTGTCCTGCGTGACATGCGCGATGTCCTGGCCGTCGATGAGGATGCGCCCGCTGTCCAGGTCGTGGAATCGCAGCAGCAGGTTGACCAGCGTCGACTTGCCGGCGCCCGAACGGCCCACCAGGCCGATCTTCTCGCCGGGCGCCACGGTGAGCGACAGGTCGTCGATCACGCGCCGGCCGCCCTCGCCATAGCGGAAGCCCACATGCTCGAAGCGCACCTCGCCGCGCGGCACCGAGAGCGTGCGCGCATCCGGCGCATCGAGCACGGTGCGCGGGCGCGACAAGGTCTTCATGCCGTCCTGCACCGTGCCGATGTTCTCGAACAGGCTGGTCATCTCCCACATGATCCAGTGCGACATGCCTTGCAGCCGCAGCGCCATGGCGGTCGCCGCCGCCACCGCGCCCACGCCGACCGCCCCCTGCGACCAGAGCCACAGCGCGGTGCCCGCCATGCCGGCGGTCAGGCCCATGCTCAACGTATGGTTCACGATCTCGAAGGCGCTCACGAGCCGCATCTGGCCATAGCCCGTCATCATGAATTCCTTCATCGCGGCGCGCGCGAAACCGGCCTCGCGCTGCGTGTGCGAGAACAGCTTGACGGTCGCGATGTTGGTGTAGGCGTCGGTGACGCGGCCGGTCATCAGCGCACGCGCATCGGCCTGCGCCTTGCCGACCTGTCCGAGCCGCGGAACGAAGAAGAACAGCGTGGCGACGTAGAGCGCGAGCCAGACCAGGAAAGGCAGCATGAGCTGCCGGTCGAGCACCGCCGCGAGCACGATCATGGTGGCGACATAGACGCCCATCGCCACCAGCACGTCGGCCAGCACGAAGATCGTGTCGCGCACCGCGAGCGCCGTCTGCATGACCTTGGCCGTGATGCGGCCGGCGAATTCGTCCTGGTAGAAGGCCATGCTCTGGCCCAGCATCAGGCGATGGAAATTCCAGCGCAGGCGCATCGGCAGGTTGGCCGCCAGCGTCTGGTGCTTGACGATGGTCTGCAGCGCGACCACGCCGATGCTCGCGAGCAGGGCGATGCCGAGCCACGCCAGCGTGCTGCCCCGTTGTTCCCACAGGCGCGCGGGCTCCTGGCCGCCGAGCCAGTCGACGATGCGCCCCAGGATCGCGAACAGCAGCGCCTCGAAGGCCGACATGACGGCGGTGAGGACCGCCATCGCCGCGACCTTGCCGCGCAGGCCCCGCGTGCAGGCCCACAGAAAGGGAAAGAGCCCTTGCGGCGGCAGGGCCGGCTCGTCGGGCGGATAGGGATGGAGGAGTTTTTCGAAAAAGAGGAACAAGGCGGGCTGTCTCCGGACAGGCGCCACTGTAGCGGGCGGAGAGGGCGCGGTGCGCGGGCGGGGGATTCGTCCCGCAACGTGCCCCGGTGTCTGAGCGGGTGTCATGCCGGTCTTGCGGGAAATCTCTAGACTCCGGGCCCAAGGAGCACTTCATGACCACATCCACCGGCCGTCTTCCGACCTACTTCATCTCCCACGGCGGCGGGCCGTGGCCGTGGATGAAGAAGGAAATGGGCCATGCCTACGACCGGCTCGAAACCGCCCTGGCCGACATGCCGCGCCAGATCGGCCGCGCGCCGGCAGCCATCCTGATGATCTCGGCGCACTGGGAGGAACCGGCCTTCACCGTGATGGGCAATCCCCGCCCGCCGATGATCTATGACTACGGCGGCTTTCCCGAGCACACCTACCACGTGCACTACGATGCGCCGGGTTCGCCCGAACTCGCGCGGCGCGTGCAGGCGCTGATCGAGGCGGCGGGCCTGCCGGCGGGCTTCGATCCCCAGCGTGGCTTCGACCACGGCACCTTCTCGCCGATGGCGGCGATCTACCCCAAGGCCGAGGTGCCGCTGGTGCAGCTTTCGCTGCGGCGCGGCCTCGATCCGGCCGAGCACATCGCGCTGGGCCGCGCCATCGCGCCGCTGCGCGACGAGAACGTGCTGATCGTCGGCAGCGGCCTGAGCTATCACAACCTGCGCAACTTCGGCCCGCAGGCACGCGATGTGTCGAAGGCCTTCGACGACTGGCTCGACGCGGCGGTGGTCGACAGCACGCCGGCACAGCGGGTGGAGCAGTTGCTCGAATGGTCCGCCGCGCCGGCCGCGCGCCAGGCCCATCCGCGCGAGGAACACCTGATTCCGCTCATGGTCGCCGTCGGCGCCGCGGGCGATGACGCCGCGCTGCGCGTCTACCACGAGGATGCCTTCATGGGCGGTATCTCGGTGTCGAACTTCCGCTTCGGTCCGGCCGCGGCCTGAGCTGAGCACGGCGGGCACGGCGGGCACGGCGGGCACAATGGCCCGATGCCCTATTTCGCCACCTTCGACCCCAAGGCGGATGCCGATGCGCAGCGCCTGATCGAGCGCATCGACGCGCTCTCCACCCACCATGATCCCGTGCACCAGGGCGTGCGCGTGCGCTGGCGCCGCTTCGGCGGCGAGCACGATGCGCAGCCGCCGCTGGTGCTGCTGCATGGCGGCCATGGCAGCTGGATGCACTGGCTGCGCAACATCGAGGCGCTGTCGGCGACCCGGACCCTGTGGCTGCCCGACATGCCGGGCTACAACGAGTCCGACGTGCCGCCACCGCCCGCACCGGGCGAGGAGGTGCTGCAACCCTTGCTGGACACGCTGGCCGGAACCCTCGACAGCCTGATCGGCGCGGGGACGCCGATCGACCTCGGCGGCTTCTCCTTCGGCGGCCTGGTGGCCTCGAAGTTCGCGCTGCGGCGCGGCCATGTGCGGCGGCTGATCCTGATGGGCAGCGGCGGCCACGCGACGCTGCGGCGATTGACCGCCGAAATGATCAACTGGCGCGCCGCCGCCAATCGCGACGAGGAACGCGCCGCGCTGCTGCACAACCTGGGCGCGCTGATGCTGCACGACAAGTCCGCCATCGACGCGCTGGCCTTCGCCATCCACGACCTCGCCTGCCACGGCACCCGCTTTCGCAGCAAGGAAGCCTCGCTCGCCGGCGGCCTGCAGGCGGCGCTCGACGCGTTCGGCGGACCGCAACTGCTGGTCTGGGGCGAGCACGACGTGACGGCCGTTGCCCGGCCGCTGGTGGCCGCCCTGACGGCGGGGCATCCGCTGCGCGAGGGCGTGGTGATCGACGGCGCCGGCCACTGGGTCCAGTACGAGCGCGCCGCCGAGGTCAATGCCCAGCTGCTGCGCTTTCTCGCCCGGCCACTGCCGATGTGACCCCGCCGGGTCGGGCCGGGGCAATGTAGTCCGATTCGCGCCATCCGGCCTGCGTCGATGGCCTTTGTCCCCGCGCTTACAAAAAACCTGCTGCGGCCCGAAGAATGCTGTATAAAAATACAGTTATTCGACCATCATGGGCCATCCTTCCTTCGATTCCTTTTCCGCCTCCGCACGCCAGAAAGTCTGGCGCGGGGACGAGCTGGGCCAAGCCGACTCGCAGGTCGTCGGCACCGGCCATGCGGCGCTGGATGCCGAATTGCCCGGCGGCGGCTGGCCGGTCGGCGCGATGACCGAACTGCTGCAGTCCGCGCCCGAGGCGCATGCCTGGCAACTGCTGCTGCCCGCGCTGGCGCAGGCGGTGCAGGCCGGCACCGGGCCGGTGGTGCTGATCGGCGCTCCTTTCGAGCCCTTCGGGCCGGCGCTCGCGGCGCATGGCCTGCCCCTCGAGGCACTGCTGTGGGTGCGCAGCGACCTGCCATCCGCCGCCGGCACCGAGGGCCGCGGCGCATCCTCTGCGCGGCGCAGTTCTCCGATGACGGGCATGGCGCCCCATCTGGCGCGGCTGTGGAGCTGCGAGCAGGCGCTGCGCTGCGCCGAAATCGCCGCGGTGCTCGCCTGGCTGCCGCAGGCGCGCATGGGCGACCTGCGCCGGCTGCAGCTCGCGGCAGCGCAGCACGAGTCGCTGCTGTTCGTCTTCCGGCCCGAGGGTGCGGCCCGGACCGCCTCGCCGGCTCGCCTGCGCTTGCAGCTCGCGTCCTGTGCGGACGATCCCGCGCAGATCGAGGTCCGCATCCTCAAGCGCCGCGGCCCGCCGCTGGCCGCGCCGATCCAGCTGCCGGCGCGCAGCGAGCGCATGACGGCCCTGCTCGCGGCCAGCCAGTTGCGGCGCAAGCTGCGCCGGCAGCAGGAAGGCGAACTGCAACAGGGCGAACGCCAGCGCGAAGGCGAGGGCGCGACGGTGGTGCGCATCGATCTCCACCAGGGAAGAAAACATGCACTGGATCGCACTGCGATGGCCGCTTGAGGAGGCCGTGGGCGCCGCTTCCGCGACGTCCGCCGCAGCTGTTGCCGGCGAGGCGCAGCCGGCTGCGCCCTGGCTGTCGGCCGAGGCGCTCGGCTGGTGGGCGCTGCAGTTCACGCCGCGCGTGACCTGGGTCGACGAGGCCCTGCTGCTCGAAGTCTCCGCCTGCGAGCGGCTGTGGGGCGGGCGCCTCGCCCTGATGCGCGAGATCGCGCGGACGAACCCGCAGCCGGTGCGCGTGCAGCGCGCCCAGGGCGCGACCAGCCTGGTGGCGCTGGCGCGGCTGCGCATGTTCGCGCGCGGCGAGCCGCCGCCGGCCGATGTGCCCTCGGGCCTGCCGCTCGATACGCTGAGCGCCGCGCGCGATCACCTCGAGGTGCTGGCCCACCTGGGCTGCCGCACCTGGGGCGACGTGGATGCGTTGCCGCGCGGCGGTCTTGCGCGCCGCTTCGGCAAGCCGCTGCGCGCCGCGCTCGATGCGGCCTGCGGACTGGTGCCTGAAAGCCACCGCTGGCTCGTGCTGCCGGATGTGTTCGACCAGAAGCTCGAACTGCCTGCGCTGGCCGAGCGCGCGCCGGAACTCATGTGGTCGGCCAATCGCCTGCTTGCGGCGCTGCAGCTCTGGCTGCGGGCGCGGCAGCGCGGCGCGGTGGCGCTGGAGCTGCAATGGACGCTCGATCTCAGGCGCCTGAACGGCGTGGAGCTGCCACCGTGCCAGCAGATCACCGTGCGCACGGCCGAACCCACGCAGGACATGGGTCATCTGCGCCGCCTGCTGGCCGAACGGCTGGCCGCGAGCACGCTGGCGGCGCCCGCGAGCTGGCTGCGCCTGCGTTCGCTCGACACCGCGCCCTGGGCCGGCGCGAGCGTGAGCTTCCTGCCCGAGGACAACCGCAAGGGCGACAAGCTGCATGAGCTGGTCGAGCGGCTCAGCGCGCGGCTCGGGCCGCAGCAGGTACTGAGCGCGGTCGTGCGGGCCGATCACCGGCCCGAATGCCGGCAGGCCTGGACCCCCGCGCTGCACCATGCGGCCCCCGGCGTTCGCCAGCGCATCCGGCCTCCGGCCGAGGTGCCGGAGGCCGGCGCGATCTATCCCGCCTGGCTGCTGCGCGAGCCGTTGCCGCTCGACATGCAGGGCGAGCATCCGTACTACCAGGGGCCGCTGCGCCAGCTCGTGGGCCCGCAGCGGCTCGAGGCCGGATGGTGGGGCGACGGCCGGCCGGCCGTGCGCGACTACTACATCGCCGAAAGCCCGCGCGCAGGTCTCGTGTGGATCTACCGCGAGCGACCCTCGGCCTGCTTCGCGTCGGGCGAGGTGCGCTGGTATCTGCAGGGTCTTTATGCCTGAACCCGGCGACAAGGAATGGCGCACCCGCAGCCAGCCGCGCGTGCACGTGCTGTCGCCTCCCGCGAGGCCGGCCCCGGGCCTGCCCGGCTATGCGGAGCTGCACTGCCTCACCAACTTCAGCTTCCAGCGCGGCGCCTCCCATCCGGAGGAACTGGTGGCGCTTGCCTATGAACTGGGCTATTCGGCGCTCGCGATCACCGACGAGTGTTCGGTTTCCGGCGTGGTGCGGGCCCATGTGGGGCTGAAGGAGTACCGCGAACTGCTCGACGAGCAGGACCGGGCCCATCCCGACCTGCGGCCGTCTCCGCGCAATGCCGCGTTCCGGCTGCTGTACGGCAGCGAGTTCGCATTCGAGCGCTTCCGGCTGATCGCGATCGCGCATGACCTCGAAGGCTGGGGCAACCTCTGCGAATTCATCACCGCGGCGCGCACCACCGCGCCCAAGGGCGAGTACCGCGTGAGCCTGGCGCACAGCGACATCGCCTCGCTGCGCCATTGCGAGATCCTCATCGCGCCGCGGCGCCAGCCGGGGCGGGGGATCGATCAGGCTGCGCTGTGCGCCGACGTGCGCCGCATCGCCGGATCGCTCGAGGGCCATGTCTGGCTGGCGGTCGAGCTGCCGAACGAAGCCGACGACGACCTCTGGCTCGCCACGCTGCATGCGGCGAGCCTCGCCACCGGCGTGCCGCTGGTGGCCGCCGGCGACGTGCACATGCATGTGCGCTCGCGCAAGCCGCTGCAGGACGTGATCACCGCCGTGCGCGAAGGGCGGCCGGTGGACCAGTGCGGCTTCGCGCTGCAGCCCAATGCGGAGCGCCACCTGCGTTCGCGCAAGCGGCTGGCCGACATCCATCCGCCCCGGCTGCTCGCGAACACGCTCGAGGTGATGCGGCGCTGCACTTTCGATCTGGACATCCTGCGCGAGCACTACCAGTACCCGCTGGAGAACGTGGGCGGCGGCGAGACGCCCGCGCAGACGCTGGTGCGCAAGACCTGGGAGGGCGCGCGCATCAGGTATCCCGGGGGCGTTCCCGAGAAGGTGCGTACGCAGGTGCAGCATGAGCTGGACCTCATCATCGAGCTGCGCTACGAGATGTTCTTCCTCACGGTCGAGGACATCGTGCGCTTCGCCAGCGAGAACCACATCCTGTGCCAGGGCCGCGGTTCCTCGGCCAATTCGGCGGTCTGCTACTGCCTCGGCATCACCGCCATCGATCCCGGGACCGGCAACCTGCTGTTCGAGCGCTTCCTGAGCCGCGAGCGCCGCGAGCCGCCCGACATCGATGTCGACTTCGAGCACCAGCGGCGCGAGGAAGTCATCCAGTACATCTACGGCAAGTACGGCCGCGATCGCGCGGCCATCGCAGCGGTCGTGATCTGCTATCGCTCGCGCAGCGCCTTGCGCGACGTGGGCAAGGCGCTGGGCATCGACGACCGGCTGGCCGACGAATTCGCGAAGGACCATTACTGGTTCGACGACACCCTGCTCGACGAGCGCATGGAGGAGGCGATGGCGCGCGCGGGCGTGCGCGAGGATCGGCTCAGGCTGCAGCAGTGGATCGAACTCACGCAACTGCTCAAGGGCTTTCCGCGCCACCTGAGCCAGCATGTGGGCGGCTTCGTGCTCACGCAGGGCAAGCTCACGCGGCTGGTGCCGGTCGAGAACGCCTCGATGGCCGATCGCTCCGTCATCCAGTGGGAGAAGGACGACCTCGAAGCCATGGGCATGCTCAAGGTGGACGTGCTGGCGCTGGGCATGCTGAGCACGATCCGGCGCGGTCTCGACTTCGTCAACCGCTGGCGCGGCAGCGTGCTGCAGATGCACCAGATCCCGAACGACGATGCGGCGGTCTACGACATGATCTGCGAGGCCGACACCATCGGCGTGTTCCAGATCGAGAGCCGGGCGCAGATGTCGATGCTGCCGCGCCTGCGGCCCCGCGAGTACTACGACCTCGTGATCCAGGTCGCCATCGTGCGGCCCGGGCCCATCCAGGGCGGGATGGTGCATCCCTACCTGCGCAACCGCGCCCGGCTGCGCAAGGGCGAGGTGCTGGAGCATCCCTATCCGGCCCTGGCCCCCGCGCTGGCGCGCACCCTCGGCGTGCCGATCTTCCAGGAGCAGGTGATGCAGATCGCGATGATCGCGGCCCGCTTCACGCCCGACCAGGCGGACCGCCTGCGCCGCTCGATGGCGGCCTGGAAGCGCAAGGGCGGCGTCGAGAAGTTCCACGAGCCGCTGGTCGGCGGCATGGTCGACAACGGCTACGACCGGGCTTTCGCGGAGGCCATCTTCAAGCAGGTGCAGGGCTTCGGCGAGTACGGCTTTCCCGAGAGCCACGCCGCGAGTTTCGCGCTGCTGGTGGTCGTGAGCTGCTGGCTCAAGCTCCATGAGCCGGCCTGCTTCCTCGCGGCGATGCTCGATGCGCAGCCGATGGGCTTCTATTCGCCCTCGCAGCTCGTGCAGGATGCGCGCCGCCACGGCGTCGAGGTGCGGCCGGTGGATGTTACGGCGAGCGACTGGGACTGCAGCCTCGAAACCCGCGCGCCCGACGCGCCGCGCATGCCCGCCGATGCCGATGCGCGCCATGCCGGACGCCGGGGCCGGCCTGACCAGCCGGCGGTGCGCCTGGGCCTGCGCCGTGTCGGCAGCCTGAGCGAAGCCGGCGCCAGGCGCTTGATGGCGGCGCGCGCCCGGGCGCCGTTCACCAGCACCGAGGATCTGGCCCTGCGCGCCGAACTCGACGGCAAGGACATGGCGGCCCTCGCCGCGGCGGATGCCCTGCTGACGCTATCGGGCCATCGACGGCAGCAGGTCTGGGATGCCACCGCGCAGCGGCGGGCGCCGGCCCTGCTCAAGGGCGTGCCCATCGATGAGCCCGGGCTGCGGTTGCCGGCCGCGCCCGAAGGCGAGGAAATCGTCGGCGACTATGCCTCGCTCGGTCTCACGCTGCGGCGCCATCCGCTCGAACTGCTGCGCCCCCGGCTCGCGCGCATGAAGCTCATGAGCGCGCTGGAATTGCGCCCGCTGCCGCATGACCGCACCGTGCGCGCCTGCGGCATCGTCACCGTGCGGCAGCGGCCCCAGACCGCCAAGGGCACGATCTTCGTCACGCTGGAGGACGAGACCGGCAGCGTCAACGTCATCGTCTGGCCCCATGTGGCCGAGGCCTGGCGCGATGCCCTGTTCAAGTCGCATCTCCTGGCCGTGCAGGGCACCTGGCAGCGCGACGAAGACAGCGGCGGCGAGGTGCGGCATCTGGTGGCGAGCGGCTTTCGCGACCTGACGCCCTGGCTCGGTCGCCTGGTGCGCAGCAGCCGCAGCCGGGATTTCCATTGAGGCCGCGCGTGGAAGCAGGGCGCGCTCGACCTTCCCGACGGGCGCAGGCGTGCGGGCCCGGCCGCCTGCCTCGGGTCGGCGCATGTGTCCATGCGCATCCGTGCGCCTGCCTCGGCAGGTGCCTTTCCTTTACGTGCCTTTCCTTTACTCTTGCACGATGACTGCATTCTCCCTGCCGCAGCAGCCGGACGATGGTGCGACTCCCGGGGAGTCGCCGGGTGCCACCGGGCTGCCTGCCCCGTCTTCGCCGGCCGCCCCGGGACGCCTGCATGCGCGCCGATTGCGCGAGGTCTATCGCTCGGCCGGCTGGCCCTGCGGCGATGCGATCGAGATCGACCTGCTCGCGGCCGGCCTGCTCGAGCGTCGAAGCTCGGGCCAGGGGCACGAGACCTTGCGCGTGACCGATGCGGGCATCGCGTTCATCGCGCGCACGATGGTCGGCAACCGCGCCGTGCTTTCGCGGCACGAGGCCCTGGTGGAACAGGTGGCGCGCGAGATGACGCGTGCCGGCCGGCTCGCCTGGCGGGGCCTGAGCCTGCGCGCGCGCCTGCCGGGCGCGACCGAGGACGACAAGCCGCGCTGGTGCGTGGCCCGGCCCGACGTGTTTTCCATCCGCAACACCAGCGTCGAGGCCTACGCGCAGCCGATCGTGCACGAGATCAAGGTCAACCGCGCCGACTTGCTGAGCGATCTGCGCAAGCCCGACAAGCGCGCCGCCTATCTGGACCTGGGCGGCGAGTGCTGGTATGTGCTGGGCTGCGATGCGAAAGGGCGGCCCATCGGCGAGCCCGAAGAGATCCCGGTCGAGTGCGGTGTGCTGATCGCCGGGGCCGGTCGACTGGTGGTCGCGCGCGCGGCCGTGCATCGGGCCTTGCCGCGCATGCCTTTTCCGGTCTGGATGGCGCTGGCCAAGGCGCAACCGGTGCAGGGATTCGACGACGAGACCCAGGATCTGCTCGCCGATGCGAATGAATGACGCAGGATATGCGCGCCGGCGCGCTTCCCTTCCTAGACGGAAGGTGTAGGCCGCACGTCGCATGGGCGGCGGGGGACTGGTTGCCGTATCTTCCGGCGCATCGCGTTGTCCGATGCGCGCATCCCATGACGGAGTCCGCATGCAGCCAGTACTCGAAATCCGCAAGCTCGATGAATCCTCATATACGTACACGGTGTGCGCGCCATCGTCCGATGGCGCTCCGCCGTCCCACGCCTGTTACATCGATCTCGGCCTGACTTCCTTCGCCGCCTGCCTGCACGATGCGGCGCAGGCCCTGACCTACTTCCACAAGGTCTGCATCCATTACGAAGGGATCTGCGTCGGCGAGCACGCGGTGACGCGGCTCGAAAACCAGTCCGAGGCCGTGGCGCGCGAATTGATCGCCCGCTATGAGCGCGAGCTGGAAGTGCCGCCCATGGCGTAGGCGCTTCGTTCGGCGGGAAGGGCCGGGCCTGTCAGCCGGCCATCCGTCCCGAATGGCGGGCGACTGTCTGAAGCCAGGGTTCCTCCTGCGCGAATGCCAGTGCGGCGGCGAGGGTGCGGGAGGGGCGGTTGGTGTCGTGCACCATGAATGCGATGGGCACCTCGACCTGCGGGCTGTGCAGCGGCAGCGCTTCGAGATCGCGATCGTCCTGCACGGCATCCACGAGCGCGCCCGGCATGATGCTGCAGACCTTGCCGGCGCGTACGCTGAGCGCGAGGGTCAGGACCGAGTCGGTCTCGATCGCGGGCGTGGGGTTCACGCCCGCCTGCGCGAAGGCCCGATCGACGATGGTGCGGTTGTGCATCTCGGCGCTCAGCAGGCATAGCGGGAGCGCCGCCGCTTCCCGCCAGCTCGTCGGCTTGCCGATGCGCAGGCCCGGGGCTTGCGCACCTTCGGCCCTGCGCAGCAGGAAGTAGTGCTCGATGTACTGTGGCACCACCCGCAGCGACGACCGGCCCGAGTCCATGCGCTCGTGATAGCCCAGGCCCATGTCGAGGGACAGGCTTTCCAGGCCTGTTTCGATTTCGATCGAACTCATGGATCGCAGGGTCGGCACGATGCCCGGATGGCGGGCCTGCAGCAGGGCGACGAAGCGGGCCGCGATCGGCATGGCGGTGGGCACGGCGCCGATCAGCAGATGGCCGACCGGATGGCTCTCGCTGCTTTCCAGGTCCTGCCGCAGCAATTCGTGCTCGCGCAGCATGCGGCGCGCGCTGGCGAGAATGCGCTCGCCTTCGGTGGTGAATCCGGCGAAGGTGCGGCCCCGCTTCACGATCGAGGTGCCGAAGTTTTCCTCCAGCGCCCGCAGCCCGTTGGACAAGGCCGGCTGGGTGACATGGCAGGCCAGGGCGGCCCGGCCGAAATGGCGGTGATCGTCGAGCGCGACCAGGTACTTGAGGGAAACAAAGAGGTTCATCGGTGCGTGCGGCGCGGGGCGGAATCGAAGCCCCGGATCAGCCGGTTGCGCCGAATGATGACTCATGAGGGCCGGGGCGCCGCATCCCCCGGTCTTCGCCGCCCCGCGAATGCGCGTCGCCGAAGCCTTCATCCGCCGGCCAGGCGCGCCTGCGGGCCGATGGCTTCAGGGAGCGTGCCGCGCGGGGAGCACGGCCACGGCTTCGATCTCCACGCGGACCGGCGCGATGAGTCCTGACAGCACGGTCGAGCGCGCGGGTGCGCGGTCCGGAGGAAAGCGCTGCGCATATGCCGCGTTGAAGGCGGGGTAGTCGGCCGCGTCGACCAGCCAGACGGTGGTCTTCACCACATCGCCCAGCGTGCAGCCGGCACGCGCGAGGATGGCTTCGACCATGTCGATGGCCGCATGTGTCTGGCCCGCGATGTCGGGCGCCGCGGGCTGTCCGTCCCGCATGGGCACCTGGCCCGCGACGAAGACCAGCGGCCCGTCGGCAATCACCGCTGGCGAGATGGGCTGTGTCCGGCCGGCGCGCACGACCGGGGGTCCGATACGGGAAACAGGGGGCATCTCGCGGCTCAGTCCGGCTTGGCGCCCGACACCTTCACGATGCGCCCCCACTTTTCCACCTCCTTCAGCACGAAGGTGCGGAACTCGGCGGGGCTGCCGCCGCCGAGCGTGAAGCCGCGCGAGCCGAAGTAGTCCTGGATATCGGCGCTGGCCATCACCTTGTTGACTTCGCGATTGAGCTTCTCGACCACCGCCGGCGGCGTGTTCGCCGGCGCGAAGAGGCCTTGCCACGACAAGGCCTCGAATCCGGGATAGCCGCTCTCCGCGATGGTCGGCACATTGGGCAGCATCTTGTGACGCTCCTTCGAGGTGACGGCGATCGGCTCCAGCTTGCCGGCTTCGAGTTGCGGCCAGACGACCAGGAAGTCGCCGAACATGGTGTCGATCTGGCCGCCCATCAGGTCGGTGAGCGCACCCGCACTGCCGCGATAGGGAATGTGCAGCATCGAGACCTTGGCGGCGGCCTTGAACATTTCACCTGTCAGGTGCATCGAGGTGCCGTTGCCCGGCGATCCATAGCTCACCGCGCCCGGGTGGGCCTTGGCCTGGGCCACGATCTCCTTCACGGTCCTGGCCGGGAAGCCCGGGTTGCGCACCAGCACGAGCGGGGACGACACGACCATGGAGACCGGTGCGAAGTCCTTCGACACGTCGTAGCGCAGGGCAGGGTAGAGCGCGCCGCTGATCGCGTTGGTGCCTGTCACGCCCATCAGCAAGGTGTAGCCGTCGGGCGCCGACTTGGCGACGTACTCGGCGCCGAGCGTGCCGCCCGCGCCGGCGCGGTTGTCGACGATCACCGGCTGGCCCCAGGCGGCCGCGAGCTTCTCGCCAATGCGGCGCGCCAGCAGGTCGGTGCTGCCGCCGGGCGGGAAGGGCACGACGATGTGAATCGGCTTGCCCGGGTAGGTCTGTGCATCCGCGAGCGCCGGCAGCAGCACGGCGGCCGCCAGCGCGAGTGTTCTGACGATGGATTTCATGGAGTCGTTCCTTGGTTCGTTGCAAATCGTCCTGGGTCGTCGCCGTCGGTAGCGGCTCCCCAGCCGCCGCCGCCGGCGGTCTCGATCACGAGTCGGTCGCCCGCGTGCCATTCGACGCGCGCTCGCGCGCCCAGCATCTCGACCGAGCCATCGGCGCGCTGCATGCGCGCCGTGGCCGACGCGCCGTCTCCCCCGCCTTGCGCGCCGCGCGCCCGGGTCAGGTGGCGTTCGCCGCGGTAGGACAGCTCGGCATGCCCTTCGAGCAGGCGATAGACGCGGCGCACACCGTGTCCGCCCGCATGCAGGCCCGCGCCGCCCGAGCCGCGACGGATGGCGTAGCACTCGAGCTGCAATGGCGCCTCTGTCTCGATCACCTCGACCGGGGTGTTGCGCGCATTGCCGATGTCGGTCGAGATGCCGGATGTCCCGGGCCCCCACGCACTGGCGCCGGCACCGCTCGCGACGATTTCAGTCAGCATCCATCGGCGGCCGTCGGCGCGCGTTCCGCTCATCGACATGACGACGGCGACGCCGGCATGCGGCGCCACGGACATGCCGGCGCCGGCCTGCGACCAGGCGCCGAGCATCGCGTTGCAGGCCATCTTGACCGTGGCGGTGCGCGCATTCACGGCGGCCGGCAGCCGCGGGTTCACCAGGCTGCCCAGCGGCAGGTGAAGCGTGAGCGGCGCGAGGCAGCCCGCGTTGTTCGGTGCATCGGGCGCCAGGGTGCGCATGAAGAAGAGCGCGGCTGAGAGCATGCTGCCGGGCGATGCATTGACCGGGCCCCGCACCTGCGGTGCGCTGCCCTCGAAGTCGATGTCGATCGCATCCCCGCGCTTGCGCAGCGTGACCACGATGGGCACGGGGCGCTCGTCGATCCCGTCGCCGTCGAGCTGGTCTTGCCAGCGCCATTCGCCGTCGGGTGCGGAACGCAGCGCGGCGCGGGCCATGTGTTCGGCCTGCGCGATCAGCGCGTCGCAAGCCGCATCGAAGAGATCGCCCATGCGTGCGGCGAGTGCCGCGGTCTCTCGCGCACCGAGGCTGACCGCCGACCATTGGGCCGCGAGGTCTCCGCGCAGGTTGGCCGGCGTGCGGGTGTTGGCGTCGAGAATGGCCTCCAGGTTCGCATCGGGCCCGGCGGCGCTGCGCCACCGCAGCGGGGGCAGGCGCAGGCCTTCCTGGAAGATCTCGGTCGCATTGGGCGGGATCGAGCCCGGCGCCATGCCGCCCACGTCCTGGTGGTGCATGCAGGTCGCGGCCAGCGCGATCACTCGGCCCTCGTGCAGGATCGGGCGCACGACGAAGAGGTCCGGCAAGTGCGTGCCGCCCGACCACGGGTCGTTCATGAGGTAGCCGTCTTCTTCGCGCATGCCGGCTGCCGGAAAGCGCTTCAGCACACCCGCCACCGCGGGGATCAGCGAGCCGAGCAGCAGCGGCAGCGAACGCGCCTGGGCCAGCAATCGGCCATCGGGCAGGAACAGGGCCGCGGCGCAATCGCCGCCCTCGCGGGCGATCGAGGAGTAGGCGGCGCGCATCATGCCGCCCTGCATGCGGTCGACCACGCCCTGCAATGCGAGGCGAAGCGGCTCCGTGTGCATCGTCACGCCTGGCAGGGTCATCGCGCATCTCCCGAAACAGCGCGCTCCAGGAGGAGCGAGTCATCCGTCATGCGACGCCAGCGCCAGCCGGCGGGAACCCAGACCGTCGTCATGGGCGCGAAGAGTGCGCGCGGACCGTCGCCCTCGGCCGCCAGCTCGCCCCAGGCGCTGGCCATGGGGACGGACGATGCCGTCGTGGCAAAGGGGGCGGGCGCCGGAATCCGCTGCTCGCGCACGACGCGCAACAGGCGCACCTGCAGGCCTTCGCCGCTGGATGCGGATCCGCGCAGCTGGGCGTGGCGCTGCCCGAAGCGTCGCGTCAATGTCTGGATGTCGTCGTCAGCCGGATCCCAGGTCACCTCGATCGGGAACTCCTGGCCCGCGTGGCACAGCGCAAGGCTCGAACGGGTCAGGGCATCGCGGCCGGCCGGTGCGATCGATTGCGCCATGGTACGCAGTCGTTCGAGCGCGGCTTTGTCGAACGCGCCTTCGCACGCGTGCTCGTGGGTCTGCGTGGGGGCGGCGCGAAGCATGCCGAGTGCGGCGATCACGCCCGCGTGCGGGAGCACGCGTACCTGCGCCATGCCGGCCAGTTCGGCCACTTCGGCCGCATGCTGCGCGCCGCCGCCGCCCGCGGCCACCAGCATGCAATCGGCCGGGTCGATGCCGCGCTGGAAGGCGCGCATCTTCAAGGCTTCGGCCATGGCCGTGGCCGCCGTGCGGACCACGGTCGCCGCGGCGTCTTGCGATGAGATGCCCAGCGGCGCTGCCACATCGCGCGCGATCGCGGCTTCGGCCGCGGCGCGGTCGAGGGCCACGCCCCCGGCCAGGCGGGACGGCAGGCGGCCCAGTACGCACAGCGCATCAGTGAGCGTCGCGTGCGCGCCGCCGAGTCCGTAGGCGGCGGGACCGGGCCATGCGCCCTGGGAACGCGGCCCCAGCCGCAGTGCGCCCCCAGCCAGCACCTGCACGATGCTGCCGCCGCCGACCGGCAGGGACTCGACGTCGGCGCAACGCAAGCGCAGTGACAGGTCGCCGCATTGCAGGGATTCCGCGAAGGCCGGACGGCCTTCCTCGATCAGGCCGATGTCGGTGCTGGTGCCGCCGACGTCGATCACCATCACGACGGGCGATACCGCGGATTCCGCCTCCAGGCTGGCCGCGACTCCCTGCAGGGCCGCGCAGGGGCCCGACATCGCCAGCGCGACCGGGCGTGCGGCCAGCTCGCGCCAGGTGCCGGTGCCGCCTTCGGAGCGCATCAGAAAGGGCTCCGGAAGTCCGCGGCGGGCCAGTGCCCCGGCGAGTTCCTTCAGATAGTCGGCCACCATCGGTTTGCTGTAGGCGTCGAGGGCGGTGGTCAGGAAGCGCTCGAATTCCCGCGGCTTGGGATCGACCCGGCTCGAAAGCGACACCATCACCTGCGGCAGGCGCGATTGAAGCCATGCGCGCAATTGCTCTTCATGCCGCGGGTTGCGATGGGCGAACAGCAGGCAGATGGCGACCGCGCGCACGCCGGCGCGCTCGATGGCGGCTGCGATGTCCTCGAAGCTCGCAGGTTCCAGCGCAGCCGTCTCGGCGCCCGTCGCGCCGATGCGCCCGCCGATCTCGAAACGCAAGTGCGGCGGAAACAGCCGGTGCTCGGGTGTGGGGGGTGCGATCACCGGCAGGTAGAGCTCGCGGCGTTCCTGCCGCGCCAGCGCCAGCACATCGCGCATGCCGGGCGAGGTCAGCACGGCAATGGGCGGGGCATTCTGTTCGAGCAGGAGATTGGTGACCACGGTGGAGCCGTGCACGAGACGGGCCACCTCGTGCGCGGCGATGCGTTCCCGTGCACACATCCGGTCGATCGCCGCAAGCACGGGCGCGGCCAGTTGTCCGGCCTCGCGCGGATGCTTGAGACTCGCCAGCCGTCCGTCGCTGCAACAGGCGACCACGTCGATGAAGGTGCCGCCCATGTCGACGCCGATGGCCCATTGCGCGGCTGCGTTCGAACTCATCGGAAGCGCCCGGGGCGGAAGGGGGTCAGGTCGACCTGCGTGGGCCGTCCCGCCACCAGATGGGCCACTTCGCGCCCGGTGCTCGCGCCCATGCACATGCCCATGTGTCCGTGGCCGAAGGCGAGCCAGGCGTTGTCGGCGCGGCGGGTGCGGCCGATCACCGGCAGGCTGTCGGGCATGCAGGGACGGTGGCCCATCCAGCGCGTGACCTCCGAAGTGTCGAGATGCGGGAACAGCGTGCGGCCCTGATGCAGGAGTGCGTCGGCACGCGCGTAGTCGGGCGGCGCCTTGAGCCCCGCGAACTCGACCGTGCCCGCCAGTCGCAAGCCCATGGCCATCGGGTTGACCATCAGGTTGTGTTCCACCGCCATCACCGTGTGGCGCAGGCCGAGATTGGAGCTGCGGACGGTGACGTGATAGCCGCGCTGCGTTTCGAGGGGCACGCGCTCGCCGAGCTGCGCCGCCAGCGGACCTGACCAGGCGCCGGCCGCCACCACGACCCCTTCCACCGCGAGCGCTTCGCCCTGATCGAATCGCACGCCGGTCACCCGCGTGCCCTGGCGCTCGAAGCCGGTCGCCCGCCGGGCATCGCTCCTTGCACCATCGCGCACGCAGCGCGCATGCAGGGCCTTCACGAGTTGCGACGGATCCGTGGTCGAGCCGTTGTCCGGCGCGAGGATGCCGAAGCGGAAGCGCCCCTTGAGGTCGGGCTCCAGATGTTCGAGCTCCTCGCGCTCGATGTCGATCATCGTCACGCCGAGCGAACGGCGCAGGTTCATCCCCCATTGCCACTGCGCGGCGACTTCACGCGACGAGTAGACATAGAGGCAGCCCGAGCGGCGCACCAGGGATTGCGCATCGGCGCGCTCCACGAGCGGGCCGTAGCAATCGAAGATCGGCTCCAGCAGACTGCGAAGCGCGGTGGCGATGCGCGTCACTTCGTCGCGCGTCGAGGACTGGAGCATGCGCACCAGCCACGGCAGCACCACGGGGGCATAGCGCCAGCGGACCGTCAGTGGGCCGAGCGGATCCAGCAGCCAGCGCGGCACGCGCTTCCACATGCCCGGCATGCCCACCGGCAGGCAGGCGCTCGGGGAGAGGGAACCTGCATTGCCGAACGAGCAGGCCTCGCCGGGGGGCAGCGGGTCGATGAAGGTGACCTGGTGACCATCGCGCTGCAGCCAGGCAGCTGTGCAGACTCCGACGATGCCAGTTCCGATGATGGCGATGTGCATGGCGCGGCATTCTGCGAACCCGCCCGCCATCAAACAAGCAAATTGATTTGATGTCCACATCAGACAAATTGATAATCGGACTTTCGTCGATCGCGGGCCGCCCCATCGCGGTGCATTCATGAACATCAGCTTTCGGCAGATGCGCGCCTTTTCAGCCGTGGCGCGGGCCGGCAGCTTCACGGCGGCCAGCCATCAGCTCCATCTGACGCAGTCCGCCGTGAGCATGCTGATCCAGCAACTCGAAGACGGGCTGGGCGTCCAGCTCTTCGACCGGGGCGCCGCCGTGACGCTGACCGAGGCCGGCCGGCAACTGCTCCCTCTCGCGCGGCGCATCCTCGACGATCTCAATCAGGTGGTCGAAAGCGCTTCCGACCTGCGCACGCTGCGCTCCGGCATGCTGCGCGTGGTGGCGCCGCAGATGCTGGCCTGCACCTGGGTGTCGTCGGTACTCGGCGAATTCGAGGCCGCGCATCCGGAGGTGGGTTTGCGGGTGACCGACGCCACCACCGACGACGTGGTGGGCACCGTGCGGCGCGGCGACGCCGAGCTGGGCATCGGCCCCGTGCGTCCGACCGGCGAGGACATCACCCGCACCTTCCTGATGGACGTGCCGATCCGGATGGTTTGCTCCTCGCGGCATCCGCTGGCTGCTCGCCGGTCCGTCTCCTGGGACACGCTGCGCGACGAACGCTGGGTGATCTATTCGAGCGAGTTCAATCGTGACCTCGAGCGCATGCTGCGCGAGCACGATGCGTCGCTGTCCATGCAGACCGGCGCTGAAGTGGGCTATCTGACCACCGCGCTCGCCCTGGTGGGCGTGGGAACCGGCCTGGCCGCGGTCCCGGACTATGCGCGATTCTTCGCCGGCAATTTCGACGTGCGCTTCATTTCGCTGCACGGGCCGACGATCCGACGCGAGTTCTTCATCTACCAGCGACGCGGCATGGCGCTGTCTCCGGCGGCGGAAGCCTTCGTGGCGATGCTGCGTCAGCGGGCCCGCCGGCCGGCGGCACAGCGGGCCTGAGGCCCGTCGGCCTGCTCAAGACAGGACGCGGCGCGAAGCTGCTAGCCGCGCGTCTTGCCCGCGACCAGGCGCATGCCGGGCATGAGTTCGGCGGCGAGTTCGGGGCGTTCGAGCGCGTAGTCGAGGTTCATGCGGGCGATCTCGACATGCTCCTCGCCCAGGGCCTGCGCGCGAGACCCCTGGCCGCGCTCGATCGCCTGCACGATCGCATGGTGCGTGCGATGCGCCTGCTGCATCCACGGCTGGCCTTCTTCCATCGACGACTGCATCGGAAGCATGGCGCTGGGCGAGGCGAAGGGCTGGCCGCCGAGCATGTCCATCACGCGCTTGACCGCATGGTTGCCGCAGCCGTCGAGGATGAGGCGGTGGAAGCGGTCGTTCATCTCGACGTAGGCCGCGTAGTCGTCCAGCTCCATGCTGGGCTTGTTCACCGCGCGGTCGCCGGCGTCCAGGCATTCGTGCAATTCGCGCAGCAGCTGCCGCGGCGCGCCGTCCTCGGCCAGGAGCCGTGCGGCGAATCCCTCGATCACCCCGCGCACGCGGATGGCGTCGGCGATCTCCTGCGCGGTGAAGCGCCGCATCTGGTAGCCGCCGCTGGGGGACTGCTCGATCAGGCCCTCGTGCTCGAGGCTGGTCAGCGCGAGTCGCACAGGCGTGCGCGAGGCGCCAAGCTTTTCTGCCAGAGGGATCTCGGCCAGCCGTTCGCCGGGCACGAATTCCCCCTTGAGGATCATGTCTCGGAGCTGGACCAGCACGCGGGATTGTTGGGAGTCCATGGATTCAACAGAGCAGCAACGGCCCCCATTCTAGAAGGCTGGCGAAGTCCTGTACGCAGTTGCTTTGCAGTGGCCCGGTTGTTGCATGCATAAGCTGAAGTGCTGTTCGAAAGAGTGCGGAAGCACATGATTGGTGCATCTTTTGCTAGGTGTTAACCCTCTCGTTTTCCCTTCGGAGACCGAAATGACGGGCCTTCGCCGTCAAAATCAGTTGACCGTGACAACATCCATCCAGACAATGTATGCAATTGCATGCAGCGCATGCGGAGCCGACCAACCTTCGATGGAGAACCCATGATCAGCGCCGAACAGAATGATTTCATTACCCGTGTCGGATCCGGAACCCCGGCCGGCAAGCTGCTGCGCCGCTACTGGCAGCCGGTGGCCCTTGCGGACGAGCTGGCGGGCCCGCGCCCGGTGAAAGCCGTCCAGCTGATGGGCCAGCACTTCGTGCTGTTCCGCGACGAGAAGGGTGAGCTGGGCATGCTCGACCGCGACTGCCCGCATCGCGGCGCCGACCTGGCCTTCGGCCGCCTGGAAGGCGGCGGCTTGCGCTGCCCGTTCCATGGCTGGCTGTTCGACGTCAAGGGCACTTGCCTGGAGACTCCGGCCGAGCCGGAGGGCAGCAAGCTGTGCAGCCGCATCAAGCAGACGGCCTATCCGGTGGTGGAGAAGGCCGGCGTCGTCTTTGCATACATCGGCGAGGGTGAGCCGCCCGCGTTTCCCGACTTCGACTGCTTCGTCGCGCCCGACACCCATGTCTTCGCCTTCAAGGGCCTGTTCGAATGCAACTGGCTTCAGGCTCTGGAGGTGGGCATCGACCCCGCGCATGCCTCCTACCTGCACCGCTTCTTTGCCGACGAGGACACGTCCGAGAGCTACGGCAAGCAGTTCCGCGGCGCCTCGGCCGATTCGGACATGCCCATCACCAAGGTCCTGCGCGAATACGATCGTCCCGACATCAGCGTCGAGCCCGCGCCCTACGGCATGCGCCTGACCGCATTGCGCAAGCTGTCGGAACAGGACACGCACGTTCGCGTGACCAACGTGGTGTTCCCGCAGGCCTTCGTGATCCCGATGAGCGCGGAGATGACGATCTCGCAGTGGCACGTGCCGGTGGACGACACCCACTGCTACTGGTACGCCATCTTCACCAGCTTCACCGGCCCGGTGAACAAGCAGCAGATGCGCGACCAGCGCCTCGAGCTGTACGAGCTGCCCGACTACACATCGCGCAAGAACAAGCGCAACAACTACGGCTACAGCATCGACGAGCAGCTGTCCGAGACCTACACCGGCATGGGCATGGACATCAACGTGCATGACCAGTGGGCGGTGGAGTCGCAGGGCCCGATCCAGGACCGCACGCGCGAGCACCTGGGCACCACCGACAAGGGCATCATCGCCTACCGCCGCATGCTGGTGAAGGCCATCGAAAGCACGCTCGCCGGCGAGCCGGCGCCGATGCTGATCGACGACGCCCAGGCCCGCGCGCTGACCGGTCCGCCCTCGATCGACGGCATCAGCACGAACAAGGAGGCGGTCGCGTACTGGCAGGATGCCGACCGCGACCGGCGCCTGAAGTCGACCTGGGCCGGCGCGCGGCTCGCCGCCTGAGACACGCGGGCGCCCCATGAGCAATTTCGTAGACCGTTTCGGCCTCTGGTCGGACGACCAGTCGAAGCAGGCAGCCGAACTCGTGCGCCGGCTCGACGCCGGCGAGGTGGACGTGGTCCGCTTCGCCTGGCCCGACCAGCACGGACTGCTGCGCGGCAAGACGCTGGTGGCGAGCGAGGCCGGTGCCGCGCTGCGTGACGGCGTGAACCTCACCTCCACCCTGCTGGCCAAGGACACCTCGCACAAGACCGTGTTCCCGGTGTTCGCGGCCGGCGGCGGCTTCGCGATCGAGGGCTTCCAGGGCGGCGCCGATTTCACCATCGTCGCCGACCCATCGACCTTCAAGCAACTGCCGTGGGCACCCCGCACCGGATGGATCCTGTGCGATGCCTACATGTCCGACGGCAAGCCCTGTCCGTATGCGACGCGTCAGATCCTGCAGCGCGCCGTTCACCAGTTGGGCGAGATGGGGCTGGAGTTCATCGCCGGCCTCGAAGTCGAGTTCCACGTCTTCAAGCTCGACGATCCGCGCATGGGCCTCGGCGACTCGGGCCAGCCGGGCGAGCCGCCGCGCGTGTCGCTGCTGTCGCACGGGCACCAATACCTGACGGAGCTGCGCTACGACCGCGTCGATGCCGTGATGGAATTGCTGCGCTCGCAACTCGTCGCGCTCGGCCTGCCGCTGCGTTCCCTCGAAATCGAGTTCGGCCCGAGCCAGTTCGAGCTGACCTTCGGCCCCACGGCCGGCGTGCTGCCGGCCGACACCATGGTGCTGCTGCGCAGCGCCATCAAGCAGATCTGCCAGCGCGCCGGCTATCACGCCACCTTCATGTGCCGGCCCCGCATTCCGAACGTGATGTCGAGCGGCTGGCATCTGCACCAGTCGCTGCGCCGAAAGAACGACGGCGTCAACGCGTTCATGCCCGAGGTGGCCGGACAGGACCTGAGCGAGATCGGCCGGCACTATCTCGGCGGCCTCAAGCAGCATGCCTGCGGCGCGGCCGCGCTCGCCAGTCCGACCATCAACGGCTACCGGCGCTACCGGCCCTTTTCGCTGGCACCCGACCGTGCCATCTGGGCGCGCGACAACCGCGGCGCGATGCTGCGCGTGCTCGGCGGCGCCGGCCAGAGTGCGACCCGCATCGAGAACCGCGTCGGCGAGCCCACCGCCAATCCCTACCTCTACCTCGCGTCGCAGCTCTTCTCCGGACTTGACGGCATCCGCAACAAGACGGACCCCGGTCCCTCGGCCGACGCGCCCTACGAAACGCCGGCCGAACAGTTGCCGCGCTCGCTCGGCGAGGCGCTGGCCTGCCTGCGGCGCGACGACATGCTGAACCGGCAGATGGGCAAGACCTTCGTCGACTACCTGTGCCACATCAAGGAGGCGGAAATCGCCCGCTTCAACCTCGAAGTCAGCGAGTGGGAACACCGCGAGTACTTCGACATGTTCTGAGCCCGCCAGCCATGCCCACGATCCACTACATCCTTCAAGACGGCAGCCGCCGCAGTGTCGACGCCAAGGCCGGCTCCACCGTGATGGAGAACGCCATCCGCGGCAACATCCGCGGCATCGATGCCGAATGCGGCGGTTCATGCTCCTGCGCGACCTGCCATGTCTACGTCGACGACGCCTTCATCGAGCGCCTGCCGCCGGCCGACGAGATGGAGAGCGAACTGCTCGAAGGTGTCGCCGCCGAGCGCCGGCGCGGAAGCCGCCTGAGCTGCCAGCTCACCGTGACCGCCGAACTCGAGGGCCTGACGGTCCGCGTGCCCGAGACCCAGAGCTGATGTCCGACGCCAAGCCCCTGGTGATCGTCGGCGCGTCCTACGCCGGTGTGCAGCTCGCCGCCAGCGCGCGCGAGCTCGGCTTCGAGGAGCGCATCGTCATCGTCGGTGACGAGCGCCACGCGCCCTACCAGCGTCCCCCCTTGTCCAAGGGGCTGCTCACCGGCAAGACGAGCGTGGACGCGCTGCAGCTGCGCAGCCCTGATTTCTTCGCGCAGAACCGCATCGAGCTGCTGCTCGGCCGCCGTGCCGAGCGCGTGGATGTCGGCGCATGCCGCATCACGCTGAACGATGGCGCCGGCCTCGACTATGGCTGGCTCGCACTGACCACCGGCGCGCGCTGCAGGCCTTTCGCGCTCGGCGCGAATCTCGAAGGTGTGTTCAACCTGCGCACGCTCGACGATGCGCTGCGCATCGTCGACGCCGCGGCGCGCGCGCGCCGCGCCTGTGTGATCGGCGGCGGCTTCATCGGCCTCGAAGTCGCCTCGGCGCTGCGTTCGCGCGGGGTCGAGGTCACGGTGGTCGAAGCGCAGCCGCGGCTGCTCGCGCGCGCCTTTCCGCCCGGCATGTCGACCTATGTCGAGCATGCGCATCGCCGCCGCGGCACCGAGCTCTCGATCGGCCGGGGCGTGCGCGCGCTGCATGGCGAGCACGGCCGCGTGGCTGCGGTCGAACTCGACGACGGCAGCCGCATCGACTGCGACCTCGTCGTCCTCGGCATCGGCGTGCTGCCCAACGTGGAGCTGGCGCAGCAGGCCGGCATCGCAATCGACAACGGCATCGTGGTCGACATGCTCGGCCGCACGAGCGCGCCGCAGGTGCTGGCGGCGGGCGACGTGGCCAACATGGCGCTGCCGCCCGCACCCGGCGCACCGGCGCGCATGCGGCTGGAATCGATCCAGTCGGCCAATGACGGCGCCCGGGCCGCTGCCTCGCTGACGGTCGGGCGCGAGCAGCCCTGCATGGCCGTGCCGTGGTTCTGGAGCGACCAGTTCGACCTCAAGTTCCAGATGGCGGGCCTGCCCATGCCCGGCGACGAGGCCGTGCTGCGCGGCGACATGGCGAGCGACCGCTTCAGCGTGTTCTATTTGCGCCGGGGCGTCCTCGTGGCCGCGCACTCGGTGAACAAGCCGGCCGAGCACATGCAAAGCCGCAAGCTCATCGGCGCGCGCGCGCGGCTCACCGCCGCGCAGCTTGCCGACGAATCCTTCGACCTCAAGACGGCGACGGCACTCGCCCTGGAGGCCGCCGCCTCATGAGTTTCGTGGCCGCGCCGCGGCCTCTCCCGTTTTCCTTCCACCCTTGCGCCGGTCCGACGGCGTCACTCCACGGAGCTTTCACGATGAAATTGAGCAAGAGAAAGATGCTCGCCACCCTGACGCTGGCCTGCCTCGGCGCCCTGGGCGCGATGTCCGCGGCCAACGCCGCCGACGAGCCGCTTCGCATCGGCCTGATCGCGACCTACTCGGGCCCCTATGCCGACTACGGCCGCCAGTTCGATGCCGGCGTCGCGCTCTACCTGAAGGAACACGGCGGCAAGATCGCCGGCCGCACGGTCGAGGTCATCAAGAAGGACACCGCCGGCCCGGCGCCCGACGCCGCCAAGCGCATTGCGCAGGAACTGGTGGTGCGCGACAAGGTGAGCATCCTCACCGGGCTCGATTTCAGCCCCAATGCCTATGCGGTCGGCGCGATCGCGACGCAGGCCAAGATCCCGACGATCGTGATGAATGCGTCGTCCTCGGCCATCACGACCAGCTCGCCCTATGTGGCGCGCGTGTCCTTCACGGTGCAGCAGGTCTCCGACCCGATGGCCCGCTGGATGCTGAAGAACGGCATCAAGGACGCCTACACGGTGGTCGCCGACTACGCCTCGGGCGTCGATTCCGAAACCGCCTTCAAGAAGGCCTTCACGGCCGGCGGCGGCAAGATCTCCGGCGAGCTGCGCACACCGATGAACAACCCCGACTTCTCGGCCTACGTGCAACGCATCAAGGACGCCAAGCCGCAAGCCGTGTTCTTCTTCTTCCCCTCGGGCGTGATGCCGCCGGCCTTCCTCAAGGTCTGGAAGGAGCGCGGCATGGAAGAAGCCGGCATCAAGCTCTTCGCGACCGGCGAGGCCACGGATGACAGCTACCTCGAGGCCACCGGCGACGTCGCGCTGGGCCTGATCACCAGCCACCACTATTCGTACGCGCATCCGTCGCCGAAGAACCAGAAGTTCGTGAAAGACTTCGTGGCCGAGTTCGGCACCAAGCTGCGTCCCAGCTATTTCGCGGTCACGGCTTACGACGCGATGGAAGCCATCGATCTCGCGCTTGCGAAGACCAAGGGCGATGTCTCCGGCGACAAGGTCATGGAGGCGCTCAAGGGCCTGCGCTTCGAGAGCCCGCGAGGCCCGATCGAGATCGATCCCGTGACGCGCGACATCGTGCAGACCGTCTACATCCGCAAGACCGAGCGGGTCAAGGGTGAGCTCGTGAACGTCGAATTCGACAAGTTCGAACGGGTCAAGGATCCGGCCAAGGAAAGCAACTAGTAGTCCGGTCGGCTCGGCCGCCGCAGCAACGGGATATCCATGGGAATCGTGATTTTCGACGGAGTGGCCTACGGCATGCTCCTGTTCCTGATCGGGGTGGGCCTTTCCATCACGATGGGCCTCATGAACTTCGTCAACCTCGCGCACGGCACGTTCGCGATGGTGGGCGGCTACGCCGCGAGCGTTCTGATGAACCGCTACGGCGTGGGCTTCTTTCCCGCGCTGGCGGCGGCTTTCGTCGCGGCGGCGCTTGTCGGCGCCGTGCTCGAATTCCTGTTCTATCGGCGGCTCTACCGCGCGCATCCGCTCGACCAGGTGCTGCTGTCGATCGGCATCGTGTTCGTCTCGGTGGCCGTCTTCACCTACTTCTTCGGCCCGACGATGCAGGCCTTCCACCTGCCGCCGCTGCTGGACGGGCGGGTGTCGCTGCTGGGGCTGGAGGTCGGCCGCTATCGCCTGTTCCTGATCCTGTGCGGCGTGCTCGTGCTCGCGGGCCTGCTGCTGGTGCTCGGCAAGACCCGCTACGGCGCGATGGTCCGGGCCGCGGTGGACAACCAGCGTGTCGCCGGCGGCACGGGCATCCACGTCCAGCGGCTCTTCTTCCTGACTTTCTCGCTGGGCTGCGGCCTGGCCGGCCTGGGCGGTGCGCTGAGTCTCGGCATGCTCGGGCTGGAGCCGTCCTTCCCGCTCAAGTACCTCACGTACTTCCTGATCGTGGTGTGCGTCGGCGGTGCCGGCACCATCACCGGGCCCTTCGTGGCCGCGCTGCTGGTCGGCATCGTCGATGTCGCCGGCAAGTACTATCTGCCGGAAGCCGGCGCCTTCCTCATCTACGTGGTCATGATCGTCATGTTGTTGTTGCGGCCGAACGGGATCATCCCGCGCAAGGGGCTCGCATGAAAGCCATCACCGTTTCGCCGGGCCGCCTGCGCGCGGCCGAGGTGGCCTTCTGGCTCGCGCTCGGCGCCAGTTTCTTCCTGCTGCCCGACAAGCTCACGCTGATGAGCCAGATCATGATCTTCGGGCTGTTCGCGGTCTCGCTCGACATGGCGCTGGGCTATGCCGGCATCCTCACCGTCGGCCATGCGGCCTTCTTCGGCGCCGGCGCCTATGCCGCCGGGCTGCTGGCCAAGCACGGCTGGAGCGAGCCTTTCAGCGGCCTGCTGTTCGCGCTCCTGGTGTGCGCGGCGCTCGGCTATGCGTCGAGCTACCTGATCGTGCGCGGCGCCGACCTCACGCGGCTCATGATCACCATCGGGGTCTGCGTGCTGCTGGCCGAGCTGGCCAACCGCCTGTCGTCCATCACCGGCGGCACCGACGGCCTGCAGGGCGTGACGATCGCGCCGGTGCTCGGCCTCTTCGAGTTCGACCTTTTCGGCAAGACAGCCTTCATCTATGCCTACGGCGTCGTGCTGCTGATGTTCCTCGGCGTGCGCCTGGTGCTGCGCTCGCCGTTCGGACTGGCGCTGCGCGGCATCCATGACAGCCGCAAGCGCATGCTGGCGATCGGCTCGCCTGTGGATGCGCGCCTGCGCACGGCGTACGCACTGTCGGCCGGCGTGGCCGGGGTGGCGGGTGCGCTGCTGGCGCAGACCACGCAGTTCGTCGGCATCGAGTCGATCGGCTTCAACCGCTCGGCCGAGGTGTTGATCATCCTGGTGCTCGGGGGAACCGGCCGACTGTACGGCGGGATGATCGGCGCGATCGTCTACATGCTGGTGCATGACTGGTTCGCCGATCTCAACCCGCAGTACTGGATGTTCTGGCTCGGCATCTTCCTGATTGCCGCCGTCATGCTGGGGCGTGGCGGGATCATGGGCGTGCTGTCGCGCTTCGTGAAGACCGGGAGGCCCTCATGAGCAGCGTCGCACTCCGCACCCAGGGCCTGGGGATTTCCTTCGGCGCCTTCCGCGCGGTCCACAACGTCAACCTGACGCTGGAGCCCGGCGCGCGTCAGGCCCTGATCGGGCCGAACGGTGCCGGCAAGACCACGCTGATCAACTTGCTGACGGGTGTCTTCAAGCCCACCAGCGGCACGATCCACATGGGCGGCCACGAGCTCACCTCGCTGTCGGCCGACAAGCGCGCCCGCATGGGCCTCTCGCGCACCTTCCAGATCAACACGCTCTTTCCCGGCCTCACGCCGCTGCTGTCGATCGTGCTGGCGATCAGCGAGCGCGAAGGGCAGGGCGCCGTCTGGTGGCGTCCGCTCAAGCGCAACAAGGCGGCCTTCGACGAGGCGCATGCCCTGCTCGGACGCCTCAAGCTCGACGCGCTGGCCGACGTGCCGGTGGCCGAGCTGCCCTACGGCAAGCAGCGCCTGCTGGAGATCGCGCTGGCCCTGGCCGCGCGTCCGCGCATCCTGCTGCTCGACGAGCCTGCCGCCGGCGTGCCGGAGGACGAGAGCGGCGAACTCTTCGAAGCCATCGCCGAGCTGCCGCAGGACATCAGCGTGCTGTTCATCGAACACGACATGAAACTCGTCTTCCGCTTTTCGCGCCGCATCTCGGTGCTGGTGGCCGGCCAGATCCTCACCGAGGGAACGCCTGCCGAAATCGGCGCCAACCCGCGCGTGCGCGATGTCTATCTCGGCCACTCCGGAGCTCCCCGTGTCTGACATGCTCGTTTTCGATCAGGTAGTGGCCGGTTACGGCAACGCGGTGGTGCTCGACCGCCTGGGCTTTTCGCTGGCGCAGGGCAGCAGCCTCGCCATCCTCGGGCGCAACGGCGTGGGCAAGACCACGCTGCTGGAGACCCTGATGGGCAACACGCGCGTGATGCGCGGCGCCATCCGCTGGTTCGGTGAAGACATCACGCGCTGGCCCTCGCACCGCCGCGTGCGCGCGGGCCTGGGCTGGGTGCCGCAGGAGCGCGAGGTGTTCCCGTCCCTGACGGTCGAGGAGAACCTGACCGTGATCGCCCGGCCGGGCGCGTGGAACCTGCAGCGCGTCTACGAGTTCTTTCCGCGCCTGCGGGAGCGTCGAGGCAACTACGGCAACCAGTTGTCCGGCGGCGAGCAGCAGATGCTGGCCATCGGCCGGGCCTTGATGACCAACCCGAAGATCCTGCTGCTCGACGAGCCGATGGAAGGGCTGGCGCCGATCATCGTCGAGGAGCTGGCCTCGTCGATCCGCCGCCTGTGCGAAAGCGAAGGCCTGCCGTCGATCGTGGTCGAGCAGCATCCGGTGCTGGCCCTCGAAATGACCCACCAGGCGATCGTGCTGGAGCGCGGCACCGTCGTGCATGCCGGGCCGAGCGCGGCGCTGGCCGGCAACGCGGCTTTGCTCGAAGGCCTGCTTGGGGTCGGCATGGCCGAAGAGGCTGCCTGAGTCGGCCCGCGCTCCCCGGCCTTCTTTTCCGTTCCTTTCATCCTCACTTCGTCTGAACCGCACCATGTCCCTGTCCCGTTTCCGCCTTTCTCTTCGCGGTCTGCTGGCCGCCTGCGCCGTCGCACTCGCCGGGCCCGCCGCATTCGCACAGGACACGGTGCGCATCGGCCTCATCGCCGAAATGTCGGGCCCCTTCGCCGAATTCGGGAAGCAGATGGAGGCGGGCATCAAGGTCTATCAGAAGCAGTTCGGCGACACCGTCGCCGGCAAGCGTGTCGAGGTGATCGTGAAGGACGTGGCCGGCCCGAACCCGGAGCTTGCCAAGCGGCTGGCGCAGGAACTGGTGGTCCGCGACAAGGTCCAGGTGCTGGCGGGATTCGGCTTCACGCCCAATGCGCTGTCGGTGGCGCCGATTGCAACGCAGGCCAAGGTGCCGATGGTGGTGATGAACGCCGCGGCCGCCGAGCTGACCGCCAAGTCGCCCTACATGGTCCGCACGTCCTTCAGCTACCCGGACGTGGTGCCGCCGATCGCGCGCTGGGCCGTCAAGAACGGATCGAGGAAGGCCTACGTCATCGTCGCCGACTACGCGCCGGGACACGACGCCGAGGCGGCCTTCCTGGCCGAATACAAGAAGGCCGGCGGCGAGATCGTCGGCAGCGTGCGCACGCCGATGGTGACCCTCGACTTCTCGCCCTACATGCAGCGCGTGAAGGACGCCAGGCCCGACGTTCTCTTCGCCTTCGTCAACGGCGGCGACGTGGCGCCGGCCTTCATCAAGGAGTTCCGCGAGAAGGGTCTGGCCGATGCAGGCATCAAGCTCATCGGCACCGGCGACATCGTCGACGAGGCCATCATCGAGGCCATCGGCGACCGCGCTCTCGACATCACGACGGTGTATCCCTACTCGATGCATCACAAGTCGGAGCTCAATGCGCGCTACGTGCGCGACTTCAAGGCGATGCGCGACGCCAAGGCGCGCCCGACCATCATGAGCGTGTCGGCCTACGACGGCATGGCCGCGATCTATGCGGCGCTGAAGAAGACGAATGGCAATGCGGATGGCCAGGCGCTGATCGAGGCCTTCCAGGGTCTCCAGTTCGAGAGTCCGCGCGGCCCCATCGGCATCGACGCCAGGACGCGGGACATCGTTCAGGACGAATACATCCGCCGCGTGGGCAAGGTCGACGGCACGCTCGCCAACATCGAGTTCGAAACTTTCAAGGCCGCACGCTGATGAGCGGCGATTCGCTGACGCTCGGCATCGCCGGCCTCCAGAACGCCTACGGCAGCGGCGAGCACACGCCCGAAGGTGTGCTGGATGCGCTGTTCGCGGCGATCGATGCGGACACGCGGCACATCAACGCGTTCTGCCTGCTGGACCGCGAGGACGCCCGTGCTGCTGCCCTGGCCTCCGGCGCACGCTGGCGCGAAGGGCGACCGCTCGGCCCGCTCGACGGCGTGCCGGTCTCGATCAAGGACCTGATGAACGTGGCCGGCTGGCCCACTCGCCGTGGTTCGCGGAGTTCGGCCGGCGATCCACCGGCCGCACAGGACTCGCCGGCGGTGGCGTTGTTGCGCGCCGCGGGCTGCGTGATCTTCGGCAAGACGACCACGACCGAGTTCGGCTGGAACACAAGCTCCTGGAATCCGCACAGCGGGCTGACGCGCAATCCCCTGGACCCCCTTCGATCGGCGGGTGGTTCGAGCAGTGGTGCCGCGGCACAGGCGGCCGCGGGCTGGGGGCCGCTCGCGCTGGGCAGCGATGCGGGTGGCTCGGTGCGCATTCCCGCCTCGTACTGCGGCGTGGTCGGATTCAAGCCGAGCTTCGGCGCCATCCCGCTGGCGCCGCAAAGTGCCTTCGCGGAGTTCGCGCATTTGGGGCCGCTCACGCGCAGCGTGGAAGACTGCAGGCAGGCCATGGCCGTGCTGTCGCAGGCCGATGCGCGCGATCCCGGCTCGCTGTTCATCCGCGGCGGCGCGGTGCAGCGCGGGCCCGTGCGGATCGGCTGGACCTTGCAACTGGGTGCCGACATGCAGGTGGAGCCCGCCATTTCCGACGCTTTTCTTGCGGCTTTGGAGCAGCTCGAGCGGGCCGGCCACACGCTGGTGCCGATGCCGGCAGAGGGCACGGACCTGGCCTCGGACATGTGGACCGTGTGGCTGTCGCGCGTGCACGAATCCTTCCTCGCCTGGCAGCCCGGGCAGCGCTTGCTCCTCGATGCGCGCCTCCAGGCGCTCTACGAGGAAGGCAACGCGCTGGAACTCGCGCAGCTCGCGCGCAGCAGGGCACGATTGCGTGATTTCGCGATGCGTCTGGCGCAGCAATTCGCCAGCGTCGATCTGATGCTGACACCCGCCACGCCGAGCGTGGCGCCCGCCATCGCGAAAGACGGGAGCGCCGATATCAACTGGTTCGCAGGCAACGGCTATGCGTACCCCTTCAACCTGACACAGCAGCCGGCCTTGAGCATTCCACTGGGACGCAATGCCGACGGCCTGCCCTTCGGCCTTCAGATCGTCGGCCGCAGGTACGACGATGCCCGGGTGCTCGCTTTCGGCGAGGAAGTCGAGGCCCTGCTGTCCGGAAGCGCCGCGTGAAGCCGATCGCGGTCTTCCAGCACACGGAGGTCGGTGCGCCGGGCGCGGTGGTGCCGATCCTGCAGGCGCTGGGCCGCGAGGTGGTGCTGGTGCGCATCGTCGACGGCGAGGCGGTGCCGGCCGATGCTTCGGCTTTCGGCGGGCTGGTGTTCATGGGCGGGTACATGGGCGCCCACGATCCGCTGCCGTGGATCGCACAGGAGCTCGCGCTGATCCGTGACGCCGATGTTCGCGGCATTCCCGTCGCGGGCCATTGCCTCGGCAGCCAGCTGGTCGCGCTGGCGCTGGGCGGCGAGGTCCACCGGCACGAGCGGCCGGAGATCGGCTGGTGCGAGATCACGGCCGAGACGTCCGACACGGCGAGGGACTGGTGGGGCGAGCATGCGGGCCGGGTCCTGCAGACCTTCCAGTGGCACGGCGATACCTTCGACCCGCCGTCCGGCGCGGTGCCGCTGGCGCAGGGCCGCTACTGCCGCAACCAGGCCTTCGTGCTGCGCGGCCTGCATCTGCTGGTGCAGTCGCACCTCGAGATGACGCCCGCGCTGGTCGGGCTTTCGGTCGAACGCAACGGACATCAACTGGCGCGCCAGAACGCGCTCGGGAATCCCGCGACGAGCAACTACGACGATGTGCTCCTGGACCTGCCGCGGCGCACCGAAGCGATGCACATGCTGCTGCATCGCCTGTATGCGCGCTGGGTGTCGGGCTGCCGTTGAGCGAGGGCCGGTCCCGCCTGGCAGGCGTAGTCAGTCGGCCTTGATGCCCTGGGTCCTGATGAGGCTCGTCCACCGCTCGGCATCGCGGGCGACGAGGTTGCGAAACTCTTCCTGCGAGGTCGGCTCGATGTCGAAGCCTTGCGACTTGAAGGATGCGGTCACGTCGTCCATGCGCAGGATCTCGTTGATCTCCTTGTTCAACTGCGCCGCCAGTTCGGGGCGCATGCCCTTGGGGCCGAAGATGCCGTACCAGATGTCGCCGTTCACGCCGGGCACGTTCACTTCCGACAGCGAAGGCGTGCCGGGCAGCATGGGCGAGGGCTTGTCGCCGGCCGTGGCCAGCGCCACCAGCTTGCCGGTGCGCACCTGCGGCGCGGCGACATTCGCCGTCACCGGGGCCATGTCGACCTGACCGCCGAGTACGGCGGTGACTTGCGGACCCGAGCCGGCGAAGGGAATGTGCGTCATGGAGATCCCGGTGCGCACCTTGAACAGTTCGGCCGTCAGATGGTTCGGCGTCCCCACGCCCGGTGACGCATAGTTGAGCCGGCCGGGCGACTTGCGCGCGGCAGCGATCAGGTCCGCAATGGACTTGATGCCCGAATTGGGATGCGTCACCAGCACGAGCCGGTTCCAGCCGACGAAGGCAATCGGCGTGAGGTCGCGCACCGGATCGTAGGGCAGCGACGGGTACAGGGCGGCCCCGACCGTCAGGGAGCTTGCGCTGAACAGCAGGGTCGATCCGTTGGGTGCTGCGCGGACCACGGAATCGGTCCCGATCCCGCCGCCCGCGCCGACCTTGTTCTCGACCACGATGGGATGGTTCAGGCGCTCGCCCAGCTTCGGCGCCAGCGCGCGCGCCATGATGTCCGGCGTGGTGCCGGGCGTGGTCGGGATGATGATGCGGATCGGTCCGTCCGGAATCTTCGCCGGTTGCGCGGCCAGACCCGCGCAGGCGGCCGAGAGCATGAAGGCGAGTGCGAGTCGGGTCCGCAGGCGGGTTGGGTTCATGGTGTGTTGTCTCGAGTTGGTTGTCGGTATTGCGGCCGGGGCGGCTGGCCTCAGGAGGTCCTGACGATGCGCTCTTTCGCCAGCTTCGCGACCGCGCTCGGATCCAGTCCGAGCAGGGAGGTCAATATGGATGCGGTGTCTTCGCCGATGGCGCCTACATGGGAGCCGACCGGCGGCTTGCGGCCCCGCAGCGAGAAGGGAAGGCTCGTGGTCATGAGTTTGCCGGCGCCGTCCCGGACAGGGGCAAAGGAACGCCGCTCCTCGAATTGCGGATCCTTGATCACGTCATCCATGCGTCGATAGCGGGAGCAGGGGACGCCCGCAGCCATGAGGATGGCTTCGCAGTCGTCCGCGGTGCGCCCGCGGGTCCAGGTTTCGATGCGGCGCATGTACTCGTCCCAGTGGTCGAAGCGTGCCTGGTTGGTGGCGAGAAGCGGGTCATCGGCCCATTCCGGATGGCCGGTGGCGGCGCACAGGTTCTGGAAGTTCCTGGCGTTCACGGGGGCGACAAGCACATAGCCATCCTTCGCCCGCAGGGGCTTGTAGACCGGTCGCCGGTTCGGCAGCGGAAACTGCGCGGCCTGGACCTCGTAGGCCATCACGTTCATCATGCTGTCCATCAGGTTGACATCGATCTCGCTGCCCTGGCCGGTGCGTTCGCGGTCGAGCAGCGCAGTCTGGATGGAAAACGCGGCAAACACCGCCGTGAGCATGTCCGCGAGCGGAATGCCGGAGTTGGCCGGACGTTCGGTGTCCTCCTGGTTCTCCAGCGTTGCCATGTAGTAGCCGCTCGCCGCGTGCACCACTGGCGCATACGCCGGTCTCGAGGAGGCCGATCCCGTCTGGCCGAATCCGGAAATCGAGCAATAGACCAGCCGGGGATTGATGTCCCTCAGCACTTCCGGCCCCAGCCCCAGGCGACGCATCACGCCGGGCCTGAAGGCTTCGATGAGGACATCCGCGTCCTTCGCCAGCGCCTTGGCGATCGCGATCGCCTCGGGCCGCTTGAGATCCATGGATACGAAGCGCTTGCCGCTGTTGAGGTGGGCGAAGAAGCTGCTCCAGCCTTCGCGCATCGGGGCGCGGGTGCGCATGTGATCGCCATCGGCGGATTCGATCTTGATGACCTCGGCGCCGAGATCGGCGAGCCATCGTGCGCAGTAGGGGCCCGCGATCATGGCCGAGAAATCCAGCACGCGAAAACCGCTCAGCGTGCCCTTCTTGTTCGGGACATCGGCCACTGTCTGGTGCTCACTCATGGTCATTTCGCTCCGTGGCTCGCCATGCCGATCTCCCGGAGGATGCTTTCCGTGTGCTCGCCGAGCCTGGGCGGCGGCCTGCGAACACTGGTCGGTGTCCCGGAGAGCTTCAGCGGGTTGGACAGAAGCGGAATGCGGCCCGCGGTCGGGTGGTCCACGTAGGTGATCATGTCTTCTTGCACCGAGGGATCGGAGAAGACTTCGTCCAGCGTACGGACCAGGGAGAAGATCACGCCCTCGGCCGACAGGCGCTCCATCCAGACGGCGGCGGTCTCCTTCATGAAGAGCTCCGACAGCCGGCGATTCAATGCCTCCCTGTTGGCGATCCGATCGCGGCCGCTCGCGAAGCGCGAATCCGTCTCCAGGCCGCTGTCATTCAGGACCCGGAGCAGGGCGCGCCAGAACTTGTCGGTGTGCGCGAGCACGAAAAGCTGCCGGTCGTCCGCCGTATCGAAGGTGTTGTACGGGACGATCTGGTAGTGCTCGTTGCCGATGCGTGCGGGTGTCTTTCCCGTGGCGAAGTAATAGCCCTCGCGGGGGACCATGCTGAAGATGGTGGCATTGAGCATCGAGAGGTCGATGCGCTGTCCCGTGCCGCTGGCGTGGCGGGCATGCAGTGCGGCCAGGATGCCGGAGACCGCGAACATCGGGGTGATGTAGTCGGACAGCGCGAAACCCGTGCGCAAGGGGCCCGAGTCCTGCGTTCCCGTCAGTTGCATCATGCCGGACATGGCCTGGATCACCGGGTCGAGGGCCGGCCGGTCACGGTGGGGCCCGTCGGTTCCGAAGCCGGACATCGCGCAGTAGATGAGCCGTGGATTGCCTTGACGCAACTGCTCGTAGCCGATGCCCAGGCGCTCGGCCGTGCCGGGCCTGAAGTTCTCCACCACGACGTCGGCGTCGGCCGCAAGTCGGCGGACCACCGCTTGGCCGTCTTCGGTCTTGAGGTCCAGCACGATGCTGCGCTTGTTCCGGTTGAGGCTGAGGCAGTACTCGGTCTCGCCGCCGATGAGGGTATCGCCGGTACGCCGGATCGAGTCGCCCTCGGGTGATTCGATCTTGATCACATCCGCGCCGAAGTCTCCCAGCAGCATGGTGCACAGAGGCCCGGCCATCATTTGCGAGAAGTCGAGGATTCTGATGCCGTGCAGTGCAGTGGTCATGGTCTCGTGTCTTGCGATGAGCATCGATGCGATGCGGATCATTGAAAGGGTGACCCATTAATGTCATTGCAATCGCGCGTGCTTGTCAAGCGATTGACGGGCAAGTCACGGAGGGCGCGAGGCGTTCGCGCCTGTCGGTTCGATCAGGCGCGCGAGGCCGGCAGCGGCAGGTGCCGCACGCTCAGGTCTGCTGAAGGTAGAGGCGCTGCATCCGCAGCAGGTGGGTCCGCATGGCGCGCGCGGCGCCTTCGGCATCGCGCGCGCGAAGATGCTTGAGCATCTGCCGGCGCAGCGGCATGACGGAGCTCACAGGCGTGGGTTCGCGCTTCTCGACGAATTGCAGGGTCAGCGCCGTCACCACGCCGGTCAAGGTGACGAGGATCGGGTTGTGCGACATGCGGGCCAGCATGCGATGGAACTCGAGGTTGATCTCGCGCCGGTGCTTGTGATCGCCGGCGCGCACGGCCGCTTCCGCTTCGACGACGTTGGCCTCGAGCTCGTCGATCTCCTCGGGGGTGGCGCGCAGGCAGGCCAGGCGTGCCGATTCGACGCCCACCAGGACGCGCACTTCGGTCAGATCGACCGGCTGGATCGCGCCGAGGTTGTAGAGATCGGTGAAGGCACTCAGAACCGCGTCGCTCCCGCCCTCGATGACGAAGGCGCCGCCTGCGGCGCCTTTGCGCATCTCGAGCAGTCCGCTGTCGGCTAGCGAGCGCAGCGCCTGGCGCACCGAGTTCCGGCTGACGCCGAACTGGACGGAGAGTTCGCGCTCGGACGGCAGGCGATCGCCGACCTGGAGGGAGTGCTTGGCGATGCGTTCCCGGATCTGCGCCGAGATCTCGTCGGCCGGCCGGGGACCGACCACGGGCTTGAAGCGCGCCACGGGCGCGCGCCTCTTCTTGATCTCGGTGCTTCCTTGCGTCATGGCCGCGGAGAGTATACGAAGCGCACCGTGGCCCGCACCGGCGGTGCTCGCCCGGCCATGGAAGCCGCGGTTCAGTAGGAAGGGAAGGACAGTCCGCCGTTGATGCTCAGCGTGGCGCCGGAGATCTGGTCGGATGCGGCGCTGGCAAGAAAGAGCACGTAGCCCGCGATGTCCTCCGGTGTATTGATCCGGAAGCGGGCCTGGGTGTGCGCCTTCTCGAAGGCCTTCACGATCACGGCATCGGAGTTCGCCTCCCGTGCCGCGAGATAGGCGTCGTAGGGCGGTGTACCCGAGGTGATCGTGGTCGCCACGGCGTTGATGCGGATGCCGTAGCCGGAGAGCTCCTTGGCCAGGGCACGCGTCAGGAACATCACGCCCGCGCCGGCCGCGCCGATCATGGACTCGCTGGGCGTCGGAATGCGCGCCGCATCGGTGGTCAGCAGGATGATCTTGCCGAAGCCTTGCGTGCGCATGAGCGGGACGGCGGCGTGCAGGGCGTTGAGCCGGGGTGCGAGTCGGCTTTCGATCATGGCCAGGCTGTCGGCTGGTGTGGGCATGTCCGTGAACAGTCGGGGCGCGGGCTTGCGCGGTCCGCCGCTGGACACGAACACGTCGAGGCGCCCGAAGCGCTCGGACGCGAAGTTCACGAGACTCCGGATATCTTCGAACACATCGAGACTTCCCGCCACGAAGACTGCTTCGCCGGAGCATCCGGCGCATTCGCGGATGAGCGCTTCGGCTGCTTCATGGTCTCGGCCTTGAAAGGCGACGCGTGCGCCATTCATGGCCAGTTCCCGGACGATCGCGCGGCCGATCCCCTTGGTGCCGCCCGTGACAACGGCGCAGACACCGGAGAGGTCTGCACTCAACGCATGTCGATCAGGCGTCATGCCTTTTCCCCGGGACTGCGGATGTCCGAACGATTGTCGTAGTGGCCTTCGCGCTGCTGCGCCGCATCGCGAACGCCCATGTCGCGGCGCTTCTTCATAAAGTTGTACTCGTCGGCTTCGTAGCGGATGTTGGTGCTCAAGGCATGCATCACATAGCCGTGCGCGAACTGGCTGGTCATGCCGAGCGAGTCCAGGGCCAGATTGGCGGCGGCCTTGCCGATGGCGATCGCATCTCGCGGTAGTCGCACGATGCGTTCGGCCCATTCCTCGCCTGCCAGTTCCAATTGATCGTCGGGCACAACCTTGTTGGCCAGCCCCATCAGGACCGCGTTCTCGGGCGTGAGCACGTCCGCGATGAGCAGCAGTTCGCGCGCCTTCTTGGGGCCGGCGGCCAGGATGTTCCAGGCGGTCATGTAGGCGGCGCCTGCGAGTCCTGCCTTTTGCTCGGGATGCCCCATCCTGGCCGCGTCGCTGGCAATGGCCAGGTCGCAGGCTTCGACGATGTGCAGGCCTGCACCGACGCAGTAGCCGCGCACGAGTGCCAATGTCGGCTTCGCGCAATAGAAGAGATCGCGAAACTGGTTCAGGTGCCTCCGATCGAAATCCAGCCGTGCGCGCTGGCTCGGCCGCCGTCCTTTGCCGCTCGGATCGAATCCATATTCCGACCCGATCTCGGCGAGGTCGTGACCGGCGCAGAAATGCTCGCCGTTGCCCTTGAAGATGACGACGCGGATGTCATCGTCGGCCTCGGCATCCGCGATGCATTCCATCATCCGGTCGAAGCTTGCGTACGAAAGCGCGTTGCGCTTCTCCGGTCGATTGAATGTGATGTAGGCCCGCCCGTCGCGCTTTTCGTAGAGAAGGGGGGCTTGGGAGTCGTGACTGCTCATGGGGGCTTCCTGTGGTGTGCGTTTCAGCGGGCGCCGAGTGCCGATCGGATTTCGGCTGCGTGCTCGCCGGGGCGGGGAGCAGGACCTTGCGGCACCAGCTGTGCGCCATCGAAGGTGGCGGGGTAGCGCACGGCGCGCAATGCGCCCGCGGGCGTGTCGATGGTGTGATAGAGCTTGTTGTGGATGACCTGCGGATCGCTCAGATGGTCCTCGAGCTTCGTTACCGGCGCGACCGGGAGGTCGAAGGATTCGAACAGGGCCAGCCAGTGTTCGGTGGTTCTGGTGGGAAGGATCTCGCCGATGCGCCGGTAGAAGGTCTCGGCAACCGCCACCGCGTCGCCGATGGAAAGAAGTTCCTCCTTGATGTCGGGCCGCTCCAGCGCCTTCAGGGTGCGCGAGATCTGTGCGCCGCTCACCGGGGTCACCACGATGTGGCCATCGGAGGTTCGCACCACGGGCGAGGGGGTGGGCCGGCGCACCGTGGTGTCGTCGACGAAGGTCCGATGCTGGAACATGTCAGGGAAGTTGAAATAGGTCATCACGTCCAGCATGGGTAGCGAGACATGACTGCCCGCACCCGTGCGCTCGCGCTGGTACAAGGCGGCGAGGATGGCTTGCGCGGCAAAGGTCGCGACAACCTTGTCCACGATCCAGTAGGGCGCCACCTCTGGGGCACCTGAATCCGCCAGGAGATCCACCATGCCGGTGCGCCCCTGGATGAGCGAGTCGAATGCCGGTGCCGCGGACAACGGTCCGGTGCTGCCGAAGCCGGTCACGGACAGGCGCACCAGGCGCGGATTGATGGCGCAGACCACGTCCTGCCCGAGGCCGAGCGAGGAAGCGACACGCGGACGCCAGTTCTCCATCAGTACATCGGCTTCGGCGATGAGCTGCTTCATCGTCGCCAGGTCGTCCTCGGCCTTGAGATCCAGGACGATGCTCCTCTTGCCGCGGTTCGAACTGGTCCAGAGCGCGCTCCATCCCTGCTGTCCATGGCCGAAGCTGCGGAATCCGTCTCCGCCGGGCGGCTCGACCTTGATGACTTCGGCGCCGAGGTCGAGCAGCATGACCGAGGCCAGCGGCCCTGTCAGGTAGCTGGACGACTCGACGATCTTGACGCCCTGGAGGGGGCGGCTTGCGGTGGAGGGATTCGACATGGAATGCGCAATCGTTGAGGAAAAGGTTGAGGAAGCGGCGCTTACTTGCCGCGGTCGGCGTTCGCCAGGTTCGCGGTCTCGATCAACTGCCGCGCGAGCGCGACATCGGCCTTCAGCGAGGCTGCGAATTCGGCCGATGTCTGCAGTTGCGGAATGACGCTCGATCGCCGCATCAACGCCCTGATACCTGGCGCCGCCTGCGCCTTGGCGATGTCGTCGAAGAGCTTGCGCACCGTGTCGGCCGATGTGCCGGAGGGTGCGAAGAATCCGTACCAGACACCGGCTTCGAAGCCCGGCTGCCCGATGGCTTCCGCGAAGGTCGGGACCTCGGGGAAGTCGGGGTGTCTCTGGGACGAACCGATGGCAAGCACGCGAAGGGCGCCCGATTTGAGGTGCGGCGCCGCCGCAGGGACCGAGACCAGGCTGACCAGCACATTGCCGGCGATCACATCGACCAGCGCCTGGGAGGTGCTCTTGTAGGGTACCTCCTGGATGGCGAGGCCGGTCGCCTTCTTCAGAAGTTCGGTGTACACCTGCCCCGGGGAACCGATGCCCGAGGAGGCGTAGTTGGCCTTGTCCGGATGCGCACTCACGTACTGCTTCATTTGCTCGAAGCTCGTGAAGGGTGAATGGCTGGAGGCAATCAGCACCAGCGGGACCGAGCCGACCCGCGCGATCGGGACGAAGCTCGAAAGAGGATCGTAGGCCGCGGTCTTCTGAAGCAGGGGCGCGATCGCGAAAGGCGGATTCGCTGTCATCATGATCGAGCGCCCGTCGGTGGGCAGCCGCGCCGCATAGGAGGTGCCGACCACGCCGCCGGCGCCTTCCCGGTTCTCGACCACGACGTTCGAGGATGTCTGCGAGCGCAGGACCTCCGCGAACTCGCGTGCCAGCAGGTCCAGGCCATTGCCTGGTCCGTAAGGGACGATGAGCTGAAGCGCCTTGTCGGACGCCAGCTGAGGTTGAGCCTGCGCGGGAGATGTCGCAGCCGCGGCGGCCAGGGCGGCTGCGATCAGGAGTCGGATGGCGCGTCGCAAGGTTGTCTCCTTCTGCCTGTCGCCCGATCATGGGCATGGGCGAGTCTTTCTTACACGAGAGGGTCACCCATTCGATTTCGCGCATGACTGCTGGATGGATCGACGAGAAGGCGGACCCTCGGCCTGCGTTTTCTGTTTGGGTGACCCATTGATTGAATTGCAGTTGGTGCTTGTTGTCAAGTGACCTTGGCAAGACGCCGCGGGCGGGTGTCGGGGGGAGTGGGCTTGTCGGTCAGGGCGCAGACGCGCAATCGCGCGCTCGGCCATCGAGCTCAGTGCACGGCGGTGATGAAGCGGCCGAAGAAGCTGAGCGCCAGCAGGATCTTCAGGGCGAGCATCAGGGCGAAAGCGCGGGAGAGTCCAATGCGGCGAAGAGGTGCAGCAAGAGGTGCCGCACCAGGAGCGCCGCATGGCTCAGGTCAAGCCTCGCCGGTGCAGGATGATGCGCCGCGCATCCGGCACCGAGGCGCCGGGCACGGGAAGAATGCTTTCGAGCGTGAAGCCGCCGAGGTGCGCGTGGAAGCTCTGCAAGGCACCCTGCAGTACGCCCGTCAGGCGGCAGCTTCCGGTGAGTGCGCAGGTGTCCGCGGAAAAGCATTCGACCAGATCGAAGTCCGGTTCGATGCTGCGCACCACCGCGCCCAGGTTGATGTCCTTGGGAGAATGCGCGAGGCGCATGCCGCCGTGGCGGCCGCGCACGGTCTCGATCCATCCTCGCAGCGCCAGCTGGTGGGTCACCTTCATCAAGTGGGTCTCGGAGATGGCGTGGGCTTGCGCGATCTCGGTGATGGTGCACAGCCGGTCTGGATGCTGCGCGGCGTACATGAGCAGCCGCAGCGCATAGTCCGTCATCGTGGTCAGGCGCATGGGAGGATTCCGGTCATCGGGTGGGCCCTGGTCGCAGGGTGAGCCGGACGTCCGCCTGGCCGATGCGCGGCCGGATCATCATCGGGAAGAATCGCCAGATGTAGAGCGCGAAGCCGAGGATCCAGGCCAGGGCCGAGGCATGCAAGGCACCCTGGGAGAAGGCAAGTGGCAGCAGCGCCAGCAGGCGTAGCGCGGCCGAGGCAATCACCAGCGCGTAGGCGAGCACGATGCCTGCATCGGTTTGCAGCGGCCGTCCCAGGTGGCCGAGCGCGGTGCGGGTCACCATGCCGATGATCAACACCGAGAAGCCGGCCACGGCGATGACGTGCACCGGCCAGGCGGCGCGGATGATCCAGCCCTGCGCCTGGGCCGCTGCGACCAGCAGACCTGCTCCCAGCGCACCGTGGCCGACATACAGGATCCACAGCAGCGGAACGTGCCGCACGGCTCCGGGTTTCCACGCCCGCAATTGAATCAGCGACAACCCGCCCGCGGCCGCCAGCGCGAGGACGCTTGCTTCCTTCCACTGCAGGAAGCTGCCGAGCACGGCCAGGATGCCCATCCCGAGCTGCCAGTGTCCGCTGCGGGTGTGCATGGGAATGTTCAGGCCTTGCACCGCGCGCATGGCAAAGAACGGAATCACCCGGCGCGCCACCAGCAGTGCAATCACAGCCATGCACAGAAGTCCGGTCTGGAAATGCACCATCAGCTCCGCGTATCCGCCTTGCCGGGCCGCCATGAGGAAAAGGGCATCGGCGACGCCCAGGGCCAGCACCATGAGAGGAATGCCGTAGTTGCGGCGGTTGCGGCTGCCGTAGATGGCGCGCGCCAGGGCGAGCGCGCCCCAGCCCAGAAAACCGAGCTCGCACAGGGCCGCGAGCCGGAAGGCCGTGGCGCCCGGAACGAGGAAGGCAACGCGCGCGGTGATCCACAGGATGCACATGGCCCCGAGCGCGGGCCCGCGAATCGGATTCACGCCGGTCCAGTTGCTTCCCGCGGTCAACAGGAAGCCAAGCGCGATCGTGACGACGAAACCCCAGAGCATTTCGTGGGCATGCCACGCCACGCCGCCCAGCGCGCCTGTGAGCCACTGCGGCGCGTAGATCCAGATCGCGATCGCCACGGCAGCCCACAGGCTGCCGGCCAGATAGAGCGGCCTGAAGCCGAGTTCGAGAAAGGCACGCCAGGTCGGCGGCGGTACTGCGGCGACCGGCGGTTCTTCGATCTGGAGCAGATCAGCCATCACGTATCAGCCATGGGCAAGATCCGTCGGCGTCGCCTCGGGATGGTGGCTCATCTGCCACCCATACCACAGGCTGCGCGCAATGCGCTCGGCGATGGCGTACGCCCGATCTCCCATGGCGCGGTTGGACTGGGCGGATGTGGTGTCCCGGAACAAGGCCAGCCACCGCTGGAACAGCTCGGCGCTCAGGCCGGGCAGGGCGGCATGCTTGGGCATGGGCGCTCCGGTGAATCGTCCGGTCCCCCGCAGCATGGACGACCAGAAATCCACCAGCTTGCCGAGATGATGTTCCCAGTCGCGGATATGTCCATTGAATATGGGGCCGAGCACCTCGTCGCGGCGCACCTTGGCGTAGAAGGCGTGAACCATTCGCGCGATCTCTTCTTCCGTACAAAGATTCGGTGAAGCCATTCTGTCGGTCGACTGGGTTGCTGAATTCCGGCCGCCGGAGAGGCCCGGAAATAAGATTCATAGTTAATGTATCTTTGAATCGACTGTTCCAGAAACCCCTACGGCTCGTGCGCTTGAACGAGGCGCGACGTCTTTTTTTTTATTCCAGCGCCATCAAGTTCCCGGTGCATCGGCCGATATCAGACGTGGAGCCACGAGTCGCGCTCGGGTATCGCGTCGACCGAAACCAGGAGTACATGATGAGAAACTTGAAGATCGGCACCCGCTTGGGGCTGGGGTTTGGCATGGTGTTGGTGCTGATGGCGCTGATGACCGGGCTGGGGATCTGGCGTCTGCAGGTGGTCAGCTCCGCCGCGCAGGAAATCACCAGCCAGCCGCTGGCGAAGGAGCGGATGATCAGCGACTGGTACCGCCTGGTCGCGATCGGCGTGCGCAGAACCACGGCCATCGCGAAGAGCGCCGATCCTTCCCTGGGCCCCTTCTTCGCCGAAGAGAGCGCCAGTTCCACGAAGGAAGCGCAGGACCTGCTCAAGCTGATCGAGCCGCTGTTGTCCAGCGACGAAGAAAAGACGCTGTGGAAGGGCTTCCAGGAGGTCAGGGCGAAGTACCTGGAGGGACGCGACGCCGTGGTCAAGGCCAAGGCGAACGGCCAGAAGGAGGAGGCCGACCGGATACTGCAGCAGATGTACCTGCCTTCGGCCAATGTCTATCTGGACAAGGTCCAGCAACTGCTTGCGATGCAGCGCCGCTCGATCGACGCCACGGTCGTCGAGATCGGCGAGAACTACCAGGCAAGCCGCGCCCTGCTGTTCGCATTGGGCGCCCTGGTGCTCGCGTTGGGAGCCGTGTGCGCGTGGTGGCTTGCCATCGGCATCACAAGACCCCTCAAGGAAGCCGTCAAGGTCGCGCAGACCGTGGCCGGCGGCGACCTGACCAGCCGCATCGAGGCGGACTCGCGCGACGAGACCGGGCAACTCCTGCAGGCGCTCGGCGAGATGAACAAGAGCCTGGTCAAGATCGTGAGTGAAGTGCATTCGGGCACCGACACCATCGCCACCGCGTCGGGCCAGATCGCCAGCGGCAACCAGGACCTCTCTTCGCGCACCGAGGAGCAGGCCAGCTCGCTCCAGCAGACGGCCGCGTCGATGGAAGAACTCACGAGCACCGTCAAGCAGAACGCCGACAACGCCCGGCAGGCCAACCAGCTGGCCGCCTCGGCGTCGGAAGTGGCCGTGCGCGGCGGTTCCGTGGTCA